>Ga0247839_1000001_pt1 | contig 476962 bp, 403 predicted proteins | sample LaCruzMarch2015__6_FD_192405 | JGI IMG/M metagenome (GOLD analysis project Ga0247839, IMG submission 192405) | Freshwater microbial communities from meromictic Lake La Cruz, Castile-La Mancha, Spain - LaCruzMarch2015_16m | ecosystem: Environmental > Aquatic > Freshwater > Lake | place: Spain...
CCTCCTCCCACCGGTCGATGATGCCGGCGATGGTCAGGTCCGTCAGCACCTGGACATCGCCGACCGCGTACCGGGCGGCGGAGCCGCTGACGGTGAAGACCCATTTGCCCGGCGGGACCCCGACCGGGTCGCAGGCGACACTGAGCGCGCCGCGCGCGTCCGTGAGCACCCGCAGGGACAGATTCTTCAGACCCGGTGCGCGGCGCGTGGCGACCAGCTCGGAGGTCACTTGCATGATTTCCATATCAGTCCCCTTTCCAATGGTCAATGATGCCCACGATGGTGAGATCCGATGGATACTCCTTGCTGCCGGCCGCCTCCCGGGCGGCGGAAGATCCGACACAGATCACCCAGTCGCCGGGCATGCAGCCGATGGCATCCACCGCGACCTGGCGGGCGCCGCCGGCCTTCTCGCGGACCACCAGCAAGGGCCGATGGCCCAGTTCGGCGATGCGATTGGTGGAGACCAGGGTCTTTTCCACCTGCATGATTTTCATTGCGTCCCCCCGTCAACCAATTCGAGCGGGCTGCCCGCGGGCCGGTCCTGTACCGATAACTGGCAGATCAGCAGGCCCTGGCCGGACAGGTCCGGATAGCGTGCGCCGATCGCCGCCGCGACCCGCCGCACCTTCTCGATGGTGCGCTCGCGGGCACCGGGCACCTGGCTGTCGTAGCGGTAGTGCACCGCGACCGGGATCGGCAGGCCCCGTTTGAGGTTCAGGCCTTTGAAGATCTTGATGCCGACGTCCAGATGCGCCGCGCCCTCCTCCACGGTATGCAGATGCGAGTAGTAGGAGATGTTGCGTAACTGCACCTCCTCAAAGCCGTCACCGACGCTGATGTAGCGCTCCGCGTGGCCTACATCCGGGTAGCAGCCGTCGTACAGCGCCTGCACGTAGTCGATCTGAGACAGGTTGTTGATCAGCAAATTGGCGATCAGTCGGCGCATCCCCTCGTGGGGTTCGCCGGTACCTGCCCCCCAGCCGGTGGTGGCGGCGGCGGCGCGGATCGCCTCATGGACGGCCAGTCGGGCCTGATCGGCCGAGAGGCCCTGGGTGTCCCGAAAGACCTGGGCGTTATCCACATAGCGGTAGGCATTCAGCGCGCCCTGGGCATCCGGGGTATGAATCCGGATGGCGTCGGTATCGGTATCCACTCCGATCAGCAACAGATCGGTGCCGGCGCCGCAGCAAAAGGAGTTCTCGATCGCCTGTCGGAACTGATTCAGACGCTCCAGCGCCGCATCGATCGCCCGGTGCTCGTTGCTGCCGTGGGCCGCGCAGCCCTCCTGGCCGGGGGCCGAGGTGCTGATGTGATAGACCGCCACTTTGAGATAGCGGGTGTTGGCGTCGGCGGTGCTGGGCACGCCCTCGCGGTAGCGCCGCAACTCTGCCGCCATCCAGTGGCGCACGTCGGTCTCGATGTCGAACAGGGCGCCGGCGTAGGCCTTGTGCCAGGTAAACGATGATAGCGGCAGACGCAGGATGTAGCGCAACAGGCCCTTGAGGCGTCCATCCGCGCAGGGACTGATGTCGACCGCGTGGAAGCCGCAATCCAGAAAGAAGTTGCTGGCGTCGCGGGCGGTCTCGCGCTGGGCCAGGAGATCCTGGGTGAACTGTGCGATAGCCGCCCGCAACGCGCCGAAGGTGCAGTGCGCGAACAAGGTCCTGAGATCGGGGCCGGCGATCCAAGCCGAGGCCAGCACCGACCCGGGCAGGGCATAACCAAGCCGCGCCTGGGCCAGGGCCTGGGCCCGCTCCGGGAAGTCCGCATCACGCGGCAGGCCGGCGATGGCTTGCAGGGCCGGGATGATGGCGTCGAAGCGGCCCTTCACCGATTCTTCGCAATAGGCCAGCCGGGCGTTGGCGTCCCGGTCGGTCAGGGCATGGGACCCCAGCGCGGACGACACGCCGACCAGCGCCGCAGCGCCGGGGCCGACGGCCGGCAGGGGCCGTGCGGGTGACGCGACGGACGCGACCGCGGCAACAGCCGCCGCTGGGCGAGTTCCAGTGGCCGTGCGGGCGCGCAGTGCATAGGCGTTACGGGTGTTCATGGTCCATCCGGCTCCCGCTTAGCCCCGGGCCCCGCCCGAGTAGGTGACGCAAGTTCCCTTGGTATTGCCGCCGCTGCTGCCCGTGACCCGGGCCGGGGGCGGTGCCGCGGGCCGCTCCAGATCCTTGTTGCCCCAGGCGCCGGCGGCCATGGGCAGCCGGTTCTCGCCGCGCAGGGTCAGGTTGCGGCCTTGGGCCCAATGGCCCTCGGTGCCCGTGACCCGCCCGCTGCGCGCCCAATCATCGCCGGTGATGCGCCGCCCGCTATCCCGGCCCTCACCGGTGATCCGGCCGACGGGCTCTTCCGTCGGCACGGCCGTTGCCGCCGCGACCGCTGCCGGCGCAGTGAAGGCCGGCGCGTGGAAGTCCATGGGCTGTTCGTCCCGATAGCGGAACTCCGGGGTGCCGGAGACCAGGCCCGCGGCCAAATTGACCGGACCGGTGATCCGGCTCAGGCCGCCGTTGCCGACGCTGCCGAGCGCATTGCCGGTGATGCGTCCACGCGCCGCCCGCGCCGGGGAGACGATGCTGAAGTCAGCCGGGCCCGGGGCGGCCGGCGGCCGGGGTTCGGCATACGGCAATGGCTGATCAGCCGGCGCCAGATAGCGCGGGACACGGCGGGCGGCCGGGGCTGGGGCCGCGGGCGCCGTCTCCACCCACGCATCCGCCGCCGCGTGGCCGCCGCAGGCCCCGCCGCAACCACAGGCCCCGCCGCAGGCGCAGCCATCCGACTGACCTGGACGCGGGCCGCCGCCGTAGGGCGTGCCGGTGATGGCACTGGCGCTGCCGGGCTCGTTACCGGTGACCAATGGGCTGCGCCCGAGCATGACGCCGGACACCTGTTGTCCCCGCTCGGTCCGGCTGACGCCGACCTTGTCCGCACGGGGGGCGGGAGTGCCTTCGCAGTACGCCTGGTACTGCTCCTGACCGACGTACTCGGTCCCGGTGACGGGCTGGCACTCTCCGTGCTCGTCACCGGTCAGTTTTGGGCCCAAGTTTGGGCTCGAATCGGCTCCGAGGCTCACCGCGGTCCCGGTCAGCGGCCGTCCAGCCAGGGTATGCATCGCGGACACCTTGACCGGGGCGCCGTCGCACAGGCTGGTTTGGCCGTACTGGGAGCCGGTCACCCGCTCACAGGCGCCGGGCTCGTTCCCTGTCACCTTGGGCGAACGATCCACCAGATTACCGGTGATCCGCTGACCGGCACGACTGCTGTCCTCGCCGACCTTCGGCGGGGGCGGCTCCGGACGGGTCCGGCAGATGGTCTGGAACTGCTCGTTGGACAGATATTCGGTCCCCGACACCGGCCGGCAGGCACCGGCCTCGTCACCGGTGACCTTGACCGAGCGCCCGACCTCGGTGCCCGACACCGGGCGGCCCGCCAGGGTATGCGTGAGCGCGACCTTGGACGGCGGGCCGTTGATGGTCAGACGGGCCAGCCCGGCATCGGCGTACTGCGACCCGGTGACGGCGCGCCGGGCCCCGGCATCGGCGCCGGTCACCGCCCCGGAGCGGGCTTCATCGGTGCCGGTGACGACCAGACCCTTGCGCTCGGTTGTGCCGACGGCGACCTTCGCCGGGCGCGCGGGCAGCATCGTGTTGCCGGGGCTGCTGGGGCTGCTGGGGCAGAAGTCGGCGAGGGCCTCGCTCCCCAGATACTCGGTGCCGGTGACCGAGCGGCAGGCACCGGACTCGTCCCCGGTGACACGGGGCGAGCGGCCGACCTCGGTACCGGTCATCCGCTGGCCCTGGCTGGTCGCGCTCACGCCGACCTTGGGAACCGGGGGCAGCGGCCGGGTGCCGCAGAACTGGTCGAACTGCTCGGCGCCGATGTATTCGGTGCCGGTGATCACCCGGCAGGTGCCCGGCTCATTGCCGGTGACCTTCGGGTTGCGCTCCACCAGGGTTCCGGTGACGGGGCTGCCGGAGAGAGTGGTGCCGAGCGCGACTTTGGCCGGGGCGGGCGGGCGCACCCGGCCGCTGGGCCGATAGTCCGACGGGGTGCCGCGGCCGTTCTTGCCCAACTCGGCTCGGCGCTGGCGGGCCAGGTCGCGGACGGAGGCCATAGGCCCGGCCGCGCCGGGGCGGATCCGGGCGGACCCGCGCCCCGCAACCGGGCCGCGCGGGCTGACGGGCAGGGCGGCCTGCCCCCGGTGGGAAAGGTTCCGGCGACGCTCGCGGCAGAGCTCGCGGACCGAGGCCGGCAGCCCCTCATCCGATGGCGCCGCCTCGACCAGTGAACAGATGGCGTCAAGGAGATCGTCCGAGTCCCCGGTGCCTGGCTCCGCACCACTGGCGGGTTCGTCGCCAACGCTGCCGGGGTCACGCGGCGCGACCAGGGAGGAGCTGGCGAAAGCGGTTGCGCCGCCGCGCTGCCGGGCCGGCCGGGCCGGACGGGAAGGTCGGCCTTGGGCACCGGCCCGCGCCTGCGCCGCGCGGCGTGCGCGGGCAAGATCGCGGCCGTTCGTGGCCCCGCCCGGTGACATTCCGGGCGGCACCGCGGTCGAGGACGCCGGGGCCAGGCCGACGGGAGCGTCGACGGTCGGCACCGGAGCCGGGGCAGTGACTGGATCGACGCCGCTGGGCCTGGGCGCTGGATCGGGGCGCACCGGTGCCGCCGCCCTGGGCGCGTTGCGCGCCCCGGCGGACGGGGACTGGGCGCGACCGCCGCGCTGCGCCTGGTCGCGGCGTCGCGCCAGCGCCAGCGCCTTGCCGCTCGGCGCGGTGGTGGGCGTGGGACCGGACATGTTCAGATCTCCCTCATGCTGTGGTGCGGACCGGCCGAACCAGGGGGTCGGCAACGGAACGGGCTGGCGACGGGTTTACCGGCCGCGGTGGACGACGAACTGCAGCCCCTGACTCTGGGAGAAGTTGTCGTAGCCAATCAGCCGCACATGGTTGGCGGGATGGGCACGGTGGCAGGCCTCGATTTCACCGAGCACCCGATCCACCGACTGCTCACCGAACATGGGCAGCTTCCACATGTACCAGAAATACTTACCGGCGCGGTGGGGCTCCACGTGCTCGATCGCCGGGTTCCAGCCCTGACTGATGATGAAGGCAATCTGCTCCCGGGTCTGCTCGGCGGTGAATTCCGGCAGATAGGAGAAGGTGCCGTATTTTGGGGTCGATTCGTAGTCCTGCATGTCGGCCATCGTCGTTACCTGATCAGTCTTGGTGAATGGAATCAGCGGTTCTGCACGTCGAGTTTGTCGACCGTGTCGAACTCGAACTTGATCTCCTTCCAGGTCTCCATGGCGATCTTGAGCGCCGGGCTGCTCTGCGCCGCCTTGGTGAGGATCGCCTTGCCTTCTTTTTCCACCGCGACGCCGCGGTTACGGGCTTCGACGCAGGCCTCCAGCGCGACCCGGTTGGCCGCGGCGCCGGCCGCGTTGCCCCAGGGATGACCCAGGGTGCCGCCGCCGAACTGGAGCACGGCGTCGTCGCCGAAGATCGCCACCAGGGCCGGCATGTGCCAGACGTGGATACCGCCCGAAGCGACGGCGAAGACACCCGGCATGGAGCCCCAATCCTGATCGAAGAAGATGCCGCGGGCGCGGTTCTCGGGCACGAAAGACTCACGCAGCAGGTCGATCCAGCCGATGGTGGCCTCGCGGTCGCCCTCCAGCTTGCCGACCACGGTGCCGGTGTGCAGGTGATCGCCGCCGGACAGCCGCAGGGCTTTGGCCAGGACGCGGAAATGGATGCCGTGGTGCGGGTTGCGGTCGACCACCGCATGCATGGCGCGGTGGATGTGCAGCAACATGCCGTTCTTGCGACACCAGCGGGCAAGGCCGGTATTGGCGCAGAAGCCGCCGGTGAGGAAATCGTGCATAATGATCGGGCTCTTGAGTTCCTTGGCGAACTCGGCCCGCTCGTACATCTCCTCGGGCGACGGGGCCGTCACATTGAGATAATGCCCCTTGCGCTCGCCGGTCTCGGCCTCGGCGGTCTCGATGGCGTCCTGCACGAACAGGAAGCGGTCACGCCAGCGCATGAAGGGCTGGGAGTTGACGTTTTCGTCGTCCTTGGTAAAGTCCAGACCGCCGCGCAGGCACTCGTAGACCGCCCGGCCGTAATTTTTGGCGGAGAGTCCCAGCTTAGGCTTGATGGTGCAGCCGAGCAGCGGCCGGCCGTACTTATCCATCTTGTCGCGCTCGACCTGGATGCCGTGGGGCGGGCCGTTGCAGGTCTTCACATAGGCGAGCGGAAAGCGCACGTCCTCCAGCCGCAGGGCCCGCACGGCCTTGAAGCCGAAGACATTACCCACCAGCGAGGTGAACACATTGACGACCGAGCCCTCTTCGAACAGATCGATCGGGTAGGCGATGAAGGCATAGAAGCAGGTATCGTCGCCCGGCACATCCTCGATGGCGTAGGCCCGGCCCTTGTAGTAGTCCATGTCGGTCAAAAGGTCGGTCCAGACCGTGGTCCAGGTACCGGTGGAGGACTCGGCGGCCACCGCCGCGGCGGCCTCCTCCCGATCCACCCCGGGCTGGGGGGTGATCTTGAAGCAGGCGAGGATGTCGGAATCCAGGGGTAGATACTCCGGCGCCCAGTAGGTGTGCCGGTATTCCTTTACGCCGGCCTCATATTTCTTCACAGCCATCGCGGTCTCCTGAGTTTGGTCACTGGCGGATGCCCGCCGGGGAGGAGCGGGATGGCGCAAGGTTAGAGTCCGCGATGCTTCAAGTTAAGCAAATAGATCTTAAGATTACGTTTAGCAAAAACCTGAGGATCGATCCGGATGACACTGCGCCACGCCACCCTCCACCAACTCCGCAGCTTCCCGGTGCTGGCCCGTCACCTGAACATGACCCGGGCGGCCGAGGAGCTGCATCTGACACCCGCGGCCCTCTCGGTGCAGGTCAAGCAACTAGCGGAAGCGGTCGGGTTGCCCCTGCACGAACAGATCGGCAAGCGGCTCTTTCTGACCGAGGCCGGGCGGCTGGTGGACGCGGCCAGCCGGGACATCCTGAGCCGTCTGGCCCAACTGGCCACGGACCTGGCCGAGACCCAGGGGCTGGAGCGCGGCTGCCTGCGGGTGTCCATGGTCAGCACGGCCAAGTACCTGGTACCGCGACTGCTCGGGGAATTTTGCCGCGTGCACCCCGGCATCGAGGTGGCGCTGGAGGTCATCAATCGGGATGAGATCCTGGACCGGCTCGTGCGGAATCAGGACGATCTCTACATCATGGGGCGGGTACCCGAGGGGCTCAGCGTGGTCGTCCAGACCTTCATGGACAACCCGCTGGTCATGCTGGCCCCGGCCGACCACCCGCTGGCCGGATTGCGCGCGGTCGATCCCGCCCGGTTGGAAGGCGAGAACTTCATCCTGCGCGAGCAGGGCTCCGGTACCCGGCTGGCCGCCGAGGATTTTTTCGCCTCCCACCGGCTGCGCCCGCGGGTCCGTATGACGCTCGGCAGCAATGAGGCGGTGAAGCAGTCGGTGGCCGGCGGCCTGGGACTGTCGGTGCTCTCGGAACACACCCTGGCGCTGGACGTCGCATCCGGTGCCTTTGCCATCCTGGACGTGCAGGGCTTCCCCTTGCTGCGCCACTGGTATGCGGTCTACCCGACCGGGAAACAGCTCTCGACGGTCTCCCGGACCTTCCTGGAACACCTGACGGCCGCGGGTGCCGCCCAGGCCGCGGGGGCGCGCGACCATGGCCCTACATTGTGACGGGCGGGTGTATCGAAGGTCGCCGCGAACGGCAGCGACTGTGCCATTGCTTGATGCCATGGCGACACAAGCACCGGTCGGTTTATGCCGACCCGTTCGGGCGTTTTGAGGCAATATCGCCTCATAATAAGCGTTTATCCGTCGTGCGCACCAGGCGCCGTGCTACGACCCGAGATCAGCGCGGCGCGCACAACGGATAAACGCTTATTCGTTAGGCGGCGGGCACCAGCATCGGCCCCGGCCGTTTCTCCGTATTAGTTTTACCAGTTCTTGATTTTTTTGCGAGACTCGATTAAGATTTTGGAAAACCAGTTTCAGAGGATCGTAATCATGCCATCAGCAACAAGCAACATTATCAGTCGTCAGTATGAAATTGCCACCGGACACCCCCAACCTCTTCAAATACCTAAATTTGATCGTTACACTATTTGCAACTTAAGGGGAGGTATTGGCAAGACAAGTCTCGCGTTCAATTTATCGTACTACACCGATTCGTGTCTCGCTGTGGATACATGTCCGCAAGGGAACTTGTCATACTTTTATGACGCATCTTACTTTCAGAATAACACGACGACGGTTAAAGATTTGATTCTTCCGTATTTGCTTCCGGGGATGGGTAGAGCGACACGAGTAGCAAAGTTAATTTCGGCATCCAACGCAAATTTCAATGGAAACAATTCATTTTATATTTCATCGTCAAGCGATTTATATACACTGCCATCGCAAATGGCAACCGCGCTGAATCAGGCTAAAACGTTAAGTGGCCAGCAGCTAATTGCCGCTATTGATTCAATGCTTTTCTCATTAAATAATGAGATAACAAGAGAACTATCCGAGACGAAAACCAGCAGCTGCTTGATTGACACTTCGCCATTTTTCTCAGGAGCGACGCATCTAGCGTGGCACGCATCCGATGCATTAATTGTTCCGGTAAGAACCGATCAGCAATCTATTAACTCTCTAAATTTGCTGATTGATACGCTATCGAATCCCACCAGCGAATTTAGGCGTGATATGCCGTCAAATGGTCATACACCGAAAATTCAACTAATCATTCTTACCCATTGCACATGGTCTACTGTCGGAGGCGCAAGAAATAAACCAAACCAGCAAACCAGGGTTTATGTTGAAAAAGTGCGCGATATTGTAAACAGGAATATCCAACATTTCACAACTAATAGCCCAGATAACCATATACTCTTGCTTGACGATTTTCTCGGAACTGGAAGAATTTCAACCGCTCTTTCTAAGCCCATAGCTTTGCTCACACATGGCGAATCAACCAGAATAAATAGAGTAAAAACCACTGTAAACGAATCTGTCGAAAAATTGAAATCACAAATCAAATACATTAGCGATTCTATTTGGTAGGTTTTCAAGACAAAGAATCGCCTCCGGCGTAGGAACGCCGGTTGCCCGGAGTCCCCGCCACAGACCCGGACGGGTAATGGGGGACAGACCACCGGGTAATGGGGGACAGACCACGGTTTTTCCCGGAATCCCCAGCCTATGAGCCCAACCCCCTAGCCCTCTTGTCTCTGCTAATTTGACAGGTCGCGTATTTAGAGGAGAGCGGAAGCATGGGCCTTACCTATGCCGATATTGTACTCGAAAGCACCTTCAGGCAACGCAGCCTGCCCGCGCGGGCGTTGGTTGACTCCGGTGCCGTGTTCATGATCATCCCTTCGCATGTCGCAATCCAACTGGGATTCGATCTCGAGGAGGTCGGCACGCGGGAGGTCATCTTGGCGGATGGGTCCCGAAAGGCTGTGCCGATGGTCGGACCGCTGCGGGTCCGTTTTGGGGATCGCTACTGTGACCTGTCCGCCCTGGTTTTTGGTGACGAACCCCTGTTGGGCGCGGTGCCGATGGAAATGATGGACCTCGTCCTGAACCCCGCCACCCAAACGCTTTCAGTCAACCCCGCCAGTCCCTACCTGCCGGTCGCGCTGGCGAAGTGACGACCTTGTAGACAACAGAGCCAAAAGGGGCAGACCAGGTTTTCCCAAGACTGGAGTTCGAGTTCCGAGTTCCGGGGACAGTTTACTTAATCCCTCGCAACCGCCCAACAAGCTGAAGAGAAGAGAGCAAATGCCTAACAACGCCCTCAAAAGCGACCCCGGCCAGCGCGGTCGAGCTCGGCGGTTTGGGCACGCGTCGGCGGGCGCGGTGTCCGGGTCGCTTTAGGGTTACCGTTAGGCCCCAAAAGGAAGACTGCGTGTTATCGAACCTGTCAGCGGGAATTCCGGGGACAGTTTACTTGACTCTCCTTAACTCTCCCGGCATGACAGACGGCCGCAATGCCAAAGAAAATTAGACAACTGAGAGGCCTCTTGCTAAAGGCGGGATGTACGTGTGAAAACGCGGTAATATGGGGCCAGGCTCAATTAAATTCTCCTCTGCTCGCCCCATTTAATTGAGACTGGCCCCCTATCTCTACCTTATCTCCATTGGACATAATCCTTCCTCTTGGATTACCCCAGGTACTAAGTCCCGCGCTACGCGCAAATTTGGTGCTCTCGGGGGGACGCCGAGCGGGTAGACCGAGTAACACAGAAGTGGCGAGGTGACGATGATGGGTATCAGCACGGCCCGCGTTTTTGATGATGCTCTGGCACTGCCGGTCGAGCAGCGGCTTGCGCTCGTCGATGTGCTTCTCGGCAGCCTGAACTCACCCATCGATCCGCAGATCGAACGCCTCTGGATGGATGAGGCGGAGCGTCGCGTAGCGCAAATCGAGTCTGGCGATGCGACCTTGATCGATGGAGAGGAAGCTTTCAGCAGACTGCGCGCGAAATATCGGGAATGACATTCTTTCTCCACGACGCGGCCGAGACCGAGCTCGACCAAGCGGTCGCCTATTACGAGTCGTGCCAACAGGGCCTTGGCATCGAACTGGCCGAAGAAGTTTACCGAGCCATATCCTTGGCGATGGCCTTTCCCGAGGCTGGTAGCCCCTGTTCGATGAACACGCGCCGCCTGCTCGTGAGGCGGTTTCCATTTGGGGTTATCTATCGGGTCAAAGGCCAGATGTTACAGGTCGTTGCAGTCTCCGACCTGAGACGGCGGCCAGGGTATTGGTGTGACCGTTTGATGTAGTAGGGAGAAGGCGCGAGCACGGTTTCCGGCGTGCTGGCCTACTGGCCAGCGAGAAAATAAAAAGTTTACACAGACACATCGGTGATCGGCGGCTGTCTTGATGAATGATTTTCTGTCGAAGCAAGGCCGGGTGACTGTTCCCGGAAAGCCGAGCGATGACTTGGCCCCAGGCACGCAGGCGAGTATCCTCAAACAAGCCGGACTGAAGCGGTGAGGTTTAAGATGCAATATGCTGTAGTAATCGAGAAAGCTGAGGGAAATTTTTCGGCTTATGTTCCTGATCTTCCAGGATGTGTCGCAACGGGTGACACGGTCGAAGAAGTCCGCGCAGAGATTCGGGATGCCATCGTTTTTCACATTGATGGGCTTCGTGAGGATGGAATACCCATTACAGAGCCGACCAGTGCAGTCGACTACATCGAACTAGCCGCTTGACTGGAGAGCATAAGGAGCCGGACTCAATTAACTTTTTCTCTGCTCGACCGATTTAATTGAGCCTGGCCCCTTATCTTGCCTTATCTTGCCCTTATCTTGCCTTATCTTGACCTTATCTTACTTGGCCCTTATCCTGCTATTCTCCTCCGCATCAGGGCTGCCGGCGGCGCGACCTGGCGGGGGCGGGGCGTTGCAGCTGAAATCCGGCCATATCCGCGGCGTCCTGTCGCCGGACCTCGACGACCTGACCGGCCTCATCGACGATCAGAACATTGCCAACCCGATTCGGCCCCCCAGCAGCGACCTCGCTATCAAGTACGACTTGGTCGGATTCGCAGTAATAGGGCCGCACCGGACCGAGCTCGACACTCGCGACGACTCGCAAGCCATCGTCCAAGATTACCAAGGAGTTCACGCCCCGGGGGCTGCGCCCACCGTGGACCAGCTCGCGGATCTCCACGATATGAAAAGCACCGCCGGCTTTGACCAGCGTACAGGTATGAGCAAGATGCACGAGCACCCGGTCGCGATCGGCGACGCCCTGCGCCAGCAGCGCCGCATACACATCCCCCTGAAGGCGACTCCAGGCATCCCACTCGTGATCGCGCGACCAGCACGGCGCTGCCGTGAGCGCCAGCAGGACCAGCGCGCTGCGCAGGCACTCAGCGAACCAGCTTGGGAAACAGACCGGCATGGACGTATTCCAGCTTTTCGGCATAGTGCTTATCGCCGCCGCCATTGTAACGGGCGGCAATGGTCGCGTAGTCCCAGGTGCGCCAACCGACTATGGAAAGCTGCAATTTCGCTTTCCGATATTGCAGCGCTTCACCGATGCGCAGGACCCTGCTGCTATTTACCTCTCGCATGGCGCTGAGGATCTCGACCGTCGTCCCGACGCGTTTGGCGATCCGCTCCAGGCTATCTCCGGGCTGCACCCGTACGAGCTGGATGGAGCTATCGACAGGATCGCGAACGGTGATCATGTCAAATTGTGCCATGCGCGTAAACAAATAGGCAATGCCGGCGCGCACGTTCAATTGCGGCTGATCGATGGAACCGCTCTTGATGGCTTCTGCCAGCTCCGCGCTCATGACGATCGCACTGCCGTCACGGCCGCCTTTGACCACCGCATAAGCCGGATCGCCCGGGTTCCCGATCTGCATCGGTCGGGTGGCCCAGGCGCCCCCCTTGGGGCCGCCACTCTCGACCCAGAGGATTGCCTTAGCCAATTTCCAATCGACGCCCGGGTAACGCGTGCGCTGGGCGTCCGCGATGAACCGCGCATTGTAATGACGATTGACCACGGAGCACTCCAGCGGGCCGATTTCGCTCCGTACGAGCGCATCGTATGCATCCCACTCGGGATTGGCGATGCCGTCGTCGATGGTTCTTTTCCAGCCTGAGTCCAGTGTCATATGGCACCTGCGATATCCTGGATCATCTTGCGCCGCTACCAGGGTCATCCGCCGCTTGGTTGTCGGATAGCCCCCAGGTGAGCGCCAGATGGTCGAGGGTGGAGATCACACGATCGCCGATCTCGCGCATCTTGGCGTGGTTGGCGGGCGGCATCACCGGAGGTCTTGCCCTTGGCGTATGGGGACGGATTCGCCGGGTAGTATCACGGCGCGGATCAAGTCTGGTCAAGTATTCGTCAATGGCTTGGACCCGTACGCCATACCCCATCTCCAACGCCCGGCGCTTCCAGGCCAGCAGATCGGCGATGGCGCTACGCGGCGCCGGATCTTCGATCAAGGCGTCGACCAGGTCCTGAAGTCGCATCGGGGCAAGGCCGCGATCCACTTGGCGGCCAGCAACGGGCGCAGGACGTAGAGGTACTTTTTCAGGCGCACCTGCTCGCCCGCTAGATATTGCCGGTAATTCCCGCGCGCCATGTGGATGTTGTGATAGAAGGACCGCTCCGGCCGGTGCGTGAACTGCGCGGCGCGGTGTGTTGCAACGCCAAGACCTCAGCCGCGACGACCTCTTACTGAAACTCGGTGCGGCCAAGAAAGACGCCGGGCGTGCCTATGGGTTGGTGCGTATCCAGGTACCCGCGCCCGATGAACCCGTCACCGCCACGACCTTTACCTTTGCACTCAATCGCAAGGAACTGCGCCAGGTCCGCCGCCGTGAAGGTCGCTATTTACTGCGTTCCAATCTGGCCAGCAACGACCCTGTCCAACTCTGGACCTGGTACATCCAACTCACCGAAGTGGAACAGGCGTTTAAAGAGCTGAAGGGTGACCTCAGTATTCGCCCGATTTATCACCAACTGGAGACGCGAATCGAAGCGCAAATTTTCGTTGCGTTCTTGGCCTATGGCCTCCAGGTCACCCTGAAAGGGCGTCGGCGCCCCCTCGCGCCGGGGCTGACCCCACGGTCCGCCTTGGAGAAATTCGCCGCCATCCAGATGGTCGATGTGCACCTACCGACCACCGACGGCCGCACTCTCATCTTGAGTCGTTACACCGAGCCCGAGCCCGACCAGCGACCGCTGCTCGACCGGCTGAATCTGCAACTGGCCGCGCAACCGCCACCGACGATCACCGCCGCGCTCCAAGCCGTTATACATTAATCGCGTTGCAGTGCCGACCTTTGACTCTATGGTTTAAGCCAAACAATGGGTTATGCGAAAAATTGGCGCGCATAGTCGAAGACGGGTTAGTCACGGCGGTTACCTGGCGATGGACGGGTGCAGCGCGGATCGCGGCACCTGTTTTGTCCAAGTGCCTAACATACAGAAAAAGGATTGTAGCAGGGCGTTCCGTGTCTGTCGGAGTCCTTACAAAATAGTGGCCCTCGGGCCGTCGTTCCCGTTCAGTCGCATCGCGCACCCGTTGGCTAACCATCTGCCAAAAATGATGTTTTTAAAGCGTGCGCCGGACTGGTGCGCGTCTTGCTCCCGGATCGGATTGCGCCGTTGCGTTTTCAGCCCATCCCGGATGACATCATGCCCCGCTGCCGCCATTCTCAGATTTTCGTATACATTCGTCGCACTGCGTCTCCGGGTGCCGAATGAAAACGCGACTCGATTGGTCGGCCTATCAGGACGCCGGTGTCGGCGATGCCTATGCCGATATCCCGAAACATGGCGGCGACTTTGCGAAGGCGGTGGCGGTGTGCATCAACAGCCGTCAATGCGAGGCCCGGGGCAAGCTGGTGATGTGCCCGAGCTTCAAGGTGAGCGGCAATCCGCATCTGTCGACCGGCGGCCGGGTGCGGCTGCTCAAGACGGCGCTCGGCAGTGATCCGGTTGACGCGGCCCTGACGGACCCGGTGCTGGCACAGGCGATGGACCTGTGCGTCGCCTGTAAGGGCTGCAAGCGCGAGTGCGAGGCCAATGTCGATATGGCCTTGATCAAGGTGGAATATCTGGCGCAGCGCGCCGCCCGGGACGGGTGGAGTCTGCGCAGCCGGCTCTTCGCGCACGCGCCCCGTTGGCTGCACCGGGCGCCCTGGCTGAAGACGCTGGTGCGCTGGCGCAATCGCAGTCCGCTGCTGGCCCGGTTGACCGAGCGGTGGCTCGGGATCGCGGCCAGCCGGCCCTTGCCGGAGCCCGCGGCGCGTCCGTTCAGCACCGCGGCGGTGCACGCTGAGCGGCCGATCCCAGGGGCTGACGGCCGGCCCGAGGTCGTGCTGCTGGTCGATACCTTCACCCGCCATTTCGAGCCGGAGATCGCCGAGGCGGCGCTGGCGGTGCTGCGCGTCGGCGGCTATGCGGTGCAGGTCGCGGTCGCCGCGCCGACCGATCAGGAACCCGCGCGTCCCCTGTGCTGCGGGCGTACCTATCTGGCCCAGGGCATGGTCGAGGAGGCCCGCGTGGAGGTCAGGCGTCTGGTCGCGGCCCTGTTGCCGCAGGTGCAGGCGGGACGTGTGCTGGTCGGGTTGGAGGCGTCCTGTGTGCTCGGTCTGCGGGATGATGCCCAGGCGCTCGGTCTAGGCGAGGCGGTGGCCGCGGTCGGCAAGCAGATCCTGTTGTTCGAGGAGTTTCTGGCGAAGGAGAGCATGGCCAAGCGGTTGCAACTGCCCCTGCGCGCGCTCCCGGAGAGCACCGAGACCCTGGTCCACGGCCATTGTCACCAGAAGGCGGTGGGTGCGATGAAGGCGATGCGCCGGGTGCTCAATCTGATTCCGGACCACCGGTTCGCGCTGATCGAAGCCGGGTGCTGCGGCATGGCGGGCACTTTTGGTCTGGAGGCCGAGCATGTGGACATGGCCGCCGCGATGGCGGAACAGGACCTGATGCCGGCGCTGCGGGCCAGCCCCGCGGCGCGGGTGGTGGCGAACGGGTTCTCCTGTCGGCAGCAGATCCGCGGGTTGGGTGATGCCCGGCCGCGGCATCTCGCGCTCGTGCTGCGCGAGGCGCTGATTCCAGTGGGTCACGCGCCAAGGAAGGAATGAAAGACGAACACGGCCGCGGACGGTCCGCACCGCGGACCCTACGGTAACACCCTGATCTGTAGAGTCCGCCGTGCGGACCGACGACCGTGCAGCGCGCGGTGGCCGGGTTTATGACCAAGCCCGACCCCGGCCTTGATCATGGGTCCGGCCACGCGCCATCGTAGGGCCGAAACGATGATCAAGGCCCCGACGACGGCCCGGTGCGATCGGGCGCGCAGAATGGCGCACACCTCAATGCGGAGAGAACAGATCACGCAATCCGCACAGCAGCAGACTGGGATCGAAGGTCGGGTCGGGCAGCACCTCGTCGTTGAGCACCGCACGCAGGGCACGGGCGGCGTCCCGCTCACCGGTCAGCAGGACCTGCACACCGCGCTTGTCCATGCGGCGGCGGAAACCCTCGCCGGCGCTGGCGGCGACGATCACCGCGACCTCGTCCAAGGGGTGCGGGCCCTCGCCCTCCCAATGGTGGAACACCTGGGCTTTCGACAGGCGGATACGTTCCGGTTCTCCTGAAGCAGAACTACTGTCGTAGAGCAGCCAATCCCGCGCCTGACCGGCATGGCCGGAAACCTGGGTGTAATCGTTGGTGGCGATGGCGATCTTCATGGTTCATCAGCCTCCGGCAGCGGCAGCACAGGGTCGCGCCAAAGCGTCAATGGTAGCAGGGAACGGGGCGAGGGCCCGGCGATCCGCGTGCCTTACAAGCCCCGCAGCCATGCCGCCCGCAATGCGGCGGCCTCCGGCCGTTCGATGGCCGCCCGCACCTGCGCCAGCAGACGCGCCTTGTCGGCGCCGAGCGTCCCCTTCAGCACCAACCAGTTGGAGGCGTGATCGGAACGGAATAGGGTCCGCCGCAGATCCAGCGCGGACAGGAAACGTTCCATTTCGCGGAACAGCCCGGATTGCGACAGGGGTTGCCAGTCGGGCCAGGTCGCGCGAAAGCGGGCGCCGCCGTCGTTCAGGGTGAGCACCAGGGTGGACAGATACTCGGGCGCCGTGGCATTGATCAGGCGCGCGGAATTGTCCGCGTGTTGCGCGCTCAGCGCTTCGCCCCCCAGACCATTGATGATCATCACCGAGCGGCGAATGCCGGCCTGGCCCAGCTTGTCGAGCGCAGCGCGGGTCGATTCGACGCTTTCACCCTTGCTCACCCGCGCGAGCACGGTCGCGTCGCCCGACTCCGCGCCAAGGTAAGCGAGCTTCAGACCCGCGTCGAAGAGATCCTTGAGTTCGCTGACCGATTTCTTGTTCAGATTGCGCGCCAGGCAATAGCTGGAAACGCGATGCACGGCCGGCAAGTGCGTGCGGATCGCCTCCAGATAGGCCAGCAAGCGGCGCGTCGGCAACACCAGCGCGTCGCCATCGGCCAGAAAGACGCGCCGCACCTGCTCCCCCTCGTCCTCGCCGGTACGGCGGATGCTCTCCAACACTTCGGCTGCATCGCGGGCACGGAAGCGCTTCTGCGGCGCCTGGTACATTTCGCAGAAAGTGCATCGATTCCAGGAACAGCCGTCGGTAACCGGCAGAATCAGCGACTCGGCCTCGCTCGGCGGACGATAGACCGGTTCGACGTAGCGAATGGGCGGATCATGATCCAATTTGCTTCTCGCCGCCGCGGTCATTCTCCCATCGGCACAGGTCGACCGGCGCCTTCAGAACAACACTGGCGATGGGGACGCCCAAATCGTCGGCAATGATCTGACACTTGGCCTGGAGGAGAAAGAACACCGGCGCGCGGATTTCACTGAGTGTCTCGTAGTTGGCCTGGCCCTTGGCGATGATCAGCGGCGCTTGCGCAAAGTGGGCGCGAAACGCCGGAGAGCAACGGTCAAGCAAGGTGCCTGGGGCGTCGGAACCGGTATCGATGAGGGTGCTGACCGCATCCAACCCCGCGGCCAAGGCGTCCTCCAGGGTAGCATCGTTGATGATCGGGCCGGCCTTGACGGCGTAGGTCACCGGTCGGGCGATGGTCTCGATCAGGACGCGATCGAAGACCGTTTCGCCGGCGTTGTCGGCCAGGTAGAGAATGGCATCCACGGCACTGAGCGCCTGGCGCAACTGCGCCAAACCGTCGATGGCGAAAGGCTGTTCGAGCACGCGCGCCAAGGTCGTCTGAAGGTCATACTGTTCCGCCGCGCCATCGTCGATGATGTTACCGGCGATGGCGATCCGCACCGCGGTCTCCAGCGGATCCGGCGCGATGCGTACGCGATCCCGTAGTTCGGGAAGCAGGGCCAGTGCTTGCGCCGTGGCGTCCCGCTTGCTTTGACGATAGGGGTCGGGAGTGTTGGTCCGGGCCCGGACCATCCGGTGGATGATCTCTGCCATCACCGGCGGCGTAGCCTGGGCCGGCAAGGCACGGAGCTGGTCCATGGTGTCCAGCAGGATTTGGCGTTGCTGTTCCACCGTGGCCTTGGCGCGACGGGCCGCGCTCAAGGCTTGACGCAGGAAACAGGGATAACAGTCCAGGTAAGTCTTCATAAGGCGGTCCGATGGCTAAATCCAAATGCGCTTTCAAGGCGAAAGGGTTCCTGACAAATGCTCAGCCGCGAACCGCGGGCGGCGGCGCCGGGATCAGCCAGCCGGCGATCAGGATCAGCAGCACACCGGCAAGCGAGATCCAATACCAGCCGGATAGTGCGGTCGGGCCGTACTCGTACACCATGCCGGCGCTGACCAGCAGCCGGCCCTGGCTGGACAGGATACCGCTGATGCCGAGCGGCGGTTGCTGTTCCGAGCTGTCGGCGCGTTGCGGGCCGCCCTCCGCGGTGAGTTGCGCGCCCTGCTCGCTGATCGCTAGCGCGGAGAGCCCCTCGTCGCTGCCGATCCACAGCCGCGCACGGCCGTTCGGCGCGTCGTCCGCGAGCAACAGCGACAGCACCCGTTTGCCGTCGAGCGCGGAATGCAGCGACCGCCAGGATTGGCCCGGCTGTGACTGCCAGAAGGCTCCTCGGTCGGTTCCAGTCAGCAGCAGGCCGCCGGGGGTCGTGGCGAAGCTGAAGACCTTGGCCCCGTCCGGCAGCCCCTGGTTGTTCGGCTGCCAGGCGGCACCGGGGTCAGCCGCCGACCCGGACAGGACGCCGGCATCGATGGTTCCGGCATGCAGCCACTGCGCATCACCGCGCCGCTGGCTGACCAGGCTATAGATCATCGCCGCCGGCCCCGGCGCCTGCCAGGCGCCGTCGACCAGCAGGCGCACCCCGGTGGCGGTCCCCGCCAACAGCCCCTGATCGGTCTGCAACAGACTGCTGACCCGGCCTGCGAGCGGCGCCGCACCGGCGGGGGCGAAGGCCAATCCGGCGGCGGTTCCGACCGGTGTGCGCCCCGGATCGCCGACCATGGCCAACACCGGTTGACCGCCCAGATCCAGGCGCTCCCGCGTCCATCGCTCGTCGCGCAAACGCCAGACCTCACCGGCCTGGGTGCCGGCCAGGATGTCACCGTCGGCCGTGGCGATGAAGGCCGTCACATGTCCGGCCCCGGGCGGCGTATTGAGCGTCAGATGGAGGCCGCCGGGCAACAAGGGCCCGGCCACCGCGAGGATCAGGCCGAGGACGGTGAAGACGATTCCGAGCGTTTTGCGTTCGTTCATGGAGGACTCAGACAGTTGATGTTTCGTGCGCAAAGGCATTCCCGCAGAAGATCGGCAGGACATCGCTGGGGATGGTACCGCATGGCAGCCACCGACTTGCACGATGAAACGCAGGGCCCCGTAGGCGCAGTGATCGCCAGGCGGTCGGATCAAGGGCCATCGGCACAGAATCGGCGCAGCCGCGGACTGCCGCGGGCGGTCTCTTCGCCCGACGGCAGGGGCACCTGGGCGTCGGCGAGCCAGGCGGCGATGTCATTCCTCACCCGCTCTCCCTGCAAGTCGCGGGTCAGCAGGTGCCAGCCCCTGGCATAGAGCACCAACCGCAGGTCCGGGGCTGGTGCGGGCAGTTCGTCGAGCATGGCGCAGAAGGCCGAACGGGGGATGATCCGATCGTGCTCACCGTACAGCACCAGTGCCGGCCGCGGCAACCGCGGGGCGGCGGCGCGGGCGCGGTCCATCAGGTTGGTGACACCCCACAGCGCCTCGATCCGGGTTGCCTTGATGACCAGCGGGTCGGCGGCATAGGCACGCAGCATCGGCCGGTTGTCGCTGGGCGGGCGGCCGAGCCCCTTGCCGGTCAGCGCCAACCAGGGCAGGGTGGTGGCCGCGAGCGCAAGGGCCGCCCGCTGCACCGGGTGCATGGTGTCACGGGACCAGACCGCGGGGGCGATCAGGACGCGACCCGCCGCCGGGACACGGTCGACGGCGGCCATGATCACCGCGGCGCCCATGCTCTCTCCCAGCAGGGTGAGCGGCAACTGGGGATGGCGCTGCCGCAGCACGGCGGCGAGCGCGCGCAAGTCATTGATCAAAAGATCATCGCCCGCCCACCGACCGCGTCCCGCGGTAGTGCCGAAGCCGCGCTGGTCATAGGCGTAGACGAGAAAGCCGCGCGCGGCGAGCGCGGGGCCGAGTTGGACGAAGGCTCCGGCGTGGTCGTTGAAGCCATGCAGCGCCAGGACCAGGCCCCGGGCGCCGCGAGCCTCCCCCCAGCGGCGCAGCGGCAGCCGATAGCCGTCGTCCATCACGGCCGCTGTCGTGATGAGCCGCACCGGCGTGCCCGCTGACCGGGGGCCGACCGGCGGTGCTCCGGCGCAGCCGGCCAGCAGGGCGAGTGCGGCAAGGGCCGCCGACACGGCGGCGAGCCCTCGCAGCGCGGCCTTGGCCGCCAGGCCGACTCCGGAAATCCGCTCATCCGCCTTGCGGTCCGGCAATCGATCGGCATACGGCTGTGTCAATGGGAGAAACCTCCGGGCACGACTTTCACGGTTCCGGTGGCCGGAACGAATACCAAGGCCGGCTGGGGCGGCAGCGGGCCGCTACAGCAGCGCGACCGCCTTGATCTGAATCCACACCGGCAGTCCGGGCGCCAGGCGCAGATGGTCCGCGGAGCGGTGAGTCAGACGGGCGAGCAGGGTGGACTGACCCACCTGCAGTTGGACCAGGGCCAACGCGGGGTGGGCATCCTCGCCCAGGGAGAGGACCCGCGCCGGAAGCGTGTTGAGGATGCTGGTGCCCTCCACCGGGGCCAGCACGATACTCACGTCGCGCGCGAGGATGCGCACGCGCACCGGGTGATCGGTCGGCACACCCGTGTCGCGCACCCAGAGGTCAATACCACCGCAGTCCACTTTGAGCAGATGCCAGCGGGTGTCGCGCTCGGTGATGCGCCCCTCCAGCACCACCCCGGCATCTTCGCCCAACCGGATCGGCAGGTCCAGGCGGGCCAGGGTGGCGGTCAAGGGTCCGCTGGCGAGCACCCGCCCGCCGTCCATGATCACCAGATGATCGGCCAGGCGCGCGACCTCGTCCGGGGCGTGGCTGACATAGAGTACCGGGATCGCCAGTTCGTCATGCAGCCGTTCGAGATAGGGCAGGATTTCCTGTTTGCGCGCCAGATCCAGCGCGGCCAGCGGCTCGTCCATCAGCAGAATCCGCGGGCTGACGGCCAGCGCGCGGGCGATGGCCACGCGTTGGCGCTCGCCGCCGGAGAGACGGTCTGGCTTGCGGTCCAGCAGAGGGCGGATCCCCAGCAGGTCGATCGCCTGATCCAGGCTCACCCGCTGCTCCGCCGGGATATCTGCCGGGGCCCGCTGTTGGCCGTACCGCAGGTTCCCGATCACCGTGAGATGCGGGAACAGGCTGGCCTCCTGAAACACATAGCCGAGTGAGCGCCGGTGGGTCGGCACCCAGGTGGAAGCGTCCTGCCAGACCTTGCCCTGGAACACGAGACGGCCTTTGGGTGCCCGGACCAGGCCGGCGATGCAGCGCAGCAGCGTGGTCTTGCCGGAGCCCGAATGGCCGAACAGGGCCGTGACTCCGCGTCCGGGCAACTGCTCATCCACCGCCAGGCTGAAGCCGGGCCAGTCGATGTTGAAACGGATTTCGATCGGTGCCATGGCGACTCAGGTGTTCTTGGGATTTGGACGCCAGAGATAGAGCGCCAGCAGGACCACGAAGGAGAAAATCAGCATGACCGCGGCCAGACGATGGGCGTCGCTGTACTCCATGGCCTCGACATGGTCATAGATCTGCACCGAGGCGACCCGCGTCACGCCGGGGATGTTGCCGCCGATCATCAGCACCACACCGAACTCACCCACGGTATGGGCGAAAGTCAGGATGCCGGCGGTCAGGAAGCCGGGCGCGGCGAGCGGCAGGGCCACGGTGAAGAATGCATCGAACGGCGAGGCCCGCAGGGTCGCCGCCACTTCCAGCGGGCGCTCGCCGATGGACTCGAAGGCGTTCTGCACCGGCTGAACCATGAAGGGGAAGGAGTAGAAGACCGAGGCGACGACGAGCCCCCAGAAGGTGAAGGGCAAGAGACCAATCCCCAATGCCTGGGTAAGCTGTCCCACCGGTCCGTTCGGCCCCATGGTCACCAGCAGATAAAAGCCGAGCACCGAGGGCGGCAGCACCAGCGGCAGTGCCACCACGGCACCGATCGGCCCCTTCCAGCGCGAGCGGGTCCGGGCCAGCCACCAAGCCACCGGGGTGCCGACCAGAAACAGGATCAAGGTGACAACGCTCGCCAGGCGCAAGGTCAGCCAGATGGATTGCAGATCGGTGTCAGTCAGAAACATGGGGTTCCCTTATCATGCCCTTATCAGTGGGTGCGCTGGAAGATCCTGACCACGGAGCTCAGCAGCACCAGTCCCCAATGCAGCAGACCCGGCTGCGCCGAAGCCAATCAGGCCGCCTGAGGTGCCGATCAGGGAGCAGGCGACGAGCCCCTGACCGGCACGTATCGACCGCTTAGAATTCGTAGCCAAAGGACTTGATGATCTCGCGGGCCTTATCGCCCTTGAGGTAGTCCATCAAGGCGATGACAGCCGGCTTGCCCTTGCCCTTCTCCAGGATCACGGCGTCCTGGCGGATCTTCTCATGCAGCTTGCCCGGCACGATCCAGGCGGAACCTTCGGTGATTTTGCCATCCTTCATGACCTGGGACAGGGCCACGAAGCCCAGTTCTGCATTGCCCGTGCTGACGAACTGGAAGGTCTGGGCGATGTTCTCCCCGGTCACGAACTTGGGGCTGATCCGGTCCAGCAGTTTGAGCCCCGTCAACACCTCCACCGCCGCGGCGCCGTAAGGTGCGGTCTTGGGATTCGCAATGGCGATCTTCTCAAATCTCCCCTTCGCCAACACCTTTCCTTGATCGTCGACGAACCCCGGCTTGGCCGACCACAGGACCAGCGTGCCGATGGCATAGGTGAACTGGGTCCCCTTCACCGCCGCACCCTCGGCGACGAGTTTGGTCGGGGTTGCATCGTCGGCGGACAGCAGGGCCTCGAAGGGGGCACCGTTAGTGATCTGGGCATAGAACTTGCCGGTCGCCCCATAGGCGGCCTGGATCTTGTGGCCGGTCTCCTTCTCGAAGGCGGCCGCAATCTCTTTCATCGGCGCGGTGAAGTTGGCGGCAACCGCCACCTGGATCTCGTCGGCGCGGGCCCCGAGGGCGGCGGTGAGCAGGGTGACGGCGAACACTCTCTTGACGATGGGTTTCATGGGTCGGGCTCCGTGAAGTTTGGGAATTGGTTGCATAAGTGGCGGCGAGGTTTCCGCCGCCGGAAAGCGAATGCGTTGGATCAACCAACGGTGTCGAGAATCACATTGGACGCCTGAAACACGGCGCAAGCCGTGCGTCCCGGCAACAGGTCGAGCCGTCCCAGGCTCTCGGGAGTGAGATCACGCTTCGAACCGCCGGATGCGGGTATCGCCCGGAGCGGCGCGCAGCGCGGTGTTGACCGAGAGGGCGCCGACCAGTCCGGGTAAGCCGGTGCGCGGGCTTGACATCGTTGTGAGGTTCGATATATAGAGTGTAATATAACGTGAGACGCTATTTGAATAGCAAAACATGGGCCATGTCAAGGCGGCGCAATAGTTGAGCTTAGCGCCCACCATGGCCTAAAATGCACGTGTCGTGTCGGTCCCGCGTGGACCGGCGGTTCACAGTCCAGTTTCCAACAAGAGAACATCACTATGAAGATCAGTGCACGCAATCAGTTTCAGGGGAAGGTCGAGACGGTCAAAGCCGGCGCCGTCAACAGCGAGGTGGATCTGGTGCTCCCCGGCGGCCAGAAAATCGTCGCCATGGTGACCAACGAGAGCGCCAAGTCATTGGGATTAGAGGCTGGAAAGGATGCTGTTGCCCTGGTGAAGGCATCGTCCGTGCTGGTGATGACTGACAGCTCCGGCCTGCGCTTGAGTGCGCGTAATTGTCTCGTCGGCACCGTCAAGTCGCTGACTGTCGGGCCGGTGAACGCCGAGGTGACGATTGCCCTGGCAGGCGGCGCCGAGGTCCATGCCACCATCACCCACGGGGCGGTGACCGATCTGGGATTGAAGGAGGGCGGCGCGGCGACCGCGGTGTTCAAGGCGCCCTCAGTGATTCTCGGCGTCCCGGCCTGACAGCGTTATCTCATCGAAAAATAGCGCTGACCGCTCGACAGGGACGGAGCGCACCTTCCTGGTGCGGTTGCGTCCGTCGTCGGGTGGTCGCGAGGACAGATTCATTGATTGATTTGCAACCACCGGTCCTCGGCGACCATGAACTGCATCACTTGCTTGCCGAAGACGTCGCCTTCGGCGATCTAACCACCGAGTCGCTTGGCATCGCCGACCGACCCGGACGTATCCGCTTCTTCGCTCGCGACCCCATGATCGCCTGCGGGGTCGAGGAGGCCGTGCGCCTGTTCCAGTTGTGCGGTGCGCACGCCCAAGCAACGATCCCCTCCGGCAGCGAGGCGCCGCCCGAGACCCTGTTGCTGGAGGCGGACGGCTCGGCCGGCGCACTGCATCGGGGCTGGAAGGTCGCCCAAACCCTGATGGAATGGTGCTCCGGGATCGCCACCAGCGCGGCCGGGATCGTCGCCGCCGCACGGCGCGGCCATCCGGATGCCCAGGTCGCCGGAACCCGCAAGAATGTCCCCGGTACCCGTCGGCTGTCGGTCAAGGCGTTTCGCAGCGGCGGCGCCGTGATGCATCGCACGGGGCTCTCTGAGACCCTGCTGGTGTTCGCCGAACATCGCCTGTTTCAGGGTCAGGAGTCACCGGCGCAGACCATCGCCCGCCTGCGCCGCCACTGTCCGGAAAAGCGCGTGGTGGTCGAAGTCGCCACCCCGGAGGAAGCCCTGGCCTGGGCCGCCGCCGATGTGCTGCAACTGGAAAAATTCGCGCCGGCGGCCGTGGCGGAGGTTGTCGCTGCACTCGCCGCGCTGGGCGCGTCCGCCGTGGTCGCCGCCGCCGGCGGCGTCAATGCCCGCAACGCCGAGGACTACGCCCGCGCCGGCGCGCGCCTGCTGGTCACCACGGCCCCGCATCTGGCACCGCCGCGGGATGTCCAGGTGCGGTTTCTGCTGCGGTAGCGTCGGACCGTCAGCGCGGCATGCGTTCATTCAGGGTGACGCCGGTGACGAGGTCCCCCTCGTCCCCATAGGCCTGTACACGGCCATACACGGGCCAGCGCCCGTCCAGGATCTGCCAGGCACATAACGTATCGCCGGATCTTAGATGGTGCGCTTTTCGGCCGGCGGGCGCCAGCAAGCGGACAGCGGCATCCCCTGGGCCAGCGCGACCACGCCGCAATCGAGCAATCGGCAGGCGACCTCCAGTGAGAAAGGTGCTCAAGGCCCGATCCAGTTCTCGCGTGACCATCGCGGCCACCAATGCCGAATCGACGCCGCCGGAGAGGAACGCGCCCAGCGGCACATCAGTCATCAGCCGCTTGCGCACGGCCTACCGGACCGACAATCGTAGCGCATGAATGGCTCCAGGATGCACGGAAAATGGACCGGACCGACATTGCGATCGAACAACTGCGCTCGCGCCACCCCGACCAGGAGTGCGGCCCGCGGTTGGGGCACGGCCGCGAGCGCGACAAAGAACAGAAGCGACCTCTCCCGACAGTACGGGCTCGGACTGTTGGGGGCAACGAACACCCTCTAGCCGACGAACTGCAGGAACTTAGCGAAACTCTTCGCGACATGCAGCAGGCCTTAACGACTGATCATCGTCGGGGCGGGGTTGTTCAACGCTGTCGGATGCTCCCCCGACGTGTACGCATAAACCACCCCCAGAAGGGGTCAGCCACCGCGATCTAGAACCCGTCGTAAGCCAAATTCAACCCGAAAACAATATACACGCGCAACAGTTCGGTTACCGACACCGCCTAACCCTCCCATAAATCGGATGCGATGGGTTACCATAGGAGGCGCTGGCTGTCATCACACGACTGCCCCGCCCAAGAACAGCTACAGAGGTACCTCGCGCTGACCCGGCTTATAGTCAATGACACCAAACTCAGCAACAACGCGTCTTTCACCCGGCAGGCAAGGCCCATGCATTGGTAGAGGAAGTCGGCGCCAATGAAAAGTACCGAATCGCCAATCACCAAAGCAGCCGCGACCTGCTTGCTGCCACAAAGGCTAAGCGAGTGCGCGGCTTCAGCAGTGTCACGGCCGTAGGCCAACTATTCAAGCAATTATTGAAAAGACCGATTTACGGAGATCGTCTACCTGGTCGACAGCTATCGCGGGGAAACCGCCGAGTACGATCCCCTGAACTATTCGCTATCCGTAACACTTTTCCCACACCTGATTGCCGGACCCATTGTTCATCACCGCCCGATCATGCCGCAGTTCGCCTCGCGCAGGACCCTGATCAGTCGCGACGCCAACATCCCATTGGACCTGTTTATCTTTGCGATCGAACTGTTTAAGAAAATCGTTATTGCCGATACTTTTGCTGTCTGGGCGGATGCCGGCTTCAACGGTGGAGAACAATTGACGCTGTTCTCGGCATGGGCGACTAGTCTATCCTACACGTTTCAACTCTATTTCTGAGGGGACGGAATGTGAAACGCCGTAAAGTCATCTTTCTGTCCAGTGTCTTGTTAAATCTGCTGATCGTTCAAGTTGTCAACATTGTCTCTGCACCGAACCTCAATGCAGTCAAATGGCTCGACAGGACTTTCTTTTATAACATGGATTTGACATCAACATGGCTTTCCAGAATCCTGTATCCGTTGGGTATCAGCACTGACCCGGAACAAGTCATCATCGGCGACGACGCATGGCTTTACTTGGGGGACAGACACGAAAACACGCGATCGGTTGATCGACGCCAACCGACCGATGCCGATATCGCGGTTGGTAAAGGAATCGGCGCGGCAACAGAGGCATGGAATACATATCTTGCCGGAAAAGGCGTGAAACGCTTCAAAATCACGATTGCCCCTAACAAGGTAACGATCTATCCGGAGCATCTGCCAGTTTGGGCCCGACCGCCTAAGCCCAACGTGACCGATGCTTTACTTGCCGGTACGGGAAAAACGCGCTATCTCGACCTTAGAAGACCCTTGTTAGCAGCCAAAAGCGAGTACCGGCACGCACGGTATTATGAAACAGATACTCACTGGAACTTCTTCGGTGCCGGCATCGCTTTCCGCCATTTTGCAGAACAGATAGGCGAAGACACCCCAGAGCTTCAATGGCCGGACGATACGAATTACGAAGCTACTCCAGTAGTCGCACGAAAAGGGGGTGACCCGGCGAACTTTCTTCGACTCACGACAAGCGTCTCCGACACCGAGCCACTCATTCGTGCCCAAGACATACCGGTGACGACAGCGCAATTCGACTTTGATACAAACCAGATCTTGTATCGGGGTGGCAACGCCGTTGTCTACTCGATGCAAAAGCCCGTACTGGTCAAATCCGATGGCGCGTTGAATAATCAGCGCGTGCTATGACTACGCAATTCCTTCGGCGTCGCAATGTCACCCCTGACGGCAGCCACCTTTTGTGACGTTCTGCACCTGCATTGACGCGAGGCACTTAAACCTGGCGGGCGGTTGCAGCAACTCGTCGACGCCTGGCACCCCAATTACGTCTTTATTACCGTCGTCGAGCGATCTTCCCGGTCGGTCTGGTTTATCGACGTTCCTCCCTCAGTTAAGACCAATCACAGTATTGCTGTTCGCGCCCGAGCCACCAACGCTGTTGCTAGCGTCACTCCACTGTGCCCAAGAGTCGATCAGGTTCTGTCATCAGTGGCCATTAAGTCCTCAAACAAAGCATTGCTGAGGACTGGCCCTTGAGCTTCGGGAACATAGCAACGCAAAGCCGCTTCCGCAGCCGCCGTCGCCATTGCCGGGTAATCAGCCAATCCGTCAATCGCGAGAGCCAACGTCTTCCGCCAACAATGCGCCAGTGCCACAAACCCGGTTTCGCCGTGGCGGATCGCACCACGCAGGGTAAAGCCCGGTGACGCGATCGTAATGGTGCCGACGGCCGCTGCCTCAAACACCTTCAACTCGGATTTGCAGTTGGTAAAAGCATTATCCTGCAGCGGAACCACATTGATCTCCACCTCGCCGATCAAACGCTGCAGATTGAGGATGTTTTGCATCGGAAACACCTCGACCCGACCCGCAACATGCGCAAACCGCTTGCCTAGGTCTAATAGCCCGACAATACGCAGTACCACACGCGGATCGGACTCCATTAGATCCAACAACGCGTCCGCGATGAGTGCGAAATCACGTCGGTGGGTCGGCGAGCCGCTGAAATAGCCGACATGGATACGCTCATCGCGGTTGAATCCAGACGCGAGCTTGCTGCCGAAGATCACTTCAGAATGGGCCAGCTGCGCATGATTCATAAAATTTGGTACGACCCTGGTCGGCAGGCCGCAAAACGCCCGGACCCGATCCGCAAGGTAGCTATTTGTCACAATGACTCCGTCGCATAGCCTCATTAAAGCGCCGTAACGTCCCTGCTCCGCGAACCAGTAATCCATATCGACCTCCCGGGCAGGATGATCAAGATAATTGAGAACCAAATGAACGTAGCGGTTATCGAACACCAAGTCATCGATATCGTAGAGTACCCGGATTCCGCGGGCATGCGCCCGTGAAACTAACTGCGCGAGTTCAACAGAGTACTTGGCGTGAGAGATAACAATAATAGTGCAGCGCTCTAGGATGCCATCAAGATAGACCAGTTCATCACTGGAGAACCAACTTGCGCCAACTGACGCATCCGTAACCGCCAACGCCTCAATCATATTGAGAACACGATAGCGGAAGGTGCTCATATTCGGCTGCGGATAGATGTACGCGACATGACGTATTCCCCCAGCAAGTCGCGCCAGCCGGTCCCAAACCGACTCACGCCAGGGGTTTGGATACTCTGTCATTGGAATATTTGTTAGAAACACTTCAGATACTGCCGCCGACCCCATCGCCGAACAAGGCGCGAATAACTCCCGGCCCTTGAGCCCGAGGAACATAGTGCCACAATGCCGCTGCCGCGGCGGCCATCGCCATCTCGGGATAGCTATCCAATCTCCCGATCGCGACTGCGATGGTCTGCCGCCAGTGATGCGCGGATACGATATGCCCCGTATCGCCGTCCCGTATTGCACGACGCAGAGCGAAGGCCGGTGACGCGATGCTGATGGTACCTACCGCCGACGCCTCGAACACCTTCAATTCGGATTTGCAATTAGCGAACACATTGTCCTGCAAGGGAACGACATTGAATTCAACCTCACCGATCAGACGCTGCAGATTAAGTATATTTTGCATAGGAAATACCTCCACCCGCTCAGCGAAGTGCCCAAACCGGCTGTTTAGCTGCAGTTTACCGACGACTCTTAACACGATACGGTCATCTTCTTCCATGAGATCGAACAGCGCGTCCTCAATAATGGCAAAATCACGAGCATGGGTCGCTGAACCGCTGAAATAGCCAACATGGATGCGACCGTCACGCATGAAACCCGACGAGCGCTTTTCGTCGAGAATAAGCGCTGAGTGTTCAACCTGCGCAGCATTCATGAAATTTGGGACCACTGCGGTCGGCAGTCCGCAAAACTGACGTACCCGCTCAGCGAGATACTCTGTTGTCAAAATAACTCCGTCACACAATCTCAGCAAAGCGCCAAGCCGCCCCAGGTAGGCAAACCAGAAATCAAAACTGCGTTCATGGGTTGGTTCATCGATCGCATTGATAACCAGGTGGACGTATCGGTCATCAAACACCAGATCATCAACATCATAGAAGATGCGCCTCCCCAGGAAGCGTGCCCGAGCGATCAGAGTCGCAAAACCGACCGAGTATCTGCAGCGGCAGATCACGATAACATCAGCTCGTTCCAGAATCGCGTCAATTCGGCTCAAGTCATCATCGCTAAACCAACTTGCACTCACCCCGACTTCGATGGTCGCGAGAGCCTCGATCATGTTCAGCACACGATAGCGGAACGTGCTCATATCGGGGCGATGGTAAAAATACGCCACACGACGCGCGCCTTGGCCAAGTCGCATCAATCGGTCGCAAAACGACTCGGTCCAAGGCTCAGGAAAATCAACATCGGAGATGCTGGTTATAAACACAAGCTAAAGTTCCCCAAGAACTGTCAGCACCGGCGCGAAAGCTTCATCCCAATCCCTGTTGATGCAAGCATTCTCATAATTCGACAGCCGCCGTGTCTCATTGGTCGCCAAGGCTACCGCATGTCCCAAGGCCCCGACGAGATCGTTCACCGACGGCTCCACACACAGTATGTTTGCGCAATAGGACTCGAGCGACTGCTTTGGACCGTAACGATTTGTTACAACCACCGCGCCGCTTGCGGCCAGATCCAACGGTGGGTAACTTGGATGCGGTGTGAGCATCAATGAGAGCCCAACGTCGACCTGACGTATTAATGCCGCATAATCATGCCACGACAAGCTGGTGGAGATTCTAGGGCGCACGTTTCGTGGAAGTTGAATGTCTGGAATGTTTCTCCCGACGAACTCCAATTCCCATTCCGCCTCCGGGAAACAATTATTTTCCACCGCGCCTGCCACTGCCTCCAGGCCCCGCAGGAAGAGGTTTCGCGGGTTATTTGGCCGCGCATAAAAGAAGAAGCGACGCTTTCCGGCCGGCGACTTCGGCTCGCGGTAATAGATTGCTAACGGAAATGCCGGCTCAAAAGAAATACCGCGGCGGGCAACCCCAGTCATCCCCGCGTCAACCAAGTGTTTGAGAAGCGCAGAGGTATTGACAACAAAGCGCAAGCGCGGATCGCAAAATATCTCTCGGCAACGAAGCTGCAGGTCTCCGGCAGGATAAAACATACGCTCGTCGTCCTGCAAAAGATAGACAATGCAGGCGGGATCGAAACTTTGCAAAGCGGCCCACGTTGTCCACCAGGAGGTTGTGAGCACCAGATCGCCACTGAACACGGCGAGTCCCCGCGCATCAGCTACCGTCGACGCGCATTCAAACTCCACGTTTTCATCGAACGCTGCACCATGAGCTGCCAATATCGCACCGAAGTTCCCAGGCTCGGGCTCGTCGTGACGAGTTACGACCCGGAGCCGCAGTCCACGATGTCGAGCAAGCGCGGCACCGAATAAGATTGCTGTGCCAACACCACCGAATAGGCTACCAGAACTGATCGTATCCGTCAGAATGGTCAGCCGACCTGTCGTAGTCGGTCCCGGATCCGGGTAGGTTACTATTGGTACGAGGTTCGGTAGCGATCTCGTCAGCAAATCACGTACTGAAACCACACTAGAAGATGCATCGGCTGAAGTTAGCGACAATGGCGCAACCGTTTCCGGCAATGGCACTCCCATCAACCGCAACAGACCTAAGCGCGCGAGATATTCGGGGTCCCGCCGCCACAGCCCCACCAGGACCCGCCAGGGTCGCTTCAGCCACCAGGTCAAGGAGCCTCGCACTTGCGAATCCTCAATTGACAATTGACTCACTGACTGACCTCCATCACTTCGCACACCGGACAACCTCGCGAGCGCACATCCAACGAGTGGCCTTGATCACGGTTCCGGCCACGGGACATCGTAGGGTGGACAAGCGCAGCGCAGTCCACCAGCGCCGGCGCGGGATTCGGCGGACTGCGCTGCGCTTGTCCATACGGCCGGAACGATGATCAAGGCCCAACGAGCTATAAACAGCCGAGACTTAGAGAGCCAGTTTCAAGAGCCTGCTCAAGCCCTTGTGTTACCAATTGGTCCCGGGGCGAGCCAGGTAACAACACCATGAATTCCATTGCGACTTACCCCTGATCCGGCGCGTTCCATTTGGCGACGAGCGACGCCGCGCCAGCGTCCCTATAGATGTTACTCCTGATTGATTTCCTAGCCAAGCGCTCCGAGAGTCAAGTCCCGGTCGCGTCCCGGCCGCGCTGCGCCGCCGGATCTGCGACACCCGCCCAGCAGCGGCAATGACAAGACCTCGACAGCGCGAGCGCACGGCCAACGCCGACACCAACCGATATCGTTGCGAACAACACCGATGTGATGCAGATATCATTGCCGACACCCGCGCCTTACCCACGATCAAGGCGCCTGAGCAGGTTTTGCACCATTGAGCGGCATCGCGCTTTCGTCGGTCACATCCGCCATGACTTACCCTGAGACCCAATTCTTTCGTGGACGAAGGTCCTAGCTCCTGTGCTATCATGAAGGACTACTGGTTCGACGAGCGATTCGCCAGACGCCATCCACCCCCGACACCGGGCCTATCTACGCCGAGAACTCACAAAGACGTTAATTGATGCCTGCGACAAGTCAACTCAGCCCGATGAAACCCCGGCTCGCAATCGTCACCCGCACCAAAGACCGGGAAGTCACCTTAAGGCGCACGGCAGCGTCGGTAGCGGCACAGACGTGCAAAGATTTGATGTGGGTACTGGTCAATGACGGCGGAGCCCGCACACATGTCGACCGCATCGCCGATCAGGTCCGCGAGGCGGGAATCAGGGTCACTGTCGTGCATAACGAGATCTCACAGGGGCGACCTGCCGCCGCAAATATCGGTATAGGAGCCTGTGACTGTCCGTTGCTCGTGCTGCTCGACGACGACGACACCCAGGACCCGACGTTTGCGCAAGAGTGTCTGACATTTCTGGACCGTACAGAACTTCCCTGCGAAGGCGTCGCTGTCTGGACAGACATCATTCATGAGCGCATCGAAGGCGAGAAGATTTTATTCATCGAACACATCGCGGGCTATCATCCCGAAAACGTCCCCCTGCTCTCACTATTTTACACAAATTGCTTCCCGCCCAGCGCCTTTGTTTTTTCTCGGCGAGGCTGGGAAGCGGCCGGCGGATTCGACTCCAGACTGCACTGCAGCGAGGACTGGTTTTTTAATCAGCATTTTATCAAATTCGGTCGCATCGGGGTCGTACCGAAAGTGCTGACGTATTTACATTACCGCAAGGAACTGCTGGATTATAGTTCACCGTATAGCAACACGATGGTCGCCGGCACAGATGACCACGCCAGATATCACGATTATTGGCGCGACGAACTGATCCGCAAGGATCTCAATGACAAGCGCTTGGGCATGGGTGAACTCAATATTTTGGCCCATATGTTCCTTCGCAGCGAACAAATCGCGAATTCCACCCAACGAATCGAGGCCCAACTCGCACAGAACTTGATCATCGTGCAGCATCTGGAGTCGGAACTTGCGACGTATCGGGATCTTGGTCAACTGGGCGGAGCGCTAGCCCGCCGTGCCCTGCCTCCGTATCGCGCATTGCGCAGTTTCGCCAGCCGCTACATCTTACAACCATTAAGGAAAGTTCGCGCGATAGTGCCGACCAGGCGCGCAACGCATGAACCGACCGTGGCTCATCCTCAATGTGCCGTGTGTGGCGCCGAATTCGACGAATTCACACCTCTACCGGATATGTACGTGCAATACACGGAAGCCGGAGGACGATTCTCCTGCGCAGACCTTGAAATGCTCGCCGTTGACACGCACCATTGCCCGGCTTGTTACTGTGCGGATAGAGATCGTCTTGCAGGTTTGTTTTTCCGTGCGGAGTTCGCCGACCGCGCCGTCGGAAATGAGTGCGTAATGGAGTTCGCCCCCTATCCCGCATTTTCCGCTTTCCTGAGATCACTACCGAATCTTAAGACCCTAACCTGCGACCTCTTCATGGAGGGAGTGGATTATAAAGGAGACATCACAAATCTCAGCGCCATCCGGGAAGCGACCTTCAACTATGTCGTCTGCTCGCATGTACTCGAACACGTCGAAGACGATCTAGCAGCAATGAAAGAACTTTGGCGCATCCTCGTACCAGGTGGCAAGGCGGTGATCATCGTACCTATCTATCTTCCCTTAAAAGACTGCTACGAAAACCCCGTCATTGTCGCCCCGGACGAGCGCCTGAAGCACTTCGGCCAGCCCGACCATGTGCGCCTGTATTCCCGTGATTGCCTCGTCTCACGGTTGACAACAACGGGCTTCCAGGTGAGCACATTCGGGATTGAACAAGTCGGCCGCGAAGCGTTTCGACGCAACGGTCTCACGGATACCGCCAGGCTTTACATCGCCGTCAAGCACGACGCCGGCAAAGGAAACAATCATTCATGATCTTCACCACGTCCATTTGTGCTAACTACCTTCCACGAGCGATGGCGCTTGGGGCATCCATCAAGAGACATTACCCGCAAGCCAGGTTCTACCCTTGTCTGCTGGAGCGTTCCGTGCCCGACGGCGCATCATCCTCGCCGCACTTTGACGGGATTCTGCTGGCCAAGGACATCGTGCCATTCAATTTCGATCACTTTATTTTCCGCCACTCGATCGTTGAAGCCGCCACGGCGGTTAAAGGCGATCTCTTCCTGCACCTATTCCAGGCGTTCCCCGAAGAAGAGACTTTTATCTATATGGACCCGGATACTTGCCTGTACAGTTCCATGCCTGAACTCGAGGCTTCGCTGCAGGAAAGCAGCATCGTGCTAACACCACACCTGCTCACCGAAACGGGGTTGATCCCGATGGAAGTCAGCATATTGGAACACGGTTTGTACAACTTGGGTTTTTTGGGGATTCGCCGCAGCGACGAATCTCTTAGACTCTTGACTTGGTGGGCCGATCGGTTGCACCGAATGTGTTATGACGCGAAATATACAGGCATATTCACCGACCAGCGCTGGTTCGACTTGGTGCCACTCTTTTTCAAGACCGCGCTACTACTTCATGCCGGCTATAACGTTGGTCCCTGGGCGCTGCACTCGCGTCCGGTCGACCCTGCACCAGACGATTCGCTGCTCGTATGCGGTCAGCCGCTTCGATTCATTCATTTTTCCGGTTTTCCGGAATCATTCACGCATTGTATCGACATTTGGGCGCCACGGCACAAAGAACGGCTTCACGCCTTGACGAGCGCCTATGCCAAGACGCTTGACGCAAACAAAGAGTTCGCCTCGATCCCCTGGTCTTACGACGCTTACAGGTCAGGGAGAAAGATATCCGATTTTTCCCGCATGCGTTGGCGCCAACGACCGGTCGACGGGAACATCTCGCCATTTGACCTGTCTGATCGTAAGATTCTTGGCAAGTGGTTCTTGCTGGCGCGTTTCGATACCCTCTACCAGCGACTCAACAACAAATACTACGAAAAGATGCGCTCTTATTTTCATATCTGGGAGTGAGTACCGCACCCGGCCTCAATCGGACCTGGGGATACGCTTTGCCCAACCGCCAGATATTAGTGATCCGTGTCTTTGTCACGGCGCTCACGACCCAATCCCGATCGAATGACAGAACCGAATCGACCCAGTACGATCCGTATCTGGTCTCGGTAGGCCGGACTTCCGCGCAACACCCCTAGTACACCGCGCAGTGGTCGGGTGATTTGCCAGGAACTCGATTTCAGAAGCGCGTCGCGCTGCGCCGACGTTTCGGCAATTTGCCGATCCCTTAGCGCCAACGCATCGTTGAGATCCGCAATGGCCCCGTCACGCTGGGTCAACGCCTCATTAAGACCCGCAATGGCCCCGTCACGCTGGGTCAACGCCTCATTAAGACCCGCAATGGCCCCATCACGCTGGGTCAACGCCTCATCAAGACCCGCAATGGCCCCGTCACGCTGGGTCAACGCCTCATTAAGATCCGCAATGGCCCCATCACGCTGGATTAACGCCTCATTAAGACCCGCAATGGCCCCATCACGCTGGGTCAAGGCCTCATTAAGTCCCCCAATGGCCCCATCGCGCTGGACTAAAGCGTCACTCAATCCCGCGATGCGACGATGCTGCGCGGCGACCGACTGGTTCAGTTCAGCAACCCGTCCCTCACTGGCGACGATTGCCTGGTCGATGCGCATCATCTCCGATTGCAACCGGGATAATATCTTCTCTGTTTGCGCCAAGGCTTGCAGGGCGGGTCTCAGACGCTCCATCTCACCGGCGAACATCTGGAAGGCGGCGGTCACCTCTGGTGAATCGATCGATACCTCACCAGCAGCAACCCGGCGGAGGGTTGCAAAAACCTCGACCGCGAGTTTGGGTACCGAAGGGTTCCCGTCCAGGTCTGCAAGACTGAAGGACGAATGGCGCAGACCGGCTTCAATGAAACTGGTGCAATACTCATCGAGCAGGGATTCGTCCAAATTTCCGGCAACACCAAGTTCGACGGCAATCCGTCGAATCTCGGTCTCCGGCGTGGCCATCAGGCGATCGAAATCCATGACGACGCGCCGCGACCCTACGGTTTCCAATACTGTCGGAATCACATGTTGAAGCCATAGGTACAGACTCTTTTCCGTGGTGAAACCGTCACGCTTGGCGAGCGACAACGCGACGCTGAGCGGGTTACGGATGGCCAACAGGTACCGCACATCGATATCTAAGTCGGCGAAGACCGACTTCCAGAAGGGCAGCAACCGAGCAACCCGGGGGTCCTTCATTCCAAACCAGTCAACCTCTGCTGTTTTCCGTCGTAACAGACCGATAGCGCGCTCGCGCAGCAAGGCCAAGCCGTCTCCACCCAGCATCGCGGGCAGTGCGGGATTGAGGCTATGCCAGCTTTCTCCAAGCGTTTCAAGCAGGGTCTCATCAAGACTATTGATATCGATGTCTTCCCAAAACCCCTTGTCATTGTCGCCCGGGACGCCGGCATAGAGATGTGTCCCGAGTTCAATTCCCAACAATTGCAGGGAACGCGTCATCGCACTCGTACCGCTACGATGCATGCCGAGCACCACTACGAGGTGCTTTTTTTGATCGGTCGTAGCCATCAGCTTCCTTCGAGCCTCAAGCTTCGGGGCGCCCGGCCAGGTCAAATTCAGGGATGCAGTTGAAGTCGACGATACCGTTCACAAGGCTGCCGGACTCGGGTAAGACACGAAACATCGCCACGTCAAGCAGACGGTGCAGATAGGTCTCGGTTCCTTCACGCAGTCCGACGACTCCGGCATTCAGAAAATAGACGCCGGGATTGAGGCTGCAGGTGAAGCGAAACTCGGCATCATAGACAGAACCCGCTGCAACATAGGGAATCGCCTCGGCGATCGTAGCGGCCGAGGCCGCGCCGCCCAGCTCCACGCCGCCGGTGGTCTTGATGTGCATGCCGAAGCGGATACCGCTTGCTGAACCCGAAAACCGGACGCGATAACCATAACGATAGGTTCGCCCCCGTATCAGATTGTTTACCCGCTCACCGCCCACCGTGAAAATCGCCGGTGATTCGATCAGAACACCATGAGATTCATATGCGATAGTACTCGTCGGCTGTAGCGCAGGATCATAGCTTTCCGCCAACTCGTCATCCTTCCGCTTCGACTGCGCAGCAGACGATCGGGTCAACGCCGACTCGTCTGAAGTAGCTTCAGGCTCGCGTCTGTCATCCCCGAAAATCTCCTGCCGAATCAACGCCCTGTTGTCGGCGCTGGCATATAGCAGTTTTTGATACCGGCCGACGATGTGTTTTGGACGACCGGTGGCTAGCCGTTCCCCGTCATCCAGTAAAATTGCATAGTCGCAAAGTTCAACGACGGCGCTGCCGGAGTGCGACACAAAGAGAACCGTCGCACCGTTCCGTTTGATGGTTTCGATACGGGAAAAGCACTTCCGCTGGAATAGCTCGTCGCCCACTGCCAATGCCTCGTCCACGATCAGGATCTCAGGGTCCACGTTGATTGCAACTGCAAATCCGAGTCTGACGACCATACCACTGGAATATGTTTTAACCGGTTGCTCAAGGAATTCGCCGATGTCCGCGAACGCGGCGATCACGTCGAACCGCGCGTCGATCTCGTCTCGGCTCAAGCCCAACACGCTGCCATTCAGATAGACGTTCTCGCGACCGGTAAACTCGGGATTGAAACCGGCGCCGAGTTCAAGCAGCGCCGCCACGCGACCGGAGGTCTCCACGGTACCGGTCGTCGGCGTCAGTGTTCCACAGATGATTTGCAGCAGAGTGGACTTTCCCGAGCCGTTGCGGCCAATGACACCAATCGTCTCGCCCTTGCGCACGTCAAAGGTGACGTCGCGCAGTGCCCAGAATTCGCGGTAGTAGTTCGGGGTGGATTTGCCAAGCAGACCCCGCAGGCGCGGCATCAGGGACTGCTTCAGGCGATCCTGCGGTCGATCGTAGATTTGGTAAGACTTACCGAGATCCCGAACGCGGATAGCGATCACGTCAGACGACATCGGCAAACCCCTTACGCGTCTTCTGGAACCACCAAAAGCCGCCCAACGCAATACCGATGCTCACGGCAGTGTAAAGTAACCATCCGCCCCAATTTGGCATGAGGCCGAACAAGAGCACTTTCCTTCCCTCGACGATGACGAAGGTGATTGGATTCAGATACAAGAGCCACTGGAGTCGCTCCGATAACGCTGTGATCGGGTAGAAAACAGGCGCCAAAAACATCATGACACTGGTTACGATGCCTATGGTTTGAGCAATATCGCGCACGTAAACCCCAATCGCCGCCAAGAACCACGCGACACCCATCGCTCCCAGTATCAGCGGGGCGACAATCAGCGGAAATAAGATCAAGGTCCAGGGCAACTGATTCATCAGTATGAGTTGCGCGAGAAAGAGGACGATCAGGCTGATCGACGCATGGAAGAGTGCCGACCCCATTGTGACTATAGGTAAAATTTCGAGTGGAAATACAACACGCTTGACGTAGCTGACATTGCTGAGAATCAGCGTCGGAGCGCGATTGGCGACCTCGGCGAAAAGGCCATGAACAATCATGCCGACAAACAGGATGATGGCGAAACTCGCATGGCCCTCATCCCCTCCAACCCCCCACCGGGTCTTGAACACCACGGAGAAAACGAAGGTGTAGACGAGGAGCATTAGGACTGGATTGAAAAACGACCACGCGACGCCGAGGACAGAGCCGCGATAGCGGCCGATCACTTCGCGTCGAACCAGTTGGTTGATCAGACTACGGTTGCGCCAGAGACTGGAGACCAGCGCGTGGGGTGTCGCCAGGTGTTCCTGATGAGGATTCATGAAAGGTCGGTACTTGGTGGCAAAAACGCGCGGAAAACAACTTTCGCAAGTCTGGACGGCCGCTAGTTTACGCGGTAACCAACGAAAGAGTCATCCGTTATCGCTTCGTGGCGCATGCTGATGGTGTACTCAACTGTAGGAGGCAGCATCCCTCACCGAGCCGTCAAAGCAGCGACGATCCGCCCCGCCGCCAGCCCGTCCCCATAAGGCGAGACGCCCCGCGCCATGCTGCGATAGTGCGCGGGATCGTCCAGCAGACGCTGCGCCGCGGCGACGATCGTCTCATAGACCGGGCCGATCAGCTTCACGACCCCGGCGTCTACCGCCTCCGGCCGCTCGGTCTCCTGACGCAGCACCAGCACGGGCTTGGCGAGCGCGGGGGCTTCTTCCTGCACGCCGCCGGAGTCGCTCAGGATCAGGTAAGACCGCTGCATGGCGCCGACGAAGGGCAGATAGTCCAGCGGCGGGCACAGGGTGATCCCGGAGCAGCCGCCGAGGAGTTCTTCGGCAACGTCTTTCACGTTCGGGTTGGGGTGCACCGGGTAGAGGAACTGGACGTCGGAGTTGGTCTCGGCCAGGTGCCGGATGGCGCGGCAGATCGCGCGGAAGGGCTCGCCGAAGTTTTCGCGGCGATGGGCGGTGACCAGGATCAGGCGCTTGTCCGGATCAATGGGGACGCCGATCTCGGGGCGGCGGTCGGCGACGCTCAACAGGGCGTCGATGACCGTGTTGCCGGTCACATGGATGGCGCTGTCGGCGACACCTTCCCGCAGCAGGTTCTGCCGGGCGCTCTCGGTGGGCGCAAAGTGCCAGCGCGCCAGGCGTCCGGCGACGATCCGGTTCATTTCCTCCGGAAAGGGGTTATTCAGATCACCGGTGCGCAGTCCGGCCTCGACATGTCCGAAGGGGATCTTACGGTAGAAGCAAGCCAGGGCCGCGGTCATGACCGTGGTGGTATCGCCCTGGGCGAGGACCAGATCGGGGGTCTCCTGGGCGAGGGCCTCATCGAGCGCGATGAGCAGGCGCGCGGTCAACTCGGTCAGGGCCTGGTTGGGGCGCATGATGTCGAGGTCACGGTCCGGCGTGATGCCGAACACCGCAAGGACCTGATCGAGCATCTGGCGATGCTGCGCGGTGGCGAGCACCCGCGACTCGAAGGCCGGGTCCTGGGCGAGCGCACGGATGACCGGCGCCATTTTGATGGCCTCCGGGCGGGTGCCGACGATCGACAGAACCCGAATCGGTGTGGTGTCGCTCATGATCGACCTGCCGCTGTGACACAATGAAGCGTCAGGATACCCCGAGAGCAACGCAAAAACGACGCTGTTTAACGGTCCGTGCGATCCGTTGGTCTGCGCGCGCCGCTAGGTCGCGGCATGTGTTGCCACCCCTTCCAACAGATGTGCGACCGCGCGGTCGGTCAGCGGGGCCTGACTCAGTACCCGCGCGGTCCCTTTGCGCAGATGGTCGGCCAAGCTGGGGGTTGCCAGCGTCACGGTGTTCTCGCCCTGGCGGTTGGCGAACAGACAGACCCCGCGCTGTTCACTGATCCAGTTGAGACGCAGGGTCTTGCGCGTCCCCCGGAAACTCTCGAACTCGACCCAGGCGCCAACGCCCAGGGAACGGGCGAGCCACAGATGGCGGTCCTCTTTGGGCACCGGCCGAACCGCGGCGATCGGATCCGCTGGACGGTATTCGATGCCCGACGCACCATCGACCAGTTCCAGGGTCCGCAGACCCTTGCGCGCCGCTTGCCTGGACGGGGTCGGCGGCACCGGCGCGACTGCCGGATCAGGCGGCTCGCGTCGGCCGTCCGGGGTGCCGTCCTTATGCAGTGCGGCAACGTGCAGCTTGATCAACTGACCAAAGAAGGGGTCCCAGGCGTCATTGCGCCCGACGGCCTCGATCGCGGTACGCAGCCGTTTCAACAAGTCCGGCAACAGGGTGAGAAGCCGGGTGCGCTCCGCCGCTCCCCGCTTTGGCTGGACACTCCAGATCAGTTCATCCAGCGCGGCCAAGGCCGCGACCCACGGCGCACCCTCGCCGCCCGAGCGAACGTAGGTGTTCGTCAGGACCAGGCGCCAGTGGCGGTCGAGGAATTCGGCGACCAGGGCGGGCACCCCGCGCTGCGCCAACCGCGTGCGGATCTCCGCGTCCACGCGCGCCTTGACGACCTCCCGGCGCTCGCGCTGCGCGAGTTGGTCCACCGCCGCGGTGGTTCGGGTCTGCGCCCGCGCGTCCTCGTCGCGGAGGAAGTCATCGAGCTTGCACACCTGCTTGGCAAAGACGTTGATGTCGGTATCAAAGCCGGTGACCACAGCATCGACGATGGTTTGGATCGTGGCCATCAGCCGGGGTTCATCGGCTTCGTTTCGACCCACCCCCGAGTTGGCAATGAGATCGAGCAAGCGCCGGGCCGGATGCCGCTTGTTGGAGAAGAAGGCTTTGTCCAGCAGGGCCGCCTTGAGCACCGGAATCTGAAGCTTGGCGATCTGCGCGCGCAGGGTGACCGACAGTTCGGGATCGTTGAAGATGGCATCAAAAAGCATGACCACGATATCGATCGTCAAGGCATCGACCGGGTGCGATCGACTGACCATCGCCGTGGCGCGCAGGTGCTGCAGGACGGTGGTGGATATCGGGTCGATCGGCAGCTGACCCAGGTCAGCCAGGTGACGGGTATCCGCTCGGCCGCGTTGCAGGCGGGTCAGGGACTCGATCAGTTGGGCCAACCCGAGCGACGACCCCGGGGGGCGGGACCATGCAGTCGGTCCCAGCCGCCCGTGAGGGTTGCCCGTGGCCGCCGCGATCACCCGTGCAAGTTGGGCAAAGACCTCGTTTTCGAACTGGGCGGGCGCGCCATGATCCGTCAGGCCGAAACCAGCCCCGGCGATCCGCGCTCCGGCGACGCTTGGTTCAGAGTCAACCAAGCCCGGGTTCGACGACGACCCTGACGACACGGGTTCAAGCGACGCGTCGCGGTGCACCGCAGCCGGCATCCCGATCGGGATCTTGGGCAGGGTGCCATAGTCGATGAGATGGCGGTTGAGGTCGTTGTAGATACTCGGAAGTTCAACCTCCGTCTGACGTTCAAACTGCTTGAGGAGCATCAGCGCCACCTGCTCCCCGGCCTCGAGTACGGCAAACGCATTGAGCATGGCCGCGAACAGGGCCCGTGGGTAGAGCGGATTGTCGTCCTGGCTGATCCGCGGGAGTTGCAGCAGCGCGGCGAGGCGACGGTCGAGCGCGCTCAGTTGTGATGCGCAGCGACAAGCCGCACGGACCGCAAGCTTATCGATCGCCAGATCACGCTGGAAGTCATCGGCGTCGATCCGACGGCAGTCGGCGTCGCCCTCCGGGACACCGCGGCCGCGTTGGAGCCCGGCGACGTTGTGATCAAAAAACTGGACGTAGCTGGTCCGGAACTGTGCCAGCAGCTCTTGGCCGCGATTGCTCAACAGATCCATCGCGGCGAAACACAATTGCTGTTGATTCAGGCTGGTGGCACGATCGGCCATGCCGAGCAAGTCGTCGTTCGCGCGCCCCAGGTTCTCGGCAAAGGCCGTTGCAACACCCTGGACAAGCCGGTCGCGACAAACCGTGAGCAGGTCAGCCGCATCGACACGCCGCTGCCCCTCCTCGGGACTGGCGATTTCGGCTGCGCGAGGCAGCGCTTTCGTTGATTGGTGATGCGGCATGGACTAGGTCCCAGCTAGCAGAAGCACTCTGCGCCTTACGGCACAAAGACCAGCCTAGCTTAGCGATGGAGCCCGTGTTCGGTGGTCACCGATCTGTCGGCCCTCGATAGTTTCTCGTTTTTTGAAAGCATTCTTTGATACCCAGTATAAGAGAGACTATTGCGTCGCGTTGCCAACCCGGTCGCATCTAAGACCATTCCTGTCGATCGCTCAAGCCGACGTGCAGCAAAGCGAGGGGGCCGTTCTTTTGCGTGAATCTTCGCGACGCGTCAGCCGGGATAATCCGGACACGATCCGCCAAAGCTGGCCCACGCCCCCATCAGCCCCGCGCAAGCAGCAGGTGAGCCAGCGCCATGCCGGTGACCGTCAGTACAAGTGAACCGGCGAGGTGAACGCCCGCGGCGGCGATGCCCCAGCCGTACTCGCCCCGCGTGAGCATGGTCACCACTTCGGCGGAAAAGGTCGAAAAGGTCGTGAGTCCGCCGAGAAAACCGGTGATGACGAAGAGCCGCAACTCCGGCGGGAGACCTGGATGACGCCCCATCCAGGCCACGGCGAGGCCCACCAGCAAGCCGCCCAAGAGGTTGGCGGCCAGGGTGCCCAGCGGCAAGGAGGGAAAGATGGGGTTGAGACGGAGGCCCAATCCCCAGCGCAGCAAGGCACCCAGACCCGCCCCGGAGAACACGGCAAGGACGGCGATGAGATTCATGGCCCGCCGGCGTTCATTATTCGACCGTCACCGATTTGGCGAGGTTGCGCGGCTGATCCACGTCGGTGCCCTTCAGTACCGCGACATGGTAGGCGAGCAGTTGCATAGGAATGGTGAAGATCAGGGGATCGATCAGGTCATCGGTCTCCGGCAGCCGGATCACGGTCACCCCGGACTCCTCCATGAGCGGGACGGCAAAGTCGGCGAAGACAAAGAGTTGACCGCCGCGGGCGCGCACCTCCTCCAGATTCGACTTGAGTTTTTCCAAGAGGGCGTTATTCGGTGCCACGGCCACCACCGGCATGTTCTCGTCGATCAGCGCCAGCGGACCATGCTTGAGCTCGCCGGCCGGGTAGGCCTCGGCATGAATGTAGGAGATCTCCTTGAGCTTGAGCGCGCCTTCCATCGCGATCGGGTATTGCTCCCCGCGCCCCAGGAACAACGTGTGCTGCTTGTCGACGAACTGCTCGGCGAGGGTGGCAATGCGGTCATCCAGGGCCAGCACCTGCTCCATCTTGCTCGGCACCGACCGCATCAGGGCGACCATGCGCGCCTCCGCCGCCTCGTCCAGGCCGTGATAGCGCCCCAGGGCGGTGGTCAGCAGCAACAGTGCGATGAGCTGGGTGGTGAAGGCCTTGGTGGACGCCACCCCGATCTCGGGGCCGGCATGGGTCAGCAGGACCAGATCGGACTCCCGCACCAACGAACTCTCCGGGACATTACAGATGGCGAGTGTCGTGGCATAGCCGGAGTCCTTGGCGATCCGCAGGGCGGCCAGGGTGTCCGCCGTCTCGCCGGACTGCGAGATGGTCACGAACAGCGCGGACTCGGGGACCACATGACGGCGGTAACGGTATTCGCTCGCCACCTCCACGGTGCAGGGGAGCCCGGCCAGTGACTCCAGCCAGAAACGCGCCACCAGCCCGGCATGATAACTGGTGCCGCAGGCGACGATAGTGACCGCCTTGACCTGGGCAAACAGGTCCGGGGCGGTGTTGCCGAAGCCTTCCGGCAGCACCCGGTTGCCGGCCAGCCGACCCTCGAGCGTATCGGCGATGGCACGCGGCTGCTCGAAGATCTCCTTCAGCATGAAGTGGCGGTACTCGCCGCGTTCGGCCGAGTCCGCCGCGACCGCGGACTCCTTGACCGGCCGCTTGACCAGCGCACCATCGCGATTCCAGATCTGAACCGTCTCGCGGGTGAGTTCCGCGATGTCGCCTTCTTCCAGGAAGATGAAACGATGGGTGACCGGCAGCAGGGCGAAGACGTCGGAGGCGATAAAATGCTCACCGAAGCCGACGCCGATCACCAGCGGACTGCCCTGGCGGGCGGCCACCAGGTGCTCCGGGTCCTGCGTATCGATCACGCCCAACGCAAAGGCGCCGGTCATGCGCGCGGTGGCACGGCGCACGGCCTCGGCCAGGGGATGACCGGCGGTCAGTTCGTCATAGACGGCATGGACCACCACTTCCGTATCGGTCTCGGAGGTAAAACGGTGTCCGGCCGCCTTCTGCACGCGGCGCAGTTCCTCGTGATTCTCGATGATCCCATTGTGGACCAGGACACAACGGTCCCGACAAATATGCGGGTGGGCGTTGCGCACGGCGGGCTCGCCGTGGGTCGCCCAGCGGGTGTGGGCGATCCCGAGCGTTCCCGGCAGCGGCGCGGCAGCGACCTCATCGCGCAGACGCGCCACCTTGCCCAGGGTGCGTATCCGGTTGAGCTGGCCGACCTGGTCCAGCACGGCGATGCCGGCGGAGTCGTAACCGCGGTACTCGAGGCGCCGCAGTCCCTCCAGCAGAATGGCCGCGACCGGACGTTGGGCGATGGCACCGACAATGCCGCACATGGTGGTTACTCCGCTTTGAAAGAAAAGAACACCAGGAGTCCAAGGCTTCAGCCTTGGCGCCCGCAGACCAAGGCGGAAGCCCTGGGCTCCCGCAACGCGACTCAGCCTTTCGGCAACTTCGTGGGCCGTTGCCAGCCGGGAAGCGTCGCCTGGCGAGCCCGGGTGACCGTCAACTGGCCGGGCGGCGCATCCTTGCTGATCACCGAGCCGGCCCCGATGGTCGCTCCCGCGCCGACGGTCACCGGGGCGACCAGTGCCGTATTGGAGCCGATGAAGGCGCCGTCCCCGATGACGGTGACGAACTTGTTCGCCCCGTCGTAGTTGCACGTAATGGTGCCCGCGCCCACGTTGACCCCGGCGCCGATCTGCGCATCGCCCACATAGGTCAGATGGTTGACCTTGCTGCCGACGCCAACGGTTGCCTTCTTGATCTCGACGAAGTTGCCGATGTGGGTGTCGGATGCGAGCCGGGCTTCCGGCCGCAGGCGCGCGAACGGGCCGATGCGCGCCCCAATGCCGACCTCGGCACCCTCAATCACGCAGTTTGCGAAGACTTCAGTCCCGGCGCCGATATGGCTGTCACGGATCACGCAATTGGGCCCGATGCGCACCCCGTCGCCGAACTGCACCTCGCCTTCGCAGATCAGGTTGATGTCGATGAAGCAGTCGCGCCCCGTGATCAAACGGCCGCGGATATCGAGCCGCGTCGGATCGGCCAGGGTGACCCCGTTGCGCATGAGATCCGCCGCCAGGCGCTGTTGGTGAAAGCGCTCCAGGGCCGCGAGTTGCAGCCGGTCATTGACTCCGGAAACCTCCTCGATGGTGAGCGGATGGACGCTTGCCACCGGCACCCCGTCAGCCACTGCCATGCCGATGATATCGGTGAGGTAATACTCACCCTGGGCATTGGCGTTGGTCAGTCGCCCGAGCCAGACGTCCAGCCGGGCACGGTCCGCCACCAGGAAACCGGTGTTGGCCTCGCGCACCGCCAGCTCCTGCGGCGTCCCGTCTTTCTGTTCGACGCTGCGCAGGATGCGGCCCGTGGCATCGCGGATGATCCGGCCATAGCCGGTCGGGTCATCCATCAGGGCGGTAAGGATGCCGAGACTGGTATCGGCGGCGGCAGCGATCAGACGGTTCAGGGTGTTCGGGTCGACCAGCGGCACGTCGCCATAGAGCACCAGCACACGGTCCATATCAGCCACCGCGGGCATGGCCTGCATGACGGCATGGCCGGTGCCGAGTTGTTGGGCCTGCTCCACCCACGCACAGGCGCGGGCGGACAGGGCGGCGCGCACCTGCTCACCGCCATGGCCATAGACCACCACGGTCGCGGCGGCACCGAGGCAGGTCGCGGCGTCCAGCACATGGCCCAACATGGGCCGACCGGCCAGGGGGTGCAGGACCTTGGGCAGGTCGGAGTGCATACGCTTGCCCATTCCGGCAGCCAGGATGATGACACCGAGCTTCATGTGTACGATTCCTCGCGCAGTGGTTGATGCTGGAGCCAGGAATTCAGTGCAGCGCGCTGCCCGGCACGGCGCCGACCAGACCATCCTGACTCAGCTCAGCCGCGGTCGGGTCACGCACGTCTTTGATCCAGACATGGACCTTGAGCGACTTACCGGCGAGCGGATGATTGCCGTCGACGGTCAAGGTTCCCTCACCGATGCGGGTCACATAGAAGGTGCGAACGTCACCGCTGTCGTTCTGCATCTGGACCTCGGCGCCCACGAAATGAAATTCGGGCGGGACCTTGTCCAGTGAATCGGTAAAGGTCAGGTTCGGGTCATGGGGTCCGAAGCCGTCCTCCGGGGTGAGCAGCAGGTCCACCTGATCGCCGACGCACTTGCCGCTGACCGCAGCGTCCATGCCGCCGATCAACTCGGTCCGGCCGCCATGGATGTAGCCGACCGGCAGATCGGTCTGCTCCAAGATGCTCCCCTGGGTGTCGGCAATGCTGTAGGTCAGACTGACGTACTTGCCGGGGCGGACAACCTGATCGGAGTGCGGGTCAGGCCGGGCGGGGGACAGGGGATCGGACATAGCGCACCTAAATGCCTTGGCGGGTGTCTGGGAGCGCTAGGGTACCGCACTCGCCCCGTTTCGATCCAAGCCTGTAGGATAGGGGGACGATCCGGGTATGGGTGTGGGGAATCGCAGATGCGTAAAGAGTCATCTCAGTGGCGGTGGCGGGTTGCCGGCACCGTGATCGTGATCGCGGCGTCGGCGGCGCTCTGGACCTGGTGGGCCGAGGATCACCCGCGCGAGGAGCGGCGGCTGCGCGTGCTTGTCCATGACCATCTGGAGCAGTGGTTTCCCGATCAGATGGCCACGAACGATGGGTGGCACGGGCTGCATCGGCGGACCGCACCAGGTGCCGCCGCCGCCGCCCATGTCGTCCTGGTCCATGGACTCGACGAGCCGGGCACCATCTGGGATGACCTGATCCCCGCCTTGAACGCGGTCGGCGCCACGGTCTGGGAATTCCGCTACCCCAATGATCAGGGCATCGACCGCGATGCCGCCTACCTGGCCGAGCACTGGCCCAAGCTCCCGACGGATCAGCCTGTCGTGCTGGTGGGCCACAGCATGGGCGGGCTCGTGATTCGGGATTTTGTCTCGGGCTGGCGTCATCCCGTTGGTTTGCCGACGCGGGTCACCGGGCCGCCGGTGCGCGGGGTCATCCTCGGCGCGACGCCCAACCACGGGTCCGAGTGGGCGCGGTTACGCGTCTGGCTTGAACTGCGCGACCAGTTCCATCGCGGTACGGACCGCCGGTATTCACTCTTCGCCGCACTGCGCGACGGCACTGGCGAAGCCAAGATCGACCTGCGTCCCGGCAGCGACTTCCTGACTGAACTGAATGCCCGACCCTGGCCGCGGGACGTCCCCGTGCTGCTGATCGGCGGTGTCCTCCTGCCGCCGGAGTCGCAGTGGCGCGCGGGCATCGCCCAGGCGGCGGCCGACACCCAGTCCGCGGAACTCGGGGAAACACTCGACGCTTGGTGGTCCAGCCTCGCCGACGGACTGGGCGACGGCGTGGTCACCCTGGAGTCGCTCGCCCTCCCGGAAGCAGCGCCGCCGATCATCGTGGACGCCTCGCACCGCGGCATGTTCCTGCGCTACCTCCCCGGCGACCCGCAGCCGCCGGCGATTCCCCAGGTCATCGCCGCACTGCGTGCCTGGGAGCATGATTGAGCCGTCAGGTGACTCCCAGGAAAACATCCCGACTGCGCATGCCTGTAAGATCCGCAGGGGCTTTCGGGGCGGCTTGACGGGCGGCGTAGGGACGGCGTAGGGGCGACTTCAGTCGCCCCCTCCACGTCGGTAGACCTTTTCCCCAAAATCACCTTACGTCATGCACTCGCTATTCACTGCGCGCCGGCGCGTAAACTACGCGGACCAGCCCCGCCGCCGAACAGCGCGGTGCGGGTCTGCATCCAAACACCTGATCGAGGAGATCGTGATGTTCCCAACCGACCCCCCCAGATCGACTGCCTCAGGCCCATGCGACCCCCTCAAGATCGTCTTCTTCGGCTTGGGCGCGGTCGGGTCCAATCTGCTGATCTGTCTCGCTGAACTGGCCGAGCGTGATGACGTGCCGGTGCGTTTCGTCGTCTATACCATCGACCCGGCGGGGGCGCGCGATGCGCTCTTCCACGCCGAGCGGTTGTTCGACCGGATCCGCTTCATCGGTCTGCCGGACTTCGCCCCGATCTTCGCCGGTGCCGCCGCCCACGACACCGAACTGGCCGGCGCCGCGCTGGTGGTGAACGCGGCCCTGCCCGAATTCAATTGTCCGATCATCGAATTGGGAATTCGCCTCGGCGCCCATACGGTCGATCTCGCCGCCGAGATGTATAACGAGCGAACCGACCGCACCTTGACCTTCGCCCAATATGATCATGACGCGGCGCTGCGCGAGCGCGGGGTGGCGGCGCTGATCAATCAGGGCATCTCGCCCGGCGTGACCGATTTTCTGATCGGCCGCTGCATTCATGAGCTCCTTGCCGCCGGGCGCTATGAACTCGAGATCGAGAGCGTTGACCTGTACTTACTCGAAGACATCGAAGCCGACTCGGTGGTCTTCTCCTGGTCGCCGCTGACCGCGCTCGATGAACTGGCCGCGCGTCCGCGAACCCTGAGCGATGGCCGCATGCAGGTCATGGAACCCTTCGGCATGGCCCGCTATTACGCTTTTCCGAATGAGCCGCGGCCGACCCGTCAGTATCCGCTCTATCAGGAAGAATTGCTCTCGCTGCATCGGGCCTTTCCCGAGATTCCAACCATCGGGGTCTATACCGGGGGCTCGGAGGTGGAACTGGTGAAGGCACTCTTCCAACTCAACCTGCTCTCTAAACAGACCCTGCCGGATCAGCCGGAATTGACGGTCGAGGCGATGGTGCGGGCGATCCTGCCCGGCATGCAGCGGCCCCGGCGGATCGAGGAACTGCTGCGCAACGGGGTCATCCGCCGCACCCACTTCTGCGCCGCCGCCGAGATCCGCGTCTCCGAGACGGTCCGCAACGACCGTCAAACGGTGGTCGAAACCCTGGGTCTCAGTTATCACCGCTATCAGGGGTTGCTGGGATCACCTTACGCGGGAGCCACCTACATCTCCTATCCGACCGGGGTGGGGGCGGCGATCATGGCCTGGCATACACTCCAATACGCACGTACCGCCCCAGGTAAGATCGTCGGCGTGGTCACCGGGGAAGACCTGGCCCGACTGCTGCCCCGCGCCAGCGCGGATGCCATCCGCCGCGACCTGGTCGCCTGGGACATCGACCTGTTCCAGAGCCTGCGCGACGCCACCGAGTTGTAAGCAAGTGCAGCACTCCAGCTATAGCCTTCGGACGTGATAACTGGACGTAGGGGCGGGTTTCGAACCCGCCCCTACACGAGGTAGCGGAATGATTGGCCTAACGCACCCGACGATTCTCGGAAAGCCTATCAGCTCCCACCAACACGAGAGAACCCAACAATGAACGCTGACACCGGTTTCAGTCCACCCGCGCGCGGCCTCCTGGTTGCCGCGGCCTTCGTGATCATCGTGGTCGGCCTGCAACTGGCCTCATCCTTACTCGGCCCGGTCCTGCTTGCCATGTTCATCGCGGTGGTCGCCACTCCGCCACTGCGCTTCATGCGCAAGTATGGTGCGCCCAAGTGGCTGGCGCTGCTGGTCATCGGCTTCATCCTGCTGGATCTCGGCAGCCTGCTGGCCTTGGCCACGACGGGAGCACTGGAAGGCTTCAGAGACAGTCTGCCAAGTTACCAGGAACGGCTCATGCTGCTGAGCGAGGAATTCGGCACCTGGCTGGAAGGCGTCGGCATGCCCAACTCCCGCGAGGCCGTACCCGACCTGCTGGATCCGAACCTGGCCATGGGTCTGACCCGCTCCTTCCTCTCCAACGCGAGCGGCATCTTCTCCACCGGCCTGCTGGTCCTGTTCACCGTCCTCTTCATCCTACTGGAAGCCGCCGGCATGCCCGCCAAGCTCAAGGCGGCATTCGCGATCACCCCGGAGGCGGATGCCCGTATCGAGAAAATGCTGTCGTCGATCAATCGGTACATGATCATCAAGACACTGGCGAGCCTGGCCACCGCCTTTTTCATCTGGATCTGGCTGTGGTATCTGGGTCTCGACTTCGCCATGCTCTGGGCCTTGCTCGCCTTCCTGCTGAACTTCGTCCCCTTCGTCGGCTCCATTCTGATGGCCGTTCCGGCGATCCTGCTGGCCCTGGTCCAAACCGACCTGCAAACCACCTTGCTGGTCGCCCTCGGTTATCTGGTTGTCAACACCGCCATCGGCAGCATCCTGGAACCCCGCTTCATGGGCCGAGGACTCGGGATCTCCACCCTGGCCGTGTTCCTCTCGCTGCTGTTCTGGGGCTTTGTGTTCGGGACCATCGGGGTTTTCCTGTCGGTGCCGCTGACCATGGTGCTCATCATCGCCCTGGATGCCAGCCCGCTGACCCGCCCCATCGCCGTTCTGCTCGGCCCGGATCTCGAGCCGGACGCGCCGCCCGCCTCAGGCGACGACTCAGCCGGGACGCCGACGCCGACGGAGCAGACCCAGGATCTTCTTGCCCAGGAGCGGCAGGATACCCAACAGGGCCAGTGATGCGATCAGGTCCGGCGAAAACACGTCGGACAACTGCTCGACCTCGGCCAACTGAGTGCCGGCATTCACGTACACCAGAATGCCGGCCAGCATGCCGAGTTGCGTCACCCAATAAAAGGTGCGGCTCTGCATCGGCGTCAGCCCCATCACCAGATTGATGATGAAGAAGGGAATCACCGGCACCAGCCGCATGGAAAATAGATAAAAGGGACCATCCCGCGCCACCCCGGCATTGACCGCGGCAAGCCGTTCGCCAAAATGACGCTGGATGCTGTCGTGCAGGATGAAACGGGACAGCCAGAAGGCCAGCACAGCGGCTAGCGCGGCAGCGAACGAGGCCACCAGAGCGCCCTTCCAGAAGCCGAACAAGGCGCCGGCGATCACGGTCATCAGCGCCGCAATCGGCAGAAACAGCGTCGCCGCGACAAAGATGACGAAATAGCCGCCGAGCACCAGCCAGGGCTGCCGCTGGTACCAGGCATCGAAGCTGTCGTGACTGGCCTGGAAGGCGTCGAGCGTCAGATGCTGATGCAACCCGAAGGCGAAAAAGGCCACGATCAATGCGGTAATGGGCAGCAGCAGGGCAAGCCGTTTCATGGACGAATTCTCGTGTTGCGGGGTCGCACGACGGCGTTTCCGCAGTGGACCCGAATCCATCATGATACCCCGTCGCGCGGCGGCCGCGGAGATGCGTGGACCGCTGCCCGGTTTCATCTATACTCGGATCAGCATCATCCCCAGGCCGCCGGAGCGACCCCGCATGAGCAACAGCCGACGGCAACCCGACACCGGTCCCTTCCGGGCCGAGCAACTGCGCGACGGTGACTCGACGACGCGACCCGCGACCGCCTGCGCGCAACCCGCGACACCGGGCAACTGCGCGCCTGGCTGCTCGCCGCGGCCCAGGCGGAGACGGTGGTTGGGCTGTTTGAACCGGCATCGCTCGTCGGGAATAGTCTCAGTATTCGTGCTCGAAGGCCCCACCCGCCCGGGTGCCGCCGGAGGCGCCGACATCCGCCTCCACCCTGATCCGCGGCGTCACCTCGATGCGCAGCACACCCTGGGTTTCACCCGCCCGCACGCCCTGGCGGGCACCGAGATAGACCCGCTCGGTGAGCTGTTGACCGGCCTCCAGGCTGGAGTCGCCGCGATCGTCGGTTCCCAGCCACAGACGCTCCAATCCGAGCCCGGTGCGCACGCGATCCAGCAGCCCCAGTCCGAGTAGACCACCGCCCAGCTCGACGCCCGCGAGTGAGGCTGCCGCCGTCCCAAGCCGCACCGCCTGCACCGGCGACAGTCGGCCGCCGGCAACGCCGAATAACAGGCGGGACAGGACCTCATCCTGCGGCAGCGGCGGTTCCCCGCGCAGTTCGATCCGTGGCTGTTTTGCGGTACCCAGCACGGCCAGGATAGCGGTGCTGCCGGCCGCCGTGGCGCGTGCTTCCAGGTCGAGTGTCGGATCGATTCCGTGGGCTCCATCGAACCCGATCCGTCCGCGACTGAACTTCAGCGTCTGACCCGCCAGCTCATAAGTGCCCCGCCGCAACTCGAAACCACCGCTGATGACCGGATCGGCCAGGGTTCCGCCCAGCCGCACCTCGCCGCCGAGTTCCGCATCGACCCCGCGGCCGCTCACATAAACGGCGCGGGGTGCGGCGACCAGCAGATCCAGGCCAATATCAGGGGCAGGGGTCGACGGTCGCGCGACCGCAACCGGACGACCGCTACCGCCGCGCTCCCGAACCTCAAGGGTGACGACCGCGGCGGGCAGGCGCTCGGGCAGCCGGACCTCAATGCGACTGAAGCGCACCGTGCCGACGGCGTCGAGGCGCTCGGCCGCGCGTCCGGACAGCCGCAGGTCAGCGTCCCCCTGCACATCCAGTTGATCCAGTTGGATCGGCCGGGCATTGCGCGCGAGCAGTCGCAGATCGACGGGCAGTCCGGACGCCAGCACGCCGACCGCGCCGGTGAGTTCGACCGTGCCGCGTCCCGCCCCCGTGCCCGCCCCCGATGGGACGGCCGTCTGAGCAGTCAGGCGCTGCACGCGAACCGTATCGCCGTCCAGCCTCAAGCGGCCCGCGATACCGGTCAAGGCGAGCCCGATGGTGCGGTCCCACAGGGCCGCATCGGTCAGTCGCAACGTGCCGTCCAGCCGCGGCGCCGCAACCGTGCCGGTGATGGCGGTGGCAAGCACCGCCTGCCCACTCAGTTGCCGGCCGCCGCTGGTCAGCAGCGGGTCGAACAACGCGAGATCGACCCGTCCGTCGGCGCGCAGCGCCAGCGTCCCTGAGGCAAACGGCAGCCGTCCGGCGACCCGTCCATGCACCCGCAGATCGGTGCGCGGCCCGGTCGTGGCCCGAACATCCAACTGCACCGCGTCAGCGGCGAGATCCGCCGTGACCTTGAGCTGTGCCGACGGAATGCCTCGGCCCGGCCCAGTGGTCAGACGCAGGCCGCTCGCCTGAGCGCGCAGCGAACCCAGGGGAGCGCCCGGGGTACCGGTCAGCCGGAGATCCGCGCCCAGGGTGCCGGTCAGGGGCACCTCCGGTGCGGCCAGTTGAACCAATTCAAGGGGCAATCCGGCGAGCGTCGCCCGGAGATCGAGCCGGGGCGCCAGGCGCCCGGCGACCTCGATCGAACCGGTCCGCAACTCCAGGCGCAGCCGGTCCACCCGCAGACCGTCCGACAGATCGAACACGGCCGGAGCGCGCAGCCGCAGGGTCTCGCCGCGCGCCTGGGCCTCCAGGCGCTGCAGCGCCAAGCGGCGGGCGGGGGCGTCCAGCCGCGCAGCGGCCGTCAGGCGCAGCGGACCGCCCGGATCGGCCAGCCGCGCATCCGCCGTCAGGTCGAGCGCGGCGGCCGGACCGCGCACGCTCAGCGACGCCTCCCCGCCGACCGTCCCCAGCGCGAGCCCGCGCAGGCGCAACGTCGCCTCGGTCCGCGCTGGTCCCAGCGGCTCGGTCACCTGAGCGGTCAAGGCGAGTGTCTGCACCCCGACCGCTCCCGGGAGCATCAACCCCTCACCCGCCGCCTCGATCAGGGCGGCGCCGGCCGGGGTCAGAGTCAGACTTGCACTCAGGCGCCCGGCCAATCCCGCGGTTGCTTCCGGTGGCAACAGCGGGGCGAGATCGGCTAGACGTTCGACACGCAGCCGCAACTCACCCTGCGGCAACCTGGCCCCGCGCGGCAGGCGCAGCGTGCCGGCGGCGGCGACACTGGCCCAGCGGCTGTCGCCGAGTGCGAGGTTCAGGCCGCCATCCGCGGCCCGTTCCGCCTGGAGAGTGATCCTGACCGGCTGCCCGGCCCAGTCACCCCGCAGATCGAGTAACCCTTCGGGCACGGCGGGCCGGGCGCTCAGACGCCCGGTCATCTGGCCGGCGAGACGCTCCGTACCGACACCTTGAAACCCGGCCTGCGCCGTCAGATCGGCGACCAGCAGCGGCGCCCGCGGTTCACCGCTGAGCGCGCCCCGCGCCTGCATCCGCCCGGACCAGCCGGACGCCAGGACGCTGAGATCGGTCAGATCCAGCATCCAATCCAACGCCACGGCGTCACCCGCGACCCGACCCTGGGCGCTGGCCTGGAGCCGCGCGCCCGCGATCCGGGCCGCGGCGATCTGCCAGGCCGTCCCTTCGCCGCGGACGGACAGCGCGAGACGGGCCGCTGGTCCGAGCAGCCCGGCGATCGGCGCCGGGGCCTGGGTGAGCGCCAGCTCGCCCGTCGCGTCGAGCCGCGGCGCGCCATCGGCGGCACCCTCGAGATCGAAGCGGGCGCTGCCGGCCAAGGTGGTGCCGGCCAGACCACTGAATGCCGCAAGATCGGGCAGACTCAGGGTCGCGTGCCCGGCGCGCGCGGTCAGGCCACCCGCGGCCTGGAGGTCGATGAGTGGATGGCGGATGGCGAGCTGCACCGCGAGCGCGGGGTCCGCGGGGCTCAGTTCGCCCGTGAGGCGCAACGGCACGGCCGCCAGCGCCTCAGGCCGCACGACGGGCGTGCGCAGGCCGCTCATCTCCAGCGCGAAACCCAGGCGCGCCGCGTCGCCCTCGGCAGTCGCGATCAGCCGTTCGACTGAGACGTCGCCGACCGCCGGCCCGTCCCACTCGACCCGTGCCGTCCCCCGCGGTGCGCGCAGGCTGCCGTCCAGATCCGCCCTGACGCTGAGCCGCTGCCAGGCGATGGCCGGCAGCCCTGCCAACGCCAGCGTCAGCGCCGGCACCTCGGCGGACAGCCGCAGCCCGGCGGCGGACTGGGACTCCAGATCGAGCAAGCCCGCCGCGGTCGCCTGGAGCGGCCCGGCCGCGAGCACGGCGTTCAGGTCAAGCGCCGTGCGCGGCCCCGCGGCCGCGGCGTCGAGACGCCAGCCGTCCTGCGCCGTCGGCAGGCTCACTCCCGCCGCCGCGGCCAGCGCGGCAACCAGACCCCCGGGGGCCTCCTGAAACGCCAGGTCGAGTCGATCGTGCCCGGCGCCGGAGGCCAGCTCCAGTCGGTAGCGATCCGTGCGGCCGGGGGCGGTCATCAGCACCGTCGCCTGCAGGTCCGCGGCAGTCGCCACCGAGCCGCTGCCCGTGATCGTCACGCGCGGCGCACCCGGCACCGCCCCGTGGAGATCCAACCGGTCGATGGCCAGGTGTCCCAGCAGGACCCGCACCGGGAGCTCGATGCCTCCGGCGGTGTTTTCATCCGCGGCCGGCACGCGGTGCAGGACCACCGAGCGGGCCGTCAGCGCCGCGATGGCGATGGTCCCGCGCAGCAGCGGCAGCAGTTCGAGGTCGAGCACGGCCTCCTCGACGACCAGCCAGGCGCCGGCGGCGTCGCGCAGCTCCAGTCGCGCGATCCGCGGAGCCGTCGGCAGGGTCCCGCTCAAGCCCGACAGTATCACCTGCCCGCCGCTCAACTCCGCCAAACCCCACGCGATGACCCGCCGGCCGGGGTCCGTATTGGCTGCCGACAGCAGCAGCGCCAACGCCAGTAACGGCAGCAGCAGGAGTGTCAGCACTGGGCGCAGGAGGTGGCGCATGGCTAGAACGCCTGTCCGATGCCGATATAGAGCTGCACTGCGGCATCCCCCTCCTGCGGGTCCAGCGGCGTGGCGAGATCCGCCCGCACTGGTCCGATGGGCGTGTGATAGCGCACACCGATACCGAGTCCGACCGCGAGCGCGCCGGCGTCTGGATGGTCGGTCGAGGATACCGCCCCGGCGTCCAGAAACATGGCCAAGCCCCAGTTGGCGCCGAAACGGCGGCGCCATTCCAGGCTGGCCTCGAACAGGCCGTCACCGCCCGCGGGTGTCCCTGAGACCGTGCGCGGGCCGATGGACTGGAACGGATAGCCGCGAACCGAGCCGCCCCCGCCGGCATAGAACCGCCAGTCGGGCGGGACCTGATCCGCCGCGGCGCCCATGATGTTGCCGAGCACCAGGCGGCCGGCCAGCACGGACTGGCCGGTGCCGATCCGGGAACTGGACTTGCCCGGACGCGTCCAGGCCGGAAGCGCGCCGAGATCCAGATAGGCCGATCCGGCCAGGCGCCCGCGCACGAAGCCCGGTCCGTCGTTATCCGACGCCTGACCCAACTGTTGGGTGGGCGCCACCTGAGCCGCCAGGCGCAGGCCGCGCCGCGGGTTCAGCGGATCATCGGTGGTGTCGTAGATCAGTGTCAGCGGCAGGGAGAGCAGGCGGTAGTCCCGCGGAATGTCATCCTGGGTGACGCGCGAACGCTCGCAGGCCAGCCCGGCGCTGCCGGACAACTGCTCGGACAAACGACGATCCAGCACCGCGCCGGCGGTGACCGCCTCGCGGTCATAGGCTTCGAGACTCTCGTTCACGGCGCCCAGGTCCAGACGCAAGGCCAGATCGCGCAGCCACCAGTCGGGGATGCGCAGGGACCCGTTGACCAGATAGCTGGCCGCGTGCGGCCCACCCTCGGTCACTTGTCCGAGGTCGGCCCGCAGGGTCAGTTGCTCGGCCCCGCCGAACAGATTGCGATGCGTCCAGGCCGCCGAGCCGGTCGCACCCTCATCGCTCGAAAAGGCCCCGGCCAGGCGCACCACGCGCAGCGGGCGCTCGGCCAGGTCCAGGGTCAAGGGCAAGCGCCCCGCGGCATCCGGCACGGTCCCCGGGGTGAGCCGTGCCCAGGCCAGCGCGCCGTCGGCCAGCAGGTCGCGACGGGCCGCCTCCAACCGGGTGGGGCTGAATGGCTCACCCGGCGCCAAGTTCAGGCGGCGGCGCACATACTCCTCCCGCAGGCGTGTCAATCCGTTGATTGTTACTGAGCCTAGGCTCACCCGCGGGCCAGGCTCAGCCAGATAGATGACATCCATCCGACGCGTGTCATGATCCACCAGCGCATCCGGCGGCGGGACCTGGGCAAGCGCAAACCCATCCTCGCGCAGCGCCCGCAGCACCGCCTCCCCGGCGGCCAGCACCGCGGCGGCACGCGCCGGTTCGCCGGATGTCAGATTGAAAGCGGAGCGCACCCGCGCGGGGACCGGACCATCGAGCCGGACGATCCCGAGTCGGTAGAGCGGTCCGCGTTCGATGGCAACCGCCACCTTCACCGGGGGACCGGCGGACCGATCATCGAGCACGGAGAACAGGGTCGGATCATCAATGGCAAGCCCCGCGATCCGGATTCTAATTCGGGCATCGTAGTAACCGAAACTGCGCAACACCGTATCGAACCGCGTGGCATCGGACTCGGCCCGAGCGAGCAGCGCAAAGGGTCCCACCGGGGCGCGCTCGCGCAACCCGGCAAGCTGGGACGTGTCGGCAATCGCCTGGTCGATTGCGGCATCACCGATCGGCGTGATCACCAACGTGTAGGCGAGGGGGCTCGCGGCAAAGACCCGAGGGTCGGGACTCAGACCGGCCAGCAGTCCCGCCAGCACACCAAGCCAAGCCAGCACGCGGCGCACCCGTCGTCGCCGTCCCGCCGGACCAGTCATGGCGCGCCCACTCACGGGTGCGGCCACCAGCGCAGGGAATATGGAACGGGGTCGGGTTTCATCTCGGTGACACCGGCAGACCCCCGCATCGTCGCAACGCTCGAACACCGAACGCCCAACAGGGGGGGGATCAGGATACTACGATCAGACTGACGCGTCGGCACGGCGGACCACCAAGTTACCCCGCAGAAACGTGTATGACGCGTTTTTTTGATGCAAAACTCGGGCTCGGCTGCTACAACGTGCCGCGGAACTTCCACATCGTATCAACAACACCAAAGGGGACACTATTGTGATGTTTCAGGTCCGCATCCATGGCCGCGGCGGCCAAGGCTGCGTTACGGGAGCCGAAATGCTCTCCATCGCCGCATTTCTCGAACAAAAACACGCGCAGGCCTTTCCGAGCTTCGGCTCGGAACGCACCGGGGCACCGGTGGTCGCCTTCTGCCGCATCGCGGATCGCGAGATCCGGCTGCGCGAACCCATCATGCAGCCGGACGGCCTCATCATCCAAGATCCCACCCTGCTCCACCAGGTGGATGTGTTCAGCGGGCTGGTGCCGGACGGCTATGTCCTCATCAACACCAAGAAGAGCTTCGACGACCTCGGCATCAGTGAGCGCTTTGCCGGCTGGCACCACTCGCACCTGTGCACCGTCCCGGCGACCGAGATCGCCATGGAGCACATCGGGCGCCCGTTACCGAACGCCATCCTGCTGGCGGGCTTCGCGGCGATGAGCGGGGCCGTCTCCCTGGCGTCGGTCCACGCGGCGATCAATGAAAAATTCACCGGCAAGGTCGCGGCAGGCAACATCGCCGCCGCCAGCGCCGCCTTTGAATTTGTTAAAAAAGAATCGGAGGACTACCGTCGTGCTGAAGCAATGTGAAGGCTCTCATGCGGTCGCCGCGACCGTGGCCCTGTGTCGGCCGGAGGTGATTTGCGCCTACCCCATCTCGCCCCAGACCCATATCGTGGAAGGGTTGAGCGAGATGGTGCGGGACGGCACCCTGCCGGGCTGCGAGTTCATCAATGTCGAATCGGAGTTCGCCGCGCTGTCGGTCGCCATCGGCTCCTCCGCGGCCGGGGCGCGCTCCTACACCGCCACCGCGAGCCAGGGCCTGCTGTACATGGCCGAGGCGGTGTGGAACGCCTCCGGGCTCGGGCTGCCGATCGTGATGACACTGGCCAACCGTGCGATCGGTGCGCCGATCAACATCTGGAACGACCACACCGACTCGATGTCGATGCGCGACGCGGGCTGGATTCAGCTTTTTGCGGAGAACAATCAGGAAGCCGCCGACCTGCACATCCAGGCCTTCCGGCTGGCCGAAGAGGTCTCGCTGCCGATCATGGTCTGCATGGACGGCTTCATCCTGACCCATGCCTACGAGGGGGTGGACATTCCTACCCAAGCTCAGGTCGATGCCTATCTGCCCCCGTACGAGCCGCGGCAGGTCCTCGATCCCCGCGACCCCGTCTCCATCGGCGCCATGGTCGGCCCGGAAGCCTTCACCGAGGTGCGTTATCTCGCGCACGCCAAGCAGATGCAGGCACTGGAACTGATCCCGCAACTGGCAGCCGAATTCCAACAAAAATTCGGGCGTGATTCGGGTGGCCTGATCCGGCAATATCGCATGGAAGACGCGGACACCGTCGTGATCGCCCTGGGTTCGGTGCTGGGCACGATCAAGGACACGATCGACGACCTGCGTGACGAGGGACACAAGATCGGCGTCCTTGGCATCACCTCGTTCCGGCCTTTCCCGCTCACCGAGATCCGCGACGCGGTGAGTCATGTGCGGCGGGTGGTGGTGGTTGAAAAGTGCTTCGCCGTGGGCATCGGGGGCATCGTCTCGCGCGATGTCCGCTCCGCCATGCGCAACCGGCCGCAGCCGCTTTACTGTGTGGTCGCCGGGCTCGGCGGGCGGGCCATCACCAAGGCGTCGCTGCACCAACTGTTCATGGAAGCGATCGAGGACAAGCTCGAACCGCTGACCTTCCTCGATCTGGATTGGAATGCCGTCAACCGCGAGCTCGAACGCGAGCGGCTGACGCGCCGCTCGGGTCCGATCGCCGAAAACCTGCTGCGCGACCTGGGCGTCGTGGCCGCCCGCGTTGGTTGAGTGAGGCACCTACCATGACAGCAACCACCATCAAGTTCTATCAGACCGGCACCCATACGGTCGGCAACCGCCTGCTCGATCCGGAACACCGCTCGGTGCAGGCGGACATGCGGCGCACCAACTCGCTCAACTCCGGACACCGCGCCTGTCAGGGCTGCGGCGAAGCCTTGGGCGCGCGCTACGCGATCGACGCCGCCATGCAGGCGACCGACAATCAGCTGATCGCGGCCAACGCGACCGGCTGTCTGGAGGTCTTCTCGACCCCCTATCCCGAGACCTCCTGGCAAATCCCCTGGATTCACTCACTGTTCGGCAACACCGCCGCGGTCGCCACCGGCATCGCCGCGGCCATGCGGGTGAAGGGGCGCAGCGACGTGCGCGTGGTCGCCCAGGGCGGCGACGGCGGCACCACCGACATCGGCTTCGGCTGCCTGTCGGGGATGTTCGAGCGCAACGACGACGTGCTCTACATCTGCTACGACAACGAGGCCTACATGAATACCGGGGTCCAGCGCTCCTCGGCCACTCCCGGCGCGGCGCGCACCGCCACCACGCCGGCGGTCGGCGACGCACCGGGCAACGTATTCGGACAAGGCAAGAATCTGCCGCTGATCGCCATGGCCCACGAGATCCCCTACGTGGCTACCGCCATCGTGTCGGAACTGCGCGACCTCGAGGCCAAGGTCAAGCGCGCCATGGAGATCCGCGGGGCGCGTTACATCCATGTCTTCGTGCCCTGCCCGTTGGGCTGGGGAACCAACGCCTGGGACACCATCCAGATCGCCCGGCTGGCGAAAGAGACCGGGGTCTTCCCGGTATTCGAGGCGGAACGCGACCGCATCGTCAGCGTCTCGAAGATCCGCAAGCAGTTGCCGGTGGAGGCCTATCTGCGGCCGCAGCGGCGTTTCGCCCACCTCTTCTCGCCCACACCGAACACCGAGGCCATCGCGCACATTCAGGCGCTGGCCGACCGTAACATCCGGCGCTTCGGACTGGTCGATCCCGCGGTTGAAGCCGCTATCGCAGCCCCGGTCGCAACAGGTAACCCGTGATGGAAAAACCATTCGCAATCACTCTCGATGTCGGGTCCTCACTGGCCAACAAGACCGGGACCTGGCGCACCTACCGGCCGCAGTATGTCGACCGGCTGCCGCCGTGCAACAACGCCTGTCCCGCGGGGGAGAACATCCAAGAATGGCTGTTCCACGCGGAGTCCGGTGACTATGAACAGGCGTGGCGCGCGCTGACCGCAAATAATCCCATGCCCGCCGTGATGGGCCGCGTCTGCTATCACCCCTGCGAGACCGCCTGTAACCGCGGTCAACTCGATGAGTCGGTGGGCATCAACTCGGTCGAGCGCTTCCTGGGCGATCAGGCGATCAAGCTCGGCTGGAAGTTCACACCGCCCGCGAGCAGCTCCGGTAAGCATGTGCTGGTGGTCGGTGCCGGCCCGTCCGGGCTCTCCGCCGCCTACCACTTGGCACGCCTGGGCCATCAGGTCACCATTCAGGAAGCGGGGCCATTCGCCGGCGGCATGATGCGCTTCGGCATCCCCAAGTACCGGCTGCCGCGCGATGTGCTGGACGCGGAAGTCCAACGCATCCTCGATCTCGGCGTTGCGCTCCAACTCGATACCAAAGTCGAGAACATCGAGGAAACCATGAAGGCCGGCGGCTTCGATGCCGCCTTCCTCGCCGTGGGTGCCCACATCGCCAAGCGCGCCTACATCCCGGCCGCCGACTCGGCGCGCATGCTCGACGCCATGCAGGTGCTGCGCGGCATGGAGGATGAGGAAAAGCCGATGCTGGGCCGCCGCGTGGTGGTCTACGGCGGCGGCAACACGGCGCTCGACGTCGCCCGTACCGCCAAGCGCCTGGGCGCCACCGACGCCATCATCGTCTACCGCCGCACCCGCGAGAAGATGCCCGCGCACGACTTCGAGGTCGAGGAAGCGCTGCAGGAAGGCATCATGATCAAGTGGCTGTCCACCATCAAAAACATGTCGGATGAGGGCACCCTCACCGTCGAGAAGATGGCGCTCGATGCCACCGGCTTCCCGCAGCCCACCGGTGAATTCGAAACGCTGGAATCCGACTCGCTGGTGCTGGCGCTCGGCCAGGATGTGGATCTCTCGCTACTCAACGGCGTGCCGGGCCTGGAGATCAAGGACGGCGTGGTGCAGGTGGGCACCAACATGATGACCGGCCGCGCCGGCATCTTCGCCGGCGGCGACATGGTGCCCTCGGAGCGCACGGTGACCGTGGCCATCGGTCACGGCAAGAAGGCGGCGCGCAACATCGACGCCTGGCTGCGCGGCGAGACCTATGCGCCCGCACCCAAGCACGCGTTGGCCGAGTTCGATAAGCTCAACACCTGGTACTACGACGACGCGCCCAAGATGGTGAGGCCGACGCTCGACCTGGCGCGGCGCCAATCGACCTTTGAAGAAGTTGTGGGTGGCCTGGACGAGAGCACCGCACTCTTTGAGGCGCGGCGCTGCCTGTCCTGCGGCAACTGCTTCGAGTGCGACAACTGCTATGGCGTCTGCCCCGACAACGCCGTGATCAAGCTCGGCCCCGGCAACCGGTTCGAGTTCAATTACGACTACTGCAAGGGCTGCGGCATCTGCCGCGCCGAATGCCCCTGCGGTGCCATCGTGATGGTGCCCGAGACCATCTGACCCTCACCCACAGGCCGGACGGGGCCTAGGCCCCGTCCGCGACCGTCTTATCGCCATCGGACGTGATAACGGGACCTAGGGGCGGGTTTCAAACCCGCCCCTACAACAAGGGTCTGTCCGGATATCAGGTGGGAAGGCTAGCTATATAGAGACACGGCGACCTAAAGTAGTTGGTCTGGCAAGAAACCGTTTACGAATCTGCTAAACAATTCTTTTAGGCAACATCGGCTTCGTCACCGGAACCTTCCGGCGGCCCATGGCAAGCCGCGTGACGCCCGCGGCGGGACTGAGCGCGGGGGCGCGCCTGGGAAGCACTCACCGACCGGTTAGGCCGCAACAGCCGGCGGCGGCATTAGCGGGCGGCGATGGGGCTGTAGGGTGCGGTGAGGAACGAACCGCACCGCGAGTTCCTTGGTGCGGTTCGTTCCTCACCGCACCCTACAAGAGACGGCGTGGCCGCAACTGCGAGCGCGATGGATCGTTGGTTAAGGCACCAGCCCCAGCGCGGCACGCAAGGTCGCAGCGTCGGCGATGAACCGAATCGCAGTCATGCGGCCGTGCGCCGACGCGATTAGCGTCACCTTGCCGGGCTCACGCGGCAACATGGAGGTCTCATCCGCGTTGCGCCCCAACAGCATCGGGTAGGGCCGTTTGCGCATCTGCGGCAGCGCGATCACCGTGGTCACGATCCCCGGCATGGCGCTGATGTCGGCAACGTAACGCACCTTCGCGGCGGCGAGCGTCGTCGCGGTCTGGCCCTCGAGCGCGGTCTCGACCAGCGCCGAGGCGGCGCGTTCAGCGACGAAGATCAGATAGCGGGTGTCGGTGGTGATGGTCGCAGACGCCTCGTGCTGGTCCTTGAGGGTCAGCGCGGGCAGTGGGGAGCCGATCTGCACCGTGGCGGCAGCGAGCAGCCCGGAACACAGGAGGAAGGTGACGAACACGGCGGTTTTCATCACGCCATCATACGCCTGGGCCGTGACCAATAGTTTTCTTGCTGGGACCCTCGATCCTCGCGGTCGCCGCCGTGCTCGCCGAAGCGCCGGTGCCAGATCGCGGGCACTCTTCCGGCGGGCGGCCGTCGCCCAAGGGCCGCCTCGCGGACGGCACCATCGAGCGACGACCCGGACCTGCTCCGCGTCACCGCGGACCAGTTGCGCGCCCTGGGACGGACAGGGCCGCGGACTGCTCGACCACGGCGGGATCTATCTCTTGGCGCTTGGCAAATTCGCCCGCAGCCAGGCCCATGCGCAGACCGAGGCGGCATTGCAACAAGAAGCCGACGCGCTTGCCGAAGTCGAGCGACTGAAGCGGCTCTTGACGAATGGCTCGAACGATTAAACCGCGCCCAGCGCGGTATGCGCTGCTTTTAGATGAGATCGGCCCCGGCAGACTCGACAATTGCTGGAGCTGGCGCGGTTTCAAGTTTTAAAGAATATGAATTTTAAACCGCGTCTCCATCGCGGTTGGTAAAATCCGCAAGGCCGAACACACCATGTAAACTACGCATTTCGCGCTGGACTCGGTTTAGCTGCGAGGATTAACGGGCTCGGTTCGACTGGCGGGAAGTGGAACTGCCCGGAACGATGATCAACACCGACGCGACCAACCACGGACGCATCGACCTGGCGCTCAGGTTCGCCCGTGATGCAGCTCCTGGCGGATGGTCTCGCGCACGACATCGGCCAGCGTTTGGCCCTCGACGAACTGGCGCAGGGCTTCGTTCATGAGGGTTTGATAGCTGCTTCCGGTGCGAACGGCATGTGCCTTGAACGCCGCGAGCACGGCGTTATCCACGCGCATGGTGATCTGCGACTTGCCCTCCCGCTCGGCCTGCAGCCGTGCCAGTGCCGGCACCTCGGCCACTGGCTTGGCGTCGGCGAAGTCCAATTCTGCATACCGGTCGAACAGTGGGTCAGAATTGTTGCTCATAGCGATTGCGTTGCGGTTGGTTGGCCTTCCATGCGGAAATCAGACGGATGCGGTCGTCGCGTACGGTCCAGACTACGACCAGCATGTTCCCCCTGGCGCCCATACCCAGTGTCACCAACCGGGTCTCGCCTTGGGCGTCGGTGTCCTCGCGCGTCAACGCGTAGGGATCGAGCAGGACGTCCGCGGCTTCCTCGAACGTGACGCCGTCATGCCGCAGGGGGTTGGCAGCGGCTTTCTCGGGGTCAAACTCGATCTCCATGACTGCAAGCTTAGTTACAAATGTGCAGATTGGCAAACCTCGGCGCCTGCCCGAAGGCGGGTGGCAAGCGAGTGCTAGGACCGGGATCGGGGCACCGAGGATCAACTAAAGATAATCAGCGCCTGCAATACACTTAACCTCGGTAATTAATAACGATAGCAATCTAATATTCCGATATAAAGCAAGGCCAACACTTCGCTCTCCCAATCAAACCCGAACGTTTGAAGCAAATATAGGTAAAGCCAACAATTAGCTGCGGGTCTGTAAGTAAGCCGACGCGTTCAAGCGCGTTATTGCGATCATTAACCCCGTGGTATGCGATCACCCACAACCTCTTTCTTCCTTGATAGCCTTCGTCTGTAAGCCTTAAATTACCTTCTCCGTTGGTGATGACGTGACCCTTATACTTCTTCGTCGGATCTGCTATTCGAGAGCATAGAAAGCCGTAAGTATTCTCAAGGGCTTCCTCAAATAAAGCGATTTCTTTGTCGGTTGCCTCTCTTAAGACAATATCCTCGTGAACGACGAATGGTAATTCATTTCTCGGCATTGCCACGTTCGTAAGCACGAACATTCCGCCACTCACGGGCGGTGGCTTTCCGGCAGCTTTAGCAGAAAGCAGCATTAGCGTTCCCTGTGCGGGTTTATTGGGGCGGCTGACAGTAATCGAAGCCTGTCAGTGTTCGTCCGTGGCTAGATCCCCATCCGACTGCGCCGCGCCAAGGGTTCCGATGGCCCGGACAATGCTCAAGGCCCCAAGCCTCGTATTCGCTTTCATTTGCGGACCCTGACTCAGTCCCCCAACACCTTCCGCAACACCTCCACCGCCTCGCGCCGGCTCAAATGACGGTCGACTGAATAGCGGGTCGCGGCGATGGACGGCGGTGATTGCAGACACAGCGGGCAGCCGGCTTCACTGGCGCAGGGGCATTCGGCGAGCCAGTCGCGGGTGTGTTCCAGCATGCGGCGCAACAGGGCATCGTCATCGTTCAGGGCATCGATCAGGCCGATGCCGTGCGGATAGAGGTCGAGGATGACCAGGCCCGATTCGCGGCGGCGGCCGATCTTGAGGTTCTCCGCCGCCATGACGCGCACGGCGTCCTCTTCGACGCCGACATGCACCGCCAGGACTTGGCTCAAGGCCAGCGCGATGGAATGCAGGGCGGCGGTGCGTTCGACCAGGTCTTCTTCGAGAAAGCGCAGCATCAGCCCCTTGGTCGGGAAGCTCAGGCTCTCGATGGGTTCACCCCAGTCGGTCTCGCTCCGACGCGGCGCCCCTGGATATGCATCGTATTGGCCTTCGCGTCCGACCTCGATGAGGCCGCTGACTTCTTCCGCGTATTGCGTCTGGATGACGACCTTATTGAGTGTGTTGTGGGCGAAGAAGGCCTGATTCTGGCCGGGATCGACCAGGGTGCGGCGCAGCCGCGGTTCACTCACCCGCCAGGTCAGTACCGGATCATCGGTACGGGTACAGTAGAGTACGCCGCGGCGCTTGATCTCCTGCGCATCGGTGCTGGGCCAGGCGTTGATGCGGAAGGTCTGGCCCTTGACCTGAAAGACGCGCCGCGGATAGGCGACGATGGTCACCCGCTCCGGGTCGATGCGCAGCAGCAGTTCTTCGGCTTCGCCGGCCTCGCGCAGAATGACCGAGACCAATTGATCACCGACGGTGTCCAGCGGACCGGGGCGATATTCCGCGACCGAACTGGTATAGCCGGTATCGACCTTGAGCCGGTTGTCGTGGTCAAGAAAGCGCACGTCACGGCGCGCGATCTGGTGATGGTTGGCCAGGTCTTCCAAGACCGGGTCGAGGATGCTGTCGCGCCATTGAAAGGTGGTGAGCAGGCCGTTGGCCACCGCTTCCATCTCACGCAAGGCCAGCAGCAGATGACGGCGCACGATCGCGGGCTGCGGCACACCGGGGACCAGCCGACGCACCAGGCGAAAGAAGGTCGCGGGGTCCTGCTCCAGGCGCAGCAGCAGTCGGCGCACATAGGGATTCCCCGGCGGCAGGAAGACACCGACCTGGTGGGCCGGCAGGTACTCGATACAACGTCCGCCCTGGGAGAGCAGATGACCGAGCGCGAGCACGTCCTCGGCCCGCACTTCCATGATCCGCGCCCCGGCATCGGCCGACCCCGGCGGCAGCCACTGCGCCAGACGACGCCCGTGGATCCGCTGTTGCAGAAAATCGGTGGTCTTGATCCGATCCAGGCCCAACGGCGGCTCGAAACGGGTGCGCCAGCCGGCTTCCACCGAGGTCCGGGCGGCCAGCAGGCTGGGGTCCCAATGATCCTGTGCGACCAGGTCCGCGGGCTTGAGGTCGGCGGTCGGTTCCAGCAGGTGGATGCAGAGCGGATGGCGCCGCCGCTGGGCGACCACCACCCGATCCTCGGCCTGGTAATCATAGGGCAGCGTCTGCGCGGCAAAGGCGGCGAAATTGGCCTCGTGACTCTGGTGGTAGCGGGCGAAGGTGAGTGACCGGGTCTCCTGCCGGCCCTTGCCTTTGATCAGCCGGTGCAGACGATGGGAGACGGCCCAGAAGTTGGCGGCCATCACACCGGAATAGGCGTCCAAATCCCACCAAGCGATGAGACCGATGCGATTGAGCAGCAGCGGATGATCGGACAGGTCCGCTAACTGATCCGACAGGGTGCCGGCGGTGAGTACCCAGACCATGGCGGTGGTGTCGATGGGCGCATTGGCCCGCGGCAGGTGGATCAGCTCGCGGCCCGGCAGCCAAGGCGCCAGACGCTCGGCGAGCGCGGTCGCGCCCCGCGGACAGATCACCAGGGTGACCAGTTCCAGACGCAGATGCGTGAGCCGGATGGCGGCGGCCAAGGTCTCCAACTGGCCGGCATCGTCCGGCGCCAGGATCAGCCGGTCCAGCCCATGGCGGCGCCGGCCGGCATCGGCGCCGAACAGATCGGCGACGGCCTCGACCAGCTCCGGGGCCACCTGACGCTCGCGCAGGAAGGGCCATTGGTCGAGCAGTGCGCGGGCACCGGGGTCCTGGGTCTGGGCTCCCTCCAGACTGGGTTCGAGCCGCGCGAGCGGCGTGACGGCGAAGCCGCGGCGGCGCAGCGCGTCCACCCAGTCGTCAGCGTCGGTTTCAGGCGCCGGCGCCGCGGTGGCGGCCGCCGCGGCGCCCGCCCGGCCGCGGCTGAAGGCAAGGACGATGAGGGTGACGGCGAGGACGGCCAGGGTCCCCCAGAGCGCCGCACGCGCCTGGATCGGCCCTTCGCCGAGTTGGTCGGCGCTCCAGGCCAGCAAGAACAACAGTGGCGTGGCCAGGGCATACCCGACCCAGTGCCGCGCCTCAGCGAACCCGGCGGACCCGGCCAGCCAGCCGCCGGGGCGCGGCTGCTGCGGTCCGCGCGGCGCCGCGGGCAGCAGGAGCCGGATCAGGATCACCGCGAGCCAGACGGCGAACGGAATGGCGAGTGCCCACCACTCGGGATGCGCCAGCCGCTGCCCGTCCGCGCCCAGGGGCGTCGGCACCGGCAGCACCAGGGCGGGCACCCCCGGCAGGTCGATCGTGAGCCCGGTCGCGTCGAACAATGGATGCCAGCCCTTGAACCACCAGGCCGCCTCAAGCCATTGGAGGGTCCAGGCATAGAGCAGCAACAGGGCCAGCAGGCCGCCGCACCAGACCAGGACACTGGTCCAGAGGGCACCGCTGTCCCGGTCCGGCCGCCGCGCGATGACCAGGGCATTGAGCGCGAGTGCCAGCCCCAGCGCGGCGGCGAAGGCCGCGACCGGGATCAGCCAGACCGGCAGCGCGGCGATCTGGTTCATTGACTCGGCCCCCGTGAGCACGACGTTCCGCCGCACTGCAACCCGACCGCTAACCGCACGGCTGGACTCATGTCTGCTCCCGCTCCAGGTTCGCCGCCGCCACCCCGGTTTGCAGCACCAGCAGGTAGACGCGCGCGTGATCGCGGGCCGGGATGATGTCCTCGGCGATGATGCCGAGCCGGTTGTTCAGTTCTTCGACCATGCCCGGTACGGTACGCCAGCGCTGCGCGGTGATGCACCAGCGCTGCGCGTCGGTGACGCCGGTGTCCTGCATGAAACGGCAGGCCGGTGCCAGCCGGCTATGGTCGATGAAGTCGATCAGTTCGCGACGGCGCAGCGGCAGATCCTCACCGGCATCGCGTCGCTGCACGGCATGCTCATAGCCGTCCACATAGGGCTTGCTCAGGCTATCGATGAAGCGCAGCGGATCGAGGAAGGCATCGCAAAAGTGCGCGTTCCAGCCGGCGAAGGGCTGGGGCAGCGCCTCCTGTCGATAGCAGATGCGGTCGCGGATCGGTGGATTGGCCTCCAGCATGGTGTCCAGCGCGCCCTCGCGGCTGACCCATTTGCGCACCGGGGTGGTCGGCTGGCTGCTGAGGCGCAAGAACTCGTTTAGCTGACGGCGCAGCCAGTCCATCTCCCGCTCGCGCTCGGCGAGCCGCTCGCCGATACGGCTCAGGGTCTTCTGCACATCGTTGGCGAGACTGGAGCGAATGTTGCGGCGCACGCGCTCCAGCAAGGACTCGCGCAGCGGCGCCAGCAGGTCGCGGATGTGGTCATGGAAGCGTCCGCGCTCGGCGCTGGTGAAAAAGCGCTGGGCACGCGCGATACGGGCGGTGATCAGCGGTTGAATCAGCAGCGCGAGCAGTACCCACAGGAGCGGCAGCCAAACCAGCGTCCACAGCAGCGGCTGGTTGACCGTGTGCAGCGTGGTCACCGTCTGATCAAGCCAGCCGCCCAGCCAGGCCGGGCCGGGCGGTTTAAGCTGACCGGCCACCCGCACCGACAGGGGCGCCAGGCCCAGCGCAAGCACCAGCGCGAACAGCGGCCAGAACCATTGCAGCGCGCGGCCCTGACGGGCCAGCCATTGGTCATACTGGTCACGGTAGCGCCGGTGCAGCAGGCGCAGGCGCCGCAGCGGGTCGGCGTCGACCGCGGCCCCTGGGGCCAAGCCGTCGGACCCCAGGCGCCCCTCATCGTGCAGACTGTCGATCGCCGCGCGCACCAGCCGCAGCGAGGCCGGGGCGCGCGCGTCATGCAGGTCGGCCTCGACCGCCGCCGCGACCTGCTGATCCAAGTCCTGAAAGTGCGCCTTCTTGAGCGCGCTGACGATCTCCCAGCCGGCGCGATCCAGCGTCTGCGCCAGGGCTTGGCGCTCGCGCTCGAAAACGGCCTGGAGGCGCTCCGGCCAGTCCGCCGCCTGCCGGTCCGGCACCGCCATCAGGGCCTGAGTCAACTGGAGGCCACCGGTCTGGAACAACTGTTCCAGACGCGCATCGTCGATGCGCTGCTCGATGGTCCGACGGCGATAGGGCTCCAGGGTCTCCTGCACGCGCCGGGCCGCGCGATCCGGGCACTGCTCCTGATCCCCGATCAGGGCATCCAGCCAGCGCCGTCCGAAGGTCGCCGCCGCCTCGCGGCTCAGCACCAGGGTGCTTTCCTCCAGGAGGCGGATACCGAAAGTGGCCGTGATGGGCGCAGCCAGTGACTGCTGCTGGTAGAGCCCCTGCCTGGCGGCGCGCAGCCCCTCGAACAGCAGCAGTTCGAGAAACAGCACCACTTCATCGAGCCGCACCGGCGGCGGGCGATGACCCATCGCCGTGCGGCCGTCCACCAGATAACAGCGGTCGACCGCCGCCAGCCGCTGGGCCTGCCGACGCTCCCAGCCCAGCATGGAATTACGCAAGGCCGCGCGCAGCCCCTCGGCAGTGGCCACCGCCTCCGGCGCGCCGGCGCCCTGCCAATAGTCATCGAAGTCCAGCACCAGGATACAGTTGAGATTCTCCGCCCCCTGCACCGCGACCTGGAAGAAGCGCGAATCGGCGAGTGTCTTCAAGATATCCTGGAGCAGGATATCCAGATGCGCGATCGTCTCGGGGACGGTCGGACGCGCCAGGACGATCAGGTCGAGCCCCACCGGGTCGCCCTGATCGAATGCGCCTTGCGCCATGAGCGCATCGGCCGCGCGCCGCACCCAGTGCGCAACCCCGGCCTCGACGGTCGGCGCATCGACGGGCAGCAGCTTGATCTGGCGGTAGAGGTCGATCAGAAACTGGGGCGCACCGGCCGCGGCCTGGGCGCCGCCGCCGACCGCGCTGTCGAATGGGTCGGGCAGCGCCAGCAAACCCAGGTCTTCGAGCTGACGCTGGGCCGAGGCGACCCCGCCCGTCTGGGTTTCGCGCCACCGCAGCACGCCGCGCAACGCGGATTGGTGCAGCAGCCGCTGCATGGCGTCCAGGCCGAATCCGCCGTAACCAATCAAGAGTGTGCGTCTGGGCATGGTCCCTGGTCTGGCTCCTCAACTGATACCGGCGGGGGTCGACTCCGCCTCAGGCGACCCGGATCGCCGCGCGCCCGTCCTAGAGTCTCAACTCAAAGGAGCTTCACCAAGGCAGCGATGGCGGCAACTTGCGCAAACATCAGCGGAACAATCCATTTCAGCAAGTCGATCTTGGTGCGCACCACCTCGCCGCGGACCCGCTCGATGTCGAGCTTGAGCTCGGCGCGAAGCTGCTCGATGTCCGCCTTGAGTTCGGCCCGTACCCGCTCGATGTCCGCCTTGAGTTCGGCCCGTACCCGCTCGATGTCCCCCTTGAGTTCGGCCCGTAACTGCTCGATGTCCCCCTTGAGTTCGGCCCGTAACTGCGCGATGTCCTTTTTCAGGCTCAGTTCAGTGGCCCGCAGATCGCTGCGCACCTGTTCGATGTCGAGCTTGAGCTCGGCACGCACCTGCTCGATCTCCTTTTTTAGGCGCAATTCAGTGGCCTGGACGTCACCGCGTACTTGCTCGATGTCTTTCTGCAGACGCAACTCAGCCTCCCGCACATGACCTTGAGTGGCCAAGTCCGGCAGATGGGGATAGCGTTCTTCCAGGCGCTCGAACGCCTCGGCGATCACCCGCGCACGGGTGCGATCGTCGGGGGCCGAGGTCAGGGCATCGTAGAGTGCAACGACTGAGGTCATGGCGGTACTATGAAACCATTCATGTCAGGGGGCAAGCCCCGGCGCGGCGCGATCTGATCCTCAATCGCCGGGGTGCTGGAGTGACGGCACCCGTGGCAAAGCCCGATTGCGGCGATCACCGCTAACCCCAAAACCCGACGGCCCACAGCGCTTCCATCAGCATGCTCGCGATGACTCTGCAAGCAGTCCTGCTCGGCCTCGGCGCGGGACTCGCGCCCGGTCCCCTGCTCGCCCTGGTGATGACCGAGAGCCTGCGCAGCGGTGCGTCCGCCGGAATCCGCGTGGCGCTCGCCCCGCTGCTCACCGACACGCCGATCGTCGCACTCAGTTGGGGCCTGGCCGGCAGCCTGGACCCGCAATCTCCCTGGTTGGCCGTACTGTCGTTGAGCGGAGCCCTGGTGGTCGCACACCTGGCACTCGCGCAATGGCGTGCCGTGCTGCCCGAACCGGCCGGCACCGCGGTCAACGGCGCGCTCGGGCGGGGCATGGCGGTCAACCTGCTGAGCCCCTACCCCTGGCTGTTCTGGATCACCCTCGGCGGCCCGCTGCTGGCCGCCGCCGCGGACCGGTCCCCCTGGCTCGCCCTGTGGTTCCTGTTGGCTTTTTACGTACTGCTCGTCGGCACCAAGGTGGTGCTGGCGCTGCTCACCGCGCGTTGGGGGCGGGGCCTGACCGGCGGGGGATACCGCCTGGTCTGTCGCGCCTTGGGGATCGTCCTCGCACTGTTTGCCGTGCAACTTGGCTGGGACGGGGTGGCGCGGTTGATGGGGCTATAACCTCAATAACGGGTCAGCCGTCAGATTTACGAGGGGTTTCGGCGGACCGGACACAGATCACTCCCTGCCCGATCGGATCGAGTTGGTGGGCTACGACGTCATCAATTGAGACAACCGGTCAAATAATGCCAGGCGCATGGGCGGCGATAGGCGCTCGATGCGGGCGACGAGGTCATCAAGGCTGAGTTCGTCCAGGCGAGCCGTCAGACGGGTCGCGACTTCACGCTGCCATGACAGTTCCTCCGATCGCAGGGGACAGGGCGGACTGTCCAATAGACGAAACAAATGCTCAACCATCGGGCGGTCGAGCGTGATCGCGTCGCTGAACTCCACGAAGTTGCGCTGCCACCCCGCCATCTGCTGAGATCGCTCCATTTCAAGCAATTGTGTTTGACGCTGTTGCACCGCTTCATGCAAGCGGATCGCTTTCGCTCGGTCAGCGTCCGCGAGATAGGCCGGCGCCTCGATCAGCTCGCGCTCCAGCGCGGTGCAGGCCGCCAGATCGAGCGTGGCGATGCTGCCCTCCCGCGTGGTCCTTGGTCGTAGCCAGTCCGCGGACCGTCGGCTGGCCGCGGCGACGCGCTCGTTCACCAGCGAGCGATAAATCGCATCCAAATCCCACTGCGGTGGCGGCTCGATGTCGCCTTGTTCCGCCCAGCAGCGGAAATCAGCCACCTGATGCTTGGCAAGCGTAAGCAGGATCTCGCCCAGGCGCTCGACGCTAACGCTGCCGGATTCCCAAGATTGAACGTCTGCCAATAGGCGGTTGAGCACGATGGCGAGATCGTTGATCATCGCGCCCTCGTGCTTCGTCCCGGCGAAAACCTGCCGTAGACGTTCGACGGTCGCCAGCGCCTCTCGGACGCTTTCCTCGCTGTCGAGTCGCAGGTCATCAAGCCTTCCAAGCTCGGTTTCGCGTTCCGCGATGGCCGCCTTCAACTGCGCTTGGCGGCGCCGGATCAGATTGATATGCGCATCCTTTTCCGCTGTAGACAACGCCTGGATAGACTGCAGGCTTACGGCGAGTTCATCACCTTGATCGACTTCCGCACGCAGTTGGAGCACGGATGAAGATTGCGTTGGATTCGGCTGGTGTGGATAGTCTTCACACTTGGCCAATGTCAAGGTATGCCGCTGCAGTTCCTCCACCCTCGCAATGGAGCATTGCGCCTGCGCGGTCAGTGCCTGCGCTTGCGCAACGAACCCCAGCGCGGTCAGCCAGGATGCCTCAGACTCGGTACGGCGCCGGAATTCGTTGACCTGCTGTGCATTATGGCAAATCCGCCCAGGCACCCAGTTCGCGACCTCACTGGCGACTAACTCCTTGGCAATCTCGGCGAATGTGACAAACTCTTTTTCCAGGTTACTCGGCCATAGGTGTTCGGTGGCCATTTTTCGACTCAGTTCCAAAGCCTTAGCGCCGTACTGTAGCGCGTGCGGAACACTAGCATTCCTGACCGCCCGTTCGATTCCCTCCTGCAACGTGCTGATAACGCGCTGCATCTCCCCAATCCGCACGGCTGCTTGATCGGCATCGGCATGCAGACGGGTGTAGTCAAGCGCCAGGGTCGGCGGCAGCGGTTTGACAGCAAGTGTCTCCTTGGCCTTGCGAGCGTATTTCACCTTCGTGTCGTAGCGTTCCACCGCTTCCCACTCATCCAGAAACGCCCGCCACTGCGCTTCCACATCCCCATCGAAGAATCGTAATGTCGCGACCCCCAGCGCCGCCTCGTCGAAGTGATGCCGCCCGGGCCGATTCGAGAATGCCTGCGCGATCCAGTTGGCGGGAAGCACTTGCTGCCCGGCATATTCAACAGCGCGCTGGGGATGGCGCAAACCCAAGAACAAGCCAAGCAGTATGGACGCCGATGACGCATTCAAGCCGTAGGGCGGACCGATGAGTTGTCGGTAAGTCACCAAGAGCGTACGCGACGGATCACGCTCGTGTGCCTGTTCCATCTCACCGATCAATGCCTTCAGCAACGGCGCTCTGGGAACACCCGGCTCGCCATTCGCATTCAGTACCTGCCAACTCTGGTTGAGCACCGATTCAATACGATTGCGCAACTGAGTCGATCTGGACTGGATCCACGGATAATTCACGCCACCCGCCATCAGTGCCTTCGCCACCTCAACCGCATCGCGCGCGCCGCCGCCGTTGGCCGTGCTGAATCCATCGAACGGGAAGGGCGGAGTCTTCGGATAGATCGTTGAAAATATCTTACCCGCAGTCTCGGCGAGGCGATCACTTGGCGGCTCGGTAAAGCCGGCAATCCGATAGCGCCTTTCCATCAGGGCACTCTTCACCGTCTCCTTTAAGACGAACCGACTGCGCTCGCGCTCATCCGGGATGAAACGGCGGAAACTCTCCTGGTCAGCGGAGGACACCTTCCCATTGAGGATGACTAACCGCGCCAAGTGATCGGCGATGCGACCCTGTCGATCCGCGATCAGGATCACCCAAATCGGGGCTTGGTCGACCTGGCAGCGCCGCAACTCCAGGTCGAAACACGCCGCCACGCGCTGGTCCGCCTCCAGGGGGTCGTCGTCCTCATGCAGAAAGAGATAAAGCAGCTTGCCCTTGGCATCCGTGGGAAGGGTCGCCAGGTGCCACTCGTCGAACGCCAGTCGAATCAGGTTTTCAATGATGCCGAGGTGGGCGTGACGCGCGCTGAAGATCCAGTCCGGCGTCCGAATGTCATGGATGCGGTCAAAATCAGGTCGGATGTCCCCAGTCGGACAATCCGCTGCCTCCGGGCTAACGAACACCTGACGGATAGCGTCGGCGGACATCACCTGTCGTTGACTTCGCAGCCAATGCTCGAATTGGGCTCGGCTCGCGCCGTCGCTCAGCAGTTCGTAGCGCTGCAGGTCAGGATTCCACTCGGCAGCGCCCAGCGCCGAGAGCGCGGATAGCGTGGCGCTAACCAGCGTTTCGTCCAGCGTCGTTGCCTCGCACAGCAGCGCATTGACCGTGGGTTGGCTCTGGCGTCCAATGTGCGCCTTGTCCAGCACCGCGATGCCCGCCAAGACCAGCCGCTGGGGATCATCAAGAATCGCCGAATACTTGGTGAGTAGCCCTTGGAGGGTCTCGGCAACAGTCCCGCCGCCCCCGCGCTCCGCGGCCACCAGGTCCGGCAGCATGTAGTCCAGTACCAGGCCGGCGGCACCGATCTGCCGCAAGCGTGTGCCGTCCAACGCGGGCTGATCACGCAAACGTTCCGTCACGTCTTTAACGAACGCGAGCGCCGAACGCTGCTGTACCAAGTCTTGTTGGCGGGTGAGAAACCAAACCGCCAGCGGGTGCAGCGGCCAGCAACCGCGCAGGATCACACGGGTAAACTGGCCCTCGTCGCTCCAGACCGCGACCCGGTCGAATCCGGGTAGCGCGGCGGACAGTCGCTGCCAGGTTTGGCGCCCCTGGTCCGCCGGATCGGCGCGTCCCCAGAGCTCTGTGAGCGCAGCCTCATCCTTGTGTATCAGATGGGCGAAGAGGGTTTCCAGATTGGTCGAGAGATAGCACTTCTCGGCCGCGTCGAAGCGCGTGATGTACCGCTGTAACTCTTTGAGATCTGAGGAGCTAAAGCGCTTCAGATACGCCTTGAGCTCGTATTGGATAAACCCGACGAACTGGACCTTGTTGTGGTTATTCTGCACACCCTGGAAGATCTCCTGCAATACCCGCGCCCCGGCCCGCTCCGGATGATCCGCCGCATGTTCCAGATAGAGGCCCAACTCATCGAACAGGATCAGGGTTTGTGAGAAGGGTCCATCCTCGCCGCAGTAGATACGGGCCAGGGCATCCATCAGATCCTGCGCGGACTCTTGGCCTTCTATAGGAATCGGGTGTCCATTCGCCTCCAAGTAGACGGCGTTGACGGCGTCGAATACACCTTCGTCCTGGTCCCGCAACCCTGCGCAGATGGTTGCTGCGTCTCGACCAGGCAATACCGCTGACAAGGCGTCGGTGCGGAACGCGAAGTTGCGCTCGACGAATTGTTCGGCGGTCTGAAACCGGGGCGACAGCGCACGGATCGCATCCGCATCGACGCCGGCCGCCGCGAGCCGCGTCAAGACCACCCGGCTCAGCGCGGCACCCAGGTGGAACCCCTTAGATCCGTCGAGCGGCAGCACCAGGACCGGCTTGCCGAGTGCGGTGAGGCGTCGGCCCAGGTCCGCGCCCAAGTCGGCGTCGGCACTGCCAACCTGAGCCAGTATATGAGCCGCGGTCGCGCTATCCGGATCCGCGAGCAATGCCGCGATAGTGACCGACAAATGCGACTTGCCGGACCCGTACCCGGCCACTGCCAACCAGTAGGGATTGGTCTCTTGGCCGCTCGCTGCCGCCCCCATGACGCGCAGGAGGTCGCAAACAAAGCCGGCGGTGTCCTTCAGCCGATACGCAGCGGCGATGCCATCCTGCTCCGCGGTGCCCGCACCATGATAGCGAGGCCCATGGAAGACGAAGGCGCGCGCGACCACTTGCGCCAACTCGGGCTCATCGAGTACCCAACCGAGCTGCACCGCGCCGTTGAAGAACTGTCCTTCTTCAAAATGAACGACATCACCGATCTGCATTGCCAACCTCCGTTTGCCTCTGATATCAGCCTGTCAACACCCGCTAGACGATTCCGACCCCGCTTATATAGCCTTCCAACCTGATATCCGGACAGCCCCCTGTTGTAGGGGCGGGTTTGAAACCCGCCCCTACGTCCGGTTATCACGTCCGACGACTATAACAACTCGCCATAGAGTCCGCGGACGGCCACATCGGTCCCTTGGAGACGCAGGGCCATGGTTCCACCGGTCAGACGGTCAAGCCCAAGAACGCCTCGATTCACCATCCACGCCAACCAGTGCTCGGATTGGGCGGGTTTCCAGTCCAGGATATTCAATAGCCGGGATTCCTGATAAAGCTGATCGAGGCTGACCTGCCGGTCGCTGGGATAAACTACATCCCACGCCATGAGCAGGGCCAGAGTGTAAGCCGGAAAGCAGGAGCGGTCATCGGGCGCCGGATGTCGGCAATAGACATCACGACCGACCACCGACAAAACGTTCGTGGCCGCCAGGCAACTCGCTTCCGTATAGCTGCGGAGAACCAGCCCGGACAGGGAGCGCAGATAGCCCTTGGGGCCTTGGCGCTCGGACAGGAATTCCCGGTATGCCGAGCGCTCAAAGGGGTTGCCGAGGCGAATGCCGCCTTCGGCGAAGAGGGCAAACCAGGGATCGGCGATGCCGCGCGCGGGTGATGTGAGACCGGCGCGCCGGCACAGGAGCAGGTGCAGCGTCCACAGGGTGACAGCCTCGTCCAGATACCGATCCTGCGCATAGACCACCTCACCGAGACTGGAAAGATGAAGGTGCCAGCGACCGCGTGCCCTTTCCGCTGTGACGAGACCCATGCCGCGGGCATAGTGGATCATCGGCGTCACTTTGCCGGTGCGTACGCCGGTAGGGATGCCGGTCGCCGCGCAGATCTCGACCATGTTTCCGGTACCGTTACGCTCCGCGTAGCCCAGCAGGCGCGCGAGCAGAGAGCGATCCGGAAGGAAGTCTTGCGGAAAGTTCGGGGGCAAAGGCGTTGTATCGATCGGCAGGCCGGGCATCGCTTATCCCCCGAACAGCCGATCTTCCAGGGCCGTGACCGAGACCAGCACTGCATCCTCCTTGAGGGAACCGTCAGGCCTCAGCACCGGGCCGAGCGACCAACAGTGCCCCTTCTCCAGCTTGGCGAGACGTTGTGCCCACTCCGGTTTCGAGATGCCCGCGGTGGCCTGGGCCAGGATCTGGGCAAAGCGGTCGATCTCGGTGGTCGCTGGCTTAAAGAACAACTTATGACCGGCCTGAAACAGCCGATCCCGTTGCTCCTGATTGAACTGGCTGGTGGTCTGAGTCGCGAGGATCAGCGCCACCCCGAATTTGCGGCCCTCACGCAGCATCTTGTCGAGGGGGGAGTCGCTGCTGTGGTCCAGGTTCTGGATCTCGTCGAGCACGATGGGGATCGGCCGATCCTTCTGTCCGGTGCTCTGGGCATAGTCCCACAGGTCCCAGAGCACGAACTCGGTCACCAGCTTCTGAATTTCCCGCGCCAAGCCTCTGAGTTGCAGGACGTGCACCCGGTTGTCGGCCGAGGTCAACATGCCGTTCCATGCGGACTCGACACCCTCCCGGAAAGGCTTGGCCCGAATCAGGGGCTCCAGCTTGTTCGCCAGAGTCTCGCCTTGGGGTCCGTCATCGCGCAGCCGGGGCAAGAGCTTATCCAGTGAGAAGCCGGGGTCGAGATCCAGACCCGCTTGAAGCGAGCGTATCAGTGCCGCGGACTGTTGATCGCCCATGGCGAAGACCGAGGCGAAGATGCTCTCGATGCGCGCGGCAACCTGGAAGGCCCCTTCCTCAACCGCGGGTTTTAAGGGGTCGATCACCTGCCGCTGACGCCGGAACGGGTTCAGCGGCAGCCGCTCAGTGTAGACAAAATGGTCCTTAGGCCGCGCAACTGCCTGGAAGCGTGGCTCCACTTGGCCGGGTAGGAAGCCGTCGGTGTAGTCGACGATCAGCGAGCGCAGCCCCGCGCAGGCCAGCTCGGCGAGGAGACATTGAATGCCGTAGGTCTTGCCTGACCCCGAAGTGCCAAAGATCAGAAGATGCCGGTTCTGAAGCTTCGGGTGTCCAAAGTGCCAGTAAACCGGTTCCCCATTGGTACGGGTGCCGATCAAGATGCGCTCGGGTACGGGGAACTCCGACCCGGCCGTAGCATCGTGTTCCGGCTCGCGCTGAGAAGTGCCGGACGTTGCCTGCGCGGATGCTCCACTCACGAACCAGGCAGGCGCTGTAGATGGTAAAGGACCAGAATCGACGTCGGTCTGCCCGGTTGGCGTGCTGGTTAAGGTGGGCGACTCCTGGCCCGGCACAGGCGCTGAATCGTCAACTGTTTTCGCTTCTGCCGCCGCGGTCGCAGGCGTCGGGGCGCCACTGATCTGTGCGCTGCCCGCAGGATGACTGATGTGCGCTGAGCCCTCATCCGGCGTCTCGCCAGGACTCAAACCGCCGGGCGCCGCTTTATCCTCACCCGCCGGTTGCGGCCTGGTGAGCTGCTTGGGCCGCAGGCAGATGGCGACCCCGCTGGGCGCAAAGCCCGGTTGGGGATCGACTTCCGCGAACAGGGTAGCCAAGCCCTGATAACCAAGCTGGACTTGCTCAATGACGAAGCCGGCGGGGGTGGCGATTGGAGAGCGGGTCACCGGCTCCGTCGGCGGCAAAGCGGTGACCGTCAGGTCCGGCATGGGGACGTTGGTCCAAAAGGTGAAAATCACAGCGCGCCAACAGATCTCGAAGCGCCCTTCCGCCAGGCTCTCCAGCGCATGGTCCAGCGCGCGCCAGTCGCGGTCGGCCAGCGTCACCACCGCCCGCGACGCGATGGCCCGATGCAGTTGCGCCCACCAGTAGCGGCGGTCGAAACTCCGGCGACCTCCATCGACATCACGGGGGGCGAACTGCGCGCTCAGGTGCCGTAATCCTTGAGAAACCTGGGCGAGCGCCTTCGCCTCATGGACCGGATTGTGTCCGGCCAGCTTGCATTCGACGACGGTCGCATGAATGCATGGGATCTCATCGGCTCTGACCTCCAAGGTCAGTTGCAGCAGGTCGGGCCGCAACTCGGTATCGGCGTCGGCCAGCCAATGGCCGAGCGCATCCAGCGGCAACAGTTGGGACATGGCACAACCCGGCGGTGCCTGCAACAGGCGGCGAATGGCCGCGAAGCCCACCACTTCCCGCAGCTTTTCGCCCTGACCCAGCACGGCCCGCAGCGACGCCAGGCCGATGATCTCCTCCGCGTCGGCAACGATGCGCTCCGCCAGGGCCTGAAATCCGACTGGTTGCTGGAACGGCAGCAGGCCGTTCAGCTCATGGGCCACGCGCGTGATCAATGTCTCCAGCGTGTCCTGTTCAGTCGAGATGGTCAGGTTCAACTCGCCATAGGCGCCGAGTCCGGACTCGAAACCCACGATCTTCCGCCGGCCGCCCTGGTCCGAGGTCGCTCCCATCGGCACACTGTCCGCGCTCAGTAACCGCTTGTCCACGAAGGAATCGATACAGGCTACCCATTGCGCGCGCGCGTGCAGACCCGCGATCACGTCCACCCAGGGGGCAAAGTCCACTTGTCCATAGACCACGAAATCGGCGCTCTCATGGCCCGCATGGCGCAACCGTGCGGACAGGTCCGAGTGCCGGGTCTGGATGCGCAGCCGCCGGTTACTGAGCAGCATCTGGCGGCGGTCGCGGTCCCCGGACTTGATGGGCCGCGGGTATTCGGCAATGGGAAAGTAGCCGCCAATGCCATCCTGGGCCAGTGTGAATGGGAACGCCGGGTCCACCCGCCCGTCCATCTCGGCGCGCAGAAAATGAAACAAAAAGGCGACGTCATAGAGACGGCGCTCCTGGCCCAGCAGCGCGGTCATGCGGTGCTTGGGTGCGAAGCGATGGCCCACGGTCAGGTCCAGGTCCCGCCCCTTTTCCCGATGACTCTCCACCATGCGGTCACGCCACAGGGCCAGCCCATTTTCCATCGCGAGCGGCGATGAGGAACTGGAATAGACCATCAGCGTACAATAGAAAGGGGGCAGGTCTTGCGCGTTGGTGTTGCCCTTTTCGGTCTTCAGCGCCTGCTTCAGAAAAGTATCGACGCCGGCCAGGATGGTCGGCAGCTCCGTGACATTCACCGCCAGGATGCGCAGCCCGTCGCGGGCATAGGCATGGAGTTCCTGATAGAGCTCCAGCACCTTCATAACCACCGGCTGCTCCTCGCCGGGGCGGATTACTAGACTCACATCCTCGTCGTCGTTACTTTCGTCCTCTTTGAGCAGGGTCTGCACCGCCAGGCTCTTGGCCGTATCCGGGACTTCACCCAAACAATGCAGCAAGCCGAAGGAACGGCTCTTGGTGGACAAATGACCGGTCGCATCCGTCACCAGCGCCGTTACCGGCCGCTGGATACGTGACAGGTCGAGCAGGCGCGCGAAAACCGCCTTACCGCTCGGTTTGCCAGCCATGGCCAGTTCCGCCACCGCCTCCGGAAACCCATCGGCCAGGAAGCGCGTCTGCGCCAGAGACAGCTCCAGCACCGCGGGGGTCAGGCCCCAGGCCACCGCCGCGGACAGGAAGGGGTCATTAGGGACGGCCTTATCGTCCACCAGCAGGAAGGCTTTATAGAGCCGACGCAACAGTTCCGGGGCTCCGAGCAGGTCGGCGTCTAGGACGAGACGGGCCAGACACTCAAAGGCTTGGAGCAGCGGCGGCAATTCCTTGAACAGGGCCTGGTAATACCCATGGGTCAGGCTCGCATCGAGCCAGTGCCGGTAGGCATGGATCAGCGCTTTCGTCGCTTCCCGCAACTCCGGGGCCAATTGATCCTGAGGCAGCCCGGCCCGCAGATCGACGAGCGTGAGATCGCCGAGCGCCGCCGTGACCAGCCGGTTCGCCTCGTCCGCATCCGCGGCGAAAAAGAGCGCGGTCAGGTCCACCCGGTCGATGCGGTAGGCCGGCAAGACCCGGTCCGGGTGAGGCAGTTGGTTCCAGGCCCGCAGCACGCGCTTCGCACAGGCGTGACGGACCCGCTCCGGCTGCGTGGCATCGAGGTACCAGTGATAGGGCAACTCCAGCAGCGCCTTGTCCACGTCGGCAATGCTGACCCAAAATTTCACATAGGGGCGGGCACTGCCTTTGACCGCATTGACGGCGAGGCGGTCGAGGGCAAGATCAAGACCAACCGCGACCTGCCGCTCCCAGTAGGCAGGGGCTCGCTCGGCCTGCTCCGCGTTCAGGGGGAGTTGTAGGTCCAGCTCGGCAAAGCGCAACGCAAGCCCGCCAAGACAGCCGCGCAGCAGGTCCTCGGCCAACTCTTTGACACCGATTCCATCGGTATCATCGCCGCTCAGGTCATGATGGAAGGACTCCAAGCGGACCTCGATGCCGGCGAGGCGCTCCCACATCGGCCGGTCACCGCACGCCTCGGCATCAAAGTGCAGCAAGGCATCCCAAATACCTTGCAGCAGCGCCTCGAAGCTCATGCCTTGGAAGGCGGGCATTGATTTGGGCGGGGGCTTTGGGCCAGGCCCCGGCACTGGCTTGTTCAGTGCCCGCTGCAGGGGCATGAAATCCACTCGCAACAGCCGCTCCCGCGCCACCGGATCGGCTGCTTCGATGAATGATCTGAGACAGCCCTGGTAGTCGTTCGTGTCGGCAAAGACGGCCTGGCCGTCCGCGGCAACGGGCGGAACAAAGCCCGGCTCACTCAGCGCTTTCTCGATCTTCTTCCAGTCTTTGTCTTGCCCGGCCTTGGTCTTGTAACCGGCGTGCGAGATGAAGGCATCGGCCTCCTTGAGCGCCTTCACCGCCGCGCTGCCGTTCGGCACCCCCATCGGCCCATCCGCGAGAAGCGGCGGAATATCCCAAAAGGGCAGCGCCTTGAAGCAGCGTTCGCGGAACTCGGCCAGGCTATAGCAATTGCCCTGATCGATCAGCGGCTGCAGAAAATCCGCCAACTTGGCGAGTCGCAGCGGACGCAACGCGAACAACTGCCGCAGCACCGCGTCGAAACGCTCCAACTCAGTTTCGCTTGGATTTAAGCCCAACCGTGTCGCGATCCGCTGCAGCCATGGCTGAAAGCTGCCTTTGAGCCGGCTGATCAGCCGGTGCTCATCGACCCGGTGGAAGGCCTCCAGACCACCTTGGTCCGTCGCATGATTAAAGCCCACCAGCACGGTCACGAGACCCGCGGCCTGTTCGTCCCGCAGGGTGCGATTGCGATACCAGGTCAGCCGATCCTCCTGGTCGATCCAGTCGTGCTGGTCCAGAGCGTCGATCGCGCCGGTCAGCGCGGGCGCACCCGCGGCATCGGTTCGCCAGGCATCCCACAAGCCTTTTGCAACCCTGAAATAACAAACCAGATTGATCCGCCCCGACCAATCCCGGCGGTGGGCCTCCAGTGCCTCGAACAGCGCGAGCGTTCCCACGGGGTCCAGGCTTTGGACGATGAATCTGGCCTCCTTGGGGCCATCCGGCGCATTCAGGGTACGGTCCCATTCGCCGGTCAGATACTCGGCCAGGGTCTCGATGAACAGGTTCATGGGGTCCTTGTCTCCTGTGGTCGTGAGGTCGCCAACCGTCGGCCGCCGGCCGTCCGGCGGTAGCACTGACGGGGGCTGCGCGGGTGGTCCGGGTCGGTCATCGCCAGCCAGCCCCCGACGAGCGCGGGCCGCAGATAGTCGTAGAGGAAGGTCGGACGATGCGCCAGGCCGAGTCGGGCCATCAATTCCTTCGCGGGGCAGGTATCGTCCCCAAGCGCGGCCAGCAGTCGGCGAACTTGTTCGGTTACTTGTTCGGTACCTTGTTCGGTCGCGGCCTCCACAAAGGATTCATCGGGCGGCGCGGACGCCAATTCCGCCAGGGCCGCCCGGATCACACCCAGCATGAACTCGATGAAGGGTGTGGCACTGCCCGCCTCGGTGCTGTCCGCGATGGCCTGGTAGTAGGCCTCCTGATTGGCATGGACCAGGGTTTCGATCGGCAGGTCCGCGAAGAGACCCCGCCAGCGGCTCAAGATCAGCGTCTGCCATAGGCGACCCATCCGACCGTTGCCGTCCGCGAAGGGGTGAATGAACTCCAGTTCGTAGTGGAAGACGCAACTGCTGATCAGCGCATGATCGGCGCTCCGACCGAGCCAGCGGAGCAGGTCCCTCATCAGCAGCGGTACCCGGTCGGCAGGCGGCGCCATGTGGATGAGCGTCTCCCCGGCCATGACCCCAACGCCGCCGCTGCGGTAGGCGCCGGGGTAGTCCACCAGAGCGGTCATCAAGAGGCGGTGCGCCTCCAGCAGGTGATCCTCGTCGCTAGGCGTCCAAGACTGGAACCGCTCATAGGCCAGGAGTGCGTTGCGCACTTCCTGTACCTCCCGAGGCGGAGCCAGCACCCGCTTGCCTTCCAGAATGGCCGTGATCTGTTCCTGCGTCAGCCGGTTCCCCTCAATAGCCAGGGTGCTGTGGATCGTGCGGATGCGATTGATACGGCGCAGCCGCAGGAGCGTGGCACTGTCCGTAGCCGCCCTGACTTGGCCGATGCACTCGGAGATTTCCGCGACCAGCGTCAGGATTGATGGAGAGAGTGCGAAAGGTGGGCGATACAGTGCGGTTATTCGCGGGGACACCGACCGGCTTGAATTGGTCATCGTCTGATGTTCCCGCGGGACTCAAGTAACCGTGATCTCGCCGAGAACAACCACGTTCAAGCCCACCACGCGTTTGAAACATCCCAGGCAGCGCGCTCGGCCGCCAGGTCGGCATCGATCGCCGCCCGGTCCCGGGTCGCGCGGCTAGGCCGTTCCAGCCAATCCCAGGCGCTCGGACCCACGGTGAGACGTTCGTAGTCCTCAGCACGCAGCACGATATAGCGCGTGCGGTCGTTCTCGACAACCTGTACCGGACCCTCTCGAAGCAGTTCGTCTACCGCTGAAATACCGCGGCATTGAATCTCTTGTACGGAAATACTGTTCATTGCCGAGCGCCGGGATTGTGGACAATGGATACCGCATCGGAGAGTTCCACCAGGAAGCCGCCCTGCAGCAGGGTTTCCTCGATCCAGCGGGTATCCGCGGCGACGGCATAATCACGGCTGCCGCTCGGCGCACCGCCCCAGGCCAGTGCCACGGCCAATTGCCGGTCGCCCAGGGCGATGCCGTAATGGGCGAAGACGCGTGCGTAGAACTCGGTCAAACGGATATGCTCGCCGGGCTCCAGCAAGGCTGCGACCAGGAAACGCAGCAGGTGTGGCGGTAGCACGAAGCGCTGACCGGGGCCGGTGCGGGGGATGACGAGGCCCAAGTCTTTGGCGAATTTTCGGAACAGGCGAAAGCAGTTATCATCGCCGTTCTTTAGATCTTTGACCTCTGGCCGGCTTGTTCCGCTGTTCAGCTTCGGAGATCGAAGTGCTCGATAAAGCATACTTTCGATACGCTCGATGCTTGATTGTGATATGCGTCGCATTGCCTCTGATGGGGTCAGATCCGGGTTACCACATATCCAGGCATAACCACCGCGGAAGCCGTCCGTGTTTCCAACGCTGGAGTCGTATCTTGAAGCTTGAAAGCACAGGCTTCGCATCACCTGCATTACACACAAGACCTGCAGCAATTCAAGCTTGTCAAGGGGGCTGAGATTGGAAAGACAGACATTGCGAATTTCGACAGCGAACAATAGGGACTCAGGAACAGTGGATGTTGGAACCCATCCCAAATGGGTCGGCGTCTTTTTTCTTTCTGGCAGTTTCACCGCACTGAGAGCGGATTCAGTAAAGAGAGCAAGCGCTTCAGTTGATTCTACAGAACCGATCAGTATACCGGCCAATCCTGCTTCGATCGCGGATCTTAAGTCGAGAAGCCTCAGTTGCTTCAAGTGCTCGTAGGCTTCACCGGGCAGAATGTCAGGGGCTGGGCTATCTAAGTACTCACTGAAAATATGTGCTAACTGCAAAAACAGAAGCTCGCCCCCGCGGCCAAGAAAGTTATGGGTAGCGCTGTCAAAGTAATGAGCCAATCCTTCCCAAGTGCTGGTATCAACTTGTCGTTTGTTTTGAAGGGCGGCCGGATGATTCCAAGTGACCTCCCTTGCTAGAAAAGCGCTCGAAACAGGAAGAAAGCTATAGGTAACCCAAGTCCTATTCTTTGCGACGCCAACAAATCCGGAGAATAAACTTTGCAATAAACGAACAGCTTGGTCTTTGTCGTCATCCGAGCCGGAGATACGATTCTTAATGTCGTCTAGCCCTTGGCGATAGGCATTCTGATGGCCCTCGTGACGCGTATCCAGCTTTGATCCTGGGAAAAAAGAGAAAAGCTTGAGAGCTAGTCGGTCCTCGGGAAGATAGGTTGCGCGCCCACCACTGTTACCAATAGCGATCTTAAACGCACCGGATTTCTCATCTCCCTTCGGTGACGCGAAAACTAAGAGAAACTCGGCCAGATATTCGACCGGTGTTTGATCCTTATAGAATCGGCGTCCGTACAACTGAATCGCCGGGTTGCTGGGCTCCCCGGTGCCGTCGATCGGGGGAAAACGCTCTGGCATCATTCTCTCTCCAGTGTCTGTTCGTTCTCATCCAGAAAATAACGATAGACGGCCACTCCGCCATCGATGCCGGCGCGCAAGAAAGCGATGTCCCCTGAATGACCGACGGCATCCCTGGCAACCAACAGTTGCGCCGCGAACCGATCCAGTTGTGCCTGATGAATCGGCGACAGGCCATTGCCAAGCTCTCCGACATCGCGACGCCGGATGTAATCCAGCAAGGGCAGAGACAGCACCAGCGCAATCGAGCCGTTGCGGTAGCGCAGCTTGGGCAGTCGCGCCATCGGGTCAAAGCGCAGATCGAAGTCCTGAAAAGGCAGGCTGGCGATGATGAGTTGGGTCGGCTGAACCACGGCGCGGTCCGGTCGGCGCAGGGTGAGATAGAGATGATCGTGCCGATCCTCGAACTGACCGGCGCTGAAGCCGGAGTACGCCTCAAGCAGTACATTCAGGCAGGCGCTACGCAAGCGTTTGGTCTCGGCGCGCGACAACGTGAAAGCCCCCGCCCGCTGCCAGGCGTCCAGTTCGCGCAGGCTCGGAGAACGCAGCATCGCATCCAAGAACACTTCAGCTTGGTCGACGGCATCCGGCCGCGGGCTACCGAAGATCAGGGCCATCCGCCGCAGCGCGGCACGTGTCGGCAGCGCCTCCGGGGCCGCGGCCCGTTTTCGCCATAGCTCCCCCAAATCATATAAGGCACCGGGTAACCGCGCCCAGCCGCCGCCGGGGTCGTCGATAAAGCGTCGCTCGAAGTCCGCACCGACCGGTCCGCCAATCAGACTGCGGCGCAACAGTGCGATGGCCTGAAGTGCGTTCGACTCTGGCCGGAGTGCCCCCGCGCGGTAGCCGAAGAAGCCCTCGCTAAAAAGGATCTCTTGCAGCGCAGCGGTGCCCCGATCAGCCCCAATGGCCGTCGATGCCTCCACCCGCGCCTGCGCTTCAGCGCAGCCCATGCCGCCGGTGAGGCCGTAAGCCAGTTGGGCGACAATCTGCCGCAGGGTTAGCCGTTGTTCATAGTCATTGATGCGGCGATAGATCCAACGCACCCGCTCTTCCACGACCGGGGCCGCCTCGGCCAGGGCGCGACGATTCAAGGCCAGCGGACAGGCCATTTCGACCGGGCAGCCGGCGCAGTGTTGCCACCCGGCATGCTGCACGAGCCGGGTCAGTATCCGTGCGCCAAGCGCGACATTGTCGAGTCTGGTGAGATTGAGGATCAGGAGCGGTTTGTCGAATCCAGCCAGGACGTGGCTTTCCAAAGTGTCTTCATTGATCGGCCGATTCAGCAGCGAGAGAAGCTTGCTCTCCACGCCTTCCAGCCCTAACGCGTCGGCGTATTTCGTCAGGCTATCCAGCAATGGACCGGTGTTGCTGATGATGAGCCAAGTGCCCGCTTGCTTGATGGCTTGGTCGATCCACTGCCGACGGGCATCCGCGCTCAACTCGCTCATGTCCTTCACGATGGTGACCGAGCCGTGCTGCTCCCGCTCTTTGAACGGCGCGCGCAACGGCTCAGTCGCGGGAATGCCCTGCAGGGTCTTGAGAACATCGAGCGCGACAGTCGACTTGCCGTCACCCGCATGCCCGGTGAGAATGACAATCCGTTCGGTCCCGTCGATGAGCAGCGACTTGATTCGCCCCGCGAGCGGGAAGGGTTCGTAGAGGTCCCCGAAATACGGGCTCAAAGCCTGTGACTCAGCAAGCGCGTTTGCACCGCTGGCAGTTAGGTTGGTTAGCGAGTTTAGATACGAAACGAAACTGTTCATTCCTGGAAATAAAGCCTCGTCTGCCACCCCTGCTGGAGTCGCGCTACGCAAGGCGGGTGAAAACCATTGCGGGGGCTCTGTTGAACCATTGATCTCGTGGAGCGAAACGCCCTCAATACCAAGGAACTTTATTATGAAATCGCGTTGTTCGATTGCGAAGAATTTCTCTATTACGGCCTGGGTAACTGATTGCAGCAACTGGGGATTTAAGCGCAAAGAATCAAAGACTTCAGCAGAGAGCCCACCCAAGACCGACTTTTCTATTAGTTCGGATCGCAACAAATCTCCAGAGCTATTCTTATAGAGTTCCTCCCATTGCGGAATTTCCCACAGGTTATCGCTTCTGAGCCGCCCAAAAGGAAATACAAGGTTAACGACGCCGAAAACGCTGTGAATCAGCCTGAGCTCATTCTCGTATTCCAAAAAGGGAGCCAATCGACCTGCGCCTCGCGCGCAACGGGAAAGGGCAATCAACAATAAAAGTGGCTTGTGAGGCCGAAACCCGCCGTCAGATGTCTTGGCATTGATGTTCGTAAAGAGCGCTGTTAGGTGATCCATGGGTTGCATTACAACATGCAAATGAGGCAGCCATCCTCATGTTGGGTACTCGATCGCAACGAATCGATTAGCTTTTTCTTCGGCTTTTTTCGCTCAAGTTCAACCTGATGCTCTGCCTCAGCTTTTATCTGCTCTGCGCGAGCAACAAGATCCTCAAGGTACTCTCCTTGTGACCAAGTTTGCATTCTACCTTCTTGACGGTGATGCTCTTCAAATTCTTGTGCCTTCCTGAAAAGGTCAGGGTGCTGTTCTGCCAAATGCACCCATTCAATCTTACGCTGATAAAAGCAGAAATAACACCCAGACCGACTTCTCCATTGGTAATATTTTGGCTTGCCGACCCCCGAAGACGTCAAAATTTCCTCGATATCCTCTATCGTCTTGCCATCCTCTATAAAGGGGTAACGGGCCGAGATATTTGCTTTTGTAGAGAGATATCCTTTTCGATGTGACTCGTCGGCGCGAATACCAACATAGGTAATAGCGACATCATTACCAACATACTCCTCGAAAGGACGAATTTTTAGCTCTGATGTACACCAACGGGTCTTGGTAGTTGGTAGAAAATTGCCATTTAATTTGAGATGTTGTTCAAATGTACGACCTGAGTTGAGTCTAACTATTGGCTTTCCGAGGTAGTCCTGCAGCAAATCCAGGTACTCCAGCGTCTCCTTTAGCTCAGCCCCCGTATCCGCAAAGAAATACTCCATCTCAGGCACCCGATCGCGCAGATAGATCGCCAATGCAGAGCTGTCTTTCCCCCCGGATAATCCCAGCAGGTGACGCACCGGCGTGGTTGGTGTGGTTTCACTCATGACGGTTGGTCTCCGAGGGTTTCCACTGGGGCAAGGCGCCTCAACAGCGCGGCGACCACGGCGATTTGGGTGGCGTCGTCGAGGCTGTGCAGCTCGCCGACGATACGGTCCGCGGCGCGATCCGCCGCTTGGCGCTGGCCGGGGGTGAGCCGGATCACCCGACTGATGTCCGCCTGGGCACTTTCCACCAGTTTGACGAGCACGGCGGCGTCGCCGTTGAGGCCAGCCGCACGGGCCTCCGGGAGGACGTGACAGAGTTGTTCGAGCTCCCGCAGTTGGGTGGCCAGTTCGCGGACGCGCAGTTCCGCATAGACCCGGTGGGAATCCCGCCACTTCGCCGGCGGGGCATTGCCCAGCAGGGTCATGACGGACTCCAGCCAGGCCTGCGCGGTTTCGAAATGGGTATCGGACAGGCGGCGGATGAAGGCGCCGACTGTGCCCTGTTGCGGGGCGTAACGGTCCAGCCCGTGATAGCGCCGAGCCAGCGCGGCGCGCAGTCCGTCGAGGTCCCCGCTCGGGCCGTCGAGCAGGTGCTGCCCCAGCTGCGCCTGCCAGTGCGTCAGCAGCCGCGGGTAGGCACCGCTCAACTCGCGCAGCACCGTGATGAGGCGGGTGATGAACTGCTCAACGGCAGCTGCGTCGTCGCCGCTGAAGGCCGCGGGCTCGATGCCGCAGGCGCGCGGCAGGGCATCGAACAGCAGGTGTCCCGGGCGTTTGGCCTGGCGGAAGGCGGCGCGCACCCGCTCGGCCTCGGGGCTCAAGCCAACGCAGTGGTGGCTGTATTCGGGCAGGGCACCGGCAAAGCGCACCAGTGGCCGGACGATATCGAGCAGGGTGGCATCATCGCGCAGGTTGCCGACGATCGAGCCGAGATAGCGCTGGAACAGGTCGCCGCGCAACCCGGCGAGGGTGAAACGCTCCAGGGCAAAGAGCGCCGGACGGCGGCACAGGAGCTCGGCCTGCTCAATGGTGAGTGATTCGCAAAAGGCGCCTTCCTGGTACAGGGCGACCTCGCGACGATTGGCAAGCAGGTAGGTGACGACCAGGATGGGCAGAACGCCGAGCCGGACCCCGAAGGGTGGTGCTTGCAGGCGTTGATAGAGTGTCGGCAGGGGCACCTGCTGCTCGCCGCCGCTGCCCAGGGTGTCGCCGATGACTTGCCAGACCGAACGCAATTCGCAGGGATCGGCGGGCGGCGGGGAAAAGAAGTCCCAGCGCCCGTGAGCGCCCGCGCGGTGCAGACCGCTGGCGTGGAGTAGCGAGAGATACAGACTTTTTTCGGCAGGAGCCTTCGCGATCCCCAGTCCCTCCCGTTCCGGGGTCTTGAGCATGGCCGCCAGCAGCCGATTGCGGCCGGTGTTGGCGGCGGCAGAGGGTTTCTCTCGATTGATCAGTTCGTTGCGAATACGCGGCGCCTTGGGGAAGCAGCGCTCCTGGACCCACTCGGACAGCGCGCGTTGCAGGTCGCGCCGATCATGGATGGCGCGTCGCTCGCCGCCAAAGTACCAAATCAGCGCCTCCGGGGCCTCCAGCAAGGATCGAATGGCGCTGAGCGCCTCGGTTTCGGCATTGGCGAGCCAGGCTTGGTGCTCACGCTGAGCAACCGGGTCTTGCTGTAAGGCCGCGTGCCGCCGCGGGAGTTCCTGTAGGGCCAGCCATTCGGACACCACTTCCAGCAAGCGCTCGGAGAAGCGGCAGACGGCCACGACCGCCCGCGCCTGCGCCTTGGTGGTGTCAGGGTGTTCCGCGGGCTCCGCCAGGTAGATCCACAGGGGCAACTCGGCCTCCTGGGTCTTGGGAGGCCAGCGTTCCTGGGACACGAAGACCGGTTCGAAACGACGCAGGGTTCCCGTGTCGATGGACACCCGGCGGGCCACCAGGGGCGCCAACGGCATGAGCATATTCAGCGTGTCGGCCAACGGCTTGCCGGCCTGCTCGGCGGCGGCTTGTGCCAGGGCGCCGTGGAGATCGAAGTCGCTGCCGGCCCAGACGCGATATTCCTGGGCGTAGCTCCGGAAGTGGATGATCGACGCGGCTTCGAGCACCGTCAGTGGCGCATCCAGCATCTCACCGAACAGCAGCCGCAAGAGGGCGCCTGAGGCTTTGAGGCCGCGCTGGGCACCGATCAGATTGAGCAGGCCGATAGTCTTGAGCAGACGTGCGCCCGGGTCGGTACTGCCGCCGCTGGTGTCGCCGTCATAGCGCTCCAGTGCGGTGATGACCTCGACCCAGCGGCGATGGGTCAGCGGGTCAGCGAAGCCGCCGGCCTGGTTGAGGACAAAGTAATCGTAGAGTTCCCAGGGGCCGATCCAATCACCCATCGCCAACTCGTCAAGGCGACGGCGCAGGCCGAAGGGTTCGGTGCTGCCGAGATAGGAGAACAGGGTACGCTCGTTCTGGGCGACCCGCTGACACAGAATCGGCAGGATGAGGAGCGTAACCGGGTGCAGCGGGTAGCACGCCTGGAAGAGGTCGGTTGCGCGTGCCAGGTCGATCCCGCCAGGCAGTGCGGTGTGCTCGGCGAGTTCGGCGGCGGTCTCGAAGAGTTCGCTCGCGACCTCCGTAGACAACTCATCCTCACACTCGAAGGAGGCGGCCACGACCCGCAATGTCTGTTCCGCCGGTTCCAGGAAGGCGATGGCGGCGAAGCGCCCCTGCACCTTTTTCCATTCGTCCCGCAGGCCCTTTCCCAGGCGGTTGCTGTAATGCTCGAAGGCTTGGTGCAACATCACGACGAGCGCCAGTGGTGCCGGTCCGGCGGCGCCGGCCTGCTCGGCAAGCACCTGCAGCAGATGGACCTCGCGATGCTGCGGGTTGACGGCCTCGTACTCCAGGAATTTGCCCAGCTCATCGATCTCGATGAGAACACCGGTGCCGCCCGCCTGGCCCCACGCGGATTGCACCTGGGTGACGAGTTGGAGCACCAGGTCCATCCGTACGCCGGGCCGGGCATTGGTCCGTATGCGCTCGACCAGGGCGGGCTCCAGGGCGGCCTGCTCGGCGGCCTTGGCCAAGGCCAGCAGGACTTGGCGGGCCAGCGAGTCGGGAATGCCGTTGATCTGGATACGCAGCATGCCCGCGGTGTGGTCGAGGGCGTCATGCACCCGTTCTGCCAAGACGGGCGCGAACCGTTGCAGAGTCGCAATAGCGCTCTGGTGGGGCTGGCCGCTGGGGGCGGATAGCAGGGCGCCGGCAAAGAGACCGAAGGCGGATTTGCCCGCGCCATAGGGGCCGATCAGGGCCAGGGCACGACCGACAGATCCCGGTGCCAAGGCGCCGATCAACTGCTCCAAGGCGGCGATTGCACGCGAGGTGGGCACATAGGTGCGCAGCAGTTCGACCGAGTCTTGGTCACGGACCAGGTTGATGGAGCGGCTGAACCCCGCGCGGATGCAGATGGACGCAGACAGCGGCGTGCGCGGATTGGTCATGCCGCTGCCCTCCGGTAGTAATCGCGCAGCGTCCCGAGCGGATCGCCAAAGCGCTCCCCGCGGTAGATCTGATGCACGCCCGCGGTATCGCGCAGTTCGTAGTGGCCTGGCCAGCGCGCCATGACTTGGGTCAGGGTGGCCATTAACCCCTCTTCACTCAACCGGAACGCGGCACCGGGGGCAGCGCACTCGTCACCGCCGTACAGGACGAGGCGCACCGGCAGCGCGGGCTGTTCGGGCGCGTCCGCGAAGCACTCGGCCAGCGCAAAATGCAGGGCAACGGGGGGCAGGAAAGGACGGGCGGCCCGCGGGCTGCGGTAGGTCTTGGTTCTGGCCTTGGCGTCGCCCTCAATCTCGATCAAGCGCAGCTGTGCCAGGGGGCTGTCGAGGTGGTCTTCGTCTTTGTCCGCGACGGGGGCGTACATGCGCAGGAGCGTCGAGACATCCGATTTCAGTGTGCTCTGGGCGCGCTCGATCTGAAGCTCCGCGGCAGTGAATTCAGTCATGTCGGCGCGGACCTGCTCCTCCTGAAAGCGGGGCATGGCATAACGATTGAAAAACCAGAAAAATCCCGTCGCCAGAGGGGCATTGGAGACCAGGAGCCAGTGCAATATCCAGAGTGTGGCCTCGTCCTCCAGGTAGGGGTCGCCATCGTCGCCGAGCAACAGTTCACCCAGCTCGGTGGGCTTGCCCTGACCGTCGGCGAACTCGACCAGACGTGCCGCCTGCAGCCAGTAGTGAATGGCGCTGACCATATTACGTCCCACCCCCAGCACGACCATGGCCAGATCCGGCTCACTGAAGATGTCCGGCTGGTCGAGGACGGCATCGAACCCCTTGGTAAGCCAAGCGTAGCGCAACGGAAAGGTTTCGTGGCGGCCGAAGGCCGTTTGTTTTGGGTCGAGCTTCATTTAGGCGTCCAGTTCCTGTATCCGTTGAACAGCGGCGATGATGGCGTTGACGAGCACCGCAATGTCGTCCGCGGTGTGCGTGCGATCGAAGCTCACGCGCACCGCGCCATACAGGGCATCGCCGTCGATCCCCATGGCCCGGAGCACCCGGGACGGCTCCACGGTGCCGGCGGAGCACGCGGCGCCGGAGGCGATGGCGACCGCGTCTGCCGTCTGGTTCATCAGAGCGTCACTCCTGATCCCCGGGACGGCGAAATTCAAAATGTAGGGCGAAGTCCGGTCGGGGGCACCATGGATGTGCAGATCGAGCCTGGCGCCGAGTTGCTCAATGCATTGTGCCTTGAGAACGGCAACATGCTCAAGATCTGCTTGGCGGCGCTGCGCGGCCAGCGTCAGCGCTTTCGCCAACCCGAGGACTTGATGCGTGGGGAGCGTACCGGGCCGCAGGCCAAACTCTTGTCCGCCGCCGAAAGTCAGCGGGCGCAGGCGCAGCCGCGGGCGGTCGCGGATCACCAGGCAGCCGACCCCCTTGGGTCCGTGGAACTTGTGCGCCGAGAGCGACAGCAGATCGATCGGGACCTCGTCCAGGTCGATCCGGAATTTCCCGGCGGCTTGTGCGGCGTCCACATGCAGCAGCACCCCCTGCTCCGCGGCGATCGCCGCGATGGCGTCGATGGGCTGCATCGCCCCGGTTTCATTGTTGGTGTGCATGACGGACAGCAGGAGGGTGTCCGGCCGCAGGGCCTGCGCAACGCGGTCCGCGGCGACCACGCCGTCGCCGCCTGGTGACAGGTAGGTGACCTCGAAACCAAGCGTCTCCAGGTGGGCACAACAGGCAAGGGTCGCCTGGTGCTCGATGCGGGTGGTGACGAGGTGTCGCCCCCGATCGGCGTGGGCCAGCGCGATCCCCTGCAGCGCCAGGTTGATGCTCTCGGTCGCCCCGGAGGTGAAGACCACTTCGTCCACCACGCAGCCAAGCTCCGCGGCGACGGCGGCGCGCGCCTGGGCGACCGCCAGCGACGCCTGCTGCCCCAAGCCGTGCGCAGATGAGGGGTTGGCGAAGCGGTGCGCGGCCGCGAGTGCTTCGGTCATGACGGCAACCACCTCCGAGTCGACTCGGGTCGTGGCCGCGGTGTCGAAGTAGATGGGCGTGTCGGGTCGGTCCATTGGGTCTCCTGAGGAGGTTTCCCGAAGTCAATCATCGGTGTGTGCGATCAAACCAGACCGCCGCGGGACGGACACCGGCAGACGATCGGCGCGGTCAAACCACCGCCACCCAATCGGCTTGCGTCAGGTTGCGCGCTTGTGGGTCGAACACCAGTCCAACCTCAAACAAGCCCTTGTTCGGCAGACCGCGGTACTTGGCGCTGTAGCCGCGGGCCTGGATTTGGACCAGAGCCGCATTGTCGCCCGCCTGAGTCAACAGGGGCACGGTCGCGTCGCCGGGGCGCGGCTCGACCCCGGACGGCACCGGCCCAGCCTGGCCGCGGTGCAGCTCGATCTCAATGACATAGATGTAGTCGACCAGTTTGATGGTCAGGTCGACCTGGCCCTGATTGCTGATGTCCTCGGGGATGATCTCGGCATTGAGGCTGGCAAAGAAGGCGTAGAGAACGCTGGCGTAATAGCCCTCGGTCGAGAGCAAATCGTTGGCCGTGAAGTTCCGCCAGGGAATACCGGCGAACAACCGGCTGATTGCCGCCAACAGGCCGGCGACATCACCCTGGGCTAAAGAATCGTATGAGCTTGGCCCAGTCGACACCCGCGAGATGCCCGCCAAAGGTCGTCTCCAGATCCGCCTGAGTGTAGCCGCAGACAGTGGCAAACCGTGCATCGAGCGTCAGGTCATTGAGCTGGTTCAACCCCGAAAACAGGCTGACCTTACTGAACTTGGTAACCCCGGTCATGAGGACGAGTTGGATATGCGCATCCTGCGCCTTCATGGTCGAGTAGAAGTTCTTCAGCCCCTCGCGCAACTCGGCGGCGCGCTCGGGCGCTTCGATATTGTCGAGGATCGGCTTGTCGTACTCGTCGACCAGGATCACCACGCGCGCGCCGGTCGCAGCCTGGGCAGCGCGGATCAGATCGCCGAAACAGCCGGGGATATCGTTATTCGACCAGTCGCAATGCACCCCGAGACGGTTCGCATTCTCACGCAACAGCCGCCCGATACGCAGATCCAGCGCCGCACGCGTCTGCACCACTCCACCGGAAAAATCGAATCGGAGCACCGGATGGCGGCGTGACCAATCCCAGTGGGCATGGAGCGCGAGCCCCCGAAACAGCGCCTCACTCCCCTCGAACAGTTCCTTGAGCGTATCCAGAAACAGGCTCTTGCCGAAGCGGCGCGGACGCGACAGAAAGTAATACTTGCCGCTGCTCGCCAGAGCCAAAGCGTGTGCGGTCTTGTCGATATAGGTGTAACCCTCGGTGATGATCTCACCGAACGTCTGGATACCGATCGGGAGCTTCTTCAAGGTTGGGTTGATGGCCACTTGGTTTTCAGGCGTCGAACGCGATAACCCGATGTAGGGACGGGTTTCAAACTTCCAACGCGGTCAACCGCGTTGGCGCCTGTCGGCCATTGCTCAGGCGTGCACTGGTACTGGCCGGATGGCGTCTCCATTTTGGGGCAAAGGCTGAACCACCAAGCCCCGTCAAGCGTCCGCCAGGTCACTCCATGCCGCTTCGCACCGCTCTGCTCCTCTGCGCCACCCTGCTCGCGGCTGCCGCCGCGCGGGCGGCCGAGCCCCCACCCCAGCCCCAGCCGGCGACTCCGGTGATCGTCGCCGCGGTGCGCACCCTGCCCTTCACTGACCCGGTCGAGGCGCTGGGGACCCTGAAGGCGCGCGAGTCGGTGGTGGTGACCGCCAACGTGACCGAGACGGTGTCCGCGATCCACTTCGACGACGGCCAGCGGGTCAAGAAAGGCGACATCCTGGTGGAGATGACCGGGGCGGAGGAGCACGCGCTGATCGAGGAGGGTCGGGCACGGGTGGCGGAGGCGCAGCGCCAGTACGAGCGGGTGAAGTCGCTGGCTGGGCAGCGCTCGGCCGCCGAGTCGCTGCTCGACGAGCGGCGCCGCGATCTGGAGACGGCGCGGGCGGCACTCGCGGCCATCGAGTCGCGATTGGCGGACCGGCTGATCAAGGCCCCCTTCGACGGCGTGCTGGGGCTGCGCAATATCAGCGTCGGCGCCCTGGTGGAGCCCGCGAACCAGATCACCACGCTGGATGACCTCAGCACCATGAAGCTCGATTTCTCCGTACCGAGCGTTTTCCTCGCCGACCTCAAACCCGGTCTCGCCGTGACCGCGCGCGCCCCGGAATACGGGGAGCAGCGTTTTCGCGGTGAGGTGAGCGGGGTCGACAGCCGCATCGACCCCGTGACCCGCTCCATCGCGGTGCGCGCCCTGATCCCCAATCCGGATGGCCGGCTGCGCCCCGGACTGCTGATGCAGGTGGAGCTCGAACGCAATCCGCGACAGGCGCTGGTGATCCCGGAGTCGGCCCTGCTCGCGCTGGGTCAGGACCACTTCGTGATGCGGGTGGACGCGAGCGACCGGGCCGAGCGGGTCCAGGTCCGCATCGGCGCCCGCCGCCCCGGCGAGGTGGAGATCATCGATGGACTGCGGGCCGGCGATCGGGTCATCACCCACGGCAACGACAAGGTGCGCGCGGGTCAGGCGCTGGATCTGGTGGTCGACGACGGCACCCGTCCGCTCAAGGATCTGCTGGGCGCGCGGCAGGCGGTCAAGCCATGATCCTCTCCGATGTCGCGGTACGGCGGCCGGTGCTGGCCGCGGTCCTGTCGCTGCTGCTGATCGCCTTTGGCCTGGTCGCCTACGACCGGCTGCCGCTGCGCGAATACCCGGATATCGACCCGCCGGTGGTCTCGGTGGAGACGACCTACCCGGGCGCCGCGGCCGCCGTGGTGGAGACCCGCATCACCCGGCTGATCGAGGACCGCATCGCGGGCGTGGAGGGCATTCGCACCATCGCCTCGGTGAGCGAGGACGGGCGCTCGGCCATCACGGTCGAGTTCACGGTCGGCCGCGACATTGACGGGGCGGCCAACGATATCCGCGACCGGGTCTCGGGCATCCTCGATCAGCTCCCGATGGAGGCCGACCCGCCGGAGATCCAGAAGGTCGACAGCAACGATGACGTGATTCTCTGGCTGAACCTGGTCAGCGACCGGCTCTCGGTCCCCGAGCTGACCGATTACGCCAACCGCTATCTGGTGGACCGTTTCTCGGTGCTCGACGGGGTAGCGCGCATCCGGGTGGGCGGGGATCAGACCTACGCCATGCGTGTCTGGCTCGACCGGCAGGCCCTGGCCGCGCGCGGCCTCACCGTCGCCGACGTGGAGAACGCGCTGCGGGCCGAGAACCTGGAACTGCCGGCCGGCAGCGTGGAGTCGCAGACGCGTCAGTTCAGCGTGCGGCTCGACCGCGCCTTCGGCTCCGCCGAGCAGTTCGCCCGGCTGGTGCTGGGGCGCGGGCGCGACGGCTATCTGGTGCGTCTCGGCGATGTGGCACGGGTCGAACGGGGCACCGAGGAGGACCGCAATCTGTTTCGCAGCAACGGGGATGCGGTGGTGGGTCTGGGCGTCGCCAAACAGTCGACCGCAAACACCATCGCGGTGGCCGATGCCGTCAAGGCCGAGGCCGCACGCATCAACCCGACCCTGCCCGCGGGCCTGGAGATCAAGCAGAGCTACGATAGCTCGGTCTTCGTCAAGGGCGCCGTTGCGGAGGTCTACAAGACCCTGGCGGTCGCCGTGGTCCTGGTGGTACTGGTCATCTTTCTCTTTCTGGGCTCGGTGCGCGCCACCCTGATCCCGGCGGTGACGGTGCCGGTGTCGCTGATCGCCACCTTCACCGTATTGTTGGCGCTTGGATTCTCGATCAATATCCTGACCCTGCTGGCCCTGGTGCTCGCCATCGGACTGGTGGTGGACGACGCCATCGTGGTGCTGGAGAACGTGCATCGGCGGATGGCGGAATACGGTGAGACCCGTTTGGTGGCCGCCTACCGCGGGACCCGGCAGGTGGGGTTCGCGGTGGTTGCGACCTCGGTCGTGCTGCTCGCCGTCTTTGTCCCCATCGCCTTTCTCCAGGGGAGTGTCGGGCGGCTGTTCTCGGAGTTCGCGCTCACCATGGCCGCCGCGGTGGCCTTTTCCACTCTGGTCGCACTCACGCTCTCGCCGATGATGGCGTCCAAGATCCTGCCCCAGGGTCACCAGCCGGGGCGGCTCAGCCGGGGTATCGACCGGGTGTTCGAGTCGATCCGCCGCGCCTATCTCGCGGCGCTGGGATTCTTTCTGCACCACCGCTGGGTCATGGTGCTGGTGCTGCTGGGCACCCTGGGCGCCGCGGCTTGGCTCTATCGCGCGATCCCCCAGGAATACACGCCGAAAGAGGACCGCGGCGCCTTCTTCGTGTTGGTGGACGGACCCGAGGGCGCCTCATTCGCCTATATGAGCGACTATATGGACGAGATCGAGCGGCGACTCCTGCCCTATACGCACAGCGGCGAGGCGACCCGGCTGCAGATCCGCTCGCCGCGCAGCTTCGGCGGAACCCTGGCCTTCAACACCGGCATGGCGGTGCTGGTGCTCAACGACTTCGATCAGCGCCGCTCGGCCTGGGTCATCATGGACGAAATCCGCAACCGGCTCGCCGACCTGCCGGGCATCAAGGCCTTCCCGGTCATGCGCCAGGGGTTCGGGTCGCGCATCCAGAAGCCGGTGCAGTTCGTGCTGGGCGGCGGGACCTATGAGGAACTGGCGCAGTGGCGCGACCTCCTGCTGGCCGAAATCGCCAAGACCAACCCCGGACTCAGCGGAATCGAGTGGGACTACAAGGAGACCAACCCGCAGTTGCGCGTGGCGATCGACTACGAGCGGGCGGCGGATTTGGGGGTGAAGGTCGGCACCATCGGGCGCACTCTGGAAACCATGCTCGGCTCGCGGCGGGTGACCACCTACCTGGACGCCGGTGAGGAATACGACGTGATCCTGGAGGGGGAACGTGACGCCCAGCGCACGCCGGGCAGCCTCACCAACCTCTATGTCCGCTCCGAGCGCAGCGGCGAGCTGATCCCGCTCGCCAACCTAGTCCGGGTCTCCGAGCGGGCGGATTCGCGCAGCCTCAACCACTTCAACCGGCTGCGCGCCATCACCCTGGAAGCCAACCTGGCCGAGGGCCTGGCGCTGGGCGAGGCGCTGGAGTATTTGGAGGGACTGGTGCGCACCCATCTGCCCGCGCAGGCGCAAATCGACTTCAAGGGCCAGTCCAAAGACTTTCGCCAGGCCGGCGGCGGCCTGCTGTTCGTCTTCGCCCTGGGCATCATCGTGGTCTATCTGGTGCTGGCCGCCCAATTCGAGAGCTGGGTGCACCCCTTCATCATCATGCTCACCGTGCCGCTGGCCATGGCCGGCGCGCTCTTCGGGCTCTGGATCACCGGCGCGACGCTCAACATCTACAGCCAGATTGGGCTCATCATGCTGGTCGGTCTGGCGGCCAAGAACGGCATTCTCATCGTCGAGTTCGCCAATCAACTGCGCGATCAGGGTACGGCCTTTCGCGATGCGCTGATCGAGGCCTCGCGGGTGCGGCTGCGCCCCATCCTCATGACCAGCTTCACCGCCGCCGCCGGGGCCATCCCGCTGCTGCTCTCCTCCGGCGCCGGCGCCGAGACGCGTGCCGTGATCGGCACCGTCATCCTGTTCGGTGTGCTGGCCGCGACCCTGTTCACCCTGTTCGTCGTCCCGGTCGCCTATGACCTCCTGGCGCGGCGCACCGGCTCGCCGGGGGACGTGGCGCGGCAGTTGGAGCGGGAGGAGGGGGCGGCGCAGGCAAGTGCAGCCTGAACCCTGGATTTCTTATTCCCCCTTATTTGTTACTGATGATTGCCGAGCGGATTTTCTTGAAGAGTACCGGTCACGTACCAATGCTATGAGAAACGGCGAGTGCATCGAAACGCTGAGTCGTCTTTCGGATCGCTTTTTAACAGACTTATAATAGACAAGAGGTTCTTTTAATGACAAATTCCAGAGCAACCCCCCTCGCGGCCCTACTGGCATTGGGTTTAGCCGTCACTGTCCAGGGCGCCGCGGCGGATGACTTTCCCTGTCCACCGAATCTCGGGGCAGTGACGATCGATGGTAACGTGGTGGTGAATGGCCGCGCGTGTGTGCTGGATAAGACCAGAGTGAAGGGCAATGTCTTGGTCTATCCCGGAGGATCGCTCACGGTACGCGACGCAGCGATCGACGGCAATATTCAGGCCGAAGGCGCCAAATTCGTGCGCGTGGTGCGCACCGAGGTTGGAGGAGACATCCAACTCGATGACTTGCTTGGCAATAGCAGCAATATCGCGCGCAGCACGGTCGGCGGCAGTATTCAGTTGAATGGCAATCGCGTGCCGCTCGTCGTGCAGTACAATTCCGTGGATAGCGATGTACAAGCGTTCAGCAACACCGGCGGCTTGACCATCCGCTACAACACCATCGACGGTAACCTGCAATGCCAGAGTAATGTTCCGGCACCGACCGGAGGCTTCAATCAAGTCTCGGGGAATAAGGAGGATCAGTGTCGGCGGCTGTAACCAGCGGTCGCGGATTCACCATCGGCGGGGCGCCGCGCCGACGCGGCAATGACGGCACTGCCATCGATCACGGTTCCGGCCACGGAACATCGTAGGGTGGACAAGCGATAGCGCTTGTCCACCCTACGGCCGGAACGACGATCAAGGCCTGATTTCCGATTCGTTACCGAAGGATCCAATCGGCTTCCGATCAATAGCGCTTTTTCTCCCTCCGAATAGGTTCTGCACCTTCCTGCTCAGCGGCAATCGCTTTGAGTTCACGCAGCAGCGCGCGCATGATCGGCGCATTGAGGTAATCGTAGGCCGAGACCTCCCGGCCCTCGACCCGCTTCAGGCTGATGTGGTCCAGATCATCGGTGAGCTGATCGATGAGTTCCAGACGGCGCGCTTCTCGTTCGTCGGCCGCCATTGCCCCCCAGTGCTGTTTGATCTGCTCGGTGAACGAGGCGCTCAGGTGCTCGTCGTCATGGATGATGCCGATCTTGGCCAGGGCCGGGGCGAACTCGGCTCCCAGTTCGAATGGCTTGCCCCCGGCGCGGCGCCAGACGAACAGGTCCAGCGCGTCGCCGGGGTCGCCCAGCGTGTCGACCCCGATCACTCGCGTGATCAGCCCGGTGGCAAAGGTCTTCAGCGCCCAGCCGGCGGACACCTCGGCCTTACGCGGGTTGAGATTCGGCAGGGCGTCTTCCCAATGGCGGTCGGTATGCAAGCGGAAACCGCGGCGCTCATCGGCCGCCAGCTTGAGATACGAGGGCTCGATCTCGTCGATCACCGCCTCGAAGTAATAGAGCGGAATCGGCATGACCACATCATGCACAATGATGATGCGCGGGTCATGCCACTGAGTGGTCTTGACCTGGCGGCCGCCGTAGCTCAGCACGTCGAGGAGACTTTCTTTGAACGCCTGGGCCCCGCGCCCGCCGGCATCGGTATCGACACCGAGCACCACCAGCCGGGTGCGGTTGGTGACGACGCCATCGTCCAGCGCCGCGGATTCGGCCGTGCTGACCCGCGCCATGACGCCGGCCAGTTGCCCCAGGGCGAGCAGCTTGCGCTTGCGGTAGGCCGCAATGGCGTCGTCCGTCACCGGCTCGCCCGGCGCCTGGGCCGACTCCAAGGTCAAGCGCGCCTCCAGATCCAACCCGGAGATGACATTGAGTCCCGACTGCCCGTCACCGCCCTTGGCCTGGCCGAAGATCCGCCCGCGCAGCCGTTCGCGGCCGAGTTGCGTCATGGCCCGGCGCAGATCGGCCACGGTTTGATCCACCCCCTTGGTGACGACCCGCCCACCTTCCTGGACGACAGGCTTGAGCTCCTGGGCAATGGCCTGGGCCAGGGCCTGACGATCGAAGGTACCGACAAAGCGGCCGTCATCGATGAACAGCCGACGGTAGACGCGATCCCAGATGCGGTGGCGCGGCTCGTCCAGGGTCTCGAAGACTTCGACCCGCATGCTGTAGGGCGGGACCACTGCCGTCTCACCGGCCATCAGGCGCGCGGCATCCTTCTCCAGTTCTTTGACCAGGCCGTCCATCCGGGTCGCCAGGCGGACATATTGGCGTGAGCGGTCTTGCAGGAAGTCCATCAGACCGCGCAACTGCATGAGCCTGACCCGCGCATCCAGATAGCGCAAAGCCGCGCCCTTGGCCTGGGTATAGACGGCCTGCGCCTCCTCCCTGGCCTGCAGGAAATCCTGATCGCGATTGAACAGCCGCCGGCTGGCGGCGGCCTTACGCAGATTCTCATAGGTCTGATCACGCAGCTCGGAACGCTTCTTCGGCGACTTGACGATGTCCTTCGCCTCGGCCGCCTGCTCGTCCTGCCGCGCCTCGATCAGCCAGGTCTTGGCGCAGACCTCCAGCACGCGCACCACGAGATACCGCTCCTGAATCGGATCGAGTTTGAGGCCGGTGATGGCCTCGCCCTCGCGGGCCGCGGTGACCAGCCCCGGCGCATCACTATCCACCAATTGGTGACCCTGGCGGACCTCTTCCTCCAGCTTGGCGACCATGTCGATATAGGCATTGGCCTGCTCCTTCTGGAAGAACATGGTGCGGTCCTTGATCGTGATCCGATTGATCAGGACCTCGCGCTGCTGCGCGAGTTGGCGCGCCACCTGTTGCATCAGGGTGTCGGCATGGACAGGTTCGCCTTTGTCACTGGTGCCGGTCAGAGCGCCCGTATCCACCGACTCCACCAGCCGGTACCAATAGCCGTCGAACAGCTCCGCATTGGCATCCTGACGCGCCAGTTCACGCACGGAGGCGACAAAGGCGGCATTGATCAGCTCCTCGCGGCCCTCGTCCGACAGTTGAGCAAAGCGCGGGCTGTTGTAGTCCACCGCGAGCTTGGCCAGCGCGCGGGCGCGCTCGTCCGCGGGATCGCTCTCGCCGACGCCGAAAGTGATCTGGGCGCGCAGCGCCTGGGCAGCGAAGCGCAGTGCGCAGTATTCCAGCAGGTCCTGACCCGGCAGGACCATGGCGACCGCACCGCAGGTGCCGTAATTCTTGGTGAAGCCCTCGCCCAAATCGCGCAAGTCGCCGGGAAAGCGGGTCAGCGCTTCCAGGTGCTGCTCATAGTTATCGTATTCGCCGGCCAATTCATTGATGACCGGGGTGAACACCTGCATGAATGCGGTATCGGCGATGACTTTTTCCGGATCGCGGGTGCCGACATGCGGCGGGCGGTCCATGACAAAGGAGACGAAGAACGGCCGGGCGCTGACGCTGAGCGTCTCGCGCGCGTTCTCATTGCGATAATACTGAAATGGCTCGCTGGTCCGCCCGGCCTGCCGGACCTGGCTGTAATCGAGCTTGGTGAGGTTCTCCAATTCCTTGAGCGCCGCATAGGTGTTGGCGTGGATATTGGCATGCAGTTCCGGGCCGACCTTGTCCGTCAGCAGGGTCGACAACAGCAGATTCGCGATCACGCGCGGCTGCCAACCGGTCCGGTCGATAATCTCGTCGATCAGATAAGCCAACGACAGGAAGCTGCCGGAGCCGGTACCGCCGGCCAGGGTGCAAAACAGATAGATATTGACCTTGCCCTGTTTGCGCCAGGTCACGCCGGGAGCCAGCGCCTGATTGACCAGATCGGTCAGCCGCTGCCGGATCGCCGGGGAATGGAAGAAAAAGCCCAGCCGGGACTCGATGCGGATCTGCCCGGCACCCGGCTTGACACCCTCGCGCGGGGTATAGGTCGACGGCAGCCATTGCTCGGTCTGCGGGTCATTGGAGCGGCGCAGATGGGCGACGACCTTTTGTTTATCGAAGGCCGCAATATTGATGCGATTCCCCTTCGGCACCTGCTTCAGGGAATCCTGATCCAGGTCATTGGTGTCGATTGAAATGAACGCCGTCAACGGCCGCAGTTGGCTCTCCCAGTTCGGCAGACCGGCGGCCCGCGCCGCGATGCGGTCGACGATCCGTGAGCCGACCCCCCCGACCCCGAGGAAAAACGTCGGAGTGATGGTACCCTGATCCGCGCGATAGTCAGTGTCTGCCATGATTGCTCCTATGCCAGCGTCACGATGCCCTGGGCCAAGCAGCCGCCGCACTTGGAAGCGGCCCCCCGCGGCCCCTGCCCGGCGGCTGAAAATAGGACAGAATTAGCAGAGTTTTTCCTGATTATCAATCGGTGCTGTCTGCTCGATGATGTTCGCCGTGACATCGCAGGCTGGAGGTAGACATCTTCCTACCCGGACATCCTCATCGCCTCCCATTATCTCTCGCGCTTGCGAATATCCAGCAGGCGGCGTGTGTGAGACATTCGCTTCTGCGCTTCCTTTTGGAAGTCCTTCTGCGCATCGATTGCTTCCCGCAGGCGCAAGGCCGCGATCCGGAGTATGGGATCCGGCTCCTCGTTCGGGTCAACACCCCGTTGGGTCAGGCCGACCGCAATGTCGGCTTTACGTGCGGCCAGCAGGCGCCTGTAGCGTCGTCGCTGCTCCTCAATCTCCGCCAGCGCCCTGTCGAGCGCCTTCCGCTCACCCGTGAAAGGCGGGGACGGACGGTCAAAAAATTCATGCGCGCTACTTGGATGGAACGCCGATTGCGGATTGTCGTGGGGATGCTCTTTTTGGAACTCTTTCATCTCCTTTCGGAAGTCCTCGATCATGTTGTCGTGCTCCGTGCATAGGCGCAGCAGCGGAGCCGCCTCGGCGACCAGACAGCCCTCGATCCGCGCGGCGAGGCCCGCCGGATCGTCGAGTTCGGTAAGGAGCAACGCCACGGGCTTGCCGTACTCACCGAGGTATGACTGGTGCCAGGTTATTACACGCGCTTGCGCTTCCTGCAGACCTACGCTGTAGAAATTAGCCTCATCAAAAAAGCATGTGCTCATAAATTAAAGAAAAAACGGGACATTCACTAACGTTGCCAGGCGATTCCAGGAACTTGACATATCGGACATCGATGATGCTGTGACGGTGCTCCGGTAGCGGTCATGCTGTTAAAAGAAACTGCCACAGCCCGTTTTTCGGTCGGCAGTTTCCAAAACCAATGTTTATTCTGGCTCTTGCAGGCGGCCCCAAACGATTACGATAAGCCTGTTGCGAGACCGGCAAAAAATCCCCGGCTTTGCCGGGGCGTTATTATAAATTGCCAAAGAATTTGATACTTACGTTCCTTGGATGCGGCTTCCGGGAAACTAGTTACCTTCGCCTGTATGAGCGCCAATATGATCTGGACAATAGGTCTTGCCGTCGTTGCCCTTTGCAGAGTGTGCAGTGCAGATTTTTTTTTCGCAATGCCCGCAGACATTGCGGGCATGCACCCCGCAGACCGCACAAGGGATCAGCGTAGCACCATCGCTTTCTTCACTCATCGCATTACCTCATCAATTGAAAACGGGCCGTGGTCGATGAAGCGCAAACCGGACATCTGGGTGGCGCCGCAAGGATGGTTAGGATGCATTGACGACCCGACTATAGTCGATCTCGCCCGCAAGAAGCAACCGGGCATGAGTCACCAGGAACTTGAGTTAAGAGTCATCACGCCACTGCGTCAAGAAACAGATCCCGCAGCACCTCGGGGCGCTCTTGGGTCTGAACCAGCCGCTCCCAACAAAAAAGCCCGGGCGCCTCACGGCGCCCGGGCCTTCCTCCGCGGTCTCCAAGCGGGACCGCTCAGCGCATCACTTGTAGGAGACGGCCTTGTCGATCAGGTCGACGTGCTTGCGCTTGAACACGGTCCAGGACTTGCTGGACTTGTCATAGACCGAGTTGACGAAGCACTTCCAGTTCTGGTCGTCCACCGTGTTGAAGTCCATCCGGTAGTAGAAGCCCGGATAGCGGGACTCCTCGCGGAACTGGATGTGCTTCATGTGGGCTTCGGCGGCCAGGATACGATGGTAGTTCTCCCAGGCACGCAGCAGTTCGTGCAGGTCCTTGGCACGCATCTTCAGCGCGTCTTCCTTGAGCATGCCGAGCTTGTGCTCGGCCACTTCCATCATCTTGGCATTGGTGCGGTAGTAGGTCGCGACACCGGCCACGTACTCGTCCATGATCTTCTGCAGACGGAACTGCAGCATGCGCGGGGTGATGTAATTGGGATTCACATCGATCGCGGTGGTGTAGTCCTTGTTCTCCAGGAAGTTACGCACCGGACGGTAGATCTCTTCCATCAGTTGGTCGACTGAGGTATCGAGCTCCGGCTTGTGGTCCTTGTTGTCCATGACGAACTTGATCATGGCCTTCATGGCCAGCCGGCCTTCGGCGTGGGAGCCGGAGGAGAACTTGTGCCCGGAGGCACCGACGCCGTCGGCAGCGGTGAACAACCCCTTGACGGTGGTCATGGAGCGGTAGCCCCAGTTCCAGCCGGAGGGCAGATGGCCCGGCACCTTGTCGGCCTCGGCATGGCCTTCGCTGGTCGGCGCGCCCAGGTCGGTCGGGCCCGACACCCAGATGCCGCAGCAGCCCGAATGCGAGCCGAGCAGGTAGGGTTCGGTCGGCATCAGCTCGGAGTTCTTCTTCTCCGGCTCGATGTTCTCACCCGCCCAGACGCCGGCCTGACCGATGCACATGTCGAGGAAGTCTTCCCAGGCCTCGGCCTCGAGATGCTTGATCTCCTTTGGCGTCATGGTCTCGGCGAGCTTGCCCAGGGCGCTCACGGTGTCCATGTAAATGGGCCCGCGGCCTTCCAGCATCTCGTTGAGCATGACGTGGTTACGCAGACAGGAGGGCGTCACGTAGGCACGGTTGTAGGGGCCGTAGGGCTCCAGCAGCGCCTGCGCCTCGGGCTTGGAGAGATATTCCTCGCCATAGGCATTGATGGCCTTGGACTTGAACAGCAGGAACCAGGCGCCGACCGGGCCGTAACCATCCTTGAAGCGGGCGGGGACGAAGCGGTTTTCCATCATCGTCAGTTCGGCGCCGGCCTCGGCGGCCATGGCGTAGGTCGAACCGGCGTTCCACACCGGATACCAGGCGCGGCCCGTGCCCTCACCGACCGAACGGGGCCGGAAGATGTTCACGCAGCCGCCGGCCACCAGCAGGCAGGCCTTGAACTTGTAAACGAACAGCTTGTGGTCGCGGGTGGAGAAACCGACGGCACCGGCGATGCGGTTGCTGTCGTTCTTGTCGTTGACCAGCTTGACGATGAAGACGCGCTCCTGAATGCGCTCGGTGCCCAGCGCCTTCTTGGCGGCCTCGGCGACGATCCACTTGTAGGACTCACCGTTGATCATGATCTGCCACTTGCCGGAACGCACCGGCTTGCCGCCATCGACCAAGGGCTTGCCCTCGTCGCCCGGCTGCTTCCAGATCGGCAGACCCCATTCCTCGAACAGATGCACCGAGTCGTCGACATGCCGACCCAGGTCATAGGCCAGGTCGTCGCGGGTGATGCCCATCAGGTCGTTGGAGACCATGCGGGCATAGTCGGCCGGGTCATTCTGCCCCAGATAGGTGTTGATGGCGGAGAGACCCTGAGCCACGGCGCCGGAGCGGTCCATGGCGGCCTTGTCGACCAGCTTGATCTTGATGTCGAAACCGGCCTTCTTGGCCTGGTCCAGCCAGGGACCGGCCTCGAAAGCGGCACCGCACGCGCCCATACCACCGCCGATGAGGAGGATGTCGACCTCTTCTTCGACGACTTCGGGATTTCCGAATACACCTGCCATATCAAATTACCTTTGCGTTCTCAACTGGGTTCGCGGCGAGACCTGAGCGGGTCCGGAAACGGGCATCAGGTTGGGGCCGCAGGCTGTCGGACTCGCGCTACCTGGCGATGAGCTGGGTTGCGTCTGCCGCGTGCAGACCGTCGGTGCCGGTGGTGAAGAAGCCGGCCTTCTCGATGTTGGCGATGTCGGCGGTGGGCTTGTTGCCGTAGGGGTCGATCGAGCCCTCCGGGGTGGTGCGGATCGGGAACTTGAAGCGCTTCATGGTCCCGTTGCGGAACTTGATGGTCCACATGATGGAATCAGTGCCGCGCAGGGGCTGCACGGAGGCGCCCATGGGCACGACGTCGGCGTAATGACGGCACTCGATTGCCTGCTGCGGGCAGATCTTGACGCAGGAGTAGCATTCCCAGCACTGCTCGGGCTCTTGGTTGAACGCCTTCATGGCGTGGCCGGTCTCGGAGCCATCCTGGTCCAGCTTCATCAGGTCATGAGGGCAAATATACATGCAGGCGGTCTTGTCCTGTCCCTTGCAACCGTCGCACTTGTCGGTACGCACAAACGTGGGCATCGCGATAAATCTCCAAACAGTTCACTGCGGTGATGTGCCGCCATCGGGGGTCGAGGCGCGGGGCGAGGCGCCGGCAGCACGGGAAGACGCTCCACTGAAAACCGCCGCGCCGCTGCACGCCCGCGGTGTTCAACCCGGTCGCGCCGCGCATCCCGGCCGAGTACGGCTCGGCGCCGACGATGCCCGGCGGGCTGACTCGCGTTCTGCCCCTGGCGTCCGACCGATTCCGACGATGGGTTCCGACGATGCTGCCGAGGGAGTCCGGATCACGCGAGTGCGGCAGAGTAGTGACAGGTCCATGTCACTGTCAAAACAGTATTTCAGTTTGCTTTCATAAATTCGCTTTATTAGCAGATTCCGGAATCCTTGAAGTGATGGAAGGGGGGCACAGGCGCCCGGCGGCGGCGGCGTCGCGGTCGCTCTGGTCCTGGGACCTTGACCACGGTTCCGGCCACGCGGCATCTACGGCCGGAACGACGATCGAGGCCGGCACGTGGGCTCGCCGGGACGGTTCGCACGACGCACCCGACGCTGATCCCACCGCGGCGCGACGGGACACGAAGCGCGGGTCTTGCCTGCCGCCGCGGAACTGGCTAGCCTCTCACCCCATGGACACCATCGCCAACCCCCACGACGCCTTCTTCCGCGAGAGCTTCGGTCGGCGCGAGATCGCCCAGGACTTCCTGCGCCACCAACTGCCGGCACCGCTGCTCGCGGTGATCGACCTGGAGACGCTGGAGATTGCCAAAGACAGCTATGTCGCCCAAGACCTGCGCGGGTCCTTCTCCGATCTGGTCCAATTGGCCATGCGCTGGATTTTCAGCGATCAACCCATTGAGCGGCTGCGTGAGCTGTTCGCCCTCATCGAACAGATCGAAGACCAGACCACGGCGCTGGAGATGCTGGAATCCCTCTTGCGTTACTACGTCCAAGGCACCCAGCGGGTGGACGAGCAGGAGGTCCGCCTGCTCCTGCAACAAACCCGAACCGGAGACCCCATCATGCAAACCTTCATCGACCGCTATATCGAGCAAGGGAGACAACAAGGGATCGAGCAAGGGATCGAACAAGGGATCGAACAAGGCAAAGCCGATGTGCTCCTGCGCCAGATTGCATGGAAATTCGGCCCCCCCAGCGAGTCGGTACGTCAACGCATCGCCGCCGCCGACGCCGCGACCCTGCTGCACTGGTCCGAGCGCATCCTCACCGCCGACAGCCTGGAGGCCGTGTTGCACAAGCAGCCTGTCGGACTTTAGGCGATTTCCGAATAAGACGCTATCAAGAATCAAGCTCCGTAGGAGCCCGCTTGCGGGCGACGTGACCTGCCGGAATCGCGTCATTGTGCCCCCACCCGTCGCCCGCAAGCGGGCTCCTACGGGTTGGATTTTTCGCGGAAATCACCTTACGCCGGACAGCAGCGCGGTGACGGCCTGGGGGTCGGCGAGGCCGGCGAGGAGGGTGTGGACGATCAGGGTGTCCGCGGCGTCGAGTCCGGCGGTCAGGGTGTCGGGGCGACGCTCGCCTTCGAGGAGGCGCTCGATGGCGCCGACCAGTCCGCCCCAGCCGTGCTCGGACAGGCCCTGGAGCGGTGCGGCCAGTTGCTCGCGCAGCAGCGGCTCGGCGGCGGCGGCGAGCACGGCCAGGATCAGCGGAGCATGACGGGCCAGCAGTGCCCGGGCGTCCTCGACGGCGCCCGAGCGGCCCTGGCCGTCGGCGGCCGGCGGGTCGGTCAGGTCGCGGATGGCATCGGGGTCGCGAATGCCTTCGAGGATGGTTTGGACGATCAGCGCTTTCACCCGATCCAGCGGTTCGCAGAGCGCATCGGCATCGCGCTCGCCGTCCAGGATGCGGCGGATGGCGGCGACCAGAGTGGCCCAGCCGCGCTCGATCGTCGGTTCCAGCGCCTGCTCCAGATCGCTGCGGTGTTGCGGCCGGGCGACCGAATCGACCACCGCGGCGATCAGCGGACCATGCTCGCGCAGCGCATGACGGCTGCCGGCGAATCCGCTAAAGGCCGCGCGCTCCTCCCGGCGATAGCGGGCGGCGGACTGGCGGTCGCCCTGAGACGCGGCGATGGCGGCCAGGATGCTGTAGATCTTCCAGATCTCCGCCGCGGCCGGGTCCAGTGTCCTACGCAGGGCCAGCGATTCCTCGGCCAGTGCGCGGGCCTCGTCCAGCCGGTCCGGGAGTCCCCGCAGCAGATCGGCGAGATTATTGAGCGAGGTGGCGAGCCCGCCCGGATCGCCCGATTCGCGCCAAACCGCCAGCGCCTTGCGGTACCAGCTCTCGGCTTCTTGCGGTTTGCCCCTGGCCTTAAACATCTGGGCGAGCTGGTGCCAGGTTCCGGCGGCACCTGTCCTGTTGCCGCCAGCCTCATTGCGCTCGGCCGAGGCCCGATAGGCCCGCTCGGCCGGCTCCCAGTGTCCGGCAGCCGCGTAGACGACCCCAAGCTGGTGCCAGATGCCCGCTTCGCTCTGCGGCTCGCCCAGTTGCTGGAAGGCGGAGAGTGCCTCCCGGTAGCGCCGCTCTGCCTCGCCCAGATCGCGCTGGAGGTAAGCCAGGGTGCCGAGCTGGCCCTCGACGACCGCGACGCCCCGTAGATTGCCGACCTCTCGGTCAATCGCGAGCGCGGACTCGTAGGCGGCGCGGGCCTGCGCATAGTCGCCCTGGTCGCTGAGCACATCCGCCAGATCGGTATGCAAGGCGCCCAGCTCCCGCTTGACCTGATCCCCCGGCTCCAGCGTCCCGGCCTCGGCGATGGCCTGGTGAAGCGCGGACTCGGCCTCGGCCGCTCTGCGTTGGCGCTTCCGACAGCGGCCCAGCCAATGCAGTGTCACGCACCGTTGGTAGCTCGGCGACTCCGGGAGCCCGGCCAGAACCTCCTCGAAGACCAGCGCGGCATCGGCCAGCCGTCCAGCCTGCAAGAGCGCCTGGCCCTGACCGCTGCGGGCCAGATACCAGTCATTGGAGCCCGACTCCCCGGCGAGCGATCCGGCGCGGGCGGTCAGCTCGGCACTGTCGCGGGTCAGACCAAAATAATCGAGAAACAGTGTCAGACTGTTGACGAACTTGACCGCATTAGGCGCACCAACGTCCAATGACCGGCTCGCCGCGGCCATCAGATTGGGCAGGACCAGCCGGGCGATGGCCCGGGCGGCATGGGGGTTCTTCTGATCCTGCTGGTACAGAGAGCTGGCGAGCGCCGCGTGATAGGCCCGAAACCGCTCCCCGAGCCGCGCCTGCTCGTCCGGCCCCAACCGCACCCAGAGCACCGGTGCCAGGGTCGGATGGAATCGCACATAGTGCGGATTGACCCCGGCGACCGGCTCGACCTGAATCAGCCCGGTCGAGACCAGTGCGGACTTCAGGACCGACCAGGGCTCGGGCGCGACCTCCGTCACCGCGAGCAGGTCGTCCTCGAAAGTCCCGCCCCGGAAGACCCCGAGCCTGGGCAGGAGCGCGCTGGACCCGGCATCCAGCCGCTCCAGCGACAGGTTGAGCGAGGCGACCAGCGGGCCGTCTCCGGCCGCGAGCAGCGCCTCGAGTCGGTCCGCGACCCGCCGGATGGGGTCGCGCTTGAGCGACTCGGCGAGCAGTCCGATCGAGAGCGGATGGAAATCGACCCGCTCGAAGAGCGCGGTGAGCGCATCCCGGCCGGGCGGGGGCTCCGCGGGCGCCAGCGACGACTGGCGCAGGATGGATTGATACCAGGCGAGCGCGTCCCAGGGCGCCAGACCCTTGAGCGTCAGATAACGGCAGCGGCGGTCGCCGTCGGTGGGGAATGCGGGATGCGCCAAATCCGGGGTGCGGGTAGTGACCAGACAGCGGCTGGCACCGGACTCGGACCAGCCCCGCGCGGCGGCGAGCAGCGCATCGAGCCGGGTGCGGTCCGGCCGGTCGGTCGCGGACTGACCGGGTGCGGGCGCGATCAATGACTCCAGGTTGTCCAGGATCAGCAGGGTGGGCACCCGCGCGAGCGCGGCGGCGACGGCGCGTTCGTCGAGCAGCGACTCGCCCAGGACCGGCGCCAGGCTGCTGACCGCCCAGCCCACCGGATCGATGCCCTGAAAGTCCGCATAGCCCACCAGACAGACCCGCTCGAACAGGCCGGTGGCGCGCAGCCAGCGGCCGGCCTCCTGCGCCAGCGTGGTCTTGCCCTGACCGCCGAACCCACAGACGACCAGCCGGCGGGTGCCGGCGACGTAGGCGCGCTCGATCTCCCAGAGTTCGCGCGAGCGGCCCCAAAAGCCGGCGGGCTGGACCGGGGGCAGAGTGTCGGCGGCGGGCGCCGCCGCCGGCTCCGGCGTGGTGCCGTCGGGCGCGGTGGGCCGGGCGAGCAGTGCCGCGTCGTCGCCGGTGCGATAGAGCGTCGGCAGAAACCAGTCCTGGAGGATGAGATCCGTCCAGCCGGTGCCGCGTCTGCGCTCCCCGCGGACCGGGTGCGCATAGAGTTCGCGCCGGGCATTCTCCAGCGCGGTGCCGAGCGGGCGGCCGCGGCCCAGTTCACGGTACAGATGGCCGAAAAGCGCGCGGGTGGTCTCGACCAGCACCGAATGGGTCATGGCCAGCACATTGGGGATGCCGGCCCGGGTGAGCCGGGCGGCGACGCTGCCCAGGGGGTCGTCGCCGCCGAGCTTGGCGGACTGGCAGGCCGAGAGGATGACCAGCGGGACACGCTGCTGGTTGAGCATGTCGCCCAGCAGCGCGGCCGGGACCAGATGCTCGCGGCCGTCGTCCTGTTCGAACAGCAGATAGCCCTGGTGGGCGCCGGTGGCGCAGTCGCCGGCCCTGGTCATGGCGGCGTGCAGCCGCGCGGGGAGCGCGCCGGCGGCCCGCGCGCCCAGGTGTCCATCCGGGTCGTAAACGCCGTGACCGTCGAAATGGAGGATGTCGACGCTCGTGCGCGTCTCGTCCTCCAGCCGGTCGATCAGGTTGGACAGGGTCGGCGGGCGCAGAAACTCCACCGTCACCCGGCCCGGGGCCTGGGTCTCCAGTGCCGCCATCACCGCCCGCGGATCGGCGCGCGGATCGATGAATGACTGGCCGTCCGGACGGCAGACGACGAACAGCAAGTGCAGCCGGTCTTTGGGCGCGACCGGCACCGGGGCGGCCTGACCCTGGCCGGAGAGCCGCCGGCACACCCCGATGCGCGGGTTGGCGAGAAAGAGCCAGGTCCCCTTGGGATGGCGCAGCAGTTCCCAGGGCTGGGCCAGGACTGCCGGGTGACCGCTGTCGATGCTGAGCAGCCGGCCGGGCTCGGCACCGCGTGCGAACCGCTGGTAGAGATCGGCGGCTTCATAGCTTTGCTTGAAGACCGCATCGAACAGCGCGCGGCCCCAGTGCTCCAGACGCAGCGCGATCCCCGCGGCGCGGCGGTCGTCGAGCTCGGTGGCGTACTGGACGGGATAGAGTTCCAGATACCAGTGCAGTTCGTCCTGGTCGGCCTCCGCGATGGGGCTCGCGAACGGCAGCGGTGCGGTGCGCTGGGGTCGGCCGTTGCCGATCAGCTCGACCACGACCTGCGCGGGGTCCGGGAAGCTCAGGCACAGTTCCATGGTCATGATCGATCCTCCGCGCGTTCCGGCGTCGGTGCGCCCTGGGTGCGGGGTGCGTCGATCCCTGTTGCAGGTCTTTACGTGTCGGTGCCCCGGATGGGGGTCCACAAGGCAGGGACAATCAAAGCGGATGAGCGGGGGAATTGCAAGGGTGTGGTCCAGGCTGTCTGAGCGGTTGCGGATCGGGCGTTTTCGGATAGCATTGGCAATATGATCCTAGCCTTGGATACTGATGTCATCGTCGCCGCGCTGCGCAGCCCCAGGGGCGCGTCGCGGCGCCTGCTCGGGCTGGTGCGCACCGGACAGGTCAAGGCCGTCGCCACCGTCGGCATGCTGATCGAGTACGAGGCCGTGCTCTCGCGTCCGGTGCATTTGGCCGCCACCGGCCTGACCCTCGGCGAGATCGGCAGGGTCCTCGACGCACTTGCGGCCCTGGTCGTTCCGGTGACGCCCCATTTCCTATGGCGACCGCAACTGCGTGATCCGAACGACGAGATGGTCCTGGACGCCGCCGTCAATGGCGGCGCCGAATGCATCGCCACATTCAACATCGCCGACTATCTGCCCGCCGCGGCCCGTTTCGGCATCGCGGTGGAGCGGCCGGGCGACATTCTGAGGAGACTGCCATGACTGTCACCAGCAACTACGCCCTGCGGCTTCAGAAGTCCCTGCTCGAGGAGGTCAGGCGCATTGCCGCCGAGGAGGGTACGACCATCAATCAGTTCATCAACGTCGCCGTGGCCGAGAAGGCCGCGGCCTTGCGCACCGAGGCGTACTTCCGCGCGCGGGCGCAACGGGCGGATCTGGCCGAATTCGACCGTATCCTGGCGAAGGCGGGGAGCGAGGAACCGTGTCCCGGAGATGAGTTGCCCGTCGGTCCGCCCGGTCGATAGTCGGCGTGGTCTTGGGCGTGGTCGCGCATCCCCTGCATTTGTTCCGACCGGTCCGCCCGATGACGATAAGCCCGCGGTGCGGCTTACGCCCGCGGGCAATTGACGCGCGTGGCCGCGGGTGGGAACCGGGCGCGTCACCGTCGCGTTGGAGGTCACCGTGGCGCGGCCCGGTCCGGCTAACGACCCTGGAAGGAACATCAGCCACCACGGGATCTGCATGTCCCCCGTGGGAGCGGCGTCCCGCCGCGATGGGGCCGGGCGCGTTACCCGACCGTTCGGGGTGACCGCGGCATCCATCGCGGCGGGACGCCGCTCCCACGGGGTCACTGCGCGACTTTCACGGTAACGCCTCGACCTCCGGTCCAGGACTCTGGGATGATGATCATCGGCTGACGGCCATACGCCCTCGCCGACAGGTCGGCAGCGGCCGGATCGGGCGGAGGAGCTGCGGCGCGCGATGCTTCGGTCATGCTCAATCGGTCCTCATGCCGGGGTCCGCGGTCGGGGTGACCGCCTCCGGCGGGGTCCGCCACAGCGTCACCCTGACCCAGCGTTCTTCACGGTCCTGCTCCAAGTGAGGGGCGGTCCCGTTGAATTGCCGCATCGCCCCGGTGATTCGCGGATAGCCGCTGCCGCGCTGCTCCATCAGGCCGAGATCGAACAGGACGCTCGCCATCGACTCATTGCGGGAGCGTGGCGTGCCGCCGGCGAGATCGGATCGTTGGCCAAGATACACACTGGGGCGAGCTGCCTCAATGCGGGTCTTCGCGAAGCGAGAACCGCGACCGTGACGCGATACGCTGATCCATCCATCATCCTGATTCACCGACCACGAACCCTATGCGCCTGCCCCGCGTCTACCTGGACCACCCGCTGCATCCCGGCTCCGAACTCCGTCTCCCGGACGGACCCGCGCGCCATCTGACCGCGGTGCTGCGCCTGGGCCCCGGGGAACCGCTCCTGTGCTTCAACGGCGACGGCCGTGACCGCGCCGCCCGCATCGCGGCCATGGGGCGCCCGGGAGTGACCCTGGCGATCGGCGCGGCCGGCGATCCGGAACCGCTGCCTGTTCTGGAGATCCGGCTGGCGCTGGGTATCTCGCGCGGCGAGCGCATGGATTTCACCATCCAGAAAGCCGTGGAACTGGGTGTCCTCGGCATCCAGCCCCTGTTCACCGAGCGCAGCATGGTGCAACTGCGTGACGCGCGGCTGGATCGCCGGCTGGGGCATTGGCAGGGCATCCTGATCGGCGCCTGTGAACAGTCCGGACGGCGGCGGCTGCCCATCCTGGAGCCCGCCCGACTGTTCGCGGACTGGCTCGCCACGCCCCTTCAGGGCGTGCTGCTGCTCGACCCGCGGGCGCCGCAGTCGCTGGCACAACGGGAGGCTCCGACCGGTCCAGTCACCCTTCTGGTTGGACCCGAGGGGGGCTTGAGTGCGGCCGAACGCGCGCGGGCGGCAGCCCAGGGCATCGCGGGTGTGCGTCTCGGCCCCCGCATCCTGCGCGCCGAGACCGCGCCCTTGGCGGCCATCGCGGTGCTGCAGGCGTTGTGGGGGGACTTGCGGGACGGCTGAGGATTCCCCGGTTCATATAGCGCTCGCACCTGAAATCCAGACAGACCTTCGTGTAGGGGCGGGTTTGAAACCCGCCCCTACACCCGGTTATCACGTCCGCAGGCTATAACATCCCTAAGGTCCGCGGCAGCCAGAGTGACAGACCCGGCCAATAGGTGATGAGCATCAGGAAAATCAGCATGGTGAAGAGCCAGGGGAAGCAGGCGATGGTGGTCTCGGTCATGCCCAACCGCGAGATGCCGCTCGCCACATAGAGATTGAGCCCCACCGGCGGAGTGATCATGCCGATCTCCATGTTCACCACGACCATCACTCCGAAATGGATGGGATCGATCCCCAGTGCCATGGCCACCGGAAAGAGTACCGGCGCGGTGATCAGGATGATGGAGGTCGGCTCCATGATGTTGCCGGCCAGGAGCAGCAGGACGTTGACCGCCAACAGGAAACCGATCGGCCCAAGCCCGGAGTCGACCAGCCATTGGGCGAGTTCCTGGGGAATGTTCTCGTAGGTCAGGAGATAGGAAAACAGGACGGCATTGGTGATGATGTAAAGCAGCATCGCCGACATGTTAGCTGAGTCCAGCAGCACTCTGGGTACCCGACTCAGCGGCATGTCCTTGTAGACGAAGACGGCGATCACGAAGGCATAGACGGCGCTCACTGCCGCGGCCTCGGTGGGGGTGAAGGCGCCGCTATAGATGCCGCCCATCACCAGCACGATGAGCATCAACCCCCAGACCGACTTGCGGAAGGCGCGCCAACGGGTTCCCCAGTCGGCCCGCTTGAGACGCGGATAATTCTTACGGCGGGCAATCCACCAGGTGGTGACGCCGAGCATGAGAGCCAGCACGAAACCGGGGACGATTCCGGCGATGAAGAGCGCCCCGACCGAACTGTTGGTGGAGACCGCGTACATCACCATAACAATCGAGGGCGGAATCAGGATACCCAGCCCACCGGCAGAGGCAATGGTGCCGACGCCGAAGCGCATGGGGAAGCCTTGCTTCACCATGGCCGGAATCAGAATGGACCCGATCGCTGCGACCGTGGCCGGCGAGGACCCGGAGACCGCGGCGAACAGGGCGCAGGCAAAGACGGCCGAGAGTCCGAGTCCGCCATGGTAGTGGCCCACCATGCTGGAAGCGAAATTGATCATGCGCCTGGCCACACCCCCGTGGGTCAGGAAATTCCCCGCCAGAATGAAGAACGGGATCGCCATGATCTCGAATTTTTCGATGCCGGTGAAGAGCTTGAGCCCCACCGACTCGATCGGGACCGAGGTCATGGTAAAGAGATAGGTCAGCACGGTGAGACCCAGCGCGATGGACACCGGCATACCGGTCAGCATCATGCCGAGCAGGAGACCGAAGATGATCAGCGCGGTCATGACCGATGCTCCCCGCCCTTAGGCGCGTCGCCTTCATTCTGTGCGCGCGTATCGCCGGATAGATGGTGCTCCAGGTGCCCGCCATGGATATGCTCGCGTTCTTCGGCAAGGGTAATGGCCTCGCCGAGATAAACCGGCTCCTGGCGGCCGGCCGCCTGGGCCTGTTCCACTTCCTCCTCCAGCCCCTCGACATAGGCGTGCTCATGGTGTGGTAGTTCGCCGGTCCGGAAGAAGGACCAGGCGACCTCCAGGAAACGAAAACACATGAGATAGGAACCCAAGGGAATCGCCAGATAAACGATCCACACCGGCACTTCCAGGTCCGGGGAGGTGGCATCGGTATGGGACAGATGCCAGACGAAGTTGACCCCGAAACTGCCCACCAACCCGGTAAACAAGGCACCGGCCAGGAGCCCGAACAGGACGAATTTGGAGCGCAGTCCTTCGCGCAGATTGTTGATGAGTACATCCACGCCGACGTGAATGCCGGTGCGCACCCCATAGGCCGCCCCGAACTTGGCCATCCACACAAACATGTAGATGCACAGTTCCTGGGCCCAACTCAGGTTGATGCGGAAGAGCCAGTCATAGACGGCGTCCCAGCCCCAGGCGTTCGACAGGTCCATGCTGTAGCGGTGCAGCACCGCCGTGAAGATGAGCAGTGTCGCGGCCCCGATAAGAAAGGCGATCAGCCACTCTTCCAAGTGGTCCAGGATTCTGAGCATGGTCTTCCCCCGAGTGGTCAGCCACTATCGGTGGATTCGGCGCCGACTGACCCAATGATCGAGTTGGTCACCGGGACGCGCGCTTGATCCACCCTAACTCACGACGCTGAAAGCGGCCTTGATCATGGTTCCGACCAGCGGGGGACCGTCCGCACAGCGGGGCACGGTCCGCACAGCGGACCCTACGGCCGCACCGTGACCTGTAGGGTCCGCTATGCGGACCGACGACCGTGCCGATCCCAAGCGGCCGGGTGTATGACCAAGGCCCTTAAAGCTTGCTGATATCGCTGCCGGTCGCCTGATAGATCGACTGGATCAGGTCTTTGCCCACGCGGTCCGCCATCTGCTGGTGCACCGGGGCCAACCGCTTCTTCCACTCTATCTTCTGCTCAGGCGTGAGTTCGATGATCTCGCTCTTACCGCTGGCCTTCACCTTGGCGAGTGCGTCGCTGTTCTCCTGCTTCGCAATCTCGTTGGCATAGACGGTCGCCTCCGCCATCGCCTCGTCCAGCGCCTCACGCACATCCGCGGGCAGACCGTCCCAGAAGGCTTTGTTGACGATGACCGCATAGCCGAGATAGCCGTGATCCGAATTGGTGACGAACTTCTGGACCTCGAACATTTTTTGAGTATAAAGGTTGGACGGCGGGTTCTCGGTTCCGTCCACCACGCCGGTCTGGAGTGCCTGATAGACCTCGGAAAAGGCCATCACCTGCGGATTAGCGCCCAGGGCGCGCATCTGTGCATCCAGCACCTTGGAGGACTGGATACGCATCTTGAGTCCACGGAAATCTTTGGGGTCCTTGAGCGGCTTGTTGGCGCTCATCACCTTGAAGCCGTTATCCCAGAAGGCCAGGCCCAGCACCCCCTTGTCGGCCAGCTTACCGAGCAGTTCCTGGCCGATCGGACCCTCGGTCACCTGATGCAACTGATCGTAGCCGTCGAAGATGTAGGGCAGGTCGAAGACCTCGAACTCCTTGACGCCCAAGGGGCCGAACTTAGCCAGTGAGGGTGCCAACATCTGCACGGCACCCAGTTGCAGGGCCTCCATCTCCTCCTTGTCCTTGTACAGCGTGCTGTTGGGGTAAACGGTCACTTCCACCCGGCCTTGGGTCTTCTCCTTGGCCAGTTGGGCGAAACGTTCGGCCGCTTTGCCTTTCGGGGTATCGGCAGCCACCACGTGGCTGAACTTGATGGCGATAGGCTCCTCGGCCTGAACGGCCAAGACACAGAGCAGTAACAGGAGTCCAAACAGCAGCGAAGCGGATTTCATGGCGGGCACTCTCCGTCGGTCGGGATCGGTCGTGGGTCACGCGTCACATTGCGCCGGGCTTGGCGGTCGGCGGAGTTTGAACCAGACGGCCCCACTTGACTAGTGTTCCGGAGACGGGCGCGTGGAAAATACCGAACTCCCGGCGCGCGCGGACAGCCGTCAGCCCCAGCAGAACATGCCGAGGTCAAACCAACGCGCTAGGTCGCGCGCCGAGTGTCCGTTGCACGCTTGGGATTCTGTTCCTCTTCCTGAACCGCCTGGTAGGCATCATTGACCCGATCACGCAGCTCCTTGCCGGGCTTGAAGTGCGGAACATGCTTGCCGGCCAGCGCGACTGAATCGCCGGTCTTGGGGTTGCGTCCAATGCGCGGCGGACGGTAATGCAGTGAGAAGCTGCCGAATCCGCGAATTTCGATGCGCTCACCCGTGGCCAGGGCACCGCTCATCCGGTCGATGACCCTGCGTACCGCTTCCTCCACGTCCTTATAGGGAAGATGGTCCTGCGCGGCGGCCAGAACGTCGATCAACTCCGATTTCGTCATTGCCTTGATTCCTGAGAGGGATTGAAGCGGGGGGCCGCATGGCCCCCCGACAATGGCTGAGTACCCCGGAGGCGACGGTCAGTCGCGCTGCGCCTCTTCCATCTGCTCTCTGATCAGATCGCCCAAGGTGGTCGCGCCGCCGGTGGTTTCACGGGAATAGCCCTTGATCGCCGCCTGCTCCTCGTCCTGATCCTTCGCCTTGATGGACAGTGAGATGGTGCGGTTCTTGCGGTCCACACCCAGGAACTTGGCCTCGACTTCCTCGCCGAGTTTGAGCACGGCGCGCGCATCCTCGACGCGATCACGGGAGATCTCCGAGGCGCGCAGGTAACCCTCCACGCCGTCACCCAGGGCCACGGTGGCACCCTTGGCATCGATCTCGGTGATGGTCCCGTTCACGAAACTGCCCTTTTCATGCAGTGCCACGAAGCTGGAGAACGGATCGCGATCGAGCTGTTTCACACCCAGCGAGATACGCTCCCGCTCCGGGTCAACCGACAGCACCACGGTCTCCAGTTCGTCGCCCTTCTTGTAGCGGCGCAGCGCCTGCTCGCCGGGCTCATCCCAAGAGATGTCCGACAGATGGACCAAGCCGTCGATCCCGCCGTCCAGCCCGATGAAGATGCCGAAGTCGGTGATCGACTTGATCTTCCCGGAGACGTGATCGCCCTTCTTGTGGGTGACGCCGAACTCGTCCCAGGGGTTCATGGCGCACTGCTTGATGCCCAGCGAGATGCGGCGGCGCTCCTCGTCGATATCCAGCACCATGACCTCCACCTCGTCGCCCAGATTGACGACCTTGCTGGGGTGGATGTTCTTGTTGGTCCAGTCCATCTCGGAGACGTGCACCAGGCCCTCGACGCCTTCCTCGATCTCCACGAAACAGCCGTAATCGGCAATGTTGGTGACTTTGCCGAAGACCCGGGTGCTCTCGGGATAGCGGCGCGAGATATTGACCCAGGGGTCCTCGCCCATCTGCTTCAGACCCAGGGAGACACGTTGGCGGTCACGGTCGAATTTGAGGACCTTGACCTGAATCTCCTGGCCGATTTCAACCACCTCATTGGGGTGCTTGACGCGACGCCAGGCCATGTCGGTGATGTGCAGCAGGCCGTCGATGCCGCCCAGGTCCAGGAAGGCGCCGTAGTCGGTCAGGTTCTTGACCACGCCGGTGACTTCCATGCCCTCTTCCAGGTTCTTCAGGAGCTGGTCGCGCTCGGCGCTATACTCTTCCTCCACGACCGCGCGGCGGGAGACCACCACGTTGTTGCGCTTGCGGTCGAGCTTGATGACCTTGAACTCTTGCTCCTTACCTTCCAGGTAGGCGGTATCGCGGACCGGACGCACGTCGACCAGCGACCCGGGGAGGAAGGCGCGCACGGTTCCCAGTTCGACCGTAAAGCCGCCCTTGACCTTGCCGTTGATCAGTCCCTTGACCGTATCGCCCGCCTCGAAGGCCTTCTCCAGGAAGTCCCACGCCGCGAAGCGCTTGGCTTTTTCACGCGACAGGCGGGTCACGCCGAAGCCGTCCTCGACGGCGTCCAGTGCCACCAGCACTTCCTGGCCAACGACAACTTCGAGCTGGCCGTCGGGACCGAGGAACTGGCTCTTGGGGATGACGCCCTCAGACTTGAGTCCGGCGTTGATCACCACGCTGTCGTTGGTGATCTCCATCACGATGCCGGTGACGATGGCACCCGGCTGGAGTTGGGTCGTGGTCAGACTTTGTTCGAATAGATCAGCAAAACTTTCGGTCATGGGAACCTGTATACCTGGAGAGGCACGCTGTCCCGCTCCGTCCGGTGCGGGGGGGAAGTGGGTAAAACACAAGGCCGGCACCTGCTGTGCCGGCCATTCCGGTGATGTCCCGACCCAGGCCGGGACACCGCGAGCAAGCGGCCGAGCAACTCGGCTGCACGCTCAGTGGACCTGATCCGGGAAGACGCGCCTCACCTCTTCAAGGATCAGATCGAAAACATCATTGATGGACAAGGCGGTGGAATCGACCATCAGCGCCCCCGCCGCCGGCCGCAAGGGTGCGACCGGGCGATTGCGGTCACGGGTATCCCGTTCGCGGATGTCCACCGCAAGGTCGGCAAGGTTAGCACTCAATCCTTTGCCTATCAACTGTTTATATCGGCGCGCGGCGCGCTCCTCGGCACTGGCATCGAGAAACACCTTCAGCGGCGCCTGCGGGAACACCACGGTCCCCATGTCGCGCCCGTCCGCCACCAGACCGGGGCCGCGGGCTTGGCGCCGCTGCCAGTCGAGCAAGGCCGCCCGCACGGCCGGATGTGCGGCCACCCGCGAGGCCGCCATGCCGGCGGTCTCGGTGCGGATCGCGTCACCCAAATCCTCGCCGTCCAGCAGCACCCGCCCGTCCACGAAGGTCACACCAAGCTGCGCGGCCAACGCGGCCAGGGCCGCCGCATCCTCCAGGTCGATCGCGCGTCGACCGGCGGCCAGACCCAATACCCGATAGAGGGCCCCGCTGTCCAGACAATGCCAGCCCAGATGGTGCGCCAGACGCACGGCCAGGGTGCCCTTGCCGGTTCCGGAAGGGCCGTCGATGGTGATGATCGGAGTCACACTGACTATCCCCCGTCCTGTTCCTCGATCCCGAGCCCGACCGCTGTCGCCAGCCCGGCAAACCCCGGAAAAGAGGTCTCCACGTTGGCACAGTCGCGGACCTCGAGCGGACCGGCCGCACGCAGTCCGGCGATGGCAAAGGCCATGGCGATGCGGTGATCGGCGTGCGCCTCCACGCTCCCGGCGCCGATCCGGCCGCCGACGATGCGGATGCCATCCGCACGCGGCTCGGCCGCGATGCCGAGCCGGGTCAGACCGTTCGCCATCACCGCAATGCGGTCGCTTTCCTTGACCCGCAGTTCCTCGGCACCGGTCAGGATGGTCTCGCCCTGGGCGCAGGCCGCGGCGATGAACAGGGCGGGAAATTCGTCGATGGCATAAGGCACCTGATCCACCGGGATGCGGATGCCGTGCAGCGGCGCCGCGCGCACCCGCAGGTCCGCCACCGGCTCGCCGCCGACCGTGCGCGGGTCCAGCAGTTCGATGTCGGCACCCATGGCGCGCAGAATCGTGATCACGCCGATTCGGGTCGGATTGACGCCAACCCCCGTCAGCAGCAGGTCCGAGCCTGGCGCGATGCTGGCGCCAACCAGAAAGAAGGCGGCCGACGAGATGTCCGCCGGGATCTGGAGCCGACAGCCGGTGAGCCGGCCGCCGCCGGTGAGACACACCCGCGCGCCGCTGCGCCGGACGCCGTAGCCGAAACCGCGCAGCATCCGCTCCGTGTGATCGCGGGTCGGGGCCGGCTCGCTCACGCAGGTCTCGCCCTGCGCATAAAGCCCGGCCAGGAGCAGACTGGACTTGACCTGCGCGCTCGCCACCGGCATCGGATAGCTGATCCCGTGCAACCGCGCAACCGGCGTGATCGTCAGCGGCGCGGTGCCGACAGGCGACTCAGAAATCTTCGCCCCCATCAACCCCAAGGGCTCGGTGACTCGGCGCATCGGTCGGCGCGAAAGCGAGGCATCACCGCCCAGGACCGTAGGGAACGCCTGCCCGGCCAGCAGCCCCGCCAGCAACCGCATGGACGTCCCCGAATTACCCATGTCTAAAGGCCCGTCCGGCGCCGCAAGCCCGTGCAGACCGACGCCCCGCACCCGCACCCGACCGGCGTCCGGCCCCTCGATGGTCACCCCCATGCGCCGGAAGGCGGCCAAGGTGGCGAGCGCATCGGCGCCTTCCAGGAAGCCTTCGATGCGGGTCTCACCGTCCGCGATGGCGGCGAGCATGATCGAGCGATGGGAGATCGACTTGTCGCCCGGCACCTGCAGGCGCCCACTCAGGCCCATCCCAGTCGCGTCGGGCGTGACCAGAAAGCGTCGATCGGTCTGCATAGCCAAGGGCACTCCGATGCCGCCGCAGCGGGCGTCGAGGAAAAGCAGCCGATGATAATCCGATCAGGCCGACTGGGTAAACCCTGGGGTTGTCGACTCGGCAGTTCCGAATTCGGATGGCCGCCGCCAACAGCGTGTCGGCGGCGATGCCGACGGTGAATGCGTTGCGCTTATCCACCCTAATAAAACCGGCTCCGCTGAGGGTGGGTTAGGCGCGCCGCTCGGGGTCGGGGACTCGGCACGGCAGTCGCGCGCAGCACCGCTCCGGGGTCCTGTTGCCGACCGCCGCCACGCGAATTGCGACCGGTTCCTTTAGGGTCAGCGGCAGGCCAAACGGCGCGCCTAGCCACCACACGCGACACCGATGGCGACAAGTAACCAAGTTGCAGGCGCGGGGACCGTGCCCGAAATCAGCAGTTTGACGCATCAGATTTGCCAAGTGCGGCAGCGACCGCATCGGCCGACTGACGCAACCGGCCGACGACAGGAGGCACCGGCGATCTGGGCTGCAAACGTATCGCCGCCCGGCATTTCGACGCCCTGCGCCGCGACGCGGTCACTACATAGCAACAACAGCAACGCCGCCGCCGGGCCGAGTCCTGCGATCCGCTCCGGTCACTTAGGCTTTCCCTTGTCTGGACGATGAATTATTCTGGCGACCCGGCACAAACCTCCACTGAGACTGGCCCGATACATTGCAAGCTGGGAAGTTGGGTCGCTCGCGGCACCCACCGCGATCGCCTCTTCCGATCACAACCGTCGAGAAGGCAGAAGATGCTATGTTCAACAAACTCGCTGAAAGTCTAAAACCGTCGCAGAGCCACAGCCTCGCCAACGCGTTCCGACGTCTCGGCTGGACCGGCTTCTGGGTTCAGGTCCTCATGGGCGCCCTCCCGGTCGTCCTGATGTTCTACACCTTCGTGTTCAGCCAGTCGCTGACCGGACCGCGGGTCGGGCTCGCGCTTGTCGAGTACTTGACGATGATCAGCTTCCTGATCCTGCTGTTCACCATCGTCTGGTTTTATCGTTACACCCGCCTCGCCCCCCGCATCGCGGACGCGAGCACCCGTCCCTCCCAGGGCTCACTCACGGCAACCGCCTGGACCGGGGTGGTCGCCAGCGTCCTGGGCATCCTGTTCTCGATGACCGTGATGCTGCTCGAGGTTGGTCATCTCCTGTTCTACTTCCTGTCCGCACCGCAAGCCGGCGTACCGGTGGTGCAGGCGCAGATGGCCGGCGCGGTCGGCGCCAGTTGGGTCTCGGCGGTGGACATCATGAGCCTGATGTCGCTCATCCTGCTGCTGGGCGCCGAGGTAGCGGTGCTGATCTTCGGTCTCTGGCTGGTATTCCGGACGACGCAGACCAGCGCCGAGTTCGCCTGAGCAACCGTGTCTTGATCGCCTGGGCGACCCCGCCCCGACGCTTGATCGTCAGGCGAGACCCATCACGGCTCCGCTGTTCGCCCCAAGCGCTGTGCTTGAGACGAACCGGAGCCGTTTAAACTTTTACCGAGCGGGCTCCGGCCACTCGAAACCCACAGGGGAGTGAACGGCGTGCCGGCATCCAACCAAAGTCGCGTCAAACGGTACCTGACCCGCGGCCTGATCGCACTGGCGGTGGTCGCGGTGAGCCTGCTCGGGTTGCGAACCTATGTCGCGCTGAACGGACCGCCACTGGAACCCTGGCACACCTTCGTGCCGGACGAACTGACCGTGAACGAGATGGACGCCGCGAACTGGGATCAGTATCTCCAGGCCGAGACCGCAATCTTTGAGCGCATGCGGGTCGAGGTGACTCAGCAACTGGACCCGGAGGACCGCGTCCCCTACAACCGCTACTTCGATGGCAGCCCGGTCTACCCGGCGAATCTGTTTGCAGACTGGAACCACTCCTATTTGCTGGAACCCGAGGGGAAGCCCCGCGGCGCCGTGGTGATGCTGCACGGCCTGACCGATTCGCCCTACAGCCTGCGCCACCTCGCGCGGCGCTATCGCGAGCACGGCTTCCTGGTCATCGGCATTCGCCTGCCGGCCCATGGGACAGTCCCCGCGGCCTTGACCGCGGTGGAGTGGGAAGACTGGATGGCGGCGACCCGGTTGGCCGTGCGCGCGGCCCGACAGCGCAGCGATCCCGCAGACCCGCTGCACCTGGTCGGGTACTCCAACGGCGGTGCCCTGGCTGTCAAGTATGCACTCGATGCCATCGAGGATACACAACTGGCGCGTCCGGACCGCCTGATCCTGATCTCCCCAATGATCGGCATCACCCGCTTCGCCGGCATGGCCGGGCTCGCCGCGCTGCCGGCGCTGCTGCCCGCGTTTGAAAAGGCTGCCTGGCTGGGCCTGTTGCCAGAATTCAACCCATTCAAGTACAACTCTTTTCCGGTCAACGGCGCAGTCCAGTCCCATCGCCTGACCGAGGCCCTACGGCGGCAGACGCAACGCCTGGCCGCCGCCGACCGCCTGACCGGGTTGGCGCCGATCCTGACCTTCCAATCGGTGCTGGACTTCACCGTCAGCACGCCCGCGATCATCTCGGGACTCTATGCCCATTTGCCCGGGAACGGCAGTGAACTGGTGCTGTTCGACGTTAACCGGACGATCAAATTCGGTCCGCTGATGCGTCCGGCCACCGCGGCCGCGATCGATCGCCTGCTGCCGACCCTGCCGCAGCGCTACCGGATCACCATCATCGCCAATGCCGACACGGATGACGCGGACACCGTGGCCCGCACCATCGCCCCCGGCGAGACCACCGCGCAGACCCGGTTGCTCGGGATTCCCTATCCCATGCAGATTTTCTCACTCTCCCACGTCGCCATCCCCTTTCCGCTGGACGATTCACTGTACGGCCTGGAGCCGAATCCGAACGAATTCTTTGGTGCCCATCTCGGCGCCATCGCCGCGCGCGGGGAGCGCGGCGCCCTGATCGTCAATCTGGATTCCTTGTTCCGGATCGCCAGCAATCCCTTCTTTCCGTACCTGCTGACCGAGATCGAGGAAGGGATTGCGGACCCGGCGCCGGTCGTGTCGCCGCAGACCTCGGCGGCCGTTGCCACGCCGACAGTGTCGCCGCCCGCGGAGCCGCTGCCGGACACCTATGAGGAAGACCTGTTCCTTCAGTTCGCCGAGGACCCATGACACCGGCGGCGGCCTTGATCATCGTTTCAGCCAGCGTCCGCCGAGATCCTGGGGCGGAAATCTAAGCCACGGATGTTCTAGACGAACACAGATTTTTTTCTTCATCTGTGAACATCTGTGACATCTGTGGACAATTCCGAATGGTCGCTTCCGCCCGAACGGTGATCATGGCCCGCCCCGCTTACGCCCTGCCACCCGCAGCCGCAATGCATTGAGCCGGATGAACCCGGTGGCATCGCTTTGATCGTAAGCCCCGGCATCTTCCTCGAAGGTGGCAATGGAGGCATCGAACAGGCTGTCGGTGGCGGAGCGGCGGCCGACCACCATGACGTTGCCCTTGTAAAGCTTCAGGCGGACGTCCCCGTTGACCACGCTTTGGGTCTGATCGATGGCCGCCTGCATCATCAGCCGTTCCGGGGTGAACCAGAAGCCGTTATAGACCAGGCTGGCGTAACGGGGCATCAACTCGTCTTTGAGATGCGCCGCCTCCCGATCCAGGGTCAGTGACTCCATGGCGCGATGCGCCTTGAGCAGGATGGTGCCGCCGGGCGTCTCGTAGCAGCCGCGCGACTTCATGCCGACAAAGCGGTTCTCAACGATATCGTCGCGGCCGACGCCGTTCTCGCCGCCGATGCGGTTGAGCTCGGCGAGCAGTGTGGCCGGGCTCATCGCCTGGCCGTCCACCGCCACACAGTCGCCCCCCGCGAAGGTCAGGGTGATCTCGCGCGGCGTGTTCGCAGCATCCTCCGGGGCCAGGGTCCAGCGCCACATCGGCTTGCCGGGCTCGACCCAGGGGTCTTCGAGGTCATAGCCCTCGTAGGAGATATGCAGCAGATTGGCATCCATCGAGTAGGGCGACTTGGTGCCGTCGCGCTTCATCTCGACCGGAATCTGGTGTTCCTCGGCATAGGCGAGGAGCTTCTCGCGCGAGAGCAGGTCCCACTCCCGCCAGGGGGCGATGATCTGGATGTCGGGCTTGAGCGCATACGCGGTCAGCTCGAACCGCACCTGATCGTTGCCCTTGCCGGTCGCCCCGTGGGAGATTGCATCAGCCCCGGTCGCGACGGCAATCTCCACCAGTCGCTTGGCGATCAGCGGGCGGGCGATCGACGTGCCGAGCTTGTACTCGCCCTCGTAAAGTGCGTTGGCGCGCAACATCGGAAACACGAAATCACCGACAAATTCCTCGCGCAGGTCGTCGATATAGATCTCCTTGACCCCGGCGGCCGTCGCCTTGGCGCGCGCCGGCTCCAGTTCCTCTCCCTGGCCGATATCGGCGGTGAAAGTCACCACCTCACAACCGTAAACATCCTGCAGCCACCGCAGAATGACCGAGGTATCCAGCCCCCCGGAGTACGCCAGCACCACCTTGTCGATCTTGCCCTTTGCCATCGCCTCTGCCTCTCGAACCACGGAAAGATGCGCATTATAGACCGCACCTTGACGGGTCGGATCGTGGTCGCGGAAATCTGCCGCCGTGCAGCAAGGACTCACGCGAGGCGGCGCCACCGCCGGCCCGCCAAGATTCAGCGCAGAGCCGCCGGACGGTATGCCGTTGGCGTCCTCGTCCTCACCAACACCGACGCGGAGGCAGGCGCAACATGGGCGTCGGCGAGCACCTTGTCGGCCACCAAAATTCGGAACTGCCGACGGTCGTGTGCGCTCGTCCCGACCGGCTGAAAAATGTATACTCCCCTGTGATGTAAGCCTCGCCTCGCCGTTGCGGCAGCGCGGAGGCCTGTTCCCAGAGTCCAAGCTCGCATGCCGCGGTCACGGTGCACCTGGTCGGTGGCCGGGCACGGCCCAACCGATCGAGTCTGAACAAAGGTACATGCACGCTCAAGCGCCCACTCGCCGGCTACCGCGGATCGGCCTGCTGCTTGCCCTGTTGGTCGCGCTGCCGATCGGCGCCAAAGACCGGATCGGCGAGCAAGACAAAGACCCGGCCTTTGAAAAGGCGCTGCTCAGCAAGTCACCGGCCAAACTCCTAGAGCTGGCCGCGCGCTATGAGAACGGCCGCGGCGTCACTCAGAACACCCGCAAGGCGGTCCAACTCTACTGCAAGGCCGCGGCCAAAGGGGCCACCCGAGCCGCGGTGCAGCTTGGCCAAATCTATGCGTTCGGACGCGGTATCTACCGTGATCAAGACCTGGCCGCCGCCTGGTTCTATCAGGCCGCCGGCAAGCGGGACAGCACCGCGATCAACTTGCTCAAGGTGTTGAAGGTCGAGGGGAAACCCAAGCGCGAGACGGACTGTCTGCTGGACCCGCCGCTGCCCCCCGCATCGGCGGCCGCGCGCTTCGCGTCCCACCCCCATCCGTCCAAGGGCAAGGTCGCCGAACTGGTGCGCCGGCTGGCCCCGGGTTACCAACTGGACCCGGAGTTGGTGCTGGCGCTGATCGAGGCCGAATCCAATTTCAATCCCCGCGCACTGTCACCCAAGAACGCGCAGGGTCTGATGCAACTCATCCCCGCGACCGCCGAGCGTTTCGGTGTCCAGGACGCCTGGGACCCCGAGCAGAACCTGCGCGGGGGCATGGCTTACCTGCGTTGGCTGTTGGCGCGCTTCAAGGGGGACGTTCAACTCGCCCTGGCTGGATATAACGCGGGGGAAGGCGCGGTCGAGCGCCATGGCGGCATCCCGCCTTATGCCGAGACCCGCGCCTATGTGACCCGCATCATCGCGCGGATCAACTGACGGGGTTTCGTCGCGCGCCGCGAACGGTTGATTCGGTTTCACGCAATGTTCGGGGCAAGACCGGTAGCAGGGGGGCTTCAATGGGTTGGTGGGGCAAAGCGGTAGGCGGTACCTTGGGTCTGCTGGTCGGCGGACCCTGGGGGGCACTGGTGGGGGTGACCCTGGGTCATGGGCTGGATCGCGGGGCGGTACAGGTGGACCTGTTCGGGCCGGTCCGGGCCGCCGAGCGCGCGCGTCTCCAGCAGGTGTTCTTGGAGACGACCTTCAAAGTCATGGGCCACCTCGCCAAGAGCGATGGTCGGGTCAGCGAGACCGATATCGCCTTTGCCGAGTCGGTCATGACGCGGATGGGCCTCGACGATTCGGGCCGACGTGCGGCCATCCGTCTTTTCCAACAGGGCAAGTCGGACAACTTCGTGCTCGCGCCCGCCGTCGCTGAATTTCGGCGCCTGAGCGCCGGTCAGACTCAGTTGCACCTGCTCTTTCTTGAAATCCTACTGGCGGCAGCCTACGCGGGAGGGGTGCCGGCCCCGGCCGAGCGTCTGGTGCTGGAGCAGATCCGTGCCGGCTTGCAGATTCCCGCGGCCAGTTTCCGCCGGGTGGAGCGCTTGATCCAGATTCAGGCCCAGATCCTGGGCGGCGGGGGTGCCTGGCGCGGCGGCGGGACCCGCGGCGAGCGTCCGGGCACGAGCCGGCGTCCGGCCGCCGATTCCCTGTCCGGGGCCTATGCGGTCCTCGGTGTCACGCCCAAGGCCAGTGATGCCGAGGTCAAACGCGCTTATCGGCTGCTGATGAACCAGCATCATCCGGATAAACTGGTCTCGCGCGGCGCACCCGCGGAGGCCCTCAAGATGGCGACCCAGAAGACGCAAGAAATTCGCAGCGCTTACGAGACAGTTACCCGCACGCGCGCGGGCGGCTAACCCGAGTGAAAATCTTCGGCGCTTGCGGTAGAGTGAAGCGCTTGCCGGATCTCAATCGCGGCCGACGCAGTCACAGCTTGGCCGGTGAAACACTTCGAGGTAACCATGGCGCCTGATCTGATCGCACCCTCCATCCTCTCCGCGAACTTCGCCAAGCTCGGGGACGATGTCGACAACGTGCTCGCCGCCGGAGCGGACATTGTCCACTTCGACGTCATGGATAACCACTATGTGCCGAATCTGACCATCGGTCCGCTGATTTGCGAGGCCCTGCGTAAACATGGGGTCACGGCGCCTATCGACGTGCATCTGATGGTCAAGCCGGTGGACCGCATCATCCCGGACTTTGCGGCGGCCGGCGCGACCTACATCACCTTCCACCCGGAAGCCAGCGAGCACATCGATCGCACCCTGCAACTCATCCACGCCGAGGGTTGCCAGGCCGGTCTGGTGTTCAATCCCGCCACACCCTTGTCCTATCTGGACTATGTGTTGGACAAGGTCGATATGATCCTGCTCATGTCGGTCAATCCGGGCTTCGGCGGCCAGAGTTTCATCCCCGCGGCACTCGACAAGCTGCGGCAGGTGCGGCGACTGATCGACGCGTCCGGATTGGCGATCCGTCTGGAGGTCGACGGCGGGGTGAAGGCCGACAACATTGCCGCGATCAAGGCCGCCGGTGCCGACACCTTCGTCTCCGGCTCCGGTATCTTCGGCAAGCCGCGCGACGGCGACCCCCACCGTTACGACACCATCATCCGCCAGATGCGCGAAGCGCTGGCGGCCGTGAGCGGCTGACGCCGCGGTTGATTCGCCAGGAGTTCCGACCGGATGCTGCGCCCCAAGATGATTTTGATCGATCTGGACGGAACACTGGTCGACAGTGTTCCGGATCTGGCTTATTGCGTAGATGAAATGATGGTCCGGCTGGGGCGCCCGCCCCGCGGCGCGGCGGCGGTGCGCAACTGGGTCGGCAACGGGGTGGAGCGTCTGGTGCGGCGGGCCCTGATCGGGGAACTGGACGGTGAGCCGCCGGACGCCGATTACGCTCTTGCCTATCCGCTCTTCCTTGAGCTGTACAGCGAGAACACCTCCGGGCGTTCGATGCTGTATCCCGGCGTGCGTGAAGGGCTCGACTATCTGCGCGGCGCCGGCTATCCGCTCGGCTGTGTGACCAACAAGGCCGCGCAATTCACCCTGCCCCTGCTCAAAGACCTCGGGGTCCTGGACGATTTCGGCATCGTCGTGAGCGGTGATACCCTGCCGGAGAAGAAGCCGCATCCGCTGCCCTTGCTCCATACCGCCCGGCACTTCGGGGTCGATCCCGCGGAGTCGCTGATGATCGGCGACTCGGTGAGTGACGTGAAGGCGGCGCGTGCGGCCGGTTTCAGCATCATCTGCACGAGCTATGGCTACAACCATGGTCAGGATATCCGTGAGGCCCACCCGGACGGTGTCATCGACTCGCTGGCTGAACTCAAAGGGCTCCTGGCCAGGGCGGCTTAGGAGACCCCGATGACCCCCGATGTATTTGCTGCCCTGGTCGATCAGGGTCACAACCGTATTCCGCTCGTCTGTGAGGTCCTGGCGGATCTCGACACCCCGTTGAGCGTCTATCTCAAGCTGGCCGAAGGTCCGTATTCCTATCTCTTCGAGTCCGTGCAGGGCGGCGAGAAATGGGGCCGCTATTCGATCATCGGACTGCCCTGCCGCACCGTGCTCAAGGTGACCGGGACCCGGATCCAGGTCGAGCGCGACGGTGAGCTCATCGAGTCGGTCGAGACGGCCGACCCGTTGGCCTGGATCAGCGCCTTCCAGGCACGCTTCCGGGTGGCGACCCATCAAGGCTTGCCGCGTTTCACCGGCGGCCTGGTCGGCTATTTCGGCTATGACACCATCCGCTATATCGAGCCGAAACTCGCCCGCTGTCCTAATCCGGACCAACTCGGTACCCCGGACTGTCTGCTCATGGTCTCGGACGAAGTGGTGGTCTTCGACAACCTGAGCGGGCGGATGTACATCATCCTGCACCTGGACCCGGTTGTCGGCGACACCCTGGAGTCCGGCCGCGAGCGGATGCGTGAACTGATCGGGCGCATGCAGCGGGGCGCCCCGCGGCGGCCCGCGGCGGACGAGCGCCGCGTCCATGAGGGCGATTTCATTTCCGGCTTTACCCAGAAAGGTTTCGAGTCAGCGGTCGACCGCATCAAGGGCTACATCCTGGATGGGGACTGTATGCAGGTGGTGTTGTCCCAGCGGCTCTCGATCCCCTTCCAGGCTCGGCCGTTGGACCTGTACCGTGCCTTACGCGGACTCAATCCCTCCCCTTACATGTATTTTCTGGATCTGGACGGGTTCCAGATCGTCGGCTCGTCCCCTGAGATCCTGACCCGGCTGGAAGATGGCGTGGTCACGGTCAGACCCATCGCCGGTACCCGCCGCCGTGGTTACAGCGAGGCCGAGGACAAGGCGCTGGAAGTCGAACTGCTCGCCGACCCCAAGGAACTGGCCGAGCACCTGATGCTGATCGACCTGGGCCGCAATGACACCGGCCGGGTCGCCGCGGTCGGCACCGTGCGGGTGACCGACCGCATGATCGTCGAGCGCTACTCCCACGTCATGCACATCGTTTCCAATGTGGTCGGGACGCTCGCTGATGGGCTGACCGCCATGGACGTGTTGCGCGCCACCTTCCCCGCCGGCACCGTCTCCGGTGCCCCCAAGATCCGCGCCATGGAGATCATCGACGAATTGGAACCGGTCAAGCGCGGCATCTACTCCGGTGCCGTGGGCTATCTGGGCTGGAATGGCAACATGGACACCGCCATCGCCATCCGCACCGCCGTCATCAAGGACGGCATCCTGCACATCCAGGCCGGCGCCGGCATCGTGGCCGACTCGGTACCGGAACTCGAATGGCAGGAGACCATGAACAAGGGCCGCGCCATCTTCCGCGCGGTGTCCCTGGCGGAGGCGGGGATCGACCGCAATAGTGTCGATTGCTAAGAATTCTCGATAGGCCGACCCGCAACAAACGGAACTGGTTCACAGTTTTCGAATTTGGGTGGGTTGGCACGCCGCTAGTCGCCGCCGTTGTGCTATACAGGTAGTCGATAGGGATCATGGATACTTTGTCATGTGCAATACGGTATGGAGCGCGGGCTGCCGATGTCCGGTAGTGCCAGTCTCAAATCCAACGCTGGCCCGGCGCCACGGCGTGCGTTCGCTTGTTCCCCGCTCTGTCATGCACCAGACGCTTCATTGCCGAAGACTGCTTCGGCGCGACCCGCTGCCCCAGTCTGACGCCCCCAGCCTGACCAGGTCATGATGTGTCGGCCAATGGTGGCGGATGCGGAAACTGTGTGCCGCAAAAACTCACACAGATCGGTAATGGAGAATTGTCGTGCGTAAAGTAGGCGAGCGTGTTTGCAAGCCCAGAACGAGAGGCTCGGCGGCTACCCTGGTTTCGTTCTTGTTGTTGTTTCAGGCCGGCGTTGCGGCCGTGGCGCAAGGAGCCGAGCCGGCGTATTTCAGCGTCAATACGCTATCGCTTGCGAATGGCGCGGCGATTGATGAAGTGACCATCAGCGGCCCTCCGGCGCCGCCTCCCGGTTTTCAACTCGAGCGCCAGGCGGCGGCTTTGCCGACACCTGACTTGGCCGCTGGTATCAATGTCCTGACGGTGCCTGCATTCAACTGGGTGTTCGGTTGTTCGGCCGTATCTGGTGCCATGGTTGCCGGGTATTATGACCGGTCCGGGTGGCCAAACATCTATGTTGGCCCCACCAACGGCGGTGTCATGCCATTGAATAACAGTTCATGGCCAACCTGGTCCGATGGGTCCAGAACTTATCCGAATTGCCCATTGATCGCGTCCAAGAACGGGGTCGATGGCAGAACATCACGGGGTTCAGTCGACGACTATTGGGTTCAATACGGCAGCGCGACCTCCGATCCCTACCTGCGTAATGGCTGGACCCAGCACGCCTGGGGAGAAGCGATCGGCGACTACATGAAGACCAGTCAATCCGCTTTCGGTAATACCGACGGGTCAACGACATTCTATAATTACACCAGCTCAGCGAACCGCCTCACTTGCGATGCCATGGCAGCCGATAATCTGCCTGACGGCACCTTGGGCAGAAAGCTCTTCTACCAGGCCAGAGGGTATACGGTAACAGACTGTTACAACCAGAAAACAGACAATACTATTTCCGGCGGGTTCTCGTTCGCGCAGTTCAAAGCGGAGATCGATGCCGGCCGTCCGGTGCTTCTGAACTTGGCAGGCCATAGCGTGGTGGGTGTCGGTTATGACGCTGCTACCAACTTGGTTTACATCCATGATACTTGGGATTACAGCGATCATACCATGACCTGGGGGGCCGGTTATTCGGGCATGGGGTTGATGTCCGTCAGTGTCGTCAATCTGAGCCTTAATGCCCCGAATCCGCCATCGGGTCTGACCGCGACTGGATTCTCAACCTCCCAGATCAACCTTGCCTGGACCGATAACAGTACCAACGAAACCGGCTTCCTGCTGGAGCGTAAGACGGGTTCCGGCGGCGCTTGGTCACAGATCGCCAGCCTCGGCGCCAATGTCGTAACCTTCAGCAATACCGGACTGACGGAGGGGACGACTTATTATTATCGGGTGCGTGCCTACCATTCATACGGAACCTCGGCCTACTCCAATGAGGCGATGGCCGCGACGCCGGTCGCCTTGCCGGCTGCGCCTTCCAATCTAACCGTGAGTGTCATTGCGTCAACCCAGATCACTCTGACATGGACCGACAACAGTACCAACGAAACCGGCTTCTTGGTTGAGCGCAGGACGGGTACGAGCGTAACCTGGTCACAGATCGCCAGCCTTAGCGCCAATGTCCGAGCGTTCAGTGACACCGGTCTCACGGCGGGCACCACCTATTATTATCGGGTGCGCGCCCGCAATGCCTCCGGCTATTCCGGCTATTCCAATGAAGTGATGGCTGCCACCCCGCCGCCGCCGACGCCGCCATCGGGGCTCACGGCAACCACCAATTCCGCGACTCAGATCACTCTGGCGTGGGTCGACAACAGTCCCAACGAAACCGGTTTCTTGCTTGAGCGCAAGACGGGTGAGAGCGTCACCTGGTTGCAGATCGCCAGTCTCGGCACCAATGTCCGAACATTCAGCAACACCGGTTTGACGCCGAGCACGACCTATTATTATCGAGTACGTGCGACGAATAGTAACGGCAATTCGGCCTATTCGAACGAGGCCGGCGCGACCACCAACCCGCCTCCCTGTTCATCCGGGACAACGCCGATCGGCGTCGGCGGGATCGCGATGGGGATTTTGGCAGCGACCGACTGTAGCTCTACTGTGCGCATGGGGAGGTATTACGACAATTTCACCTTTGCCGCGACCGCCGGTACGCGATACACCATCACACTCAACGCCGCGGCATTTGATGCCTATCTTTACCTGCTCGGAAGCACGGGTCAAACGCTAGCCTTTGACGATGATGGAAATGGCGGCACTAACGCGAAGATTGTCTTTAGTCCGACAACCTCGGGAACATTGACGATTCATGCGTCTTCATACTCACAAGGTGAAGTCGGTGGTTATACGGTAGCGGTCGCGCAATCGAGCGGGGCCTGCTTGTCATCGACGACGGCGATCGGTGTCGGCAGCAGTGCGAACGGGGCCTTGGCCGCGACCGACTGTATTTCTGTCGTGCGCACGGGAAGTTATTACGATAATTTCACCTTTGCGGCGAAAGCAGGTATCAGATACACGATCACGCTTACCGCGTCGGCGTACGATACCTATCTGTACCTGCTCAACAGCACGGGCCAAACCCTGGCCTACGATGATGATGGGAATGGCGGCACCAACGCGAAGCTCATCTATACGCCGACAGCCTCGGGGACGCTGACCATTCATGCGACGTCCTATGATACCGGAGCGACCGGCAACTATACCGTTTCGCTAAGAAAGAGTAAGTGATGAACTTTGGTTCGCGCTGATCGCCGGCGCGGTCATCGGCCGGCGGGTGGATAAGCGATAGTGCAGTCTACGCAATACCGTGCCGCCGCTGGCGGACGACTGCGCTGCGCTTGTCCACCCGACAATGCCGCGTGGTCGTCACCGTGATCAAAATCACAGGGAGAGGGGCGTCGTCTTTTCCTTCGGTTCAAGGGCGGGATGATGTACCTTAGGTCACGGCCGGCGTCTGGTGTAGAAAGCGCGCGTCGCCGAGTTGCTGGAGTACGAAGTCGGCAACGTCGGCGCGGGAAAGCCGGGCGGCGGTGAGCGATTTGTCCAGGCCGCTGCGGTAGTTGCCGGTCTTGGGGCCGTCGGTCAGCCCACCCGGGCGCACGATGGTCCAGTCTAGTCCACTGGCCCGGATCAGGCGCTCCTGCTCCTCCTTGGCGGCCATCACCTTTTTCAGCGCGAGTTGCATCAGCACTTTGAAGAACAGCGGCACCTGATCCTTGCTGTCGCCCACGCCCATGGAGGTGACGGCGATCAGACGCCGCACGCCTTGTGCCTGCATCGCGCCGAGGATCACGGCCGTGCCGAGCGCCTCGATGGGTGCGCCCCCCGGTCGCGTCCCCAGGACACAGATGACCGCATCCGTCCCTTCAATGCAGGCAGCGACCTGGGCGGGGTTGAGTACGTCACCGACGATGACGGTCAACCGCCCTGGCGCCGTTTGTAGCGCTGCGGGGTTACGGGCGAGCGCCTTGACCGCGTGACCCTGATCCAGTGCCTGGGTCAGCACCTGTTGTCCGGTCCCGCCGGTAGCACCGAAGAGTGCAATTTTCATATTGGTATTCCGTTGTGTCGATGCCGCTACGAGGTGTTCGCCGGCCCCATGGTGTGAGCATATCCACCGCTCAGGCCGCCGCTCCCATCTCCCGTGCCCGTTCCAGCCGCCCGGAGAGCGCCGCCGCATTCACAGCGGACGTCAGCTCCGGCCATCCCGCGCAATGCCGCTCGACCAGACCCGCCAGCATCTCGATGTGTTCCGGTCGATCGTTGAGACAGGGGATGTAGCCGTAGGACTGACCGCCGGATTGCAGAAAGTAGTCGCGGTTCTCCACCGAGATTTCCTCGATGGTTTCCAGGCAATCCGCCGAAAAACCCGGTGAGATGACCTGGATCGAGCGCACCCCGGCACTGCCCCACGCCTTGAGGGTCTCGTCGGTGTAGGGCCGCAGCCATTCCTGCACGCCAAACCGGGATTGGAAGGACAGGAGCCAGCGTTCCGGCGTCAGCCCCAATTGTTCGACGACCAGGCGCGCCGTCTTCTGGCACTGGCAATGGTAGGGGTCGCCGTTGAGGAAATAATCCATGGGAATCCCATGGAACGAGAACAGGAGCCGATCCGGCTCGCCGTGCTCGTCCCAATACCCCCGGATACTCGAAACCAGGGCGGTGATGTATCCGGGGTCGTCGTGATACTGGTTGACGAACCGCATTTCCGGCAGCAGCCGCCAGGTCGCGAGTTCACGGCTGACCGCGTCGAAGGTGGAGGCCGTGGTGGTAGCCGAATACTGCGGGTAGAGCGGCAGCACCAGCAGGCGCCGCACATTGGCCGCGCGCAGGTGGGCCAAGGCGCTCGGGATCGAGGGGTTGCCGTAGCGCATCCCCAGGGCGACGCACACCGGTCCGGGGAGACGGGCATCAAGAGCCTCCTGCACGGCCTTGGCCTGACGTTTGGCGATCGCCAGCAAGGGTGAGCCGTCCGCGGTCCACACGGCCTGATAGGCCTGAGCGGTGCGCGGCGGGCGCACCCGCAGGATGACACCGTGCAGGATCAGCCACCAGATCAGCCGCGGCAATTCGACCACCCGCGGATCCCAGAGAAACTGCGCCAGGTAGCGGCGCACGGCCGGGGCCGTCGGCGCGTCGGGGGTGCCCAGATTGACCAGCAGCACGCCCAGGCGTTCGGGGGTGTCATGGCGCAGGTCCGGGTTGTTGATGTAGATCATCGTTCCATCTCACTCACGTGACCCGACCGCGTCAGTCCCGGCCCAACGGGGGGCCGTGCATATCGTGGCGGTCAGGTGCTGATTCAAGCCGCGGCTCGCCGCAGGCTGGCCTCGACCCGCGCCTGCTTGAGCAGGCGATCGTCGATCACCCGCGGGTAAAGACGCCAGATGGCGTCGACTAAGGTCGCATGGCGCACGGCCGCTCGCTCCAAATCATGGCGGGTGGCCTCATCGAGCCCGGGCAGAGCGAGCAAATAGGGGGCGAGCCAGGCGATATAGTCGCCCACCAGACGCCCGGCGGCGGTATTCGTCCATTGCGTGTTGATCGTCAGCGGCGGAAAGTCGGCCTGTGCCAGTCGTCGACCGCTCAATCCGGACGCGTCCGGCTGCTCCAGTCCGAGCGCTTGCTCGCCGTCGCGTCGAAACCACTGCGTCCGGCGCCGCGCTCCTGCCGCGGTCGCGATCAGCCGCTCCAGTGTCTCTACATGAGGACGCCGGCCCTTGTCGTCACGCTCCGGAACACCCTGCGCGGTCAGAGTCGGGGAACAGAACGGCCGCGTGTCGCCGCGCCCACCGGCATTCCAGGCGGCGTGCTGCGCGCGCCCGGCAAGTGCCGTGGCATCGCCGATCAGGGCGGTGCCGATCAGGGCCAGCGGCCGCATGTCCGTATCCAAGAGCCACTGTTCCAACTCCGCTGCCGGCGCAAAGGGCAGGTTGGGCGTCGCCAGCCGGATCTGCGCGATCAGGGCCGTCGACGCGGCGAGCGAGGATTCGACATCGAGGGCGGGGTTCAGCGGCACGCGGGCGAGCCCGGCCGTGTGCGACCAGGCCCCGACGTTGAAATAGCGCGCCGCGCCCGGTTCCTGATCCCGATTCCAGGGGCCGGACCGCGGGCGCGCCAGGACCTGGATCTGCCAATGGCGGCCGTCCAGGGTCAGCGCCCGCCCGTCCCTGGTCCCGACCACTGCCACGACACCCAGGAACGGATTCACCCGGCGCAGACAGTAACAGCGGGTATCCGCGTCCAATTCCATGGCTGCAGCGCAATCCCTCAAGCCTGGGACTTGAGGTGCTGGAAGAGGGCGCGGAAGCGCTGGGGGTCCGGGGTGCCGAAAACCGGGTCATCAGCCCGCGGCGCGAGCGCCTCGACGGCGTCCCAATCCGCTTCGCCGAGGCGCTCCAGCGCGATCGGAAAGGCTTCCGCATCCTCGAGTGCCTGGTGCTCTCGCAAGGTGTTCACCAACTCCCGGCCCTGGGTCTCCACTTCGTCGCGACGCAGGACTTCCTCGTTGACGATGCCCTCCAGCGAGCGGCGGAAGCGTTTGTTGAGCTGGTTGAGAACCCCGTGCTGGCGCATAAGTACCTCAAAGACATCACGATTTTTCAATCCTTTATCCAGCACGCGCCGGTAGATCAGATCCTCCGTGGGATGATGGATCGTATCGGAATAGCTCTCCAGGTATTCGAGCATCTCGCTGATCAGTTCGTAGTCGGGCTCCTCGCACGCGTGGAAGCGGTCGAGCAGGGCGGCGAGCAGGTCGAGCAGGCTCGCGAGACGGGTATGATCCTGGTTGAGTCGGGTCATTACCGGGTGCATGGGCACATTCCTCCGAGTTGACAGGTCCGGGCGGCCCGCGCGGCGGGGTCGGCACGGGGCGATTGGACAGGCCGGGAGACGGCCAATCCCGCTCCAAGCCCTCTTAATAGGGCATCGCAGCCGCCTTGCCAAGGGAAGCAACGTGATTGGGTATCGGCAATGCTCACGCATCGGCCTCTTCGGCACCGCCCCGGCGCTCCCGGCGCTTGCGCCGCCGTGCGAGTTGGCGCCAGACCCAGCCGTCCGGGCCGTCTTCGCCGGTGACCACGTAACGCAGTGCGTGGCGGTCGATCAAGGTCCAGTCCATGCTGCCGCGTGCGCCCTCCCGACCACAGAACAGCAGTTGATCGCCCTTGCGGACCCGGTCGGTCAAGGCGGGGAGAAGTCGGCGCTCGTCGTTGTGCTCCAGCAGCAGCGGGATGACCGCCAGCCGCCGCTCCCGGTCCCGCGGATCGGTCACCAGATGGTCAATGGTGAGCGCGGCGGCGCATTCTTCCTCTGCCATCACCGCCCCGGCTTGTTCTTTGTTGAGCTCGATCTGCCACACTTGGGGGACTTGATCCTGGAGCACGGCGCTGATCCGGCTGATCAGCGCACAGGCCCAGGCATCCTCCTGGAACCGGGAGTAGTGGATGAATTCCCAGAGCAGCGGCAAGGTCAGACGTACGCGGATGCCGTCGGCGATGATGATGCTCGGGTGCATCACCACCTGGGCCCCGACCCGATCGAACAACTCCTGATTGTCGAGATGGTTCTTGCGGGCGACCACGAACAGGTCCCGGTTCAGTTGCAGCGCGGTCATGATGATCGACAGGTTGGTGGCGTCATCATCCGTTCCAGCCACCAAAGCCACGGCGCGATCGATATGCGCCTGCTCCAGGGTCGCGGCCTCGGTCCCGCGGCCCTGAACCACCCCCGCGCCCGGAATTCCGGTGAGATGGGGTTTGGCGTCCACGACCATCAGGTCCAGGCCCTGGTCCTTGAGATGCCGATACAGGGCCTTGCCGAAACGTCCGAAGCCGCAGATTACCCAGAGCCCCTTGACCGGCGGATAGAGCGGCTCGGTGAGGGGCTCGTCACTCTCGCCCGTGAGCCAGTCCCAGAGCAGGGTCATGCAAGGCGCTTCCAGCGCGATGGCCAGATAGAGCGCGAAGGCATCGAAGGGGTCGTAAATATGGTCGGTACCGAAGGAGGCCATGTTGGCCTCCACCTCATGTGAGTCGGCCCGGCAAATCACCTTGATCCGCGGGCGCAGGAGTTTGGCGGCGATGGCGATCTTGAGGTTCGTTTCGTTGACGTTGCTGACCGCCACCACCCCCTGGCAGAGGGGGTGGTCGAGACCCGCCGCCAGTAGATTCGACGGCCGGCGCGCATCGGCGCACAGGGCGGGGACGTATTCGCGATGATTTTCCAGCGCCAGCAGGCTGATGCGCTCCTGGTCACTGTCGATGACCACGGCGTGCTGATGACGGTCAGTGAGTGCCTTGACCAGGGCGCCGCCGGTCTGACCGTAACCGCACACTAGATAAAAGGGATCGCGCAGGTGCGCCACCCGGGCGCGCAAGCGGCTTTCGGCGCGGGCCCGGCGAAAGGTCGGCTCCTGCAGCAGAGCGATCAGCGCACCCGCGGCATAGATCCAGATCGCCACCGTCCCGAAGATCACGAAGGAGACCCACAGCCGCTGGGCATCGGTAAAGGGGTTGGGGATCTCGCCGAAGCCGATGGTCGTCGAGGTGTAGGCGACGACGTAAAAAGCGTGGAAAAACCCCATCGGTACGGGGTTGCCGGCCGAGTCCTGGGCCGGAATCAGGACGAGACCCAGGATCGCCACGGCATAACTCACGATCAGCATGATCAGCGGCGCACGCATGCGCCGCATGATGAGGAAGACGATGCTGTCCATGGTGAGTCCGGTGCGCGCGTGTTGAGGATGGGGTCGGGAGCGCGGGTCGGCGGTCCGGGCCGGGCTAACGCCGCAGCAAAAAGGTCTCGATCACCAGCAGGATGACCGAAATCACGTTTGCAATCAGTGCTCCTGCTGCCAGTGAGACGATACTGGCCATGGTCGACGGAGTCATGCCGATGCCGCTCGTGTAAGCTGCCATGACCCACACCAGGGCTCCTGCCATGAGCTGCAGCATGGCCACCAGGCTGGTGGCGAGCAAGAGTGCGCCTAACTGGGAGCGGTCGCCGAACTTGAGCACCGTCGCGATCAGGTTGACCACGATCACCGCAAAAAACTCCCACGGGTGGTGGTGGGACGGATCGTCGATGTCGCCGATCACGAATCCGAAGTTCAGGGTAAGGGACAACACGATGAAAAAGCCGAAGACGACCTTCTCTGGATTCATGGGGGGCTCCGGGTAACGGCGGCGCAATGCCGGTCGCTATTGTGACGGACGGCAGGCAAAAGGCAACGTCGACGCGACGACGAACGGTTGGGTCGCGCGTTGGCGGCTCCGGCACCTCGGACCCCGCCCGGTCCCGGTCCGTTCTCATGACCGCGCGATGACGTTTCGCCATTGTTTGACACTGATCACAATGTTGGATCAATACCTTGCATAAGCTCCAGAGGAACGCGGTGCCGCGTCCGAACTCGGGCCCTGTCCGGCGTCAGCGACGGTTCCCAACCATCGGGGTGGAGTTACCGTCACCTTGCATCGGCTGCGGTAGACGCCCGGCTCGGCGCAGTCTCCGCACGAATGTACCCAATTCAGTGGGAGTCTCTCCATGACAAAACGTGACAACAACGGTTCCGGCATCGATCGCCGCGGCTTTCTAAAAGGGTTTGCGTCGGCGACCGTGGCCGCCGGCCTGGTCGGGTCGCGCGAGGTGTTCGCCGACGAGGACCGTGCATCCGAGCGGTTCGGCCGCGGACTCCTGGCGCCGCCCGCCATCAATGCGACACCCGGCACCGAAAAATACTGGAAAAAAGTCCGTAAAGCATTCGCGCTTGCGGATGACTACATCCATATGAACACCGGAACCACCGGGTCCCAGCCCGAGTTCGTCCAAAACAACCTCGCGGTCTACAACCGCTATAAGAGCCAGGACCCGCGGGATTGGTCACTGAATCTGGCGGCGGACTTCCCCGACCTGTTCCCGGTGGTGCCCTCCGCCACCGGCGCCCGCCAGTTGTTGGTCGCCAATACCTATGGGGCCAATGCCGACGAGATCGTGCTGAGCTACAACACGACCGATGCCTGCAACCTGATCTTCGCCGGTACCCCCTGGCAGCCCGGTGACCGTATTGTCACCACCAACCTCGAGCATTCGGCCCTGGCCGGCCCGATTGCCTGGGCGCGCGACTACCACGGGGTGGAGGTCGTGATGGTCGACATACCGTCAAACTTTACGGCCGACATTACGGTCGATGATGTGCTAGGGTGGTTCGATGCGGCCCTGATTGACACGGGTGCCGAGCAAAAGCAATATCTTGCCATTTCAGAGATCTTCTACAAGAACGGCCTGCGCCTGCCGGTACCTGAGTTGTGCGCGCTCGCCCGGAGTCGCGGCGCTTTCTCGATCATCGACAGTGCCCACGGCTGGGGCATGCTGCCGATCGACTGCCACGCCTACGGGGCGGATTTCATCGCCGGGGCCGGCCACAAGTGGCTGTGCGGAGGTCCCGGCACCGGTATCTGCTATGTACGCAACTCGGATACGCCGCCCCACCTGCTGCCGCCCTTTGCGATCGGGAACTTCGCGAGTTACGGCAATCCCTTCGTGGCGCCCAGCACGCTGTATCAGAACCGTAACTGGAGCCCTGCATCGCAGATGCAGAGGCGCGGCGAGCTCAATGTCTCCGCGCTCTATGCCATGACCGATTCACTGTCCTTCTTCGCCCAGATCGGTATCGAGAACATCTACGAGCGCGCCGTTGCCCTCGGCAACTATCTCAAGGGTCTGATTGCTGACCACTGGGGGCCGGACGCACTTTGGGTTCAGGAAAACCCCGACGACCGCTTCGCTACCGGGCTCACGGCCTTCAATCCCTTCGCCGACAAAGATAATGGCGCGAGCTTCGCGACCATGAACAGCGCCATCAGCGTCATCCTGAGCAATCTGGCCCTGGAGACGCCGAAAATCTATATCCGTTCCGTCTCCTGGCGCAGCAGCCAGAGTGTCCCGGCGGACGACCGGGTGGGATTGCGGATTGCCACTCATGCCATGTACAACAACTATGACGAGATCGACCATGTTTTTGCGCGTCTGGTCAACCAGGTCAACCGCAGCGGTTTGGCTCAGCTCTGATTGATCAGGCTCCACTCGGATTGAGCGCCGGCAAGGTTGCGCGGCGGATGCGGGTCTCGGGGCGAGGCGGCCGCAAGACGTTGGGGATACGGCCGACCTGCCGCATGAACTCGCGTTTCCAGCGCGCGAAGTCGAGCGGCTGGCGGCCGTAGAGTGCGCGGTCCAGTTCACGCATCAGCCGGGTCAACTCGGCGCGGTCCGCGCGCGGGCGCAGGGTCAGGATGCGTTCGGTGAGGTTGGGGGTGCCGCCCTGGTCGGGCGCGTGCAGGAGGTGTCGGGCGGACCGCTCGAAGCGCTCACACCAGGCAACCGGGTCGCGCGCCTGATGGGCGTCACGCACGCACATCAGCAGGCGGCTGCTCTCCGGTAAACGTCTGATGGCCGCCGCCTTGGCGCGGGCCGCCAGGCGTGCCGGGTCCAGCCGTTGCAGGAGACGGGTGCTGCCGTTCATCAAGCGGTCGATGGTCTGCGATGACCATGAGCGCAAGCTGGTGTTCAGGCCCGCGCCGGGCAGGCGCCGCTGATACAGGACGCCGATCCAGTAACCGGCGAGGACCAACAGGATGCCGGTGATCGGCAGCCAGACCTTGGACCAACCGGCGCCGGCATCGATGAGCGAGACGGCCAACCCCAAGGGTCCGCCGGCGCCCTGGATGCTCAGGGTGCGGATCGGCAGGGTGGCGACCTGGCGCGATCCGGTCTCCAGATTCCACCAGGGGACTTTGATCTCGGGCAGGCGCAGGGTGCCGCCGCCCTGGGGCACCAGGGTGTAGTACTCGGTACGCGTTGCCGTCAGTTGACGGCCGTCCTTCGACAGGCTGTTGGCGGTGAGTGTCTGTTCGCGATAGATGCGAAAATCCGGACTGACCAGTTGCTCCTCGAGATTCGGGAGTTGGGCGGCGAGCCCGCCCGCCGCCGTGCTCTCCAGCACCAGTGTGACCGGCTGGCCGGGTTCGACCCGCTCGGGCCGGTCGAAGTCGGCGTTGAGACTGAGTGAGCGCAGCGGCAGCCAGGGGCGCACCGCGGCCATTGCGGGGCGGACCTGGAGTGCGATCGGGCTGGTGCCGATGGCCTCGTAACGCTCGGGGGCGCCGTAGCTGCCGGGGCGCGTTCCGGTGATCTTCGGCGGCGGCAAGGTGAGATCGCCGGCGCGCAGCGGGGTGAGTACCAGCCAGAATTGGGTGACCAGTTCGCGGCCGTCACCGCTGCCGCGGGTGCTGGTGGTCGGTCCCGCGAGTTTCTGCAGCAGCACAGCGTCTTGCCCGGCAAGGTCCGGATCGGCGGTGATCAGTTCATCCGGGCTGATCAGATCCAGCCGCAGCAACAGGTTCTGCTGGACATAGGGCTGGGACGCGTCGAGCGACCATTCCAGTCGGGGCGGTCGCAGGCTGCGCTGGGTCGGCGCCGACGATGCAGCGTAACCGCCTGGCCAGTGAGGCTGATAGCCTTGGCCAGGCGCCGGTCCGGGAGAGGAGCCGGACGGCAGGCGCGGGGCTTGACCGGGTAACCCATAGGGCGCCTGGCCCGGCAGCGGGCCTTGGGGCGGCATGGGGTAGCTCGGCGGCGCCCCCCTGGAGTTATCCGGCGGGGTGGGGCGGAACTGCCAGGGTTGCCCCTGGATTTGGGGTGGGGTCCACTGACCCGCGGGCGCTTGCGCGGGGGCCCCGGCCGGCGGTGCGCCGGAGGGGTCATAGGGTGTCCAGCCGAATGCGGCGGACCACAGGAGCCAGAGTCCGAGTCCGAGTCCGAGTCCACGTCTCATGGTGACCCCGGCGCGGCGGCCGATCCGGGTGCGCCAGACAGGTTCGAATGCTGCTGTTACCACGGTCGACTCTCCCGCAGTGGACCGCCCGCCGCTTGTATCAGGCGTTGCTCTTCGAGCTTGAACTGGTTACCGATCAGCAGCGTCGGGTCGCCCTCGACCTGTCGCAGCCGCTGTTCCATGACCGCCATGCCCGGCCCCATCGCCTGCTGACCGCCCAGCGCCGGGGTGTCGCCGGGTCGGGCATCCGGCGGCAACTCGGTCGCCGGTTGCTGGCCTTGCTGATCGAACTGGTCGATCGCAGCGGTTTGCTCGTCCGGTCGCGGCGCGTCGGGCATCGCCATGTCGGGCTTGCCGGCCGGCCGTGTGCCCTGGCCTGCGGTCGGCGGCCGGCCGGCCGGGTCGCGACTGTCCTTGGATGACTGGTCTGCCGGGTCGGCGTGCTCACCGGTCTGGTCCTGCTGCTCGGGCGCCTCGGCCTGGCCCGTACGTTCACCGCGGGGGTCCGGTCGCCGGCCTTGGCCCTCGCCCGCATCCTGACCGCCTTGAGCCTCGGGTTTGCGGCCGGCCTCGGCGTCACCCTGGGCGTCCCGGCGGGTGTCCGGTTGCTTGCCATCACCTTCGCCGTCCGCTTTGCCGCCCGGCGCATCGGGTTTGCGGTCGCCCGCCGCGACGCTCTCGGCTTCCGGGCGATCGTCCGGCCGCTGGCCGTTACCCTCATCCGGCGCCTGGCCGCCCTCGTCCTGACCGTTGTGCCGGTCGGCCTTGGCCGCGGTGTCCCGATCCTGTTCGCCCTGCGCCTGGCCCGCGGCCTCAGGCGCTTGTTCTCGCGTGTTAGCCCCGCCGGCGGTCTGTTCCCGCCGGGTCCGATCATCCCCATCCTTGCCGTTCTCCGTGTTCTTTCGACCCTGCGTCTGCCCCTCGTCCTGACCCTGTTGCGTGGACCGGCTCTGCTCGCGGCCGACCTCCTGCTCCTTGGACGCATCCGGCGATTCGCCCGGCGGTTGATCAGCGGCGGATTTGTCTCCCCCCTGGCCGCGCGTGGTCTTGGTCCGCTCGGCGCCCTTTCCCTGCGGTTCGTCTTTACCCTCAGTGCCGTCCGCGGAGGTCTTGCCGGCCTGGCCCGCGCCCTCCTGTTGTCCGGACGCGCCGCCGGATTGTTGCTGATCCTCGTGCTGCTCGGTCGGCTCTTGCCCGCCCTGTTGTTGCTGATCCTGTTGCTCTTGCTTGCCTTGCTGTTGCTGGTCCGGTTGTTGGTCGCCTTGCTGTTTCCGGTCCTGCTGTGCTTGCTGACCCTGTTGTTGCTGGTTTTCCTGTTCCTGCTGTCCCTGCTTTTGTTCCTGTTTCTTGTCCTTTGCCTGTTCCTCCTGCTGCTGCGCCTGGGTCTGCTGCTCCTTCTTTTGCTGCGCCTGAGCCTGCTGCTCTGGTTTCGGTTCAGGCTTCGGCTGCTCCTCCTTGCGCTCATACGCGCGCTGCTCCAGGCGTGCGAGCATGGCGCGGGCGAGCGCCAGATTGTGGGCCGCGTCATCGTCGGTCGGTTCGGCGCTCAACACTTGCTCGTAGGCGAGCGCGGCCCCGGTGTAATCCCCCAAGTTAAAGCGCGCATTACCCAGGTTGTAGCGAGCCGATCGGGCATCGCCCTCCGGCACCGCTTCCTGAAAGGCCTGGGCCGCGTCCGCGAAGCGGCCAGCACGGTAGAGTGCCACACCGCGGCGGTAGGGATCGGAAAAACCGTTCGCGGCGGCTTGATAGTCGCCATCCTTGAATTGATCGAGCGCCTCTTGCTCAGTGTTCTTGAACCAGCCGCCATGGGCGGCACTCGTCGAGACCAAGGCTCCGATCAGAACCAGCTTCAGGATCAGCGTCGGGGGACGGGCGTCCCCGGTTTTGGCCGAGCCCTGATGACTGTCGATGCGTAGCGTCCGGTTCATGACTAAGACTTCCGCCGCGGTTGACCACGGAACTGGGGCAGCAAGAGTGCGGCGAGCAACAGGACCGGGATCCAATAGCGTTCATTCCAGACCCGCGTCCGCTCGTCCCCCGCTTCCGGGGGTACTTGCATGACGGCGGCGGCCTTGAGCAAGGCGCGGGTGTCCGCGTCACGGAAGTCCGCGCGCCGGTAGAGGCCGCCACCCGACTGGGCCAGCGATTCGAGCAGGGGTTCATTGAGTCGGGAGATCACGGCGGCACCGGTGCGGTCGGTGATGACCGCGCCGCGGTGACCGGGGACGCGCGCCCCTTCGGGGGTGCCGATGCCCAGCACATGCAGACGGATGCCGGCGGCGGCCAGGGCCTGGACCCGGGGGTTGAGATCGGGCTCGTCGAAGTCCCCGTCGGTGATCAGCAGGATCGAACGGGCGCTTTCCGCCGACAGCCCGGCCAACAGGGTCTCGGCCCGGTCCAGGGCCAGTGACAGCCGGCTGCCCTGAAGGGTCGCAAGATCGGTGGACAGGGCCGGCAGGCTGTTCAGGATCGTCTGGGTGTCCTCGGTGATCGGTGCGATCACCTGGGGCACCGAGGCGAAGGCAATCAGTCCGAGCCGCACCTCCCGGTTCTGCACGATCAGATCCTGCACTTCCTGGCGGGCGCGTCCCAGCCGGGTGGGGGTCACATCATCCGCCTGCATGGAGCGCGAGATATCTAGAAGCACCAGCAGGTTGTTGCCGGGGTGAAACAGGCGCACGTCGGCGGCGTCCCAGCGCGGTCCGGCCATGGCCGCGAGCAGCAGGGTCCACAGCAGACACCACTGCAGGAAGCGTCCCCAGCGCTCGCGCGTTTCGAGGTCGCGGGTGCCGGTGAGGTGAGGCAGCAGGTGCGCGTCCGCATACCGATGCACGGGTCCGCGCGCGGTGCGCGCGCCGCTGTGCATCAACCAGACCGCCACCGGGAGGATGGCGACCAGCCCCCAGAACCAGGCCGGTTGGGCGAAATGCAATCCTGCTTCATTCATCGCGTATGGCTGCTTGGTAACGAGTCAAGAACAGGTTAAACACGCACGAAACGCTTGCGCCCCTCGGGAAAGAGCCCCAGGCCCAGCAGCGCGAGCATGGCCAGCCCCAGGGGCCAGCGGAACAAGGGTGCGGGGATGAAGGCTGTGCGCGCCTGCGCCTCGGTTTTCTCCAATTGGCCGACGCGGATGGAGATCTCCTCCAGGGCGCGGGTATCGGTGGCGCGGAAATAAGCCCCGCCGGTGATCTTGGCGATCTCTTCCAGCGTCGCCTCATTCATGGTGAGATCGTCGCGGTATTTGATCACGCCGTCCTCCGCAATGGGAATCTGCTCCTGGGTGCTGCCGACGCCGATCACGTAGATGCGCACCCCGGCCACGCGGGCCAGTCGCGCCGCCTCGATCGGTGCGAAGCCGCCGGCCGAGTTGTCACCGTCGGCGATCAGGATCAGCACCCGCGACTGCGGCGGACGCTCGCGCAGTTTCTTGACGCCCAGCGCGATGGCATCGCCGAGCGCGGTCCCCTGACCGGCGATGCTCGCGACCACCCCGTCCAGCAACTGCTGCACGGCGTGCCGATCCAGGGTCAAGGGGGAGAGGACGAACGACTGGCTGCCGAAGATAATGAGCCCGATCCGGTCGCCCTCGCGCTGTTCGATAAACCGTCCCATCACGCCCTTGACGACCTGCATCCGGGTGACCTTAAGTCCCTGGACGGTGAAGTCCAGGGCATCCATGGAATGTGAGGCGTCCACCGCCAGCATCAGGTCATAGCCCGGACTGCTGATCTCGGTATAGGGCGTGAGCCACTGCGGGCGCATCACGGCGGCGACCAGCCCAATCCACAGCAGCGCCAGCAGTGACCGGTGCACCCAGCCGCCGATCGCCAGTCGCGGCCGACGGATCGGATAAGCGGCCTGCAACGCGTCCAGACGCGGATGCAGCAGGGTCTGCCGCTGTCCTTCCAGGTGCTCCTCGTCCGCCTGGTCGGGCCGCAGCGGCCAGGCATAGCGCAGCAGCAGCGGCAGCGGGAGCAGGACGGCCGCCCAGGGCCAGTGGAATTCAAACACGGCCGGACTCCGGCCGGGTTGCGGCGGGCGCGGTGACCCAGGCGTAGACGGCATCGATCAGGGTCAGCAGTTGTGTCGGCTCCGCCTGAACGGTCGGCGCATAGGGCGCCGTCAGTAAGAGTTGTCCGCGCTCGGTCCAGGGAAAGCCCGCGGGGTCATGGCCGGCCAGCCAGTCAAGCCAGGCCGCCCCGGTCAGTCCGGCGCAGGCGGGTCGCCCCAGACGGGCCATGGCGATGCGCCGCAGCAGTTCGGAGAGTTCCCCCAAGGCGACCTTGGCATCGGCGCCGCCGCGGACGCGGCGGCGCAGGTCGCGTAGCGCGGCAGCGGCGGCCCAGCGCCAGGTGCCCAGCGTGAGACCGGGGATCGGCACGCGCAGCGTGAGGATCGTCCGCCAGCGCCAGGCCGCCAGCCCGAGCAGCAGGCCGGCACCGAGCAGCAGCCACCAGCCGGGAGCCGGCGGCCACCAGGGCACCCCGGCGATGCCGTGGATGTCGCGCAGTCGGTCCAGCGTCGGTATCAGGTCGGGCTCCATCAGACCCCCCGCGAACGTGCGCGCTGTTCCAGTGCGCGGATCAGCGTCAGGTGAATCTCCTCATTGGTACGCACCGGCAGCAGGGTGATGTGCAGCCGGTGGGCGATGGCCTGGAGCAGGTCGCGCCGCTGTTCCCACGCCTCGCTGAAGGCGCGTTGGGCCTGGGGATCCGCGGTGTCGATCTCGATCAGGCGGCCGTCGGTGCCGGCAAAGGTAACTACCCCCATGGCCGGGATCTCCCGGTCGGCCGGATCGTCCACCGGAATCAGCACCACCGAATTGCGCTGAGTCAGGTCACCCAGGACGCGTTCCAGACCCATCACCTCACGATTGAGGTCGGCGATGACGAAGACCAATGATCCAGTGGGCAGCCCGGTGGCGGCGCGCTTCAAAGCCCCGGCCAGGCAGTCGACCGAGGCTTCCGGCGCGCTGCCCGGTTCGGTCAGCGTGCGCAGCAGTTGCCAGAGTGCGCGGCGTCCGCGCGACGGGCGGAAATGTTGCAACCCGGCGCGCGGGTCGCCGAATACCAGACCGCCCACGCGGTCGTTGAGTCGGCTCGCGGCCCAGCCGATCAGCGCCGCGGCGCGTGCGGCCTGGACTGATTTGAAGGTTCCGCGGGTGCCGAAATTCATATGCGGCCCCTTGTCCAGGCAGAGCACGACGCTGCGCTCCCGCTCCTCGCGGAAGATCTTCAGGTGCGGCCGATCGGTGCGGGCCGTGACCTTCCAATCCATATAGCGGATGTCGTCACCCTCCCGGTAATCGCGGACCTCCTCGAAGTTCACCCCGGCCCCGCGAAACACGGAAGCATAAAGCCCGGCGAAACTGGAATTGACCAGATGATGGGAGGAGAGCCCCAGCTTATGGGCCTGGTGCCGCAGTTCCAGCAGATCGTCGAGACGGGGGTGGAGGCTCATCGTTGTCGTCATCGTACGTTTCCGGGAAAGGATCTACCGACGTTAGGGGCGACTGAAGTCGGCCCTACAAGCTGGTTACCCCGCGTCATCCGGGCGACCTAGGGGATTGCGACAAGGTTCAACAGGCGGTTGATGAACGCGTCGGTGGTGATGCCCTCGGCCTCGGCCTCGAAGGTGAGGAGCAGGCGATGGCGCAGAATCTCCGGGGCGACGGCCTGGATATGGTGCGGTGCCGCGAAGGCGTCGCCGTCCAGCCAGGCGCGGGCGCGGGCGCAGCGGGCCAGTGCGATACTGGCGCGCGGCGAGGCGCCGAACCGGCACCAGCGGCCAAGATCCGCGTCATAGCGCTGGGGCGAGCGGGTCGCCTGGACCAAGTCGACAATATAGTGATGGAGCTTGGGGTCCAGGTACAGATTGGCCACGTCGCGGCGCATGGCAAACAGTTCGGCCTGGCTCAGCCGCTTGGCCGGCACGGTGCCATGTTGCTGCTGTTGGCGGCTGTCGAGATCCAAGATCTTGAGTTCATCCTCACGCGTCGGGTAGGTCACCACCGCCTGCATCAGGAACCGGTCGAGTTGCGCTTCGGGCAGATGGTAAGTCCCCTCCTGTTCCACCGGATTCTGGGTGGCCAGCACCATGAACAACTGCGGCAAGGGGTAGGTGCGCTGGCCCACCGTGATCTGGTGCTCGGCCATGGCCTCCAGCAGGGCCGACTGCACCTTGGCGGGCGCCCGGTTGACCTCATCGGCGAGCAGCATGTTATGGAACAATGGGCCTTGACGAAATTCGAATTCGCCCTTGTCGTGGCGATAGATATCCGTGCCGATCAGATCGGAGGGCAGCAGATCGGGGGTGAACTGGATGCGATGGAAGTCGCCCTCCAGGGCCTCCGCGAGGGCCTTGACCGCGGTGGTCTTGGCCAGACCGGGCATCCCTTCCACCAGGAGATGGCCGTCGCTCAGCAGGCAGATGAGCATGCTGTCGACGAACGACTGCTGACCAATGATGCGGGAGGCAAGATGGTCGCGAACGGGCTTGAGATCGGCAGGGGTCATACTGGAGATACCAGGTCCGGCGGTGCGCGGCCCGTCGATTCGAGCCTGTTATTTGCCGTCGGCGCTCCAGCCGACGGGTCCTCCCTGAGAATGCTGGGGCTTTTCGGCGGCGAGCGCAAGCCTGTGTCGGCAACACCGAATCGCGTTGTTTTTATATGCCTATGCAAATCTTTTATCGGCAACCCGATCCGGATGCCTTGATCATGGTTCCGACAGGGACAGCCTTCGGACCTGATATCCGGACAGAGGCTCGTGTAGGGGCGGGCTTAAAACTCGTCCCTACGTCCGGTTATCACGTCCGACGGCGATATTCCCCGTGACTCTGGCCAGATCTTGTCGGCTGCCGGTGTTCTATGTCTATTTAACGATCCGTGTTCCCTATTCAGATCACGCGCAAGCGCTGCCTGATTGCTCCGGCCGGGGTGATTGTGGCCGACATGGGGTTCCCGGCCGGGTCCGCGTGATCAGGTGCGCAGATTTGTGCACATGGACCAAAGGCTTGGCCGGCGGTTTCAGAGGGTTGGAGCCGCGGTTTCCGAGACACCCACATGAGATGTCAACAATATTGATTTATAGAGTTTTTTTCTGGTCGATCAGTTTTCGGCCGATCTGTTTCAGACCCAGCATCGACACGCACTTGGGTCTTGCGCCCAAAGGTTGCACACAGACTTATCCACAGATGCTGTTGGTATCTAGCTAACCGCTTGTGATCGAAAATATTTCCGGAAAGTTGTGGAACTGCGACACAGAAATGACGGCTAACGGCTTGAAAGCTGCTCCGGGTTTTCTCCGGGATTGGAGAAAAGCAGGCGCTAGTACGGTCTTTTCGGCAGTCTTGCCGGGCGCCGGAGCGCGCTTGGGCTTATACTGCCGGGCTGATGTCCCCGCCCTGGACCGTCGGCAGCCCGGCCAGTCCCATCCCCCGGGCACCCCACAGAGAGCAATCCCGTGATCGAGAACCTTCGCAACATCGCCATCATCGCCCATGTCGACCATGGTAAGACCACCCTGGTAGACAAGCTGCTCCAGCAGTCCGGGACCTTGGGCGACCGCTTCGGACCGGTGGAGCGCGTGATGGACAGCAACGACCAGGAAAAAGAGCGGGGCATCACCATCCTGGCCAAGAACACGGCGCTACGCTGGCGCGAGTTCCGCATCAACATCGTCGACACTCCCGGTCACGCGGATTTCGGCGGCGAGGTCGAGCGGGTGCTGTCCATGGTGGACTCGGTGCTGCTGCTGGTCGACGCCCAGGAAGGCCCGATGCCGCAGACGCGGTTCGTCACCACCAAGGCCTTCCAGCACGGGTTGCGTCCCATCGTCGTCATCAACAAGATCGACAAGCCGAGTGCCCGCCCGGATTGGGTGATCGATCAGGTGTTCGAGCTGTTCGACCGGCTCGGCGCCACCGACGAACAGCTCGATTTTCCCATCGTCTACGCGTCCGCCATCAACGGCTATGCCGGCCTGACCAACGACGTGCACGACGGCGACATGACACCGCTCTTCGAGGCGATCATCGAGCACTGCCCGCGCCCGGAAGTGGACCCGGATTCGCCTTTCCAGATGCAGGTCTCGACGCTGGACTACAACAGCTTCGTCGGCGCCATCGCCGTGGGCCGCATCCGCCACGGCAGCGTCAAGCCCAATCAGCAGGTGGTCGTGGTCAAGCCCGACGGCACCCGACGCAAAGGCAAGATTGGTCTGGTCTACGGCTACTTGGGATTGGAGCGCTATGAGGTCGCGTCGGCGTCCGCGGGCGACATCGTGGCCCTGACCGGCATCGAGGCTCCCAACGTCTCAGACACCCTGTGCGACCCCGATCACGTGGAGGCCATGCCGCAGCTCAGCGTCGATGAGCCCACGGTGACCATGACCTTCCAGGTCAACACCTCCCCCTTCGCCGGACGCGAGGGCAAGTACCTGACCTCCCGCCAGCTCAAGGAGCGCCTGGAACGTGAACTGATCCACAACGTCGCCCTGCGGGTGGAAGAGGGCACCGACCCGGAGAAATTCCGCGTCTCCGGCCGCGGCGAACTACATTTGTCCGTGCTCCTGGAGACCATGCGCCGGGAGGGTTACGAACTGGCCGTCTCGCGTCCGGAAGTCATCTTCCGCGAAATCGACGGCGTCATCTGCGAGCCCTACGAGCAGCTCACCGTAGACGTGGACGACAGCTTCCAGGGGGCCATCATGCAAGCACTGGGCGAGCGCAAGGGCGAACTCAAGGACATGGTGCCGGACGGCCAGGGTCGGGTCCGCCTGGACTACGAAATCCCCTCACGCGGCCTGATCGGCTTCCAGACCGAGTTCATGACCCTGTCCTCCGGCACCGGGCTCAAATACCACGTCTTCGACCGTTACGGTCCGGCCAACCAGGGCGGCATCTCGCCGCGGCGCAACGGCGCCCTGATCTCCAACGGCCAGGGCAAGGTGCTGGGCTATTCGCTATTCAACCTGCAGGATCGCGGGCGCATGCTGGTCTCACCCGGTCAGGAGGTCTACGAGGGCCAGGTGGTCGGCATCCACGCGCGCGACAACGATCTGGTCGTGAATCCGCTCAAGGGCAAGCAGCTCACCAACATCCGCGCCTCCGGCTCGGACGAGAACATCATCCTCACCCCGGCCATCCGCTTCACTCTGGAACAGGCGCTGGAGTTCATCGAGGACGACGAACTGGTCGAAATCACCCCCGGCGCCATCCGCATCCGCAAGCGTTATCTCACCGAGATCGAGCGTAAGCGCAGCGCGCGTGCGCCGCGGGCGGAGACCACCGCGCGCGGGGCCTCCTAGATTCCATCCGAGCCGCCGCGATGCTGACCCGCCTGACAGTCAACGGCTTCAAGCCTAACTCGAACGGGGCATGCGTCACGTGCACACTTCAGGGCACCGGGTCCAAAGCGGCAACATCCCAATCGCCCGAACGCCCCCAGATGTTCGGAAAAGGGTGGTAAACCCCGTTCCGCGCCGCCACCGGTTCCGGGAGGGCCGACGGCACGTCGGGCTGATCCCGCGGCGGTGCGTCTCGATCAAGGCTCAGCGCAAACCCCAGCAACTGTCCGATGAACGGCTCTGCGCTTAACCGGCGGGCTTGGACCAGGGTCTCAATGGCCGCCGGGATTGAACCTGCGGCAAGCTGGGCGACGGCCTGGGCGGCCAGGGTCTCGACCGCGCGCTCCACCGCGAGCAGTGCGCTCAAGTCCATCCCGCAGCGGCGGCAAGTTGCTCCGTCATCCCGGCGGGCACGGCAGTTAGGGCAGCGCTCCATCAGGTATCGCCTCTAGGATTCCAGGTAGTAGATCAGGTCGGCGAGTTGCGCCACGGCCTGGTCCAGGGCTTCGCCATGGTCGTTCGCCAGGGCGTCCTTGACCGCCTCGATCCCGTCCACTAGATCGTCCCGGTCCTCGGCGTTGGCTCCATCGAGCAGACGCTCCGCCTTTTCCACCAGGGCGCGGGCGGCGACGATCTCCCGCCGCTCGCCGACGGCCGCGTCGGCATCGCCCGCCGTGGCGGCGTCCGTCGCCGCGCCCGCGTCCGGCTCATAGCCGTCGATGAGCGCCGATAGTCGCTCGCGGGCGGCGGCCAATTCATCGCTGGCGAAACGGGTGGTGGCGTTGTCGATGGTGGTCCGCGCCTCGAGCCCGGTGCGCTTTTCGCGCGAGCTGACGTGCAGGATGCCGTTCACGTCCAATGAGAAGGTGGTGATGAGAATATTGCCGGCCGGCACATCGGAGAGTCCGTCGATGTTGAATGAGCCGATCTCGGTATTATTGAGCGCGTCCGGGTCCTCGCCTTGATAGACATTGACGATGATTTTTCGCTGACCGTCATAGGCGGTCTCGAAGGCCTCGCTTTTGGTGACCGGGATGGGGGTGTTCTTGCGGATCAGCGGAATATAGGTGTAGGGGTACATCTCGCCATTCAGTTCGGAGATGGCACTGGTGCCGAAGGTGTAGGGCGTCACATCGACCAGCACGCTCGCGACCTGCGCCCCGGCGATCACCGCGCCCTGAATGGCGGCACCGGTGGCGACGCACAGATCCGGGTCGACCTCGCTGCGCGGCTGCATCCGCAGTTCCTCTTCCAAACGTCGCTGCACCAGCGGGGTGCGGGTCGCGCCGCCCACCAGCAGGACCTCGTCCAGACCCGCGACCGTGAGCCCGGCGCCCTTGACGGCGATGTGCACGGCTTCGAGGGTTTCAGCGATGTATGGGGCGATCATTTCCTCGTACTCGTCGCGCGAGAGTTCCAGCGAGAGATGCACCGGCGCGCCGGCGTCCTCCAGCAGATACTCCTCCTGGATCAGGGCGAAGGGGGCATCGGAGAGGGTGATCTTGGCGGTCTCGGCGGCGCGCATCAGCCGGGCCATGGCGGTGCGGTTGCCGCTCGGGTCATGGCCCTGGGACTTGAGATGCGCGATCAGGTGGTCGACGATGCGGGCGTCGAAGTCGTCGCCGCCTAACTGATTGTTGCCGTGACTCGCCAGGACTTCGGTCACGTCTTTGGCAATGCGCACCACCGAGCAGTCGAAGGTTCCGCCGCCCAGGTCATAAACCAGGATGGTTTTGACTTGCGCGTGGTCCACCTCATAGGCCAGCGCGGCGGCGGTCGGCTCGTTGATGATGCGCACCACCTCGAGCCCGGCCAGCTCACCGGCGTCGCGGGTCGCCTGGCGCTGGGCATCGGAGAAATAGGCCGGCACCGTGATCACCGCCTTGGTGACGGCCTGACCCAGGTCTTTCTCGGCGGCCTGCTTGAGGCGCTTGAGGATCAGTGCCGAGATCTCCTGGGGGGTATAGGACTGCGCGCCCATGGCGACCTTGGTGTCTTCGCCCATGCGCCGCTTGATCGAGCGGACGGTGCGCTCCGGGTAGAGGACGTACTGGTTGCGGGCGGTTTGGCCGACCAGCAGCGCGCCGTCGTCGGCCAGTCCGACGACCGAGGGCAGGAGCTTGGCCCCGTCGACCTCGATGATGCGGGTCTGTCCGCCTTCGACCACCGCGACTTCCGAGTTGGTGGTGCCGAGGTCGATGCCGATGATGATGTCGTTCATGGTGTTCCCTGTCGGGGTATCGGTGTATGGGTGTCGGATGGCGGGTCTGGGTGGTCAGGCGCGCCCTGGATCTGGTTTTTCGGTGATTCCCTGGAATAAAGATCCCGAAGGCGCATGCCTGCAAGATCCGTAGATGCCTGTAGGGGCGATTTAAATCGCCCCTACCTGTCGGTCGATCATTTCCCGACCATCACATGATCCGCTGTGGGTACAGTGCCGTGCCGGGGGACGGCGGTGTCGGCAGGTTCCGTCTACGGCGCACTGGTCAGCCGGTTGACGACGACCTCCGCCGGGCGCAGCAAGCGTTCGCCTTGACTGAAGCCGCGGCGGACCTCGGCGAGGACCAGGCCGTCGGCCTGTGTAGGGTCCGCGGCGGCCTCGGCGGCATACATGGTCAGGGGGTCGAAACGCAGGCCCATGACCCGCAGCGGCAGCACGCCGCGACGGGCCAGGGTGTCGTCCAGCCGCTGAAGGTTCATGGCGATTCCCTCGGCCATGCCGATGACAAAGGTGTGGGCTTTACCGCGTCGGCTCAGCCAGCCGGGATAGTAGCGACGCGCCTGATCGTAACCGGCCTGCAGCCGGTCGCGCAGGTCCAGCAGTTCGAGCAGCAGGTCGCGCTCGGCGCCCTGTCGGGCGCGCCGCTCGGCCTCGACCCGTTGCGCCTCGCCGGCTTCGAGCCGTGTCTGGGCCTGGCGCACCAGGTCGAAGGCCTCGCGGAATTGGTCCAGGGCGCTTTTGACCTGGCGCGATTCAAGTTTGACCTCGTTCTTGAGCGCGGCAACCTCCGCCAGCAAGGTGAAGAGGTCGGGGGCCGGTTCGGTGTCCGTGCGCTGGTCGGCCGAGGCCGCGGCCCCGTCCAGATAGTCGGCAAAGCGGGTGAGCAGTTGCTCGCGGATGGCCGGGTCCAGGGCCGGTTCCGGAGTTGGGTCCATCAGGCGCCCCCGCGCAGGAGTGCGTTGAACTGTTCGCGATCCGGTCGGCGCGGTGCACCGACCGGTTCGGCCTGGTCGAGGAGGTCGGCCAGCGTGGGCGGCGTCTGGTCGAACAGGGCCTGGGCCAGACGCGCGCGGCGGGTGCGCAGCGCCTCGTAGGCGGCGCGCAGCGACTCGAAACGGCGCGCGTCGCGCTCCGGCGGGCAGGCTTTGACCGCCGCCAGATAGGCGGCGTGCACCGCATCGTCGTCGGCGTCCGGTGTGATGCCAAGGGTGAGATAAGGGTCGCTCATCGCGGACTCGCTCGCTAGAAGAGATCAAGTTGTTCGGGGTCGTCGTCGTCCGGCAACTTTGGGGCATCCGACTGACCGATGGGTTTGCCCGGTTTGCGGCCCGGCCGCGACGGCTTGGGGGCCGGGCCGGGCGCCGGTAAGAGGCCTGGCGGGAACCCGCCCATCAGATCGGGCAGTCGATCGCCCAGCATCGTGATCAGGACACTGATCACGGCCTCGTGTCCAAGCCGGCGCTCGATGTCCTTGAATGTGGCCCGCTCCTTGGCGCTGAGGCCGGCCGCCTTCAGCACGCCGTCAACCCCGACGACCTCGATGAAGACGCGCAGGGCGTCGTTCAGGTCGCTCTCCAGCGGGTTGAAGCCCATTTCATCCTCGTCCTCATACGCGTCGTCGTCTTCGTCGTCGAACGGGAAGAAGGGGCCGCGGCCGAAGCGCCCGAACGGCGAAAACTCGGCCAGGCACTCGCCGATCCGGTGGGCGGTCCGCTGGTCACCACTCTCCTGAGCGCGTTCCCCGGCGTCCGCGAGCCGGTCGATGTCGCGGGTGGAGGGATGGCCGCGACGCCCGGCCCGGCCGGCTTCGAAGCGATGGAGCTCGAAGACCGGCACACCTGGCCAGCCCTTGAGCGCGGCCTCGGCGAAGGCGAGTCGCGCTTGCTCCAGCGCGGCCCGGCGCAGCGTCTCGCAGGCGCTCTCGGACTCCGCTTGGCTGAGCGGGAAGCGGGCAGCGGCACTCAACGGCTTTTCAAGCAACCGGCGCAGCTCGGGCGCGAGCCCCGCGCCCGCTTCCTCATCGAGGTGGGTGCGCAGCCGACCCAGTACAGCAATCAGATCGGCCTGATCCGCCACCGCGGCTTTGCCCAAACCCGCGGTCTTGAGCAGCCCGGCGGCCGGGCGTCCGATGGCGGTGCCCTCCAGCGCGAGCGCCAGGGCGGCGGCCATGCCGCCGCCCATGGTCTGGACCTGCGTGCGCAGGACGGCCGCCCCCTGGGCCGGATCGGCCTGAAGGTCGAGCAGTCCGTTCAGCAGGGCACGGCGCTCGCGCAGCCGCCCGCTCCGATCCCAGGCGGGTTCCCACTCGGCCGCCTGCTCGAGTTCTTTGCGTGCCAGGTCAAGGCGACACGCTTTCAGTTGCTTGCGGGCATGAGCCAGGTGCGACTTGACCAGGCGCTCCCGGGCGCCGGTGTTGATCGGGTCCAAGGCCAGGATTTCACGGGCATAACGCGCCGCTTTCTTGTGCGCATCCGCGGCCAGTGCGGCATCCATGGCCGCGGTCAGCAGACCGACATCCGCGGGGAAGCGCGCGAGGCCAAGGTCCAGCAGGCGGCGGGCGGACTTCAGGTCGGGGCCGCGCAGATAGAAACGCACCAGACGCTCGTAGCTGTCGCGATCATCCGGGTCGAACTGGAGGCTCGATTCGACCGCGTCCGCCAGGGACGCAGTCGGCACAAAGGGATCATCGTCGGGCACGAGATGCGCGAGCAGGTCCCGGTGACTGTCGACCCGACGCAGGACCAGGGCGACGCGCAGGGCGTCATCGGTACGCGGCTCCGGGATGCGGTCCTTGATCAGATGCTGCGCATAGGCGTCCCAGGCGTCGAGATCGCTCCCCGAGCGCTCGTTTTGCTCGGCACGCCAGGCAGCAATCAGCAGGCGCTCCTCCGCGGACAGTTGCGGCCCGCCGCTGTCTTTGATCCAGCCGGCGCTCTTGGGAAAACCGGCGACCAGCAGGCGCAGCCCCTGACGACGCGCCCAGGTTTCCCCCAGCAGGGTCCGGTGACGATGCAGCAGACGCAGCAGGGTCTTGGGTTCGAGGTTCCCGGCGCGCCGCGCCTCGTCCCAGATCGCCTGGCGCTGCTCGCCCCAGCCGGCCAGGGTCAGGGCGAAGCGGCGGGTTGCCTCCCCGGCATCCGCCAGCCGCTCGGTCAAGGTGTGCGGCGGGCCCAGCGCGAACTCGCAGGCGCGCCGCAACGGGGCGAACCCGGACGCATCGTCAACGCGGGCGAGCAGTTCGAGCGCCTCGTGCGACGCCGCGGGGGGCCGCTGCAGCGCCTTGAGAATCTGAGCCAGATCGCGGTAGGGGGAGCGGAAGGGGATGGCGGCGAGTGCGGCGCGCAGGGCTTCGTCATCGCCCGCGCAATAGGCGTCCAGGGCCTGAGTCGCGGCCACCCCCTGGACCAGGATCGGATCATCGGCGGCCAGACCCGCGGCCACCTCGGCTTTGCCCGCCAGATAATGGGCGGCCAACTGCGAGCGCAGCGCGGTCAAGGTCGCGGGGTCCAGCCGATCGCCGGCGAGGACGCCGAGGGCCACCGCCTGACTGATCCGGCCAAGACGCAGCAGCAGCGTCAGATAGTCCAGTTCGGCAGGGAGTTCCGGTGCGATCTGCGTCCGGTTCTCCCAGACGGTCAGCGCCTCCTTGGTCATCCCCTTGGCCGTCAGTTCCCGCGCCCGCCCGGCGTAGGCGCCGGCGAGTGTCTGCCGCCATTCCGCGCGGTTCTCGATTTTGAGCAGATCCTTGCAGGTACTGATGGCCTCGCGGTAGCGGCCCGCCGCGATCTGGCCCTGGGCCGCGGTCAGCAAGTCATCGGGCGTCGGCGCCTTGGGCGCCGCTGCGGCCTTGTGTGGCTTCTTCATGGGTAATATCGGGGCCGGCTTTTGCCCAGCGAGTGTGGTGGCGACGGAAGTTCAGGGAGTCGATGGTCGATAAAACAAGGGCATCGGCGTCTCAGGGCGCGATGATCTGCGCCGTTTCCGACGGACGCAGAAATTCGTTGGGACGGCGCTCGAAGATCGCATCCAGATAGTATACAGCGCCTTCCCGCTCTACCCGCACGGCCTGGACACCCAGACTATAGATGCGGGCCTCACGCAGGGCACCGTTGACGCGCACCTTGACCGCCTGACCCGGCTGAAAACTCCGCAGGACGTTGATCGGAACCAGGGCGCGGGCGAGCATCCGGTCATCCGGGGCGAACAGAATCAGGGGCTCCTGCTGCAGCGTCTTGTAGATCACGGCTCCGTTCCAGGCATTGCGTGCCACCACGATGCCGTCGAAGGGGGCGCGCAGTTCGGTATGTTCCAGCGCGACGGCGGCGGCGGCCTCGGTCGCGGCGGCGGCTTGCGCCTGCGCGTTCGCCGCCGTTTGGGCAAGCTCCGCGTCCTTCAATTCCTCGCTGGCGATCAGGCCCCGGTCGAACAGTTCCTTCGCGCGGGCGAGCGCCCGCTCGGCATCCTCGACCTCCACCAGCGACCGGGCGACCCGGGCGCGCGCCTCCAGCACCCGGGCCTGGGCCTCGCGCTGGTCCATGCGCAGGAGTAGAGCGCCCTTGCCGACGTGCTGTCCGGCGCTGACCGCGACCTCCTGCACCAGGCCGTTCTCCAGGACGCGCATCTGCACCTCATGGACCCACTCCAGCCAGCCTTTCAACTCGACGGCGGCCTGGACCTGGGTGATGCCGGCCAGCAGGAGAACACCGAGGCTCAGCCGAATCAGGCGCCGACGTCCACCATTTCCTTGAAGCACGCCGGATGCCGACGGCTGTTCGCTGACGGTGTGTAGAAGCGTCATGGCGTTGATCCCGCTACAGGCCAGACCGGACGACCGGTCAAGGCGTTGAGTTCGGCCCAGGCGAGCGCCCGGCAGTAACCAGCCCGGGCCTCCTGCATCCGGGTCATGGTCTGCTGGCTCATGGCGTAGCCCAGGTCGGCCGACACCTCCTGTTCGTACAGGGTTCGGCTCTCGTCGAGTTTGAGGTCGCGGTAGGCGGATTCGCTGCGGAGCTTGCGCTCGGCGGCGGCCAAGGCCAATAGCCGCAGCCGGACTTCCGCGAGCTGCTGGCGCAGTTCCAGCCGCGCCAACTGGTGGTCGGCAGCCGTCCCGTCCGCGCTCAGGCGCGTGCCGGCCGCGGCTTCGCCGAGGGCGTGACCAACCAAGGCATCGAGTAGCGGCGGGGCCTCGGGCTGCGGCGGGAGCACCGGCGTCACGAGGTCCCGCGGCAGGGTCTCCGGTCGGTCGAGAGCCTGGGCCAGCAGGGCGCGGGTCCATTGTTGACCCAGTTCGCCGGCCGTGCGCTCCTGCAGGATGTCCTCATAGACCGCATCCAGCTCGGATACGCGCAACGGGGAGGTCTGCCCGAGTTCCCCACGTGCCCGAGCGCGATCGAGTTGAACATAGGCGACCGCCATGGCTTCGCTGGCACTGGAGTAGGCCAAGTCCGCGAGTAGGACATCGAAAAAACGCTCCATGATCTCCAGTCGCTGGGCCGGCACGGGCTCGATCAGCGGCGCCAGAGGTCGGCCCCGTGCGGGATCCATGACGCCGAAGGCCAGCGTATGGCAGTCCAGATAGAACGGATGGCGGCGCGGCAGGCGTGCCGCAACGGCAGCGCTCGCCTGGGCGCGCGGATGGCTGTCGGCCAGGGCCAGCGCCTGCTCCATTGACAGCGGCTCAGGCAGCGGCGGCGCGCCCGCGGCGGTGCCGAGCACGAGGCAGAGAATCAGGGCCGGCACCAGCGATCGGCAGGTCATGTCAGCGTGAGGGCAGCGGCGGTCAACAGGTAGTCGAAGGGTAACGGGTCCTGGCCGGTCGACTCAAGCCCGGAGCGATGATCAATGCCGCCCTGTTGGGGGTGCCTATTCGCAGCTACACTTGGCCCCGCTGGCCACACCCGGCGCCTGTTGCCCGCGGTCTGTGCCGGACCGCTCTACCTGACAACGAGGAATCTTCCGCAATGAACCACCCACCCGTGTCCGTCGTTCTTGCCTTGTTCGCCGCTGCCCTGTTCGCCGCGGTCGAAGTCTCGGCAACCCCCGCCGCGCCCGACCCCACGCCCAGTGCGCCGACCCTCGAAGACACCTCCTGGTTGCTGGCAGCCTACCGCGTCGGCGACGCCTTAGTCGAGGTCACCGCGGGCGCGCCCCCGGCCCGCTTTCGGCTCGCCGGGGGGCGGATCGCGGGCAGCCCCGGCTGCAATCGACTCGGCGGCGGCTACACCCTGGACGGCGGCCGTCTCAGCTTCGACGCGAACCTGGCCTCGACCATGATGGCGTGCCCGGAACCGCTGATGCAGCAGGAGCAGGCGGTTAGCGCGGCCCTGGTGAAGGTCGCGGCGTACCGGCTCGACGGCGAGCTGCTGGAATTCACGGACGCCTCCGGCCAGCCGCTGCTGCGCTTCGTGCGCCTCAAGCCCACCCCATTGGTTGGCCAAGTCTGGCACCTCCAGGGCTACAACAATGGCAAACAAGCCATGGTCTCGGCGCTTGACGGCACCGAGATCACTCTGGAGTTTCGCGACGACGGCACCCTGGGCGGATCCGACGGCTGCAACCGCTACATGAGCGGTTATACGCTGCAGGGCGAGACCCTGACCATTGGGCCGGTCGCCACCACCCGCATGGCCTGCAAGGGCCCGCAAGGGGCCGCGGAACAGGCGCGGGCCTACGCGGCGGCCCTGGGCACCGTTCGCGGCTACCGGATCGACGGCGGCGAACTGACGTTGCTCAGTGGCGAGGGCACCGCGGCGATCCGGCTGAGCGCCGCGGCGCCGCCGCCGGTCGTGGTACCGACTCCGGCCCAGTCGTCGGAGCCGACGGTGCAGTCGACACCAGAACAGCCCTAGTCAAGACGACGATCCATGTCACTCGCTCACTCTCACCGCGCACTCAAGAGCAACAGAGTCAACGATCTCTTTTTTCAGTTTTCCTGGCCGCTGCTTCATGCCTGTATCACCGATCACCAGCAAGAAATGGCACTCGAACTCGCAAAAATGCTCTGGTTCCGTCTGGTGACCGGAACAGATACGGAAGAAACAATTGCCGAAGACCTCAAGATTGTTTTCCCCGACAGCCAGGCATCGATCACCGCTTTCGGCTCATTGTATTTTTTCAAGATGAAGCCGGCATTGAAAGAAAGCACGATCCGGAAGCTGAAGCAGCATTTCGCGCGGCAGGAGAACCTGAAGAACGTCGGTGACGCGAGGCTGGACGACGTATCGGTCATGCGCGCTTAAGACCAGCGAGGTCAGTTTTCTCTCGAAAGAGTAAGGATGACCAGACTCTCGGACTCACCGATCAGATGAAGCCGATCAGATGAAGCCGATCAGATGAAGCCGATCAGATGAAGCCGATCAGCTGAAGCGGCTGTTGCTAGAGATTCGTGGAGGACAAAATCATTCCAATCATCCTTGGCTTCGCCTTGGACATGGCGCCGTCGTAGGCGACGATCGCCCCGCCGGCGTCGCGAACGACCGCGACGTCGAAGGAGACCCCGACCGGCTGCCCGTCACGCCGCCGGGCCTCGATCTCGTAGCCGCGAATCGTCCCGTGCGCTGCGAGCGACCGCGCAAGGGTTCCCGATCACGGGCGGGCGGGAAGCTCCGCGGCCAGTCGCGGCGCGTGCCGACGCGTTCGCACGAACGCGCAGATCAGCGCGGCGAGCAGCACGCTGATGGTGCATGCCGCTACCGGCGATCAACATTGACCTGGGCTCGGTGCGGTGCCGTACCGACCAAACAGGAGCCGGAAACATACCCTACAGGTGATGTCGCTTTGGGTAGGCGTCCAATCAGTGAGGCTGCCTATTATCGCGCCGAGGCACGCGGCTTCGAGTCGGGACATGAACTGGAGGACTGGATCGAGGCCGAGAGGCAAGTCGTTGAGACGAACAGCCCTGTCGCCGAGGCAGTCAGGGCATGAGTCCCGGGTGAGTCCCACGGGCGGGCACAGGAGCCCTGCTCGGGATCACTTTCCATAGCAAACAGGCCCTTCCAGTGGAGGGGCTTGCGTTCATGCATGGATGTTCAGCAACTCGGGGTGCTTGCGCTCAAGCCCAGCGGTTTTCCGCGGACTTAGCGGAAGCGGAATTCGTACCGGCGTCGTCCCCGAGCGGTGTCGCCGCCGACCGGGTGCCGGCCAGGGTCACGCGGTTCGTCCCGGCGGTCGTGGCGGCATACATGGCGCGATCAGCCAGGCGGATCAGTTCCAGGCAGTCGCGGGCGTCGGCGGGATACAGTGCGATGCCGATGCTGGCACTGATCGCGCCGCCGTTCCAGTCCAGCGCCGCGGCCGCGTCACGGATACGCTCGGTGATCGCCACCGCGGTGGCGGCATTGGCGAGGTCTCACAGCAGGACCGAGAACGCGTCGCGGCCGCAGCGGCCGACGACATCACCGGGGCGGCAGTGCCGGGTCAGGCTGGCGGCGACCAGCGGCAGCGCCTGGTCGGCGACCTGATGGCCGCGGGTGTCGTTGATCGCCTTGAAGCGGTCCGGGTCCAGGGCGATGAGCGCACAGCCGCAGCCGTCGCGCCGCGCCTGCGCGAAGGCCGATTCCAGTCGATTCCTGCTCTTGAGAATTGAGTATCGCCTGAGCGCCTGGGGGCGGGCACCTGGCCGCAGTGGCCTTCGTCGACGCCGATGCGCCACGCGCCGCCGGAAAGATTACAATCCTGGGCTTCTTCCCCAGACCGCGCCCGAGGCGCCGTACTATGTGTTGGGCCCGCTATCTTTTCGTCGGCGTCGTCATCGGACTCGGCAGCCTCAGCATGATCAGCGCCTGCGGTCAGAAAGGTCCGCTGTATCTAGCGGAAAAAACTCCGGAGAACGCCGCGGCGACACCGTCGGCGCCGGCCACGCAAGCGGTCCCGGCGCCCGGCGCGGATGTCCCCAAGCCGGTCGACCGGCCCGCGGACGCCGCGGGGCAGACATGGCCCCGCTAGGACCTGTAGCCGACTACGGCGTCGTGCGCGCTGCAAGGTACACTCCGCGGCCCCGAGTGTACCCTTCACTCGACCGCTCAAGACACTGACCAAGACGCCCCGCGAGCATCGCATGGACTATTTCAACTATCACGGCGTTCTGTTGCACGCCGAAGAGGTCCCGCTCACCGCGATCGCCGAGCGCTTCGGGACACCCTGTTATGTCTACTCGCGGGCGACCCTGGAGCGGCACTGGCACGCGTTTGACCGCGCCTTCCACGACCACCCGCACCTGATCTGCTTCGCGGTCAAGGCCAACGCCAACCTGGGGGTGCTCAGCGTCCTGGCGCGGCTCGGCTCCGGGTTCGACATCGTCTCAGTGGGCGAACTGGAGCGGGTGCTGGCGGCGGGGGGCGAGCCCGCGCGGGTCATCTTTTCCGGGGTCGGCAAGCGCGAGGACGAGATCCGCCGTGCGCTCGAGGTCGGCATCCGCTGTTTCAATGTCGAGTCCGAACCCGAGCTGGAACGGATCGACCGGATCGCCGGGGAACTCGGCTGCATCGCGCCCATCTCGCTGCGCGTCAACCCGGATGTGGATGCCAATACCCACCCCTACATCGCCACCGGCCTCAAGGAGAACAAATTCGGCATCGACATCCAGGCCGCCCTGGCGGTCTACCGCCGCGCCGCCGACATGGCGAACCTGCGGATCACCGGTATCGACTGTCACATCGGCTCCCAACTCACCGATCTGGCGCCCTTTCTGGCGGCCCTGGAGCGGGTGCTGGAGCTGGCCGATCGGCTGGCGCAGGAAGGCATCGCCATCACGCACCTGGACCTGGGCGGCGGCCTGGGGATCCGCTATCGGGGCGAACACCCGCCGGAGCCGGGCGCGTACGCGACGGCCCTGCTGCACCGGTTGGGCGGACGCGGCTACGAGATCATCCTGGAGCCGGGGCGCGCAATCGTCGGCAACGCCGGCATCCTGCTGACCCGGGTGGAGTATCTGAAGCCGACCGAACACCGGCGCTTCGCCATCGTCGATGCCGCGATGAACGACCTGCTGCGCCCGGCGCTCTACCAGGCCAATCAGGAGATCGTGCCGGTGCGGCTGGACGCGGACGCCGTGCCCGCGCGTTACGACCTGGTGGGACCGGTCTGCGAGACCGCGGATTTTCTGGGCAAGGACCGGCTGCTCGCCCTGGCGCCCGGCGATCTGCTGGCCATCCGCGGCAGCGGCGCCTATGGGTTCAGCATGAGTTCCAACTACAACAGCCGGCCGCGGGCCGCGGAGGTCATGGTGGATGGCGCCCAGGCAAGCCTGGTGCGGCGCCGCGAGACCATCGCCGACCTCTTCGCCGGGGAGTCAGTCTTATCATGAAACGTCGTCCCGAACCGGAACTCATGGAAGACCCTGAGCAGGCTCTGGCCTATGCCCAGGCCGATTTCTCCGAGTCCAACACCCTGTTCATCAAGCTGCTCGCTGAACTGAAACCGGGGCCGCTGCACGGCGCGCGGGCCCTGGATCTGGGCTGCGGACCGGCCGATATCGTCTGCCGGTTCCTGCGCGCCTACCCGAACGCGATCTGCGATGCGGTGGACGGGTCGCCCGCCATGCTGGACCAGGCCCGCGCCGCCCTGGAGCGGCTGCCCGGCCTCGCCGCGCGCTGCCGTCTGTTGTTGGAATGTCTGCCCAGCCCCACGCTGGCGCCGGGCCAGTATGATCTGGTGCTTTCCAACAGCCTGCTGCATCAGTTGCACAATCCCCAGGTGCTGTGGCAGACCGTCCGTGAGACGGCGCGGCCCGGCGCCCTGGTGCTGGTGATGGACCTGATGCGGCCGGCCTCCGCCGGTTGGGCCGAGGCCCTGGTCGCGACCTATACCGCGAACGAGCCGGAACTCCTGCGTACCGACTTCCGCAACTCGCTGTTCGCCGCCTTCGAGCCCAAGGAGGTCGAAGAGCAACTGCAGGAGGCCGGATTGAGCGAGTTGCAGGTCGGGGTGGTGAGCGACCGGCATCTGGCGGTGTTTGGGCGACTGGCGGCTTCTTGAGCGATCCCGACCTTCAGGAACAGCGTCCTGATTTTATGCGACTGAAATTCACGAAAATGCACGGCCTCGGCAACGACTTTGTCGTGTTCGATGCCATCCGCCAACAGATCACACTGGAGGCGGCGGCCATTCGCCGCCTCGCCGATCGGCACCGCGGGATCGGTTGCGATCAGGTGTTGTTGGTCGAGTCGGCGCGTCTGCCCGGCACCGACTTTCATTACCGGATTTTCAATTCCGACGGCACCGAGGTGGAGCAGTGCGGCAATGGCGCCCGCTGTTTCGCCCGCTTCGTCCGCGATCAGGGGCTGTCGGACAAGGATGCGATTCCAGTCGGAACCGCCGCGGGAGCCATCGCGCTCTTCGTCGAGCCGGACGGTCAGGTTCGGGTGGACATGGGAGTCCCGGTGCTGGAGCCGGCCCGCATCCCCTTCCGGGCGGCGAAGCAGGCGCTGGTCTACCGACTGTCGGTGGACGGACAGGAGGTCTCCATCGGCGCCGTGTCCATGGGCAACCCCCATGCGGTGCTGCTGGTGGAGGATGCCGACGATGCGCCGGTGGAGCGGCTTGGGCCGCGTCTGGAAACGCACCCGCACTTTCCCCGGCGTGTCAACGTGGGTTTCATGCAGGTCCTGTCGCCCGCGCACATCCGGCTGCGGGTCTTCGAGCGCGGCGTCGGTGAAACCCTGGCCTGCGGGACCGGCGCCTGTGCCGCGGTGGTCACCGGACGCCTGCGCGGGCTACTCGCGGCGCGGGTCCTGGTCAGTCTGCCCGGCGGTGATCTTGTGATACAGTGGGACGGAAATGGTACACCGGTGCTGATGACCGGACCGGCGCAACGGGTCTTCGAGGGGGAGATCGAGCTATGACCAAGACCAGGACCAAGCCGGGCACCGAGCCAGCTCAAGCGTCCGTCGACGCGGGAGCCGCGCAGGCGGCTGCCGCGGAACAGATGGTAGCCGCCTATCTGCGCGATCACCCGGACTTTTTTGAGCGCAATGCAGCAGTTTTGGCGAGCCTGAGTGTTCCTCACGCGCCCAGCGGCACCGTGTCCTTGATCGAGCGCCAGGTGAAAGTCCTGCGCCGACACCTGGAGGCCGAGCGCAGTCGCCTGGCACAACTGATCGCTCGCGCCCGCGAGTACGAGGCACTTTCCACCCGTCTGCATGCACTGGTGCTGCAACTGATCGGCGCCCCCGACCTGGAGCAGATGGGTGCCGTGCTTCACGAGGCCCTGATGCGCGAATTCAGCGCCCAGGCGGTGATGCTCAAACTTTTCCCTATCGACCCGGCATCTCCGGACGCGGCCCGGGATCCGCTGGCTGTCGCTTTCAAGGAGTTCCTGCTGCGCGAGCACGCCCTGTGCGGTCCGCTGGATGAGGAAAAGAACCGCTTCCTGTTCGGCGACCTCGGCGGTCAGGTGCAGTGTGCCGCGCTGATCCCGCTGCGCGGGACCGGCTGTTCCGGCGTGCTGGCCATCGGCGCCGCCGATCCGGACCGCTTCAAGCCGGATATGCGCACCGACCTGCTGGATCGGCTGGGGGAGGTCGTTAGCCACAAGCTGCGGGGCCTCCAGGCGTCCTCTGCAGCACGCCCGGAGCTGTTGCCCGATTCATTGCCCGATCCGTTAAGAGCCGCGCCGCCCGTGACGCCGACGGCGCCGAAAAAGCCCCGCGGTCCGCGGTCGCGCAAGCCGAAGGTCGTCGAGGACGTCGGCAGCGAATGAGCGACGGGGCCGGCCCAATCGAGCCCTTTCTTGCCCACCTCGCCCATGAGCGGCGGCTGGCCGACCTGTCCATCATCGGTTATCGTGCCGATCTCGAGCGCATCAGCACCTGGCTGACCGACGCCGGGGGCGACCCCGACGCCATCACCCGGCTCGATCAGCCGCAAATCCGTCGTTACATCGCCTGGCGTCATCGCTCCGGCGTCGGCGGCCGCACCCTGCAACGGGAACTGTCCAGCCTGCGCAGTCTCTATCGCTGGTTGCTGCGCGAAGGCCGGGTGCCGAATAATCCCGCGGTAGGCATCCGTGCACCCAAGACCCCGCGCAAGCTCCCGGCCACCCTGGATGCGGATCAACTGTGCGGTCTGCTCGATCGCCCCGTCGATGACTTGCTCGCCATCCGCGACACGGCGATGATCGAACTCTTCTACTCATCCGGGCTGCGCCTGGCCGAGTTGGTGAGTGTCAATCTGGGCGACATCGACATGGCGGATGCCGCGCTGCGCGTCACCGGCAAAGGCGATAAGACCCGTGTGGTTCCGGTCGGTACCCAGGCGCGCGAGGCCGTTGCGCACTGGCTGTGCGTGCGCGCCAACCTGGCCGCCGACGACGAACCGGCGCTCTTCGTCAGCAGCCGGGGCAACCGCATTCACCCGCGCACGGTGCGCACCCGCGTCGCTCAGTGGGCACAGGAACAGGGTGCGGACCGCCACGTCCATCCCCACCTGCTGCGTCACTCATTCGCCAGCCACTTGCTGGAGTCCTCCGGGGACCTGCGTGCGGTGCAGGAGTTGCTCGGCCACGCCGATATCAGCACCACCCAGATCTATACGCACCTGGATTTTCAGCATCTGGCCCAGGTCTATGATCAGGCGCACCCGCGGGCAAAGCGCAAGGGCTGACTCGTGACGGTATTCGCAATGTCGCGCCGACGTTGAGAACGTTGGCGTATTTCACCGTGTCCCGATTGGCGGCATAGATGACGGGCCAGCGGGTCGGGTCGTTGTAGAACGCCGGTGCGATCCGCGACAGGGTGTCCCCTGGTTTGACGACATAGGTGCTCAGCGTCTCGGTCTTGACCGGTTCCGGCTCCAGGTTCGGATCGAACTTGGAGTATTTCCCGATGATCCGGGCCAGGGTGCCGTTGCCCTTGATCTTCGACAAAAACTCATTGATGCATTGATGAAGACGAGCAGCTCGGTGTCGGACTTGTTGACCCCGATGCCGTACTGATCGGCTGACAGGGTACCATCCAAGACGCGCAGGCCGGGGTTCTGGGAGGCGAAGTGCTCGAGAAATACCTTGTCGTTGATGAGCGCGTCCGTCTTGCCGCCGGTGAGCGCGTCATAGGTATCGGCGGTCGCGGTCACCACAATGGCTATGCCGCGCTGGTCGAATTGAATGCGCTGAGCGTCGGCGCCTATCAGCCCCACGATATCGCCGAGCGGGGTGAGCGGCTCGCGCTCAGCGATCCGTTCAACGGCTGTTATCTCTTCTCCAATCGCAACGAGAACGGCCTGCAGGTGGACGTCGACAAGACGCTGCCCGGCGTCGTCGCCGATTTCCTGTTCCAGAAGCTGGTCGCCGTGCGCAATGCGGAGGCGATGAAACTCCTGGAGAAGATGGAGAATGCGGAGAACGGCGACGGCACCGCGGAGACTCGCGCGGGCAGCACCGCCCCCTTGCGCTCGAAACGCTTTCTCACCTTCGGTATCAAGCGCCTGGCAGTCCCCGAGATGGAGATCCGGGAATATCTCACCTACCGCTTCGCCCGCCAGGCCGCCCTGCAACTGCGCTATAACAACTGGGACGATACCTTCGGTTTCCGGGATGAGCCGCGCAACCAGGATTTCGGCGAGTTCGTCCGCGACAGTCAGACACTGGAGCGCTGGTCGCTGACCGACGAGCACCTGACCCTGTCGCGCGGCATTCTGTCCGAGGAGATCAACAACAAGAAATGGAAGCCCATCGTCAACGAATGGCTGGATGTGCTGCCGCAGCTCATGGGGTTGGTGCAGACCCAGGACGACAAGGTCTGGATCAATGAGATCGATCAGCTCATGGCGCAGCGCTTCGCGGAGAGTTACCGCGGACTGGGCGTGCGCAAGTTCTATGAAACCAAACTCCAGGCGCGTAAGGATCATGTCCGTGAATTGCGCCGCCGGGTCGAGGGCGAGCTATTCGATGAATGGAAGAACGGCGTCAAGTCCATGCAGGACATCACCCGGTGTCTGGCCGCCCTCATCGCCGCGCTGGAGGAGCGGCTGCTGGGCACGGACGACCGCATCACCCGCGCCAAGAACAACGCCGACAGCGCTGAACAGCGGGTGGCGACCAATCGGGCCGACTACGCGCAGGTCGGTCTGGTCTCGCAACTGCTCGGCAAGCGCCGCAACCTGCTCGATCTCCAGGGCGAGGCCCTGCGGGAACTCTATACCGCCCGCACCCAGGCGGAAGCCTAGGCCTTCGCGAAACGCCTGCTCCAGGAGGCCGTCAACGAGTTCAATGCGCTGGCGGCCGATGTCGCGGCCTGCACCCGGCTGGTGGATGAGTCCATCAAGGAATTCAAGGAGCGCATCGACGCGCGCATCAACGATGGTGAAACGCCTGATCTGCGCCAGTCACTGGTGCGCTTCTACAATGCGGAGAACGTCCGCGGGTTCGCGCGCGATCTGGAGAAAGACCGCGGCGAGCAGACCCGGCAGTCGCAAGCGGTGCGTCTCGCCCTCATCGAACAAATTGCCGCCGATCCGTCCTTTTCCGCCTTCCAGGCGCGGATCAGCCGCCAGCGCTTCTTCGATGTGATGGAGCAGCGCTGCGCGCAGAGTTCCCAGGCGGCGCATGACGCGCTGGTCGCTTCACAACGTGACCGCCGGCCATTGCTCGGGGTCAATATCGTCGGCCAATTGGAGCGGGAGTATTCGGGGCGCACCGACGAGCTCAAGAAATTCATTCACGATCTGGTCAACCAGGCGGGGAATTTCATCGAGTTCGACTCCCAGGCCGTCACCATGGGCGCGGCCAAGACCAAGGTCTCGCAGTTCCTGGTCATCCTCCCGGCGACCCCCGAGTTGGCTCAGTTCAGTGCAGACCTGGAGGCTCTGTTCCGCGACAACTTCCGCGGTGACATCCCGGTGGCCATCATCAAGAGCGAGACCAAGCCGAACGAGATCACTCTGATCGGGCTGACCCCCGTCTGGTTGGGCAAATAAGTCGATCCGCAGGATAGCGCTGCCCGGCTCGACCGCCGTCAGCTTGAGCGCGATGTCGTCGGTGAAGCCGCGGGGAGTGCGTTTTCGGTCCTCGTGATCCTGGCGATAGCGCCATTTGGCAACCTCTATGACCATTTCCTCCAGGACGGCCAGGTCCTTGAGCAGTTCCAGTGGGATCGCATGCGCGTCGAAGCGCTCACCCTCCATGCGGGGGCTCAAGAAAGGGATTCGATCGATCATGCGGTTACCTCCGATACTCCCCACCAGCGGTTGTCCAAGACAGGCGCGGCCTCATGGCATCCTCGCCCGATACTCGCGGCAGGCGCGCTCAAGCGAAGGGGGCACGGGCTCGCGTAGCGTTCCGGCATCGCACATCGCTTTGAGCGTGTTGACCAAAGGGCGGCAATCGAGGCCTTTGTCAAATTTGGAATATGTCTTCTGCTCGTCGACGGCATTACCCTTCAGGTACTCCAGCCACGTCTCTATATTGCGTGCCGGAATAATGTGCAGTATGGCTTCGGTGGGTTTTCTTGCGGGCAAAGCCGCTACTTCCAACGCCTTGGACAGCTGGGCATCACGGCGGCCCCCGCCCTGCTTATCTTCATCGATTACCGCGATCAACGCCTTGGCAACGTGCGGCGCGGATCGCAGCTTGCGCACTTCTTGGGCGTAGTGCTCCCGGACCCACTGTTCTCCGCTACCGCGCCCGTCGCGGCCGTGGGGGTTCAAGACCACGACGATCTGTCGGTTCTCCCAACCGTTCTGGATGAGGAAACGGCGCACAACGGTCCCGTGCTGGCGATCTTCACACAGCACAACGATTTGGACGCGGCGCCGACTCATCGCTCCCATCCCCGGGTGATGACTTCGGAGAGCTTCATCGTCTCGGGGATGCCGACATCGCGCAGCGGCCGAGTTTTGGTCACCCCGGTGACCTCACGCTCCAAGAGGATGCCGCGGTCCCCGCCGAGATAGTCGATCACCTCGGCGTGGTGAGAGACGATCACCACCTGCGGCAGCCCGTCGCCGATGGCATCCTCAGCGCAAAGGAGCCATGGCTGAATCTCCGCAGCCGCCAGGAAATTGTCAGGCTCGTCCAGGAAGAGAAGACGCCCGGACTTATCCAGGAAATGGAGCAGGCCGTAAAGAACCAGGAGTACGCGTTGGCCGTCGGATAGCTCGTCGAGCGCCAACTCGTATTCTTCCTTACCGGAGCCGAAAACCGCCACCAGTGTCCTGGCCTCAGACCCAACCTTCTCGAGCCTGAGCTTCTGGAAGCCTGGGATAGTCTTCTGGAGAATCGCCCGGTATTCAAAGCTGTCGCCGTGCTCCTGAAGCAGATGCCGGTACCAGGATGAAAAGTTCTCCCCATTGCGACTGAGGGCCTGGCTCTCTTGGGGGGTGTCGTTGACGAATGCGGCCGGGTTCAACCGGCAGACCTGGACCCTGCGCATGAGTTCAAGAAAAGCCGTCAGCCGCTGGTTATCGTGGCGCGGCGGCACGCGGGCAAGGGCAGATTCGCTCCACTCGGCCGCGAACTTGGGTCCCTCGCTGAGATTGTCGCGGTACATCTGTACGTCCCCGTTCTCGAACAGGAACAGAGGCCCATCCGGAACTGCGAGTCGCTCTTCGATGATCCGCGCCCGGCGTCCGCCCGATTCGTGCTGAACCTTGAGGCGGTAGCGCATTTCCTCGGCGCCGACCTGGGTGTGTAACTCGACGACTTGGGTGTCGCGGTCGCTCCAGCGGGTGCGGCTGGCGTAGGGCAGTACGGATTTGTCGTTGACCTTGGCTTGCCCGGAAAGCAAGCGCTGCAGCCCATCGACTACATCGAGCACCGATGACTTGCCCGATCCGTTGAGGCCCGCTAACAGGTTGAAATTCTGAAGCTTCAGTTCGAAGTTCACCAGGCAGCGGAAGTTGTCGACATAGAGGCGCGTGATCATGCGGTCACCTCCGATAATAGGGTCAGCACCGCCTGCTTGGTCGGGGCTAGGATCCAGTCGAAGCGGCGCAGGACCGTCAGCGGCAGGATGACCTTGCGGAACTCGTTGCGCTTATGGGGACCGCGCAGCAGGTTGCAGATGTCCCGGATCAAAGCGGCGAGTTGGGCGTTGGTCGCCGAGTTCATGCGCGTCGGTTGGGTTACGTTGTTCAAGCGGCGCGGCGCGCTGACTTTGGTGACCAGGCATGATACCCGACGTGGGCGGGCGGCTGGCCTTCAGGTTGGGGCGCGCCGGGAATACGGCGGAAGCCTTGGACCTCAGTGGGCCGGCGCCTCGGCTGACCGGAAGGTGGACAACGCTCGCGCTGGTTCATCCTGCGGCCGGAATCATGATCCAGGTTGTTGTTCCGGTCGGCGGTTCAGCCGCGGCGCGGCCAACCCTCGCAGCAGTGGACTGACCAGATAGCCCAGGACCCCATTCACCAGCGCCGCCCACCCCAGGGCCTGGAGCAGGGGCCGCGCCTGGGCATACTCGGCATCCCCGAGGATCAGCCCGACGGCGGCGAAGCCGCACAGGGTCACCAGGGCCAGATGCACCGCGGCATCGGTCGCCAGGGCGGGCCGCCGCGCCGCCAGGCGGGCACCGATCCAGGCCGCGAGCACGCCGCCCCAGAATCCGACGGCCACATCCACCGGCCAGTGCACACCGACCGCCACCCGACTCAGGCCGACCAGCACCGCCACCAGGACCAGCAGTACCCGCAGTTCGGACCAGCGGGCGTAGTAGACCAGGACCCCGAAAAAGACCGCGGCGGTCGTGGCGTGACCGGACGGGAAACTCGCCCGCCGGTGCAGCGGGCCGATCAGGTGGAAGCTGTCCGGCGGCAGCACGGCCGGCGGGCGGGCCGCATCGAACAGCGGCTTGAGGCCCCGGCTGAAGGCCACGGCCACCAGCCCGGCCAGCACCAGGGCCCAGAATACCCGCGGATAACGCCGCGCAAAGAACAGACAGAGGACAAAGGGGACGCCTTCGCCGCCGATCGATGTGAGCCATTGCCAGACCCAGTCCGGATAGGCGGTCCCGGCATCATTCAGCGCCGCGAAGCCCGCGTGATAGCCGCAGGCAAGCCAGAGGGCCAGGCCGACCGCCAGGCTGGACCAGGCCCAGGTGGACAGCCACAGGGCTCCGCCCGGCGGGTCCAGGGGGGTGCGGGCGGCCCCGGCGGTGAGCGCCTGGTTTAGGTCCCGGCGCAGCCAGCCGACCAGCCCCCTAACCACCGTCGCGCTCCCGCGGCTGCCAGTCACCGGTCGGACGCAAATGCTCACGCACCCACACCAGGGCCACCGGTCCACGCCGATAGAGCAGGTCGAGCCGCAAGTCCGGCAGCTCGCGGGCCAGTGCCTCGAGTTTGTCGACGCGCAGGAAAGCCAGTTCCCCGGTCCGCGGGATGCGGTTCGGGGTGATCGCCTCCCGATAGACGCTGAAACTCGGCATCGAGGTGCGAAACGCCACGGTGGGCAGATTGAGACGCCGGGCAAGCTCCGCCGCCTCCTTGACCGGCGTTTGCAACACCGCGAAGACCCGGGGGGCGAGCACCCCGAAGATCACCAGGCCCTGAATCACACCCGCCAGCATCAGCCGCTGCCAGAGCGCCGGCCGGGACCACAGCAGCAGACCGACCAGGGCGGCGGCGCCGACCGCGACCCCGGCGACATAGGACCCATCCAGGAGCGCCAGGCCGTCGCTGATCATCGCCGCCTCATGGGCCTTGTGGTCATCGGAGGCGATGATCCCCAGGACCCAGGGCAGGGCGAGCAGCACGGCGAAGAGCGCCAGCGGCGGCGTGAACGCGAGCCAACGGTTGGTCAGCAGGTCGCGATGACGTGCCATCAGGATGAACAGGGGCGTACAGCCATACAGCAGATAATGCGGCAGTTGTGTCCCCGAAAACGAAAAAAAGCAGAAGACCACCGCGAACCAGATCCACAGAAAGCGCTCCAGCGGGTCCGCCCAGGCGTGGCGCCAGGCGGTTCGCCAGGGCAGCAGCAGGCGCAGGAACCAACCGGTGAACGGCAGCAGGATCAGCGGCAGCATCACGGCGTAATAGCCGAAAAAACCGCTGTGACCGTGAATGGTCGCGCCGAACCGATCGGCATTGTGATGCAGGAAAAAGCTCTTGAAGAAGCCGGTTCCGTCGTCCAGATAGATGGCCAGATACCAGGGACCGGCCGTCAGGATGAAGATCAGCCAGCCGACCGGGGAGAGGACGGCCCGGCGCCAGTGCGGCAAGGCGCCCTCCGACCAGAAGAACAGCAGACTCACCAGCGCCGGAAAGAAGACCGCCACCGGCCCCTTGGTCAGAAACCCGAGCCCCATCCACAGCCAGGCGCGCACCACCGGGCCGGACCGGCCGCCTGCCTCCGGCCGGGTGTAGAAGCGGTAGATCTCGAAGAAGGTCAGGGCGATGAACAGATTCAGCAGCGCGTCGGCCACCGCGGCCTTCGCCACCAGTGAGACCTGCAGCGACAGCGCGAGCGCCATGCCGGCAACCACGGCGGTCGGCGCATCCAGCCGCTCGCGCACAAACCGCCACAGCGCCCACACCCAGAGCGCGGCGGCCAGGGCCGAGGGCAGGCGCAGCGCGAACTCGTTGAACCCGAGCACCTGGGCGGAGGCGGCCTGGGCCCAATAGATCAACACCGGTTTGTCGTAGCGCGGCTCACCGTCCTTGTGCGGGGTGATGTAATTGCCGCTCGCGATCATCTCGCGGGTCGCCTCGGTGAAGGCCCCCTCGTCCAGGTCGTAGAGGGGTAGGGCGCCGAGTTGCCAGAAGAAAGCGAAGCACACCACCGCCGCCAGGATCCAGGGCGAGGCGAAGTAAGCATCCAAGCGGTCCGGAGCGAGTTTCACGACGGCGCCCTCCAGCCGGCATCCGCCGGGTCGGTCTGGACGCGGATGCGGTGGTGGGACAGGTCGCTGGACGCGTAGAAGGTTCGGGTCAGCAGTTCGGCAAGCACGCCGGTGGTCAGAAACTGGATCGAGGCGACCAGCAACAGGATCGAAACCAGCAGCAGGGGCCGCTGGCCGATGTTCTCGCCCAGGCCGAACTTCACCACCAGCAAATAGGCCATCATGGCGCCGCCGACGGCGCCGAACAGGATGCCGATCGACCCGAAGAAGTGCCCCGGACGGGAGCCGAAGCGCAGGAAGAAGAAGGCCGAGAGCAGATCGATCAGCACCCGGAAGGTGCGCGAAATGCCGTACTTGGAAGCACCGAAGCGGCGCGCCTGATGGCTGACCGGCGTCTCGCCGATGCGCGTTGGCGCGGTCACCCCGGCCACCCACACCGGGATGAAGCGGTGCATTTCACCAAGCAGCGTGACCTCGCGGATCACCTCCGCCCGATAGACCTTGAGACTGCACCCATAGTCGTGCAGCGCCACCCCGGTCACCCGTCCGATCAGCGCATTGGCGATGCGCGACGGCACCTTGCGCAGCAACAGATCATCCTGACGCCGCTGCCGCCAACCCTGGAGCAGGTCCAGATCGCGGGCCAGCAGTTCATCGACCATCCGCGGGATATCCGCCGGATCGTTCTGCAAATCCCCGTCCAGGGTCGCGATGACCTCACCGCGGGCGGCATCAAACCCCGCCTGCATCGCCGCCGTCTGACCGAAATTGCGGCGCAGGCGGATCACCCGGACATGGCTGCCGTAGGTCGCGGCCAGTTGCATCAGGCGCGTGCCCGTCCCGTCGCGGCTGCCGTCGTCCACGCAGATCAGTTCCCAGGCCTCGCCGTAGTCCGTCAAGCACTGATGAACACGGGCCAACATCGGCTCCACATTCTCCACCTCGTCATACATCGGAATCACGACCGACAGGGCCGGGCGGGCGGCCGGATCGCGGGGTGGGGCACTGGTCATAAGCGGCTGTCCTTACGGGGAGGGCGGTGCGGCTGAGAAACCTCGTTAGCTTAAAGGGCGGCGGGAAAAGGTCAACCTGGTTGTCGATCCGTTGGAGCAGTATGCTGGCACTGCCGTCGTGATCATCAAAGCTGAGCACCAGCAGCCAACGACGGCCTGATTGATGCCGCAATTGCCTTGACACCTAACGACATCGCCAACCGCGAAGCGGACGACGGCCTCGTCCGGGCGCATTTTCAGAACCTGATCCAGGGGATTTGCCGACATGAAGCAGAGCGTCTATCTTGAGACTTCCCTGATCAGCTATTTGGCCGCCCGCCCGAGTCGCGACCTGATCGTCGCCGGTCATCAGCAGATCAGCCACGAGTGGTGGGACCTACGGCAGGACTGGGATCTGTCCATCTCGGCGCTGGTCATCGCGGAGGCGCGATCCGGCGACGAGGAGGCTGCCGGACGCCGTTTGAATTTGTTGGAAGGACTGCCGATGCTGCATGTGAGCGACGATGTCATCGATCTGGCCGAACGATTGGTCGCGGGTGCCGCCCTTCCCGAAAAGGCGAAGGACGACGCCTTGCATATCGCGGTCGCCGCCGTACATGGAATCGAGTATTTGCTCACGTGGAACTGTAAGCACATTGCGAACGCCGGCAAGCGTCCCCTGATTGAAGCGCTTTGCCGGGCGTCGGGATACCGGCCGCCGGTCATTTGTACCCCTGAAGAACTACTGGGAGAGCGCGATGTGGACTGACCCGATCGTCGACGAGTTACACCGATTCCGGGAGGCACACGCCGCCCGCTTCAACAACGACCTGCGGGCCATTGCGGTCGAGTTGCGCAAGATCGAACAAGACTGGCCCGCACCAACGATCGACCCGCCGCCCAAACCGCCGGCAGGCCGCCCCACGCCGCCGCCATCATTCAGGGCGATGGCAACCAGGGACGTGATTGGCGAAGCTTAGCCAAGCATTAACCCTTTGAGGGATCTCGTGCAAGTGGACCTATTGGAAGCCAAGAACCGCTTGTCCAGTCTGGTCGCCGCTTGAAGCACATCTGGTCACGCCTGGCTCCGGTGGCCCTCCCGAAGGTCCACCAACGCTGGGGCCACGGGGGTGGAGCGGGGCGGGTTGCGCGCCTGTCGCCATTGCGTCGATGATACGCAGACGGACGCACCGCCACCTTTTTATCGATCAACCGCAGGACCTCACACCATGGGCGACCCCTCGACATTGGAACGGATCGACCTGGGCGACGGCCGTCAGGTCTGGGTGCAGACCTCCGGCTGCGCGTCGCCGGCAAGCAATTGGCCGGCGCCGATGACACCGACCGCGTGCAGCGCGCCCTGGCGATGATCCGCCCGGCCGCCGAGCAACTGTTCAAGTCGCTGGCGGACATCAACCGCCCCAAGACCATCGAGATGGAGTTCGGGGTCGGCTTCTCCGGGTCGGTCGGGGTCTTTCTCGCGTCGGCGGATACCGAGGCCAACTTCAAGATCAAGCTCACCTGGGAGAATCCCGCCCCGCTCCCGGCCGCGGGCGGCGACAACCCTGAGCATCCCGGCTGACGGCGACCGGTCGGGCCGCGGGCCGACTCACCATGCGCGGTCTGGCACGCCTGCTGCGAGACGATCACGCCCGCGGGTCCGGCTTCCTGATCGCACCGCGGCATCTCGCCACCTGCGCCCATGTGGTGAACCTCGCCCTGGGGCGGGACCCGCGCGACGCGGAACGTCCGCGGCCCGATCAGATCATTGCGCTCGCGTTCCCGGACGCGCTTCCCGACCCGTCCAGCCCGCAACCGCACGACCGGCGCCACACCGGCACCGTCGTCTGCTGGCACCCGCCGACCCCGGAGGGCCAGGCCCCCGGACCCCATGACGACCTCGCCGTCCTGTTGCTCAATCACCCCCTGGACTCCACGGCCGTCCCGGCCTTGGCCCCGGCGGACGCGGCCCTCGCCGCCGGCCTCAGCGGCGACGCCTGGGGCTGCCCGCACGGCACCCCGGACGGGCTTTGGGCGCCGGCCGTCCTGTCCGGCAGCAGCGGCGCGCTGCGTCAGTTCAATCTTCTGGGCAGCGGCCCGGAGATCCAGCCGGGGTTCAGCGGCGGACCCTTCACCATCCTGCACCAGACGCAGATCGCCGGCATGGTGGTGCAGGTCGACGAAGCCGCCCGCGCGGGCTGGCTGCTGCCGCTCGCCGCGCTGCGCCAGGCCTGGGCGGCGCTGCGCGTGGTCGAGTTGGACCTGTGGCTGCGCGACGGGCGCCTGCAGGCCGGACCTGCCGGCCCACCCGCCGGCACTCCGCTCGCGGACCTGGAGGCCGCCGTGGCGCGCGGCGACCTCGCGCCCCTGCGCCGGGCGCTTTTCGACACCGCCGACCCCGGACAGGGGCTCGCCGACCTGGACGCGCTCGACCTTGGCCCCCGGCGGCTGCGGCTGCGCTGCCGGGACGATGCCGCCGCCCGGCTGCCCTGGCACGGCCTGCCGGACGCGGACGGCCGGCGCCTGGGTAATCAGGGCTGGGTGATCGAAGTGGTCGGCCCGACCCCGCGTCCGGCCGTGGTGCGCAGCATCCACAACGCCCTGATCCTGGCCCCGGCCGACGCCCGGCTGGCCCCGGAGGTCCGCCCCCATGTGGACCAGGTTCGCGCCGCCCTGGCCCCGCTGCTGCCGCACCCGCGCCTGAGCCGCGTTCCCTGGGCCGTGAACTGCCACGACCTCGACCGTTACCTCCAAGACGAACCCGACCTCCTCTATGTCTATGCCATGGTGGACCAGGCGGGCGGGTTGGCCCTGGGACGCGACGCCGACGCGCGTGAGTCGCTGGCACCGGCCGCGCTGCTCGACCGGCTGGTCCGGCTGGTCCGGCGGGCCCGGCTCCCGACCCCACCGCTGCTGTGGCTGCACTGTGTCGAGGCGGACGGCGCGCGGCTCGATCTGGACCTGCTGCTCGCCCGCACCCGCGACTATCCGCTGCTGCTCATCCAGCGCACCGCCGCCGGCCGCGTCGGCACCAGCCTGAAACGCGGCACCCTGGCCTGGCTCGCCGAGTTCGCCGCGGCGCCCGCGAGCGAGCCGGCCGCGGTCCTCAGCCGCCTGGGCGACTCCGGCACCTGCGTCCGGCTGGGCGGCGACGGGCTGGTCCTGACCCGCCCGGCGGACCCGGACGCCGTGCTCTACGCCTCCATTCGCGCCTCCCTGCTCCAACTGCTGCTGGGCCGCACGACCGAGAAGGATCTGCTCGCCGGGCGCATCGCCGCCCCCCGCGGCGGCTCGCTGCTGCTGTACTTCGTCTGCGGCGATACGCAGGCGCGGGTCCATGACTTCCCCGAGCAGGGCCGCTGGCACCTGGAAGCGCTCGACCATCCCCCGCGCGTCCGTCCCAAGCCCATCCCCGCCCTGCTTGGCCCGGGGCAGACCAGCGAGGACCTGCTGCAGCAGCTTTACGAAAACCTGCAGCTCAACCCCGACACCGACACAACGGAAGAAGCCCTGCACCGCCTCACCCGGCCGCTGCCGGGTGAGCACCTGCTGCTGTCGCTGGCCTGCCTGCTGGTGCCGGCACCGGACTGCACGCCGGACCAGATCCCGGGCTGGCTGGGCCGCTGGCGGCAGGCCGTGCTCCAGGTGTTCGAGGCCCGCGAGATCCCCGCCGGCTGCCGCGTCCTGGCCGGCTGCTGCCTGCAATGGAAGGTCGGCTGGCCGGAGGATCACCGCAGTACCGCGACCGCGATCCAGACGGATGCCGTCGCCGTGCTCGGCCGCGACAACCCGCCCCATTGCGACTGGGTGCGCTTCGAGCAGCCGCTCGACCGGCTGCGTCAGGACGAGCTCGACGACTTCTTCCGCAACGAGGAGGGCCGGCTCGCCGCCGCCGTCGTCGGGCTGGAGCGCCGCGCCCTGGTGGACTGGGTGTGGGCGCGCACCGCTGGCCGCTTCGAGCCCACCGTCGACACCATCTACCGCGCCTACAAGACCGGCTTCCAAGCCCTGCGCAATGGAGACCCATGCCCGCCATGAGTGACCCGCTCGCCTTCGTCCGCTACCACGAGGCGCCGCTCGACTGGTCGAAGCACAACGCGACCGCGGCCCGCGCCGCCCTGACCACGACCCTCGACCTGGCCGCCCAGCGCACGCTCGAAGCCGGCGCCCGCCGCTTTCAGCCGCCCCGGCCGCTGGTCGCCGCCATCAACGCCGCGCTCGCCTCGCGCTCGCCGCTGCTGCTCACCGGCGACCCCGGCACCGGCAAGACCGAGACGGCTTACTACCTGGCGCAGTATTTCGGCCTGCCCCCGCCCTATCACTTCCAGGTCCGCTCCGACAGCAGCGCCCGCGATCTGCGTTACGACTTCGACGCCGTGGCCTATCTGCAGGACGCCTACGCCAAGACCATCGTGACCCCCACCGACGGCAGCGACCCGCGCGCCCAGCCGCGCTATCTCAAGCCGGGGAAACTCTGGCGCGCCTACGAAGAAACCGGCGAATGCGTGCTGCTGATCGACGAGATCGACAAGGCCCCGCGCGACTTTCCCAACGACCTGCTGCAGGAACTCAGCGAGCAGTGTTTCGACCACCCCTTCGCCGCCGCGCCGGTGCGCAACCAGGGGCCGCCGCCCATTCTGATCATCACCAGCAACGGCGAGCGCAGCCTGCCGGACCCCTTCCTGCGCCGCTGTGTGCTCTGCCATATCGAACTCAACGACGACCTGCTGCGGCGCATCCTCGACGCCTGGGACAGTGCCTTCGCGCCCCGGCTGCCGGCCGGCGTGCGCGCCGCCGCCCTGCCGCGCTTCACCGAGGTGCGCCGCCTGCTGCGCGAGCGCGGCCGTCCGCCGGGCGCCGCTGAACTCCTGGTCTGGTTCAACGTGCTGGCCGTCCTGCAGGTGCCGGCCGCGACCCTGGCCGCCGCCCCCCTGGCCGAGCTGCCGGGCATCCACAGCCTGATCAAGCTGCCGGAAGACTATCCGCTGCTCGGCTGAGCCGCCCGCCGCGATGCCCGACACCGCCTACAGCATGGCCGACCCGCGCCTGGCCGCCCTGCTGCTGCGGCTGCCCCGGCTGGGCGTGCCGGTGCTGCTGGCGGACTACGACCGCTGCGCCCTGGTGCTGCCGCCCGGCCGCGGCCTTGATGCCGTGGTCTTCGCCGACACCCTGACCGCGCTGCTCGCCAAGGACGCGGACCAGCGCCGGATCCTGCGCCGGGAGCTGCAGCGGCTCTTCCCGCCGGAACCGCCGGACCCCGCGGCGGACGAGACCCAGAGTCCGACCGCCCCGTCGCCGCTCCCCCCGACCCCGGACCCGGCATCCGCGCCCGGGCCGGGCGCGACACCGCCGACCGCCGCGCTGCTGTGCGGCCGGCCCGAAAACCCCCGTCCGCGCGCACTGGCCCCGGCGCTCCTGGCCCTGGCGGTGCTGCTCGTCATGCCTGGTGATGTCGGGCAGCGGCCGGCGCCACCGCCGCCGCCCGAACAGCCACCCATCATCGACCCACCGCCGCCGGCCGCGGGCGTGCTGCCCGAGCACCCCATCCACAGCTTCAACACCTGGGTGCCGATCCTCACGGCCACCCCGCTGCCGCCGCCCCGCCCCTGGTCCGCGCTCCTGCTCGCCCTCGCCGCCGTCCTGGGCGGCGGCTGGTTGTGGCGGCGCGCCCGGCAACTGCGCGACCCGCCGGCCGCACCCGAGCGCTACCGCTACCGGCCGGACGGTCCGGCCGTGCTGACCTGGTCCGCCGCCGACCGCGGTCCGCCGGATCTGCACCGTCTGCTGGGGCGCGACCAGCGCCGCGAACTCATCTGGGGGGTGCGGCACTACCTCGCCGCGCACCCGAGTCCGCGACTCGATGCCGGTGCCACCGCGACCGCCAGCGCCCGTGCCGGGCGGCCCGAAATCCGGTTCGAGCCGCTGCGGCGCCTGCGCGAAGTCTGGCTGTGGCGCGACACCGCGCTCGCCGGCCCGGAGCCCGCCGCCTTGATCCAGACGCTCGACCACGACCTGTTGCGGGCCGGACTGCGGGTGCGTCACGGCGCCTTCAGCGCGGTGCCGGACCCGCTCTGGCTCGATCTCGATCCCGCCGGTCGGCGGCCCACTCGCCCGCTGCGCGCCAACCCCCTGGACCTGGGCAGCGACGCCCATACGGCCCTGGTGGTCGTCCTCACCGACGGCCGCGGCCTGGCCGCCGCCCTGCGCGGCGGCGGCGCCCGCGCCGCCCGGGTCCATCGGGTGCTGCGCGAACTGGCGGCCTGGCCGCGCTGCGTCCTGGTGGATTGCGCCGACGACACCCTGGACCTGGCGGCCCTGGCCGCGCGCTACCGGCTCGCCTGCCTGCCGCCCGGCCGACTCCCCGCCTGGCTGGCCGAGCGGCCGGACACCGGCCGCGCGCAGTCGCGCCGACCCGCGGTGCCCGGTGCGGATCTGCGGTTCTGGGCCGCCTGCTGCGCCCTGCCGGCGCTGCCGGTCACCGCCGCCCAGGCTCGCGCACTGCATGACCTGCTCGGGCTGCCGCCGGCCTGGCGGCTGCCCGACCCCGGTACCGGCCGCGGCTGGGACGGCAGCGACGGACCGCGCCTGTCCGCGGCCGAACGCCGCGGCCTGCTGTGCGAACTGGCCGATCAGGTGCGGGCCGATCGCGGCCGGGCCCCGAGCGGCGCGCGCCGCCGCCTCAAGCGGGCGCTGGACTACTGGCAGCGGCACTGCCGCGACCTGGCCGCCGCGGCGGACCACCCGCGGCACCTGCTTGACGCCGGCGGACCCCGCCCCTGGCGCGACGGCCCGGCGGCGCACCGGCTCGGCAGCGAGAGTCGGCTGCTTGATCTCTGGCGCGACGCCGACGACCGCGACGCCGACCAGCAGCCGATCCTGGCCATGGCCGTCGCCGATCTGCACGACCGCTGGCGCTTCTATGACCAACAGGGTCTGATCAAGGCGCGCGACGCCCTGCATGAGCGGTTGGCCGAACTCGCCGCGGCCGACCTGGGTGACCCCGCCGACGACCGGATCCACCTGCCCTGGACGACCGTTGCGCTGCGCGAGCGGCGCGGCGAGCCCCGCGGCACGGCACTCACCCGGTTGTACCGTATGGGTTTTGCCGGTGCCACGCTCACCCCCGGCCGGCGCCCGCGGCTCGGGTTCGAGGTCCGGCTCGCCCTCGGCCTGCTGGCCGGGGCCGCGCTCTGGGCCGGGGTGCGCATCCTCAACCCGACCCATCCCGCACTGGCGCCCATGGCTGAGCCGCTGGTCGACCGGCTGGACGCTGCGGCCCGCACCGCTTTCCGCGCCCAGACCTTGGTCACGCAGGACGGCGGCCAAGTGCATGCCGCCTCGCGCAAAGTCGCCGCCGCCGCGCCGCTGCGCCCCGGCGAGCGGCTCACCCTCCACTGGTGCTGGAGCGGTGCGGCGCCGGTCGCCGCCGCGCCCGACCCCTGCGCCCGCCTGTGGGCCGCGACCGCCGACCCGCGTCGGCTCAACCTCGCCCCCGCCGGCCCGCCGGATGCTCCGGACCGCACCGTGTTGCTGCACGCCGGCACCTTGGCCGAGCCGATCCGTGCCTGTGCGCCCGACTGGCCCGACCTGGTGGTGGCGGTGATCGCCGCCGACCCCTGGCAGTATCCCGCGGCGGACAACAACAGCGCCGCCCGCCAACTCGCCATCCAACTCCTGGACAGCGGCGCCGCCGACCTCGCCCTCATCGGCCCGGACTGGGCCGCCGCGGCGCGCACCCTGGCCGCGCGCTGGTCGTTCGTCGCCGACAGCCAGTGGCTCTTTTTCACCCCGCTATCGCCAGGAGCGGAGCCGGGCGAGCCGGCCCCGCCGTCCCTGGGTGCGCACCGCGCCCTGATCCAGGCGGACTATGCCGGCCTGGCCGACCACCTGCGCACGCGCGTGCAGGGCCTGCTCGACCCCGCCGACCCGCGGGAGCGCCCGGACCCCGCGGTCGCCGCCATCCGGGTGCTGGCCGGCACCCCGCGCCTGTGGGGCGGCCCCGAGCGGGAGACCGTCCGCCTCGGCGACGGCACCGCGATGGACTTTCTGACCCTCTGTCCCGGCACCTTCACCATGGGCGCGGACGGGCTGGTGGAGCGCCGGCTGCCGACCCTGGCCGCCGCCGCCCTCGGCGTTGACGCGGCCACCCTGACCCCGACGACACGGGTCGATATCGGCACCCTGGGCGCGGAGCAAAACGTCCGGCTGCGGCAGACCCTGGAGCAGGGACTGGGCACCAGGCTCAACGACGCCGACTGGCTGGCGGTCGTCGATCTGCAAGCGGCCGGCGCGGCCTTCGAGAAGAATCTCGTATGGGGTGAGGAAGGCCCGGCCCACCCGGTAGTACTCAACGCCTTTGCGCTCGCCCGCACCGAGACCACCGCCGCCCAGCACGCCGCCCTGACGGCGGCCGCCGCCACCGCGGCGGACCGCGCCACGCTGCCGGCCGCCGAGGTCGACTGGGACACCGCGGCCCGCAGTTGCCAAGGACTTCCAGGCGGCAACCTGCCCACCGAGGCCCAATGGGAATACGCGGCCCGCGCCGGCAGCCGCACCGCCTGGTCCTGGGGCGACGCGGCCGACGCCGCGGGCGATTACGCCTGGTTCAGCGGGAACAGCGGGTTCGAGGCGCACCCGGTGGACGCCAAGCGGCCGAATCCGCTAGGCTTCGCCGATCTGCACGGCAACCTGTGGGAGTGGACCCGCGACTGTTACAGTGAATCGGCCTACCAGGAGCGTGCCGGTCAACCGCGCGCCGACCCCTTGGAGGACAGCGGGGCGTGCCGTCTGCAGGCGGTCCGCGGCGGCTCCTTCGACTACGTGCCCAGGAATCTGCGCTCGGCTGTCCGGCTCAGGCGCGCGCCCTCGTTGCGGTCCGAGTTCCTCGGGTTTCGTTGCATGCGTTCGCCCCCGCGCAGCCTTGAATCCTTGTCCCCTTGATTTCTTGTTCTTGCTCAATAATTTGTTGGCCACGTAGGATGCGGTGAGGAACGAACCGCATCCCCTCCGTACGATATAAATCGAACCGCATCCCCCCCGTCCGCTGGAAAACGCACCCCATCATCCCCATCCGAGTTCAATAGGACGCATCCCGCCCACCCCAAGCCCATCAATGACCGACTACCGACGGCTCTACACCCCCGGCGCCACCTGGTTCTTCACCGTGAACCTGGAGGAACGCCACGGGAACCGCCTGTTGGTCGATCACATCGATCACTTGCGCCAGGTAATGCGTGAGGTCAAAACCCGCCACCCCTTCGCTATCGAAGCCATGGTGGTCTTGCCCGAGCACCTGCACTGCCTCTGGACCCTGCCCGCCGGCGATGCGGATTACAAAACCCGATGGGCCTTGATCAAGGCCGGTTTCTCACGCCGCATCCCCGCGGGCGAACAACGCTCGGCGAGCCGCATCAAGCGCGGCGAACGCGGTCTCTGGCAACGCCGCTATTGGGAGCATCTGATTCGTGATGACCGGGATTTCGAGCAGCACCTCGCCTATATTCATTGGAACCCGGTGAAACATGGCTGGGTCACGCGGGTCATCGACTGGCCCTATTCAAGCTTCCATCGCTATCTGCGCCGCGGGCTCTATCCCGCCGATTGGGCCTCTGTTGACGACGATCTGATCGCCGGCGAGTAGGATTCGCGTAGGATGCGGTGAGGAACGAACCGCATCATCCCCGTCCCCCCCCATCATCCCCAACCAATCGCCCCAGCCACCACCCCGATCACCGCCGGTCAATAACCAACTGGCGCGGGCATCGGTGTTACCCCGAAACTGCGGAGCGCTGCGGCAATCGCTTTTGGTGTCATCTGATCGATTCGTTGCGGCTCTGGGTGCGTATGAGTTTCAGATGCGGTTCGTTCCTCACCGCATCCTACGGTATGTCCGGGTGGTGGAGCACGTAGGATGCGGTGAGGAACGAACCGCATCACCCCCGTCATCCCCGTCATCCCCGTCATCCCCCACCTAATCGCCCCAGACACCATCCCGACCACCACCCGGCAATGACCGAGGCGCGACGGTGCGATAGCCGAGGCGCCGGCGGCGGTGTTACTTCGAAACCGCGAAGTGCCGCGGCAATCGCCTTCAGTTTCATCTGATCGATTCGGTGCGGCTCGGGGTGCGTATGGGTTTCAGATGCGGTTCGTTCCTCACCGCATCCAACGGGGCGAACGCACGCAACGAAACCCGAGGTCCTCGCGCCGGAGCGTGGGCGCGTACCCGTTCCGGGACGCCGAGCGCAGGTACCTGGGCCCGAAGTAGAAGGAGCCGCCGCGGACCGCCCGCAGACGGCCCTCCTCCGGTCCCCGCGGGTCATCCGTCGCGGCAGCGTCGTAGCTGTCGGCATACCAGTCCCAGCACCATTCCCGGCAGTTGCCGGCCAGGTCGTGCAGACCAAAGGGGTTGGCGGTCTTCTCGCCGACCGGGTGCAGCCGGCTATCCGAGTTGTCGCTGTACCAGGCATGCGCATCGGCACCCGATTCGTTGTCGCCCCAGAACCAGCGGGTCGTGGTGCCGCCGCGACAGGCGTATTCCCACTCGGCCTCGGTGGGCAGGCGATAGCCGTCAGCCTGCCAATCACAGATCCAGGTGTCACCGGCGACCCGGTAACAGGGCGAGCGGCCGGAACGGATCGACAGGGCGTTGCAGAACGCGGCGGCCGCGAACCAGTCGATCCCCGTGGCCGGCAGGGTCTCGTCGCCCGCGCTCCAAGTGTCCGGCACCGGACGCCGCCAGGGTTCGGCGGCCTCGGCCATGACCTGACGCCAGAGCCCGCGGGTGACCGGGGTGCGGGCAATGGCAAACGGACTGATGCGGACCAGCCGCGGCGGCTGTTCATCGGCATAGGCAGTGGAGTCGAGACGCGGGTCCGAACCCATCCGGAAGGTCCCGCCCGGCAGGGTCACCAGCGCGATGAAAGGGTCTGGATCGGATGGCTGCGGCGCAGCGGCGGCGGGTTCATCCGCCTCCGGCGGCTCGGTCATCGCTGGCAGGGGCGGCAACAGCGGCAGCGTGATCGTGCGCCGCACCGGCAGCCCGTCGGCGACGAGCCGCGGCCGGGCGGCCAGCCCGAGCGCCAGGAGCATGAGCCCCGCGGTCAGCACCAGGGTTGCGCCGGTCCCGAGCGCCAGTGCGCCCCAGGCCAAAGCCAGCCCGAGCAAGGCGCCCGACCCGTAGCCGAACCAGTCGGGCGACGCATCCAGGCGCTGGGCCAGGGCCTGGAGCGCGGTCGCGCGCGGCGAGCGCAACAGCCGATCGACGCGGGCGGTGACGGTGGGAGACATGGCTGATCCGACAGCGACAGCGGATTGGGTTGGTAGGATGCGCTGGGCTGGGCGGCGCAGCAAGGCTCATCGGGTGCGGTGGGTTCATACGGTCTTGACCGGGGCGGCGGTTCGATGCGGTTCGTGCGTGACACTGGTCGCGAATCCCTAGGGGAGCGTTGGGGTTCGCTCTCGCTCACCCCAACCTACGTGGAAACCGACCGGCACGGTCGCCGTGGCGTGTGCATCGCCTGACCTTCACCGGCGGCGCCGATTCCGCCCGATTCGTGCTAGGCTTGGTCCCTGCGATTCCAAGACCGGATGCCTGCCGCCCATGTCCTCCAGCGCTGCCACCCAACTCGCACCCGCACCGCAGGTCCCGGCCCCGCCGCCGAGACGCCTGCCCGCGGCGCGCTCCGCGGACGGTCTCCTGGTCTCGGAGGCGGTCTACTGGACTGAGTATTACCTGGAGTCGGACCACCATTACGAGTGGAACAACGGCCGCCTGGAGGAGAAACCGGTGTCCGATTACGAGACCTTTCTGGTCTATGCCTGGTTCGGCGAACTGGTGCGGCACTTCCTGCGCACTCACCCCTGTGCGCAACTGGTCGGCCTGGAGATGGGCTTCCGGCTGCCGCTGCCCGGCGGCACCGTCATCCGCAAGCCTGATTTCGGCGTGGTGCGCAACGACAATCCCCAGCCGCTGCTGCCCTTGGACTGCTCCTACCGCGGGGTCTTCGACCTCTGTATCGAGGCCCTGTCCGACCAGGAGCCTAGCGGCATCGAGCGTGATACCGTCATCAAGAAGGCCGAATACGCCGCCGGGGGCGTACCCGAGTATTACATCCTGCACCAGAACCCCACTCACCAGGCGTTCTACACCCGCACCCCGGCCGGGTTCTATACGCCCATCGCACCGCAGGCCGGGGTGATCTGTTCGCGGGTGCTGCCGGGGCTGCAATTCCGCCCGACCGACCTGGCGCGCCGACCGGAGCTGGAGGCGCTGCGTGACGATCCGGTCTATGCCGGCTTTGTCCTCCCCGGCTGGCGCGCGGATCGAGAGCGGGCCGATGCCGAGGCGCAGGCCAAACGCGAGGCCGTGGACCGTGCCAACGCCGAGGCGCGGCGGGCCGATGCCGAGGCCCAGGCACGGCAACGCCTGGAGCACGACCTTAGGGTACTGCGGGCACGTCTCGCGCGGGGTCGAATGCAGTGAGGAACGGACACTGGTGGCGAACTGCCCGGAGAAATCCGCGCCCCTGTGAAAGCATGTTCGGCCGGCGCTGGGCTTCAATGAGTTAGGGAATTCGCCTCCAGTGGGGGTTGATGCGGTTCGTGCCTCACCGCATCCTACGCGGCCCGCGCCAGCGCGGGGACCAGGTCGGCGATGGTTTCGGGCAGAGCATCGGTCCAGCGCAGTAGTTCCAGCCGGCCGTCGTGGTGTTCCACCAGGGCGGTACAGCTTTCCACCCAGTCGCCGCAGTTGCAGTAGCGCACACCGCCCAGTTCGCGCACCTCGGCATGGTGGATGTGACCGCAGATCATGCCGTCCACCCCGCGGCGGCGCGCTTCCTGGGCCACCGCCTGCTCGTAGTCGCCGATGTAGTTCACGGCGTTCTTGACCTTGTGCTTGAGATAGCCGGCCAGCGACCAGTAGCGCAGCCCGAAATGGCGCCGCACCCGGCTCACCAGCCCGTTCAGGGCCAGCAGGTTGTCGTAGGCGCGCGCGCCCAGCTTGGCCAGCCAGGGACCGGCCTGCACCACGGTGTCGAAGCGGTCGCCGTGCAGCACCAGAAAACGCTGGCCGTCCGCCGTTTCATGGATGACCTCATCGCGGACCGCGACGTTGCCGAAGTCCACCCCCAGATGGGTGCGCAGCAGTTCGTCGTGGTTGCCGGGGCAGTAGATCACCTGAGTGCCGTTGCGCGCCTTCTCCAGCACCTCGCGCACCACCGCGTTATGGGCCTCGGGCCAGTAGACTGAACTCTGCATCGCCCACAGATCGACGATATCCCCCACCAGATAGAGGTGCTTACACTGGGTGGACTGCAGAAAGTCCAGCAGATAGCCGGCCTGGCAGCCGCGAAAACCCAGGTGCACGTCGGAGATGAAGATGCTGCGATACTTCAGGGGCTGCATACGCTTGACTTCAGACATCCTGTTCATTCCGTTTGTTTGTTTCATTTACTCCCTATGCTCCCCAATCTTCGTTGCAGGACGATTGAGAACCGGTGAAGATATCGTGAAGAATGTTGTTTTTATTCAGCTTGATGACAGCGCGGTGACGCCTTCATGGCAGCGGTGATCCTGCATCATCGACAGTACGGCGAGCGGACCGCGCCGGCGCTGCCCGTGCTGCTCTGTCATGGCCTCTTCGGTTCCGCGGCCAACTGGCACGGCATCGCCAAACGCCTGGCGGGTGAACGCCTGGTGCTGGTGCCGGATTTGCGCAATCACGGTGAATCCCCCTGGGACCCGCGCATGGACTACGTGGCCATGGCCCTGGATCTGGCCGCGCTGCTCGATCGACTGGGGATTGCGCGGGCGCATCTGGTCGGGCACAGCATGGGGGGCAAGGCCGCCATGTGGCTCGCCCTGTCGGCGCCGGAGCGGGTGGGTTCACTGGTGGTGGCCGACATTGCGCCGGTGACCTATCCGAGCCGCCACGGCGCCCTGGTGAGCGCGCTGGCGGCCCTGCCGTTGGGGGACATCGCGCACCGGCGCGACGCCGATGCCCGTCTGGCGCCGACCATCCACTGCGCCGCGGTGCGCGGCTACCTGCTTCAGAACCTGGTCCATGATCGCGCCCGCGGCGATGGCGCGGGTGCGTGGCGCTGGCGTATCAATCTGGATGCGCTGGCCCGTTCACTCGATCAACTGCTGAGCTTTCCGGCCGCCGAGGGCCACGGGTTTCCCGGCCCCGCGCTCTTCATCTACGGCAGCCGCTCGGACTATGTGACCAAATACGGGTTGCCGCGCATCCGCACACTCTTTCCCCTGGCGCGCCTGCGCACCATCGCCAACGCCGGGCATTGGGTCTATGCCGATCAGCCGGACGCTTTTGTGGCCGCGGTGACGGGGTTTCTCAAGGTGTAGGGGCGGGTGCAGGGGCGACTTTAGTCGCCCCTAAAGCCGCTAGGAATTGTGCAGGCAAGCGCAGTTAGGACGTTAATTCCTGGGAATCGCCTAAGGTGATTTCCGGGAAAGGATCTACGGACGTTTAGGGGCGACTGAAGTCGCCCCTACAGGCCATACCTGACATTCAGACGAACCCTTGGTATAGGGGCGGATTTGAAAACCCGTCCCCCAAGTCCGGTTATCCCGTTCGACGGCTATCCCCCCCCAACCGCTCACGATGCTGCAAATCCAGCGCCCGCTGGCGCACCCGGCGCTCGTAGCTCGCCTGGTTCTTGGTGCAGACCAGGGTGTAGGGTCGGCCGCGCTTGTCGGTGGTCAGGTCGAGATCCGCGTTGGCGCGCTGGACCTTGTCGGCGACATGTCGCCGGCCGGTCTCGGCCGCCTTGAAGTGCCAGACCCGCTCGGTCGGGGCGGCGAGGAAGCGGCTCAATCCCTGGCAGTGTTGACAGGAACAGGGGATGGCGGCGTCCCGCGTCCAGTCCGGCGGCGGCGCGAGCGGCAGCGCGATGCGCGCGTCCAGGTGCGCGAGTACGGCCCGGCGCAGCGTCTGCACCGCCGCGGGCTCCGGGTCTGCCTCGCCATCCTTCAGCAGCAGCGCGGCCGGGAGCAGCAGCCCGTCGAGGTTGTAGACCGCCGGCAATGACAGCAAGCGCATCACCGCTTGCTCGGCAATGGCGGCATCGATGTGCAGGAAGGCGTTGACGGCGTCGGCGACCTGGGCCGCGGTCAGGGGTTCCGGATGTTCCCAATTGGGCAGCGGCACAATCGCATGCCCGTCCGGGAACCCGTCGAGCAGGGCGCGCGCCGCGGCCGGCAGGGCGGCGCGGCGGGCCGGATCGGCGCTCTGCGTGCAGCGCAGCAGCAGCCCGGCACAGGCGCCGGGCAGTCGGCCGACATTGGCGGTGATGACGGCGTTGAGTAATTGCGCCGCCCGTCCCGTCGGCAGGTGCCCGAGCACCAGGGCCAGGGCGGTATTGTCCGCGGCCCCATAGGCGCCGTCGGCGCTTTGCCGGGCGATGAAATCGGCACAGCCATCGAGGTCATCCAGACGCAGTTGAATCGCGAACAGGTCGCGCATCCGGCCGTCGTTACTCGCCTGACGGCGGGTCCAGAGGTCCGTCGGCCAACCGGTGCGAATCGCCGCGGCCAGGCTCCGCGCCTCGTGCCATACCGGGTCCCCGGATTTGGCCCCGCTCGCCTCCCAGCGGTGCACCAGGGCGAGCAGCGCGGGGATGCTGACGCCGAGTCCGCCCGCGGCGAGCGTTGCGGCCCGGCGGGTGCGCGGCCAGAGGATAAGCGCGGCACGCTGATAGGTCCGTTCGAAGGAGGCGCCGGCGTTGCCGGTGGCCTCGGAGAATTCGGGCTCGGCCTCATCCAGATCGGCCAAGGCGTCGGCGGGTGACAGCTCGTCCGCGCTGAACGGGAGCGGGTCCATCGCCGGGCGGCTGTCGTCAGGCAGACACCAGTCATGGAGTTGCCAGTCGGTCTCGGTCACTTCACCGACCTCGAGATCCGGGCTGTCCCAACGCCCGCTGCCGGTGTACTCGGCCCAGCCGCTCGCGGTGACGGTGAGCAGCGCCAGATGCAGGTCGCAACCGGCCGCGGCGGCAGCGGGAATCAGGCATTGCGCGATGGCCGCGTCCTTGCCCTTGAGGGCGGCGAAGGCGATCTCCGCCTGCGTGTAGGCATGTTCCAGCGGATAGACCAGCTTGGCCGGGGTCTCGTCGGGCGCCGCCGTCGAGGTATTCCAGCCACCGAGCAGTTGCACGAGCCGCTGCTGCTCGGTGCCGTAATCCGGCGCCTGCGGCAAGGGTCCGGGGCCGACGCGCACCAGGTTGTAGATCAGCGCCAGACGATAGCCGGAGGCGATCGGCAGGACCTCGTGCGGACAGTCGGCATAGAAGGCGGCGAAGGCCGCCTCGGAGGGTTCGTCACGATGCAGGTCGACCCGCACCTCCTGGCCGCGATGGCGAATGATCAGTTCGCCGCCGCTGTAATCGCAGGGCAGCACGACGACCAGTGTGGCGAACATGCCGGGCGCCTTCTCGGTGTCGCGGTGCGGGATGAAGAAGCTGCCGGTGTCGTAGATCAGGAGTTTGTAGAGTTGCGCCTCGATGGCGCCCGCGACCGCCAGCCCGCGGCGGACCCGCTCCACCACCGCGGCCAAATCCGCCGACCAGCGCTGACCGGTGAGGGCGACCCGCGCGCCGTCCACCTGCCAGGTGCGGCGCACGGCCCTGTCGACCAGGGTCTCGGACCCTCGACCGTAGGGCGCCTGCTCGGCCACCCCCAGCAAGGCCTCGGCCTGCACCGGCAGCAGCGGCAGTGCGATCGAGCCGACCCCTGTCACCACCAGGCGCGGCGGGTGGATGTCGAATGAGCCGGCGACATGGAAACCGCCGGGGCGTTGGACCGCGGCGAGGATGTCGGCAAAGGACTGGGCGAGATCGGGCATGGGTGCTGGTCCTGGTGCGAGGTCAGCGTCGGGGGTGATCGGCGCATTATCTCACCACGGCAGCGGCTCGGCAGGATAACGACGGGGTTTATCCTGTGCATGGAAGGGGGAATCGACCACCTCGAGACAGGAAGTCCTCGTGGGAGGGGCCTCCGGCCGCGATGCGGCGCCGGGGTGACTGCTGACGCCACGGCAACGCGCACGGATCAGTCGCGGCCAGTGGCCGCTCCCACCGGCTCGCTCCGCGACCTTTACGGTAAATCCTGGAAATAATTCGCGATTAGATCGCCCGCTGCAAGGCCCGTTCGGCGTTCGCCACCAGGTCGGTCGGCGGCAGCAATTCGCTGCTCGGGAAACGGATCAGTTCCAGCGTAATGCGGCGCTGCCCGTCGATCAGGATCTCGTTGAAGGTCACGTCATCGGCTGATTTGCGCAGGTTCTTGGACACCTTGGTGTTCATCCGATCCAGGGTCATCCCGACGCGCTCGAAGCGCAGGTACCCGTGCGGTTCGCGCACGATGTTGGCGACCAGGGCGAGTTGCTCGCCGAGCGTTCCGGCCAGGGCGCGCAGCCGCCCGAGTTCGACTTCGATGCTCTGGAGTCGACGCGCGTCGGCGGGGTCATGGGGGCTGTGGATGATGCCCGCGCTCAGGCCCGGGGCGCCGCGCCCGGCCCGACCGGGGACCGGCGACCGGCCCAGGCAGAGTTGCCGGTACTGGCGCTCCAATTGCTCGCGGCGCGCGCGCATGGCATCCAGGTGCGTCTTGGCGACTTCGATCAGATAATCGAAGGCGCGGGCCTGGACTTGCAGCAGGGTCTCGGCCTCGGACGTGGCGGGAAAGGCGACCCGATGATTATGGAAATTGACCATGGTCTGCGGCACGTCGCGCAGCACCCGCCCACCATCCAGGGCCATGCCGAAGACCCGCTTTTCGGTGCGCTCCACCCGCAGCGCCGCGAACAGCTCCGGCGGGGTGGTGCTCCTGTTCTCCTTGAGATAACCGCGCACCTCGGGGCTGGAAGACAGAACTTCCAACAGGTGATTGGGTCCGACGAACATGGCACGCAACCGCGGGTCGGCCGAGAAGCGGTGCCGATCGAAGGTGATGGCCGGCGGAAAAATGTCCGCGTTCGCGGCGATATACTCAAGCGCGCTTTCCACCGGCCGCGCCAGGATGCGCTGGTAGTGGGGAACCGCGCGCAGCCGCGGGTCGGTGCCGTCGATCACGCGATCCACCGCCGTGCTGATGGTGGCGGATCCGACCGCCCCGATCTGCCGCGACGGCGGTGCGAAGAGTGAATGCAGAAAATGCAACACGATCGAGTCCTCTGGTAGTGTCTTCAGTCGTTGTTCTTGATCAGCAGAGCCTTGGGCGGCCCGCGGGGACGGGAACAAAAGGAAACACAATCGGTAATCGCTGATGAAACAGGGATATCAGGCCAGTGCGCGGGGCCGCGCACCAGCGAGAAGAACCTTACCCCAGCTTGGCTTGTAGCAGATGGGGCCGCACCGATCAAGCTGGAAAATCTGAATCTGCGATCCGCGGACGGCACTCCGCGCGTGAGAGCCGCTGCCTTGGAGCATGCGTGCGGCGCCGCACCGTCATCCCGTACGCCTTTCGTTCTGCAAACCAACGGCTCGATTTGCATGCTGACCGCTGCGCCGGGCATCACGGCAGCGGCCGCAACACCAGCAGCCCCTGCGTCCCCTCAGTCGTGGGGCCGTGCCAGGGCCAGGGGTGCGAGCCGCCGTGCAGCCAGTCGTGGAGTTGGTCGGTACGGTAGGGCGACAACCGATGACCGGACTGACCAAGCGGCAGGGTCCCGCGGGTCTGCGACCAGTTGCCTGGGACCTGGACCACGCGCATGGACGGTGCGATCAGGACGCGGCGCGGATCGGCGGGGGCGCTCTGCATCAGGTCCACCGTATCGGCCGCGCCGCCGACCCCGATGGGTCCGACATCGAACAGTCGACCGAGCAGCGGCTGCTGGTGGAAGGCATGGGGCAGGGTCAGGCTCCGCAGCCGGTCGAGGCGCTGGTCCCGTGCCTTGGGTAGGGCTGTTACCAGCTCGGCCGCGGCCGTGCGCAGGGCGCGCGCCCAAATGTGGGCCGGCGTCTCGGTGTCCGGCGTGGTCACGTCGTCCCAGAAGCTGGACTCACCGGTATTCAGGGTTTCCTGTAATGCGTTATAACTCGGGTTCGCCAGCGACATCAGGACCGCCAGGTCCGCCTCACCCAACTCGTCGCCATAGAGCGCCCGCCAGAGCGCGGGTTCCAGCAGGGCATAGAAGGCCGCGGCACGGCTCGCCCCGTCCATGACACCGTCCCAGCCGAGCAGGTCGCGCTCCGCGATCGTCCAGGCCGCGGGGTCCGCCGCGCGCAGCGTGGATTCATCGCGCCGCAGAGCCTGCTGGGTCAACAGGGCCTGGCGACTGCGGCGATCAGTCTGGATGGCGGCCATCGCCGCGGGAGTCAAGGGGCCGGATTCGTCGAGGCGCCGCGTGATGCGCTGCGCCCGGTAAGGTGCCATCCACGAATGACCGACATTGACCGGGTGGTCGACCGGGATCGTGCGATTGTTGGCCGTGACCAGCGCGGCCCCGGCCGGAGCGGTCTGTCCCGGATTGCGCCAGGGCGCTACCGTGCCGTCCCACCCGTAATCCGCGATCCAGCCGGGGGCCGGGAAGAGCCCGGAGCCTTTGCGGCGTTGCGGCAGGAGCCCGGTCACCTGCCAGGCGATATCCCCATCGCGGTGGGCGAGCATCAGATTCTGCGCGACCGCATCAAAGCCCTGGGCGGCGCGGCGGGCCTCGGCCAGGGTGCGCGCCCGGTTCAAACCGACCAGCGCGGCGAAGCTGCGGTCCGGCGGGTCAGTGACCTGACTCAGCGCGATCAGATAGGGACCGGCGACGGACGGCTGCAAAACGCTCCGTGCCCCGTCCGCGGCGTCCGGGACAGGCGCGAGCAGATCGTTCAGGATGACCCCATGACGGGTGCTGCGCACGACCAGGTCCACCGGCGGCGCATCCTTGACCATGATGCGCTGCACCCGGGTGCTGATGGTCTCGGGCGCACGCCCGGCGCGTTCCACTTCCGTGCCGTCCGCGGTGGGCCGTTCGAGGAACAGGTCCTGGGTGTCGGCGATGGCGCTGGTGAGGCCCCAGGCCAGATCGGCGTTGTGGCCGATCAATACCAGCGGCACCCCGGGCAGCGCCAGACCGGCGACATGCAGATCGGGGCCGTACAACTCCAGCTCATACCAGGTCCCAGGCACCGATGGGGGCAGGTGGGGGTCGTTGGCAAGCAGGGCCGCACCATCGGCGGTGCGCGGTCCGGTGACCACCCAGGCGTTGCTGGCCGGACTGGGTGTCGGCAGGCCGAAACGCGCGGGCAGGTCCAGGAGGCCGGCCAGCGCGGCGGCCGTCGCGGCGGTGGCGCCGCCCAGGTCGTCGGGCCGCTCCAGCAGTTCGGGCGGCACCGGCGGGGCCGGAACGCCCTCATCGGTGGGGAAGAGTTCGCGCGCCCGGCTCGCCCCGAGACGTGCCGCCATCCGCAGAAAGGTCAGTTCCTCTTTGAAATTGAACGATTGGGTCCAGGCCATGTAGGCGCCGACCAGCAGACTGTCCTCCGGCCGCCAGGGGACCGGCTCGAAGCCGACGATCAGATATTCGACCGGCAGCCGCTCCAGCGCCTGGGCCCGGTAAGCGTTGACCCCGGCCGCGTAGGCCGCGAGCATGGCGCGCTCGGGCGCATCCAGTTCGGCATGGGCGCGGCGGGCGGCGGCATTGAGACCCAAGGTGCGAAAGAACCGGTCCGCGTCCAGGGCGTCCGCCCCGAAGACCTCCGCCAGGCGCCCGTCGGAGAGCCGGCGCATCAAATCCATCTGCCACATCCGCTCACTGGCCACGACGAACCCCTGGCCGAACAGCAGGTCGGGCAGGGCATCCGCCTGGATGGTCGGCACCCCATGCGGTCCCCAGCGCACGCGCACCGGAGCCGTCAGCCCGGCGACCCTGATCTCACCGGCGTAGGCCGGCTCCGCGCGCTTGGTGATCCACAGGAGGACTCCGGCGCCCCCCAGGCCGAGGGCCAGCAGGATCGCCGGGAGGACGGTCAGGATACGGCGGAGCATGTAGGCACTCCAAGAGTCACACGTCAGGAATAAGTTAAACAACGACAACGACAACGACAACGACAATCACCGTGCGGCCGGACGGTTGATTCTCCGCCCGCCAGACCGACCTTGTCGGCCATGCGCGAGTTCGTCCGCGCGGATCATCGCATACAACCATCCCAGCACGAGGTGACCCTGATGATCAAACCGGGCCATACCCAATTGAAATGGGCGCTGTCGGCGCTCTCCGCCACGGCGGCGACCCTGTTCGTCCTGACGCTGGAGGGACACCGCTGACCGTCATCCGCCCAACAGTGCCGGGGTGGTCCGACCGCCCCGGCGTCGCCGACACCCGATGTCCACCGAGAGTACCGATGCCGCAAAATGAATCGAGACCCGTCGTCTTCTACGACGGCGGTTGCCCCCTGTGCCGCCGCGAGATCGCCCATTACCAAGCGCTGGATCGCGCCGCGGCGGTCGACTGGGTCGACTTGCTGAAGGCCCCCGAGCGGCTGCAGCAGGCCGGCATCAGCACCACCGAGGCAATGGCCCGGCTGCATGTGATCGACACCAATGGGGCTCTGGTGACCGGCGTCCTGGGATTCGTCACCCTCTGGCGCCGCCTGCCGTACTACCGGCACCTGGCCCGTTTGGTCACCGCTCTGCGCCTGGTCGGCCCGCTCGACTGGGCCTATCGCCGATTCGCCGCCCGGCGCTTCAAGCACCGCTGCGCCGACGGCTTCTGCGCGAACGGTTAAACTAGCGCGCTGATACCATTCCGCTGAACGCACCCCGCCCACCGGCCAGGTGCCAGCCGTACCGAGCCGGAGCCCCCATGACCACCCGCGCATTCGACGTCATCGTGATCGGCACCGGCCCGGCCGGCGAAGGCGCCGCCATGAAACTCGCCAAGGCCGGCCGCCATGTGGCCATCGTGGAAGCCCACAACGCCGTCGGCGGCGGCTGTACCCATTGGGGCACCATCCCCAGCAAGGCGCTGCGCCACTCCATTCAGATGTTGGCGGACTACCGGCGCAACCCGATCTTCCAGCACACCCGCGACCAGATCCAGGTGGACTTTCCCGACCTGCTGCGCGCGGCCGACGGGGTCATCAACGAACAGGTGCGCACCCGTTACCGCTTCTACCAGCGCAACCGGGTGGAGGTCATCTTCGGCCACGCCCGCTTCCGCAGCCCGGATCGGATCGAGGTCCAGCGCCCCGGCGGCGCCGCCCAGGAATTGACCGCCAAGTATTTCGTGATCGCCACCGGCTCGCGCCCCTACCATCCGCCGGACGTGGACTTCAGTCACCCGCGGGTGCTCGACAGCGACAGCGTGCTGGCCCTGGCGCACACGCCGCGCTCGATGACGATCTATGGAGCCGGCGTTATCGGATGCGAGTACGCGTCGATCCTGAGCAACCTGGACGTGAAGGTGAATCTGGTCAACACCCGCGACCGACTGCTGTCGTTCCTGGACGACGAGATCACGGATGCACTGTCCTATCACCTGCGCCAGAGCGGTGTCGTCATCCGCAATGACGAGACCTATGACCGGGTTGAGGCGCACGATGATGGGGTCGTCTTGACCTGCAAGTCCGGCAAAAAATTCAAGAGCGACTGCCTGCTCTGGGCCAACGGCCGCACCGGCAACACCCATGACCTGGGTCTGGAAGCCATCGGCCTGACGCCCAACCGGCGCGGCCAACTCGATCTCAACCGCAGCTACCAGACCGCCCTGCCGCATATCTATGGGGTCGGCGACGTGGCCGGGTCGCCGGCGCTGGCCAGCGCCAGCTATGATCAGGGGCGCTTCGTCGGGGCCCACATCGCCGACGGCGAATGCGACTGGTCGCTGATCGAAGAGTTTCCCACCGGCATCTACACCGTGCCCGAGATCTCCTCCATCGGCCGCACCGAGCGCGAACTCACCGCCAGCCAGGTCCCCTACGAGGTCGCCCAGGCCGACTTCAAGTCCATCGCCCGCGCCCAGATCACCGGCCACACCGTGGGCATGCTCAAGCTCCTGTTTCACCGTGAGACCCTGGAAATCCTGGGCATCCATTGCTTCGGCGAACAAGCCGCGGAGATCATCCACATCGGCCAGGCGGTCATGTCCCAACCCGGCACCGCCAACAGCATCCGCTATTTCACCGAGACCACCTTCAACTATCCGACGATGGCGGAGGCGTACCGGGTGGCGGCGTTGAATGGGTTGAATCGGTTGTTTTGATAGCGGCTGTCAGCCTTTCACTGCCGTTTGCCAGATGAACGCCAAGGGTTCCTATGCGGAGATCTTGAACTCCTCAATGTGCCCACGTATCTCCGTCGGCACGGCGTTATTTTCGCGCATCCGACGCGCAAGTTCTGCGCGCTTTTCATCGAACCGGATGCCGGTGCGATGGCTCACGTATTTGAGAGCGGCCTTGCCGTCCAGCATGCGGACGAGGCGCTCCCAACGATTCAGCGCGGGAGCTGCAGGCGCATCAAATCGATCAATGCTTTGACGGTGTTCCACGAGAGCAGCCGCAGCATTGGTAGCCCCTTGCTTCAACAGAAACCGCTGTAATTCATCTGTGAGGGCGGCGCCATGCCGCATTGGGTTACACCCGAATCCGACCGCCGGTGAGGGCACATTGGCTGCAATAGCCGTGACGGTTGCGGCGGATCTGTCTTTTAGCTCGTCGGCGCAGTTCAGGCAGAACGCCGTCGTCGAGACCGCCGTATGCGTCGAAGTCATCCTTGCATCGTTGGCCACCGTAGCCATGGCGTCCGGGTCCAGCAGGTAGTTCTCAAGCTCCCAACGCAGCAGGACACGAATGTGCTCTCCGTAGGGCCGCTCAGAGAGAAATTCCGGATCCCGATCCTGCCACCACAGAGGCCAATTGTGATCGTTCAGCAACACGTCTCGATCCACGAGGCCGAATGCGCTAATCCCGTTGGCCCTCGCCTGAGCAACCAGATGAATGACGGCCTTACAGCCACCACCGCCAGAACCCTGTTCGTAGGTATCGGCGGGCTGGAAAAAGACCTCTTGGCCTTCATCGAAAAACCAACGCTTGGCGACGATCTGGAAGTCCTCCTCAGACTCCAGAAAGACCACCGCCCCGCCGCGCTGCTTGAGGACCAACTGATCCGCCTGCTTCATTTTGAATCCGCTCATACCCCCGCCTTGCCTGCTAGCGCAGGTCTTCCTCGATAATCCAGCCGCCTTTTATCAAGCCTTCCTCGCGGATATCCATGGGGAAAGCCTCAAGAATTTCAACTGAGTGTGTTGCGGCGATCACCGTGGTGCCCGGCTGTTGACGGACCTGTGTCTTCATTAAATTGAGCGCCTTGTGCTGCCAGCGGACATGGAGGTGCACATCAAGCTCGTCTACCAGGATCCAGGTGTTGCGGGTACCGTGGGCACCGATGCGCAAGAAAAGTTGCACCAGGTTCTTCTCCCCGCTGGAAAGTCGGTCCAAACGATGAGTTTGCCCCCCGCTATGTACCACGGCCTCAGGCGGAACACGGCGAATTTCCGGTGCCAGGAATTTGTCCGGAGACCTCCCGAACACCGTGCCATTCACCGTTTTGACTGCATCTTCAAAACTGCCGTTGCTTAACCAGGCTAGCCAGACCAGCAGATTATCCAGTGAATCGGTCCAATGTGTGCCGTGGGAGTCGAATTCCTGTACAGAGCGGTAGCCCCAATGATCCGGCTGGATGACCGGCCGCTTTTCAAACCCAAGAACTGGCGGGATGTCACGGTAGGCAGGAAAGAACAGGGCCGTGGGGAGACTCAGCGTCGAGTTGGCAAAACTCTCCGGTGCCAGGCGGCTGGAGTTGATCAGTGTATGGCGCAGGTCCTGAACGAGATCGTCATGACGGTCAATCTCCACTAACCGCCCGCGCACTCGCTGCCTGAATCCGGTTCGATGCCATTGCTCCGCCCCATACCGCTGAAGCTCCAAGTCGTCCCAAACCTTGAGAAACGTTTCCTCGCCGATTGCCCCAGCCAGCAGCGACAGAACGATGCGACGGTCGGCCCCCTGCCAATAGACGCGGGTCAACACATCGAGTTGTACTCTACCCCGACCCGCATCCAGTTCCTCCTGACCGAAGCGGGTGGGTTCAGCCTCGCCGAGTTGCCGCATCAGTAAGGCCATGCAATCGAGCACCGTGGTCTTACCGCGCCCATTCTCCGACATCAAAAGAAAGATATTACAGGGACGGTCCTGTTCGTCGGTGAAGTCGATCTCGTAGGGCGTGCCCTGAAAGGGTCCGACGCGATCCAGAGTCAACCAGAGGGGTTGGAACTCATAGACGGTCATGTCGCTCATTGGGTTCTCCCGCGGACGCTTTGCAGACAAAGGCGGATGTCGTCGCTGCCAACCCTGACCCCATGGGCGCGGCGAGAGGCGACCCCAGCCTGAGGGCGCAGCAACATGTCGCCGGCCCCAAGCAATTTCTCGGCTCCGGTTTCGTCGAGGATGATCTTTGACTCGGCGGCGGTGCGGACGGAAAGCGCGATTCGCCCCGGCACGTTACTGCGCAATAGACCGCTGAAAGTCTCGGCATCCGGGCGCTGGGTGGCGAGCACCAAGTGAATGCCGGCGGCGCGCGCCTTCTGGGTCAGACGCACCAGGGGCGACTCGACCTCGCGGGACTGGAACAGCAGGTCCGCCATTTCTTCGACCACTACGACCACATAGGGCAGATCGATTCGACCCTGTTCGCGACCCTCGGCCAGGTTCGCGACCCCCTGCTGTCGTAATAAGACGGTGCGACGCTCCATCTCCGCGACCAACGCGTCCAGCGCCTCCAGGATATCGCCGATGTCTTCCAGCGGCGCCCCTCCCATCAGGTGCGGGAAGCCCGCGTAATGGGCAAGTTCGACCCGCTTCGGGTCGATTAGGGTGAGATGAAGATCCTGAGGCCCCAACCGCCAGAGGAGGGACAGGAGCAGGGCATGGAGACAGACACTCTTGCCGCTGCCGGTCGTTCCGCCCACCAACAGATGCGGTGCCGCGGCCAAGTCGAAGTGCACCGGCGCACCCAGCACATCCACCCCGGGCCAGACCGTGAGGAGCGGCACATCCGTCGCCTGTGTCGCCCAGTCCCGGAGCCGGGTGCCGGGCACCGTATGCCAGGTGTCGCGCGGACGGGGCACGTCCAGGGCCAGTACCCGCGCCTCCCGGTCGCCTTCTTCGTCTTCTTGCAGAAGGATGCCCTGACGCGTGGACAGGCCCAAGTGCAATCCGAGCTTGTCCAGACCCCGCTTGACCCGGTCATAGTGATTGACGTCGTCAAGATAGACCCGGTAGCGACTGATACGCGGCCCGTCCTCGACGCCGCGGATCTGGGCCGAGACGCCGATCTCACGAAGCCCGGCGAGGATCTCCTGGCCCAGGTCGGTGTGTGCCGGACGCGGCGCCGCGCCGACAAACAACTCGTGGTAGAGGAAACCGTGAAAGTCGTGGCCCGGGCGCCAAGTCGTGCGGATCTCCTGAAGGCCGCGGCGGACGTGGCGTTGAAGGTAACGACGATAACGCCGCTCCGACTCATCCCCGTGGAACATATCCTCGCCGTGGTAAACGCTCAGCAGCGCGCGCATCGCCAAATCATAGTCTTGACGACCCTCCTCGTCCGCCGGAAGCCCCGCCCCCGTGATCCGGGCCAGAGCGTACTCGCTGCCGCCTAGACCGCTCCCGTCCAAGTCCTCTGTGGGTGGGGTGGGGATTTGCAGCGACCGTGCCAGGGCAATGCGCAGGACGCGCAGCTTTGGGGCGCGAGGCGTGCCAAGTCCGTGAACGAGGACATCCTCAATGGTCTGCTCGTCGCGGATATCGGTGTATAGATCGGCCATCGGTCAGACCCCTTGGATCAGCTCGGCCACTGTCACCGGCTCGGGAACCGTGTGCTCGCCGTCGGGATTGGTCAGGCGGTAGGCACGGTAGACATGCCCGGCAATGAGTTGAAGCTTGCGCGCATCCAGTTCGGAGTCCGTTGCCAGGACGATGACCTGGGCCGCCGCATTGGGGTAGTAGTGGCGCAAAATAGCCTCTTGATGGGCCAAGTCGATGCGGGCCAGGGGCGTATCAACCACCAATGGAACGTGCTTTCCGGAGACCTCGCTCAGGGCCCATAATAGAGTGGTTGCAATAAGCTGTTTCATACCGGCTGCAAGGCTGCCCATGCCAATTGCCCGTCCATCCCGGTCCAGGTAGCGCAGCCCGAAGTCCTCGTTCACCTCCACCCGGTCGATCAAGTAATGGGAGGTTATCAGCACTGGAAGGTGGCGATTGATGGCCGCTTGCAACTCTTCCCGTTGAGCCCGCTTGCGAGCGCTTTTTAGCTCAGCGAATAGATTTCCGAGGCGACGGGCCGTGGCAATCTTGTCTCCCGTGACTCGATTTTTTCCAATCTTCGTCTTGGTCTGATCCGCCCGGCCACGCGTCTCGGCGAACCTCCGTTGCAGACTGGCGCACTCCGCCTCGATTTCTGTGTGCCGCTTTCTCTTGCTGTCAAGGCCACGCTCCAATTCGTCCCGCTCCGCCACATAGCGGTCATACAGCGCCTGCTCTTTCTCAGAGAGCGCCCCCAATTTCAGAAGGTCAACCTCCAATTGGCGCAGCTCGGCGGTGAAACCTTGTGCGCGGCGCAGTTCCTCCGTCCGGGCCGAGCGCAGTGCGTCGGCCTGGGCGTAGGGGGCGAGTTGGTCCCGCGACGCCGAGGCCGCTTGCGGATCTGGGGCGAACGAGGGGTCCATGGTGTCATTGGCCGCTTCCGCCTCTCGCTCCAGGAGACGCACCAATTTGTACCTATAGTAGGCGCGCTGACCGTCGCGGATGTCAGGATCGGGGAACTCGGGAAGATCGAACAGGTGCCCTGGCAAGACTTCCAGAAGGGACTCCAAGACCCGGCTTCGGGAATTGGCGTCTCTGCCAAGTACCCGGTCCAGTCGTTCCAGTGCCCGCCTGATCAGAGACGGATTAACTAGGAGTGCGATGTCCCGCGGGATCTGGGCCGAGATCCGGTCCAGCGCCTCGGCCCGCTGGGCCTGGATGCGTTCCCGTGTCTCTTTGAGCTGCGTTTCGTCGTGGCGATATGCGAAGCTGCTCAGTCCTTCGATGCGGCGACGGATGCGGCGTAGCGCGTCCGTGTCGTTCTCGATCTCCTCCGCCAGGTTAGCCCGCTTCCCGTCCAAGGCCGCGAACTCGGCCTCGATCCTTCTGGCTTCCCCTTCCAGTTGCTCTAAGTCTGCTCGAGCCTGAGGCTCCAGTTCGTTGTGCTCCCAGCGGCCGGTGGCTTTGGTCAGTGCCTCCCGCAGGGCATCAAAGGCGCCGATCCCCAGAAGACGCTCCATCTGGCGTTGCTGGACGTCTTGGTTGGCCTCCGCCAACTCCTGGATCTGCTCACCGTCGAACAGAAAAAAATACACGTAGTCCCGAGGCAGGCGACGGTCGAGAAACTCCTGAGCCGCTTGGTCTGTGAAGGTCTCGGTGGTGGTCGTGACAGTCAGCGACTCCTCGCCATCCCAATTTCCGCCCTCAATACGCCAGGTGCGCTCCGCTGTGACCTGGCCGCTGTCCTCGCCCCAAATCAGTCGAACAGCGCAGCGCGTCAGTCCCTCGTTGCGTGCACGCCGGTTCATGATGCCCCACCAGTCCTCACCTGCACCCACCACGTACTGATTGACGGTGGGCATACGTGAGCGCTGGACCGCGCGCCGCAATGGCTCGTAATTAACACCGGTGAAGAGGAGCTTGAGTCCGTTGAGCAGACTGGTCTTGCCGAACCCGTTGCGACCCATGATCAGGCAGACATTGCGCCCTGGCTCGGGGGCGCCCAGGGCGATCTCCTGCTCCCCATAATAGGAAAAGAGGTTGGTGAGTCGGAGGCTCTCGAAGATCACGGGACGGGCTCGGTCCTGTCCGCCTGCCGCACGGCATTCTCAACGACCTTGATCACGTCGTCCAGAAGCTGCTGACGACTACTCGGGCTGTCGAGCGACGGATACCGGTCTGTGACCAGGCTATATAGGTCCGTGGCCCAGATGCTCTGGACCTCAAACCTGGGGGCGAGATCCTCAATGAGTGCGAGGTCCCTGGATAGGTCTTCTGGCCTGATGGTCAAGGTCCCAACCTCTCTTTCTTAATCTCTGACGATGGCCAAAGCGCTGTTAGTGACAACGAACTTTTCGGCTTATTGTTGCTGAATAGAAGAAATCTCGGCATCGTCGATCAACCGGCGACCCACGGTCTGCTCCAGCTCCAGGAGCCGACGCAGGATCAGCTTGCGGGTCTCCGAGCTGAAGGGGCCGGGTCCGATGGACTCGTTGCGGCGGATGCCGTCACGCTTGCTGGTGTCTTTGCGAATCGCTTTGAGCCAGTTGCGGAATTCATTTAAGGGTTGCATCCAGGTCGCACCCGAGTCGATGAACCCGCGCATGGATTTGTCCTCCTTGACCACGGTACAGGTCCAGCAGCCGAAACGGCTTCCCCCGCATGATGGCGTGTTCAGGTCAAAGACTACCGGGCACTCGCCGCCGCTCGCCTGCCGGTAGAGGTCGAGCATGAAGTCGTGAGTACCGCCCCAGGGCGGCGGGTTACGAGTAAAGAGATATTCCCAAACCTGATCCGTCGACCAGTCCGCGATCGGTGTCATCACCAGGGCGTCAGGGATTTCGCCATGGGGATTCAGGCCGCGACTGTTGGTGGCGCGACCCTCCATCCGCTGCGCGCGGCTGGCGCTCTCGTCCAGACGGGTGCCCAAGAGCAGGACGACTCCGCCGTGCGCGCGCACGATGCCGTCAATCACGGCCCGTGAGGGCTTGATCTTCATTTTGGTCGTGCACCAGCGGAACCAACGGGTCGGTGACGGATACCCCTTGCCGATCAGGTTCCCCCAGAAGCTCTGCTCAGGGGACGGCTGAACCCGGTGCACGTAGACCGGCAGTCCGTTGGCACGGGCATGGCTGGCGACCCGCGACAGGCGGTCCGCCAGGAACTCCTCGACGTTCGGTGCCTCAACGCGCGTGTCAGAGGCGACGATGAAGATCGGTTTTTTTGCGCTTGACCCGATCTCGAGGATCAGGTCGTAGACCAACTGAAGGACCAGCGTCGAGTCCTTGCCGCCGGAATACGCAACCACCCAGGCGCGCTGATCGGCGAAGTAGTGCCTGCGCAGGGAGTCGCGGGTTTCCTTGACGTGTTCGTCGACCGGAACTCGAACCGATCCCGGGTTGGTTAGAGATTGCATCGATACCTGTGCGGGGGTCGTGGGTTTCGTGTGATTCTACTCGGGAACTTAGCGAAAAGGAGGAAGTTTGGAGGCAGTGGCGGGGGATTCCGGATCGGTGAAAGGTCGCCAGCCAGGGTCAACTGAACGCGCGTGTCGGGGTTCCTGAGCGGTCGAACAGAATTTATCTATTGCTAATTTAGTAAGTTCTTATATACTGAATGCTCACCTGGGACGGTTGGGCCTGAGCGGTCGCCGTGGGCCGTCAACGATGAGGCAATGATGTTCAAGCCCGCACTCGCGGTCATGGTCGGCTTGGTTTGCGCGGCGGCGGCTGCCGCGGAGTTGAGCGTGCTCGGGTCCGCCGGCAACGGCGGAGATGACGCCGCGCGCGCGGTTGCGGGCCGCACCGACGCCGGTCCGGCCGCCGCGACCGATCGTCAGCAGTTTGCCCAGATCCCCGCCAGCAATGACGCTTATGGCTGGCGCTACCCATACGCCTTTCCGACTCAGGCGCCGGTGATGGCAGGCCAGGCCGTCACTCCACCCGCGGCGATCGTCCGCGGTCGGCGGTGAAGCGCGATCGGGCCCTCGGCCCGGGGTACGGGTTAGGTTGAGCGCCTGAAAATTCTTGACCCTTTATATCCTTAGCTCAAGTAAGGTACTTTAAAAATGAATAAGATAGTTCAAGCGACCTCCGTCATTGCCCTCGCCGTTGCGGCCTCCTCGGCCGGCGCTTGGTATGGCGCCCCCAATCCGGTCGGGTGCATGACCGATCAGCAGCGGGTGTTTGAGCAGCAACAGCAAGCCTTCATCGAGCAGCGCCAGGCCATGGCGGCCCAACGTGCCAAGGCCGCGGAGCAGGCCATGGCGACGCGGCGCCAGTTCGCCGAGCAGCAGGCGGCCCGCTTCAAGAATGCACCGCAGCCGGCACCGACCATGGACCCCCGGTTTGGCAACATCGCTACGCCGGCGTGGGGCGGCCCTGCGTTTCCGGCCAGGCCCGAGCCGCGCCGCTTCGAGCGCCCGGTCATGCCTGAACTCGCGATGCCCGAGATGCCGCACGCCCCGGACTTCAAGGCTCCCGAGTTCCCGGCCATGCCCGAAATGCCCGCCTTCGAACGCCCCGCCATGCCGGCGTTCGCCGGCAACCGCGGCCCGGCACTGGATGCCCATCGCGCTCAGGCCCGCCAGGACATGGCGGCGCGCCGCAATGCGATGAAGGAGCAGAGTGACCGTCGTCGCGCGGCGCATGGCTTTGGCTCGCGCGCGGGCGGCCCCGGCGTCGGCATGGGCTGCGCCCCGACCGCAGCGCCCCAGGCCGCCGCGCCGGTCGCGGCCAATGCGACCACGGTCGCTGCGACCCAGACGAAAGAATAATCCCGATCGGCGAAGGCACTCGCCGCCGCTGGATATCGCCTTCGTACCTGATATCCAGACAGAGCCTCGGTGTAGGGGCGGGTTTAACACCCGAATCTACGTCCGGTTATCACGTCCGACGGCTATACAGGCCCCGCCGCTGCTGCGTCGGGGCCTTATTTTTGCCTGAACAGGGGCATGAAACTCAAAGCCGAATGCTGACTGCTGAGCGTACCGTGAAAGTCGCGCAGCGACCCTGTGGGAGCGGCGTCCCGCCGCGATGGGACCCGGCGCGCAGCCCCGCAGTGTTCGCGGTCACTGCGCCACCGCATCGCGGCGGGACGCCGCTCCCACGGGGGACTTTCATTTTCCGGGGTGGTTTGATCTTACTTTCCTGGCCGTTAGCCTTGGCCTGCCGATCCAAGGCTGAAGCCTTGGACTCCAGCCGGTCGGCGCCCCGGTTGGCCGAAACCATGACCAAATTGCACTACTTTTCCGATTCCGATTACGATTACGACAACGATTGTGTTCGCGTGATAACCAGCGGCCCACCCGAGGCTTCCATGCAGGTCCGTCCATCGCTCTTTCTGACGCTGGGGTTACTCTCCGGGTTGACTCCCTTCGCGATCGATATGTATCTGCCGAGCCTGCCGGCCATCGCGCGCGAGCTGGGCTCGACCATGGAGCTGGCGCAACTGAGCGTGACCGCCTACCTGGGAGTCTTCGCGCTGTCGCAGTTGTTCTTGGGGCCGCTGTCCGATGTGCTCGGTCGGCGGGCGACCATCGGCGGCGGTCTGGTGCTGTTCTGCGCCGGGGCGCTGGGCTGCGCGCTGGCCGGTGAGATGGAGGTCTTGCTGGCGGCGCGGGCGTTCCAGGCACTGGGCGGAGCGGCGGTCGCGGTGACTGTGCCGGCCCTGGTACGCGATCTGTTCGAGCGCGACCAGTATGCGCGTGTCATGAGTCTGGTGATGTTGGTCACGGCGCTGGCGCCGCTGTTGGCACCGACCATCGGCGGAGTCATCGTGGGCTATGCGAGCTGGCACTGGGTCTTCGCCGCGCTGCTCGCCATCGCGCTGGCGGCGAGCGCGCTCTTTTTCCGGCTGATTCCGGAAACCTTGCCCAGGGCGCGCCGCCATCCGCCTGAGCTGGAACGGGTCCTGCGCAACTATCTGTTGCTCGCGCGCCATCGGGTGGGGATGGGCTACCTGCTCACCGGCGCCTGCTCATTCGGCGGGATGATGACTTACATCGTCAGCTCACCGTTCGTCTATATCGAACTGCACGGGGTACCGACCGCCTGGTTCGGGGTTTACTTCGGTGCGAACGTCGGACTGGCCATCCTGGTGACCAGTGTCAACGCCCGGTTGGTCACGCGGCTGGGGGCGCAACGCCTGCTGCGCTGGGGGCTGGGGGTGCAGGTCGGCGCCGCGTCACTGCTGTGCGCACTCGCGCTCTGGGGAGCGCCCCCGCTGTGGGCGATCGTGCTCGCGACCCTGGCCTATCTGGGTATGGCGGGGGTGGTGCTCGGCAACTCCATGGCCGGATTCATGGCCCACTTCCCGCGGATGGCCGGCACGGCGTCGGCCTTCTCGGGGGCGGCACGCTTTGGTCTGGGCGCCGCGGTCGGGTCGCTGGTCAGCCTGGCCCATACCGGCACCGCGGTGCCCATGTTGCTCGGTATGGCGCTCTGCGGGCTGGCCGCGGGCGCGAGCTATCGACTGTGGTGCTGTGCCGAGTCGGCGGGCGCTGATTCTGTTTGAATCGCTCGCCCCTGGTCGAAATAGCGTTGCAGGAAGGTCTCGAAGTCCAGGTCGTCAGCCGCCTCGATCTCGCGCTGGCGGCAGTGGGACTCCGCGGCCAGGTCGCGGAACAGGGCCTCCCGCTCCGCGCTCAGGGTGCGCCGCTCAAGGGTGGCCCGATGGGCGGCGGAGACCCGCCGGGCGAAATCGAAGAATCCTTCGCCGTTCGCCCGCATTTCGGCCAACATGCGCGCCGAGGGGGTCGCATCGGGGTCACGCACTTTCTCGCGCTGGGCCAGCAGACTCGCGCCGCGCGGACCCGCGGCCACGCCGTCGAGCAACGCGGCGACCGGGAGCATGGCATCGAGGATCTCGCCTGCCCACTGCCGCAGCTCGACCGCCTCACCATGCCGATTCAGCGTGAGCCCAGGTTGACGCCCGCGATGGGCGGTGACCACTTGATTCTCATCGATCGCCCGCCGCTCGGTGGCGCCAATGCGCGGACTGTCCGCCAGCAGGCAATAGAGCATCAGGGTCTCCAGGACCAGGAGTTGCTCGGCACCCACGCCGATGGGCTCATAGGCGTTCACGTCCAGTGAACGCAACTCGACATAGCGCACACCGCGCCGCCGCAGGGCCAGGGTCGGCTTTTCCAGCCAGTCGATGATCTGCTTGGGCCTGACGGTGCTGTAGTATTCGTTCTCGATCTGCAGGACTGCCGCGCTGAGCTGCTGGTAGTGCCCGCCGACCTTGACCCCGATCTGTTCGTACTGCGGGCAGGGCGTCTCGATCGCCCAGGTGAGACTGCGAATGTAGGCATCCAGGCTGTCGTAGCTGGCCTTCATGCCGGTGCCCTGCTCCTTCTGGTTCTGGTACCCGATGTCCCCCATGCGTAATGAGGTCGCATAGGGGTCATAGAAGGTCTGGGCGTCGAACGGGATCAGGTTGGTCTCCCGGCCGTGGAGAAAGCTGCCGCACACGGCCGGCGAGGCACCGAACAGATAGGGCACCAGCCAGCCGATGCGCTGGAGGTTGCGGATCATGGCGATATAGGACTCGGAGCGGAATAACCCCAGCGGTTCGGGGTCGCCTTCCTGATCCTGATAGAGGCGCCAGAAGTCGTCGCCGAAGGAGAAGTTGAAATGCACTCCGGCAATCACCTGCATGGTGCGTCCGTAGCGGTTACCCAAGCCGCGGCGATAGACTGTCTTCATGGTCGCGGCATTGGATGATCCGTAGCGGGCCAAGGGAATCCGGCTCGTCCCCGCGATCACACAAGGCATGCTCGTGCCCCATAGGAGTTCATCTCCCAGATGCCGATAGACCAGCGTGTGAATATCCGCCAGGAAATCCAGCACCGCCTGCTGCTCACCCAGGGCCGGGGTGACCAGCTCGATCAGTGCCTCGGAGAAATCGGTGGTGATGTGGGGATGGGTCAGGGGCGACCCCAGCGCGCCGGGGTGCGGGGTCGCCGCGATCTGTCCCGCGGGCGAGACCCGCAGGGACTCCTTTTCCAGGCCGATGCGATTGCCGACAAAGCAATCGAGTGGGCGGGCGTACTCCAGCGCCCGCAGGCGCCGGATGAAGGTTAGTGAATGCGAATCCATGGGTCAGTCCGGGTCGGTGGCGGCTCAGTGACTCATGGCCGCCCGCGGCCGGTTGGCACCTTCCAGCAGAATCCCGTCGGCCAGGATGCGCGCCGCTTCTTCAGCCTGAATGCGGCCGATGGCATCGCGTTGCGCGTCAAGCGCATCCTCATCAATTTGGTCTGCATCCTCATCCACCGGCTTGATCCCGCGGGCGCGCAGGAAGCGATCCTGTTCATCCTTGAACGCCGCCTGCCGCGCCTTGTCCGCGGCACGCCGCTCGGATTCGCGCAGGGACAACTGAGTCTCTTCCTTGACCTCACGCACCACCTGACTGCGCCGTTCCAGCATCTTGAACCCCGGGTCCTGGCTGATTCGCTGCATCGACTGGCGGGTCAGCGCGCCGGCATCGGTGGTTCCGACGCGGCGGTAGTCCGCCGCGTCGATGCGCGCCCAGGGCAGCGGGTTGTCGAGTGCCCGCTCGCCGTGATCGGTGGCGTCGTCCTTGGATGGGAAATGCACATCCGGCTCCACGCCCTTCAATTGCGTGCTGCCCCCGCTCACCCGGAAGAACTCGGCCATTGTCAGCCGCAGCCGCCCCAGGTCGGCCTGATCACCGGGCACGTAGCGGTTGAGATCGACCAGCGTCTGCACCGTGCCCTTACCAAAGGTCGGCTCGCCGATGACCAGACCGCGGCCATAGTCCTGGATGGCACCGGCGAAGATTTCGGAGGCTGAGGCGCTGTCCCGGTCCACCAACACGGCCAGGGGTCCGGAATAGGCCACCCCCGGGTCCGGATCGCGTTCGACCTCGACCTTGCCGAACGCGTCTTTGACCTGCACCACCGGACCGGTGTCGATGAAGAGTCCGGTCAGGGAGGTCGCCTCCGCCAGCGAACCGCCGCCGTTACCACGCAGGTCGATCACGATTCCATCCACGTTTTGCGCTGTCAGCTTCTTGAGCAGTTCGCGCACATCACGGGTGGTGCTGCGGAAATCGCGCTTGCCCTCGCTTTCGGCCTCGAAGTCACGATAGAAGGCCGGTAGCTCGATCACCCCGATCTTGAGCCCGGGGGCATTGGGCAGTTGGTCGATGAGATAGTCCTTGGCGGCCTGATCTTCGAGTTTAATCTCGTTGCGGACCAGGGGTACTTCACGGGTCTTGCCGTCGCTGGCGCCCGATTCGGGCAGCAGTTGCAGCCGCACCACGGAGCCCTTGGGGCCCCGGATCTTGTCCACCACGTCCTGCAGCCGCCAGCCGACCACGTCTTCGATTTTCCCATCCAGCCCCTGGCCGACCCCCAGGATGCGGTCTCCGGATGACACCTGACCGGAATCGCGCGCGGGACCGCCGGGGATGGTGCGCTGGATGACCGTGAACTCGTTATCCGAACGCAAGACAGCGCCGATGCCCTCCAGCGACAGCTTCATGCTGATGTCGAAATTCTCCGAGGTGGCGGGCGACATATAGCTGGTGTGCGGCTCCAGGGCCTCGGTGTAGGCATTCATGAAGGCCTGGAACACGTCGTCACCGGTGAACTGCTGCACCCGCCGGGCCAGGCCGTCGTAGCGCTGCCGCAGCCGCTCGCGAATATCCGCATCGTTCTTGCCGGCGATGCGCAGGCTCAGGAAGTCGTTCTTGACACGCAGCCGCCAGATCTCGTCCAGTTCCTTGTCGGTCTTGGCCCAGGGCGCCTTTTCGCGGTCGAACGCATAGGATTCGGCGACGTTGAAATCGAAATCACTGCTCAACAAGGTCAGGGCATAGGCCACCCGCTCATCCACCCGCATGCGGTAGACCCGGAAGATGTCGAAGGCGCTGTCGAGTTCGCCGCGGCGCAGATTGTCATCGAGCCGCCGGGCGCCGGTACTGAAACGTTCCACGTCGCGCGCGAGGAAGAACGAGCGGCTCGGGTCGAGGGCGGCCAGGTAATTGTCCAGGATCGTCCGCGCAAAGGCGTCGTCGAACGCGACCTTGCGATAGTGATACCGCTCTAGGACCTTGTTGATGACGATCGCCGTCTTGGCCTGGGTCTGGGTCGGAAAGAGTTCGGACAGCGGCACCTGACGCGGTGACGCAACCGCCACCCAGGCGCCGAAGGTAAGAAACGCGGCGGTCGCGACGAGGGTTAAGCGGAGTCTCATGACGATACTCGGTACCAATAACTGGAGTGATATCAATTGGAACATCAACTGGATGGAATCGATCAAGCCTGCACCTGGCCCGGGGACAACCGGCGTACCCAGGAACCACGGCAAGCAACCGCGACGGTTCGCGGCGATCCCCGGCCCGCTGATGCGCAGGTGCCCGGTGGTCAGCGAAGCGGCCCATCCCCTCAGCTTAGAGGCTGAGCATCTTTGTTTCAACGACTTAGATAGAATATTGCGGGAAATTAACGCGTCGGGCCGCGTTCGGGGCCCAGCGCCGGGGACGGGGCACGCGGACCGGCACGAAATTGGGGTGGCGACCACGGCGTCCTCCTGTGACTGACACTACTACGCGGGCGTTTTTGTCGTCAATCGGCCGCCCCGCCTTTTTGGTAGACGCGGCGCCGATAAAGATCGGTCCGCCGACTCACCACTCGGTCGACGAAGAGCAGACCATCCAGATGATCGAGCTCGTGCTGCACGGCACGCGCCTCGAATCCCTCCATCACGAACTCCAGCGGCCCGCCCTCAGGATCCTGCGCCTTGAGTTGGAGACGCGTGGCGCGGATCACGTTACCGGTATAGTCAGGGACCGAGAGACATCCCTCTCGTCCAATCTCGAACCCCTCCCAGTGGGCGATTTCCGGGTTGATCAGCACCAGATGACCGTGATTCGCTGTTTTGGGTCGGCCCGAGCAGTCGACGATGACGATCCGCTGATGTCGCCCGACCTGGGGCGCCGCGATCCCCACCGCGGCCGGACCCGCGCGGCGCGTCTCCTCCAGCGCGTCGATGAATGTCTGCAGTTCCTGGTCGAAGTGGACGACCGCAACGGATGGCTGCTTCAGCCGCTCGTCCGGTAAGGTGAGGATGTCGAGGATCGCCATTAGGTTCGCGTCACGGTGTCGAATCGGGGGTCAGCCGATCATCAGTTCGATGGGAGAGACATCCACGGAGATTCCGCTGGTGCTCAATCCGGCCAGGGCCAGCTCCAGATCTTCCAGGGTGCGCGTGCAAGTGCCCTGGATGTTCATGATGTAGACCGGCGCGCGGGCGTTGCCGGCGACGTCCGACTCCAGATCCAGAATGTTGAACCCCTGGTCCGCCAGGCATTGCGTCACCTCGGCGACGATTCCGGCGCGGTCCGCCCCGGTCACGCGCACCTGGATACTCGGCACCAGGTGCTGGTGCAGTCCGCCCTGAACCGGGTCCAGGTGAACGCGCAGACCCAACTCCGCGGCCACCGGAGCCAGTGTCGCCTCCAGTTCGGCGTCGGACCGACTCCCGGAGACCATCAGGAGGATGGTGAAGCTGCCGCCCAAGCGGATCATCGACGCCTCACCCAGGGTGCATCCGGCCTCGTACAACACCCGCGTCACCCGGGCGACGATTCCGGGTCGATCCTGACCCACCAGAGTCAGTATGTTCCAATCGGTCATGCAGGCACCTCGCCGTGCGGTTAAACCGCGCCCAGCGCGGTATGCAATGTTTCTGGATGGGATCGGCCCCGGCAGACTCGACGATTGCCGGCGCCGGCGCGGTTTAATCGAGAAATCCCGGCCGCCGGTCGCCGGGGATGGTCGTCCAGATCAGGCTCGCCATTCTCCCGGTGATCCCATCACGACGGTAGGAGAAAAAGCGCTCCGGGTCGGAATAGGTGCAAGCGGTGCCGCCGTAGACCTGGGTGACCCCGGCCCGGGCGAGCCGGTGTCGGGCCAGGGCAAACAGATCCGCAAACCATGTGCCGTGCGGCCCTGCCCGGAAGGCGGATGCGACCCCGGGATCGGCCGCGAGAAATGCGGCACGCACCTCGGATCCCACCGCGAAGGCCGCGGGGCCAATGGCCGGGCCGAGCCATACCAGAAGGTCCCCGCACGGCGCACCCAGGGCGCCCAGCGCGCTTAGAGTCGACTCGATGACGCCCGCGGCCAAGCCGCGCCAGCCCGCGTGGACCGCCGCCACGCGCCGACCATCCCGGTCACAGATCAGCAGCGGCAGACAGTCGGCGGTTAGGACCGCGCATACCGATCCGGGTCGGCACGCGATCACCGCATCCGCATCAGGCCGGGCGACGAGCCCGCCGGTCTGCACCACCGCGCACCCATGCACCTGATTGAGCCACCGGGGTTCTGCCGGAAGGGCGAGGGCGGTACGCAGCAGCGCGCGGTTACGGGCAACCCGCCCCGGCGCATCCCCGACGTGATCGCCCAGGTTCAGCGTGCCGTAGACCCCGGTGCTGACTCCGCCGCCGCGCGTCGTACAACAGGCATGCACCCAGGGCGGGGCCGGCCACTCAGGTCGAATCAGATCCAAGCCCCGCCTCCTGTCGAAACAGTTCGAGCAGCGCCGCGAGATCAGCGGCCATCGGCACCTCCCAGATCATCGCCTGACCCGTGCGCGGATGGGTCAACCCCAACCGGATGGCGTGCAGAGCCTGGCGCGGGAAGCCCTGAATGGCCGCGGTCAAAGCCGGGGCGCAGCCCTTCGGCGGACGTGGACGCGCCCCGTACATCGGATCGCCGACCAGGGGGTGGTGCACATGCGCCAGATGGACCCGAATCTGATGGGTGCGACCGGTCTGCAACTCCACCCCCAGCAGGCAATGGCCGGGGAAGCGCTCCAGCACTCGGTAGCGGGTGAGCGCCGTCCGCCCCCCGGCGACCACGGCCATGCGCGTGCGCTGCGTCGGATGTCTCCCGATCGGGGCCTCGACCACACCGCCGGCCACCAGGTCCCCGACCACCAGTGCCCGATATTCCCGATGAACCGTGCGCTGCTTGAGTTGATCCACCAGGCAATGGTGCGTCTGCAACGTTTTGGCAACGACCAGCAGTCCGCTGGTGTCTTTGTCGAGCCGATGGACGATCCCGGCCCGCGGCAGCGTGGCGAGCATGGGGGCATGGTGCAGCAGGGCGTTGAGCAAGGTGCCGTCCGGATTGCCGGCCGCCGGGTGGACCACCAGACCGGCCGGTTTGTCGATCACCAGGATCTCGTCGTCCTCATACACCAGCGCCAGCGGGATTGCCTGGGGCGCGTCGCGATCGCTGACCGCGAGGATCGCGTCCAACTCCACCGCTTCGCCGCCCCAGACCCGGTCACGACAGCGACGCGGCAGGCCGTCCACCCGCACCTGTCCGCCCGTGATCCACTGCTGCACCCGGCCGCGGGAGAACTCCGGCCAGGACTGGGCCAAGGCCTGGTCCAGCCGCAGACCGGCGGATTGCGCATCCACCCGCAGCGAACGATACACCCGCGACGCGTCGCCCGCGATCAGGGACATTCCGCTCTCCGCCGCGGGCTCTCGGTAGCGCTCATACCAACCTGGAGACCTTCGGGTATACTCACACGGTTTTGAGCTTGGTTAATCTCCAACATGCCATCCACCTTAACACGACTGGCCACCTTGTTGACTGTGCTCCTGATCGGGATCGCCCTGACCGGCTGCTCGATGTTTGGGAAGGAGGCCGACGAGACTGAAGGGTGGAACGCCTCCAAGATCTACGCGGAGGCCGCGTCCGAGATGGATTCCGGAAATTACAAACGCGCCATCGAACTCTACGAGAAACTCGAGGCCCGCTACCCCTTCGGCCGCTATGCCATGCAGGCGCAACTCGATGTCGCCTATGCCAATTACCGGGCCGAGGAACCGGAGGCGGCGCTCGCCGCGGCCGACCGCTTCATCAAGTTGTACCCCCAAAATCCGTACGTGGACTACGCGTACTATCTCAAGGGAATCGTCAACTACAACCGCAGTGTCGGTTTCCTGGACAAGTACGTGCCGATGGACGTCTCCCAGCGCGATCCCGGTGCCGCCCTGGACGCATTTACCGATTTCTCCGAGTTGGTCAAGCGTTTCCCCGACAGCAAGTATGCCGCCGATGCCCGCCAGCGCATGGTCTATCTACGCAACAATCTGGCCAAGAACGAGGTCAACGTGGCGCGCTACTACATGAAGCGCGGCGCCTATGTCGCGGCGGCCAATCGCGCCAATTATGTGATCGAGCGCTACCAGCGTACCAGCGCGGTCGAGGATGCGCTGGAGACGCTGATCGCTGCCTACGAAGCCTTGGGTGAAAAGAAACTCGCGGCCGACGCGCAACGGGTCTTAGATGTCAATCGCAAGGCTGGACGTTTCGTCTCCGACGAGCCGACACCCGGCGAGGTGAGCCTCAGCCGGAAATTCTGGGACTATTTACAGCTCGATCGGAATTAGCGGGGCGCCGCGCGCTCAGACCGCCGCCTCGTTCTCCTCGCCGGTGCGGATGCGCACCACGCGGGTGACCTCCGAGACAAAGATCTTGCCGTCGCCGATCTTGCCGGTCCGCGCCGCGGCGGTGATGGCATTGATGCAGGCGTCCAGGTGCTCGTCGGTCACCACCAGTTCGACCTTCACCTTCGGCAGGAAATCCACCACGTACTCGGCCCCGCGGTACAGCTCCGTGTGGCCTTTCTGTCGTCCGAAGCCCTTGACCTCGATGGCGGTCATCCCGGTGATCCCCGCGGCGGACAGCGCTTCGCGGACATCGTCGAGTTTGAACGGTTTGATGATGGCTTCGACCTTCTTCATGGGGATACTCCGCTGCGGGTCATTAGAATGAAGCAATCAGTATATGTTCGCGCCGCGGAGAAGAACAGCCAGCGCCTGAGGGAGACATTTGCGCTGCGGCGTTTTTCGCGGACGCGCCTGGACCGGGGTCGACGCCAGGCGGGCTGACGCACAGGCATTTCCTGGTGCGCACCGACGAAATCGGGTCGTCGCGGCGCCTCTTTGAGAATTATTCTCAACAACTCTGTTCCGCGGACAGCCGCGCCCGCAGGCGACGCGTGGGCGGCCTGACCGCAAGCAGTGGAAACAGTGGAAACCGCGGTTATCCGGTCGCGGGGATGGGCTGAACCAGCGAACGCATCTGCTCGAGACGACCGGCTTTGACGTGTCCCAGCGCCATGACCATCATGACCGCCAGCGCCAAGCCGACACGCGTCTGCATCTTGGCCAGGCCGCGAATGAAATGCCGCTCGAAGTCGAAGCTGTTGTCGATGCGGTTATTGATCCGCTCCAAGGCGCTGCGGCGGTTGTAACCGCGCTCCCAACTGGGGCTGCCATAGGGCGTCGGCACAAAGGTGGCCGTGACGGCCTTGGCCGCCGTGACGTTGGTCAGCGCACAGGTGGCCCCGGTGCAGCTGCCGCTGAAGGTATAGCCGGCGTTGTCCGTTGTGGTGCAGGTGAAGGCCATGCGGCACCGGGTTGGGGGCGCAGCCGGGTTGGCAGCCGTCCTGATGGCGTAGCTGTTGAGGGTGAAGGTGGCGGTGCGTGCAGGTCGTGTTGGCCGTCAGCGCAAAGGCGCCGGCGCAACCGGTGGGGCTCCAGCCGGTGAGGGTGGAGCCGGTCGCCGCCGTCGCGGTCGGGGTGACCCGGGTGTTATAGGCATAGGTCCCGCCGCCGCCGACGGCGCCCGATCCGGTACCGGACTTGGCGATGGTGAGGGTGCTCGCCGCCGTAACAGTCGCCTGGTCCGCGACGACCAGCGTGATCGACGAGGGCGGGAAGACCCCGGTGAATCCCGTGGCGGTCATCGCTTGATTTGCCTCCCGAACGATGCCCGCCAGATGAGCGGCGCTGTAGCGGTAGACCCGCGCCGTCCCCGCCGGCTGGAACCCGGCCAGCGCCATCGGGCTGGTGAGCGCCAGCGCCGTCTTGTTCACGATCATCAGGGTCAGCTGAGTGCCCTATTGCGCTGCATAGATCGCCAGTTTTTCCTGATCGGCGCTCTTGGCGTGGACCCCGGTGTCACCGAAGGTGGCGCCCTGGCCGTCGTAATTGAGTCGGGGAGGCTTGCCGGGGTCGAATTGGAGATGTTTTCATAATACCAGTCGAAGCCGGTATTGTAGGTGTCGTTCTGCCAGTTGTAGGTAGAGGTCTGATTGCCGCCCCAGCGGTTGACCGGGAGGCGCAACTGAGTTGGCGTGCCCCAATTGCATCGTATTCCACCCCTGCAAGGAGTCGACCGCCAGCGCGGCGTTATCGGAATGGGACGGGGTCGCGACGCCCCGGTTCTCGGTGTTGGTGTTCCAAAAATGCCAATTGGGGGACTTGATGTCGGTGAAGAGGGGCACGGTCCCGTCACCGCCCTGGACCCCGACGAGCACGATATCGTCCAGGTACAAGGACGATCGGAACAGGTGGAGTCATTGTGTGACGGGCAACGCAGCATCGACCGTATCGAAATCTCCTCGCCACCTCATCGAGCACCTCTGTATCGAGGCCGCGTTCAAACTCAGCGGCGGCAACCGGGTCAGGTCACTGGTGACCCCACGGCCCCGCGGGGCCGCCCTTCCGCCACACGCGCGTGTGGCGTTCGGCCGGGCGCCGGTGTGTCGGTGTGTCGGTGACGCCAAGGCCACAAGATGCCGGATGAAGGCGACTGTTATCTCGGTCGGACGCAGACTTGTATTGTGCCTGACGACTCTCCGGCATACGATAGCGCTTAGGTAAGCTAGGGGGGCCGGTCAACGGTTGTAGACCAATGGCATTAAGTTAAAGGTTTTCCGTTCGCCCTGAGCCGTGAGTTTGTCGAACGGTCGAAGCGCGAACGGAAAGTCCCTAACCGACTGAAGTTAAGCCGCCCGTGGTTCGACAGGCGCACCACGAACGGCTTAACTTAACGGCATTGGGTTTTAGCCTCCAACCCCGGCTGCCGCTTATCAGGCGCCGGGGCAGTCCGCAAGGTTGACTGGAGACACTCGCATGTGGGCAATCCGCAATGAAACCCGTTATGCGGCCGAGCGATCCTTTGTCCGGAACCGGGACGGAGCGGAGCTATGGATCGTCGTGGTTCGCGCGACCTTCGATATCAAACGCGAGGGTCCGCCGGAACCCGCGGCCATTCAGCCTGCGGTCGTTCGGGCACCCCTTTTCATCGGTGCGCCTGCCACCACGAGCTTGCGTTACGACTCGGATTTCGTGCGTACCAAGCTCGGCACCGACGTCGTACTCCATGGCTGTGCCTATGCCCCCGGCCGGCGACCGGCTGAGCGCGTCGATGTCTCGGTTCTGATCGGTAATATCTCCAAATCCCTGGTGGTCCACGGCCAGCGCCGATGGCAAGCCAGGTCCGGCGGCCTCGTCCCGGGTCCGGCCCTGCCGTTTCTGTTCAAGACCATCGATTATGAAGCGGCCTTGGGCGGTCCGCTCGCCGATGGTGAGTCCGCGCCGCGGGACCCGGCCAATCCATCCGGGGTGGGACGTATCGCGCGGGCTGGAGCGCAGGCCCCGTCGATCGAACTGCGGGATGATCCAGTGGCCTCGCCGACCTCCGCCAACGGCCCCGCCGGCCTGGGCCCAATCCCCTGCCACTGGTTGGCGCGCGCCCGGTTGGCCGGGACCTATGACGCCGCCTGGCAAAGGGATCGTCAACCCTTGGTGCCGGATGACTTTCAGGACACCTATTTCCAGTGTGCCCCAACCGACCAGCGCGCGCCGGGCTTTCTGCGTGGCGGCGAGCAGGTGATCCTTCGCAATCTGACCCCCGATGGCGAACTGCGCTTCCAACTGCCGCGCCTGAGCATCGGCTTCCGCACCCGCATCGCGGGCAGCACGGTCGATCATCGGGGCCAACTCCATACCGTCATCATCGAACCGGATACGTTGCGGTTGATTATGGTCTGGCACACGGCCTTGCCGTGCCACCATACGCTCTATACCCTCAAGGAAACGGTTGTCTTTGAGAAGGAGCGCATCGCCGGCGAGGGTGCGCGGACCCGTCGTGAGCCCCTGTCTGCGACATGAACGCCATCGGCCGCCATGGCGAAGCCATCTACATTGTCGGCGCGGGCGCGCAGACACCGGTCGGTCGCTCCGTTCTCGCGGCCGCGGCGGCCGTGCGGGCCGGTGTCTCCGCCTACGCCGAGCACCCCTTCATGATCGACGGCCACGGCGAGCCAATGGTCGTGGCGCGCGCGGACTGGCTCGATGAAGACCTCCCGCTGGAGGAGCGCATCCTAAGCCTTGCCGTGGACGCTGCGAAAGATGCCCTGTGTCCCCTTGAGGCACCTGCTTTCCCGGTTTCTTGGCCGATCCCGATACACCTCGCCCTCTCCGCCGATACTCTGTCTGATGCGACCCAACGTCAGCGGGTCTGCGCCCGAGTCGCTGCCGCAGTCGGCTGCAACGATGCCGACGCCACCATCGAAACCATCACCGAGGGCCACGCGGGCGGGTTGCTCGCGCTCGCGAACGCTGTTGACCAATTGCGCCGTGGCGATGCACCGCTTTGTCTGGCGGGTGGTGCGGATTCGTGGCTTGACCCGGGAGTGCTCGAAACCATCGATGTTGGTGGCCGATTGCACTCGGTCAATAACAGTTGGGGCTTCACCCCCGGCGAAAGCGCCGGTTTCTGCCTCATTGCCACCGCTACCGCCGTCCGTCAACTCGCCTTGATCCCGCTGGCGGAACTGCTGGCGGTGGCCACCGCGCGCGAAGCCAGGCTCATGGGCACCCAGACCGTCTGCATTGGGGAGGGACTGACTGCCGCCTTCCGGGCCGTGCTGGATGCAGATCGTCGCGTCTGCCATAGCTATTGCGATTTCAACGGCGAGACCTACCGCGCCGACGAATATGGCTTCGCTGTCTGCCGCACCCGCGAAGGCTTCGATGACCCCGGCAGCTTTACGGCGGGGGCCGAATCCTGGGGCGACGTGGGTGCGGCCTCCGGCTCACTCGCCCTCACCCTGCCCCTCGCGGCCTCGGCGCGGGGTTACGCGAAGGGTCTGGTAAGCCTGGTTTGGGGCAGTAGCGCTGAAATGCCCTTACGCGCCGCCGCGTTGGTCGGTCAACTCCACGGACAGAGTGGGACTTGAAACCATGTCAGTTACGATTCAAGTCAACGGTGGATCGGCGGGGCTGACGCTGTGCCACAAAGGCAGCAACGGGGTCTCGGCCGCGACCATCCCCGACGTCTGCAAGACGCCCTCGCCCGGCGGACCGGTGCCGATCCCCTATCCCAACGTTGCCAAGTCCAGCGACCTGGCCAAGGGTACGACGACGGTGAAGGCCGACGGCGGCAACATGTGCGCCAATTATGGTTCGGAATTCAGCCGCAGCACGGGTGACGAAGCGGGGACGGCGGGCGGCGTCACGTCGGGCACCTTCATCAAGGAAGCGACCTGGATTACCTACTCGTTCGACGTCAAGCTCGAGGGCAAAGGGGCCTGTCGGCTGTCGGATAAGATGTTTCACAATCACCAGAATACGGTAAATCTGGCTGGAGAGTTGCAGGCGCCGCTACCCTCGGCATTAGAGGCCAAGGCTGCCTGCTACCGGTGTCGCAAGGAACTCAGCGAAGCAGGTAAGGCAAGCAAGGACCCCAAGACCAAAGAGGCAGGAGAACGACTGGGCCGAGAGAATCACGATCTTGAGCAAGCCAAGCTTTCGAAGGACGTATATCCACCAGACCCCTTGCCGGAGCCATACGATCCAAAAGCTAGCACGCCCCCCGGATGGAAAAACGTAAGCGATGATCCCGAAGCCCTTAAGAAGTATGGCCTGAGCCCTGACCAGCTGGAAAAGCCGCCATCCGAGTTTCGAGCACAAATGTACGAGCCGGACCCCGCGGTCTTCGGCAATGACATGAAACCGACAGTGGCTTTCAAAGGAACCACGTTTTCCAGCATGGCCGATTGGAAAAATAATGCGGCTCAGGGGTTGGGATTGGAGGCAGATTATTACAAGCAGGCGGTGGGTATTGGCGGGGAGTTAGCGAAAAATGGCGCTGATGTGCAGATCACAGGGCACTCCCTGGGAGGCGGATTGGCTTCCGCGGCATCGGGGACCAGTGGGCTGGACGCGACGACCTTTAATGCTGCAGGTTTGGCAGGAAATACCATCAAAGACAGTGGCGCTGTTGTAAAGTCATCAAATATCAATGCCTATCGTGTTTCCGGCGAAATCCTTACGAACACCCAAGAGCTGTCCTTGGGCAGTGCATTGACCGCTTACGGGATTGGTGGTGTGATTGGGGGAGTAATCGGTGGCGGCATTGGCCTATTTTTCGGCGGTGCGGGTGTGATCCCGGGGGCTCTCGCTGGGGCAGCGACCGGGGCCAAGATCGCTGGAGTCAGCAAGACCGTCATCAGTGTGCTTGCGCCAAATGCTGTGGGTACCCCCTACGAACTGCCCGGAACGGGGTTAGACCCCGTGGACCGGCATGGCATGGATCAGGTTATTGCTGGAATGGAGAAGCAAATCGACGAGGATCAAACTACTCTTGAGAAAGCGACCGGCAGAAAATGTAATTGCTAGAGAGTATTCATGCGAACACCGATGTCTCCATGGCCTTTGCTCGTCATAGCGGCGATGTCGATGTCTTGGCCTTCTCAGTCTCCAGCAGCAACCGCCTCTACCCGAACGCATAGCATCATGGCAAATCAATCCGCGGAAACGTTTTTCGATGGTACAGTGTTGGATCTCGCTCGCGCCATCAATAGGAGCGATACGGAAGCCATCCGGCAACTGTCCCCTCAAGTCGAGATCAATGGCATTTACAGACAGGGCATGACGCTCCTATTCTATGCGCTGACGAACAAGAAGCACGCGGCCGTAACCGCATTGATAAGATCTGGCGCTAATCCCAATCAGCCGGACAAAGATCTGGGGTCTCCTCTGGATGTTGCTGTTCAAGCCAAGGAATCGCTCTCATTGGCGTCAATCATCGATGCGGGAGTCAGTCCAAACGCAACCAATTCTTGGGGCACTCCACTCCTCTTTACTGCGGCGTGCTTGGATTCTCCGGCAAACCTTGAGCTGCTCGTCGCGCGCAAAGCAGATCTGGATGCCACGGACAAGTTTCTGGGTCGCACGGCGGTTTACGAGGCGGTTTCGAAGCGATGTTACGATCAAGCCATCTACCTTATCGAGCACGGCGCGAAGGTCGACATTACCACAGCTAATGGAGTGACGCTGGCATATTCAGTCGAATGGGATTTGCAGCACTATCAGTCCGGGGCGCCGGAATTTGAGAAGCTGAGAACAATCCAGCGCCTGATGCGGGAGCGCGGCATCACATTTCCAGCGGACCCGCCGCCAATCGTCCGAGCACGAATGAAGGCGAAGGGACTGAAAGTCGCGAAGTAACCGGCATGCTTGCGCATGTTGGCTTGCTTGATCGTAACCAAATGGGATTTCTGGCCTTGATCATAACTCCGGTCACCCTGCTTCCTCGTGACACCGCTCCGGTGTCACGCCTGTGTTGGGCGCTCTGCGCCCCGCGGCTTCGGCCGGAACGAGGATCAAGTCCGGATTTCTCTTGCAACGACTTGGTTGGCCGCGCTGTTGCCACCACGGGTGAGCAAGATTTCGGTCCAAAGTTCGTGCCATTTGGTCCCGTTCAGTTGATTTCCACGGTGGCGCCCCTGATCCGTTGCGCACCGGACGAGCGGCTGAGGACATAGCTCCCCCTAATCAGAACCTTGCCCTCCCTCGTCAGGGTAATGCTGGCCTTGCCGCATTGCAGCACCACCTCCCGCTCCGCCGACAAGACAAGACGCTGCCCGTCGAGCTGCGCGACGGCGGCCCCCGGTTGGATGTCATCCGTCCGCGCCCGTTGGACGACGCCGATGAGTACCGGTAACGCCGGGTCTCCTCCCTCAAAGAGTAGAGCGACCTCCCGTCCTGCATCCGCCGGGTTCGGCCAGGCCGTACAGCGCGCGTTGACTGCCCCATCGATGGGGTTACCTGGATAGGCCACCAGGGGACGCCCTTCCCCATCGAAGCCGACCAGCAATCCGATGACAACCCCGTCGATTCGGGGTCGGCGGGCCGGTTCGGTGACGTCTTGGTTCCCTGAGCGAGGGGGGGCTTCGGTGCTGAGCATCGCTGTCATTCTCCTCTGGGCCAGATCAGTTCTTGGCGATCTTCGAACCTTTGATCACGACATCCTTGCTGGCCTTGACCTGGATGCCGCCTGATCCCTTGATTGCAATGTCCTTGCCCTTGATGGTGATAGTGCCGTCCTTCTTCATGGTGATGCTGGCCGCGCCGGTGGTTAGGGTAATGGAGTCCGCGGCCGTTACACTTAGGTTGGTCCCGATCGTGACTGTCTCCGAGGCCCCTACGGTCACCAGCCGAGCGCCGCCGACGTTGATCGCTTGAACGCCTCCAACGCTCACGGCCTGCGCTGCACCAACGGTGACCTCTTGGGCCGCGCCGACATTCAGCATGTCGTTGATGCCGACGCTGTGCGTTCTGGTGAGGGCGACAGTCAGTACCTCATGGGCGCCAACGTTCTCGGTACGGTTGGCGCCGATGGTGATCGTCTCGTTGCGACCGACGGTCTCGTTGCGATTGACTCCAACGGTCGTGGTCTCATTCTTGCCGATGCTCTTTGAGCGATCGTTTCCAACCTGGACTGTTTCATTGTTGGTGACGTCGCGAGAGCGGTCGTGGAGGACATGCTCACGGAGGTCGTGCTCAATGGTGCTGTCCTTGTCGTACTGGCCGTGCTCGCGGATCAGTTCGTTGCCCTTGGTGTCATCCATGACGTACTCGTTGTAGCCATCCCCGCCCTTGGTGCGGGACTGGAGTCCGCTGATGACGGCGGCGGCGGGCAGGCCGTAGGGGGGCATGTTGGTGCCGTTGTAGACCCGGCCGGTGATGATGGGCTGATCCGGATCGCCCTCCAGGAAGTCGACGATGACCTCCTGGCCGATGCGCGGGATGGTCACCGCGCCCCAGCCGTTGCCGGCCCAGGGGTGGGAGACGCGCACCCAGCAGGAACTGGTCTCATCGCCCGCGGCGTAGCGGTCCCAGTGGAACTGGACCTTGACCCGGCCGTGTTTGTCGGTCTAGATCTCCTCGCCGGGCTTACCCACGACCCGGGCGGTCTGGGGACCCTGGACGGTCGGTTTGGGGGTCACACGCGAGGGGCGATAGGGGACCTGGGCGTCGATGGCGCTGAAGTCCACGCGATAGGACGGGCCCGACGGGGCGGCACCGCCGCCGCGGAAGGTGTCGGAACTGAGGGTGCAGTGGGCGGCGACGATCAGGTATTCGCGGTTCTGGTCGGCGCGCGGGTAACCACTGAGGGTGAAGAGCACACCGCAGGCGAGCCCGCGGGCATCGCCGGTGGCCTGGGCGACGGCGTAGCCGGCCTGGGCCTCTTCCAGGCGGATGCGGGCATAGTCGTCGCCGGCGCCGTTCTCGGTGTAGTCGCCTTGGTAGTCGAAGACCTCCAGGCCCCCGTGGGCGTGAGCCTTGGGGGCGCTGCGGCGGGCCAACAGGTCCTTGCGCGGGGCGGTGAAATCGTAGGCGGTGTGGGCGAAGGCCCCCGGGCACACGGCGTTGACCAGGGTCCAGTCGTCGATACGTTCCTCGGCGCGCACCTGGACCTGACTCGGAGGGTAATAAGGCACGCTGGCGTAGCCGGGGGCCGGGGCGTGGGCACTGCGGCTGTCGGCGAGCACCAGCAGGTGCTTATCCTCGCTGTGTTCGTGGAAGTAGTAGATTCCCTCGTGTTCGAGCAGGCGGCTGACGAAGTTGAGGTCGCTCTCGCGATATTGGACGCAGTAGGTCCAGGGGCGGTAGCTGCCCGAGAGGCGTTGTTCGAAGTCGGTGAAGCCGTGGTTGCGGAAGACCGCGGCCACGATGTCGGGGACCGACTGGTCCTGGAAGATGCGGCAGTCGGTGCGCCACGACAGGAACCATAGCCAGGGGACCAGGGTGGCGCGGTAACGGGCCCCGTTGTCGTTCCAGCCGCAGTGGACGAAGCGGCTCAGGCAGCCGTTGAAGTAGCGCTGTCCGCCCGCGGGCAGGACGAGCGAGACCGTCGCCGGGGTGCCGAGCAGGTTCAGCGCGTTGAGGTCGAAGCGTTCGCTGACCAGGTCCAGTTCGTATTCAAAAGGGGCGCTCAGACGCTCAGTGGCGGTCATGCCTTGCACCAGCAGGGCGTCGGCACCGAGGGTCGTAGTGAGCGTCAGGGTCCGTTCGGCTTGGCTCAGGGGCATGAGGGTGGTCCTTTTTCGGGAAACGGCCTCTCTCGGGAGAGGGCATCAGTATAGCCTGGGTGTCGACGCCCGCGGGGGGCGGCGTGGGACCGAATGGCGTTCGCGCGGCCGCTGTCCATTTCTTGGGCGCCCCCGGCCATCGCGGCCGAAGGTGGTGTCGGCTCCCGCGGGCCGTCGGTGGCGCGTGGGCTGGCGGCCGGCAGTCCCCGGGCGCCCGCGCCGGGGCGGAATCATGATCGAGGCCGTCAGGCGGACGCCTTAGTCGCCGCCGAGCGCATGCCACTGGCGCCAGGCCGGGGCCGCGATCGGGAACAGCGGTGTGCAGGGGGCGGCTAGGCACAGGTAGGTCGCCGCCGCTTGCCGTGCACCCTGGGGTCCGGCACGCAAGACACGCTGACACTGCTGCGAGGTGAGGGGCTCGCCCATAAAGTAGCGCGCGCCGGGCGGGAAGCGGGTCCGGCTGGCGTCCCACCAGGCCTGGACCCGCGCCTGATCCGGCCAGGAGAGCCCGTCGTCGGGGTCCGGTTCGAGATCGTCCCCTGCCGGGTCGTCGCCGGGTCCCTGTGCCCAGCTCGCGGCCGGCGCGCGATCGAGGCCGAGGTCCGCCAGATCGTGGCCAATCATGGTCGCCAGGGCGCCGCCCGCCGGACGCGCCAGCACGTCGTCCCCCAAGAGGCTGATCAGCCAGGGGACATGCGCTACATCGCCGCAGACACCGGCACCCGCGATGACCAGCCGACGGGCGGCGGGGTCCCGGGAGATGGCCCGGAGCAGGCGGGCGCCCGCGACCGGCTCCAGGGCCATCACGCACAGTTCGAGGGCAGGCGCACGCCAGGGACCGGGCTGGGCCGCCAGGTCCGCGAGGATGGCCAAGGATTGCTCGCGCTCACCGAGCAGCAGCGCGGCGCTTGCGGCCCGGTAGCGCACCTGCGGGTCTGGGTCGGCACACTGCCAGACGCAGGCATCGCGCAAATCGCACCGGCCGGTCTCCCCCGCGGCCCTCAGGGCGCGGGACCGCAGCCCCGGATCGGGGTCCTCGATCGCCCGGGACAGGTGCGACCTGCCGTCGACGCGGTGGGCGGCGCAGCCGGTGATTCCGATGGCCCGCCAAAAGGGGTCGGGTGCTACCAGCAGAGCGGCTACCTTGCCCGGCAGCCGCTCGGGGGCGGTCCAGCCGAGGGCGGACCTCAGGCCGCGCGCGGCCTCCGGTACGGCGGCGACCGTCGCGCATACCCGCTGGAACCACGCCGCGTTCGCCGACTCCAGCGCAATGACGGCGGCCGCAAACACCTCGCCCGATTCCGCGCTCTGCAACCCAGCCTCACAGAAGGGCCACCCCGCCTCGCCCGCGATGCGCAGCCCATCAATGTGGGCCTCGACTCGCCGGTCACAGTCGAGCAGGCCGCGCAATGCGGTTCGCGGCGCACCGATCATATGGTCGCGCTGGGTCCACAAGAAGGCCGCGTCCTCCGCGTGCTGGGCGACCACCGATTCGACAATAGGCATTGATAAGCCGCTCCATATACTCTCTGTACATCGCCGCGCTATGTTAATGCATCGCTGGTGGTGGGAAGCCGAAAGAACGGCATAACTCTTGACGTGCCAGAAGCCGAGGTTTTCAGTGCAGCTTGTCGCTTGGGATTGTTCGTTCCGGGCTGGGGTAAACGAAAGTTTCCCCCCGCCGGGCGGCTTTTTAGTTCAGGGGGTTGCGGACCCCGCTAAAGGCTCTGAGGATGACCTTGGGGGAGGGGCGGGTTTGAAACCCGCCCCTACGTCGGGTTATCGCGTTCGACGCCGATAGGACCCCCGCTAGTTAGTGTCGCAGTGACGCGTAGACTGGACGCCCGTTGAGCGGCTGGACGGGGCGGACATTGTTGGCCCCGGCGGCGGCGGTGAGGCGGCGAATCTGCTCCGGGTCGAGTCTCACCGGCTGGGCGAGGATGTACCAGGCCGCCGGCTCGCTGCACGGTGGATTTGCCAGCGACCCCGAGTAGGTGTAGTAGCCTGGATCGGCCGGGAGCAGCAACAGGGGATTGATGCCCACCTGGCGATAGCTCAGACGCTCCCCGGCGTGCAGCGGCAGGCGCTCGACGATGCGCGCCAAGGTTTGATTGATGCGGCGGCCGGGTTGAATCTGAACAGCCACGATCGCGAAGCGGCCGGTGCTTGATCGATGGACCAGATGGACCTCCGCCGCCGCCGCCACGCCATTGATCAGGGTCTCACCCGGGCTGTGGAAGTGTAAGGAGGTCAGATCGAAGGTCTCACCGCGCAACTCGAGTGCGCTCCCCGCCGAGCTGAGGACATGGACCCCGCGGCCGTCGTTGACCGCCTCCAGGGTTTGTGTATGGTAGCGGAAGTGCAGTGGCTCGTAGGGGATTCGCTGGACGGTGCGGATATCGATCGGTGACTGCGACTGGCCCTCGCGGCAGGTCGCAAAAGCCGGCGACAGGTCCGCCCAATGCTCAGGTCCGGTCTCACCCGCGAACGACCAGGCCTCCGGTGCGGGCATGGACGAGTCACGGGCAAACAAGCTCCCGCCGCAGCACATCAGCAGGATAGCTGCCATGATCAGCAGGCCGCGCCCGGTCCGGGTGTCAGGTTTCACAGGGTAACGCCGTGTCATGTCAGTCACGCCGCCGCGTCAGGCCGGCGACGGGCACGACCTGCACCGCCGGCGGCTCATCCGCATAGTAGGGCCGCTCGCCGCCGCGCCCCTGGGCATCCGCCAGTTCCTTCTCCCGCGCGGCGATCAGCATCAGGCATTGACGCATATCCTGGATGGTCGCCTCACTGAGCGGATGACGCATTCCGGGCGGCGGGGTCACGTCTCTGATAATCGCCGTCAGGGTCTTGCGCATGGCGATCAGGATGTGCTGCTCCGGAGTGAGGGCCGGCGTGCCGGGCGGAGTCGATTCAGTCATGTCGGTTCTTTGCGGATCCCAGTGGGTTGAGTGCATGAAGCCGGTCCACCACGCGGCGGTTCCAGCGGCGGACGACAGTAGTCTGACGATGCGCGTCGCTCATGCCGGTCCTTGACCGGTGAGCAGGGCGGCCAACTCAGCCTCATTGATCACCCGTACGTCCAGCGCGCGCGCTTTTTCGAGCTTGGAGCCGGCTTCCTCCCCGGCCAACAGGAAATCGGTGTTTCCGGAAACGCTGCCGGTCACCTTGGCGCCGAAGGATTCGAGTTCGGCTTTGATCTGATCGCGTGGGCGGCTCAGCGTGCCGGTGATGACGAAGGTCTTGCCGACGAGCGGTTGCGGCTGGGGCCCGACGCGCGGGGCGGCGGACGGCCAGTGAATACCCGCCGCGGTGAGACGGGTGATCGCCTCTCGGTTGTGGGCCTGGGCGAAGAACCCCGCGAGATGAGCGGCGACCACGGGGCCAACCCCCTCGACCAGGCTGGCGGTGTTGGAATACAGGTCCTCGGGTCCGGCGGCCCGCAGCCGCTCCAAGGTTCCGAATGCCTGACCCAGGACGAGCGCGACCGGGCGGGTGAGGCCGGGAATGCGTTGGTCCGCCAACCACTCCCCCAGGTCATGCACGGGTTCAGGGTCCGGGTCCGGGTGCAGGGCCAGCCACGCCTGAACCGCTTGCGCGGCCTTGGGTCCGACCCCGGCCAGGCCGCGGCGGCGCAGATAGTCCGACTCACGCGCCGCCATCAGGGCCTCCAGCGACGCGAACCGGGCGGCCAGGGCGGCGGCGGTCGCCTCGCCGACCTCGCGAATGCCGAGCGCAAAGATGAAGCGGGCGAAGGTGGTTTCTTTGCTGCGCTCGCGTGCCGCGATGAGATTGGCGGCGGAGCGCTCGCCCATGCGCTCCAGCCCGGCGAGTTGGTCCTGGGTGAGCCGGTAGATATCCGCCGGTTCTCTGATGAGATCCAGGTCCACCAATTGCTCGATCAGCTTGTCACCCAGTCCCTCGATGTCCATCGCTTTGCGGGAGGCGAAATGGCGGATCGACTCTTTGCGCTGGGCCGGGCAATAGAGGCCGCCGCTGCAGCGGGCCACGGCCTCACCCTCCGGACGGATCACATCCGACCCGCAGACCGGACATTGGACCGGCAGGACGACTTGACGCGCGTCGGCAGGGCGCCGCTCGCTCAAAACGCGCACGATCTCGGGAATCACGTCCCCGGCCCGGCGCACATACACGGTATCGCCGACGCGCACGTCCTTGCGCTCCACCTCATCCATGTTGTGCAGCGTCGCATTGGCGACCGTCACCCCGCCGACCTGAACCGGCGTGAGGCGTGCCACCGGTGTCACCGCGCCGGTGCGGCCGACCTGAAACTCCACGGCCTCGACCACCGTCAGCGCCTCCTGCGCCGGGAACTTGCGGGCGATCGCCCACCGCGGGTGATGGGCCGTAGCCCCCAGGATGCCTTGATCCGGAAGGTGATCGACCTTGAAAACGACGCCGTCGATGTCGTAGCCCAGAGCATCCCGACGGCGGCCGAGATCCTCGAAATAGACGCGGCAGCCGGCCAAATCGCGCACCTGACGCAGATCCTGGGAGATGGGCACGCCCCAGCCGGCGATGCGCTGCAACAATGCGAACTGGCTGTCGCCCGGGTCCGACGCGATCTCGCCCCAGCCGTAACAACAGAAGCGCAGCGGCCGCGCTGCGGTGATGCGTGGGTCGAGCTGGCGCAGGCTTCCGGCGGCGGCGTTACGCGGATTGGCAAAGGGTTTGTCGCCGCGCGCGAGGGCGTGGGCGTTCAGTCGGTCGAAACCGGCATGGGTCAGATAGACTTCGCCGCGGACCTCCAGGGTCGTCGGCCAGTCCTCGCCCAACAGGCGCAGCGGGACATTCTGGATGGTGCGGACGTTCTGGGTGATCTCCTCACCGGTGGTGCCGTCGCCGCGGGTGGCGGCCAGGACCAGCAGACCCTGCTCGTAGCGAATGCTGACCGCCAAGCCGTCGAGCTTCGGTTCCGCCGTGTACAGTACCGCATCCGCGCCGGTCAGTGCGCTGGCTACGCGGCGGTGGAACTCCGCCAAGGCGCCATCGTCCATGGCGTTGTCCAGGGAGATCATCGGCAGACGATGGCGGACCTGGCTGAATTCAGGCCGCGGCGCTGCCCCGACACGCTGGGTGGGGGAGTCCGGCGTCACCAGGTCCGGGTGGCGGGATTCCAGACCTTTAAGCTCTTGAAATAGAGAGTCATAGTCGGCGTCCGGGATTTCCGGATCGTCGAGGACATAGTAACGGTGGTTGTGGTAGCCGATCAGCGTGCGCAGTTGTGCGGCACGCTGCCGGTCCGCGGCCGCGGGCGGTGTCGGAACAGGACCGCCCTGGGTCACCGCCGCACCGCTCTCAAAAAGCGCTTCTCGTTGGCGAGGACCGCATCGCGCATGGCTTCTTCCTTGCGCACCGTGAGCGGTCGCCGGGTGTCGTCGAAGACATCGCCACCGAGCGTGGTCGCGAGCTTGCGGGCCGTCGCGATCATTTCCTCCAGCACCGTCAGGTCTTCGGGCTGGCCGGTGAGTTGGGCGAACAACATCAACCCGGGGGTGCTGAAGCCCTCCATGTCGTCGAAGGGGAAGGTGCCGGGCTTGACCATGTTGGCCATGCTGAAGTAAATGCGCGTGCCGTCGTCGAACTCGTCCAGACAGTGGAAGATGTCCATATCGCCCGGGCGCAGGCCGCAGGACTCCGCGACCTCGAGCAAGTCCGGGCCGTCGAATTCACCGTAGCGTTTCGCCACACTGAGCTGGATGAGCAGCGGTGCCGGCACGCCGTTCGCGGCGTCGCCATCGGCACTTGCTCCCGTGGGTGCTTTACCCGCTGGTTCGTCGCGACGCTGGCTGTCGCGCCGCGGATGCCGGTTCCCCTCATTCTGACCCTCGTTCCGATCAGGGTCGTCCAAACGGCCCAGCGCGGGTTCGTGCTTCGCCCGGCCGGCGGCATAGGGCATATCGTCGTCCTCGTAGCCCTCGTCATCCTCCTCCTCGGCGCGGTCACGGCCGCGCTCCCAGAGATAGAGACCGAGGAGCAGCAGAGCGCCCACGACGATCAGGATCAGGCGGATGGTATCGGGGTCCATTCGGGCTCGCGCATCTGGATGGAAGTGATCGGTAGACCGCGAGTATAACCCGTGTCACCGATCCTTGTGACCAGAGGTGCTGCGGCCAGGCCGCGACCGGCGTTGGCGACCTGGGCAAATTCGGTCTGAGCGCGCGCGGCACCATCCAGGCGAGGGGCTTGGATCGGATCGGACTGGATGTGTTGTCAGGCGATCTCCGACACATCATACGCCGGCTCGCGCGTCGCCCGCTTGCCGCGGCGCGCCGACAGTCACATAGCGCGGCCATGCTCCTGTCGGCGCTCCTTGACGGCGGACGACACTCCCTCGCGATCTGGACTGATGGTGTTCCGCCGATCGCCGTGGACGCCGATTAGGGCACGGCCTTTTGGGGTTTCGCGGACTCCTCGACGAGCTTGCTCAGATCGGCCGGGGTCAGCGCGTCGTCGTAAATCCCGGCGCCCACCTGGATATCCGATTTGAAGGAGACGGGGGCGCTGTGGACGTAAGAGATCTTACGCGACGCCTTCGCCTCGCCCGGCTTCGGCCACCAGTACTCGACCCAGCCGCCGTCAGGGTTGGCAGCGGCCTTGCACATGTCCTGGAAGAGCGGGTGATCCTTGTCATCGCGCATTTGCAGGATGGGCTTGCCCACCAGATCGGGGCGCAGGGGGTGCGCGATCATCACGTCGTCGAGGCAGCTATAGACAAACACGTAGCTGTCTTTCCAGACCCAGCGGGAATCCTTGTTATTATTGAAATCCGCGAAACCAGCCAAGCCCTTCGCGTTCAGGTATTGGGCGGCCTCGCGGACCTTTGACACCACCTCCGCGGCGGTCGCGGCGTCGGCGTCGGCAGCCCAGGTCATGGCCGGGGCGGTTCCCAGGGTCAGCACCAGGCCGGCCAGGGCAAATGGGTGTTTTTCCATCGTTGAATCCTCTTGAGTCGATTGTTCTTATGGTAAGAAGGCTGAGGGCGACAGCGATGCCACGCTCAGCTCAGCCAGGGCTTGCCGGCGGGCAGGAGTTCGCGCCCGTAAAGTTCGTTCAGGATGATACGGGCCATCATGTACCAGGCCGTCAGGGCGCAGACAATCAAGGTATAGCCGGCAACGACGGTCATTTGCGGATAACCGAAATGCGCCAGGTCCAGCAGGATGAATCCGGCCAGCAGCAAGGTGAAGGTGATGGCCATGGCGCCGTGGATGCGCAACGAGCCGACCCAGAGAATCGCCGTGAACAATGTCCAGGCGACCAGGAACCAGCCGACATCTTGCGTGCCGGCCTTGAAGATGTCGAACTTGTTGGCGATCAGCATCAGTGCCAGGGCGATCCAGAAGGCCCCGTAAGACGTGAAGGCGCAATACCCGAAGTTGTTGCCGGTCTTCTGCTCCTGCAGTCCGGCGATGAGTTGCGCCAGACCGCCGAAGATCAGTCCAAGCCACACCACCGGTCCGATGCTGGGCATCCAGCCGACATTGTGGAATTGGAGCACCAAGGTGGTAAGACCGAAGCCGGCGAGGCCGACCACGGCGGGGTTGCCGAGTTTTTGTTCTGCCATTATGTCAATCCCAAACGCGTATTAGAGAGGGTAAGTGCCCCCGCGTGACCGCGGGGCGCCCGATCTTAACCTAACTTTGCGCAGCGCGCAGGTGCGACGTGGGGCGGTCGCCGCGGCGGCGTCCTGAGCGTGCCGGATTTCGTGTCGCAGGGCCGGGTTTTCGATCCTCCGGGTTCCTGCGATGGTCTTGGCGTGCCAACGTCCGCCGACCTTCACATCAATGAAACCTTATATGCTGATTTACTTATTTAATGCATGACGGATCGACCTTGGACCACATGGTCCTCAGTGACATCCAAATTGCCCGCATCCAAACGAGACCAGAGAATCACCGGAGCATCCTTCAGGCAAAATCTCGTTCTCTACGCCAACCGAGGCCAGCTAACCCGATCATTTTGGGACCAGCACCCTACGTCGCGACTCATCGACGGATCTAAAAAACTCCTCGGAGTGCGTTGCGAGTATGTACTGGTTGCACGGTGCCAGGCGGCGCAATTGCTCCAGCTTGAACGCGCTAACCGGCGTTATCGTCGTGCGCCGCGCCAGGAGCAGCGCGGCGCGAGAGGCTGGTTTACGATGATAATCCTCAGCCATCATCCCAAGCTCGGGATTTGATTCCTGAACCTTACGATAGCTATTGAAATGAAGCAATGGAGGCATGATCAGCGGTTCACCAGATAACGCCAGGATACTGCTCAATGCTTGCTCAAGACCATTCCATCGCAGTTGACTGGCATCGTTCTTGAATAAAGAATCCCCTGAGACTTCAGGTTCGCCAAAGCCCTCACTATTGATGCTGAGCCTAACCGTGCATTTCTTTCCATCACGCTCGAAGTCTCCCGCGATGACGGCCTTTTTGCTCCCGGCTCTGACCAGCGGGCCGTACAGATCCAGCATGGATTCGCTGTCGGGAAAGCGATGGCGTTTCATCGGACCAACGGCGCCTGCAACCATTAGCAGCGAACAACATTCCAGTACCGACGCCTTGCCTCCGCCATTCTTGCTGCCGAGGACCAGGATGTCGAGATCTCCGTCCATCAGCGGCGCCGGAAGCTCGATTTCCAGTTCATCGAGCTTTTTGTAGTTTTCGATGCTCAAACGGCTGAGTCTGATTCCAGTCGGCGACGAGGGGGCTTTGTGAGTCATGGCGATACGCTGATAGAGAATACGAAACAGACTAGAACGCCAGGCCAGGCACCGCGCATCCCTGCGCGGCCGGGTCGACCCAAGCCTAAACCCGCAACAATAGCCGCGCCGGGTCTTCCAGTGTTTCCTTGATGGTGACCAGGAACTGCACGGCCTCGCGCCCGTCGATGATCCGGTGGTCATAGGTTAGGGCCAAATACATCATGGGGGCGATGACGATCTGGCCGTTCTCGGCGATCGGGCGCTCCTGGGTCTTGTGCATCCCGAGGATAGCGCTTTGCGGCGGATTGAGAATGGGCGTGGACAGTAAGGACCCGAACACGCCGCCGTTGGTGATGGAGAAGGTTCCGCCGGTCAGGTCTTCGAAGCTCAGGGTGCCGTCTTTGGCCTTGCGTCCGAATTCGCCGATGCCCTGCTCGATCTCGGCCATGCTGAGCTGGTCACAATTGCGCAGGATCGGCACCACCAGACCGCGCGGGGAGGAGACGGCAATGCCGAGGTCGAAATAGCCATGGTAGAGAATGTCATTGCCGTCGACCGAGGCATTGACCACCGGGAAGCGCTGCAGGGCCTCGACCGCGGCCTTGACAAAGAAGGACATGAAACCCAGGCGCACCCCGTGGGCTTTTTCGAATTGGTCCTTATAGCGATTGCGCAGTTCGATGACCGCCGTGAGGTTGACCTCATTGAAGGTGGTCAGCATGGCGGCATTCTGCTGGGCCTGGAGCAGGCGCTCCGCGACCCGCGCGCGCAGCCGGGTCATCGGCACGCGTTGCTCGGGACGGCCCGCCTCCCCGGTCAACTGCGGGGCGCCGGTGATCGGCACGATCTCCGGATCACGCGCGGGCTCGGCCTGGTCGCGTTCATCCAAGTAGGCGACAACGTCCGCCCGCTGGACCCGACCATCGCGGCCACTGCCGGCGATCTTGGCGGGATCCAGGCCCAACTCTTTGACCAGTCGCCGCGCGCCGGGTGCAACAATCGATTCGGCCTTGCCTGACGCGCTTGTCCCGGCGCTGATCTGGGCGCTGATCTGGGCGGCCGGTCGCGGCGCGGGCACCGCGGCACCGGACGCGCCGCCGACGATGGTGGCAAGCACGGTGGCAGCAGTGACCACGGCACCGACCGGGGCCAGGATCTCGCCGAGCACGCCGTCCGCCGGCGCCGGGACCTCCAGCACCACTTTGTCGGTCTCCAGGTCGACCAGATTCTCATCCTTCTTGACCGCCTCCCCCGGTGCGCGGTGCCAGGCCGCGACGGTGGCGTCGGCGACTGATTCCGGGAGGGCTGGGACTCTGACTTCGCTACTCAATTCGGAACTCATTGTTCGGGGATCCTACGATTCATACTCGGGTTGAAGCGGCCGGTCAGGGCCTCGTCGATCAGACGGTCATGCTGCTCCACGTGGGCGGGACGGTGGCCCACGGCAGGCGCGGCGGAGGGTGGGCGGCCGACATAGTGGGGCCGCTTGCCTTCCTGGATCAGGTGGTGGAAACGGTGTTTGATCTGGTCCCAGGCCCCCTGGTTCTGCGCCTCTTCCTGGCACCAGATGACCTCTTCGGTGGCCGCGTAGGGCGCCAGAGCGGCGGCAAAAGCGTCCTTCGGGAAGGGATAGAGTTGCTCGATGCGGATCAAGGCACAGTTGGTCAGGCCGCGGGCGCGCCGGGCTTCCAGCAGGTCGTAATACACCTTGCCGCTGCAAAAGATGACCCGCTCCACCCCGGCCGGGTCGATGGCATCCACCTCGGGGATCACGTTCTGGAATTGTCCGGCGGTCAGTTCGTCGAGCGCTGAGACCGCCAAGCGATGCCGCAGCAGACTCTTGGGGGTCATCACCACCAGCGGTGTGCGGTAATCCCGCAGCATCTGCCGACGCAGCAGGTGAAAAATCTGGGCCGGCGTGGTCGGCACGCAAACCTGTATATTGTACTCGGCGCAGAGTTGCAGATAGCGTTCCAGTCGGGCGGAGGAGTGTTCCGCCCCCTGGCCCTCCAAACCGTGCGGCAGCAGCATGACCAGGCCGCAACTCAGGTCCCACTTGGTGCCGGCGGAGGTGATGAACTGGTCGATGACGACCTGGGCGCCATTGGCGAAATCGCCGAATTGCGCCTCCCAGAGGGTCAGCCCGTTGGGTTCGGCGGTGGCGAAGCCATACTCGAAGCCAAGCACCGCCTCTTCGGAGAGGATGGAGTCGATAGCAATGAAGGCCCCCTGGTGCGCACCGATGTGCTGGAGCGGGGTATAGGCATCGCCGGTGCGCTGGTCATGGACCTTGGCATGGCGGTGCACAAAGGTCCCGCGCCCGCAGTCCTGGCCCGAGAGGCGCACCGGAATGCCGATATCGAGCAAACTGGCGTAGGCGAGAATCTCGGCACAGCCCCAGTTGAGCAGTTGCTCGCCCGCGGCCATCTTGCGCCGCTCCTCCCACACCTTCTCCACCCGCGGATGGAGCTCGAACCCCTCCGGTACTTGCAGCATCGCCTGCGTGAGGGCATGCAGCCGCGCGACCGGTACCCCGGTGTCGACCGCCTGATCCCAGTTCGGGTCCACGCTCTTGGACCAGTCCACCCGATAGGCATTGTCGAGCCCGCACAGGACCGGGCGCGCGACCACGACGCCTTGTTCGATCGAGCGGCGATAGTCTTCGACCAGGGCCGCGGCCTCCTCCCGGGTGCCGATCCCGGCCGCCGCGATCCGCTCGGCATAGAGCGTCCGCACCGTGGGGCGGCCGGCGATCTTGCGGTACATCATGGGCTGGGTGACGGCCGGCTCGTCGGCCTCGTTATGGCCCAGGCGGCGGTAACACATCAGGTCGATGATCACGTCCTTGTGGAACTGATTGCGAAAGTCCAGCGCCATGCGGGTGACGAAGATCACCGCCTCGGGGTCGTCGCCGTTCACATGGAAGACCGGCGCCTGGACCATTTTGGCCACGTCGGTGCAATACGGGCTGGAGCGGGCATCCAGCGGATGGCTGGTGGTGAAGCCGATCTGGTTGTTGATGACGATGTGTACTGTGCCGCCGGTCGAATAGCTGCGGGTCTGCGACAACTGCAGCGTCTCCATCACCACGCCCTGGCCGGCAAACGCGGCGTCGCCGTGGATCAGGACCGGCAGCACCAGGTCGCCGGTCTTGTCGCGGCGGCGGCGCTGGCGGGCGCGTACCGAACCCTCGATCACCGGGTTGATGATTTCCAGATGGGACGGATTGAAACCCAGGGCCAGGTGAACCACCCCGCCGGGGGTGTCGACGTCGGTCGCGAAGCCCAGATGATATTTCACATCCCCCGCCATCTTGCGCCAGTCCGCATGCAAGCGGCCCTCGAACTCGTCGAACATCGCCTGGGGCGGCTTGCCGAAGATGTTGGTCAGCACGTTGAGCCGGCCGCGGTGGGCCATGCCGATGACGACTTCCTTCTGGCCCTTGCGCCCGGCGCGCTGGATCAATTCGTCCAGCAGCGGGATCAGGGACTCGCCGCCCTCCAGTGAGAAGCGCTTCTGCCCGACGTAGCGCTGATGCAGATATTTCTCGATGCCCTCGGCGGCGGTCAGCAGGAACAGGATCCAGCGGCGGTCGGCGGTCTCCAGTTCGGGGGTGGCGCGATACCCTTCCAGGCGATTCTGCACCCAGCGTTTCTCGGTAGTGCTGGTGATGTACATGTACTCGGAGCCCACCGAGCCGCAGTACATCTGGTCCAACAGCGCCAGGACCTCGCGCAGCTTCATGCGGTCGGGAGCGCAGAGCGAGCCGGTGTGGAAGACCAGATCCAGGTCCTCCGGGCCCAGGTGGTGAAAAGCCGGGTCCAAATCCTGGATATGCGGTTTCTCGCGCAGCCTGATCGGGTCGGTGTCCGCTACCTGATGCCCGCGGTAGCGGTAGGCGTTGATCAAGCGCAGCACCGCGGTCTGTTTCTGCGCCGCCGCGGGCTCCAGGTTGTCCGCCGGGCGGGCGCGCGGCCGGGTGCGATTCTCTTGCGCCAGACGCAGGAAGTTCTCCCGCACCGGACCATGGGGGATGTCGGGGCGGCCGGTCCCCGGGGTGCCGGGCTCGTTGGCGGCCTGCTGGCGCAGGGCGTCGAACCGGGCGCGCCAGGCGATGGCCACGCTCTCGGGGTCGCTGAGCCAGCGTTCGTACAGGTCTTCGATGAAGGCGGCATTGCCCCCATAGAGGGCGCCGGAACTGCGGAAGAGTTCTAGAATTGCGCTCATACTCGGTGTCGTTCTGCCCCTGGGCTTAGCTGACGATCAAACTTGATGATCCCATAATGGCCGTTTATAGCACAGCCTGAATGCCGCGGGTTGGTTGCGTAACCTGGCCGCGTACGCGGACAATCGACGGCAGTCCCGCACCACCACCGATACCGCACAGCACACTGAGAACCATGGCCAGTCCGGAATCCGTGATCAGCGACGAACGCCGCCGCCGCCGTGTCAACCTGGCGCGGCTGGAAGCCGATATGGCCTATTTTCAGGCGCGGCTGGAGATGATCGGCGACCCCGGGAGTACCAACCAGATGGCGCAGCGTAAGGTCTTCAAGCTGCTGCACAAGACGATCGGGGCCAAAGTCCTGCTGGCCAAGCGGGACCCGCCGGAGCCGCGCTCATGAACCGCCCCGGCGAACGCCGGATCAGCGAACGCACGGATGATCTTTCGCCTTCCTGTTAGCATAGGCGGCTTCGACGTGACTCCAGGACCCCACCATGCCCGAGACCTTGCGTATCGCCACCCGTAAATCCCCCCTAGCCATGTGGCAGGCCGAGCACGTCGCCGCCGCACTGACGGCCATCCACCCCGGACTGCAGGTCGAGATCCTGGGCATGAGTACCAAAGGCGACCGCATTCTCGACGCACCGCTCGCCAAGGTCGGCGGCAAGGGGTTGTTCGTCAAGGAACTGGAGCAGGGGATGCTGAGCGGTGAGGCGGATATCGCGGTGCACTCGCTCAAGGATGTCCCGGTGGAGTTCCCCGCCGGGCTGCACCTGGCGGTCATCATGGAGCGGGAGGACCCGCGGGACGCTTTCGTGTCGAACCGCTTTGAGTCCCTGGATCAATTGCCCCAGGGAGCCTGTGTCGGTACCTCCAGTCTGCGCCGCCAGTGTCAGCTCGCCGAGCGTCGCCCGGATTTGCGGATCGAGCCCCTGCGCGGCAATGTCAACACCCGGCTCGCCAAGCTCGACGCGGGTGAGTATGACGCCATCATCCTGGCCGCCGCCGGCCTCATCCGGCTTGGTTTCGGGTCGCGCATCCGCGGCACCATCGCATCAGGCGACAGCCTGCCGGCGATTGCCCAGGGTGCGATCGGGATCGAGTGCCGGATCGACGACCCGCGCATCAACGCCCTGATCGCCCCGCTGCATCATGGGGCGACAGCCCTGCGCATCCGTGCCGAGCGAGCGATGAACGCCCGCCTCCATGGCGGCTGTCAGGTACCGATCGCCGGGCACGCGGTGCTGGACGGTGACCGTCTGGTCCTGCAAGGCCTGGTCGGCACCACGGACGGAACACGCATCCTGCGGGCGCAGGCGGAAGGTCCGAGCGATACCGCCGAGGCGATTGGTGCCCAGGTGGCGGATGACCTGCTGGCCCAAGGGGCGGGCGAGATCCTGAGCGCACTGCAACTCTCGACGGAAGAGTCATGAGTTCCACCGGCGACCTGGCGGGAATCGGGGTCCTGGTCACCCGGCCGGCCGGACAGGCGCGGCCGCTCTGCGACCTGATCGAATCCGCTGGCGGGCGGCCGCTGCCGTTCCCGACCATTGAGATTTTGCCCGCTGCCGATCCGCAACCTGCACGCGCCATGTTGGCCGCGGAGTGGGACCTGATAGTCTTCACCAGCCGCAACGCGGTGGAGTTTTCACTGGCCCTGGGGTACGCCGGGACTTGGCCGAACGCCACCCTGCTTGCCGCGGTGGGGCGCGCGACGGCGGTCGCCCTGACGACGGCCGGGCGGGCACCCGACCTGGTACCGCCCGAGCGCTACGACAGTGAATCCCTGACCGCGCTGCCCGAGCTGGCGGCGATGGCGGGCCGCCGGGCGCTGATTGTGCGCGGTGAAGGCGGCCGCGCGCTCCTCGGGGACGTGCTGGCCGAGCGCGGGGCGCAGGTCGCATTCGCGGAGGTCTACCGACGAGTGCGGCCCACGCTCGACGCGCGGCCGTTGATCGCGTGCTGGCGCGCCGAATTGGGCCTGGTGATTGCCACGAGTGACGAGGTCTTGCTCAATCTGGTCGACATGCTCGGCGCCGCCGGTTGCGAACTACTGCTCGCGACCCCGCTGGTCGTGATCAGCGAGCGCACTGCGCGAACGGCGCGGGAACTGGGCTTTCGGACGGTGCGGGTGGCCGAGCGCGCGGACGACCCGGCGATCCTCAAGGCGTTGATCGAGTTGACCAAAGCCACGCCGTGACTGCGGCATGGTCGGGGCTTGGCCGGGCGGGGTAGACGGTCACCGGTGTGAGAATGGTGCCCTCGGCGGGAGTTGAACCCACGACCTATCGCTTAGGAGGCGATTGCTCTATCCAACTGAGCTACGAGGGCAAGTGTGCAGACGATCGACCCAGGCTTCAGGTTGATCGCCCGACCTAGTGTAACCGAGCTGCCGCGGCAGGGCACCAGCGGGATGACGAAGGCGCGCAGCCCGTGCTCAGGAACCTCCGCGGCCAGGTCTCATGGCAGCGTGGTTGTCGGCTCTTTGCTGCACACAGGCCTGCCGCCCGCGTATGCTTCTGGTCGTTGAGGCTTTACACTTTAAACGCGCCAGGACCATCGTCGAATTCGTCCCAGACCATCCGGATCCGAGGAACACCATGACAGCCATCGCCTATCTCAAGCTCTATCTACTGACAGTGCCGGTCTTCTTCGCCGTGGATCTGCTGTGGCTGGGCGTGCTCGCCAGGGATTTCTACCGCGACAGCTTGGGTCACCTGCTGAGCCCAGCCGTGTACTGGCCCGCCGCCATCGTTTTTTATCTGTTGTACATCCTCGGTATCCTCTACTTCGCCGTGGCCCCGGCCCTGGCTCAGGGTTCCCTGTGGCGGGCGATCATCAACGGACTCTTGTTCGGCTTCTTCACCTATATGACCTATGAGCTGACCAATCTGGCGACCCTACCCGATTGGCCGCTGCAGGTCGTCCTGGTCGACACTGCCTGGGGCATGGCACTGTGTACAAGCGTGGCTGGATTGAGCTATGGTATTGGACGCTGGCTTCAGGATGCGTGACCCTCAGGTATCGAAAACAGCGCAAGGACCGGGGCGGATTCGCCCGGACCAGTGCGCGCAGCAATTGATCGTCAGACTTGTACACGCGGAGCCAGTGTCATGCCGAATACCCCAGGAACGGGCAACCTCAACGATCCCTTCGCCCCGGACCTGCCGCGCGAACAGCGACTGCGCGCCCTGGAATCGGTCGACGCCGAAGCAGAAGCGGACCAGGCGTACGCAACCCGTCTGCAGGCCCTCGCCGCCGAGTTTGCCGCCCATCGGACCCTGATGCGGGACCAGGAGAAGGCGCTGGTTGAGCGCATCGCCGATGTCGATGATGACCGCCGCCTCGCCATCATCCACCTCCAGCGCGCCTGGCAGACGCAACGCGACGAACTGGCCGACAAGTTGCGCCGCCCGGGTTGGCTCGCCGCCGCGGCCCTGCTACTGGTGCTGACCCTCGGCGGCGGTTTGATCGCCCTCTATGCCGATGTGAGGGCCTCGCAGGCTACCCTGGCGGCAGCCATCGAGCGGCTCACGGCGGAACAGCAACGCCTCGCCGCCGAGCTGGCCGCGCACGGGCAAGCGCTCCATCCAATGCCGCTCGGGACCAGGACCGCGCCGGAGCCCACTGGAACGGAACCCGCTACCAACGTCGGGATCGCGGCGCCGACGCCACCCGAGATACCGATCCGTGAGGTGCCGGCGACGACGGCCCCGCCGCCCGCTGATCCAGTGCCTATTCCAACGGCCAACGCGCAGTCGGCTGTCACCCTCGCGACTGCGACGGAGGCGGATTCAGGTGAAGCGCCCGCGACGCCAGCGGACGCCGCGCCGCCTGCTGACCCAGCGCCAGCTCCACTAGTCGGCGCGCAGTCAGAGGACGTTGCCGCGACCGCGACGGAGGCGGATCCAACCCCCTTTGCCGTTGCCGCGCCAACGTCGGCGCAGGACCCCGAGCCAGGCCAGACCTTCCGGGTCACCGATCGTCCATTTGCCCTACAACTCGTCGGTTCCCATCAGCGGGAAAGGCTCTTGGAGGTCGCGGCCAATCAGGCTTTGCCACAATACGTTTATTTACACCAGGAGACCAGGCGCGGACGTCCCTGGTTCGTGCTGATCCACAGCCTTTACAGCAACATCGAGGACGCGCGGGCGGCGCTCGCGCGGCTCCCGCCGGGGTTGCGCAAGCCGCTACCCTGGGTGCGTGCCTTACCTGCGGAAACCACCCTCGAGCGCATCGCCACAGGGGGCTCCGCGGGATGAGCCGGTCCGCGCGTCGATCATCCGCCAGCAGCCGGCGAACGCCCCCACCGACCGAGGCGACCGCCTGGCGCGACAGTCATGAACGCCTGCCTGATCGGCAGCTGCGGTGCCTGACGCAAGCTCGTTCGGGCCGATAGCCGGATGTCAACATGGCGATCAGTGGTCACCAATGACAGCCGGGTCATCCAGGCGCTCGTGCTAGTCCTCGTCACGTCGCTCATCATCCTGAATTTTTGCATTTTTTTTGTTGGATTTATCGCTTCGGACGATGGCATCTACGTGGCTGCCGCGCGCGCTTGGTCGTCTCCGGTCAATCCGTTGCCGACTAGTCACGGGGACTTTCGTTATCCTATCCTGTGGCCGCTCGCCGCGCTCGAACACCTTGTCGCAGGACCGCCGCCGATCGCCTATGCGCTGTTGCCGCTCGCGTTCTCGATCGCGCTCGGCATCGCGGTGGTTTGGTTCGTTGGGGCCAACATCGGCGGCCGGGCCGCACTTGCCGCGGCGCTGCTGTTGTCGACCTTGCCGCTGGCCGTCATCCAGTCGAGCATCATCAATGTCGATGTCATCGAAACACTGTTCTTGTTTCTGTCGCTCGCTTGGTTCGTCGCGGCCGCACGCGCGTCCACGGCGCATCGGACGGGCTGGCTGTTCTTCAGCGGTCTCGCCTTGGGCGGGGCGCTGTTGACGCGCGAGACGGCCTACGGCTTCCTGATCGTCTATGGGTTGTTTTGGCTCTCGGGCGCCTGGCTTCCACGCCAGCACTATCTCTGGGTCCTGATCGGCGCACTGCTGGTGATCGGTCCCGAGATGGGTTACTACGTTGCCCACGGAGAGTCTCCGCTGTATCGGTTTTTTACCATCGCCGGTTCACACGGCACCATCCATCTATCAACTGCCGATTTTCCATCCGGTACGGGCAATGTCAGCGATAACCGGTGGCTGGCCCCAATTGCCGCGCTGCTGCTCAATCAAGAGTTCACGCTTTTGTTCTATGCGGCGGCCCTGGCCCTGGCCTGGCTGCGCTTCGAGAACAGCTTAACCGCAACCGACGGGCGCATTTTGCGCGTGTTCCTCTTTGCGGCGGTCGTCTATTTCGTCTGGCTTGGCTATGGTGGCGCCATCCGCCCATTACCGCGTTACTTTTTATTCCCGGCGGTCGTAGCGGTGATCCCGATTGCGCTCCTGGTGCAACGGACACGGTTCACGGGCCGCGCCATGCTCGCGGTCGCCGGGCTGGTGGCCGCAAATTACCTGGGGCTGGCGGTCGAGAACATCCATCCGCGATTCGCGGCAAACCAGGTTGCGTTATTAGCCGACACCGCGGATCAACCCATTGTCACCGACCCGGAAACGGCCTCACGGGCGCGCCAGATCGCGAGCTTTCGGCGCAGCCCCAACCAAGGCCTCATTGCCGTCACGCCACCCGAGGCGCCGCCGTTCATGGTCGTATCGATCGCGGGTGACCGCAACCCCGATGCCTTGCCGCTCACCCAAGGCGCCGGTGTGCCGCGGCTGATTCTGGAACTGCAACCCCCGAAGCTGCTCATCGGCCATCTCCTGGATCTGACTGGCCTGGCAGCACTCCTCACGCCATCGCAGTATCAATGGCTCGCCGTCAGGAATCCTCGGGTGCTCGTGTTTCAGATCGATGCGAAGCCTCAGTGAACCATCGCCGACCTGGCATCTTTTGTCGATTTCCGTCAAATCCTATACCATCGCGCTCGTCTTTTCGCCGGCCTTTCGCGTCGCGCCGACGGTCACCTAGCCCTGCTATGCTCCTGTCGACCCTTCTTGAAAGCAGGCGAAAATCCCTCGTGACGATGATATCGGCGCCAAGCTCCAGGCAGGCTTCCAGACCATTGCGAAAACTTCGCACAAGCCCCCGGTTGCGCTTATTGCGCACGAGGTGGTGAATGCCGAGCCCCGGTGCGGGGATCGCGGGTCCGGGCGGTCCGGCGGAAACCTGGCTTGCGCCGGCTAGGTCAAGCGGTTAGAGGCGGCGGCGAACGCAAGTCCGAGCGATCACGGCGGACCTTCAGACGACGAGCCCCGGCCAGCGACCCAATCATTTCGTGCCATTGCCCCCACACCCATGGGCAACGGCCCCCAGACCGGCGACAATAGACGGCTGTTGCGCAACTGCCTGGTCCAACACCATGCCACGCCCCCTGAGTCGTGACGACATCCGCCACGCGATCGACCTGAGTTCCTTCAACCGGGGCCTCGCCTACTATCAGCAAGGCATGGTGATCGAACTGGAGGAGGAGCGGCGGGATGGCTCCGGGGTCAGTCTGCGGGCACGGGTCCGCGGCAGCGCCGGCCGTATCTACCGGCAGTCCATTTTTATCCCGGCGGACCCCGCCAAGCGCGACATCACCGGCTCTTGCGGCTGCCCGATCGGCTACAACTGTAAGCATGTGGCGGCGGCCTGCCTGGCCTTCGAGGAACGGGAGCGCCAAGCTCAGCCAAGCGACGGCTCGGCCGGCACCGAGTTCATGAAACGCTGGTTGAACCGCGTGGTGCTGGCCGGCCAGGACAAAGCAGCCGACACGGCGGGGGAACGGCTGGTCTATGTGCTCCAGCAAAACCCGGCCGACGTCCACGCCGCCGCGGCGGAGCTGCGGGTCGCCAAGCCCCTGCTGCGCGGCACCGGGCTCTCCAAGGGGCGACAGGTCAATCCGTTCAATCTGCTGCACGGCTACTCCGCGCCCACCTATCTGCTGAGCGCGGACCATGACATTCTGGGTATCTTGCGCGCGCTGGCCGGCGGTCAATGGGTCACCAGCGTGCCGCTCGCCGGCCAGACCGGCTATTTGGCACTGTTGCGCATGATCGGGACCGGGCGCTGCTATTGGCAGGGCATCGAGGCGGCGCCCTTGAGTCCGGGTGAGACACGCTCCCTGGATCTCAGTTGGCGGGAAAACAAGGACGGATCGCTTGATCTGAAGGTCGAGGTGACCCCGTCGGCCCGCCTGCTGCTGGTCGATCCCCCCATGTACCTGGATCCCGCGAAGCACCAGGCCGGCCCCCTGGACACCCAGGGGCTGCGCACGGCCCAAGTGCGCGAGCTCCTGGCCGCGCCGCGGCTGCGCGCCCACGAGGCTGAGACGCTGTCACGGACGCTGGTGCTGGAATTCCCCCAGTTACCGCTGCCGGTCCCCCGTCCGGTGCCGGTCAAGGAGGTCACCGCGGCGGTCGTCGTTCCCTGGCTGACGCTGCGTTGTGAATCCTTATCCGGAACCGACACCCATCTGCTGAGTCTGGAGTTCAACTACGACGGTTACCAGGTCCCTGGTCTTCCCGCGCTGCCGTACACCATCCTGCCCGACGGCTCCGGGACGGTGCGGATCCACCGCGACCTGACCGCTGAACAGCGGGCCTTGGACACCCTGGCGGCGCACGGCTTTATCCCGCTCGCCGTCACCGGCACCGCCGCGGGCAGCCACCGGGTCGTCCCGGCGACCGGCAATCCGCTGGAGCGGGCAGGGCGCTGGTCGGCCCTGCTGCGCGACGGCATCCCCGCGCTGGAAGCGGCCGGCTGGCGGGTGGAACGCGAGGACGCCTTCCGGCTGCAATTCGAGTCCGCGGACTGGGACCTGGAGCTCGAAGACCCGGCGGAAGGGGGCGGCAACGACTGGTTTGGCCTGCGCTTCGACCTGGACCTCGGCGGGCGCCGCCTGCCCCTGCTGCCCATCATCGCGCCCTTGCTGGAGTTGGGGATGGGCAGTGAAGTGCCCGCCATCATCACCCTGCCGCTCGACCCGACGGGCACCGACCCGGATGCCGCGCACCGCTATATTGATCTGCCGGGAGCGCGGCTCTTGCCGTTCATCGAGATCCTGCGCGATCTGTTCGACCGGGCCGCACCCGGGGCGGACGGCCGGCTGCGGGTATCGCGCTTCGACGCCGCCGCCTTGGCCGATCTCGAGGCCCAGGGTTATGCGATCCGTGGGGCCGAGCGGCTGCGTGAACTGGCGCGGCGGCTGACGGCCTTCGCCGGCATCGAGCCGGTCGAGCCCCCGACCGGACTCACGGTCGAATTGCGCGGGTATCAACGACGCGGGCTCGATTGGCTCCAGTTCCTGCGCGCCTGGGACCTGGCCGGCATCCTAGCCGACGACATGGGTCTCGGCAAGACGGTCCAGGCCCTCGCCCACCTGCTGCTGGAGAAGGAATCCGGACGGCTGGAGCGCCCCGCCCTGGTGGTCGCCCCCACCAGCCTGATGGGTAACTGGCGGCGCGAGGCGGCGCGCTTTACTCCGGGGCTGCGCACGCTGGTGCTGCACGGGGCCGACCGTCACGTCCATTTCGATGCCATCCCGGATCACGATCTGATCCTGACCACCTACCCGCTGTTGTCCCGTGATCAGGAGCGGCTCCAGGAGCAGTCATTCCACTCACTGATCCTGGACGAGGCCCAGTCGGTCAAGAATCCTAAGTCGCAGGCCGCGGCCGTGGTCCGGGCACTCAATGCCGATCACCGCTTGTGCCTCACCGGCACCCCGATGGAAAACCATTTGGGCGAACTCTGGACTCAATTTGACTTCCTCATGCCCGGGTTCCTCGGTGACCAGGCCAATTTCAAGCGCCACTGGCGCACGCCGATCGAACAGCATCGGGATCGGGACCGCCAGGACCGGCTCGCGCGTCGCGTCGCCCCCTTCATGCTGCGCCGCCGCAAGCAGGACGTGGCGGCCGAGTTGCCGCCCAAGACTGAGATCATCAAGAGTGTGACCCTAGGCGAAGCGCAGGCCGCGCTCTATGAGAGCATCCGGCTGTCGATGGAAAAACGGGTGCGCGACGCCATCGCGGCCCAGGGCCTGGCGCGCAGCCACATCACCATCCTCGATGCCCTGCTGAAGCTGCGTCAGACCTGCTGCGACCCGCGCCTGCTCAAGCTCCCGGCCGCCGCCCGGGTCAAGGAATCGGCCAAGCTGGAACTGCTGATGGATCTGGTGCCGGAACAACTGGATGAGGGCCGGCGCATCCTGCTGTTTTCTCAGTTCACGTCCATGCTCGCATTGATCGAGGCCGCACTGGATCAACGCGGCATTCCCAGCGCCAAGCTCACCGGTCAGACCCGCAAGCGCGACGAGGCCATCGACACCTTTCGGTCGGGTGAGGCCAACCTGTTTCTCATCAGCCTCAAGGCCGGCGGGGTCGGCTTGAACCTCACTGAAGCCGACACCGTGATTCTCTACGACCCCTGGTGGAATCCGGCGGTCGAGGCCCAGGCGGCGGACCGCGCCCACCGCATCGGTCAGGACAAGCCGGTCTTCGTTTACAAACTGGTGACCGAGCAGACGGTCGAGGAGCGCATCCTGACCATGCAGGAGCGCAAGCGGGCGCTGGCCGCCGGGGTCTATCAGGAGAGCGAGGGCGAACAGGAGCCGCGCTTGAGCGGGCAGGACTTGCAGGAACTGTTCGCACCGTTCGGCGAACGCTGAGCCGATCAGCGGCCCGGTGCCGGTCGCGCGCCGGGAACCACTGCCCTGGTTCGGGCTCCAACTGAATCGCTTGCCCTCGCCGGCCGACTCAATAAGGACTCACAGTGAACACGCTCCCCGCGGTACCTGCCACAGTTCCCCCGCGCGTCTGGTATGCCGAAACGCCTGAACGCGTCGCGGCTGATCTTCAGGTTGACATCAGCGTCGGCCTGTCCACGGCCGCCGCCGAAGCCGGACTCGGAGTTCATGGCCCCAACCGCATCAGCGGTCGGCCGCCGCGCCCGGCGTGGAAAAAGTTTCTCGACCAGTTCCGCAACGTGCTGGTCCTGGTGCTGATCGGCGCCGCGCTGTTGGCGGGCGTCGTGGGCGATCTCAAAGATGCGATCGTCATTGGCGTTGTGGTGTTGCTGAACGCCACCCTGGGGTTTTTTCAGGAACACCGCGCCGAGGCGGCCTTGTCCGCCTTGAAAAAGATGCTGGCTCCCATTGCCCGAGTGCGGCGCGACGGGCACCCGGCGGAGATTCCCGCCGCAGCGCTGGTGCCGGGAGACATCCTGCTGCTCGAAGCGGGTGATCGCATCCCGGCCGATGCGCGGGTGCTGCGTGCCCATGCCGCCGAGGTTGCGGAAGCGGCACTCACGGGCGAATCACAGGCCGTTGCAAAAACCCCCGCGGCGATTCCCGGTACGCCCCCGCTGGCCGAGCAGCACAACATGGTCTTCATGAACACCGTGGTCACCCGCGGCCGCCTCGAGGCCATCGTCTGCGCCACCGGGATGCGCACGGAAATGGGCAAGCTCGCGAGCTTGCTGGCCGAGACCCCGGAGTCGGCCACCCCCTTGCAGGTACAATTGGATGCGCTCGGCGCCCGACTGGCCGCCATCGCCGGGTTGGTCGTGTGCTTGATCTTCGCCATTGGCATCCTGCGCGGCGATGCGCTGATCGACACCGTGCTGACCGCTATTGCGCTCGCCGTGGCGGCGATCCCCGAAGGTCTGCCGGCAGTCGTTACGGTGACGCTGGCACTGGGCATGCACCGCATGGCCAAACGCCATGCCATCGTCAAAAAACTGGCGGCGGTGGAAACCCTTGGCTGCACCACGGTCATCTGCTCGGACAAGACCGGGACCCTCACTCTGAACCAGATGACCGCGCGGCGCGCTTGGTTTCACGGCCGCTGCTTTGCCGTCACGGGAGACGGCTATGGGGGTGGCGGCAGCATCGCGCCGGAGGATGACGCGCCGCCACCGGACTGGCTGCCCTTGCTGACCTGCGCGGCACTGTGCACGGATGCCCGGATCCGCGACGGCGAACTGATTGGCGACCCGACTGAAGGCGCCCTGTTGGCCTTGGCCGCACGGGGCGGCTTGGACGCGCCGACCCTGACCGGGCAGCAGCCGCGGATTGCCGAGATCCCGTTTGACTCCACGCATAAATTCATGGCGACCTTCCATCATGACGGCGCTCTGGTGCGGATGTGGGTCAAGGGCGCGCCTGATGTCTTGCTCGAGCGCGCGCGCGCTCACCTGACGGCTGCCGGCGAAGTGACACTCGACACGGCCGCACGGGAGGACTTCGCCGCGCAAAATACGGCCTTCGCGCAGGACGCGCTACGCGTGCTTATGCTGGCCGGCCGCACCATTCCGGCAGCCGATTTCGACCCGGCGGGCGAGCTGATGGTCTGGGCCGACGGGCTGACACTCCTCGGCCTGGTCGGCATCATTGATCCGCCGCGTCCGGAGGCGCGCGACGCCATCCGCATCTGCCAAAACGCCGGCGTGGCGGTGAAAATGATCACCGGTGACCACCGGGCCACGGCCGCCGCCATCGCCCGTGACCTCGGGTTGACGGGCGAGGTCCGCGAAGGCCGTGACATCGAGGGCTTGACCCAGCTGGCGCTCGCCGCTCTGGTGGAAGACACCGCGGTGTTCGCGCGGGTCTCGCCCGAGCACAAACTGCATATCGTCGAGGCGCTGAAGGCGCGGGGCCATGTCGTCGCGATGACCGGCGACGGCGTGAATGACGCCCCGGCGCTCAAGACCGCCGACATCGGTGTAGCGATGGGGATCACCGGCACCGGGGTGTCCAAAGAAGCGGCTACACTGGTCCTCACCGACGACAACTTTGCAACCATCGTGGGCGCCGTCAAGGAGGGGCGCACCATCTACGACAACATCGTCAAGTTCGTGCGGTTCCAGTTGTCCACCAACATCGGGGCCATTCTGACCGTCGTCGGTGCGCCGCTCTTCGGGATGCCGACACCCTTTACCGCCATTCAGATTCTCTGGGTGAATATCATCATGGATGGTCCGCCCGCCATGACGCTGGGCGTGGAGCCGCCGCGACCCGGCATCATGGACGCGCCGCCCCGCCCGGCCGACGGCCCCATCCTGACGCGGGATCGGCTCTGGCGTCTTGCCCTGTACGGCCTGACAATGGCGGCCGGAACACTCGCCGCCTATGCCTGGGGCGAGCATCACGGCGGCCATGACTATGCGGTCACGCTGGCCTTCACCACCTTCGTGTTATTTCAGTTCTTCAATATTTTCAACGCGCGTGCCGAGCATGAAAGCGCTTTTAACCGGCACTTCCTGAGCAACGGCAAGCTGTGGTCGGCACTGTTCTGCGTGGTTGCTTTGCAGATCCTGGTGGTGCACTGGGGCCCGGCGCAGGCTATTTTTGACACGGTGGATTTGAGCCTCGCCGACTGGGGACTCGCGACCCTGGTCGCCGCCAGCGTCTTGGTGCTGGAAGAGGTTCGCAAGCTGTTCAGTCGGTGGGGGCGCTGAACCCGTGCTTCGCCGGTGTCGCCGCGCCGAGTGCGTGATGGCCGTCGCCGCAGCCCCGTTGGACGGGGCGAGTGCACCGGCATGCGGCGAGGCGCCCGACCGCGGCGCCTTCCGGACGCAGTTCGAGACGGCGCTCGGGGTCTGAGACCGGCACGGCGCGGCGCTTCCCTAGTGAGCAGCAGGGCTCAGCCGCGGGGCGGGAAGATGCCCTGGGTGGCGATGATGAAGTTCAGGCACAGGTAGGGCTGCCGGTTCTCATGGGGCTGACCATCGCCGCTGGCGGCGATGGCCTGGGCGTTCATGACTGTGTTGGTGGTCGGGGAAAATGCATTCAGGGCTTCCCCGGTGGCGGGGTCGGCCGGGCTGGCGATGAAGGTTCCAGCCGCGGAGGGGCTCGATCCGGCCCCGTTATGGGCCGCCAATCCGTGGGAGTGGGCGGGGACCTGGGCCGTGGTCAGCGTGACGCGCTCCACGCCACCGACCTGGCCGATCGGATAGACGTCGGTGCCCGCACTCTGGCCCTGGTGCAGCGGCACCCGGGCGCGCAGGTCGGGCAGGGCGAAGGTGATCCGGCCGTCACCCCCGTAGGTGGTGCCGAGGAGCGCAAACAGCGCGCTGTTCTGGCTGATCGGGAGGATCTGCCCATTGCAGAGGGCCCAGCCCTCGGGGGCGTAGTTGAACCCGACCATACGAATCTCACCGAGAAAAGGATCGGACATCGAAGGCCTCGCGATTGGTGTGTGTTGGTCGCCGGAGCGGCTGGGGCCGGGCCGCTCCCGGCGACGGCGGGCGGTCCGGGCGGTGGGCGATGGCGGCTACTGGCAGATCATCGCGAAGGTCACCTGGGTATTGCTGCCCGGGGTCGCCCCGGAAATCTGTAGCGACAACAGGTCGCCGGCCGCGATGTTCGGTGCCGTTCCCGTGCCGGTGCATTGGGAGCCACCACCCATGGCGCAGCTGTATCCCGTACTGGCCCCGTTGCGGAACAGGGTGGCGGTGACGGAGAGGGTCGTCCCAGCCGGTACCTTCCCGATGAGACTGCCGGCCGTACAGGCGACCGGCATCACCTGCTGGACAAGCGACTCCGTGGCGCTGAGAGCCTGGGGTCCGAAGACGGTCGTGAAGGATGGTAAGGTGCTGGAGGGGAGCACCACGAACCGGCTGATCAGGAGCATGCGGCCGCCTCCCGCGCTCGGGGTCGTGGGTGCCCAAGCCGCGGCGGCGGAGCTGTAGGTCAAGACCTGGCCATCGGTCGGGGCCGTGGCCGTGACCGTGCGCCCCCGCAGCCCGACCACGGCCGCGCTGGTAGTGCCCGCCGCCGAGCTGAGGTCGCCCCCCAGGGCCGGCAACTGGGCCGCGTTGAGTGTGCCCGAGAGTACCGCGGTCGGGATCGCTGCCTGACCGGTCACGGCCCCGGTGCCGTTGCCCACCAGGAACCCGGACAGCGTCGTGGCCCCGGTGCCCCCGTTCGCGACCGGCACCAGGCCCAGGCTGACCACCGGGGTGCTGGTGCCGTTGGCGACCGAGATCGCACCCAGGCCCGAGACCTGGGTCACGGTCCCGTTGCCCTTGGCGTTGAAGTTCGTCCAGTCGGCGGCAGACAGGAAGCCGCTGCTCCCGCTTCCCGCCTGGGCGAGGCTGATGGCGGGCGTGCTGGTGGCGTTGGCGACGGACAGGGGGGCCGTTGCGCTTACCGAGGTGACGGTGCCGCCTCCGCCGCCGGCCACGCCCGCCGGGGTGACGGCCGCACCGGCCGCGACGGTGGTGCCCGGGGCGGCATCGCCGGTATAGCCCAGGCTGGTCAGCAGGGCCGAGGTCGCGTCAGCGAGGGTGGTGGCCCGATAATAGCCCCCGCCCGCGATGAACAGAACCTGTCCGACGGCCATCCACTCGGTACTGACCAGGCCCACCTGGATGCTGGTGTTCGGCTGGGGTTGTACAAAGCCTGCCGCGGTGGTCGTGAAGGCATTGATGCCGGGGGTGCCGGCGGCCCCGTCGGCCCCGTCGGCCCCGCCCGCCCCGGGTTCGCCGGTCGCCCCCGCGGGACCGGGCTCGCCCTGGGGTCCCGGCACCCCCTGAAGTCCTGGAACTCCCTGAATCCCCTGCGGTCCTGCCGCGCCCTGGGCACCGGGCGGGCCGCTGAGCGCGATCTCGAGATAGGCGGGCCGGCTGGTGGCGGTGTTCTCCTTGCTGTCGATCAGCACCGAGGCGCCGCCGGACTCGGTCTCGAGGACGATCCCGGCGTTGGGGCTGTCGGCAAGCCAGTCCCGAACCTGATCGGTCAGGTCGGCGGTCAGGTAGTAGCCGCCGGTGCCCGCTGTGACCGCGAGCCCGTTCGCCACCGCGGCCCCGATCCCCGGCGCGGTGTTCCAGGTGACCGTCGCCTCCGACCAGGGGGCCGCGGCCGTGCTGACCGTCAAGGTCCCGCCGGCCGGTGCCGTGCTGACCCACACGAACAGGGTGGCCTGGGCGACCTCGGAGGGGTCCACGTCGGGGAGGACCCCGAGGTCGAAGCGCAGCAGGGTCTGGGCGCCGCCGTTGACCCGCAGGCTGGCGCCGCCGGGGGCCGCGCCATAGTTCGAGGTCGGGAAGGCGGACGCGATATAGGCGTCGGCGACGACGGGGGCGGTCATCCCCAGCGCGGTGCCGGGGGCGATCGAGACGGCGGCCCCGCCTATGAGGACGGCAGCAAGGGAGGCGTTGCGGTGGTTCACGGCGGTCCTCGGCTGGTGGTGAAGCGACTGCGCGTCGGAATCTTGGGTCTGTGTGGTATTCAGAGCGGTCCAGGCCGCTCCCGGATCTCGGGTCGGCGTCGGTGACCGGCCAGGGCGCCCAGGCCGGCGAGGATCAACAGGGCCGTGGCCGGCACCGGCGCGTTCTGAGGATAGAGTCCGGCCGCGCTGACCCCGGGCCCGTCGATGCTGAGTGCCCAGTTGCCGGTTCGCTGTTCGCAGTCGAGGACACCAGGGATGAAAAAGCCACCGCTGTAGGGACCGCTACAGTAGAGCCCGCCGGTGAAGTTTCCTTGACCCGCATAGGAGAAAATCGAGGTCGTCGGCAGACCGCCGGGGAGATCGTCGCTGGTCACATTGGGGTACTGGGACAGGGCCAGCCAGTAGTTGCCGGGCGAGGCGCCCGTGAGATCGATATTGAAGTAGACGTCGTCGGGCGGGCCGCCGCCGCCGCCAACCAGGGCGCCACCGAACACGCCCGAGCCGTCCCAGAACGACAGGACCGGAAGCAGGCCGCCGGCGGCGAACGACGAGGTACTGAAAGAGACCTGCGAGGGGGTTGTCAGTTCAAAACGAAAGAACTGGACCCCGTCGTCTTCGGCGAGAAACCCTTGGAAGAGAAAGACCGCGGCGACCGGTTGGGCAACAATGCCCAGCAGGCAGGCGGCGGCGAGCGGCGCCGCAAGCCGCAAGGCCGGCCACCACCGGGGTCGGAAAGGTTCCGGGGTCACCATGGCTGTGCCGGAGTTCCCGCTGGGATGGTGGTTCACTTGGAACTGGCGCATCGCGATCGAGCTCCTATAGGCGGCCCGGGCCGGGTCAGACCTGGAGAGGGAGATTATCGACGTCATATTATTATCACATATCGGGCCATGAGTGCACGGCGCCCGTCAAGCCCATACTAAGCACCAGTTAAGACGCCTGGACTGCGCGGTCGCACCGGGTCCGAGCCGAACGAGCGCGTTCCGACTGTAAAAAAAGCTGACACCCGTACCGGTGGCCGCCAGGGTGGTCATGGAGGCAGCGTCACGTCCGGGGCTGGTCGCGCCGCCCCGATCGACCGACGGCCCTGTCCTGACGCTGGATCGCCTCTGGCGTCTTGGCCTGTACGGCCTGCCGATAACGGCAGGAACACTGGCCGCCTATGCCTGGGCCGAGTATCACGGCGATCACGCCTGCGGTTACGCTACCCTTCACCACCTTCGTGTTATTTTAGTTCTTCAATATTTTCAACGCGCGTGCCGAGCATGAAAGCGCCTTCAACCGGCACTTCCCGAGCAACGGCAAGCGGTGGTCGGCACTGTGTTGCGTGGTTGCGTTGCAGATCCTGGTGGTGCACTGGGGCCCGGCGCAGGCCATTTTCGGCACGGGGGATTTGAGCCTCGCCGACTGGGGCCTTGCGAGCCTGGTGTCCGCCAGCGTCCTAGTCCTGGAAGAAATTCGAAAGCTGTTCAGTCGGTGGGGACGCTGAACCCTCCGTTTTCCGCCAGTATCACCTGCGCCGTGGCCGCGACCGTGCGACCCTGGGGGGATCAGGCCGCCCGGCGTCGGGCACGACCGCCGCGCGACCCAAGCGCGAGCAGGCCGGCGGCAAGCAAGAGCGCGGTGGCCGGGACCGGGGCCTCGCCGACGTAGAAGTCGTCGAGGGTCGGGTAGCAGGAGGTCACACCACATCCGTTGGCTGGTGCCGTGATGCTCAGCGACGTGATCGCGACGCTGCTGGTGAAGCCGATGAAGCTGGTCAGGGCCGCATTGCTCAAGGCCCGGGTGCTGCCGTCGCTGAACGCGAGTTCGATGAGGTGGATCAAGGGTTCGTTAGACAGGTTCGTCGGGAAGAACAGCCCGCCGAGAGCCGTCACCGGATTGCCGGTGAACTCAAGCCGCAGAGTGGCTTGAGCAATACTCGTCGACAACGCGGTGGTGGCGCCGATCACCGGCACAACGTAAAGCGTACCTTCGTCGGTGCTTGCTGTGTACGAGTACCCATTGGTCGGCCCGAAGGCGAGGCTATCCGGATTCATAGTGGGGGTCAGCGACTCGAAATTATCAAAGTAATAATCGGCCTTGATCGCGGCGAGGAAGCGCGCGCTATCGGTGTATTCCACCAGCGTTGCGTCCGCGCTGGCGGCGAGGCCAAGGCTGGCGGCGAAAAGAAGAGATGGCAGGGGCGCCTTCATCGTCAGGTTCTCCGAAGCAGGGACTGGTTCGCGGGCAGCCAGGCCGCGTGGGATAGCGGTAGGATACTTGAAGCGAATACCGGGCCATGACTGGCTGGCGCCCCTCAACCCCCTGCTACGTCACAGTTTCGACGCGCCGTCTTCGCGGCCGCACCGCGGCCCGGCCGGCCGCGCGCGTTCCGACTGCAATAAAAGCTGACACTGGCGGAGCACTGGCCGCCTATGTCCGGGGCGAGTATCACGGCGGGCAGGACGATGCGCTCACGCCGGCCTTCAGCACCTTCGTGCTATTCCAGCTGGTAGTGATGCAGGAACCAGGTATGCAGCGGGCGCGCGCACGGGGGCGCGGCGGTCTCGATCAGACCCTGATCGGCGCAGTCGAAGAAGGTGCGCGGGGTGTCGCTGGTGAAGCCCCCGACCGTCGGCGGCTGCGGGCCTTGGGTAATGATCCAGAAGGGCTCACGCTGCGCGTTCGGCTCGACGCGGGGGGCGATCTGCCCCACCAGATACTCGGACGGGCGGGTGAGTCCCGGCCATTGGCCGGCGGCGAGTTCGGGTTGGTAGAAGCGCAGCATGGCCGTGAGCTGGTAACGGTCGGCGTAGACCGGCCCGGACAGCCCGGCGGCCACGGCGGCCAAGGCCGCAAATCCGTGGGTCTCGCGCAGGATGCGGTTCTGGCTATCCGGCAGCGGCAGGGCGGCGGTAGCGGCATGATAGACGTAGAGGGTCACCAGCAGCACGTTGGCCGCGGCGGCGCCCAGTACCCAGTGGCGCAGACCCCGCAGCGGCCGCGCCAGCCATGCCGGGGCCGCGAGCAGGTACATGGCCGGCCAGTTCGCCTCCACCTCGCTGCCTAGGGCGACCAGGGCGAAGAACCCGAGCGGAAACCAGGTGGCGGCCAGCAGCAGCGGCCTGGCATGGGTCGCCGGGACCAGGCCGGGATCGGCGGTCGCCGAGCGGCGGACGAGCCGGGGAAGCGCGGCCAGCAGCGCCAGTGCGATCAGCCCCCAGAGGGCGAGTTGTCCGGCCGCGAATGCCCCGAGATTGGCGGCGCGCTCCGCCGGTGTCACCGGCCCCGAGTGGGTGATAGCAGTCGCCGCGGTCCCATTGGCCGGCGTGAGCGCACCGGCATCCAGCGCGAATCCATGGCCGAACTGGAAGCGCAAGGCCAGCCAGTCGTGACCGGCGTTCCACCATAGATTGGGGCTGAACACCAGCACGGCGAGCAGCGCCCCGAGATAGGGCCAGGGCGTGCGCAGGGCGCGCGGATCGGTCCGCAGGATGGCCCAGAGCAAGATCGGCCCGATCAACATCATGGTGTACTTGCCGAGCAACCCCAGACCGACGGCGAGGCCGACCGTGAGCCAACGGCGGCGGTCGCAGCCTAAGGCGCGCTCGGCCTCGTGCAGGGCCAGCGCCCAGGCGAGCATGAGTGGAGCATCCGGCGTCGTGAGGATGCCGCCCGCCAGCGCGGGCAGGCTGGCGAACAGGAGCACCAAAGCGAGCGTGAGGTCGTCGCGCCGCAGTAGCCCGCTGTTGGCATAGAGCCGGGCCAGCACGATCAGGCTCAGGGCGCCGGCCGCCAAGCCCCCAAGCCGGGCGGCCAGGGCGGAACCCGGCACGAACCAGGTCCCGATCCCCAGTAAAGCCACCGCGGGCGGGTGATCGAAATAGCCCCAGGCCAGGGTGCGTGCCCAATCGAAGTAGTAGGCCTCGTCCTGGGTCACCGGCAGCAGCGCCGCCGCGCCCAGCCGCCAGGCCGTCATCACGATGATCAGCCCGATGACCAGCGGCCAGGATGGCTGGGCAGGTTCAGCGCGGCTGGGTGGGTTTTCCCTGGTCATCCTGAGGAGCGGTTCGCTAACAATTTAGATCAAGGCTCGATCACCAGCACCTCGACCCGGCGGTTCTTGAGCCGGCCGGCCGGGGTCGCGTTGTCACCCACCGGCCGCGCCTCGCCCAGCCCCTCGGCCGTCAGCCGCTCCGCGGCCACCCCACGCTCGATCAGACCCTGCTTGACCGCCTCCGCCCGTGCCTTGGACAACGCCAGGTTGATCGACTCGGATCCCGAGGAGTCCGTATGCCCATCGATGATCACTGTCAACTGGGGATATTGCTGGAGCAGTGCGGCGATCTGATCCAGGCTGGGGATGGCACCTTTGGGAAGCGTCGAAGCCCCGCTGGCGAAATGCAGTTCCTGTTCCGCAAGGCTGATCAGCATGCCGCGCTCGGTCTTCTGGGCATGCAGCTCGGCATAGCGCTCGAACAGGCCGCGGGTGTGGGTCAGCGCCTGATCCTTGGCTTGCAACTGGGCGGCCTGGGCCTCCTCGAACTCTTTGCGCAATGCCGCCAGGGACTGCTCGGCGCGGGTGCGCTCAGTCTTCAGCGCCTCTTCCAGGGCCAGTTTCTCCTGCGCCGCCGCACTGACTTGCGCACGCACCTCATCCAGGGTTCGGCTCACCTCGGCGAGCTCGGCAACCCGCTGCGCATGCGTCTGTTCCAGCGCCGCGCGCGTGCCGCGTTCACTCTGCAGTTCCTCGGTGAGGGTGGCAACCTTGCCGCGTAACTCGCTCGCCGCCGCCTCGTGTGACGCCGTGGTCGTTGTCAGCGTCCGGGCGTGCTCCTCGGCGCGACCCTCGGCGGCCGCCAGCCGCGCGGTGAGATCCTCGACGTTGCGCTCGGCGTTGGCCAATTGGTCGGCCAGTACCGTGCGCGCTGCCGCGGCCTCTTGCCCGGTCTGCTCCAGGGTAGCGCGCAGGTCGGTCAGTTGTTGCTCCAGCCCGGCGATCAGGGCGGCGCGGTCGGGGTCGCTGCCCTCGAGCGCCGAGCGGTAGAATCGCACCCGTTCATTGACCTTAGATTCCAGCGCCGTGCATTGCGCGGTATTTTTCGCTTCGGCCGCGGCACCCATTTGACGCAGGCGGGTGACCTCGGCCTCCAATTCCTTGACGCGCGCCTTGGCCGCCTGGTCTTCGCTTTCCAGGGAGGCCCAGGCCGCGTGGGCCGCATCCAGTTTGTTGACCACCGCTTTGCTGGCCTGGGTGTACTGGACGCTGAGATCCCGAATCTGATCGTTCAGTTCCTGCTCACGGGCGGCTGCTTGCGCAATTTCCTGCCGATGTCGCTCAACCTGGGCGCTGACCGTCTCGTGCTGCCCCACCAGTGCCTGGTGCTCACTCTGGACCGCCGCGAGGCGGGCCTTGAGGTCATCGTTCTGCGCCTTCAGTGCCTGTTCCGTCAGCCCGGCGGCCTGGAGTTGTTGCTCCGCGGCGGACTGGCGCTGCGCCGCTTGGGCGAGCTCGGCGCGCTGTGCGGCGATGTTCCGGCGCAACCCGCCGGTATACCAGTGGTAGAGCCCGTAGACTCCGATCAGGGCCGCGAGCAAGACCCAGGTCAACAGCTTGTAGAGCGAGGAACGGGACTCGGACATCAGGGACTCCGGGGGTGATGGGGTCAGGCTGCTTCTTGGCGGTGCGGCGCACAGGATACCTGAACCGCGGCCGGGATCGGCAGCGGGATCATCGCCGGGCCGCTCAAACCGTCAGGTCTTTGATGAATACCTGAGAGTTACGCCGCAGGTTGTAGAGTGCCTGCTTTTCAGTCGGCAATGCCTCCAGGGACGCCGGGACGAAGCCGCGCTCCTGGAACCAATGCGCCGTCTGGGTGGTGAGGACGAAGAGCCGGGTGAACCCGCGCGTCCGGGCGATGGCTTCCATGTGCTCCAGCAGTTTGTCGCCGCGTCCGTGGTTGCGATAGTCCTGATGGACGGCGACGCTGGCGAGTTCGGCCATGCGCTGCGCCGGATAGGGGTGCAGCGCCGCGCAGGCAATGACCAGACCGTCGCGTTCCATCAAGTAAAACCGGTCGATCTCGGTTTCCAGACGTTCCCGCGAGCGGGGCACCAGCACGCCGCGCTCCTCCAACGGCCGCAAGAGTTCGAGGACGCCGGTCACATCCTCGCTGCGCGCGGGCCGCAGCCCCTCGTATGGCTGTCCGGTGATCAGGGTGCCGCTGCCGTCGCGGGTATAGAGCTCGCGCAGCAGGGCGTCGTCGCGGCGCCGGTCGATCAGGTGCGCGCGGGCGACCCCATGGATGCAGGCATCCGCCCCGGCGCGCAGCGCCTGGGCCAAATCCTCGGTAAGTTCGGGGGTCGCGGCGAGCAAGGTGTCCACCTCGCCGCTCAGGACATTGGAGAGGAGGGCGCCGGTGGCGTCGCACACCCCCGGTTCCTCGATCAAAAAGATCAGCTTATCGGCCTTCAGCGCGATCGCGGCGGAGCGCGCGACATCGGCGGCACTGAGGTTGAAGACTTCTCCGGTCGGCGAGTAGCCCAGCGGCGGCATCAGCACCACCGCCCCGGCATCCAGCCGCTGGATCAGTGACTGGCGGTCCACCCGCCGCACGACACCGGTGTGTTCGTAGTCGATGCCGTCCAGGACACCGATCGGCTTGGCGGTCACGAAATTGCCGGAGGCCACCGGGATGCGCACCCCGGCCATGGGCGAGTTGGCGAGCCCCATGGAGAGCAGGGCCTCGACCTCCACCCGCGCCACCCCGGCCGCTTCCTTGACGCAGGCCAGCGCGGTATCGTCGGTGATGCGCAGCCCGTTGACATAGCGCAATTCAATGCGCTGCTCCCGCAGCCGTTCCTCGATCTGCGGACGCGCACCGTGAACCAGCACCAGGCGCACCCCCAACCCGTGGAGCAGCGCGATGTCATGGACCAGGTCGGGGAAGCGCGGGGCGGCAACGGCCTCCCCGCCGAAGGCGATCACGAAGGTCCGCCCACGGTGGGCATGGATATAGGGCGTGGCCTGGCGTACCCAGGCGACGAACGGGTCACGCTCCGGGGGCGGCCCGCCGGCCGTGGCAGGTGGCGCGGTCGCGCGCCGCCGGGTGCGATCGGTCACGACGGCTCCTTACTCGATGCCGAGTTTGGCGAGGCGGTAGCGCAGTGAGCGCAGGGTCATGCCGAGCTTCTTGGCGGCGGCGGTACGGTTCCAGCGTGTTTCATCGAGTGCCTTGAGGATCGCCTGGCGCTCGATCTCGCCCAGGTAGTTTTCGAGGGGGACGGCGGAGTCCGGACCGACGTCACCCGCGGTGGCCGCCTCGGTCTGCGGCAAATAGAGATCATGAGCGCCAATGATGGCACCGTCACAAAGCGCGGTGGCGCGCTCCAGCACATTCTCCAGTTCGCGCACATTCCCCGGGAAGGGGTGCTGCGCGAGTGCCTCCAGCGCCTCGTCCGCGAGCTTCATCGGGCCGCGCTCGGTATGTTCCCTGGCGATCCGGTCGAAGATGCGCGCGGCCAGCAGTGGGATATCCTGGGGGTGCTCACGCAACGACGGCATCCGCAACTCGATGACGTTGATCCGGTAGAACAGGTCCTGGCGGAACCGCCCATGCTCGACCTCTTCAGTGAGGTCGCGGTGGCTGGCGCTGATGATCCGCGCATCCACCGGCACCTCTTGTTGGGCGCCGACCGGCCTGACGCGCTTTTCTTGGATCGCCCGCAGCAACTTGACTTGCGCGGGCAGCGGCAGGTCGGCGACTTCATCGAGGAACAGGGTGCCGCCCTCGGCCGCCTGGAACAGGCCCTCCTTGTCCGCCACGGCGCCGGTGAAGCTGCCCTTCTTGTGGCCAAAGAGCTCACTCTCCACCAGTTCCTGGGGAATGGCACCGCAGTTGACCGCGACGAACCCCCCCTCGTAGCGCGGCCCCTGGGCATGAATCAGCCGGGCCGCCAGTTCCTTGCCGGTGCCGCTTTCACCGGTGATGAACACCGGCGCCTGGTTGCGGGCGAGCTTGGCGATCAGTCGGCGGATCTCCTCGATCTTTGCCGAGTCCCCGAGCAAGCGCCCGCCGACCGCCGCCGCCCCTTCGCCGGCCCCGCCCTGGGTGCGCAGCTTCAGCGCCGAGCCGACCAGGCGGCGTAACAGTTGGAGATCGACCGGCTTGGGCACGAAGTCGAAGGCTCCAGCTTTCATCGCGGCCACCGCCGACTCCATGTTTCCATGCGCGGTGATCATTGCAACCGGCAAGTCGGGCCGGTGCTCGGCGATGTAGCGGACCAAATCGATCCCGCTCCCGTCAGGCAGATTCATGTCCGTGAGGCACAGGTCGAAACGCCCCATGTCGAGGTTGCGCCTGGCCTCGCCGACGGTCATCGCGGTGGTTGCGTGCACATCCATGCGCCCGAGCGTGATCTTGATCAGATCGAGGATATCGGCTTCGTCATCGACGACGAGTGCGTGCGCCTTGTTCATACCGGCTCGCTTCCAGTTCTGGTGTGGTTCTGATCATCCGCCGATCGACCCGCGAGGCGTCGCTGCGGCCGGTAGCGGGCCGGGCCGCGGGTGCGCAGACCCCGACCCAGCATGGTACACCGCCGCGCCGAGCGCAGCACCGCGCCGCGTCCGGCTGGAAGCGACCCATGGTTCAGCCACTCAGGCGAACACGAGCCGAAAACAACTGCCCCTGGGGTGCCGACGTTCATATTGAAGCCGGACGCCATTGGTCTCCGCCAGTTCGCGGGCAATGTAGAGTCCGAGACCGGTGCCGCTGGCCTTGGTGGTGAAAAATGGGTTGAAGATGTCGCGGGCGGACGCCGCGTCGATGCCGGGGCCATCGTCGGTCACCTCGATCAGGGCGCGCACGGACGCCTGGCCACGCCCGACCCGGACGAGGACCTGCGCGGGCTGATCCGGTTGCCCACCGTGCAGCAGGGCGTTCTCGCACAGGTTCGCGATGATCTGATGCAGATGCCGCGGGTCGACCTCGACCGTAATGGGCGGTGACTCAAACTCCAGCAGGAAACGGGCGTCAGGGAGACCGTGTGATTCCCGGAATTCGTCGCAGAAGGTTTCAAGCCAGGCGACCAGTTCGGTCACCTGCAATTCTACCTGATTGCGGCGCGACAGTTGCAAGACGCTACGGACAATTTCGTCAATCCGTCCGCTGTTGCGACGGATGATATCGAGCAGGTGGCGGTCATCCGGCGACAGATCCCGGGCCTCCGCCAGCAGTTGACCGGCGTGGGAGATCGCACTCAAGGGGTTGCGAATATTGTGCGCAATGCTGGCGGTCAGCGTTCCCAGTGAGGCCAGCTTGATCTGCTGGGCCTCCTTCACCAGCTCCTGTTGATCGCGCAGATAGAGCAGCACGCCGGCGGCGCGGTAGTCGCCGAGCAGTTGGCGCGTGGGCTTGAGATCCCGATCGCCAACCCGAATGGTCCCGCCCTGGGGCGCGGTCGGACGCACCCGCTCCGCCAGCCAGACGTCCAGCTCCGGGCAGATCTCCTTCAGCGTGGCCCCGGCGCGCTCTCCAGCGACATTGATTAGATCGCGAGCCGACTGGTTCATCAGCCGCACCCGCCGCTCCCCGTCCACCACCATCACCCCGGTGCTCATGTCCTGGATGATGAAAGCGTTGAGTTTGGAGAGGTCATCGATGTCGACTTTGCGGCGGGCGACCAGTTCCTCCATCGCCTGGACGCGGCGATAGAGCACATGGGCCAGCAAGGCCAGGGCAAAGAACACGACGCCGAGCAGCCCGGCCTGGGTGAACTCGGCGGATGACACCGTGCCCCGCAGCAACACATAGGTCTGTTCGGTGATGACCGCGACCGTCGCGAAGGCGGCGTACAGGAGGGCGAGCCGACCCTCCATCATCAACGCCGCCGCGGCCACGGCAACCGCCAGCAGAACGCCGAGGCCGCTGCCGACGCCACCGCCCGCGTGCATCACCAGGGTGAACACGACGAGGTCGATAAAAATCGCCAGGTACACCTGATTCTCCCGGCTGGGCCACCGGGCGTAGAGAGCAAGCCCGCTGACCAGCACCAGGATCGCGTAGACCACCAGGACCTGCCAGGCCAAAGCCGCGTTGACCCGCGCGATCAGCGGATCATCCACCGTGGGGGAGAACACCAGCACCAGTCCGACCACCATCAGCAGACGGAACAGAAACAGCCAGCGCAACGACTCCCAGGTGGGGAAGCGCGCGGGCACCTTGGCACCGGGCCGCGGATCGGGCAGTCCCGTCCCGACGCTCGGCGTGCCTGAATCCGGACTCTTGTCACTGACCATGGCATAGACTCTCGCAGCAGTGGGCTTCCCGTGCCGGGGCCGAGGGTGTCCCAGGCAACAGGACGACGAGACGCGGAACGCGCGTCGATCGCCGTGCGTCGGATCAGTGCATTGGGTTCGTCACACGCGGGGCCGGCTCTGCGTGGAGGCGGCTTCTTTGGCAGCGTGTCGGGAATTCGATCAGAATAGGATGAATCCGACCATCACCGACCATCAGGCCGCCAGGATTCCGCCCGAGCCTCCATGAATCTGCACGAATACCAATCCAAACACCTGTTCCAAAAATACCACATTCCCGTCCCGCGTGGTGTGACCGTATCGACGGCTGACGACGCCGCGGCGGCGTGCCGGACGCTGGGCGGCACCCGCTGGGTAGTCAAAGCCCAGATCCATGCCGGTGGACGCGGCAAAGCCGGCGGGGTCGTGCTGGTGGACAGCCCCGAACAGGCCGCGGTCGAGGCGCAACGGTTGCTCGGCAGCCGCCTGGTCACCCGCCAGAGCGGCCCCGCGGGTTTGCCCATCGGTACGCTGCTGATCGAAGCACCCACGGCCATCGCCCGCGAGCTCTACCTGAGCGCCCTGGTGGATCGCGCCTCCGCGGCGGTCCTGTTCATGGCCTCCCAAGCGGGCGGCATGGACATCGAGGCCGTGGCGGCGCAGACCCCCGAGCGTATTCTGACGATTCGCATTCATCCCGCCGCCGGACTGCAACCCTTCCAGGTGCGCCGGCTGGGCTTCGGACTGGGCCTGAACAGCGCGCAGATCAAGGCGCTGAGCGGCCTGATGGGCGGTCTGTACCGACTGTTCATGGACTGTGATGCGGGCCTGGTGGAGATCAATCCACTGGTGATTACCGCGTCCGGTGACCTGGTCGCATTGGACGCCAAGATCAACCTGGACGACAACGCCCTGGCCCGCCAACCGGACTTGGAAGCCTTGCGTGATCACCGCCAGGAGGACCCTCGCGAGGCTCAGGCGAAGGCGCACGAACTGAGCTATATCAGCCTTGACGGCAACATCGGCTGCATGGTCAACGGGGCGGGACTGGCGATGGCAACCATGGATTTGGTGCAGTTGCACGGCGGGGCGCCGGCCAATTTCCTGGATGTGGGCGGCGGGGCCACCGCGGCGCGGGTCGCGGAGGCCTTCAAACTCATCCTGTCCGACCCCAGGGTGCGCGCCGTCCTGGTCAATATCTTCGGCGGGATCGTTCGCTGCGATCTGATCGCCGAAGGCATCATCCAGGCGGTGCGCGAAGTCGGCGTTGCGGTTCCGGTGGTGGTGCGACTCGAGGGGACCAACGCGCCCGCGGGCCTGGCACTGCTGGCACAGAGTGGGCTGGCGGTGATCACCGCGGCCAACCTGAGCGAGGCGGCTGACCAGGTGGTCGCCGCGGCGACCCTGACTGGCTGAGGGCTTGACACGATGAGCGTTCTGATCGACAAAGAGACCCGGGTCATCTGCCAGGGCTTTACTGGCCAGCAGGGCACCTTCCACAGTGCTCAGGCGATCGCTTACGGCACCCGCCTGGTCGGCGGCGTCACCCCCGGCAAGGGCGGGCAGCGTCACCTGGACCGGCCGGTCTTCGACACCGTCCACGACGCGGTTAGCACGACCGGGGCGGACGCCACCATGATCTATGTCCCGGCCGCCTATGCGGCCGACGCCATCCTGGAGGCCGCGGACGCCAAGATGCGCGTCATCGTCTGCATCACCGAAGGCATCCCGGTCCTGGACATGCTGCGGGTCAAGGCCGCGCTGGCGGGCCACCCGGCGATCCTGATCGGCCCCAATTGTCCGGGCATCATCACCCCGGGCGAGTGCAAGATCGGTATCATGCCGGGTCATATCCACACGCCCGGCCGGGTCGGCATCATCTCCCGTTCGGGTACCCTGACCTACGAGGCCGTGTTTCAGGTCACCAACGCCGGTTTGGGCCAAAGCACCTGTATCGGCATCGGCGGCGATCCACTCCACGGACTGGACTTCGTCGCCTGTCTGGCCTTGTTCGAGGCCGATCCGGGTACCGAGGGAGTCATCCTGGTGGGCGAGATCGGCGGTGGGGCAGAGGAGGCGGCGGCCGCGTATATCCAGGCGCACATGACCAAGCCGGTGGTCGCCTACATCGCCGGCGTCACGGCCCCGGCCGGCAAACGGATGGGCCACGCGGGCGCCATCGTCACCGGCGGGAAGGGCACCGCGGACGACAAATTCGCCGCCCTGGAGGCGGCCGGGGTGACGACGGTGCGCTCACCAGCCCGAATGGGCACGCGCATGGCGCAATTGCTTGGGAGTGCTTAGGGTGGATCAGCGCAGCACAGCCGCGAACCGGGGGTCCAAGGTGGCTTGTCGTATCCAGATCGCACAATTGAACCTGCTGGTCGGCGACGTGCCGGGTAATGCGCAGCGTGTCATTACCGCCGCGCAGGAGGCGCTGGCCGCCGGCGCGGATTTGGTGATATTCCCGGAGCTGACGCTGACCGGCTACCCGCCGGAGGACTTACTGCTGCGCCCGGAACTGCTCGAGCGGGTCGATGCCGCCCTGGTTCGGGTCTGTGCCGAGACCCGCGGCATCACCCTGGTGCTGGGTTATCCGCGGGCCGCGCCCGACGGATTGATCAACGCCGCCGGGGTGATCCGTGACGGCGCTCTGGTGACCGAGTACGCCAAACAGGAATTGCCCAATTACAGCGTCTTCGACGAAAAGCGCTATTTCCAGCCGGGCACGTCGGCGGTGGTCTTCGAGCACCGCGGGTTACGCCTGGGTCTGAGCGTCTGCGAGGACATCTGGCGCAAGGCACCGACGGCGGCGGCCGCCGCGGCCGGGGCCCAGGTGCTGATCAACATCAATGCCTCACCCTTCCATGCCGGCAAGCAGGCCGAGCGCGAGGCCCTGGTCGCGCGCCGCGCCGGCACCCATGGCCTCACCATCCTCTACGCGAATCTGGTTGGCGGCCAGGATGAGCTGGTGTTCGACGGGGGCTCATTTGTGGTCGATCGGGATGGTCTGGTCCAGGCCCGGTCACCCCAGTTTCAGGAGCACGCACTCCTGATCGACCTGGCCGCGGACGGCACCCCCTGTGAGGGTGGCGCACCCCGGCCCGGCGCGGTCGCTGCGGCGTCGGCGCAAGACGAGGCGGCGATCTACAACGCCCTGGTGCTCGGCGTGCGCGACTATGTGCGAAAAAACGGATTCAGCGGTGCCGTACTTGGCCTCTCCGGCGGGGTCGACTCGGCCCTGACCCTGGCCATCGCGGTCGACGCCCTGGGGGCTGACCAGGTGGAAGCGGTGCTGATGCCGTCGCGCTACACCGCGGACATGAGCAATGAGGACGCGCTGGAGCAGGCCCGCCGGCTGGGCGTCCGGACCTGTACGATCCCCATCGCGCCGGCCTTCGACAGCTTTCTCGCCATGCTCAAACCCGCCTTCGGTGATCGCGCGCCCGACGTCACGGAGGAGAATATCCAGGCCCGCTGTCGCGGCGTCATCCTCATGGCGCTCAGCAACAAACACGGCCGCATCCTGCTCACCACCGGCAACAAGAGCGAAATGTCGGTCGGCTATGCCACCCTCTATGGCGACATGGCCGGCGGATTCGCACCCATCAAGGACGTGCCCAAGATCCTGGTCTATCGTCTCGCGCACTACCGCAACGGGCTGGCCCCGATCATCCCGGAGCGGGTGCTGACCCGCGCGCCATCGGCCGAACTGCGCCCGGATCAGACCGATCAGGACAGCCTGCCGCCCTACGAGATCCTGGACCCGATCCTGCGACTCTATATCGAGGAAGATCAAAGCGTGGATACCATCGTCGCTCAGGGCTTCGATGCGTCTGAGGTCCGCCGCGTCGTGCGCCTGGTGGACCGCAATGAATACAAACGCCGTCAGGCCCCGCCGGGGGTACGGATTTCCCGACGGGCCTTTGGCCGCGATCGGCGCTATCCCATTACCAGCGGGTTTTAGGTAATCGCCTGGACCCACGCCCCAGCGGGACATCAGGTGCGAGTCGTCGTCGTGGCCACAAACCGCCGCGTTCACATCATCCGCGCCAGGCAACGCGAGAGTGCGGCTCGCTGCGACAACAGCCGCTGCTCCAGTTGCTCAATCGCGGTCCGTTCGCCGCGTTCGACGCCGATCCGCTCAAGCAAGCGGCGCCGTTGAAGAACATTCGCGGGCGGGCATCCGCCGGGAAAGAGTGCCGCGACCTGCGTCAGAATGGCCGCCGCCTTCGTGGCACCAATCACGCGATACGCACCGATCAATGCCCGATAGTCCGCGGCGCCGTGCCAGTCGCAAAAGAACAACGCGTCCAGTCCGCCCGCTTCGACCAGATCGTAACTGAAGTGAACCAGGTAGCAGACACGCTCTTTCGGGGTTCGGCGCCCGAACGGGAAACCCAAATCGGACAACAGTGTCCGGTACATTTGACGCGTTGCCTGGGTACCGACCATGCGCTGTCTCCTGCCGTCAGACTAGGCGAAACACTCATTAAAAAATTTTGTCGTCCCGGCGGAGCAGCCGGGACGACGGTCGAACCTGCGTGTGCTCAGCGCGCGACCACCTCGCTCTCGGCGACGCCGATCAAGACCGGAGACCGCACCTCCTCCGGCAGGTTGGTGAACTTCTCGGCCAGGGACGGCCACAGCAGGTTGTAGTACAGCTCGCCGCGCACCAACACCACGCCCTTGGCCGGAATCTGATAGCTCAGCTCACGGACCTCATGCGGCTTGAGGCGGGTGTCGTCACCGGCCTTGGTCGCGGTCGGGGGCGGTGCAGGCATGCCCTTGTCATCGACCATGTTATAGGAGAAATAGGCCGTGGGATCCCCTTTGGATGGATGATCCTCGGCGTTCTGCCACACCAGGTCCCCGGCCGCGTCATAGGCGGCCAGCTTCAGATGTAGGTTGCGAAACGGCGCGCCGGTGGGCATGGAATGCGGCTGCAGGTTCTGCAGTCGGACCCTGGTCTTGACCTTGCCGTCCGCCGCATCGGTGGTCAGAGTGAACACGACACTGCGCTTGAGCATGCCGGCGTTGTGACCGCCGCCCATGGTGTGGTCCGAGATGCCGCCCGCAACCGCCATATGGCAGGATTGGCATACCACCTTTGAGGCGCCCTCCAGATACTCGTTGCCGGTCTGACACAGCGGGACGCCCTGGGGATTGTTGCGCTGGTCGTGGCAGCCCATGCACGCATCGGAGGTCTTGAATTGAATGGCGTTGGCCTCCAGCGGCAGGGCCGGTACCGGTTGACCGCGGAACTCGACCGGCTCACCCAGGTGTGGGTTGGGTTTTTGGTCGGTACCGTCACCGACGGCTCCACCGAACAGGTCGGCGGCGGCGCTGAGTTTTTGCAGCCCGCGCGGGAAGCCGGCGGGGCCTTGGAGCGTATCGCTCAGCGTGTAGGCGGCAAGCCCCAGACGCAGCTTGCCGTCCTCGCCTTTGACGCCCTTGAAGCCCGCGAGGGTGTGGCAGGCCACACAGTTCACCCCCTCGCTATAGGCCGGCATGGCATCGAGCTTGGTGGTCTTGTCGCGGGCGGCATTGGGTGCATGACAGGAGAGACAAACCGGAAAGGTCTTCGTCTTCTGGTGAACCTGCCCCTCGGCCTGGGGATCGCCGACCTCCTGGCGGTAAAAAGTCCCGTGGATCGGGTCGCTGAGGGCCGTACTCTTGGCATGCATCGAACCCTGCCACTGACGGTAGATCTCCTGATGGCAATCCTTGCAGATTTCCGCCGAGACCTGGTGAATCGGGGGTTGCGGGTCGGCCGCGGAGAGTGCGGCGGGGCCGCCGATGCAGGCCAGGGCCAGCAGCAGCGTCCGGGGCAAGTCGCGATTGGCGCCGAAAATACGCATCGGGGTGTCACTCCTCTGGGTCGTTAGGTCTGCATCAGCCCCTTGCCACCAGCGGGGCGCTGCGGGGATGATTCAGCGCGGTTCTTGTTGGCCGCGGATGTTGGCAATGGAAAAGCCCCTGGTCAACAGAAAAAATGCGCCGCGCCGCAGGATCGGCGACGCACCGGCGGGATCTGTTCAGCGACGCCTGACGGCCAAAAGAGTAATTTAGAACATAATGAATCTACGAATTGCTTATCGATTGATTCGCTCTGTTCCACGACACGCCATTGCGTTTTCAGTACTGGTGGCATTGTCGTTGAGTTCCGCTGATGCGGCCAAGGTCACCCTTGATCCCGGCCAATGGGGACACCCGGCGGGTGAGGCCTGTGTGAGTTGTCATCTCAAGGCATCGAGCGGCCTGGCGGCGCAGTGGCAAGCGAGCGCCCATCAGCGGGCCGGCGTAAATTGCATGGATTGCCATCAGGCGACCGCCGAGGATGCGGACGCCCGCGAGCACGAGGGTCAAGTGATCGCCACCATCGTCTCACCCAAGGATTGCGGGCGCTGCCATACCCAGGAATTCGAGGAACAACAAGGCTCGGTCCACGCGGAAGCCTATGCCATCATCAAGGATCGGGTACCCGCCCTGGCGCAGAACCTGACCGGTGCGGCGGTCCAGGCGGCGGGCTGCGATCAGTGCCACGGCTCGTTGGTCAAGGTGCGCGGCGACGGCAGCCTGGACCCGGCAACCTGGCCCAACTCCGGAATCGGACGGGTCAACCCCGATGGCTCCAAAGGGTCCTGCTCGGCCTGTCACGGCCGACACCTGTTCTCCAAGGCTCAGGCGCGCGAACCGCAAGCTTGCGTGCGCTGCCACGCGGGTCCGGATTCGCCGGACAAAGAGATCTTCGAAGCCTCGAAGCACGGGATGCTCTACGCCTCCCAGCGCGACCGCATGAATCTGGATGCGCCGCAATGGGTCGCCGGCCGCGACTATACGGCGGCCCCCACCTGCGTCACCTGCCACATGGGCGCCGCAGGCAAGCTCCCGGCCACCCACGACGTCGGTCTGCGCAATGTCTGGAGCCTCAACAGCCCGGTTTCGCAACGGCAACTGCTCGTCGTGCTCCAGGACGGCGGCAAGCTCGAGTTACCGGCGAGTGCACCGGTCCCCAAGCGCGGGGCCGAGATCACCAAGGCCGACGGCTCACTCGGCAAGGTCAAGTCGGTGGGGACGCCGGAGCGCCGCCGTCAGGCGATGTCCATGGTCTGCCAGGAATGCCATGGCAAACCCTTCACCGACGCCTTCATGAAGCAGTTCGACGCCGTGGTGGACCTGTTCAACGGCAAGTTCGCCCAGCCCGCGCAGGCGATCATGGCCGGACTCTACGCCCAGGGTCGGCTGACCCCGCTGCCCTTCGACGAGCCGATCGAGTTCACCTATTGGGAACTCTGGCACGACGAGGGCGCCCGCGCCCGTCACGGCGCGGCCATGGCCAGCCCGAACCATACCTGGTGGGAGGGGATGTATCTGGTGGGGCGCAACTTCTACAGTCGCTTCCTGCCGCAGGCGCGGGCCGCGGCCGGTGACCGGTCAGCCGCGTTGGTGGATGCGCAACTGACCGGCGACCATCATCAGTGGCTGACCGATCCGGCCGCGGGCAATCCCATCCTCGGGATCGACATCCCCCTTGGGACCGACGCACTGGAGGCGCCGCGATGAGCCGGCTGGGTGTACCGCTCTTCATCACCCGACACGTTCTGATCGCCCTGGTCGTGGGTGGCATCGGCGGTCTGACCTTTGCGGGATTTCTGCTCGAGTTCGATCGCTTCACCAGCCGCAATGCCTTTTGTACCGCGTGCCACTCCATGACCTACGCCGAGACCGCCTACCAGCGCTCGTCACACTACAACTCGGCCTCTGGGGTTCGTGCCACCTGTGGCGATTGCCATGTCTCGCCCGGCATGTTGGCAGCCACCTGGGATCACCTGATCGGCGGTAAGGATTTACTCAAACAGTGGTTTGGGCCAGACTATGACGATCCGGTAGTCAACGCCCTGCTGTTGCCGGAGGCTGCCTTCGCCGCGCGCGCCTGGTTCCGCGACCGTGACTCGGCCACCTGCAAGCGCTGTCATACCATGGAGGCAATCCAAGGCAAACGCGCCGACACCGCGGCGATCCATCGGGAAGAGACCGCGGGCAAGACCTGCGTCGACTGCCACTACAACCTGGTTCACCGACCGGTCCCCGACCACAGCACCTTCAAGCGTGAAGCCTGGAATCGCATGATCGAGGAGGAGTTTGGTCTGGCTCCCGGTATGGCCGGCCGGATGATGGCGGACGAGTGATCGGTGGAGACGCGGTTTAATGCAGACACTCGCTCAGGCGTCTAGCGTTGCCCGGCCAGAGTGCGATCAGTACGGCAACCACAAGGGTGACGGCCGCCCCCAGCACCAGCAGCAGTGCGAGTTGGCTGGCGGGCACGGCCCACCCGGTAAATTCGGCGAAGGCGAGCATCAGGGAACCCGCCAGAAACAGGCCGGCGGACAGCATCACGGCCGACCGCATTGTTGTACAAGTCGTCACGCTACATCTCCGTGTGAAGGTATTTTAGCTAATACTAATACAATGGCGGAAAAATGGAAGGCGCGAGGCGACGAACGGGGCTTCTGGCGGTACCGGACGTTGGTACTGCGTTGCTGGGCAACACCGCGGGAGTCGGCGGCTGACCCCGAATTCAGGCCAAATCCGCGGCCAACGCCTCCCGCACGGCCGTAACCGCCTGAACTTGGAAGCTGTAATCCGGATGGTCGATTCCGAGGGTCAGCCCCGCCCCGACCTTCATGGCTGCTGCCATCGGCGCCGTGAGTTCAAAACGCAGGAAATGGACCGCGGAGGTCTTGGTCGCGTCTTCCCGCTCCAGGTCCTCATCGGCAATGCCGTAGACGCGCTCGCAGCCGTTCACCTCGACCCAGACCCGATCCTCGATTCCGCGCAGGCGGGCCAGCGCTTCGTGGCGCTCGTCCGCGTCCTCATACTCGATCATGAAGGTTGCCTTCCAGTTGCTCCCATCAGGAATCAGCGGGTTGTAGGCGTCCAACTCGTCCTGGATGCCGGCCGCCTCGAAGATACGCTCGGCGCGCAGCATCTCCTGCACCTGATACTGGATGGTCAGCCGATCCTCGAAATACAGGGTCGCGTGGGCGCCGATCGCCACTTGACGCTGCTTCTTGTGGGCCATCACCCGGGCGCGGAAATCCGGACGGATTTGGGCGTAGTGTTCGAGGCTGTAGAGGTCGTCGCGCTGAAGCTGCATGGTCGTCTCCGATTGCGGTGACGACGGTCCCGTCCCGGCCGGGTCGCGGCCGGCCGACCGCCGCGGATTTCAAATGCCGTAAGCCAGGCGCAACAGGCGCAGCGGATGCTGCTGTTGCCCGTCCCGGCCAAGCGCATGGGCGATGTGCGCACCAGCCATCGGACAGTCGCTGCCGAAATGGTCGGCGGCGGCCTTGTCCACGCGGTTTGCCACGGGTGTTACGATCTTCATCGCGGCCGCGTAGGTCTCCTTTTTGACCGCATAGGTCCCGTCGTGCCCGGAGCAGCGCTCGATGATCTCCACGGTGGTCTGCGGTATCAGGGCCAGCACTTCGCGGGTTTTTTGTCCGATATTCTGCACCCGCTGATGGCAGGATGCCTGATAGACAACGCTCCCCAAGAGATGCGGGAAGTCCAGATTCAGCTTGCCGTGCTTATGCCGGAGCATCAGATACTCGAATGGATCATACATGGCCTCCTTGACCGCCTGGACGTCCGGGTCATCCGGGAACAGCAGCGGCAGTTCCTGTTTGAACATCAGTACACAGGAGGGGATCATCGCTACGATATCCCAACCCGCATCGACCAGCGCTTTGAGGACCGGGATGTTGAACTCCTTCGCGGCCTTGACCGCCTCCAGATCACCCAATTCCAGCTTGGGCATCCCGCAGCAGCGCTCCTGCCGCGCCAGGGTGACCGGGATGCCGTTGTGCTCGAAGACCGCGATCAGATCAGCGTTAACTCCCGGCTCGTTATAGTTGCCGTAACAGGTGACAAACAGCGCCACCTTGCCGGTGGTCGCGCCCGCCGGTGCGCCCGTCGCGTTGCTCCCGATGCGTGTCCGTTCCGTTTTCCGCAGCGTTTCGCTATGGTACTCCGGCACTCGCGCCTCCTGATGGACTTGCAATACTGCCTCCAGTGCCTTGCGCGCCAGTTGACTCCTGTTGGCCGCGTTCACCAAACCACTCACCACCGGGATTCCGGCGAGCGTCCCCACCCGGTCCGTACTGGTCAGCACACGGTCGCGGAATTTCACATCACCCTGCTTGAACTTGTACGCCTTGGCACGTAACATTAGGTGAGGGAAATCTAGGTTCCACTCGTGCGGCGGTACGTACGGACATTTGGTCATGTAGCAGATATCGCAGAGATAACAGTGGTCTACCACCTTCCAGTAATCCTGCTTTGCGACCCCGTCGACCTCCAACAACGCCGAGGAGTCGACCAGATCGAACAGTGTGGGGAAAGATTGACAGAGACTCACACAGCGCCGACAACCGTGGCAAATATCGAAAACGCGCTCCAGTTCGCAGAAAAGGGCGGTCTGGTCGAAGAAAGCAGGGTTGCGCCAGTCGAGGGCGTGGCGGGTCGGCGCATCGAGACTGCCCTCGCGGCTGGACTGGGGAGGCATGATGGCAGTTTCCTCGTGTTAGCGATTGTGACGGCGGTGCGCAAGGGTGCGTTCCTCCCGAATTCTGCCGGTTACAACGCCCGTTTCAAAATGGATTGCGCGAATCGTTTTAATCGTTGCGGTCCATCGTCGGGTATTGACCGAGCGATTCTGATGGGAATCTGCCGCCCCTTGTCAGTTTTTTTTACACAAAGCCCCATGTGCGGTGTGCGCGTTACCTTCGTTTCGTTTGAAAATAACTGATTTTTAAAAGAAAAATATTTCTGGCACAATAACTGCTAAAAATAGCAAGACTGCCTTAACCCGTGTATTCAGGTGCCGCGAGGCTCGATAACATGATCCGTCTAAAGCCATTTGGTCTCGTCCTGGTCTTGGCGACAGTCGCTCTGCCCGCGGCTGCCGTCATCGTGCAAATCGAAAGATCCTACCTGCCGGTTACCACCTTTGGTACCCTTAACACACTCGATAATTCAGAGCTCGATCTTGGCGGCGGGGCACGGGCATCGTCTTTGTTTGCCGGACAGGGTTGGGCGTATTCAGACGTCGGCCAAGACGAATGGGCGCCTTGGGAATCTCCGGTGGGCAGTCCGGTTGCCGGAACAAATCTCGCGCTCATCGGGCAATACCCGCCGGTCGTGCCGGTGCCCCCGGGGCCGTCACCGGCGGTCGATACGACGAGTCGGCAAAACGTTTACTCACCTAATTTTCCTCCCGGCAGTGGCCTCTTGGACCGTTTTGGCGGCTCCGTTAATGGCGTGTTCTACGGTGTGACTTCGATTCTTTTCGAGACCAACATCAACACCTTCTCAACAGGTGTTTTGGATGCCGGCATCAACCCCGGCGACAACCTGGGGGGACCCTTGTGGCTGGCTTTCTACGGTCGGACAGGGGAATTGCTTCAAGATCCCTTTTTATTTCCTAGGGCGGAGACTGGGCAGATCAGTTTCCGCTCGTCAGAGATCAATATCGCAGGATTGCAGATTTGGCACCAAGATCCCAGAGGCCTGGCATTCCGAACTGTGCAGTTTGGCATCGAACTACCGGAACCGACCACACTCGGCTTGGTTCTGCTCGGGCTAGCGGCAAGTCTGGGTCTTTCAAAGCGACAAGTGAGGCAGATCCGGGGTAAGCAAGAACCGACGCAGCAGGTCCAGCTGACTGCAAGGCTCGACAGAAGTCGCCTAAGCACTTGACGGGGCTCGCAGGGATTTTTTTTCGCGACGGTCGTCCTGCCGATCCGGCGATTGTCAAGACACTGCTCAAAGCGGTTGACGCCAGGGGAGCGGAACCGACGGTGATTTATGTCGACGGTCCCTGTGGGGTCGGTGTCGCCCCCCGACCAACGACACCGGAACGCCCCCCCGCGCCTCAGTCAGCGGTTGATTCGACATCTGGTGTGAGCGTTTTTCTTGACGGTCGATTTGACGACCGTGAGACGCTACTTCGATCCCTCGCTTGCCCGCTCTGGGACCTAACCCAAAACGCGTCGGATACACATATCGCGCTTGCCGCGTATTTACGATGGGGCTCTAATTTTGCGGCTCGACTCTTAGGGGATTTCGCGCTCGTTATTTGGGATCCGCGAGATCAATGCCTGATCTGCGTAAGGGACGTGTCGGGCATCCGCCCGCTCTACTACAGTGCCCATCAGGACTACTTTGTTTTCGGCTCCAATCCGCGCGCCGTACTGTCACATAAAGTCGTTCCCAGGTATCTGAATCAGGCAATGTTAGGTGAGTATCTGGCACACGCTTTTTGTAGCCGATCAGACACCCTTTTCACCGACGTGCAACGACTGCCCCCGGCCCATCAGATCCGGGTGGATTCCCGCCATGTCGTCAGCACCCGATACTGGGATTTTGATCCCAGCTATCGCATTCGCTATCGTGATCATGGCGAGTACGCAGAGCACTTTCGGGAGTTGCTTCGCCGCGCGGTTGCAGACCGCTTGCGTCGCCTCGGCCCGATCGGGGCGACCCTGAGCGGTGGAATCGACTCGTCAGCGATTGCCGGCATGGCACAACAACTGCTTGATGAAGGATCAGGAACCCGCCTCCGCGCCTATTCTGTGACGTTCCCCGATGCAAACTGCGACGAAACGCCCTACATTGACGCCGTTGTCAATCGTTGGAACCTGACTTCAAAGCGCTTTCCCTGGACTCGATTCGCGTCTTGTCCTTGGCCGGGGCAATCATCCCAGTCTCTCGATATTCCAGACTATCCCTCGGCATCCTACGTTTCCAAACTTTACTCCGGCGCACGCGCTGATGGGACACTCATCCTGTTGACAGGTACAGGAGGGGATTATTGGCAAGACGGCAGCACCTTGCCTCACCGACACATGCTGACATCTTTGGATCTGACCGGTCTGATCCGCGAGCTAAGGTGTGAGGCTCAGCATACTGGACGCTCAAGCGCCTTGCGGTTGTTCGCCGGCAGCCTTCTGTGGGGCCTTACCCCCGGCCAGATTCGACGACGGATCGAATCCCGGCGTCGCGGACTACCCCTGCCGCCATTCCTGCCTGCGCAGTTCGTCCGCGCGACCGGGCTTGAGCAGAGGCTCCACTGCGACGACTGCGCCGACCGATTCCCCGACGCGTCCCAGTGGCAGATCGTCAAGCGCGGGCGTCGCGGCGATCTGGTGCATACTTACGAGATGATTGAGCGGAACGCGGCCAATCATGGCGTGGAGCTACGACATCCACTGCTTGATCGCCGACTCATCGAATTCGCGATTGCGGTTCCGGACCACATCAAACGGCGCGGCCGAATCGACCGCTACACCATGCGCCAGGCCATGGCGAATCTCTATCCCGAGCGGATCAGGGAGCGCCGGGATAAGGCGGGTTTTGGTAGCGTGTATTCAGATGCCCTACTGATGCCAGCGGTGCAGCAGCTACTCGGGTCGCCGACCTTACTCGAACGGCCTTGGATTGAACCCGACAGCTATCGAAAATTTCTCAATCAGGCCCTCTTGGAATGCCGCTCCGGCTCCTTTTCCTCCGGACCCCGGCCACGGATCTACCTGTGGATGCTGTACGCGGTGGAGCTGTGGTATCGCGAAGTCTTCGACGCTTGACGTGCGGCAGCTTGGTCCCGATCGGTTGTTTGTGTTAAGCTCTAGATCCGCTAGTAACCGGCTGGGGAGCGTTCCAGATGACCAACAACCGCAATGAGTCTGAGACGGAAGCACGCGAGCAACTGGATCTTCTATCCGGCTCGCAGCGACAACCTTACGAGCCACCGAAGCTGGTGTACTTGGGCTCGTTTCGAGACCTGACCAAAGGAGGTGGTCTCACCGGCTTGGACTTCGATCAGTCCAATGGGCGGGCCTTCTGATTGACCCTTGGTTCTCCTACCGCGTTTTTGATTCCGTCATCCGCTGCAACGAGCCGCTGGTTGAGCTTCCTGAAGTCAACTGCGCCGAGCCGACTGGTACCGCGTTTCTGGTGCGCTTCGATGCGGCGGAGAACTTACCGCCGGCCTACCGCGACATCGTTTTGACGCCATGGCCGGGTAGCGCCAACCAAGTGGTTCAAGGACGTTTCGGCGAGGCGATGCTAATACGCGCGCAACGCTTGGCTGATTTCGTGGTACGGCCAGCGAATGCCTCAGTGCATTGTTATCCATTTCCTGGGTCGTCTGCCGCCGCCGTCCGACATTTCCTTTTGAATCAGATGTTACCCCGCTTAGTCAGCGCCCGTGAGCCACTGGTGATTCATGCAAGTGCAGTACACGTAAAGGGCGGAGCGATCGCCATGATGGGTTCCTCCGGACTTGGGAAATCAACCCTGGCCAGCAGTTTCCCATCGAGCGGTACCGGTACTCTGGTCGCGGACGATGGCATTATCGTGCGCGTAACTGGTTCCTCCCCAAGTCTGGTCGGTGCTTACGCTTGCCCCAGATTGCAGACCGATTCGGTCGACGCACTCGGCCTGTCTGAACACAGCACCTCCTTGGAACGGCCACCTTGGGCCAAGCACACCCTGATGATGGCACCGGATCGACGGGTCGCGACGTCACCGGTTCTCGTGCGGGGGTTTTTTCTTTTGCGGTCGCCGTGCCCGGATCAACGCGACATTGTGGTCGCTCCCCTGATCGGTTTTTCGGCAGTGATCGCTTTGATCGAAAACAGTTTTCTCATTGACAGCAGTGATCGCGGCCTGATTCGCCGCCAATTCGAAGCTGCTTCCGCCCTGATTCGCACAGGCTGCCCCGTCTATTCATTGACCTACCCGCGGCGTTTTGCCGACCTGCCGCAAGTGCGGGCTCGGATACTGTCCGCGCTGCGCGATTGAGCGCATCTGGTTGGAGGGTTATCTCAGAAGCGCTCTTGAATACGCCGCGCGCTGCCTCCCGTCCGGCCCGCATCAGTCGCGGTTTGTCACAACAGGGGTGGAAATCGTTGAGCGACGTCGGCGTCGTCGTTGAGTACACGGCCGTTTACTTCCACCCACGCGTGGGCCAGGAGACCGGCAGGTACTTGGCGTGCGCCGAAGCAGACTCGACTTTCAATGCCTTCGTCGCGCAACAGGGACCATAACGCAAGGGAGCGGGTCAGGCAGGCGGGTCGTGGGTGACTCACACGGGTCGCACTCGACACCGCCCATGCGAGATCTGCGGCCCGCGCCTCGGACGCGTTACGCCCGAAGTCCGGTTGGGCCAGACCGCGCCCTAGAAGCCAGCGCTGGGTTGAGGTGAATCCAAGCGCTTTCAGGCACAACCCTACGGCGGCGAGCCGTAACACAGCACGCAGCACGAGGGCTAGACGCATCGCCATCGCGTCAATCCGCGTTGGCGCAGTCGGATGGCAGAACCAGAATGAGTCCGGCACGATCCAACGTGGCGATCAGATCAAGCAGATCACGTTCCAGGGACAACGGATCCACCCTGTACTCGCTAAGGATCAACGCGTAAATGCTGCGGAGGGTCAGGCCCGCCTGGAGACGCTGCCAGACGAGCGTGCCAAGCGGATTGAGCCCAAAGTAGGATTCGGTACCCAGATGCAGCAGCACGCTCTCACCTTGGACCTGTTGGTCGAGGACATCGGGGGCTATACGAATCGGTGAATCCAGCGTCGCCATCAACTGACTCCGGAACTGAACAAAAGACCAAGCGGCAACCTGGCCGCGGATAGATTACGCATGACAGTCAACTCGGTTTCAACTCACCCATCCTGTCAATATCCGAAGTCGTTGCTCGCACCCTGTCGCGGTGCTGTCGATTTGCAGCAACTCAGGGCCACAATACACGACAACTCGGAACGATTGCATCAGCAGTTGAGCCTGGATGGGCTGAGTCCACTTTGGTCGGCATGGATCGAGGCGAATGACCTGAGCGGCAGTTTGCCCTCGGCATTTTGCTCCCGGCTGAGGCGTGACCGGCAGGATGCAGCAGGACACTATCTGCTGCAACGTCAAACGGCGGCCAAAGTCTGCAAGTGCCTCACCGCACACGGCATCCCACACGCCGTCTTCAAGGGGGTGGCGGTACGTGAACGCCTCTATGCCGTCCCTTGTCTGCGACCAGCCGACGATGTGGATCTGCTGATTCCATCAGCACGCCGCGATGCCGCGATCAGCGCCCTGATCGAGGATGGCTTCAGGCTCATCAGCGACCGGCGCACCGTCAGCCACGAAGTCAGCCTGACAAGCGCACTCGGGATGGTGGACCTGCACTGGGCTCTATTTCGCCCAGGACGCAGTCGCGTCGAGCTGGCCCCCCTATTACTGGAAACAGCCCATCCACGCGGGATGCTCTCCGTCCTCAGCAGCGATGCCGACCTGTTGGTCATGCTTGTCCACCCCGCCTTTACCAAGTACGTCAACGGCCGCGCGTCCCGGTTGATTCGCGTGGTCGATCTCGACCGCACGCTGCGTTCGACCCAACCGGACTGGGATTGGATTCTACCCCTGATCGGTGCAGCGGGTTTACGCACCGCCGCTTGGGCCGTGCTCTACTGGCAGCGCGCGCTGATGGACACGCCCGTTGATCCAACCGTGCTGTGCTTCCTGGAGCCGGGCACGCGTCAGCGCCGCTACCTGGAATCCTGGATCGATCGCCGCCTGACCGCCCGGCTCGATGTCGTTCCCGGTTTGGTCCAGTGGGCCTTTACCCTGGCGCTGCATGAGCGACCCGCCGATGTGCTGCGCGTCGTCGTCCAGCTCGGCAAGGCCCGCCGGGAGGCCGGGCGCATTCTGCAACACCTGCAGCAGCTCGCCTAAGTCGAATGCCCCTCACCGATCCGGTTCTCGAGAATGGTCGACAGCAGCAGGCTGGCCACCACGAAACCCAGAAACAGGAAGAAACCGGGGGCCAGGACGGTGCCGTTGGTGGTCAGCACCTCCAGCGCCGCGTTGGCCCGACGCAAACTGCCGAGCTGACTGCCCGCCAGACCATTGAAACCAATATACGCCATGAAAATGGCGATCACCATGACGTCGGCCATCGACCATTTTCCCGACTTGAGCGCAAAAAAGCGCACTGGTCCGGACTGCCGCAGGCCACGGTAATCATAATAATAGAGGTAGGTCGCGAGTACCTTGAGGGCCGGAAAAATGACGCTGAACGCGACCAGCAGCACTGCCACCAGGATCATGTCCGCGGCCCCGGTGCGCATCAGGATCGAGACCACATCGAAGACACTCTTGGTCTGAAAGTACAGCACCTGATTGGTGAAGATCACCGGCTCCCCCAGCACCTGGAGGCTGAGTCGCGCGATGCGCGCCTCGATCTCGATCATGGGCGTCAGGATGCCCCCGGCGAGCAGGATCAGGGTCGCTCCAGTGAGCAGAAAGAGCCGAAACTGATCGAAACGCGGCGTCGAGACAACCGCACCGGCCCCGTCCGCTCCCGCCTCCCGGCGCCCTCCTGGGCGCAGGCAGACGACGAACAGCAGGCCGACCAGGGCGACGACCCCCAGCAGTTGCTGCAGGACCGGCAGTCGGGTGGAGGCGATTCGAGCGCTGAGTTCCCGGTCGCAAGCGGGAACATCGACGCACCCGTGGGCTGTCAACAACGCCTGGAGCCGGGACCGGTCGGTCTTGGCGAAGGTCGTGTCGGCGGCGTTCTGCAAGAAGGCCACGAGTTGCGCCTTGATCTCCCGTTTTGCTTCGGGCTTGGAGAGTTCCTCCACCACCAGATCCGCGTACTGCGGCACCTTGCGGCGCAGGTCATCGAAGTCGATCAGCAAGTCTTGCACACCCTGTTGCAAGACTCCCTTGAGCTGGTCGACCCAGGAACCGCCGGTCGCCTGGAGATTGCGTCGCCGCAGATAACGTTCCACTTCAACCAGCAAAGTGCTCAGGACCTGCTCCACCGCCCGCTTGACCTGCGGCCGGTTCTCATCGGTCAGCTCGAAGGTATTGATGCGGTTTTCCACCACCGCGGACAAGCGGATCACCCATTGGTCCGCGTCCAGCAAACCGTAGCGCACATTGTTGATCTCGCCCAGGTCGCTCTTGAGCGTCTTGACCTGGTTCAGCTCGGCAATCAGGTGCACCGCAAGCGCGAGCGCACCCAAAAACACCAGTAGGGCGAGGACGCGGCGGACGATGAGTGCAGTAGACATCCTGATACTCCAACGGGACAAGACGGCGCATTGTAGCCCCGCGGCGTGTGGGAATTCATCGGCCGCGACGCCTCTCAGCCCGCACGCGGGGGCCGCGGCCCGCTGAAGAACAGCAGCCCGCACGCGACCAGCACCAGGGCGAAACGGGCCGTCTCCGCCATGAAATAGGCACCGTGAACCCGCGCAAAGGACTCGAGCATCGGTGGCGGCGGGTCGCGGGGCAGGAAATCCAGTTGACGGCCGAGGTCGACAACCCGCGGCTCCAGGCCCAGATGAACGACGATCACCAAGCCCAATCCGAGGGCGAGCAGGGCAATGGGGAGACGGCGGGCGCGACCAGCGAGCGCAAGTGCCAGGGCGATGACGCCGAGCACGATCTGCGTGCGATTCCAGGCGTGAAAAAAGACCCGGTTGAGCTCGGACGCCTGAACCCACTGCACGCTGGCCTTCTTGGCGACCGTATCCCGCGGGTCGAAGCCGGCTGCCTGGGCGAACTTGGGGTTGCGGTCGAACAGGTCCGTCAATCCTGCGAAGTTGTAGTAAACCACCGCGGTCATGAGCACGGAACCACCGAGCCACCAGCCGAGGATGAAGGCGAGGAGTGCGTGCTGTTTCATGGAGTTGGGTTTCCTTTATGGGTCAGCGGTTTGGATCCGTTCACTTCGACATCCTGCCGAAATGACGACACAACTTCCGTGAGCACTCAGCCTCTATTTCTTCGGCTCTTTCAGTTCTTTCGGCTCCTTCGGTACTTTCACTGTCTTATCCGCTTTCGCATCCTTATCCGCCTTCGCGTCCTTGTCCGTTTTCACAGCCTTGTCCGTCCCGTTCGGCTTTAGGGTCGGCACGGCCGTCTCGATCGGCTCACGCGGCGGCTTATCGCCGCACGGCACATAACGGGTCGTCGCGCCGGGCCCGGCGGCCAACGCCTCCTTCAGGGCAGCGCAGATGGTGCGCATCACCTTGACCCGCGCATAATGCTTGTCGTTCCCCTCGACCAGTGTCCAGTGGGCATGCTCGGTGCTGGTACGCGCGACCATCTCGTTGACCGCATCTTTATAGAGCGGCCATTTCTCCCGGTTGCGCCAGTCCTCGGCCGTGATCTTGTAGCGCTTGTAGGCGACCTGTTCACGGTCCTGAAAGCGCCGCAGTTGTTCGTCCTGATCGATGTGCACCCAGAATTTGAGCAGGATGATGCCGCTGCCGACCAGTTGTTCCTCGAACCCGTTGATTTCCGAATAGGCACGCCGCCACTCCGCGTCGCTCGCGAAGGCCTCCACCCGCTCCACCAGGACGCGTCCGTACCAGGAACGGTCATAGAGCGTGATGTAGCCGGCGCGCGGCACATGACGCCAGAAGCGCCACAGATAGTGATGCGCCTTTTCCTCATCGGTCGGGGCCGCGACCGGGATGGTCCGATAGAGCCGGGCGTCGATCGTGCTGGTGATGCGCCGGATGGTCCCGCCCTTGCCGCCCGCGTCGACACCTTCGAACACCAGCACGGTGGAGCGTTTGGCATTGTAGGCGTGCCAGGCGAGCTCGTTGATCTCGACCTGGAGCTCCTTCATCTGCGCCTTGTACTTCTCATCGGACAGCGACTTGGTGAGATCCAGTTGATCCAGCACGGTGGTGCGGGCGTGCGGACCGCTCGGGAGTTCCGGACCGCCCGCGTTGGGGGTGAGATCCTCCGGCCCCGGGTCGCTCAGGCGGGTCCGGATCGCGTGCAGCAGGGTCTTGCCGACCGTGAGATCGCGGTAGCGCGGATCCTCGGCCTCCACCAGATACCAGGGCGAGATCCCCCGGTCGGTATGCAGGATGACCCGCTCGGCGACCTGCTCGAAGGCCTGGTAATGTTCGGAGAACTTCGCCTTTTGAGGCATCATCTTCCAACGGCTGCGATCGTCGCGCGACAGCGCCTGCAGCCGCACTTTTTGGTCCTGCTCGGACATATGGAACCAGAACTTGACGATCAGCGCCCCGTCCTGGATCAGCATCCGCTCGTAGTCGACGATACGGTTCAGCTCCGCGTCCAGTTCCGCGTCGGTGCAGTGCCCCTGGAAGTGATACTCGATGGGGGTCATGTACCATCCGCCGAACAGGATGGTGATCTCGCCGCGCGGCGGCAGGGTGCGCCAGAAGCGCCAGTAACGGGGGCGGGCGCGTTCCTCGTCGGTCTCGTCCCAGAAGGCGTAGGTCCGGACCCCGCGGGTGTCCAGCCATTCGTTGAGCCGGTTGACCACCTCGCCCTTGCCCGCCGCTTCCACGCCGGAGATCAGGATGATCACCGGAATGTCGGTCTGGCGCAGTTCGCGCTGGACCGCCAGCAGTTGGGTGCGCAACGCCTCCTGTTGCTCCTTGAAGTCGTCTTTGCTGACGGAACGTCCGACCTTGGTGGCTTCGAACATGGCTGTGCTCTCTTCAGGCTATCGGCAGGGGCCGTGGACCAGGGATTGAATCGGCGGTGCTCGGGATGGTTGCGAGCGCACCGCGATGATAGCCGGGTACACTACCCTATTGCGTGCTGTTCGTGGTGAACCGCGCATCTTTATCCTGGTCACACCTTGGCAACCCGGAGACCGCCCCATGCCCAGTGCCCCGAGCAAATCCCTGGAGACCTTCGACAACCCGCAGCCGGAACGCGACTATACCATCCGCATCCGGGTTCCGGAGTTCACCTGCCTCTGCCCCAAGACCGGTCAGCCGGATTTCGCGGAACTCACCCTGGAGTACGTCCCCGATCGGCTGTGCGTGGAGCTGAAGGCGCTCAAGCTCTATGTCTGGTCCTACCGCGACGAGGGCGCCTTCCACGAGGCCGTGATCAACCGTATCCTCAACGATCTGGTCACGGCCACCGCGCCCCGCTTCATGCGGTTGAGTGCGGATTTTAACGTTCGTGGTGGTGTGTATACGACCGTGGTGGCCGAGCACCGCGCCCCCGGTTGGTCGGCGCCGCCGCTGGTTCAGCTTCCCGGCTGAACCCGGCGGTTGCGGACCGTGGTATAAAGACCGCTTGTCGTTCCGGCAATCGCCTAATCCCCATGCGCCCCGTCCCGCCTTTGATGCCATCCGCTGCACCGGACGCTGCCGAGCGGCGCCGTCCGCCGCGCAGTTTCGTCCTGCGTCAGGGTCGGCTGACCGCCGCCCAGGAGCGTGCCTTCGCCCAGCTTTGGCCGCGTTACGGCGTGGTCTGGTCGCCCGGCACCCCGTTGGATCTGATCGACTGTTTCGGCGGCGACCGGCCCGTGGTCCTGGAGATCGGTTTCGGCAACGGCGAGACCCTGGCGGCCATGGCCGCGGCCGCGCCGGCATGGCACTGGCTGGGGGTGGAGGTCCACGCGCCTGGGGTCGGGCACCTGCTGCTCGAGTGCGAACGACTGGGGCTGACCAACATGCGGATCATTCGCCACGATGCGATGGAACTACTCGCTCACGCTATTGCGCCGGGATCGCTGGCACGGGTTCAGCTCTTCTTTCCGGACCCCTGGCCCAAGACCCGCCACCACAAACGCCGGATCGTCAGCCCTGCTTTTCGCGACCTGCTGGGTCGGGCACTGCGACCCGGCGGCGTCTTTCACGCGGCCACCGACTGGGAGCCCTACGCGATGCAGATGCTCGAGGTCCTGGAGGCGCCGGGGTCGCCATTGTGCAACACCGCGGGTCCGGGCGGCTTCGCCGACCGCCCGGACACCCGCCCTTTGACCCGTTTCGAACGGCGCGGCGAGCGTCTCGGTCACCAGGTCCGCGACCTGGTGTTTGAGCGTCGCTGATGGGCCTCCTGCGACTCGAGGCGCTGCGGCCGCGGGTGCTCGCCCCGGTGAGCCTCTGCGTGGACGGCGGCGAACTGGTGTTCGTCTCCGGCCACTCGGGCTCCGGCAAGAGCCTGCTGCTGCGCGCCGTGGCCGATCTGGACCCCCATACCGGCGAGGTCTGGCTGGGCGCGGAGGCGCGCTCCGCCATGCTCCCCGCCCGCTGGCGCCGCCGGGTCGGCCTGCTCCCGGCCGAGGCCTTCTGGTGGACCGATACGGTGGGCGATCATTTCCCGCAAGCGGCGGCTGTTGCGGGCGCGTCGGGGACGCCGCCATCCGATCTGCCCGCTCTGCTGAGCGCCTTGGGATTCGAACCGGACGTCCTCGACTGGTCGGTCGGCCGGCTCTCCACCGGCGAGCGCCAACGCCTGGCCTTGGCGCGGCTGTTGGCCCAGAACCCGGAGGCCCTGTTGCTCGACGAGGCCACCGCCAACCTGGACCCGAGCAACCGCGAGCGGGTGGAGCATCTGGTTACGGACTATCGCGCCAGCCGCGGCGCGGCGGTGCTCTGGGTCAGCCACGATCCCGAGCAGCGCGTTCGCCTGGGCGGACGCCAGTTCGGCATCCATGACGGGCGCCTGGCCGCCATCACCTGAGCCTGGCATGAGTCTTGTTCTCCTCACTCCCCTCGATCTGGCTTTCGCCGCGCTGCTGGTGCTGCTGTTGGCCTTCATGTCGTGGCGGCTGCACCTGGGGGTGGAGCGGCGCCTGCTGATCGCCGCCGGGCGCAGCACGGTGCAGTTGCTGCTGGTCGGCCTGGTGCTCAAGGCCCTGTTCGCGCAGACCAATCCCTGGCTGATCGGACTCATGGCCCTGTTCATGCTGACGGTCGCCGGATTCGAGGTCCTGCAACGCCAGAAACGGCGCTTCTGCGGCCCCTGGGGCTACGGAATCGGCGCGCTCTCCATGTTCATCTCCTCCTTCAGCGTGCTGCTGCTGACCTTGACCGTGATCATCCGGGTCGAGCCCTGGTATCAGCCCCAGTATCTGATTCCGCTGCTCGGTATGTTGCTCGGCAACACCATGAGCGGCGCCGCCATCGCGCTCGACACCCTGACCCGCGGGGCCTGGGACTCCCGCGGGCGCATCGAGGCGCGCCTTCTGTCCGGCGGCACCTGGAACGACGCCATCGCCGACATCCGCCGCGACGCACTGCGGGCCGGCCTGATTCCCATCGTCAACGCCATGGCCACCGCCGGCCTGGTCAGCCTGCCGGGGATGATGACCGGTCAGATTCTGGCCGGCAGCCCGCCGATGGAGGCCGCCAAGTACCAACTCCTGATGATGTTCCTGATCTCCGCCGGGACTGGTCTCGGGTCCATGGCGGCGGTCTGGATCGGCTCGCGCCGACTTTTCGATGAACGTGAGCGCCTGCGTTTGGACCGACTGCGCCCAGCGGGGGGTACGCACTGAATCAAGCACAGAATTCCTCAAAACGGGGGAGCGAATCGCATTTTGCGAGCTATAATTGCTGGGATCGAACCGACAACGCCTTCACGCCACACACGAGGTCGATACCCGCCTATGAACCGCAATCAGGTTCTCGTCAGGACTGCCAAGGGCCAGGATGAGGTCCTGACCAAGGCTTACCATCTCCCGCCCGAATTGCGTCACCTGCTCATCCGGGTAGACGAGGACTGCTCGGTGGGTGAGACGCTGGACCAGTTCGCCGGGAGTGCGGACAAGACCGAGTCGCAACTCGATACCCTCGTTGTCGAAGGATTCCTCGCCCCCCAAGAGTCTACGCCTAGAATGGACGGACTCAACGTCGACCAATGGGAGCTGCTTGCGGCTGGCCTGCTCGACCCGCGGGATCTCCAGCCGGAAGGGGAGGCCATCCCTGAATGCGCCTTCAACCTGGAGAAAGCGAAGGATTACGCTCGCCTCATCCTGCTCGAATCCTTGTGCCCGGTCGATGCCCACCATGTCGAGTGCATCAATGCGGCCAAAACCGTCGGCGAACTGCGGGTCGAACTGGATGACCTGCGGGAACTGCTCCCCAAACTCTTGCCGAAGCGCCAGGCGAGGCAGGTCTGGGAACAACTCGAGCCGCTGATGCTGCCCCTGGGGGCCGATCCGGCATGGCATTCGCCCCCGCCGAACCTGCTGGAGCGCTGGGCTCTAAGACCCTGAGGTCCAGTTCCTCTGCGCGGAACAGCCTGGAATCCAGGGCCGCAGCTTGTCATCCGGCACAGCGGCCTGGTGGCTAGCTTGGTCGCTTCGCATTGATCAGTGTCGAACGCGGCAACCGGGCGGCGGGGTGGGTTTCACACCCGCCCCGATGACTCAACGGTCTTGAGTCTGATCCTTGACGGGACGTTCATCGTTGTCGTCACCCCGCCCGCCCGCCAGTGAGCGGCGCAAGTCATGCAGCGCGGTGCCCAGGTCTGAGGCGATTCGGGGTAACTTCTTGGACCCGAACAGGAGCAGCAGAACAACCAGGACAAGAAGCAATTCACCGAAACCGATTCCGGAAAAACCCATCATTTCAACTCCCAAGTAGACAACTGTTATCACGACGCCGAAAACGGGCAACATGACCAGTGCTGGGTTATGCGACAGCAATCGCTCGAAATCCCCGCGGTCGTTGGCCCGGCACCACATAAGACTGTAGCATGTCGGCGCATCGCACTCCCCGTCCCCAAACTCCAACATGAAGATTGTCATCCTCGGCGCCGGTCAAGTCGGTTCATCGGTGGCCGAAAGTCTGGTCTCCGAGGCCAACGAGATCACTATCGTCGACGCCGATATGTCGCGCCTGGCGCGTTTGCAGGAACGCCTGGACCTGCGCACGGTGGCCGGCAACGCGGCTCTGCCGTCCATCCTGGAGCGGGCCGGACTGGCGGATGCGGACCTGCTGATCGCCGTCACGCAAAGCGACCAGACCAACCTCTGCGCCTGCCGCACCGCCGCCACCCTGTTTCGCACACCAACCAAAATCGCCCGTCTACGTTCCTCGGACTATACCCGTTACCCGCAGCTTCTGGAGGCGAAGAACTTCGCGGTGGACTTCAGTATCTGCCCTGAACAGATCGTCACCGACTATATCGTCAAGCTGATGGAGTTCCCCGAGGCGCTCCAGGTGCTGGAGTTCGCCGATGGGCTGGTGGGTCTGGTCGCCGTGCGCGCCATCCCCGGCGGCTCGCTGGTCGGCCGCCCGGTGTCCGACCTGCGCGAACACATCCCCTCGGTCGACGTGCGCATCGCCGCTATCTACCGCCGCGACCAGGCCATCGTCCCGGACGGGGAAACGCTGATCGAGGCCGGCGACGAGGTCTTCTTTCTGGCCGCCACCCGCGACAGTCGCCAGATCATCGGCGAACTGCGGCGGCGGGACCGGCCGACCCGGCGCATCCTGATCGCCGGGGGCGGCAATATTGGCGAACGGGTGGCCCTGGCCTCGGAGGGGCGCTATCAGGTCAAAGTCATTGAGGTCAACGAGGCGCGGGCCCAGTATCTGGGCAGTACCTTGAAGCACTCGCTGGTACTTGCGGGCGATGCGGCTGATGAGAATCTGCTGGACGCCGAGGGCATCGAGGACATGGATCTGTTCCTCGCCCTGACCAACGACGATGAGAACAACATCATGTCCGCCCTGCTCGCCAAGCGGCTGGGCGCGCGCCGGGTACTGGCGCTGATCAACCGCCGCATCTATGCCGACCTGCTGCAGGCGGACCGCATCGATATCGCCATCTCACCCGCCCAAATCTCCATTGGTTCGCTGCTGGCGCATGTCCGCCGCGGCGACGTGGCGGCAGTGCACAGTCTGCGCCGCGGCGCGGCTGAGGCGCTGGAACTGGTAGTGCATGGCGACGTCGCCACCTGCAAAGTGGTCGGACGGCGGATCGAGCAATTGGACCTGCCCCACGGGGTGACCGTGGGTGCCATCGTCCGCGGGCCTGAGCCGGGGCCGGGGGAGTCCGACCGTCGTCAGGTTCTGATCGCTCATCACGACACCATGATCGAGTCCGGCGACCATGTGATCCTGTTCCTGATCAGCAAAGAACTGGTGCCCAAGGTAGAACGCTATTTCCAGGTCGGACTGGGCTTCTTCTGATGCGCTCCCTGCTGTCCGTTACTAATGTTCTAGGGCGTCTGCTGCTGGTCGTCAGCCTGACCTATCTACTACCCATCGCCTGCGCACTGATTTACGCGGATGGCACCCTGCTGACCTTCGTATTCAGCATGGCCGCATGTATCCTGACCGGCCTGCTGCTGATAGCGGTCACCCGGCGGCACCGCGTCGATCTCAAAGCGCGTGACGGGTTCATTCTGGTCGCCATGGCCTGGACACTGACTGCCGCCGTCGCGACCATACCCTTGATAATACACTCCCAACTCTCGTTTACCGACGCCTTCTTCGAGACCATGTCGGGACTCACCACGACTGGGGCAACGGTGATGGCGACGCTGGACATCACCGCACCATCGATCAACCTGTGGCGTCACGCCCTGTGCTGGCTGGGGGGCATGGGGATCATCGTCCTGGCGGTCGCCATTTTGCCCCTGTTGGGGGTCGGTGGTATGCAGTTGATGCGCGCGGAAGTCCCGGGCCCGATCAAGGACACTAAACTGACCGCGCGTGTCGGCGACACCGCGACCATTCTGTGGACTGTCTATCTGGGCATCACGATCGCCTGTCTCCTGGCACTCAAATTGGTGGGTATGGATTGGTTCAACGCGATCTGTCACGCTTTTTCGATCTTGAGCCTGGCCGGCTTCTCGACCCGCGACGCGAGTGTCGGTGCTTTCAACTCACCGGCGATCGAAGCAGTGATGATCTTCTTTATGGTCGTGGCCGCCCTCAACTTCGCCACCCATTACACCGTCTGGCGCTCACGCAGTTTGCGCGCCTATTGGCACGACGCGGAGGCCAAGGGGGTGCTCGGGGTCCTCTTGCTGAGTTGCATCGGCTGCGCCGGATATCTGTGGATGGTCGACACCTACGACAACTATTGGACAGCACTGCGCCACGTCAGTTTCAATTTGGTTTCAATCGCCACGGACTGCGGGGTCGTCAGCGTCGACTATGCCCAATGGCCTATTTTCGTTCCCTTCTGGATGCTGTTCTTGTCGTCGGTGACCGCCAGCTCCGGGTCCACCGGCGGTGGTATCAAGATGATTCGCACCTTGATCCTGATACGTCAGTCTTCGCGCGAGCTTTCCCGCATGATCCACCCCAATTTGGTCGCGCCGATCACCATCGGCGGGATGCTGATCCCAAATAGCGTAGTGTTCGCGGTCCTGGGCTTCATCTTCCTCTATTTCATGAGCATCGTCGTACTAACCTTCCTGCTCATCTTCGGCGGACTCGACTTCATCTCGGCCTTCACCGCCGTGATCGCCTGCATCAACAACGCCGGTCCCGGTCTCGGCCAGGTCGGTCCGGCCACCAACTACGGCAGCCTGACCGACTATGAGATTTGGGTCCTGAGCTTCACCATGCTGCTCGGGCGGCTCGAAGTCTTCTCGCTGCTGATTCTGTTTACACCTCAGTTCTGGCGGAAATAGGCGGCCAAACACAGCATGCAACGTCGGCAATTCATCAGGGGGGTCGGGGCCGGCTCGCTCGCCCTCGGCGCGGCCGACGGGGGCCTGCGGGCGGCCCAGGCCCGGTCCGGGAACCGGTGGCGGATGGCGACGACCTGGCCCGATAACTTCCCGGGACTGGGGACCGGCGCCAACCAACTGGCGACCCTGATCGGCGCGATGAGCGGCGGGCGGGTTCAGGTCCAGGTCGATGGGGCTGGCGAGCTGGTCCCGGCCGCCGCGGGCAATACCGGGGTCAACATGGGCGGCTGGTTCAACGCCATCGTCCTGAACGCCTGCAAGGTGACCAATCAGGAGATGCCGGCCGAGTTCACGGCCCGCAATCCGGCTGCCCTGAACACCGTCGTTACCAAGCCCCAGGTCGAACTGCGGTGTTTTCCGGACGATGTGATCCACCCGCGACGCGCGCGTGCGGACGAGGTGGTCGCGGGGCTGGCGCAGCAGGACGCGTTCGCGGCCAAGGTCCACGCCTCCGATAAGAAGTGTCTAGTCCAGGCCAAGACGTGGAGTGATATCAGCGCGTTCGCCTACCTGCAAGCGCGCGATCAGGCATGACCGCGGGCCGGAGCACAGGCCCGACCGGGGATGATGCGCCCCGGCTGCTGCAAGCACCGCCGCTCGGACTCTATGTTCACCTGCCCTGGTGCCTGCGCAAGTGCCCCTACTGCGACTTCAACTCACACGCGGTGGATGCCGAGCCGCCCTTCGCCGACTATGTGGCGCGGCTGCTGGCCGATCTGGAGCAGGCAGTGCGCGACCGCGCGGCACGGCGCCCGTTGCTGAGCATCTTCATCGGCGGCGGCACCCCCAGTCTGTTTCCGGGAACCGCGATCCAGACCTTGCTGGACGGCGTACGTGAGTTGACAACCCTGACGACGGATTGCGAGATCACCCTGGAGGCCAATCCAGGTGCCGCGGATGCCGCACGCTTCGCCGCCTATCGGCGCGCCGGTGTCAACCGGCTCTCGATCGGAGTCCAGAGCCTGGATGACGCCATGCTGACCCGGCTCGGGCGCATCCATGATCCGGCCGCCGCGCGCGCGGCGGTCAGTGCGGCCCGTACCGCCGGTTTCGATCATCTGAATCTGGATCTGATGTTCGCGCTGCCGGATCAGACTCCGGCTGGCGCGCGGGCGGATGTGGATGCGGTGCTGGCGCTGGAACCGGAGCAGGTGTCCTATTACCAGCTCACGCTGGAACCTAACACCCCCATGCAGGCCGCGCCCCCGGTGCTTCCGGACGCGGATCTGGCCGCGGATCTGGCCGCCGCCGGGCGTGAACAGTTGCACGAGGCCGGGTATCGGCAATACGAGGTCTCGGCCCATGCCCGGCCGGGGCGGGCGTGTCGGCACAATCTGAACTATTGGCGTTTCGGCGACTATCTCGGGATCGGCGCTGGTGCCCACGGCAAGCTGACCGACGCCACCGCGGGCCGCATCTACCGCACCGCCAAGCGCCGCCACCCGCGGGCTTACCTTGCCGCCGCCGCGCACGACCTGATCAGCAGCAGGCGGCAACTGGGCAATGAGGATCGGATCAGCGAGTTCGCGCTCAATGCCTTTCGCCTGACCCAGGGGTTCGAGCGGGTCTTGTTCGAGTCCACCACCGGGCTGCCCTGGTCGCGGATCGCGGCGGTCGTGGCCGCCGCCGTCGCGGACGGACTCCTGCGGATGCACGGTGATCACCTGGAGCCGACCGCACTCGGCCGGGACTTCGGCGATGACCTGGTGTCACGCTTCCTGTAGGCGTCCAGCGCGATCGTCGGAGGTGGGGGCGGGTTTCAGCCCGCCCCTCGGCCTGCTGCGAGGGTGTGAGCGGAAGTGATGTGGTTTGTTTGGACCAGGCCTCTCGGTCGGATGGGCAGAGCGAGAGCGATGCCTATCCTCAAGCCTCGCGGTGGCCGGATGGGCATCGCTCTCGCTCTGCCCATCCGACGCGCGCTGTGAAACCCAAGTTGCAATTAGCGGCTAATGATGATATCGTGCCGCGTTTCCTAGAGTTTAAGTGAGCCCGCACTGGGCGCAAAAGGGCATCATGAAAGAAGGAATCCACCCAAAGTACGCCGACGTCAAGGTCGCTTGCAGTTGCGGCAACGAGTTCGCAACCCGCTCCACGCTGGGCAAAGACATGCATGTCGAAGTTTGTTCCGCCTGCCACCCGTTCTATACCGGCAAGCAGAAGATCGTCGATACCGCTGGTCGCGTCGACAAGTTCCGCCGCAAGTACGCACGCTGAATCCTCCCGCGGCGCGCGCTCCCGCGCGCCGCAGACAGTCACTGCGGAACAATTCAGGGGAGATGTTAGTCAACCTGGCATTTCCGCTTTTGCGTGTCTGCTCGATAACATCGCCTCGGGCGCCGATTTCGTTATCAAGAGCGACGGGCCTGCAGAGCCTCTCATGTGCCATCGCGCTTGGAGCTCTCCTTAGCCCCAGCCGATCGGTGGTGGCCCGTCGCTACAGCATGTGCTTGATCGCCTCTGCCTCGTCGGTCAGTTCCTTGAGCGTGATATTGATTTTCTCGCGACTGTAGGCGTCGATTTCCAGGCCTTCGATGAGTTTGAAGGATCCGCCCTGGCACTCGCAGGGTTGGCCGAACACGATCCCCGCCGGAATGCCGTAAGCGCCATGCGACGGAATGCCCATGGTGACCCAGCCATCGGCGCCGAGGACCCAATCGTGCACGTGGTCGATAGCGGCATTGGCCGCGGACGCCGCGGAGGACAGGCCCCGGGCTTCGATGATGGCGGCGCCGCGCTTGCCGACGGTCGGCAGGAAGACGTCGTTGTACCAGGCCTGATCGCCGATCAGATCCTTGACGCTCTCGCCGTTGGACGTGGTGAAGCGGTAGTCGGCAAACATCGTCGGTGAATGGTTGCCCCACACCACCAGTTGCTTCAGGGACGACACGTCACGGCCGATCTTGGCGGCAAGCTGCGACAGGGCGCGGTTGTGATCCAGGCGCAGCATGGCATGGTAGTTGTCGGGGTTGGTGCGACCGACTTTTTTGGCCGCTGAAGCGGCGATCAATGCATTGGTATTGCAGGGGTTGCCGACCACCAGCACCCGCACGTCCTCCTTGGCGTGTTCGGCAATCGCCTTACCCTGCACGGTGAAGATGGCGCCGTTGGCACTCAGCAGATCGGCGCGCTCCATGCCCTTGGTGCGCGGCCGTGCGCCCACCAGCAAGCAGACGTCGGCATCCTTGAAGGCCACATTGGGGTCATCGGTGGCCGTCATGCCGGCCAGCAGCGGGAAAGCGCAGTCGTCCAACTCCATCATCACGCCCTGCGCGGCCTGCTGCGCCTGCGGCAGGTCGAGCAACTGCAGGATGACCGGCTGGTCTTTGCCGAGCATTTCGCCGGAGGCGATGCGAAACAGCAGGCTATAAGCGATTTGGCCAGCGGCGCCGGAAACGGCAACGCGCATGGGGGCTTTGGACATAGGTCACTCCGGTGGTCAGTCGTGTCGTTGAGATTGTTCGATGAGGGTTGATCATTGCACCCGAAACGCTATTCACTTTATGAGTTCTGTTAATCCTGTCGATTGCCTTGACGCGTCGTCGCCGTCGCCGTTGAGCAAGCGCTCCAGTTCCGCAATGTCGGCCCCCCGCTCGGGGCGCTCGGTCACTGGATCGAGCGGCGGGTTGCGTTGCGCGGCGCGCGGCAGCACAATCAGCTCAATCGGCGTGGTTCCGGCCACGAACCGAAAGACCGGGTGGGCGCGGCGTTCGCCCCCACCGTAACGAAACAAATGTTCGTGCTGCTGCCAGGGAATGCGCTGCTCCATGAGTGCGAACACCAGGTCCTCCGAACAGTCCGCGTGCAGACAGAGTTGCACCCCCGCGTCCACCGGTCCGCACCCCCGCAGGACTGGACCGATGAGGCGCGGACTGAAGGAGCGGAAAGTACGCATCGCCTGGAGCGCGTCGGAGCGCAACCGCAGGACATCACGCGCATGAGCATCGCCCTGAAAAAGTCTGCGTTGGATCAGGAGCGCATCCGCAATCGCCTCCTTGGTCGGCCAACCGCGGCGATCAAGCACGCCGGTGCGTTCGGCGGCCTTGCGGCGCGCCCGATCGAAGTCCGCTTCCCCCTGTTCCACCATGATGCGGGCGGCCTCGTAGGCCATCCGCTCACGCGACGCTTGCGATCGGTCTCGTCCCGCCATCCGGCACCTCGACTGACTCAGACTGGGTTCACCGCGCCGCCATGCATCCGCCGGCGCCGGCCCACCGCGCCCGGTGCCGACAGCGGCGACACCGCGACGGCGCAGTTTGATATAGTTCGCGGGAAATCCCGTCATTCTGATGTAGGCTTTACGCGCGCACCGTCAGCTTAACAGAGAATCCTATGTTCGGTCTCCGACCTAAGAGCAAGGCCCTGCTGGGCATCGACATCAGCTCGACCGCGATCAAGCTGATCGAACTGTCGCACAGCGTCGGGTCGACCACGGCCCTGTATCGGGTCGAGACCTTCGCCATCGAGCCGCTGCCGAACAACGCGGTGGTGGAAAAAAAGATCGCCGATGCCGACGCGGTCGGCCAGTGCATCCAGCGGGCCGTGCTGCGCTCCGGCACCAAGACTAAGCGGGCCGCGGTCGCGGTCTCGGGCTCAGCCGTCATCACCAAGGTGATTTCGATGTCCGCCGCGCTGTCCGACGCGGAGATGGAAACACAAATCCAGTTGGAGGCGGATCAGTACATTCCCTATCCCCTGGAAGAGGTCAACATCGATTTCGACGTACTGGGACGTTCTCAGGCGAGTGCGGACATGGTCGACGTCCTGCTGGCCGCCTCCCGCCGGGAGAATGTGGACGACCGCGTAAACGCTTTGGAGACCGCGGGTCTGACTGCCGCCGTGGTCGATGTGGAGGCTTACGCCATCGAGAACGCCTGCGCCCTGATCATGGGTGAGCATGGCGACGAACGCGCGGAGCAGACGGTCGCCATCGCCGACGTGGGCGCCTCGACCACCACACTGCACGTGCTCCACGATGGGCAAGTCGTCTACACCCGCGAGCAGAACTTCGGTGGCCAACAGTTGACCGACGAGGTGCAGCGCCGCTACGGCTTGCCGCGCGATCAGGCCACGCAGAAGATACTCGACGGCGACGTCGCCGAGAATTACGACACGGAGGTCCTGGGACCGTTCAAAGAGGCGCTGGCGCAGCAGATCGGTCGGGCGCTCCAGTTCTTTTACTCCGGCACCACCTTCAGCCGGGTCGATCAGATCATCCTGGCCGGCGGGGCGGCAGGTATCCGCAAGATCGATGAACTGGTCGAGGAACGCCTGGGCCTCCCGACCATCGTGGCGAACCCTTTTACCCAAATGACGCTCTCGCCCCGGATCAAGGCCCAGGAACTCATGCGTGAGGCGCCCGGCATGATGGTTGCGGTCGGTTTGGCGTTGCGAGGATTCGACTGATGGCGCGCATCAATCTACTTCCCTGGCGCGAGGCCGAACGGCGGCGGCGCCGCCGCGACTTCGCCATCCTTGGCGGGGTGAGCCTGGGGCTGGCGCTGATCGTCGCCGCGGCGGTGCATTTTCAGGTTGAAGCGTTGATCAGCGCCCAACAAGCAAGAAATCAATTCCTCGACGAACAGATCAGCCTACTCAATCGCCAGATCAAAGAGATCCAGACCTTGGAAGAAACCAAGGCCAATCTCCTGGCGCGCATGAATATCATCCAGCAACTGCAACAGAGCCGCCCGGAGGTGGTCAGGCTGTTTGACGAACTGGTCAATGCGATGCCCGAAGGGGTCTTTCTGACCCGGATGGAACAGACCGGGCGCAGTGTCGTGCTCGAGGGCCGGGCGCAATCGAATGCGCGTGTCTCCGCCTTCATGCGCAGCGTCGAGGGGTCCGCCTGGATCGGTAACCCGCGTCTCTTGCTGATCGAGAACAAGGACAAGACCGGCACCGGCCTCAGTCATTTCCGCTTGTCGTTCGATCAGATACAACCGGGAGCCGCGGCCGGCGACGCGGCGAGCCCGACGTGACGTCCTGACTCCGCCAATCGCCAGTCAAGACGCAACCAGGCAAGACTCAACCGACTCACCAGAATCCCTAGAATCCTTACATGGACCTGCGCGCACTCAACGAACTCGATCTGAACAACATCGGCGAATGGCCGTCGGCGATCAAGGCGCTCGTGATCCTGATCGGCTGCATCGCCATCGGCGGGGCGGTTTACTATCTGGATACGCAGAACCAGATCCTGCGCCTGGACCAGGAGCGCGCCAAGGAACTGGAGCTGCGCCAAACCTTCGAGACCAAGCAACGCAAGGCCGCCAATCTCGATGCCTACCGGCAGCAGCTCGAAGAGATGAAAGAATCCTTCGGCGCGATGCTGCGCCAACTGCCGGACAAGACCGAGGTTGCCGCATTGCTGGTCGATGTCTCGCAGACCGGGCTGGCCGCGGGGCTGGAGTTCGAGCTGTTCCAACCCGAAGGGGAACAATCGAAGGACTTCTACGCGGAACTGCCGATCACCATCCGCGTCACCGGCCATTATCACGAGTTCGGCCGCTTCATCAGCGGTCTCGCCGCCCTGCCGCGCATCGTGACCATCCATGACGTGAAGATTTCCAATCCCGGGGGTGAGCGGGGGACGGCGGACGCCAAGCTGCTGCTGCAGGCCCAAGTCAAAACCTATCGGTATCTGGACGAGGCGGCGACCAAATGACAGCGCCTGTGCACTTTCCGCGGCGGGTTCTTGCGGTGCTCCCGACCGCGGGCGGTGCGCGGTCCCGGCGTGCCTGGCTTCTGCGGTTGCTCATTTCCGTGCTATTGTCGATGCTGTTCGCGGGCTGCGGCGGGGCGGACAAGAGCGATCTGGAGGACTATGTCCAGAAGGTCAAGGCGCGTGATCCGGGTCCGATCGAGCCGCTCCCGGACATCAAGCAGATCAACACTTTCGTCTATGAGCCCGGCGAGCGACGGGACCCCTTCGTGGTGGACGTGCGCGGCGGCGATCAGCCGGCCGCCGCGCCGGGCAACAGCCTCGCGCCGGACCCGCTACGACGCAAGGAGGAACTGGAGGGGTTCGCACTCGACGCCTTGCGGATGGTCGGCACCCTGGAGCAGAACCAGACCCGGTGGGCGCTGATCCGCGGTCCCAACGGCATTTTGCACCGCGTGCGCGTCGGCAACTACCTCGGGATGAACAATGGTCAGATTATCAACATCAGCGACGAAGCGATCCAATTGACCGAGATCGTGTCGGAAGGCCCCGGCGAATGGCGTGAGCGCCAAGCGACGGTCCAGCTCAGCCAGTAACCCGTGGAGGGCAAGCCGCGATGAACAGCCCAGGTCCCGTGAACGCGTGCCGACGGCCTCACCAAGGACGACCCGACCTGATCAGCCGGGTCGGATGGCCGACGTGGCTGCTGTTGGTCACGTTCGCCATGATCGTCGCGGCCCCGGCATGGGCGGTCGACCTACGCACCGTCGAATTTGCCGCACTCCCCGGCAACCGGGTCGAGATCCAACTGGACTTCTCCGGGCCGGTCAATGCGCCCCAGACCTTCGCGACCGAGAATCCAGCGCGCATTGCGCTGGATTTCGAAGGCGTCACCAGCAAACTCGACCGCAAGGCCATCCCGATCGGTGTCGGCGCAGTGCACAGCCTAGTGGCCGTCGAGGCCAGCAATCGCACCCGCGTCGTGGTCAATCTAAACGATTCGGTTCCCTACGAGGTCAGCGCCAACGGCAACAAGGTGACCCTGAAAATCAACACTCAGGGCGGTGACTTGGCGCCCCCCCCGCCGCCGGCCGCGGCGGTACCCGGGGTGCCGGACACGGCTCCGCCGCGACCGGCGGCCGGTTCGCGGCGCGCGGCGGCGGCCAGCCCGGTGCCGTCACCCGCGCGCTCCGCGGGGGGCGGCGGCGCGGTGCGTGACATCGATTTTCGGCGCGGTGACGGCGGCGAAGGGCGCGTGATCATCAAACTCCCCAGCGCGCAGACCCGGGTAGCCGTGCGCGAACAGGCCAAGCATGTCTTCGTCGATATCTATGACAGCACACTCCCGCAGCGTTTATTCCGGCGTCTGGATGTCACCGACTTTGCGACCCCGGTGATCGCGGTGGAGGCGAAACCGAACGGCCGCAACGTCCTGATCGATATTCAAACCGGCACCGATTACGACTATCTGGCCTATCAGACCGATGACCTCTTCACGCTGGAGTTTCGCTCCCTGACGCCGGCGGAAAAAGAACAGCTCGAGAAACAGAAAGTGGTCTACACCGGCGATCGGCTGTCGCTCAACTTCCAGGACATCGAGGTCCGCGCAGTTCTGCAACTGCTCGCCGACTTTACCGGCCTCAATCTGGTCGCGAGTGATACGGTGCGCGGCAATATCACGCTGCGGCTCAAGAACGTTCCCTGGGATCAGGCGCTGGACATCATCCTCAAGTCCAAGGGGCTAGCCATGCGGCAGACCGGCAACGTGATCATGGTCGCACCGAGCCAGGAGTTGGCGGCCCAGGAAAAGCTGGAACTGGAGTCGCAGAAGCAGATCGAGGAGCTCGCCCCACTGCGATCTGAATTCATCCAGGTCAACTACGCCAAGGCCGCGGAGCTTTCCGCCATGCTGAAGTCCGCGGACAGCAACATGCTCTCCGAGCGCGGGAAAGTATCGGTTGACGCCCGCACCAACACCCTCCTGGTTCAGGACACCACGGCCAAGCTGGAGGACATCCGCCGCATCGTGGGGCGCCTCGATGTCCCCGTCCGCCAGGTGATGATCGAGTCGCGCATCGTGATCGCCAACAATGACTTCTCGCGGGATCTGGGGGTGCGGTTCGGGGTCTCGGGGGCGACCGGCAGTCTGAGCAGCACGCAGATGATGACGACCGGCGCCCTGCCGGGAACGGTCACGGTGGCGAAGTACGATGCCGGTTCGTTCGGTCGGCTGATAAGGGAGAACGTGGACGACCCGATCAAGACCTTCAACCCCATCATCGAGAATCCGGCCGGTTCCGATACCCCCTCTCTGATGGTCAATCTGCCCGCCGTCGACCCGTCCGGTGCCATCAACCTACTGATTGGCAAAGTTGGATCTTACCTGCTTCAGTTGGAGCTCTCGGCCATGCAGCGCGAGGGTCGCGGCGAGATCATTTCCAGCCCCCGGGTCATCACCTCCGATGCCAAGCAGGCAACGATCAAGGTCGGTCAGGAGATTCCCTATCAGGAGAGCGCGGGCGGCGGCGGCGGTGCTACCACCACCGCGTTCAAGGAAGCCGTGCTGCAATTGGACGTCACGCCGCAGATTACCCCGGACGATCGCATTATCATGGATCTGAAAGTCAACAAGAATAACCCGGACTTTTCGCGCGAGGTGCTCGGTGTACCGCCAATCGATACCCGGTCGGTAGAGACGACGGTTCTGGTAGACAATGGCGAGACCGTGGTCTTGGGCGGGGTCTACGAACGGACTAAGACCTTCAACAAAGAGCAGGTGCCCTGGCTTGGTGACGTCCCGGTCCTCGGGCGGCTCTTCAAGCGAGAGGCGCGGCAGGACAACAACAACGAACTCCTGATCTTCGTGACCCCCAAGATCCTGAAGGGAGAGATGGTGCGCAATTGACGGTGACAATCGCTGTGGGGCGATCATCGCGGTCCAACGATAGACACTTTGGTGATCGTTGCCGCCATTGAGTCGCGGCACAGGATTTGGCGTGAATATTGCTTGTAAATTTGCTCACAACGCTCGCGTCAAAGCCCGAGACGGACGGCGGCAAAGCCAGCGGCCGCTGATGAGGCTTCCTGAATCGCCCGGCATTGCGCTTAAGCCTTGCCCATCGGGTCAAAATCTGGCATATGTGTAGAGATGATACGAGCGCAGAACATTTTCCTCGTGGGCCCCATGGGGGCCGGCAAAAGTACCGTTGGTCGACAACTCGCGGAATCCTTGTCTTACACCTTCAAGGACAGCGATCATGAGATTCAGCGGCGCACCGGCGTGGACATCTCGACCATCTTCGAATACGAGGGTGAGGAGGGGTTCCGTGCGCGAGAGCGCCAGGTAATCGAGGATCTGGTGGCGGAAGAGCGCATCGTGCTTGCCACCGGCGGTGGTGCCGTGCTCAACGCGGATACCCGGCAGATTTTGGCCGCGCGCGGCGTGGTGATCTATCTGCATTGCACCCCGGAGCAACAGCACAGCCGGACCTCCCGCGACCGCGGTCGACCGCTGCTGCAAACCGACGATCCACTGGAACGGCTGCGTGAGCTGATGGAAGAGCGCGACCCACTGTATCGGCAGGTCGCGGATTTGGTCGTCTCCACCGAAAAGCGCGGGACCGCCTCGGTCGTCAAAGAAATCCGCCGCCGACTCGAGTCGGAAGAGACCTAAACCGCGTCCAGTGCGACATGCGAAATTTTCATGGTGTGTTGAGTCTTGGCGGTTTCAACAACGTCTGTTGAGACGCGGTTTAGCCGATAAAGCGCATTGGGCCGCGCACAATCCGCGGTCTTGAGTTGGCAGCTACGACAAACGAACTACCATGACAACACTGACCGTCTCGCTCGGCGCACGCAGCTATCCCATTGATATCGGTGCCGGGCTGATCGCCGACCCCGACCGCTACCGCCCGCATCTCCCCGGTGGTCAGGTCATGGTCGTCACCAACGAGACAGTCGCCCCGCTTTATCTGGAGCCCGTACGCGCCGCCTTGACCGGGTTACGCGTCAGCACCCTGATCCTGCCCGATGGCGAGGTCTACAAGACGCAGGGCGAACTGAACCGCATCTATGACGCTTTGCTGGCCGAGCGCTTCAGCCGCGACTGTACCCTGATTGCCCTGGGCGGCGGCGTGATCGGTGACATGGCCGGCTTTGCCGCCGCCAGCTACCAGCGCGGGGTCGCCTTCATTCAGGTCCCAACCACCCTGCTCGCCCAGGTCGACTCCTCGGTCGGCGGCAAGACCGGCATCAATCACCCGCTAGGCAAGAATATGATCGGGGCCTTCCATCAGCCGCGGGCCGTCATCGCGGATACCGCCACGCTGAACACCTTGCCCGACCGCGAACTCTCGGCCGGCCTGGCAGAGGTGATCAAGTACGGCCTGATCCGCGACCCCGACTTCTTCGACTGGCTCGACACCCATCTCACGGCACTGCGCGACCGCGATCCGGACACCCTGGCAGAGGCAATTCGCCGCTCCTGCGAGAACAAGGCGCAGGTGGTGGCCGCGGATGAACTGGAATCCGGTGAGCGCGCGCTGCTGAATCTGGGCCATACCTTCGGACATGCCATCGAGACCGGCACCGGCTACGGTAACTGGCTCCACGGCGAGGCGGTCGGCGTCGGGATGTGCATGGCCGCAGATCTGTCCGCGCGCCTGGGCTGGCTGAGCGCCGCGGCGCTGCGACGCACGCGCGACCTGATCGGCCGCGCGGGGCTTCCCACCGTGCCGCCGTCCGACCTCCCGGCCGCGCGTTTCCTGGAACTGATGGCCGTGGATAAGAAGGTCCTCGACGGCCGGCTGCGTCTGGTGCTGCTGCGCGCGATCGGCGCCGCGATCGTCACCGATGCGTTCGATCCGGCCCTGTTGCGGGCAACCCTCGGTGCCGACGGGCCGGTCACCGATCCAGGCAAGCCGCGTTGAGCCGCGCCTATTCGGTCTCGGCCATCAACCCGGCCATCAACCCGGCCACCGGGCGATTTACGCGGCCATAGGTCCGCGCAGCGGACCCTACAGATCACGGATCGACCGCCAGCGGCTGATCCTGCGGTTGCCAATCGGGCACTACGCGCGCGAGCACCCGCAGACAGGGTTCGTCGTCGCGTGCGAACAGCGCCTCGCGCAGGTTCTCCAGTGCCGCCTGCAGCATCGCCGGGCTGGGATCGGCGTCCTGCCGGACGACATGGATGCGGGGATGCGGCGTGTCGGCAAAGCCCTCCGAGGCGTAGAACAACTCCTCGAATAATTTTTCCCCAGGGCGCAGGCCGATGTAGGTGATCGCAATATCGCGGCCTGGCTCGCGGCCCGACAGGCGGATCATCTGCTCGGCCAGATAGCGGATCTTCACCGGCTCACCCATGTCGAGCACGAAGATCTCCCCCCCGGCACCAATCACCGCCGCCTGCATGATCAACTGGCAGGCCTCCGGAATCGTCATAAAAAAGCGCTCGATCTCCGGGTGGGTCACCGTGACCGGTCCGCCCCGCTCGATCTGCTGCTGGAACCGCGGGACCACACTCCCCGCCGAGCCCAGCACATTGCCGAACCGCACGGTCATGAACCGGCAAGTGGAACGCTCATTTATGTCCCGGCAAATCAGCTCCGCAAACCGCTTGCAAGCCCCCATGACGTTGGACGGGTTCACCGCCTTGTCGGTCGAGATCAGCACGAAACGCTCGCACCCCCAGGTATCCGCCGCCGCCGCCATGATTTGCGTGCCGATGACATTGTTGTGCAGGGCCGCCTGGATCTGGTCCTCCAGCAAGGGCACATGCTTGTAGGCTGCCGCATGAAAGACGATGTCCGGGCGCGTTCGCTCGAACACCAACGCGACCGCGCCGGCGTTGGTCACGTTGACCAGGTACCGACTCAGCACCGGCGGATCGGGGCGGTCCAGCAAGTCCATCTCGATGCTGTAGAGGTTGTACTCGCTGTGATCGAGCAGGATCAGCCGCCGTGGATTGCAACGCTTGAGCTGTCGGCACAGCTCCGAGCCGATCGAGCCCCCGGCCCCGCTGACCAGCACGACCCGCCCCGTCAGCCCGGCGCGGATGCCGTCCCAATCCAAGATCACCGGGTTGCGCCCGAGCAGATCTTCGATCGAGACCGGCCGCAGATGGTTGACCGCCACCTGTCCGGCCATCAGTTCCCGGATCTGCGGCACGGTCCGGAATGGCCGCTCGGCCGCTTCACACAGATCGACCAGACGCCGCATTTCGCTCACGGACGCACTCGGCGTCGCCAGCAGGATCACGTCGATCCCGTAGAGTTCGGCCACCGCCGGAATCTCGTGCGTGGTCCCGCGAATCGGCACTCCATGCACCGCCCCACCCAGTCGACGCGGCTTGTCGTCCACGAAGGCCACCGGCACATAGCCGACGTTGCGGTCCCGCAACAGGTCCCGGACCAGCATCTCCCCGGCCCGCCCGGCGCCGACGATCAACACCCGCTTGCCGTCGTGGAAATCCAGCCGCCGATCCTTGAGCCAACGGTACAGCAGCCGCGGCCCCGCCAGCAGTAAAAACTGAAAGATCACGAACAGGACCGGCATCGACCGCGGGACATAGGCCATCCGGTTCAACACGAACAGCAGGAACAGCAGCAGCGTCGTCCCGACCAGCACGGCCATCGCGATACGCATCAGGTCGTGCATCGACGCGTAGCGCCACACCCCGCGGTACAGCCCAAAGGCCCAGTAGACGGGCACCAGCACCAGCACGACCAGCGGCAACATCCGCACCGCCTCGTCGATGAACTCCGGTGGTACCATGCTGAGATTGAAACGCAGCCAATAGGTCAATGCCCAGGCCGCGGGGATCATCAGCAGATCGTGCAAAAATACCAGCGCCCGCGAGCGCGAACGCTGGAACCAATACCGCATCAAGGCGCGACTCCCGCGCGTGTCGACATCCGGGGAAACGTTTGCCATTACAGGTAAGGGACCAGTTCAGCCGGCAGCGCGGGCGGACTCTTGAGCCCAGGCAACCTGGTATCAGTCAATCCGGGGGGCGGCGTGCCGTGATCGCGGCCATCCAGCAGCGCCGATAACCGCTCGGGCCGCACACACCACCGGGGCGCTTGGGGATTCGGGAGCCGATAATTGTAGCCGGTTTCTTCATCGTCGTTCTCCGTCAGGTTGCGCGGATCGATCGACGAACACCAAAGCGCGATCGACAACGGGCAGGTACCGGCATCCCATGACGCCAGCAGCCCGCGCCCGGGTTCGGCTACGACCAAGGTCGGTGACGGATATCGCCTAAGCAACAGGCCGGGTGGATGCCACGATCTCAGCCATGCTTTCGCCAAGACCCCGACGGGGCGCGAACCCTAATTCCCGGCAGATTGGATCGCCGTCATAGAGCGCCGACCCGATGAGTTTGTCGAGCACCTCGGAATCGAATACAAACCGGCGGCCGCGCATCCGCCCCAGGATATCCCCGCCCAGCGCGGCCACGCGCAGCAGGCCCGGTGGAAGTGTCCAGCCCGGTACCCGGCGCCCCAGCGACGCCAAAATGAACTCATAGACTTGCCGCGTGCTATACGGCGTCCCATCGGTGACCACATAGGTTTGGCCCCGTGCGCGGGGGTCGAGAGCGCAGCGCAGCGCCGCTTCTACGAGGTCGTCGCGATGGACCATGGACCGCGCATTCCCCAGGTCCGGCAGCGGCGGAAACCACCCGGCCCGCACGGCCCGAATGAGTAGCTCAAGATAGCCTTTGGGGTTCGGGCCATAGACCAGGGACGGACGCAAGACCACCTGGTGCGGCACCGCCCCGCTTGCCAGCACCGCGTCCTCGGCCGCGCGCTTCGAGCGTCCATAGGGGGACAGGGATGCTGGCTCGGAACCAGGGTTGCGGCCGTCGCCATCGCCGATGGCCTTGACGCTGCTGAAGTAAACAAACCCGCGCACCCCCTGAGCATGTGATGCCGCGAGCAGGTCCAGCGTGCTCTGGCAGTTTGCCAATCGATATTCTTCGTCGGCGCTGGGTCCTTGCGCCAATGCATGGGCCTTGCCTGCCAGGTGGAAAACGCAGTCCACACCCGCGAGCGTCTCCAGGGGCAAGGGTTCCCGGCCGAGATCTACCAGGACAGACGCATCCCAAGGCCCCGGCGCGGGTCGACGCATGATCGCGCGGACCTGCCAGCCGGCCGCCTTGAGACGTCGGCACAGACTTGGGCCGATAAACCCCGAGGCTCCGGTCACTAAGGCGATGTTTGTCAGAGAACCCCCCAGGTGCAACCACGTGGTCGACGATGCAATGATTCAGGCCGATTCCGACCGCTTTCTCACGCCGCCGAAAACCCACAGCCGCATACCGATGAAGTTGACGATCAGCGCCAGCACGGAGGCTACCGCCAGTGGTATCACGGGGTAGTCTCGCAGCATGGGCCACATCACAATCTGGCTTGCGAATAGGGCCAGATTCACCGCCGCACCACCAGTTTGCACAAGAAGATAGTGCGCCAACTCGGTCGCGGTCGTGGCCCGAGATCGTACCGCTGCCTTAGCGGTGAAGACAAAGGCCCGATTCAGCGCCCAGGTCGCCAACACCGCCCCAGCAAACGAAACGATGCGAGCGACATAAATATTGAGACCCAAGCCCTGCGCAAGCAGGGTCAATATCCCGGCATCGATCACAAAACCAGTCGTGCCGACAAGCGTGAAGCGTCCCAAGGCGTGAAACTCAGACGGTGTCAACATGACCTTGCACGGTATCCAAAGCGCCTGGATGCGCACCTGACTCGGCATCATACCCGACCGACTTCAACTGCAAGTAGACCAGTCGTTTCAGTTCCCGCCGACCTTGCGTCACGGTATTCAGGATAAGTCCGCTGGCAAGCGACAAGGCGGACAACACCATCAATCCAACGACCAGAAACGCGGTCGGAAAGCGCGGCACCAACCCGGTCTCCCAATAGGTTTGAAGCAGCGGGACGGCCAGCATGAGACCGATCGCCGCGAAAACGCCGGCGACCGTGGCGAAGAAGCCAAACGGACGCTCGGCCTTCAACAGACGCGCGATCGTAAGCAAAATTCGCGCACCGTCTGAAAAGGTATTCAGCTTACTCATGGAACCGGGCGGGCGCTCCTTGTAAGCGGTTTGTACCTCGGCCACCGGAAGATTCAGCTCAAGGGCGTGTACTGTCAGTTCGGTCTCGATCTCAAAGCCTTGTGCCAGCGCGGGGAAGCTCTTGACGAATCGCCGGCTGAAGACCCGGTAACCAGACAGCATGTCGTTGAAGCGATGCCCGAACATCGCGCCGACCAGTGACGTCAGCATCCAGTTGCCGAAGCGGTGTCCGGTACGATAGGCGTCCCCTGAGGTTGTCGCCCGCGCCGCGTTCACCATGTCCAGACGCTCCCGCAGCAAGCATTCGATCAGTCCAGGCGCGGCGCCGGCGTCATAGGTATCGTCGCCGTCGACCAAGACATAAACGTCGGCCTCGACGTCCGCAAACATGCGCCGGACGACGTTTCCTTTGCCTTGCAGCGGTTGCCGGCGAACAGTCGCGCCCGCTGACCGGGCCTTCGCCGCGCTGTCGTCGGTCGAGTTGTTATCGTAGACGTAAATCGTCGCCTGCGGCAGCACCGACTGAAAGTCCCGGACCACGGCCGCGATCGTGGTCGCCTCGTTGTAACAAGGAACCAGAACGGCGATCCGCATGTGAGCGTTTGCCATTGCGTTCGTCATTGCTTCAGATCTATCCGACAGACCGAGGTATTTCAGTATTGTATCTGCATAGGAACCAGGGTGTTGGTGATTCCGTCCAACCATCAACCTGCCGCGCTGCAACCCGCGGGCCGCGACGCATGCCGGAACACCGATCACGGTGCCGGCGGCAGCGCTGAAGATGGCTTGGCGAGTCGCCGCCGGTCCGGCCGTCGACCGCGCCCCCAGTCGACTGCCCGAGTGAGTCCATCAGCGGCGAGTGCTAAAGTGAAGCTCAAGGTCGATGCCAGCATGACCACGTAGAGCGGGAAAGTCACGGTGATATAGCGTTCGATATCAAAGGTGTGAGTCAGGGCTACGATCGGTGCGGTCGACAGCCAGAAACCGATGCTGACCAGCGCCGCCTGGGCCAGCGTCGTCAGCCGTCGGGGCATCGTCCGACGCCCGAACAAACAGAGCGTTGCCCCGATGAGCGCAAGTGCGATCAGGGGGATATGAGCAGTGGTCATCCGCTTGGCAAGATCGTTGCAAAGCGTGTCTAGTGGAAGCGGATGCGGAAGCGCGTGTCCCCGGATTGTGCTGCCCCGTTCTTCGACCAACCGCTGGACCAGCGGCAAGTCGGGCGCAAAGGTCCCCGGCAGCCACGTGTGCAGGTCGTGACGATAACAGTCGTCCGCCGACCGATTGAGCAGAAAGCGCTTGAACTGTCGTGCGACTCGATTCATGTACAGATCAGGCGCATCAGCGATACTTGCTGTCAACAACTGACGATAGGTGCGCACTACGTCGTCGCTGGTCGGGCCGAAGTAGCGACGCTCCAAAGCGCTGCGTCGCACCGCGAGTGTATACATGCACCGATCGCCGTTGAATCCCAGGAGCGGCCAGCTCTCATCCTCTTGTACATCCTTGAGAAACTGTGCCACATCGCGCGCCGCGGTGTCGCCCAGCAGTTGCCGGGCTCGGGAATGCGGAGTCTCCAGCGCCTGGCCGATGATATCCGCATTATTACAGAACACCGTCGTTGGTCCAAACAGACGCGCTGATGCGTCATGGTATTGTTGCGCCAGGTAGCGATCCCCGACAACGACGGCGGCTGGTAAGGCGATCATGGCCCCCCAGGTCGCGATCAACATGGCTTTTCGACACCGAGTCCGCTGTTGCCACAAGCCCCAGGAGGCCAAGAGCAATGTCAATCCGGCCAGCGCTAACAGCGCGGGCTTCATACCAACGATCGCCGCGGCACAGAGTCCGGCGCCAAGCGCGTAAGCCGCCAGGCGTCCGGGTTTCAGTCGACGGTCGAGCATGAGCTTGAGTGAGAGCCACAGGGCCGCGAGTGCCGCAATGGACGAGAAGATCTCCGGGGCGACATAGAAAACCGAGGCCAGGTAGAGGGCGGAAAGTGAAAAATAAAGGACAATGGCCGCGGCCGCAATCAGATGGCTCATCGAGCGATTGAATGCTGTCCGGGAGTGATCGAGTGAGCGGGCCGCGAGCTGTCCCGGCAGCACGACGATCGCATAAATCAGCGGAGCACCAAGCAGATAGGCGGCAATTTGCACTGCAATGAGGTGCTCGAGCGTGCCGCCTGACCAGACCGCAACAAAGGCCATCGCCGGGTAGACAAAAGGCCGCATGAGGTGACCCCATTCTCCTGCAAACAGCGCCGTCGCTGCCGGTGCGAGGTATACGGCACTGTCGGGCTGTAAGTCAACCAGCCGCCAGGCGCCCCAGAGCGAATGTGCGACAAGTGCAGCGACCAGTATGGCGGTACCTCGGCTGAGCAGGATCAAAAGGCGGCTAGATTGATTTGAGGTGAGGAGGTTGCGCAGTTGCCGCCGCTTGTGCAAAACGATCAGAAGCCCGCAGAGTAATGCGAGTTCCTGCAACCAGAGTGCGATATTCTGAGTGATACGATAGCGGTAAGTGTGGACTCCCGACGCGGGTGATAAGCCATCGGTCGAGGAGAACAGCAGGAGTCGTTTCCAATGAGAATACCGACCGCTTCCCAGGCTTCTGATCTCATCATGCTCGGCATGCGCTTTGGGCAGCGGATGCCCGTCTTCAAGGAGTTCCAGCACTGAGCCGTTCGGCGCATACAAATCATCGCCAAGCGTAGGAGAAAAAAGACTGAAACCCGCCTCCTGATGCAACCGGAAAATATAGGCGAAACCTTGATCATGGGTAATAGCATCAGGAGCGATGGTGGCAGTCTTCTCGGGCGCGGTGAGTTGCAACGCGATTGCCAAGAATACCATCAGTGCCGCTGGCCGGAAGAGTAGCCTTGCCGCTCTTCTCGTAATGAAAACAAGCGAGAAAAAGGTTTGGCGGGCTTGGGTCTTTTTATCGCGAGAAAACAAAGCGGTCAACGGTGTGTTGTTCATCCTGAGATCAATGGGATAGTAGGGCGGGATGTGATGCTGATGTGCGGCGAAGGTTTCTAAGATCTGCTATCAGAGTCTTGGCGCTGCCTGTCGTGACAGCGGTCGCGGTTAGCGGTGCAACAGCAGCACGACAAGTACGATCCTGCTGTAAAGCGAGGCCACCAGCGAAAATTGGATCAAGGGATGGCGGCGACCGCCGATTGTCCATAGATAGGGGGCGAGAATCGTCTCGGTGAAGTGATGACGTGCCGTCCTGACCAGCGACTTGACGGGCACATAGTTGACGCCGGTGCGGCTGTATTGAAGATTGGCATTGGCGACTTCGGCAGCAGTCATTCCGCGTTGGAATTGATTGCGGATACCAAGCATTGCCCACAGGCGGTACCAGGTCGGGCTCGTGATCGCGCCGCCGAGCGGAACGAACGTATGCGGTTCAATCAGGCTGTAACGTGGTGGGAACGTGTGAATCGCTATCCCGCCGGGTTTCAGCACCCGCGCGATTTCTTTTAGCGCGAGATCATGATTCTGTACATGCTCGAAGACGGAGTTCGAAAAAACGAAATCGAAGGTCTGGTCCTCGAAGTCCAGCCGGTAATCCGCTGAATCGACCTGGTAATCGGGTATGTGTGCTGGTCTACCGGTCAAGGAGAAGCGAAAAAAATCCGTATCGGTCGGGTTGCGTCGTTCAACGTAGTCAGCAATATCAAAGCCGTAAGCATCGAACCCGCAATCGCGGTAATCGTAGACGGCGCGCCCGCTGCCGCAGCCGAAATCCAGGACGCATGCGCCGGGGCGCAGGTAGATTCCCGCCGCCGCCAGCATCAGTCGATGGAAATACACCAGGTTGCATCCAACCAGGTGGTCCGGCAGTCGTTCAATCGCCGCTCGCTGAGCACTCAATATTGCGTACTCGATGTTGCGCACTCAAGAAAAATCAACGTGTATCAGTTGTATCCCCGGCCCGCGCGTTCGGGTCGCTGGTCGTGGTGTTGCGCGCATTCGCCAGGTCTGCGCGGCCGTGCACCTGTTGGGGCTCGGAAAGAAGCTAACGCGCATAGCATATCATGATCTCAACCCGGAACTGCTGTCGGCGCTGATGTTACGCCCATGTCGACATCGAGTCCTTGGAACGAGGGCGATCTCGGTAGTACGAGCGCCAACGTGCGTCTGTTAACCGGGGCCAGGCGGATGATCTTGTGGTGCAACGACTTAAGCTCCGAGTTCTGATGTCGACTGCGCGGCGCAACGGTGAGGCGCGTGCGGGCATAGGACAATCAGTGTCTCCTATGATAGCCTGACACTCGGCGGTCAGCGGCTTCGACATCGCACTGGAAATCACGTTCGATGATGCTGTCGGCGGACGTTCGGTCCTCTGTGCTGCATCTGTGGCTTGCTCTCTTTTCTTGTCCAACGCCATCGCCAACAGCGGTTTCAAAGACGGAGATGATCCTGGCAGCGCAATCATTGAGTGTTCGAGCGTCTTCTTGCCAAGCCCGCAATGAAGGGCTGGTCGATCCGCGCGTCGCCGCTGCCCTCGCTTGGTGCGCGGCGCATGGCGAAGGCGACCTGACGCTGGCGATCCCCTTTACTTTGTCGACCGCGCAATTGCAAGCCCTCTTGGCGGAATCCGGCGTTCTCAGCGTTCTCTCGATGCCCCCGGTCGACTCCGGTCTGTCGGCGGAGCGTGTCGGCGCGTTCTTGCCCGCGGAGTTTTCGTGGTGTCTGCCGCCGCGGTTGGCGCGGCGAATCGTCTATATCGGCGGTCGTGACAGCATCACGGCGCGGATGATCCGCACCGCGTTGCGTGGCGGCGTCAGGAGCATGGTGTTCTGGGATCTCGACCGCTGGAGTTCCCGGTCGCTCCTGTTCATGGCGATGTACAAGGTTCTCAGCAAACTCTGGTCGTTGGGCTTGATTGTGCTGTCCCGGGTGGGCGCGGTCATGCCGGGCCGAACGGCCTTGCTGGAAGAGATTGCCCGTTATCGGTTGACGCGGTTGTTGGACTCAACGCATCACTTACTGCCGGCCCCGGATGCGCCCGTCCCCGGCCGTATCGTCATGGCGTGCCCGACGTTGGTCGCGGGCGGTGCCGAGCGCCAGATTGTGAATACCGTTCTCGGCTTGTGCCGCGGCGGAGCTGCGGACGTGACCGTGCTCGTCTCCCACCTGTTTTCTCCGCCTGGGAATGATTTCTTTTTCGAGCAACTTGTCACCGCCGGGGCGGACGTCCAGGAAGTGCAGGGGCCAATGAGTAATCTGGACGCCTGGGATCGCCACGAGTCCCAGCCGGTCACGCGTTTGACGCAACAACTTAGGCCCCTGCTGCGCAAATTTCCGCCCGAGATCGCACAAGAGGTTGCGAACCTCTACATCACGTTCCGTGAATTGCGTCCAGCCGTTGTTCACGCCTGGCTGGACCATAGTTGTGTGTGTGCGGGTCTGGCGGCACTCATGGCCGGGGTGCCGCGGGTGCTGCTGTCTGGTCGCAATGTCAGTCCGGTGCATTTTCCGTACATCCTGCAGCCATTCATGCGGCCCGCGTACCGGGCCATGGCAACCCGCCCGGAAACGGTCTATGTCAACAACAGTCATGGCGGGGCCGCGGACTACGGGGCCTGGCTTGGGCTTGAGGATTCCCGCTTCCGGATCATCTACAACGGGCTGGACAGCGATGGCGTGACCCGTCCCACGACCGATCGGATTGCCGAGTTCAGGCAGCGCTACGGGATCCCCGAGCAGGCCAGGCTGGTGGGCGGGATGTTCCGCCTTTCGGCAGAGAAGCGCCCCGCACTTTGGGTCGACACCCTGATCCGTCTGACCTCCGAGCGCGACGACATTCGCGGGCTCTTGTTCGGGGCCGGTCCCTTGCAGTCCGACCTGGAGGAGAAGCTTGCCCAGGCCGGCCTTGCGGACCGCGTGCGCCTGGTCCCGCCGACCAAAGACAGCATCCTGGCATTGTCCGCGTTCGACGTGCTGTTGCTGGCGTCCCGCTGGGAAGGAACGCCCAATGTCGTCATCGAGGCGCAGGCGGTCGGCACACCCGCGGTGGTGTGCGGCGGCGGCGGCGCCCGGGAGGCCCTGCTGCATGGTGTCACCGGTCTGTTCGTCGAGCAGCCGAACACGGCCGCGCTCGCCGCCGCGCTGCGGTCGCTGTTGGACGACCCGGGCTTGCGGCGGCGGTTCGGCAGCGCCGGTCCCGCGTTCGTGGCGGAGCGTTTCGGCCTGGAGCGGATGGTCTCGGCGACCCTGGAGACCTATGGGTTTGCACGGTGATCCGCGACTGCCTGATACAGCGGCACCGAAATCCCGTTACCATGCGCGCTTGCCGGAAGTCGCCTCACCCGCGGCGACTCGGCGCGCAAGACAACACGTGGAGATGCGGTGACGGCATGTGCGGCATAGCAGGCATTTTGACCAAGTCCGAGGGCTTCGATACCGATGCGTTGCGTCGCATCGTGACCGATGTGCGCGATTCCATGGTGCATCGGGGGCCGGATGCCGCCGGGGTCTGGGTCGACCCTGACGGCGGTTGCGCCTTGGCTCATCGGCGGCTATCCATCATCGACCTCTCCGACGAGGGGCGTCAGCCGATGGGCAACGCGGACGGATCGGTGCAGGTCACCTTCAACGGTGAGATCTACAATTACGAGGGGTTGCGTGACGCGCTGATCGCCCAAGGTCACTACTTTCACTCGCATACCGATACCGAGGTCATTCCGCACCTGTTTGAGACCTTCGACCCCGGCCGGGTAACGCAGTTTGACGGCATGTTTGCTTTCGGTGTCTGGCACCGCGCGAGCCGCCGTCTGCTGTTGGCCCGTGACCCCTTCGGTAAGAAGCCCCTGTATTATGCCCAGGGCCCGGGCTGGTTCGCCTTCGCCTCGGAGTTGCAGGCGCTCACCCGGATGCCTGGGTTCGACGCCACCATCGATCAGGACGCGCTGGCCTATTACCTGTTGCTCCAGTACATCCCCGCACCCTTCAGCATCTACCGCTCGGTGCGTAAGCTCCTGCCTGGTTCCACCCTGGTGGTGGATACCGACGGGGGAACCATCCGGGCGCGGGAGCCGCAACGCTACTTCAGTTTCACCCCCACCGAACCGCGGGGTGCGGGCGGTCCGTCCTATGCCGAGCACGCGGAAGAGCTGCGCTTGCGGGTCCGGGAGGCGGTGCGCAAGCGGCTGATGAGCGACGTGCCGCTGGGCGCATTCCTCTCCGGCGGCGTTGATTCGGCACTGGTGGCCGCGATGGTCACCCAAGAACTGGGTCGGCCCTTGAGTACCTTCTCCATCGGTTTCGGGGGGACCACGGAGACCGAGCACCTGTATGCCAGGGAAGTGGCGCAGCACCTCGGGACCGATCACCACGAGGAGATCCTGAGCCCGGATGCGCTGCAGCTCGTTCACGAGATCGCCGACCGGCTGGATGAACCTAATGGGGATTCCTCCTGTCTGCCGACCTACCTGCTGTCGCGCTTTACCCGCGGACAGGTCACCGTGGCCCTCTCCGGAGACGGCGGCGACGAACTGTTCGGCGGCTACGGACGCTATCGCGACACCCTGATGGAGCAGGGCAGCCGTGTTCAGCGGCTGCTGCGTGCGGTGCGCATCCGGCGCGGCGCCACCCCGGCGGACGGCTACCTGTCCCCACGCTGGCTGATCTTTCAGCCCGAGCAGGTCGGCGCACTCACCGGCGGGCTGCCCACCGCCGTCGCGCACTCCCTGGCGGACTGGCGGGTGCTGCTCAATGACCCCGGCCAGCCGCTGATGCATCGGATGCGCACCCTGGATGCGGAGACCTATTTGCCGGGGGCGGTCCTTCCCAAGGTCGACCGCATGAGCATGCAGGTCTCACTGGAAGTCCGCTGCCCATTGCTTGATCGCGACGTGGCCGCGCTGGCGCAGGGGATGCCGCTGTCCGCCTGCTGGCGGCCGCCGACCGAAACCAAGCGTATCCTCAAGGAGTTGGCGATCCGCTATCTGCCGGCGGAATGGATGCATCGGCGCAAGATGGGGTTTGGACTGCCGTCCAGTGCCTGGTCCAAGGAGGCGACGCTGGACCTGGCCCGCGACCTGCTGCTGGCGCCCTCCAGTCGACTCGGCGGCCTGCTCGATGCCCCGGCGCTCAAGGGGTTGGTGGACCATCAGGCGCGACCCGGCTGCTTCTCGGTTTATCAGGTGTGGCCGCTGCTGATTCTGGAACTCTGGCTGCGCCGGGCGATGAGCGGTTAGGTGATTTCAAGTCAGTCGCTCGAATGAAAAGGGTACAGCGTGCGGCGTTTGCGGACCCCAAGGCACCTGCCCAGGCGGGCGTCGCTGCTGGGCATCAGAATCCCGATGGGTGTTGATAAGCTTTGCCGACAATTTTCGACGCGATGCGAAGATTCAGGCGTTTAAGGTTGAACTCCTCGTTTGGTTTGGTCGGTGGCACGTCTTGATGCTGCCGTCAATTGCGCGTGCAAACTTGTGACCAAAGCGCTCAGTGGAGGATTGCTGGTATAGTCAACGATGAGATTGTTGAATTCACCCGGATCCGCATCCAGATCGTAAAGTTCGGTGTTGGCATCCGAGGTTGGCGCGCCATCAGCCCACTTGGTGTAGCGGTAACGATCGGTACGGATACTTTTGCCTAAGATGTTTTTGCCGGTGGGGCTTTTTTTGTAGGCTCTGCAGACCGTGTAAGCAGGGTTGATCATACCTGCCGCGGGATTGGCCTGGTACTGAGCGAAGCTAGCTCCTTGAACTCCGATGGGCGCGGGCAGGCCAGCGAGTTCCGCAAGAGTGGGATAAAGTCCGACGAGTTCCACTGGGTGAGGGCAAATTTGCTCTTTGACGCTCCCTGGAGATGCGATGATCAAAGGCACCTGTGTGGATTCAGAGAAGAGGGTGGCCTTATGGAATAAACCGCCATGTTCACCAAGGTGGAAGCCATTATCTCCGATGAAGACGACGATGGTATTTTCCCAGAGGTTAAGAGCGGTCAGTTGCTGTAAAACCAACCCGAGCGCGTTATCCATGCTTGAGACACTTGCGTTGTAAGCTGCAATCCCTTGGCGGGCTTGGTCCGGAGACATCTTGAAGAAATCGTTGAGATACTCGCTGTCAGTACCATTCACGCCGGTGCTTATTCCATAAGCAGGGATATCGTCCCGATCGTCGAAAGGTTCTTGTCTCAGGCCAACCCGGTCGATTGGCAGCTGGATGCCGCCGTATTCATTATTAGTGTACCAATCGAAATAGGGGCGAGGGGTGACCCAAGGCAGGTGGGGCGAGTGAAACCCCAAGGCAATAAAGAAGGGCTCGGTACTGTGTGTAGCCAGAAGATTGGCGACATAATGCGCACTCCGCCAATCTTTTGTATCTTTATCTTTTGTGCTTGTCGCTCTCCATGATGCTCCCGCGGCAACAGCTCCTGTTCCATCTGCTTTCATGGAGGAATATTGTGGAATCGGGGCGGGGTTGAGCACGGGAGGAGCTGCGATGTCAACATGGCCGGCAACAGGCACTTCCAAATCCCAGTGATACTCACCTGTAAAGTTGAATTTTGCAGCTTCGTGAGCGATTTTTCCTACTCTTGCGGTGAAGTAGCCATGGTTGTCGAAATATTGTTGAAGTGTGACGATGTTTCCCAAGGGATTTCCGGCGGGACTCGTCCTAAGCGCTTGCTGATTACTGTAAACCCCAGTTGTTTCGGGATACAGCCCGCTTAGGAACGATGCTCGGCTGGGATTGCAAGCCGTATACTGCACATGAGCGTTCTTGAAGAGGACGCCCATTTTAGCCAATTGATCGATGTTGGGAGTGCCGCCAAGTCCCCCGTTGCCTGCATTGGCCCCTTGAATCTCAGCGTTACCATAACTTCCGATATTGATATTTAAATCGTCGGCGACAATGAGGAGGATATTTTTTCTGGCTGGTACTTCGTCAGCACACACCGAGAGTGGAAGGATAATCGATATGATACCGAAGGCAATGGTTGTCAGTATGGTTTTCATTTGCTTGCTGTTGAATAGGAGCCGTTCAGGCGCCCGCTGTTTGTAAAGAGAGGCGTTTCCGCTGATGCGTTTCGGACTGAAGTCGATTCGGACCGTACTCGTGCTCATCTTTAAAGACCCTTGTGCGACTGTAATATTAAGAGTAATACGGCTTGAACGTCAGTACACCAATGCAATTTTTAGGGAATCGGAAAAGAACGAAAAAAACATGCAAAAAAAGTAACTTAGTATAATAGCGTTTCATAAAACATCCTGTTGGAGTACTTAACAGCAACACCTGACTGCCCTCAGGGGAGGGCAGTCATCGCACACAGTGAAGGACGGATCGGAATATGTCAATCAAAACGAGACACCCGGGTACGGATTTTAAGCTTGCTCCGAAGACTCCTGGGGTTGTTCGTTGGCCGCCGCGGTGGCGGCCGGCGGGTTGATCCAGACCGCGTCAGGGGGTTGCTGCGGGGTTGGGCAGCGGCCCTTGAAGCGGTTCGGGTTGGCGTCGAAAGCGACCGCCAAGGTGCGCGCGCGAGTATCCAGGATCGCCGCGACCTGTCCGCTATCACGGCCGCGGCGTAGAAGGATCTGCCTCAGGTGTTTTCAGGCTTGGTACCGACGAGGCTCCAACTGTAACCATGCCGATGATGGGCGATGTCGACGAACCGGGCATCGGCCATGAGGGCGTGGGCTTCTGCGCGGGTGTGATACTTGGCATAGGCCGGGTTGAGCTGATCGAAGATGGTCCGCCGGGGATCGCATGGATCAGGTGCGTCGCGTCACTTTTCCCGCGTCGCCCCAGAGTTCGATCACCGCCCCCTGCATGGCTCCGAACAGACGTCCGCAATAGGCGACCGAGGTCAGCAGCACCGCGACCCCCGGGGTCAACCCAATCAGTGCCAGGGTACCGACCCCTGCCACCTCGCCAAGGGTAACGCCGAGGAGCGACACTGGCACCGCCATCCCCAGCAGCGACGCCGACAGCGCGAAGGTGACCGGCGCCCAGTCGACTCTGATCCCGGAGCCGATGGCGAAGACGAATACCGAGGCGCAGACCAGCCCCAGGGTCACCAGCGAATACAGGGTGGGCAGCGCCAGGCGCGGCCAGATCGGACGCAAGGCGCTCAGGAGGTCCCGCACTTGGCGCCGCGGTGACTCATGGGCCATGACGGCCGCCCCCAGAACCAGCGCGGCCAGGGCGATCACCAGGACCCAGGTCAGGTCGATTCCAGTCCAGACCGAAGCCGGTAACACCACGCCGGCCAGCCCGGCCAGGGCGATCAGGGCGGCCAACAGGCCCAGGACGCGGTCCATCAGCAACGCGATAACGACCTGTTTGACCGAGGCCGCCGCGTCGATGCGGCGGATGGCGATGAACCGTGTGATCTCATACCCGACGGACATGGGCACAAAAAAGAAATAGAAGAGTGAGCGCAGATGGACAATCAAGGCTTGGCGCGCGGTGATGGTGATCCCGAACGCCGCCAGGGTGCCCTGCAAACGCAAGGCCGCCGCGTAGAGCGCGAGCTGGTATAGCGTGACGGTCAGGGCCACGACCGAAAAGGAAGGCCGCTGCGTCGGCAGGCCTTCGCCAACCCACACCAGCAACAGTGCGAGCCCGATCACGACCAAGGCCATCTTGAGTAGAACGAACCCGCGGGCGAGGGGTTGGCCCTGGGAAGCCAAGGCGGCGTCCGCACCCCCGGCGGCCTTGGTGTCGAGCGGATCGACCGTCGGCAGCGCCGCTGGGCGTGGCTCCTGGCGCCTCGTCACTCCGATCCTGCTCGAACCAGGATCTGGCGCAACAGATCAGCGAGCAGGCCCAAGGCAAACACCACGATAGACATGAGTAAGCCACCTACACCAAGGAAATAGGGGGCATTCAGTCCGGTAATCGCGGCAGCCAAGAACCCGCTGATCGCCAGCGCGACGGTGATCAGGGTCAGGAGCAGGAACAGCTTGAGAGGGTTGTAGTAGATGATTGCCTGGACGATGTATTGCAGCGTGCGTAGCGAATCTTTGAACAGTCTGATCTTGGTCGTTCCGACGCGCTCGTGATAATGGATCGGCAGATAGGCGACGAAGCGGCCGGTCAGCATGTAGGCCAGGGTCAGTGAGGTGGTGAAGCTGAAGGTGTTGCAGAGATGCGGAAGATAGCCGGTGATGGTCCGACGGCTGAAAACCCGCAAGCCGGAGTTGGCGTCCGGGATGCTGCGCCCGGCGCTGAACTCGACCAGAAACTTGAGAACCTTACGCAGGGGGCCCTTAAACGCGTTCCCTGCATAGTGGTGGCCGGTGCGTGCCCCCACTACCATGTCGAAGCCTTTATGGAATTCGGCCAAGAGGTCAGGAATGGACTCTGCCGGGTAGGTCAGGTCCGCGTCAATGATGACGATGGTATCGTGCCGGGCCGCCAGGATCCCGGTTTTCAACGCTTGGCCGTAGCCGACATTGTGCGGGTGGCGGACGACAGTGGCACCCGCCTGTGCCGCCAGCAGGCCGGTCGCGTCGTTGGAGCCGTCGTCCACGACCAGGATTTCAGCCGCGGCCGTGGGGCTGTTGGCGAGGGTGCGGCGCAGTGCCTCAATGGTTCCGGCGATGCCGTCGGCTTCATTCAGGGCAGGGATTATGATGCTAATCATGGTTTAAGGATCAGACCTTACGAATCACACAAATCATGGATTGACCGAAGAAGCGGCGGCTGGCCCGATCGACGACTCCGGCAATTGGAACCACGAAGCGGTCGAAGAACAGGATCTGTTGGTTGATCGCCCCGGAGTTGAGGCTTGTATGGCGCAGGGCCTTGTTCAGCCACCAGCCGATGCCGCCGATGGCATTGAAATACTCTGCCTTGACAACGATGCCGCCCGCCCCATTGATGCGTGGGACGTCGCGTAACGTGTAGCGACGGACGTGCCCGGCCATCTGGTCCAGGTCGGAATAGAGCGACTGGAACGCCGGAACTAAAATGAGCAGGCGACCGCCGGGGACCAGCACCGAGAGCAGGTTCTGCACGGCCGCCGCGTCCTGCTCGATGTGTTCCAGAACGTTGATACACAGTACCGTATCGATCTCCCTTGGCGCGAGCAGAGCGGTGAGACCGGGATCGGTGATGTCGGCCTGAAGATAGGTATCGGCCGGGTTGTGCGCCCGCGCCTGGTTGACCGAGTCCGGGTCTATATCCAGACCGATATAGTCGATCGTCGGAGGCAGTAGCCGACGATACCCGCCATGCCCAAGGCCGACCTCGAGCAAGCGTTGACCATAGTCGGGGACAAAGCTCGATAAGACCCAACGCCCGTAGTTGTCGGCAGTCTCGATTGCGGAGGAATAGGTCTGCGCACCGGTCTTCAGTGTTGATTCAGCCATAATGACAAACAGATCAGTCCAAAGAGTTTAAGTCCGTGGTCACGCCGAGCGGCGACATGCTCGCGCCACAGGGTGTCGATCGCCGCTGGGCGAATCCACTCGTGCAGCTTGGGTGACACCAGCGCGTCCTGGGCGAAGGCGCGCAGCGGGCCGCTGAACCACTGTGAGACCGGGGCATTGAACCCCTGTTTGCGGCCGTCGAGCACCCAGTTCGGCAGGCGCCCGCGCAGGCTCTCCCGCAACAGGTACTTTTTGCGCAGCCCCTTGAGCTTCCAGTCGGCGGGCAGGGCCGCCGCGAACTCGACTAGACGGTGATCGAGCAGCGGCGCGCGGGCTTCCAATGAGTGCGCCATGGTCGAACGATCGACCTTGACCAGGATATCGTCGGCCAGCCAGGTTTTGACGTCGACATAGCCCGCCTGATCAATGTAGTGGCAGCCCTGGACCGCTGCGAAGTGTCGCGCGAACTCAGGAAAGGGGTCGGCTTCATCGGTGGTGATCGCCTCGCGCCACCAGGGCTGCATCAAATCGCGTTGCCCCTCGGAAGAAACGATATTGCGCCACGAGGCATGGGCACGCGGGAAGTCCAGATGGAGTTCCGCGAGGAAATGACGGACCTTGTAGTCCAGGCTGACCTTGGAAAAGCGCACCGGCAGCACGGCATCCGCCGCGCGGAAGCTCGCCCGCGCCAGCCCCCGCGGCAGCCACGACAGCGCCCGATGGAGACGGTCGGCGGTGTAGGTCTCGTACCCGGCGAAGCACTCGTCGGCGCCATCCCCGGACAGGCTGACGGTCACGTATTCACGGGCGAAGGCCGCCAGCAGATAGGTCGGCACGGCCGAGGTGTCAGCCAGCGGCTCGTCGGCGGCCCAGACTATGGCCTGGACCGTGCGTTCAGGGTCCGGCGTGGCCACCCGATCCTTGTGATCCAAACCGAGCAGGTTCGCCACCGCGCGCGCGGTATCGACCTCGTCGAAGCTGGGGATGCCAAAACCCATGCTGAAGGTGTGCACCTGGGAGGCGGGCAGGGCCTGCGCCATCGCGGCGGCCACGGCGGAGGAATCGACCCCGCCGCTGAGGAAGGCGCCCAGTGGGACATCACTGACCAGCCGCAGGCGCACCGCGTCATCGATCAGCGCCAACAACTCCTCCGCGGCCTCGCCCTGGGAGCCGAAGCGGCGCTTGTTGCGGTACACCGCCGCCAGATCCCAGTAGGACCGCGGGGTCAGGGGCCGGCCCTCCTCGCAGATCAGAAAGTGTCCGGGCGGCAGTCGTTTGAGCCCCTGTCGCAGGCTATGGTCCCCCAGCGTGTAATTGAGCGTCAAGTAGTGGGCCAGACCGACTGGATCAACCGCGCCGAGCGCGGTGGGATGCGACCGCAAGGCGCGCGGTTCGGAGGCGAAGACCAGGCCCCCGGCGGGCAATTCGCAGTAAAAGAGCGGCTTCTCGCCGACCCGATCGCGGGCCAGAAAGAGTCGGCGGCGCGGAGCGTCCCACAGCGCAAAGGCGAACATGCCGTTGAAGCGCTCCAGGCAGCGCTCGCCCCAAGCTTTGTACGCTTCGAGGATGACCTCCGTGTCGCCCTGCGTCTGGAAGGCGGCGCCGGCCTGTTCCAATTCCCGGCGAATCTCCCGGAAGTTATAGATCTCGCCGTTGTAGGCGATGACCAGCGACCCGGAGCGATCGTAGAGCGGCTGATTGTTGGCTTGGGACACGTCGATGACCGACAGCCGCCGATGGCCCAGCGCCAGCGGACCCAAGGCCGCCACGCCGGCCGCGTCCGGCCCCCGATGCGCCAGGCGGTCGGTCATGGCCCGCACGATCTGCGTATCCGCCGCGCTATCCCAAGTGAGCAGTCCGGCAATGCCGCACATCGTTGGTCAGTCCTCGCGCACGCGGCGCGGCAAGGCCCCAGGTCGACGGCGGCGCGCGGCCTGGTCGATCAGAGCGGTGATCGCAATGGCGTTGCTCAGCCACAGCAAGAGGTCCAACGGCGCCAGGTAGCGCGGCAGCACGATGGTCACAAAGGTGAGTGCCAGGGCGTAGGCGGCGAACCCAACCCAAAGGCTGAGCAGCAAGGCGGTGAAGTCCGAGCGTCGACAGGTCCACAGCGCGGTGAGCGCGAGCAGCCAGGTGGCGAGCAGCAAGGGTGCGCGGATTCCTTGCGCCAGCGGGAGCAACAGATCAAGCAGTCGGGTGGCCGACCGGCGCGCCAGATTGAGGTACAGGGTCGCGGACTCCGGGTGCTCCGCACCGGTGCCTTGCAGTGCCCGCAGGTAATCCCTCTCCGGAGGGAAGACGACCCTGATGCTGTCCGCCGACGCGTGCAGCAAGGACTCGAATTGTCCGTTTCCAAAGCCGACGCCCGCGACGGGTCCGAACACCGCCTTGTTCAGTTCCTGGCCCCATTGCCGGAGGGCATCACCATCGAGCGACCGCACGAAGACCCGGAAACCCGTATTCATCAGCGCGTCCGGGTCATTGGGCCACAGGTCCGGCTCCGCAGCGATTGCCTCGCGCGTGCCCAGCCAGGGGTCGGGCGTCTGCGCCATGATGATGAGTGCCTGGGCGGTAGGCGCGTCCGGGGCGGCCCCCGCCAACCGCTCGAGCCAGACCGCGCGCTCCCCCTGAGGTACCAACTGAAAGGTAGCGACAATGCGATAGACTCCGGCCCTACCGATAATCGAGGTGCAGGAGTTCTCGAGCAGGTGGCAGGCCGAGCCGGTCAGCCCCTTGGCGGTCACCAGGGCGAGGAGCATCACCGCGATCACCCCGCCCACGGGACGCCAGGCAGCGAGCGACCAGCGCCGATCCGACAAGAGTGCGGCGATCAGGACGTAGGCGAGTGGGATCGCGGCGAACACGATGGACGCATGGCGGGTCAACATGCCCCCCAGAAACCCGACGAAGAGCGCGGTACCGACCGCCGTGCTCAGCCCATCGCGCCGCAGTCGCAGCACGGCGCCCAGCAGGATGCATAGGAACGATAGATCGAGCGCCTCGGTCATCAGCCCCTGAGCGTACAGTTGGAGTGCGACGCCAAGACACGCGAGCACGGAGACGATGACGATCTGCCACCGCGCGCACCAGGCGGATGCCAGATAGATGAGCGCACCGATCGCCGCCAGGTGCTGGAGGGCAGTCGCGAATGAAAGCGCCGCCCCTGACTCCGCGAACCAAGTGGTTGCGACGGCCATGAAGGCTGGGAAAAGGATTGGATGGTGCGGGAATAGATTCCAGGGCCAAAGCAGCCAGATCACGCTGTCGGAGCCGTTCCAGATCGGCGGCAGGGCGAGCCACGCAAAGACTCCCACGGCCGCGGGAAAGGCGCCCGCGGCAGCATAGTCCCAGCGGCGCCGCCATAGGTGCGCGGCGCGGCGCCGTCCGGCGGCGAGCCAGCGCGCCCGCTGTTGCCAGCCGAGCAGACCCAAGCCGAGCAACAGGCCGCCGCCGCCGATGGTCAGGGTCCAAGTGATGATCGCGGGGGCGAGTCGGGCCGTGGCGGATACCGAGTAGACCCGCCCGTTGGTGCGCGGGTCCGAGCGATCGGGTGTGCTGAACAGCAGATAGCGCTGCCAGTGCGAGAAGCCGCCTCCGCCTTCGCGAATGCCCGCGTGTTGCGCATGCGGTGGACCCAACGGCCGACCATCCTCGTACAGGCGCAGGTCGGAGCGTTCGAGCCGGTCGACTTGATCACCGGGCAGAATCCAAAGCCATCCCGGCCGGCCCTTGAGGCGTAGAACAAAAGACTGACCAACTGCCTGTTCCATTTCGCCTGGAGCAACATCAAAGCGGACCGTTCGACCGAGCATAGACAGTCCGTACGCAAGCAGCAGCACGACGATCCCGAGCCCGAGTGCTAACCGAGCCCAGTGCCGAACCTGATAGCGCGGGGGATCCCAATTTTTCAATTCAACCATCAAGGAGTCCTGATTGAGGAAACGCCATCTTTAAGACTACTTCCTTAACAACACTCGGCGCGTTCGAAATGTTCGGTTCAGCCAGCACAGCACCGGCAGCATCCGGAGCGTTTTCGCAATCACACGCGCGGCCGGACGATCAATGGTGTCAAAAAACTCTACGTCAATCCATTGATGTTGATAGCCGAGCGTCTGCCAGACCACCTGATAGCACGAATTCGAGACATAGTTGAGTCCTTCAACGAAATAAAACGCATTGCGATCTGCCGTCTCATCCGCGGAGAGCCCGGCCTGATACTGATTGCGTATTCCCAGCAGCGCCCAAAACTTGTACCACCAGCGGTGCCCGAACACACCGCCAAGCGGAACATGGATGTGCTTTTCGATCAGGCAATACCGACTCGGAAAGATGTGTAAAGCAACTCCACCGGGGCGCATAATCCGGTACAGTTCTCGAAGTACGCCGACTTGATCTTTTACGTGCTCAAAAACCTGATCGCTGATGATGAGATCAATGCTGTTATCTTCAAACGGAAGTCGACTGGACTCCGAAATAAAGAAGCGCGCACGGTCACTCGGGTTGCGCAATTCAAGGTAGTCCGTCACATCAAATCCGAATGTGTTGGCAAAGCCTTGGTCAACCAGCGCATAAACGGATCGACCCGCTCCACAGCCAAAGTCCAGAATGTGCGCGTCTCGCGAAAGAGAATAGCCAAGTTTCTCCAGGATTGCAATTCTGTGCGCGACATTCATTGTGACAGACCCATTCGCTGCTGTGATCCCAGTGTTGCATAGCGCGTCGACATTTCGCTGAGCCTTATTGTTTAACGTCGACCCGCGCCAGGAAGGCGACGAGTGCGACACCGTTCGACACCCAGACCAGCGTGTCGATGGGTGAGAGATAGCGTGGCAGGACCACCGTGATGAATGTATGGGCCAGGGCATAGCCCAGAGCGCCCAGCCAGAGGGCCGCGACCAGGGCACTGATCCGCGCATCGCGGGTCAGCACGGCGGCGGCCAGGGCCAGCGCCAGCGAAGCGGCCAGGAACAAGAGCCGGTGCAGCGGGATCAGCGGCAGCAGGGTGTCCAGCACCCGGGTCAGCGGGCTGGTGGCCAGCGTGCGATACCGGACGGCCGTCTCCACGTGCTCGGCCCCGGTCCCGGCCGTAGCGCTGAGGTAGCGTGCATCGGCCGGAAAGACCGACTCGATCGACACGGCTGAGCCTCCCAGCAGACAGCTCACCTGCCCAGGGCAATAGGTGGATGAACCGATTCCGACGATGGCGCGTGTCAGTTCCTGGCCCATCTGACGCCAGGCATAGGGATCGAACGCGTAGGCAAAGGCCCGGTAGCCGGCATTCATGATGGCATCCGGGTGGTGCCCATAGAGCGCGGGCGTCGCGGCGATCGCGTCCCGTGGTCCGGTCCAGGGGTTCGGCGTCCGCGCCAGCAGCGGCAGCGCCTCCTGCACCGCCGGGTCCGCGGCGCGCGCGCCGATGGCCGCAAGCCAGGCCGGCCGGTCCGCGAGCGGCACCAGTTCATACGCGGCCTGGATGCGATAGACACCGACCCGGCCAATGATGGACGTCTCCTGGGCGTCGAGCAGCAGGGAAATGTAGCGGTTGACGGCACTGTTGGTGACGCCGACCGCGACCACCAGGGCGACCGCCTGGGCGATGACCACCAGGCCGGCCGCCTTACCGCGCGAGAGGATCGCCAGGATGAGCAGATAAGCGACCGGGAGTACACCCAGAATGAGCAGCGCGTGACGGCTGAGACTCGCCGCTAAAAGCGCGAGACCCAGTGCTGCCGCCACACCCGCGGTCAGGCCGTCCCGGTTCAGCCGCAGCAGGGCGCCGAGAAACAGTAGCGTGAGCGGCGTTGCCAACCCTTCGGTGAAAAATCCATGGGCGAACAGGTTCAGCCCGCCGCCGACACAGGCCAGGGCCGACACCAGCAGGATCTGCCAGCCGACCCGGTAGGCGGAGGCCAGATAGGCGATTGCCAGGACATAGGCCAGGTGCTGAACCCATTGGGTGACGCGCAGGATCTGCGGCGCGCCCTCGAACAGCGTATTGACGGCCGCCATGAACAGCGGATACGCCGGCGGATGATGCGGGATCCAGTTCAACTGCCAGAGCAGCCAGATGGTGCTGTCCGAGCCATTCCAGAGGGGCGGAATCAGCAACAGGGCCGCCAGCGATACGCCGGTCGGGATCAGTCCGGCCAGCAGGTAGTCCGGGTAGCGGCGGCGCAGGTGCCGGGCGCCCGCGCCGATCAACCGAGCGGCGGCCCGGCGCTGTTTCCAGAGCAGGGTGCCGAGCGCGGCCAGGATCAGCAGCCCGCCGATGTCCACCAGTTGGCGCAGGATGCGCTGGGAGACGCCGGCCTTGAACCGAATCTCGTAGCCGCGGCCATTGGTGCGCGGGTCCGTGTGATCGGGCGTACTGAAAATCAACAGCCTGGCCCAGTGCAGATAGCCGCCCCCGCCCTCCTGATGGACCTGATCATAGGGCGCGTGCGGAGGTCCGAGAGGGCGCCCATCCTCGAACAACAGCAATTCGGAGCGATAGAGATTGAACGGGTTGTCGCTGCGCGCCTGCCAGGGCCAGAGAAGGCGGTGTTTGAGGTCGACCTGGAAGGCCTGTCCTTCGAGCGGCAGAATCTGCTCGGCAGCGAGCGTCAACTGGATCGGACGTTCGATCGATCGCAGGGCAAAGGCCAACACCATCAGCAGCAATCCGGCGCTACCAAGGGCAATGATCCAGCCCCAGCGCGATGCGCGGGTCGGGTCCTGACGGGTCGGCAGCGGCGGCGGGCTGGGCATGGCGTGAATCGCTGAGCTGGGCTGAGAGGCGTTGGACAAGAGGCCGCGGCACGCGGCGCGAACCAACCCGTAAGTGTACAGGCAGTTGCCGCAGCGGGCCACCAAGGTCGACTTGAGCCATCTTACCGCCGGCCCCGCGGCCCCGCAGTGCGCTGTCGTCTTCGGCCCTCCGTGTGCAGTCGAATACCTTGAGGTGGACGAACCGCCCTAACGCGCCACCGGAACGCGTGCTCTCAGGGTGTTGGCGATCGCCTTTGTGCGCAACCCTTGGGACCTGCGGGTCAGCTCCTTTCACCACATCCGGCGGGAACGCGACCTTCGACGCCTTCCTGGGCCTTGATCGTCGTTACGGCCCGCCGCGGACGGTCCGCACAGCGGACCCTACGGTAACACCGTGACCTGTAGGGTCCGCTGTGCGGACCGACGACCGTGCCGATCGCATGGTAGCCGGGTTTATGACCAAGGCCCGAGAAGGCCGTGATCTTCGTGAAGCTCCACATCGAGATCCAGGGCGGCCACGACAGCGCCTTCCCCAAGCGCATGTTTACCTACAACTGCCGACTCTTCGAGCGCTATGACCGCCCCGTCGCCAGCCTCGCCGTGCTCGCCGACGACAGTGCCGCCTGGCGTCCGAGCGCCTTTGGCTGGGAGCTGTTCGGCTGCCGGCACGTCCTGGAATACCCGCTGGTCAAGCTCCTTGATTATGCCGACCGCCTGGAAGATCTGTCGGCAGACCCCAACCCGTTTGCGCTGGTCACCGCCGCGCATCTGCTCACCCGCCAGACCCAAGGCGACACCGAGCGCAGATATGCGGCAAAATGGCGCCTCGCCCGGCTACTCTATGAACGGGATTGGGATCGTCAGCGGATCATCGATCTGTTCGCCGTCATCGACTGGATGATGCGGCTGCCTCCCGAGCTGGAAACCAAGCTCTGGCAAGAACTCACCACCTTGGAGTGCAACAAGCGTATACCTTACGTCACCTCTGTCGAACGGATCGGGTACCAACCCAACGGGGTCACCTGGACGGCCGCGAGGCAGAAGCCGCGGCCTTAGTGCGAAAACTGCTGCGGAGACGCTTCGGCTCACTGTCGGCAGAGCGCGAGGAGTGCATCGCCGCGTTGCCGCTGGAGCGAAGCGAGGCCCTGATCGAGGCGCAACTGGACTTTAGCGGGGTCGCCGACCTCGACGCCTGGCTGCGTCGGCACTGAGTCGGTTTTCCGCCAGGTCTCGCGACTGGGTCAGCAGGTCCGAATTTGGGTGGCCGTCGGCGGCGGTGAGGCCGATGGTGGATGTGCTACGCTGATCTACGAAACCGGCTCCGCTGTCGATTTGACCCAGACTCCTGCATGAAGCTGCCAAACGCCGACACTGCGATGGTCGAAAGAAAGAAGGTCGTCGACTATCTCCTGGCCCTCGACCATTCTTCCGGCCGGAGCAAGGCCATGATCGAAGAACTTTCTGATGTCGTTCTCACGACTGACGTCGACGCCCAGGGTCTGCGAGTTGGAGACATCGGAACCGTCGTGTTGGTCCATGCCAACGGTGCTGCCTTCGAGGTCGAGTTCATCACCCTCGGTGGCGACACCCTGGCCGTACTCACCCTAAGCGCGGACCAAGTGCGAGCGGTCGATGCGCGCGAGATCGCCCATGTTCGCAAAGTCGCATGATAGCGCAACAACTGCTGCGGAGACGCTTCGGCTCACTCTCGGCAGAGCGCGAGGAGTGCATCGCCGCGTTGCCGCTGGAGCGAAGTGAGGCTCTGATCGAGGCGCAATTGGACTTTGCCGGGGTCGCCGACCTCGACGCCTGGCTGCGTCGGCACTGAGTCGACGATCGGGCCTTGGTCGTAAATCCGGCCATCGCGGGATCTGCACGGTCGTCGGTCCGCACAGCGGACCCTTGTATGCTCTGTTCCCAGGGATTGACAAGGAGGGTTGAGACACGGATGTTGCGTAGAGTGCACGGGAAGCCGTCGGACCCTACAGTTCACGCTGTTACCGTAGGGTCCGCTGTGCGGACCGTCCGCGGCCGGCTGGAACGATGATCAAGGCCGACGATCACACCCCCTGGTTGCCCTGAAGGACGACCCACATCCTTGGGCGGAGTGACGATCAAGGCCCCCGAACCCGAGATTCAACCATGCCCGAGAGCGCCGAGCAGCCGACCCCCGCGACCGACAACGACACCCCCTGGAAAAACGCCCTGGAGCACCACTTCCCGGAATTTCTCGCCTTTTACTTCCCGGACGCCTACGTCGAAATCGACTGGCGCCGTGGATATCAGTTCCTGGACAAGGAACTGGCCCAAGTGGTCCAGGACGCCGAGTTGGGCAAGCGCTTCGTCGACAAACTGGTCTGCGTCCACCGCCAGGATGGTGCCGAGGACTGGGTCTACATCCACATCGAGATCCAGGGCGGCCACGACAGCGCCTTCCCCAAGCGCGTGTTCACCTACAACTGCCGACTCTTCGAGCGCTATGACCGCCCCGTCGCCAGCCTCGCCGTGCTCGCCGACGACAGTGCCGCCTGGCGTCCGAGCGCCTTTGGCTGGGAGCTGTTCGGCTGCCGGCACGTCCTGGAGTACCCGCTGGTCAAGCTCCTTGATTATGCCGACCGCTTGGACGACCTGCTGACAGACCCCAACCCGTTTGCGCTGGTCACCGCCGCGCATCTGCTCACCCGCCAGACCCAAGGCGACACCGAGCGCAGATATGCGGCAAAATGGCGACTGGCGCGGCTACTGTACGAGCGGGACTGGGACCGCCAACGGATCATTGATCTCTTCGCCGTCATCGACTGGATGATGCGGCTGCCCGCCGAGCTGGAGAACCGGCTCTGGCAGGAACTCATCACCTTGGAGTCAAATAAGACCATGCCTTACGTCACCTCTGTCGAACGTATTGGGTATCAGCGGGGCCACCTTGATGGCCACGAAGAAGGCCGTCATGCGGAAGCCTCGGCCCTGGTGCAAAAACAGCTGCGGCGCCGCTTTGGATCATTGACTCCGGCGATCGAGGAGCGCATTGCCGCCTTACCGCTGGAGCGAACCGAAGCCCTTGGCGAGGCGCTACTGGATTTTACCGCGGCCGCCGACCTGGAAGCCTGGTTCCACCAACACTGAGCCGCCGCCGGGCAGCAGCCGGACGCATCGCCGACGCACTGCCCCAGCACGCCCGGACACCCAGTGCCCAACCTCACCGACCTCCCGCTGCAACTCACCTACCGCACCGGTCGCGACGACCTGGTGCGCGGCTTCTTTGTTCCCTGCCTCGAAACCGCCGTGCTCTACCGCCGGGCCGCCGGGTACTTCACCAGTGCCGGGCTGGCGCTGGCCGCCCGCGGCGTCGCCAGTCTGGCGCTGCGCCGCGGACACATGCGCCTGGTCGTCTCCCCGCATCTGGAGCCCGACGACTGCGCTGCCCTGGAGCGTGCCCGCGACACCCCGGCCGCGGTGCTGCGCAGCATTGCCGCCCGCAGTCTGGCCGAGATCGAAGACGCACTGCTCAAGGACCGGCTCAACGCCCTGGCCTGGCTCGCCGCCGCTGGTCTGCTGGAGATCAAGCTCGCGCTGCGCGTCACCGCCCAGGGCGGCTACGCGCGCGGCCTGTTTCATGCCAAGACCGGCGTCTTCTCCGACGACACCGGCCACCACGTCAGCTTCTCGGGCTCCGCCAACGAGACCGCCGGCGGTCTGGTCGAAAACTTCGAGCACCTGGACGTGTTCCGCTCCTGGCAGGACCCGGAAGGCCGGGTCCAGGCCGCCATCGACGACTTCGAGTCCCTGTGGGCCGGCCAGGTCCCCGGTCTGCAAGTCATCGACTTCAGCCAGGCCAGCCGCGCGCTGCTGGAGCGCTACCGCAACCCAGACCAACCCCCGCCCGGCATCGACCCCAATCAAGTCCGCGAACCCGGCCCCGGCGCCACCTTGGCCCCGCCCGTCGGACTGGATCTGCGCCCCTACCAGAAGGACGCCATCCGCGCCTGGAGCAAGGCCGGCGGGCGTGGCGTCTTCGCCATGGCGACCGGTTCCGGCAAGACCATCACCGCATTGGTCCTTGCGAGCAAGGTTGCCGAACGCAACCACCCACTGGTGCTGCTCATCGTCTGCCCCTTCATCAACCTGTGTCGGCAGTGGATTCGGGAGATCGCCGCGTTCGGCGTCGTCGCCATCCCCTGCTTCGAGGGCCGCCACCGCTGGCAGGCGCAACTGGAAGAGGCCTACCAACGCCTCACCGCCGGGCTCGATCAGGTTCAGGCCATCGTTACCACTAATGCGACCTTCCAAAGCGAAGCCTTTCAGGCACGCTTGCGCCCGCGGGTAATGGCCGGCAACGTCCATCACCTCTTGATCGCCGATGAGGTCCACAACCTGGGTGCCGAGAACGCCCGTAACGCACTCCCGGACGGCATCACCCTACGCCTGGGGCTTTCCGCCACCCCGGAGCGCCATTTCGACCCAGCCGGGACGGCCGCGGTACTGGACTACTTCGGCCCCATCGTGTACCAATACACCCTATCGCAGGCCATCGCCGACGGGCGTCTCTGCCGCTATCGCTACCACCCGATCCTGGTAGACCTGACCGACGCGGAGGCCGACGAATATCTGGAGATTACCACCCGTCTCGCCCGGTTCTATCACGGCGACTCGGGCAACGAGGAACTGAATCAGGCGGCACTGCACCTGCTTATGCGCCGCGCGCGCCTGATCGGGGCCGCTGCGAACAAGCTCAAGGCCCTGGACCAGGTTATCGCGGGGCTGCCGGAGCCACCGAGCAAGGCGATCTTCTACTGCGGAGACGGACGCACCGCGGATGTCATTAGCCAAGACGAGATCAAGCAGATCAAGGCCGTCGCCAAGCTCTTGGGCGAGACCCACGGACTGCGGGCGCAACTTTTCCTTTCGGAAGAGACCACAAGACCGGCAAAACATCGTGCGCGACCAATATCACAAGTGCTTCCGCTGATAACGCAATCTCCTTGATTTAATGGCGAATGCCGGCCTGTCTACCGCGCTTTTTATTGAGTGATATGAAATATCAAACCCTTATCAATGATCTGCGGAGTGAGCTAGTCGAGTTAGCTATGAACGTTGAAACGTCGTCAGCAATGGGCTTGTACGACATTCATCGCCTATGTGAGAACGTGGTGCTTGGCTTATTCCGGGAAATTTTCAATCTACCGAATCTTCGCAATCTTAATGCTGCCGATAAGAAAAATTATCCGGCCGTTGATTTGGCCGACGATTCAAGAAGAATCGCCATCCAGGTTACCGCAACGCCTACTCTCGAGAAAATACGCGACACACTATCGAGTTTTCTAAGACATGGCCTTGACTCCAAATACGACAAATTGATCATATACGTGATTACAAGGAAGCAGCGCTCATACTCGGACGCCAGTATCACCTCTATAACTGCTGATCGTATCGACTTTAAGCCTGATCGAGATGTCTTAGACTTCACCGATCTGGCGACAAGGGCCGTCGATTTATCGCCGCCGAAGGTTCAAGCGATTCTTGATCTCTTGCGGACCTACAAGCGTGGTGCTGCGACTGGTATGTCTACAGCGGACTTTGATCCGCTCGCGATATACGAGAATGTGACTCTGAACCTTATTGAAATTTTCTTTCCGCCCAATCTCTACATTGGAGATCTGCTGCCCGATCAAATATCATCGGAAGGACGTTATAGGCGCGGTCCTGACCGGGCGATAATACGGGATCGCCTTAAGAATAGCGGATTATGGGCGCCAACGGATTTTACTGTGAATGCCGGGCGAATCATTACCTTTCATGCTTTGGATTGCTCCGACGGCCCGTTCTCATCAATAGTTGATCAAGGAACAGTTACGCCTATTAGCCCGGATGAGTTCTCCAATATCGACGGAGACCATGAGCGCATCTTAAAGTCGCTGTTGCGTCATTGCCTGCAGGTCAAACTTTACAGAGAGCGGGTTCAATGGAAACATGACGATTATTTGTTTATTTTCTTGCCTAGGGACGACGCAGATTTGATTCGCGAAGAAAGCTGGGAGGGAGAGCGGCAGTCATCGCGCCGGGTGTTTGAGCGGAAGTTGAGCAAGAACGACAAAAATAAGACATTTATTTGCAAGCACTTTGCTTTCGGCGTTGACTTCGTGCGATCGGACGACAAATGGTTTGCAGCTTTTACTCCGGATTGGTTTTTCAGTTATGGTGATGACTACCGACGATCCTTATACGCTGACCAGAATCTCAGTTGGCTGAAGCGCCGGGAAAACAATCGCGCAGTTGCAAATCACTTCCGGTTCATAGCCTATTGGCTTCAAAGCCTCGACGTCGCCGATCTTTTCTCGCCGACACTGCGTTCCCCCCAGCTTTCCTTCGGCAGTTTAGTTCGACTCGCGCAAAGTCCCTATTTGAATGACGAAGAATGGCTGCCTACACGAGACAGCAGCCACGGTGAAGGCTGCCTCTTTGACAAAGACCGCATATTTGATACGTTATGAAGCTTGAGCACATTCCTGAGCCTAGACTGCGTTTCGCCACCGGCGAACATATTTGTCCACGACATGGCATTGCTAATTTTGGAGTGTTCGACAAGATACAAGCTGTTCGGCGAACAGATCTTATGGTCGGAGCGGTGGGGTCAACGGAGTGTTTGGAAGCTTTGGAAAACTGGCTTGAGCGTTGTGGAAAAGTGATAGAGGCATCGCCGACCAATCGTCAAGTGAATCTTTTTACAGCGTTTTGCGGATTCAACAAAGAGTCTGGGTTTGGGGCAGGATTTGTTTTTGGGGCGGACCTAAGTCGAACGATTAGAAGATCAGACATCGATAATGCTTTGGCAATTACAAGCTGGAAGGATAGAGTTACAGCGGTTATTGATCTTTACTATGAAAATGTAAAGTTTCTTGCGCAGAATCGCCAAGTAGATGTCGTGGTGTGCGTGATCCCGGATAGGCTGCATAAGAGAATCGCTATTGAGGAATCAGTTCAGACAGACGAAACCATAGAGCCTGCTGCGGAAGTTTCCGGAGAAATGAACTTTCGTCGTGCGTTGAAAGCCAGAGCTATGCATCTGGGTAAACCATTGCAGCTTATGCGAGCTGTTTCGCTATCGAGTAACACGCGCGGCCAACAGGATAATGCAACCAAGGCATGGAATTTCTGCACAGCTCTTTACTACAAGGGAGGACCAACGGTTCCCTGGAAACTGCCTCGGGACGACTCGTTACCTTCCTCCTGTGCAGTTGGTATTGCCTTTTACCGGAATCGCGACTATAGCAGTCTTAATACAAGTCTAGCGCAAATATTTGATGAGCTTGGCAATGGGCTTATCTTGCGAGGCACGCCAGTCAATGTAGGCAAGAACGATTGGGAGCCTCGTCTATCATCCCAGCAGGCTTACGATCTGCTACACGCTGCCCTTAGCGAGTATCGCATTGCACTTCGCAATTACCCTGCGCGGGTCGTCGTGCATAAATCATCCAATTTCACTCCGCAAGAGGTCGATGGCTTCTTTCAGGTAGCAAATGCATTACACATTGATTCAATGAACTTTGTTACGGTGCTTGACTCAAGACTACGCCTATTCCGAGACGGTGAGTACCCACCCTATCGCGGGACAATGGTGTCTTTCGATAAGAATCGGCATCTTCTTTATACTAAAGGATCGGTCTGGTTTTACAAGACTTATCCTGGAATGTATATCCCCCAGCCCTTAGAGCTACGAATCGTTAGGTCCGAGGAATCGGCAAGATTTCTAGCGCGCGAAATTCTTGGTCTCACGAAAATAAACTGGAATAATACCCAGTTCGATGGAAAATATCCCGTGACGCTAGGCTGTGCACGCAAGGTCGGTGAGATCATGAAATACCTTCCGGACAGCGAGCGCCCACAGATTCGCTTTGGCTATTACATGTAATTAATGTTGATCTCCTGAGATAGCGGCATTTCAAGCGACTGTGCGTTTCGATGATGTGTATGCATATCGCTTTATTCTAGGGTTTCTTCTGCTCGGAACCAAGCCATCTCATACCAACGAACACGCTATTCCGGTGCCAAGCTAACCGCGTGGGGTCTGGCGTTAGACCTTCAGCGCTTGGTAGGCATAGACTTCTCCCGTCGTGCTGCATCAAACTCCGGCCAATCGGCGACTCTTCCTCAAACTTTCCCTCCGCAACCCGCACCAAGTAGGCGCCGTCCTGATAGTCCACCGTCCACAAACCCCGATCAAACATCCAATGGGCATCGCGCGTCAGTGCGAGCCCATTTCGTGGGTCGTTGTCTCCACTCTTGGAATGCTGGTGAATATGTGCCGCTTCGACCAAGTGCTCGCGATCAGTGTTCATCCGGTAGCCGGTGAGGGCACAGGTGAAACGGTAGCCAATGAGAACGTCGCTGCGGAACTTGGCGCTCCGGCCTTTCGCGAGGCTCTTCTTGTAGTCAGCGGCGTTGTGCTTTATGGCCGCCACGGCCTCGGTGGTCGGCTCCTGGATTTTGAGTCTGGCACAGAGCGCGATTTGTTCGGCCGCGTCGAAGTAGGTGGCAACCAGTTGGATGCGGGCAGCACGACGGAACGCGGAGTCTTGGAGTAAGTTCCAGAGGGACTCGTCCATGTGGCACAGTCTGGTGGTTTCTCTGGAGCGGGACGGTTCCCGATCGTCCGTGAATCTCGCCCAAATGAGGTCGCGGTATCCTCCGAGGGCGTGGAACGGAAGGCGCATTTCCGGGCGGTTGAGTTGCCGGTCGTAGACGATATCCCAGTAGCAACTGAACCGAAAGAACAACTCTGGTGAGTAGCTGATCCAGGGGTCGGTGAGCTTGCACTCTTCGATCATGTCGATGATCGCGAGTAGCAGCAGCGGCTTATGCGGAGCGAGGCCGCGCCGCTCCGTCCGGGCCACGTTGAGGTTGGCAAGGCGGTTGAGCCAGATTTCGGCGCCTTTCATTCGTTCAGTTCCTTACTCTGACCCCACTCGCAACTGGTCTTGTACGCGTCTTCCCAACCCAGGGCAATGCCGTAGGCTGTCATGGCGTCGCGTTGCCAGGGTCAGTCTCGCCCAGGCCGCAGGCATCGAGCAGCACTCGGAGGGCTGCTTGTACCACTTCATCCCCTTTCTGCTTTCTGCCATCCGTAATGATTGTTCCATGCCAAAGGGGGTTGTCTTGCCGCCAGTCAACGTCCGCGAGGGCGGCAGTCTGGGCCGGCCAGTCGTCGGGTCGCTCTGCAAGTAGACGGGCGCCAAGCAGGCCAAACGCGGTCAGAATGCGATGGGTCCCGAGTACGCTGGTCTCGCGCAACTCTGATGCGGCGGCAGCCTTGGCAGCGAAGCGGCGCCAGGGGGTGAGTATGTCTCCGAGGTGTTGCCAGTATGCGGCCAAGCGCTCCGGCGCGCTTGGCTTTGACTCGGCAAGCGGCCCTGCGAGCATGGGGCGGCAGGCGCGGGCGTAGCCCGTGAAGGTGAAGAGCCGACCGGAGCGGCGTGACAGTGTGTTGGTGTTAAGGTCGATGGCGCGGCTGAGAAATGGGGAGAGGTCGATGCTGTCCTTGGCGATCTCGCGATAGATGGTGTTGTTGAGCCGAAGCTGGGGGTGAGCTTGCTTGGGCGCGGGGACCGGGCTGGTGATCGCTTCGCGCCGCTTGCCGAACTCGGCAGCAGTTGCGATCGGACTGATAATGACCGGAACGGTCAGGCCAGCGATCCTTGCCGCCGGAAGTGCGGCGTGATGCAAGGCGGCGAGTCGGTGCAGACCGTCCAGGATCTCGATCCGGTTGGTCGGGTCCATGCGAATGGCGCCGAGGATAGGTTCCGACGGGCTGGGGAGAAACTCGATAGGACCGAAAATGCCAAGCAGGATCGGTTGATCAAATACAAGGTCATCATCATCGGCGGCGAAGCGCGCGGCAAGGTCGATTACAAACCGGCTGTCGCTAGGCTCTTCGCCGAACGCAAGCCCGCGGGTCAGAGATTCCTCGACCATGCGCAGGAGCAGCCCGAGGGACCAGACGGTCGCGTATTGGGGGCGGCCCGCCTGAATGCCGCGGATTCCTTGGAACTCGATGAAGGTGGTCAGGGGCGTGGCGCTTGCGCAATCGGACGAGACAGGGGATTCATTCATCGCAGGGGTGGCTCTGTATGGCATCGCTTACGTTGGCGCGAGAGGCGGTGGTCGCTGGTCCTGGGATGGAAGTATCAAGGCACTACTTGTGTTTGTCCATGTGGCGCGGTGACAAGTGAACAGGACCTTGCCACGTTGGACGCAATAGCTGCGTGATCGGACCCGGCAATCTCGCCATCCGTCGCTAGGCACTCAAAGGGTCTCGGCCTCCGCAAGTCGCTTATATGTGCCGGCCTTGATCCTGGCGTTGGCTGCGGCCTGGCGCTGCCATGCCGCTGCGCCGTGAGATAGGTTGTTGGCAAGCTCGTCGGCCGCCGCCTTGTGGGCCTGCGCCGCCGATGCGTACGCCATGGCGGCTGCCCGGTAAAGTTCCTTGAGGGTATCGTTGCTCATGTTGCCATCCGGAAAAGACATAATAGAGGTCGCCTGCCAGCATCAGCGACTCGATGTTCCCGGTGTGATGCGCGACGACGCGGGTTCGTAGTTGCTTCAGGGTGCTGCGGACCCGCGCGGAGTGTTTGAGCATCCGTTGGCGGTCGTCGTCGGCAAGACCGGTATCCAGGGCCTTGAGTCCCAGGCGGTCGATCCGTTCCAGGGTGGTTTGCTGCTGCCGAAGCAGGGTGTCGCGGCGCAACTTCAGGTCGGCGATCTCGGCGAGCTTGGCCTGGTGCGCGTTGCGGGCCTGGTCCAAGGCCGATTGAACGTCGGCAATATGGGCGTCCATCGGGACCCGCTCCAGGTCTGCGGTGAGCCGGGCCAAGTCTTCGTCCAGCTTGCCGATCCGGTTGGTCAGTTCCTTGGCATGGTGTTGGGCTTCCGGAATCAGGGTACCGCGCAGGTGGTCGATGCGAGCGGGGAACTGATCGTCTGTGTCCAGGATCACGGGCTCTTGGGCGAGCCCGATGCGCTGCTCGCGATCTGTGACCAAGAGCCGCTCGACCAGGGCCGCGGCCTGTGCGCCGGATGGCTCTGACTTCAGGGCGGTAACCAAGGTTCGGTCACGCTCTTCCAGCGCGTCGTGCAGAACTTGGGCGTGGCGGATTCGGGTCTCGCGTCGGGCCTGTTCGGCGATAGCGCTCAGCAGATCGTCCACCAGGGCCAGCGGTAGCGGGCCGGCGATCAGTTCACGCAGTTCAGTTTCCAGTGCGGCCTTTTGGTGCTCCAACGCCTGCCGGTCGGCGGTCAGGTCGTTGCGACGCAGATACAGGTCCCCGCCGGCTGCCTTGAACCGTGCCTCCTGGTCGTGCAGGACCTTGGCTAACTGGGATGCCTCGTTGACCTTGGCGCCCTCCGCGATGCCGATCCGTTCCAGTTCGCGGTCGATCAGGGCGAGCTCCCCCTCGGCCTGACGGATCTCCTGTGTGGCGGGGTGCTGCTGACCCTCTTCATGGTCCTTGCGTACGCCGCGCTCAAAGACGCGCAGGTCAGTCGTCAGACGCTCCAGCAGGTCGAGCCCCAGCAGACCGTTGATACCGGCGCCGATGATGTCGGCGGCGTGGCTGCCCTCCGCCAGGTCCTTGATTTGCTCACCGTCGAAGAAGAACAGGTGGCTGATGCCGACCGGGAGGAAGGCGGCGATGGTCTCGTCCCAGTGGTCGGTGAGGACCTCGTCCGGGAGACCATCCTTGAGCACGCGCAACGTCTCTTCGATGCCCCGGATGCCGAGCCGCCAATGGCGCTGCAACTCGAAGCTGTGCGGCTCCCCGTCCAGGTAGCGGTGAAAGCGCAGGGTGATGCCGGCGCCCTCGCCCGGGTCGGCGTGGCGGTGGATGGAATCTCGCAGGTAATCGCGATAGGCGAGCCGGCCACGATTGGAGAGTCGCGCCTTGGATCCGTAGAAAGCGAGTTGAATGGCATCGAGCAGGGTCGTCTTGCCGCCGCCGTTCATGCCGCCGAAGAGGATGATGGGCCGGCCGGGACTGGGGCTTAGGTCCGCCTCCTGACGCCCACCGTAGGCGCCGAAATTCTCGATCGTCAGATGGTCCAGGATCATTGGGCGGCGCCTGGGCCTGCATCGGGGCTGTCGTTCTCGGGGCGGGCGGTGAGGGCAAAGGCGCCGGTAGGGTCGAGGCGGCGACGGTCGCGCTGGTCGATCAGTGACTTGCGTTGATCGGCCTGCTGTCGGGCGCGCTCGACGGCATCCTCGCGGTCATCGTAAAAACAGCGCTTAAGGGTCTGTTCGATGCGCTGGTTGAGTCCGGCGCGGCGGGCAGTGTTGCGTTGTTGGCGGGTGATACTCAGCAGGTCCCGAGTCAGCTCGTAATGTAGTCGGTCCGTGCCGCAGATGGCGCGCAGTTCGTCCATTTCGGTTTTGCCGAGCATCAGATTGTCGTCTAGTGGGCGACCGGGGTAGTCGTCCCCGGTCGCCTCGCGGTAGATGCGCGGCAGGTCGTCTTCCAACTCGTGCTTGTCAATGACCCAAATGCGACGGATCTCTTGGAGTTCGTCCAGACCGATCAATTCGATGTTGCGAACCGTGGCGGGTCCGTGGCGACGAATGTAGGTTTGGGCTTGCAGCAATTTAGTGAGCCACATGGCACGCGAGGCCTGGGTGTAAGGGCCTGGAACCGGTTCACTGTTTGGCATGAGGTGGACTGCTCCAGTCATGCGCCTGAAATCGCGCAAGTCATGATCAGACGCTTTGTCGGCTCTCTCGCCTTGGTTGCGCGCGTCTAATGCATTACGGAGGTCCAACAGCGGCAATAACCATTCCTTGTCAACGTCGTTCTGAATCATGGCCGTCATCGACTTATCCTTTTCGACCAGTGTGCAAACCCAGCAGCCAAAACGGGAGTCGCCGCAGCTCGGAGTCGAATCGTCCACTACCAGCGGGCACTCTCCATCGGGCGACGCGCCAGCATAGAGACCCATCAGTTCCTTATTATTGATCCCCCAAGGATTTTTTAGATTCGTTAGACACATCCATATGTCATCACTCGTCCACTCTTCGACCGGGGTGTAAATCTGGCAGCCTGCCAGCGTAGCGCTGGGGCTGAGACGGGCGCGCATCCGGAATCGCGCTGTGTTCTCAAATACCTTTGCCCTGGCAATACTTTCGGTCTTACGCGCGCCCAGACACAAAATCGCTTCGCCGTTCTTGGTTACGATTTCATTGATGAATCGATTGGACGGCCGAATCTTAAGTCGCTCTGTACACCAGCGGAATTTTGGACGTGGAGCCGGATAACCCCGCCCAATCAAGTTCACCCAGAACCGGTCCTCCAGTTTCGGCTCAAGCATCCGCGCTTCGATAGGCATACCCTGTTCCCTTGCCGCGGTGCGCATGACGTCGATCGAGTTGCGGACCCAGGCCGACACGATGGGGTTCTCTACCAGTGTGTCGGTGGAGATCACATGAACCGTCTTGCGCCGACTGCCGACCGGCAGCGTGGCGATGGCGCTCCAGATGAGCTGGAGGGTGGCGGTGGAGTCCTTGCCACCCGAGTAGCCGACGATCCAAGGTACCGAGTCCGCCGTATAGAGGGCGCGAATCTCGTCCTGTAGTTGAGCGACGGTCTCACGGAAGCCCAGGGTGTCGAAGGCGGAGCGGCGGGGCTTGGCCACTGGCTGGGCGGGAGTTAGTTCCGCCAGCAGGTCGAGTTGGATGGGGTGATCAGGTGCGTTCATGAGGCGTATTAGAGTTCTGAAAGGCAGCCCTCGACCGCTTCATAGAGGTTCGTCAGTAATTCTTCAAAGGTGTCACCCTGGGTGGCGCAACCCGGAATTGCTGGCACTTCCGCCCAGTACCCGCCTTCTTCGGCTTCATGAACGATGACTTTGAGTTTCATGTGATGACCTCGGGTTTGCTGGTGTGGGGGCCTTGATCATGGTTCCGGTCACCGGACCTCGCGGCGCAGAGCGCCTGACAGAGGCGTAACTCCGCTGGAGCGTTGTCACGAGACGCGACCCTGTTGGAAGGCGCGCTCCACCCGCTGTTGCTCGTCGTCCAGCGCGAGCCCGAGTGCGTGCTTGATGGCGTTGGCGGTGAGGATCACGTTGTTGGTGGCCTTGGTGACGCGCCCGCCAACCAGCGCACGGCCCTCCCAGAGGGCGGCATTGTGCCGCGACCAGTCGATGCTTGCTACCGCGGCAAGGCGCGCACGCCACTCCTGCGGATAGGCCTTGATGAGGCTGTTGCCGGCCTTGCCCAGTGCTTGCAAGGCGATGCCGTGCGAGTGGATGTAGCCCTCGCGCACCTCGCTCGCCAGCATGTCGTCGCGGATGACCTTGTCCCAGTGGTGGAGTTCCGCGGCCAGGGCCTCCCAGTAGCGACGCGCCAAGTCGGCGTCTTCCTCCAGCTTGCCGGTGGCCATGCCGTCCACCAGTTCGGCGCAGGCATTGTAGAAGGCGGAGAGGGTGAAGAGCTTGCGTGAGCGCTTGGCCAGCGAGGAGTGCTCCATGTCGACGATATCGCGGAAGAGTTTGGACTTGGCGATGACCTCCCGGGCGAGCCGCGCCTTGTCGTCGCGATGGTCATAGAGCAGTCCGAGTGAGCGGCTAGGGCGGATCGCATAGCGGTTCAGGTCCGCGAACATCTGCTGGCAGCGGGCCAGCCCGATGTCCAGGAAGAAGACGACGGCGATGGTCTCGTGGGCCAGTTCCGGCCGCTGGTTGATGGCCTCAATGATCGCGGCACGCCGGTGCTGGCCGTCGTTGATGATGAAACGGGCTTCCATCGGGACACGCAGGAGACCCAGGCGGTCCTGGTCCGGCAGGGGCTCGAAGCGGACGTGGGAGTCGATGGAGACGGTCAGGGCGGAAAAGACGTAGTCGTCCGGGTTGTCCAAGATGTAGTCGCTGATCTCGGGGATGCGTGCCCGGTTCAGGGTGCGTTGGGCGCGCAACTCGGGGGGCAACTCGTCCTCGTCGAAGATGGAGATCTGGCGCAGCATACGTAGCGTCCACATGGCGACATAGTATTCCCGCCGGGCCTGCAGGCCTCGGATGACGGGAAAGGTCAGCGTCGGCTCCGTCTGACCCGCCGCCGCTCTTGCGCCGGCGCTTGGTGGACTTGCGGTCCTTGCCCGTGTTGACATGGTCGGATTTGCTCAGTCGGCTTGGTTGGCGAGGGTGGGCTCGAAGCGCGTACGCTGAAGGTTCTCCATGGCGCGTAGCCCGTCAAGGGTGCTACCCAGGACCTTGATGCGCATGGCGTCCCCCTGCTCCTGCGCCTTGCGGAGGTCGGACTCGCAGCGCAGTACCCGGGAGAACAGACGCTTGTAGGCGGTCCAGGCGAGGTAATGGTCGCGGTCGGCCACGAATAGGCGTACCGCCTCCAGCGCGCCATCTCGGAGCTGCTCGGCAGTCTGCCAGTCCAGCGTGCTATGGAACACGTCCTCGCGCATGATGCACTCGATGATCTCGACGTGTTCCGGAGCGATCCCCGTATCTTGGATGATCCGTTGAGACATCGGGTTCATCCGCTTTCTTGCAGAGGCCATGTTTGCTCCCCATTACGATGACACTGTGGCCGCGTGTTTGGTAAATAAAAAGTAGTCAGATGCCAAACGTTTGTCAACTTAAACTGAAATTAGCGTGGTGCCGATGGGCCCGATCTACCTCGACTGCAACGCCACCACCCCCTTGGACCCCTTGGTACGCAAGGTCCTGCTGCACTTTCTGGACGAGGATTTCGGCAACGAGGGTAGCCGCACCCATGCCTTCGGCGCCCGCGCCAAACAGGCGGTGCAGCGCGCGCGCGATCAGGTGGCGGCGGTGGTCGGCGCCAAACGGGATGAGATCATCTTTACCAGCGGCGCGACCGAGAGCAACAATTTAGGAATCCTTGGGCTGCGTGCGGCGGCGGAGGCGGCTGGCCGGCGGCATCTCATCACCACCGGGATCGAGCATAAAGCGGTACTGGAACCCTGCGAGATCTTGGAGCGTTCGGGGTTCACCGTGGAACGAGTCGCGGTCGGTCCGTCCGGGGCGGTGGACCCGGAGTCGATCCGCGCCGCCTTGCGTCCGGAGACGTTCCTGGTCTCGGTGATGCAGATCAACAACGAGACCGGGGTGCGCCAGCCCCTCGACGGTATCGCGGAGGTCTTGAGCGGGCATGACGCCTGGTTCCACACCGATGCCGCTCAAGGGTTCGGCAAGGATCTGGAGCCACTACGCAATCCGCGCGTCGATCTGATCTCGATCAGCGGCCACAAGATCTATGCTCCCAAGGGTGTCGGCGCGCTGGTCGCCAGGCGACGGGGTTATGAGCGGGCGCCGTTGCAAGCCTTGATGGTTGGCGGGGGGCAGGAGCGGGGTTTACGTCCTGGAACCTTGCCCGTTGCCCTGGTTGCGGCCTTGGGTGAGGCAGCGGAATTGGCGGTGCGGGACCAGGCGCGGAGGCGGATGGCGTGCGGGACGATCCGCGAGCGGGCCTTGGCGGCGCTGTTGCCGCTTGGGGTGCGGCTCAGCGGAGATCAGTCGCGGGTCGCCGACCATGTGCTGAATCTGGCTATTCCGGGGCTGGATTCGGAGGCGTTGATGGTTGCGTTGAAGGACCTGATTGCCATCTCCAACGGCTCCGCCTGTACTTCCAGCAGCTATGCTCCGAGCCACGTGTTGAAGGCGATGGGAATGAGCGATGAAGAGGCGAACGGCTGCGTGCGGATGAGTTGGTGTCATCTGACGCCGGACGTGGATTGGGGAGCGGTTGCGGCGCGGATTCGGGGGTTGCTGTAGGCGGCCATGGCGGCTGAGCCTACCGCTACCGAAGGAAGGCGTAGCCCACTCGGGAGGTGACGGGGCTCAGTCCTACCTACGGGCGGCGTATCATGATCGCCTGGCGCAGCTTGCTATCGGTTTCAAACATGATCGGGGATGATCAGGAGAGCCAAATGAACACCTTGACGATTGAACTCCCGCTAGAGGGGCTGCCCTCGCCAGCCGAGTTGCCGGACAACTTTGCCGAGGAGGCGCGTTTTTTGCTGGCACTCAAGCTCTTCGAACAGGGCCGTATTTCCTCGGGGAAAGCCGGTCGATTATGCGGCATGGGTCGGGTCGAATTTCTGTTAACCGCCAGTCGCGCCGGGGTCCCGGTTGTTGATTTGACGGTTGAAGATCTTGCGGAAGAGTTTGCCTGATGTTGGCGGAACGCGCAGTGATCAACGCTGGCCCGCTGGTCGCCCTCTCGTTGGCGGGACGGCTCGATCTGCTGGCTGACCTGTTTCGCGAGCTCTGGATTCCAGAGCCTGTTTTCCACGAGGTGGTGGTTGCAGGCATTGGACGACCGGGAAGCGCTGACCTCTCCGATACTCGCTGGGCATCCCATGTGCGAGCTTCCCCGGCACCAGATCCGCTGCTGATCGCCGAACTTGACCCTGGCGAGGCCGCTGTCATTGCGTTGGCGTGCAGCGTGGCTCCCTGTCTGGCAATAATCGATGAAAAGCGAGGACGCCGGATTGCGCACCATATTTATGGCTTACCGGTCAAAGGGACCGCCGGCCTGCTGGTTGAGGCCCATCGGCGTGGTTTGCTTGGCGATTTACGCATCACGTTGCTGGACTTGAGGCGGGCCGGCTATTACCTCTCCGATAGGGTGATCGAAAGCGCTTGCGCAGCGGCCCAGCGCACCTGAGAGGTCGACATGCTCCGCCATGGCTCCGGCCGCGCGAGGATCGCAGGCGCCGCCGGTGGTCAGCTGTTGAGCCATGCATCCGCCGTGGTGGTCAGCAGGGCATTGAGCCAGCGCTCGGATTCGCGGCCGGGGCGACGGTCGCCGGTCGTCCAGGTTTCCAGTTCGGTCAAACCCTGGACCTGGGTGAGCAGCGTCGCCAGGCCGGCTTCATCGAGGTCGGTGAAGCGGCGGCCATGGTGCTCGCGTTCGCCGCTGCCGTATTTGAATGAGGCATAGAGGACGCCGCCGGGCCGCAGCGCCCTGGCCAGTCGGCGCAAGACCTCCGGCAACTCGGCACCGGGCACATGCAGCAGGCTGGCACAGGCCCAGATGCCGTCGAAGGCCTGAGTCCATTCCAGGTCCTGAAAGCGCAGCACCTGGACCGGCTGGCCGAGATGGACGGCGGCCAGCGCGGCCAGTTCGGCCGAGGCATCGAAGGCGGTGACCGCATAGCCGCGGTCACGGAAGGCCCGCGCATCACGGCCGGAGCCGCAGCCGGCGTCCAGTATCCCGCCGCCGACGGGCAGGTGCGGCAGAAAGCGGGCATAGAGCGGCGCCATGTCCACCCCGAGGGTGTCGGCGAAGAAGGTGTCGGCATTGGCTCGATAGTAGGCGGTTGTGTCATCGTCCATGGGGGGCTCGGGGTTTGGTCTCTGGTCTTGCGGTTGGTTGGCGGCTATTCTTATCGGCATCCGGCGGGTCTTGCTTGATCGTATGGCGGGCTTGATCTATTCATCATTCTCAAGATCGAATCGTCGAGGTGTGCCGTGGTAACTACGAGTCTCAGCTTGGAAGAACACTGGGAGGTGTTCATCAGGAACCAAGTCGTCAGTGGGCGTTACGGTTCTGCGAGCGAGGTCGTGCAGGACGCGCTACGTTACATGGAGGAACGTAACAGCAAGCTGACGGCGCTTCGCGCACATCTGGCGCAGGGTGAGGCGCAGGCGCTCCAGGGCGATTTTGTACACGATTACTCCATCGACCACTTGCTGGCGGAGTCGGACACATGATGGGTTTCGCTGCGCTCTACCCATCCTACGACGATGATTGATCGAGGTCGTTGAGCGCATTACCACACATCTTCTTCGTCCGGATCTTCATAGCGCGCCAGGGTTGCCAGCCATAGGGGCATGCCATCTTTGATATCTTCTTTCAGGTCGGCCAGCGCTTGTTTGTCGATCAGGCCCTTCTCCTGCATGAAAGTATAGAATTTCTTGAGGCTGGCGGCGTTGCTCTTGATGCTTGCCTCGCTAGACCACATGGCCTTCTGGATGAACCAGTAGCCGAGAAACGCGTCGACCTCGGTGACGCCGTCTTTTGCTTCCATGGCTTCTTCGTATAGCAGGAATTCGTTTACGTAAAACTCGATGTTGGCGCAGTGATTTTTGATGGTTCCGGCGGCAAGACCCGCGGTTTGCAGCCAGGCGCTGAACTCGGTCAGCAGGTGCTTGTTCGCTTTTCGGATCGCCTTACAATCTTTTTCGTATTGCGCATAGTCATTCATGGTGGATGCCTGTTGTCATGCATTCGCCGCGGCAGCCAATCCGCCGCCGAAAGGCGGCGATTGGGACCGCCGACAGCCTGTCGGCTCCGGTGCGAAGCGCCGGGTTCTTTTTCGTTTTTTGCAGCGATTTATCAGACTTTCATCGGTTCCGAACGCCGCCTGACGGCGGCGGGCCGGCAGGCTGCCGGCGGTCCCAGTCGCGACTTCGCCGCAGTGTTGTCGAATACGTTCACAGTCTCTGGCGCGGTGTCACGAAGGCCTGGGGTAGACGTAGGGGCGGGTTTCAAACCCGCCCCTACACCAAAGGTCTGTCTGGATATCAGGTATGAAGGCTATAAACATCTCGACTGCGCGTGCCTGCAAGATCCGAAGGGGCTGTAGGGGCGACTAAAGTCGCCCCTACACGTTGGTACGTCTTTTCCCGGAAATCACCTTAGGTGATTTCCGACAAGTTGGATACCGGTCAGTGTAGGTGCGACTTCAGTCGCACCTGCGTCCGAGTCGGTGCGACTGAAGTCGCACCTACATCCGAGCCGACATCCGAGCCGATGGTGGGTGGTATCCGGTGTTCAGTAAATGACCTTAAAGGCGATCCCTAATGGACTTGTTTCGCTGATAAGCAAAGGGGTTCCTTATCGCCCAACCAACATGGTCTGCACCAGCGCCGCAACCAGCACCAACAGCAAGAGCCCGGCGACCGGCCATTGCCGTAACAGGCGGTCCAGTTGATCGAGCGCGCGTCCCGGCGAGACCATTGCGCTGGTTCCCTCCGGTTGCGGCGGTTTGCGCTGTTGGCGATAGCGCACTGCCAGGACCAGGCCCGCGACCATCAGGACGGGCCAGAGGCTAGCCCAGAGCTTGTCCAAGCTCCAGGCGTCGGCCAACAGGGCGGAGGCGGCGCCGCTGTCGGCGGCGGCCGGGCGGCCGAGTTCGAGCAGGTCGACGGCGGATAGGGGCAGCAACCCGAGCAGCAGGGCGCAGAGGGCGAGGGCGAGGACGACCAGTTGCTGCGCCAGTCGGGGGTGTTCGTGCGGGGTCGCCGGTTGCCGTGGTCCGGACAGGGCCTGGCTCAATACGAAGAACAGATAGGCGGCGGTAAGCAGTCCGCCGGCCTGCACCACCAGGTACCACCACCACTGCCCGGTGCCGATCGCCTCCGCGGAGAGTAGCGTCTTGACCAGATAGCCGCCGCTGGGCGGCAGGCCGATCAGCGACAGTCCGGCGAGCCCGAAGGCGAGGACGGTGAGCGGCAGCGCGCGGCCAATACCGCCCAGCCCGCGAATCCGGTCATGGCCCAGGGCGGCGGCGATCAGGCCGGCGCCCATGAACATGGCGGCCTTGGCGCAGGCGTGGGCGACGACCTGGAGCGTACCGGCGGTCAGGGCCACCGAACTGCCGCCCGCCGCCAGCGGGAAGATCAGGAACAGGTAGCCGATCTGCGCCAGCGTTGAATAGGCGATGAGCAGCTTGAGCCGCGTCTGCCGCAGAGCGACCAGATTGCCGAACAGGATGGCCGCGGCGCCCAGGGCGCCGAGCACCTGTGCTGCCGTCAGGGTCAGCAGTGCGGGCATCAGATCGAACCAGATCCGCAGGATCAGGAAGAACGACGCCTTGACCACCAGCGCCGAGAGCACCGCGCTGGCCGCCGGCGGTGCGCCCGCATGGGCGGGCGGCAGCCACAGATGCAGCGGGAAGAGCGCGGTCTTGGCGAGCAGGCCGACGGTCATCAGGGCGGCGGCGACGGGCACGGCCGGCGGCAAGGCGTCGGCCCCCGCGATCAGGTCCGCCAGCAGGGGGATATCCAGGGTGCCGTAGGTGCCATAAAAGAGCACCGCGCCCAGCAGATAGAGCACCGAGCCCAGGAGCGCGAACAGCAGATAACGCAGCGCCGCCGCCAGGGTCTCGGGCCGGCCGCCCAGGGCCACCAGGGGCACCGCGGAGAAGGTCAGGAGTTCCAGGGCGACGAACAGGGTGAACAGGTCCTGGCCCAGAAAGACCGTGTTGATGCCTCCCCAAATCCCGAACAGCAGGGTCCAGAAGGCGAGCGACCGGCGGGTCTCGGGCAGGCCGGGCGGGACCTGGAAGCCCCGTTGGGCATAGATCCCGACGCCCAACAGCACCACCGCGGTGGTGAGGAGCATGACGGCCGAGAGTCCATCGGCTTTCAGGGCCACGCCCAAGGGCGGTGCCCAACCGCCCAACTGGTAGTGCAAGGCGTCCTGGCCGGTCGCGACGGCGGCGGCGATGGCCGCCGCGGCGGCCAGCCCCAGCAGCAGCAACATCAGGGCGAAGCGGCCCAGGGACCGCCCGCGCAGGATGAGCGCCAGCAGCAGGCCGACGACCGGCAGCATCAGCGGGATCACCAGCAGGAGACCGCCCAGGTCCATCAGGTCCGCGAACCGCGCGGCAAGCATTGGCTGGATCTCCATCATGGCCGCGGTTCGTCGGGCGGCGCCTGGGGTTCATCGCCCTCCAGGGTCCCGCGCGCGCTGGTCTCGGCGAGACGCACCAGCAAGGTGACGGCGATGGCGGTGGCCGCGAAGGCGACCACCAGTCCGGTGATGACCAGTGCCTGGGGAACGGGGTCGCCGTCGCGGCCGGTTCCGGCCAAGGCCAGGACGCCGCCGCCGCGTTGCGCGATCACGCCGAACAGCAGGAAGACGCCGCTGCCGATCAGGTTGAACGCGAGGATCTTGCGCAGTGCGCCGGGCTGGCAGATCAATCCGTAGAGGCCCAATCCCACCAGGGCGGCGGCGCCGAGGCCGAACAGGGTCGTCCCACTCATGACCGCCTCCGTGATTGGCGCTGGTACTGGGGCTCAGGCGCCGGCGGTCCCGCGAGCAGCAAGCCGAGCACCGCGGTGACTGAGATGGTCAGGCCGACCTCGATGGCGAGGATCAGGGGTTTGGCGTAAGCCTCCGGATAGGCCAGGAAGGCGCCGGCCAGCGGGATGCCCACCGCGCCGATGCCGATGAAGCTCAGTGGGCCGAGGACCAGCAGGAAGCGCATCAGCCGGTCACTCACCGGCGGCGGTTCACGCAGGCCCACCACCATGACCAGAATCCACATGGCGGCCAAAACGGCGGCGCCCTGGAACTTGCCGCCGGGATCATCGGCACCGGCCCAGACGAGGTGGATGCCGACCAGGATGCCGAAGGGGGGCAGCACCCTGGCCAGCAGGGGCAGGGCGCTGCCCGAGCGCCAGGGGGTCAGGAACCCCGGCCGCCCGCCCCAGGCCATCTCGATGGACAGGGACCAGACCCCGATCAGGGCCGGCACCAGCACGACGGATTCCAGCAGGGTGTCGATGGCGCGATAGGCCATCAGCACGCCGGTCACCGGATTGCCCAGCCCGGTCGCGGGCAGGTGCGCCGCCACCGCGAGCGCCTGGCTGGGGGCCGGATCGGGCAGCAGCAGGACCACGACGGCGAGCCCGGCAGCCAGGGCCGCGCACAGGATGCCGACCAGGACGCGCAGCCCAAGGCCAGGTCGGCGCTTGAGCTCGGCGGCCTCGTAGGGGGCCAATCGGGCCGCCGCACCGAGCAGCAATAGCCCGGTCAGTCCGCTGCCCAGAGCCGCCTCGGTCATGGCCACGTCCACCGCGGCGAGCCGCACCCAGACGATGGTCAGCAACAGGCCGTAGGCGACAAAGCCGACCGCGGCACCGTAAGCGACGCGCGCGGCGGTAATCCACAGTGCAAGCCCCAGGACCAGCAGGACCAGGGCGGCATCCACCACCAGTGCGCTAGTCATGGGACGACGCCTCGGGAACATTCGGGTGAACAACCGGCGGAGCATCCGGCGTCCGGTTCTGGTCCCACTCGGGCGGGCGCAAGGCCTCGGCCAGGAGTTGGCCGACTGTGGCACCGGACAGCAGCGCCAGCAGCCAGACCGCGATCAGGCCGATCCAGCCCAGGGGCGCCGTGGTCTGAGGCAGCAGGCCCAGCACCACCAGTCCCAGGCCCAGATTGTCCGCCTTGGTCAGGGCATGGAGCCGGGTCAGGGTGTCGGGGAAGCGCAGCAGTCCGACCGTGCCGGCCAGAAAGAAGATGGCTCCCAGGGTGACCGCGACGATGGTGAAGAGATCCAGCGCGAGCCTCATTCGGGCTCACTCCGCGTCGCGCCCCGAGTGTCCGCGACGCCGTCCGCGGCCGACGCGTCACGCGAACGGCCGGCGCCGGTGACGAACGCCACCGAGCCGAAGGCGGCGAGCAAGGCCAGCAGGAGTCCCACCTCCGATACCGCGCCGACCCCGGTGGCGACGCCCAGCAGCAGCAAGGCCGCGACGCCGCCGGTACCGAGCAGTTGGGCGGCCAACATCCGGTCCGCATTGCCGGGGCCGCGCAGGATCCGCACCAGCCCCAGGGCGACAGTCCCCAGGATAAAGGCCGCGGCGCCGAGTAGAAACGCGGTCATCGACAGCCCCCGCCGTTGCCGCGCACCCGCGCGAGCAGCGCCTCGTCGCGGGCGAGTCCGGCCGCGACGGGTTGATCGACATCCAGGCAGTGATAGATCAGGGCGCCATCGGCCGCGGTGCCGACCGGCAGGGTGCCCGGCATCAGGCTGGTGACCGCACCGAAGGCCGCCCGCCCGGTGCCCGGCGCGAGGCGTACCGGGTAGGCCAGATAGCCGGGGTTCAGCGGCAGGCGGGGGTCGAAGGCGCGGCGTGCCACATCCACCCCGGCGATCATGGATTGCCGGATGAAATGGACGGCGAACCGCGCGAGCGCGCCGACGTGCAGGCCGCTCCGGGCGGGCGGCAGGAGACGCATGCTGACCCAAGTGGCCGCGGCGGCGGCCAGGAGTCCGACCACCAGATCGGCGGCCAGATCCGGCGTGCTCGGGGCGTCCGTGCCGGGGCGGGCCAGCAGCAGCCAGAAGCCGAAGAACCCGGCACCCCGCGCGAGTGCGGCAAGCCCCGACGGCGCGGCGGTCCTGGGATCCTCATCGGCGAACTGCAGGCGTCCGGGGGACCGACTGGGGCGTTGATTTGCGTGCATTATGGTAAACCCTTGGCGACTGGCGTCATTCCTGTGGCTGCGGGCCATCGAGCAGGTCGTTCAGCGCGATGCCGATGCCGACCGAGTTCTGATTCCAGTTGTAATCGATCATGCTGTCGCCGTAGCCGGTGAAGGCCTGGAGATAGCCGCGCAGTGGGCCGAAGAGCGGCGGCGAGGTCCAGGAGAACTGGGCGGCACCCTTGCCGGTGTCGAGATTCCCGCGACCGGTAAAGGCAAAGCTGTGACCGCGCCATTTGTAGACCGCCGTGAGGTCGCCGTAACCGACATAGTCCTCGATGTCCGGGTTGTCATCGTCCTGGTTCTCCTCCGGAAGCCGATACCAGGTCCGGAGCAGGAGTGCGAGGTTGTCGCGCTCGACACCGAACTCGGCGATCAGACGGTCCCAACTGCGCGAGATCGGGTCGGCACGGCCGTTGGATTGGTGGGTGTAGCCAAAATTGAACAACTGCCAACGCCAGCCCCAAAAGGCGATCGCAGGCCGGAAGCTGCCTATCAGCTCCGGCATATAGTTGTTCTCGCGAAAGGGGCGCGAGAGTTCGCCGTTATAGACCTGCCACTGGCTCTGCTGCGTATAGGCCGCCCAGAGGCCGAAACGGCGATCCTCGGTGCTCCATAGCCGCGCCTTGAAACTGATCTGAAAGCGCGCTTCGGTTGCGTCCAGCTCGGCGTCCGGGGCCTGCGCCGCATCGAACAGTTGCTTGAACGGCGTATTGTTCGGCTGGCTGGAGTACCGGGCAACCTGGAGATAATTGGGTCGATGGAACACAATGGTGTAGCGGCTGGAGTCGGGGTTGAAGCCCCAGGCATTGTCGATCATCGAGGGAGGCGCCGGCGTCGCGGTCCGGGTGGCACCGCCGGTCAGCGGGGCGGACGGCGCCGTCATGGGTGCGCTCGCCGGCGCCGTGTCCAGGGCTGGAGCGGCGGGGCGTCCGCTGGCTCGATCGTAACAGGCGAGCCGCTCCCGATCGGCGGTCACCGCGGCACAGCCGGCGAGGTCGGCCGACAGGGACCGCGCGCCAGCCGGGGCGCAGCAGGCCGCGCCGAGCCCGATCAGGGTGAGCAGTGCGGCCAGGCGATGGCGCTGGGAGCGAGTGTTCATGCTTCAGGGTTCCCGGAAATCGCCTTCAATCGCTCAAAACGAGCCAAACAGCGTGCCGAGCACAATGATGGCCGCCAGTGCGATGATGGCACCCACGATGGCGACCATTACCATATCGAAATAGCTCTCCTTATGGGTCGAGCCGCAGACCGCCAGCAAGGTGACCACGGCGCCGTTGTGGGGCAGGCTGTCCAGGGTGCCGGCGCCGATCACCGCCACCCGGTGCAGGAGCGCGGGGTCGATGCCCAGCTCCGCGGCGAGCTGCATGTAGGTCGAGCCGAGTGCTTCCAAGGCGATGGTGAGTCCGCCCGAGGCCGAGCCGGTGAGCGCGGCCAGGACGTTGGTGGAAACGGCCAGCGAGACCAGCGGGCCGCCCTCGATCCCGAGCACCCAGGCGCGCACCAGCTCGAAGGCGGGGAGGGCGGCGACCACGGTGCCGAAGCCGACCAGGCTGGCCACGCTGATCACCGGCAACACCGAGGCGTTGAGGCCGGCGTCCACGCTCTCGCGCAGTTTGGGCAGGCGCTTCCAATTCAATGCGAGCAACGTCAGGATGGCGGCGATGAGCGCTACGATCACCGACCAGATGCCGCTCACCGCGGCCGGCGAGGTGGGACCCCAGCGGTCTTGCGCCAGGTAGCTCAGGTCCAGATTCGGCAAGATCAGCAGGCTCATCACCAGATTGACCGCCACCACCACGAGCAGCGGCAGGAAGGCGATGAGGGCGGGCGGCAGCGCCGGGCTCGCCTGGCCCCGCTGCACCTCGGCCGGATCGAAGGCGTTGGCCGTGGTGGCGCGCTCCCGCACCAGTGGGTCATTCGCGGCCTGATCGGGCGCCAGTGCGACACCCAGGTTGCCGCCATACCCGATGCCTTGGCGGCGGGCCGAGGCTTCCGACCGGCCCAGCCACCAGAGCCCGAACAGCAGCATGATGGCTGCGGCGATCAGGCCGAGGCCGGGCGCGGCAAAGGGCGTGGTGCCGAAGAAGGGCATGGGGATGGCATTCTGGACAGCCGGCGTGCCCGGCAGGGCGGACATGGTAAAGGTCGAGGTGCCGAGCGCGATGGCGGCCGGCATGAGCCGACTTGGGATGTTGGCATCCCGAAACAGCGTCTGCGCCATAGGCGCCAGCACGAAAAACGCCACGAACAGGCTGACACCGCCATAGGTGACCATGGCGCCGGCCAGCACCACCGCGAGGATGGCGTGCCGCGGCCCCAGGCTGTTGCCGATGAAGCGGGCGACCGACTGCACCGAGCCGCTGTCCTCCATCAATTTGCCGAACAGCGCACCGAGCAGAAAGATGGGAAAAAACTGCGCCAGAAACCCGGCGGCACCGCCCATGAAGGTCTGGGTCCAGTGCGCTAACAGCGGCTCGCCCGCGAACAGCGCGGCGATCAGCGCCGCAACCGGGGTCAGCAGCAACACGCTCCAGCCCCGATAGGCAAGCCAGATGAGGAGCGCGAGCCCCAGCAGAATACCGATCAGGCCCATGGTGAAGATCCCCCTTACTACAAACTCCAAAACAGACGTTGGTCGTGAGGCGCCGATCATGCTCCTTTGCCGACCGCGCCGCCGTGCGCCGGACTGATCCCCACCGGGGCGACGATGGTCGCTCCGCGACGGGCCGGAACTCTAACATCGGCCGACGGGTGTCGCCAGAAGGCGTTGTCGGCGGACCGGGCGCTGTCACACAAGCAAGATTGCCACATGGCGTGGGGGTCGAGTAACCTTGATCGCATGACAACCTATCATAGAGCCCGCGGGGGCTAACCACACCCCGGACGCCATGACCACTGCAGTCAAGAAGATCGATCTCGGCCTCCAGGGCGGCGGCGCCCACGGCGCCTTCACCTGGGGCGTACTCGACCGATTGCTGAGCGAAGAGCGGATTCAGATCGAGGGGATCAGCGGCACCTCGGCCGGGGCGATGAACGCGGTGGTCGTCGCCGATGGTCTCGCGCAGGGCGGGCGCGAAGGTGCGCGCGACGCGCTAAAACGGTTTTGGCGTGCGGTCAGCGAGGCCGGGAAGACCAGCCCGATCCAACGCACCTGGGTCGACCAGATGCTCGGGCGCTGGTCGCTCGACTACTCGCCCGGCTATATCGCGATGGATCTGATGAGCCGGCTGGTGTCGCCCTACGAAATGAACCCGTTGAACCTCAATCCGCTGCGCGACCTGGTGGCCAGTCTGGTGGATTTCGATCGGGTCAACCACTGCGAGTCCGTGCAACTGTTCATCAGTGCAACCAATGTCCGCACCGGCCGGCCGCAGGTCTTCAAGTCACCGAACATCACGGTCGATACGGTCATGGCGTCGGCCTGCTTGCCGTTCGTCTTCCAGGCGGTGGAGATCGACGGCGAAGCGTACTGGGACGGCGGCTTCATGGGCAACCCGGTGCTCTATCCGCTGATCGAGGAGACCACCGCGCGCGATCTGGTGATCGTGCAGATCAACCCGCTGATTCGCGAGGGCGTGCCCCGGACCGCCCGCGACATCCTCAATCGCATCAATGAAATCGACTTCAATTCCAGCCTGCTGAAGGATATTCGCGCCATCCTCATGCTCAAGATGCTCGGTGCCGCCCCGGAGCACCAGGATGAACGCTTGCGCGACCTGGCGATCCACCGGATTCACGCGGAGCATGACTTGGCCGATCTCGGCGTGTCCTCGAAGATGAATGCCGAGTGGGCCTTCCTCGAACACCTGCACGACATCGGCCAACGCGCCGCGGATCGCTGGATCAGCGAACACTGGGAGGATCTCGGTGTCCGTTCGACCTATCCGCTCGACCACGTCCTCTGGGGTCTCGACCCCGTCATGCGAGGCGCCGCCCGGGCTGCCGCTTTCCCTTTTGAGGCGAAGGGCAACGGGCCTTGATCATCGTTTCGGCCGGCCGCGGACGGTCCGCACAGCGGACCCTACGGTAACACCGTGAACTGTAGGGTCCGCTGTGCGGACCGACGACCGTGCAAATCGCGCGGTGGCCGGGTTTATGACCAAGGCCGGGCGACGCACCCTAAGCGGGGCAAGCGACAGCGTTCACGGCAGCGTCCAGAACTGCTTGGCAAGGCCAACCAGGGTGATATTCTCCGCAATGGCGTCGTGGGGTATCAGCAGATACCGCCAGGGCTTGCCGCCATGGGCGACTGCATGAGCGGAGGCGTTGGCGCACCAACTGACCGCGACCGCTTTTTTGGCCAGCACCACCACGTCCGCCATTTCCTTGCGCATCTTGGGTTCGAGCATATAGATCGTCGTGTCAGTCTCAGCCACAAAGTCCGGTTGGTACTCCCGATGATGCGCGCCGTCACGGTAGTAAATCTGGAACTGCCCTTTGGCGGGTCGAAACCACTTCTGGGCCTCTCGCTCCAGGATCACCGCGAGCTTGCGCTCGGTGTCGGACTCGAACTTCTGCACCGGATAAAGGCAGCGCTGGAAGCCGCCAAACAGGTACCTGCCCATATTGCTCTTATCCTGGGGACTGATCCGGTAGTCCGCGGGCGGCTCCGCTACCGCATAGCTGTAGGCACCACCGCGGCGATGTCCGGTTCTTCCGCAAGGCCCGCAAGTTCCAACTGCGCCGGAGTCCGGCTCTCCTCAACCGCCGCGACAATGGCCGCCTGAACCTCAGGCGTCCTCAGGTGCTCGACTGTCGGCACCTGCTGGGGGTCGCCGCTCAGTTTCTGAATCGCCGCATAGGCCAGTTGCGCAAGGGCTTGCTCTTGGGGTTTGTCGAAGGCGGCGGGCTGGTCCCGGCCCGCCACCTGGGTGCTGCTGGTGGGTGTCGCGGGTTTGAATCCAAGCTGGGTCGCCAACTGGGACTGGGACACCATCGTGGCCGTTTTCTGACCCACCTGATCCATGTCCAGCACCACTGTCTGGAGCTGAATCGTCGATCCCGGCCGCTTGGCCTCGTCTACAATCTCCTGAAACCGATCATGGGCCACGATGTTCAACCGATCCACTGTGGTTACGCCGGTGCGCACGCCATAAGGCAGCCGCAGCCCGCGGCCGATGGATTGTTCGATCAGCACGCGGGCATTGGCCGCGCGCAGGGGCACGATGGTGTAGAGGTTGGTGACATCCCAGCCCTCCTTGAGCATATTGACGTGGATGACGATCTCGGTGGGCTCGTCCGTGTGCTCCACCTTGAGCAGGCGGGTGATCATCGCCTCCTCCTCGGCCCCCGCCTTGCTCGAATCCACCTGAATAACCTTGTCCTTGTACCGCCCCTCGAAGAAGACATCGGATTGGATCAGGGTCAACAACTGGCCTGCGTGCGTGGTATCGCGGGCGATGACCAAGACGAATGGCTTGACAATCGGCTTGTCGAACTCCCGGGCGTAGGTCTCCAGCTCCACCTTGACGCCCTCGTGCAGGCGCACCCCGTCTTCCAGTTTCAGGCGCTCGATTTCATCCGCTGACATACCGCTCGGGTCGAAGTCCTTGCGCGTCACGACCGCGGGTTCCTTGACGAAGCCATCGGCCATCGCCCGGCCCAGCGGATAGTCGACGATCACGTTCTTGAAGGGCAGGGTGCCCTTGCTCGTTTCCACGAACGGCGTCGCCGTCAACTCCAGCCCCAGGATCGGCTTGAGTTCATTGATCGCCCGTATCCCCGCGCTCGCCCGGTAGCGATGCGACTCGTCCATCAGGAGCGCCAGATCCGGCAGCCCCGCCAGATAGTCGAAGTAGCTAGCGCCGATGTATTCGGACAACCGCTTGATGCGCGGCGCCTTGCCGCCGCGCACCTCGGAGTTGATCTTGGAGATGTTGAAGATGTTGATCCGCACCGACCCGAACAGCCGACCGCCGGTGACGTTCTGCTGCTCGTAATTGTCGCCGGTGATGACCATCGGCGGTTCGGTAGCAAACTCCGCGATACCGCGGAAGACCTACTTGGGCGTAGTCGGTGTGAAATCGGCGATCAGCTTGTTGTAGATGGTAAGATTGGGCACCAGCACGAAGAAATTGTCGATTCCGTGGGCCTGGTGCAGATAGCTGATGAATGCGCCCATAAGCCGGGTCTTGCCCACGCCGGTGGCCAGCGCGAAGCATAGAGAGGGAAAGTCCCGCTCGAAGTCGGTGACCGATGGAAACTCACCGCGGATCGCCGCAAGCTGCGCAGCGACATCCGCGCCCTTGCCGGGTGGCGTGATCTCCATGATCCGGTGCAGGACCTCCAGCGACCGGCGCTGGGGCGGGCGCAGGCTCAGACGGCCGGCGATGGCGTTCACATAGCGGTTCATGTGTCATCCCCGGCGGCACCGGACCGCTCTAGTTCAACCAATAGCCGTGATGCGGAGAGGCAGAGCGTTGGAATCTTGGTTTCGACGATGTTCCAAACGACCGCGGGATCGAGCGAAAAATAGCGATGCGCAATGACGTCGCGAAAGCGGGCGGCCCCGGACCAATCCACATCGGCCATTCTCGCCCTCGCCTCTGCGGGTAGCCGCTTCGCGGCTTCGCCGATAATTTCCAGGTTGCGTACCGTGGCATGAAATGCCAGCGGGTTGAGAGCGAATGACTCGCTTGTGAGGCCGGCGGTAAATTGTTCGACCAGGCTGCACGCCTGCGCGATGTCCGCAAGAAACAATGCCCAGTCACGCGACACGGAGCAAGTCCTTCTCAATGTGTTGCCACAAACGAGGTTTGACCATCGCTTCAGTGGCGAGGTCCACCTGAGTACCAAAAAGGGCCTCAAGATAGTCCTTCAGACCTACATACCCGTCGAATGTCGGTGGCCCTTCAAACTCCACCAGCACGTCGATATCGCTGCCCTCGCGGAGTTCATCGCGAGCCGCGGAGCCGAAAATGGATAGATGCCTCATGGCAAAGCGCCGCTGCATCTCGTCCCGATGTTGGTGTAACGCCGACACCACCTGCTCTCTATTCATGTCTGACTCTCTCATTTAAAGTCGTCGGATAGGTGCCCCGGCTGCGGCGATCCAGTCACGCCCGCGCCAACTCCCGATCCAGGTCATCAATATCGACCTGGAACGACTCCTTACCCATGCGCGCCAGCGCCAGCAGAAAATCCGTGCGGTCCATCCCGGCGATCGTCGCGGCCCATTCTTGGGAGACTCGGCCCTGCTGATACCACTGGGCCGCGGCGGCCAACCGCAGTTCCTGGTTCAGTTCCTCCGGTGCGCAATGCAGCACCGCATAGACCGCCTCGGGTAACTCGATGTGGACTTGTGTCATCGGTGATTCCTCATCTGCATAACTGGCGGGCTCTCTGGTTCCCATGCGCAGAGGGAACGAGAGGATGACGGGTCATGGTCATTCCTCATGGTCGAACAGATTCATCTGTCCCAACGCCAACGGCGCACTCGGCAGGTTCTCCACCCGCAGCGAATAGTCGTCATGGCCCCACTCGCAGCGGGCGAGGACCTGCAGGGGGATCTTCTTGACGGTAAGATTGGGGTAAAGATCGGCCTTGGCGCGGAAAGACGTGCACAGCACCAGGAGGCTGCGCTCCGGTCCCACCTCGTCGCTCAATTGCGCCAGTTGCTCGTGGGTCAGGCTGGCGGTGGTCACATAGACGAAGTCGCGCTCGGTGGAGTGGCCGTGCTGCCAGTAGAGCGAGTCCGACGGGGCGTAGGTGAAGCCCTCCAGCTTGCACAGGGCTTCGGCGAGCATCGCGGCGTTGTAGTCGCGGTTGATGACCCAATTGCCCCAGGTATCCTTCTCCAGCAGCGAGGGGGCGAGCCGGTAATAGCGAAACCCCCCACCGCCCTTCCAGCCCACGGCCTTGGTGATACCGCCGGGGTCATCATTGTCGATGACCTTATTGAGCCGCGGGATAATGTGGGTGTGGCAGTGTTCGCCCAGTTCCACCATGATCCAGCGGCGGCCCATCTTGCGGGCGACTGCGCCAGTCGTCCCGGAGCCGGCGAAAGAATCGAGGACTAAATCGCCGGGCTTTGTTGCGAGATCCAAGCAGCGCTTGATCAGCGCCTCCGGCTTCTTTCCCTTTGGGAACTCAACGCTACCTTCATTATGCAGATTATTTGAAAGAATATCGTCCCATAGAGTAGTGAGAGGCTCGCCGGCTACGAAAGCTCCGTCCACAAGCTTTAGCTTGTCCGCATAAAAAAGTAGTCGCTCACCGTTCCTAAAATACATATCGGAATAGCTCGCCCTTTCGAGCCTCAGGATTTCATACGGCCTTCTTTTGGAAGCATCGATCGTGTCACGAGCCGCTTCCCCAACGTTCTCGTAATCAGGGCGAGCGGTACGAATAACGCTGCGAGCGTTTCTTAGCACAAAATCGTCGAGCTGATTCGGATCTTGCTTCGCGATCTTTCGAGCTTCCTTCTCGGAAACACCAAGGGCGGAAGAAAATGCTGCCGTCAGCGTAAATATCTGCCAGCTTGAATATGGCTTTTCAATATTAGCAATGAACTGGCCATAGCGCGTATCTCTCTCGCGACCAGTGAATACCTTATTTGGAATCCATTTAGACTTGTCTTTAGCGTAAATCAGTACATAATTTGTCGTGCTAACACAGCCAGGATTAATCGCTTTATGTCCCGTTGCAGATCCCTGCTTGAATGTAACAACATATAAGCGGTTGATTCGGCCAAAAATCTCATCGATCAGAACCATCAGGTACCCCAATTCGTTGTCGTCTATATGTACAAACAGGGTTCCGTCATTAGATAACAGCCTGCGAATAATATCTAAGCGATCACGCAGCAATGATAACCACAACGAATGCTCAACGCCGTCATTGTAAAGGGCAAATGCCTGCTGTGTATTAAATGGCGGATCAATATAAGCACACTTCACCCCTCCCGAAAATTCTGCCTCTAGCGCCTTAAGTGCAAGCAGGTTGTCCCCGAATATTAATCGATTGTCGAAGCGATCATTGTCCGTCACTCGATGGGCGGCGTGATAAGACCGCACCGGGTCTTCCAGCAGGATGCGCGGCTCCAACCGCGGCCGATGCTCCTTGCCGATCCAGGTCAACTCCAGTTTTTGCTTCGTCGCCATGATTAGAAAGTCCAGCCCTGCTGCGCCATGAAGCCTTCCAAGTTAAGGCAGGGCACACCAAAGTGCCGGCAGACGTTCGGCACGATGAAGGCGCCGGTATCGAATACGTAGATCATGCCGGTAACGCGTTACGCAACAGCGCCTCTTCAAGACCCGAAACGCTTTTTGTCCGGACGCCAAGATAGTCCGCCATCTGTTCAATGGTTAATCGCCCTTGGTAATGCTTGGCGAAAACGAGTCGCATGTAACTTTCACCAAGGTAGGTCGCCTGAGTCGAATAGTAATCGCCGCCGGACCCGCCAGTCTCGGTTTCGGCGGCCCACTGTTTGACCCTGGCCTCGTACCTGTGCTGATCGATTAGGCCGCGATCGAGGAATCTGCGTAGGATCGACTCCCGGCTCACATGATAGCGCCGCGCAAGCGGCACCACCGCATCGTCGTATGGTGCGGAAATCCCGGTCAATTGGTTTTCAAAGTCCGCGGAAGGAACTAGAGTTTCTGCGGCAAGCGCATTGCAGAAACGTTCGATACCCTGTTCCCTCTTGGGCAAGCCTTGAAGGTTGGCTTCATCCACGGTCGAGATGGCGTTAACCTTCAGCAGCAGGTGGGCCAATTCATGGAAGAGGCTGAAGATCTGGCGGGTCTTGGCGGTGCTGTTGTTCAAATAGATAAGCGGAAACTCATCGTCGGCCAGGCAGAACCCAGAAATGGTCTTCTGCTTGAACGAGTGCTTGAATACAAATACGCCACTGGCTTCTACCGCGGTCCGCCACACCTTGAGCGCCGCCTCCGCACTCTTGCAGCCAATTTGTGCATCCAACGCGATACCGAGGTACGCGCGAACCCTGTCGCCCGCTTCCCGTACATTGCTTTGCGCGGTGAGCGCGAGGTCCCGGAAAATCTTGCGCGGCGATGAGTTCACGTCGTCGTTCAGCTCCCGCAAGGAAATCTGATAGGCGTGGGCGAGGCGAAGCTGATAGCGGGTGTCCGCGGCCAGGCGATCAAGCTCGCTGTCGGGTAGGGTGCGGAACTCTTGCTTGACTTTGCGCTCCTTGGGCGGCGCAGGCAGGAAAAAGACCGCCAACGGTCTTTTGTATAGCACGTAAGCGAGGCTCTCCAACTGGGCATAAGTCGGACTGGCCGCGCCGGTCTCCCAAGCAACGATCTCGTCGATATCACGCTTGAGGTGAATGGCGACATCATCGAGCGAATAGCCCTGAGACTCCCGCGCCCAGCGCAGAACCGCCGGCTGGACACCCAGGGTATGGAACCCGAGTTTCTTGGCCACTCGTTGCCTCCGCAATGTTCTTGGTTTGCCGTGTGGCGTTTGCGATTATGCTCACTGGATAGACCAGCGAATCGAAAACAACGCTTGGAGAGACCGCGCCTGCGCCAGTTTCGCTTCAGTCTCTGCGATCAGTCGATCCCGCTGGCGGTCTACCTCGTCCTGTGCATCGAAAAGCGATCGCCGCTTCCGACTGCGTTCACCTTCCAGAGCCTTGACCTGCCGTTGTCCCACGAGTTTCTCCTCAAGCGTGACGGCGGCGCTTGCCGCCCGGCGTGCCTCCCGAATCTGGCGATCCATCTCCTTGATTTCCCGTTCCAGTCCGACCTTGAGATCGTCGGCCCAGCCGTCGAGCTTTTGCGCCTCGGCTTCAAAGAAGCGGGCGTTGCGCTCGGACACCTGGCGTTCTATGGCACCGCGTTGCCGGTCTGTCTGGGCACCCAGGGCTTGCTCCGTCAGCCCCGGCCCCGCTCCGGCTGGAAGCGGGGAGGCTGAGCCGGGCACTGTCATCAAACGGGTTGCAACCTCTGGGTCCAGGGGCTCACCGTCGTCCGTCACGGCGGCAAAGATCAAGTGATCTTCCCCTTGGTCCAGGGATTCTACCCGGAACAGCGACATCATCAACCAACCGGAGCGGCCGATCAGGGGCTCGATGAGGCTGATCTTGCCTGGGTGCCGACCGTAGTCGAAGCGAATCTCGGCGGGCGGCAGATCGCGGCCCTTCGCCTTGGCGAGCCGAGCCTCGGCCAGTGGATGGTTGAGACGGTAGAGGAGCGCCTCGCCGGAGCGGCGCGGCAGTTCATAGAGTCCGAGCGGGATCGTGGTACCCGTATCCGGCGGCGCTCGGTGGAGACGGAAGGAGGCATCGCCCAGAAACTCGGCAGCGTCGGTCAGTTCGTGGCGGGTGAGTTGCATGAGCAGGCGCTCGTAGCGGGTCAGGCTCGCCTTGGCGGTCTCCTCGCGGACCCGCAGCTTCTCGCGTACCTCGTCGTCGAAATTCTCCAGGAGTTGGGCGCGGGTATGGGCCATGGAGGTGTCGATCTCGAAGCTCAGCTCCAGTTGGAGCTGGTCGAAGGCGTTCTTTATCTCCTCGGGCCTGCGGCAGCGCTGGTAGATGGCGGCAATACGCTTCTCGAAGTCCACCCCGGACTCGATGGCTCCAAGCACCTCGTCGCTGGCGCCGAAGACGCCCTCGAAGAGCTGGCGGGAACGCTCATCGGTGTTGGAGCCGTTGAAGAGGACGATCCCCTCTGGGTGGGGACTGTCCGCCAACAGGCGCAGCAGATAACTTTGGGTTCGGCGGGACTCGGTGAAGATGATGGCCTTCTCCGGCGCACCCAGCGTCTTGGCCTTGGCGAAGGCCACTCCGAGTGCCTTGAGCAGGGCACGGCCCTTCGCGTTGTGGTCGAAGGAGGCGGCGAGTCGGGCGAAGGCGTCCAGGTCGGCGATCTCACGCCATTGCTTGCGCAGGTTCGACGGGGTGATGACGAGGATGCGGCGTCGCCGCTCCGCCCAGCGCTGGGACAGGACCAAGCCGGCCTCGATGGTCTTGCCGAGGCCCACTTCATCCGCCAGCAGGGCGCCCTTGGACAGCGGCGAGGCGAAGGCGAACAGGGCCGCATCGACCTGATGCGGGTTGAGGTCGACCTGGGCGCTGGCAACGGCGCCGGCAAGCCGCTCGGGACTGTCGGACGGGAAGCGGCGCGTCAGTTCAAAGGCGATGTACTTGGCGTGGTAGTCCGTGAGGCTCATGGTTCAACCAGGGCGACGATTCGATCGAGTGAGCACCGCAATGGGGACGCCCCAAGCGGCGGAGTGCCGGGTGATCGGCTCCCGCGATCCCCACCGCCTACTTCCTTGCCATTGAACTTTGGTCAAGCCGGCGACTCGCTACGCCAGTTGGGCAATCCGCCAGATCGAGGTGGCTTGGTTGGCCATCCAGACCTGTCTGGCCGCGATGCGCTCGGGAGTCCATTCGGCGTATTCCTGCGCCAAGCGGCGGGTGATGGCGAAGCCGCTGCTCTCGTAAGCCGCGCGCTTGACCGGGTAGGGGGCATTGCCCAGGTCCCGGTTGGCCCCAGCCTGCATCAGGGTCAGATTGCCCAGGCGATAGACCAGGGCCTCGCCCTCTTCGTCCGTAAATCCATCCCATCCGGTCTCGGGGTTCTGTGGCAGGACGTGCTCCAAGGTGAAGGTGTCGCTGGTGAAGTCGTAGTCGTGGTTCGGCACCAGGTGACGTTCCAGAGCGCAGAGAATGAAGCGAACCACACGGTTATTGCGGGATTGGGTCGTGCGGATAGTCTTATCGGTGAAGGCAGCCCGAAAGGCGGCATCATTCGGGTAGACGCCGGTCATGGCGGCCAGTGCAGCGCCCAGGCCCAAGATCTCGCCGCGGGCGATACGCTCGGCGACCGCGTTGTAGGTGCGTTCTTGCTCGGCCGGGCTATAGCTGCAGATGATGTTGTAGCGTAGCGAGATGACGACGCAGGCGCGCACCAGGCGGACGAATTCGGTGTCCGCAAACTGGCGCCTGGCCGCCAACAGCAGGGGGAAGGGCTGGCGCACATTGAAGGTGCGCAGGGTGCCCACCAGGGTCTTGAGTTCGCGCGACCAGTCGGATGCCTCTGGAGAAGACAGGCCCAGGTAGGTATCGAGATCCTGTTCCATGTCGCGCAGGAGTTGGAAGACCGCCTCGCGGGTCTTGACCTGGCCGCGAATAGTCTTGAACAATTCGGCCTGGCGGGCGAAGGGGCGCCGGCTATTCCAGTGCATACGCAAGAAGTCGGGAAAGCTCTCGGCCCCCAGGCGTCCGACCATGGCTTCCCAGCGCCCTTCCAGGCTACGCAGCTCGTGGTCGTTTTCGTTGTGTAATTCGTGACCGTTTTCATCGTTCCGGCGATCCAATACCGAGAACAGGTAGTTCTTGAGTAGATCGGTGGCGGAGAGTCGCACCCCGCGGGCATTGAGGGTCTCGAACACCTTGTAGGCGTTCAATTCGTCGGTGACGGTGATGACGGTGAAGAAGAGCCGGTCGGTCAGGTCTTCCGCCAGTTGGGCCAGCCGCCGGCCCTGGTCTCCGGTCTCCTGCTTGAGAACCTCCCCGATGTGCCTGTCGAACCACTCGAATGCCTTGCGCAACAAGTGTTCGGAGGCGCGGAAATTACGCTTCGGCAGGTGTCCCAATGGAACCAAATAATCCTGAAAATAGCTGTTATTGTTGCGGTTGAGGATGAGCTTGGGGCGCGAGACCAGGGTGACGGGGTCGAGATAGCCGATGTAGGTCTGGCGGATCTGGGTGATGCGTCGGGTGTTGTCCGCCGGTTCTTTGCCTGCTTCGACCAGACGTTGCAGATGTTTGAGGATGGCCAAGATAACGATGGTGACGGTGGTCAGGCGCTGTTGGCCGTCGATCACTTCAAAGGTCTTATCGTCGGGGGACTGGAGAACCAGATAGCCCAGATAATGAGCCGGCTCACCATCGGGTTGCAGGGTGCCGAGCAGATCCTGCCACAGGTCCTCCCATTCCTCGTCGGTCCAACTGTAATCGCGCTGGAACCGGGGGATGCGGTAGCTCAGACCGTTGCCGATGAGCTTGCGGAAGGTATTGTTCTCAGTCTTGAAGTTTGTTGCAGCCATGGTGCCCCCGTGAGGCCAGCGACCAACGGACGGTGAAGCGGAGTCTCAGACGAGACGATTGTGCCGGTTTGCCCTCAATGGCGCAGATGCGTACATCCCGTTGGCGGTCCAGCGCGTTCGATGGACGGGGAGTCTACCGGACTATCGGTTAACCATATCAACAGAATCGGTTTAGGTGTCCGCAGGGTCAGGGCGCCCGCGGCACCGCCAGGCGTGCGCACTCGATGCGTGTGCTGGTCGACCACCGGGATGCCTGGCATCATTCTCCGGCGCTGGTCTCGTTGGCGTCACCGTTCCTGCCAAGCAGAACTAAGTATTTAAGAAAATTATAATAAAGATGTTGTTTCGCAATAGGTCCGATGGTAGTTTCCGGTTGCTGACTCGCAGTTCAGTCGGTACAACGCGCGCGGCCTGGGTCGCGCCAATCCATCCGATCGATAGAGGGTGCGAGCATGTTGACCGGTACGGTAAAGATATGGAACGCGGATAGGGGGGTCGGTTTCATCGCCCGGGATGACGGCGGCCACGATGTGTCGGTGCGCTCCAATGCATTGATGACGAACGGCTTCAAGGCGTTGGCGACAGGCCAACGGGTGCGGTTCATCGTCGAGCGCGGCGACCGCTGTCCGCGGGCAGGCATCGTCGAACCACTCATGTGATCTTCGGCGTTTCTTGGGAGTAAGGCTGCCTGCAAAATCCGCATGGCTGTTGGGGCGACGCTTGTAGGGGCGACTTCAGTCGCCCCTGCCTGCACGACTCTTTGTCCTCCATTCAAGACGGATCCTGTGGGACCTCCCGATGCCGGTAGAGTTGGCGTATGACCGGGGCGAACCGGGCCTCCAGGTCGTAGCGCTTGACCTTGGTGGTCGGCGTGAGGAGACCATTCTCGACGGTCCAGGGCTCCAGGCTCAGGTGCACCGCGCGCACCTGTGCGTAGCCCGGGAACGGCCGGAGACGCTCCCGCACCCGGGCCAGGATGGCAGCGACGGCCGTCGGGTGTTGCAGCGCGGTCGGTGCCCGCGGATCGAGCCCAAGACCCACGGCCAGGGGTGTCCAGAGGTCCGGCTCCAACACCAGCAAGGCCGCCAGATAGGGGCGTCCCTCGCCCAAAATCATAGCCTGAGCGAACAGCGGGTCCATGGTCAGTGCCATCTCCATCTCGACGGGGGACACCTTCTCGCCCGCCGAGGTGACCAGAATCTCCTTCAGCCGTCCGCGGATGTAGAGGTAGCCATCCCGGACCTCCGCCACATCGCCGGTGCGCAGCCACCCGTCCGCGTCGATCATGCCCGCCGTCGCCTCGGGGTGGTTCCAGTAACCCAGCATCATTCCCGGCGTGCGCACGAGCAATTCATCCGCCGGTCCGCTACGGACGTCCAGTCCGGGTAAGGGGCGGCCTACTGAACCTGGGATGCAGTCCTCCGGCCGGGTGTTGCTCAGCACGGGGGAGGTCTCGGTGAGCCCGTAGCCCTCGGTGAGCGGCAGACCGAGCCCGATGAAAAAGCGTGCCACCACCGGCGAGAGTGGCGCACCGCCGCTGACGGCGACCCGCAGACGACCGCCGAGCCGATCCAGCACCTGCGCGGCGACCAGGCGCCGCAGCAGGCGCAAGGTCAGGCGCTGGAGCACCCCGAGCGGTTGGGCCTGTCCCTGGTGCGCGCGGAATTGCTGCCAACCCAGGTCCACGGTGGCGTCGAACAGCCGCCGTTTGAGGCCCCGCTCGCCAAGCCGTGTCTGAATAGCCAGGTAGATCTTGTCGTACACCCTGGGCACGGCGAGCAACACGGTCGGGCGCACGATCAGCAGGTCCTGGCGCAATAATTCGACCGAGCGTGCGAAGCTGATGCGGCTCCCCGCCATCATGGGCAGGTAGTAGCCGACCGTGCGCTCAAACCCGTGCGCCAGCGGCAGGAACGAGAGGAAGCTGTCCGCGGGCCAGGCCGGAATGCGGCGCAGCACGGCCTCCGCCGTCCAGAGGATGCCGCGATGCGACAGCATCACCCCCTTGGGTCTCCCGGTCGTTCCCGAGGTGTAGACGATGGTTGCCAGGGCGTCCGGTGCCGTGACCCGCTCCGGCCCGGCGGTTGCGGTGTCGGGCAGCCAGTCGGTGAGGTACCGGACGCTCTCATCGACGGTCGGGGCCTCGCGCAGCAGGCAGAGTACCCGCCGCAGCTCCGGGAAGGATTGACGCCTGGAGGCAAGGGCCGACCAGCGGCGGTCCGAGTCCAGGAGCAACAGACGGGCGCCGGAATCGCCGAGGATATGCGCCAGATTGTCCGGGCTGTCGGTGATGTAGAGGGGCACCGGGACCAGGCCGAGCCCAAGCGCGGCCTGGTCGAAGCAGACCCAGTCGACACTGTTGCGCAGGCTCAGCGCCACCCGGTCGCCGGGTTGCAGCGCTTCGCCCGCCAGCCCCTGTTGCCAGCGTGCGACGCGTGCCGCGACCTCCGACCAAGTGTAATCACGCCAGGTCTTGTCCTCAAACTGCTGGTAGGCGACCGTTGCGGGGGACTGCGCGACCCGCCGCCGGAAGAGCCCCGGAAGCGTTCCGGCCTCATCGCAGCCGATGCAGCCGATGGGCGTGGAGGATTCATCAAAGTTCACGGTATGGCCTCTATAGGATCGCCTGAAATCAGTTCAGCGAACTGCTAAGGCACCTGTACCCCCGAGGTTGATTGTTTGCCTGTAGGCGGCGTTTCACCGGTCGCTCTGTCTGCAACGCGATGGGCGCTGCTCGCGCCGCGGTTCTTATTCTCAAAGGTATAGCTGCCAGCATCGGCGCGTCGATCCGGTCTTCGGTCTTGGCGACGGCCAGGTGTTGCTTCGCCTGATGGTTCGCTGACAAGGCCGCACAGGGTGTGGTCAACCGCGTGGCGTTAGGCTGCACGCAAGGTCGCGATCAGCCGCGACCGGGTCGCTTTCAACGCCACAATGAGGAGCGCGAACCGATGAATGCACATGCGATTACATATCTTGATAATACCAGTCCGCCGCGGGTGAAGGCACCGTTTCGCAGGAGGGGCGGCGCGGCATGGGTCGGGAATCGGCGGATGGCGGAGCCTGCCTATAACGCTGCCAACAGTGCTCTCCCGATCGGGAAGGACGGACTGATCTCAGAGGCCTCCTCAATTGAGGAGGCGATGGCCCGATTCGTCGATGCAAATCCCGCCCAACTCTATCGAGGCGGAGCGTGATCGCAGTAAGTAACGAGTCGGAAATATCATCTCGATTACGACAACGACCGAGACGCCAAAAACGTTCACTCCTGGACTTGTTTGATCTGGCTCCCGCGTTCCAGCGAGGGAGCAAGCGCGACACGGAAGGCGTCGCGTGGTGCCACGGGCCGCTGGAGCGGCCGGACGGCATTCCCACGCTGGAGCGTGGGAACGAGAACGCATCCCGGCCTAAGCGAGGTTTAAACTTGGGTTAACGATGCGCCTTGACCTTCAGATGCGGGTCAACCGGCGGGATCACGCTCATGTTCGGGGTTCCCGGCAGACGCGGCAGCGCCAGCTCCGGAAACTCGCCGGTCAGCGCGTTGAGAAAGGCCACCAGGTCCGCCGTCTGGGCCTCGGTGAGGTCCTTGTTCAACTGGACCTTGGCCATGACCTGCACTGCCTTGTCCAGGGTGGGGACCTGGCCGTTGTTGAAGTACGGTGCCGTCAGGGCGATGTTGCGCAATGTCGGTACCCGGAACAGGTGCCGGTCGGCGGCCTTCTTGGTGACCTCGTAACGGCCCGGATCCTTGGTCAGCTTGTACTTGGCGTCATAGGCACTGCCCGGATAGGTGGGGAACTTCATGAAGAAACCCGTTCCGATGGGCAGTGTCGGGCCGCTGAAATTGGCCCCGGAATGGCAGGAGGTGCAGCCCAGCGTGTCGAAGGTTTCCATGCCGCGGATCTGCTGCGCGTTCATGGCGGCGGCGTCGCCTTTCACATAACGGTCGTAGGGCGAGTTGGGGGTGATCAGGGTGCGCTCAAAGGCGGCGATCGCCTTGACCGCATTGTCGCCGGTGATCGGGTTGGTCTCGCCTGGGAAGGCGGCCTCGAACAGCGGCTGGTAACCGGGAATTTTGGCGACCCGACCCATGGCTTCGTCTAGGCTTGCCATGCCCATTTCGATGGGGTTGGCCACCGGTCCCTTCGCTTGATCTTCCAGGGTGGCGGCGCGCCCATCCCAGAACTGGACCGAGTAAAACGCCGCATTCCAGACCGTTGGTGCGCTACGCCCGCCGCGAGCATCGTGCATGCCGATGGAGTTGGGGCGGTTGTCGTCCCCGCCGGCCATCACATTGTGGCAGGAATTACAGGACAGGGTGCCGTGCTCGGAGAACCGCGGATCGAAAAACAAGATCTTGCCGAGTTCGATTTTGGCCTCGCTCGCCGGGTTGTCCGTCGGGAATGGGGCTTGATCGGGCAAGGCCTGCCAATCGGCCGCGAGGGACGGATTGGCGACGCTGAGGGTCATGATGCTGCCGAGCAGCAGAGTGGCTTTCAAACCCATAATGAATCTCCTTGGTGCGCTATTGGGTTGGTCAAAGGGAGCAGATGGGCGGCGAGGCCGCGGGGGAAACAGCCGTTCGGCTGTGCCGGCTGGCGTTCGCGGCATGTTCCGCGATGTCTTCCGACTCTACGCCGAGGCTTGCGGGATCCTGGTGGATGGTGATGTCGGCGCCCGCAAAGTGGGCGCGAATCGCTGCCTCGGCGTCCAATGCGAGGCGGTGGGCGCTTGCCAGCGGCAGGTCGTCATCCAGTTCCAGATGGAGCTGGATGATCGCGGATTGACCGGACTGGCGCGTACGTAACCCATGGACGCCGCGCACCCCGGGCACGGCAGCCGCAAGCGCGGCGATGTGCCGACGCTGGTCCTCCGGCAGTTCCTGGTCCATCAGAAGATGGACCGCCTCCCGGCCGATCTGCCAGGCACTATAGGACACATAAGCACCGATGCCCAGCCCGAACAGAGGATCGAAACCGGGCCAGCCGGCCCAGGCCAGGGCCAGGGCGCCCATGGTCGCCAGGTTGGTGGCGAGATCGGTCGCGTAGTGGAGCGCATCCGCCCGGATCGCCGGGGAATTGGTGCGGCGGATCACATGGTGTTGGAAGGCGAGCAGGGCCAGGGTCGCGGCGATGGCGAGCGCGATCACCGCGAAACCCACGCCGAGTTCAGCCAGTGGTTGGGGATGGAGCAGCCGCTCGCCAGCCTGGAGGAGCAGGAATCCGGCGGAGCCGGCGATGAAGGTCGCTTGCCCCAGTGCGGCGAGTGCCTGGGCCTTGCCGTGGCCGAAGCGATGCTCAGGGTCCGGGGGCATGAGCGACCAATGGACGGCAAACAGGTTCACCAGCGAGGCACCCGCGTCCATGGTGGAGTCCACCAGGGAGGCGAGCACACTCACCGAGCCGGTCATGAGCCAGGCCGCGAGCTTGGCCAGGATGAGCAACGCGGCCGTGCCGACCGAGGCATAGGTGGCAAGGCGCAACAGTCGCCCCGTCTGGTCGGCGGACAGCGAGACGACTGCCGGGGACGCGGGACTGATGACCGGTTCCTGACCCATGGGTTTCTGCTCCTGTGCGCTTGGTGCTTCGCGGCCTCTGCGGAGCCGCATTATGAGCCCGCATTGCTGACGGTTCGCTGACAACTCCCGACAGAGGGTCTTCATGGGTACCGCGTTAGTGTAACCCTCGAACCCGGCCCCCTCAGGACCGGCTCCCGGTTGGCTTGGGCCATCGACAGGGTCCCGACGCGACCGCACACCTTAATCCAGGAGATCGACAATGACTAGCCCCATCGATACCGCTGCGGCGGGCGGTGACCTCACACCGCGTCCGTTGGCGCCCGCAGCCGAGCGCGTGCGCGTCTGGGACCCCTTCGTACGCTTCTTCCACTGGGGTCTGGCGGTTGCCGTGCTGATCGCCTTCCTGACCGAGGATGAACTCCAGGGTCTGCACGACTGGGCCGGCTACACCGTCATCGGGCTGATCTCTGCCCGTATTCTGTGGGGCGTCATCGGTCCGCGGCATGCCCGCTTCTCGGACTTCGTGCGCGGACCGCGCGCCACCCTCGCCTATCTCAAGGATATTCTCCACGGGCACCCGGCGCGTTATCTGGGACACAACCCGGCGGGTGCGGCCATGGCGGTCGCCCTGATCGGCGGCCTGATCGCGACCGCGCTCACCGGTGTGGCTACCCTGAGTAACGAGGGCTGGGAAGACATCCATGAAGTGATCGCTTACGCCACGCTGTGCCTCATACCATTGCACCTGCTTGGCGTGCTGCTGGCAAGTCGTCAGCATAATGAGAACCTGATCCGCGGCATGATCGATGGTTACAAGCGCAAGTAAGTCGAGAGTCGACATGAGGCATCCAGGGATCGGATGCGGCGCCCAGTGACAATTGCGCCAATGCCAGTCCCGATCCGAGTCTCGGCACGAACGGGGTCATGGGCAGCAACAAAACCGGCGGCGGGGTTCCTGGCTCGCTGAAATCTTTGGTGGCGACGACTGAGGCATCCTCACCCGCCCGGTCCGGCGATCCCCGCGGGCGGACCCCGCAAAACGCGCGCCGGAGCGCTGTATGGCCTCGGCGCCCTGCGGTTGGCAGGGGACCGTTGGGCTGGTACCCCGTTCCACTTGAAATTGCGGAAAAGCCACCCCGCCATTCCGGCAGGATGCCGGAATCCAACGCCATGAACGGTACCTTGCAGCGTGCACGGACCTATAAGATCAAGACGGAATGCCCGTCGAGGTCTGAGCCACTTGCATCGGATCAGGTGCTCGTCTTCTCGTCTTCGTCCGATTGCGGCTCGACCGCTTGATCAGCCATTTGGTCAACCGTGTCCTCACCCTCTTGTGGTTGGTCGTCGCTGGGTGTGGTTTTCCGCTTGCGCTTCTCTTCTTTCTTCTGCTTCTTGGCAAGGTCTCGTTGACGCTTCTCGAATGCATAATTGGGAGTGGCCATGTGACACCTCTTCGACCAGGTTTAGGGGACAGGATGTTGGCGATCGGCGACGGCGCGGGTGTCGGAGAGGCCCAGCCTCGCGAGATGACCCGCAGTTTACCCTAAGGCCGCTCGGGTGGACGCCCGACTGTGACGTTTTCTCGGCGTTGCGCGCGCGAGGCCTTGGCCGCTCGGCGGTTTGGATGACCGCGCCAGGCGCGCGGCGTTGTATCCGCCGCCGCGCTCAGAGACTCAGGGGCACCCTGACCGGGCAGGTGCAGGGTCACCGCGAATCCGCCCAGGTCGGCGCGGCCGAAGGCCAGGTCGCCACCGTAGGCGTCGCAGATGTCCTGCGCGATGGCCAGGCCCAGACCAGAGCCCTGGGTGCGTTCGTCCAGCCGCAGACCGCGCTGACCCAGGTCCTTGAGCGCATCCTCCGGGACACCGGGACCGTCGTCCTCGATCTGCACCCTGATGCGGTCGCCGGTCTCGGTCCGCACCCGCACTCGCGTGCCGGCCCAGTTGGACGCGTTTTCCAGGCAGTTGCCCAGGAGTTCGGTCAGGTCCTCGGGGAGGATCGCCACCGCGAGCCGGTCGGGACAGTCCAGTTCCCACTGCAAGCGTGACCCGTTGGGGGTGCGCTCCAGGGCGCGGACCACGCGGCTCAGGGTGTCCGGCAGATCCGCCCCCGGCTCACTCGCCCGGCGCGCGGGGCCGACGCCTTCGCGGGCATCGGCGCGGGCGCCGGCCCGTGCCCGCACCCGGGCGCGGATCAACTCCCGATCCACGCGTCGGCGCATGGTTTGGGCCAGTCCGTCCAGATCGTCCGCCAACTCGGCTTGACCCAGGGCGCGCAGCCGCTCGGCATCGGCCGCGAGAACCACCAGCGGGGTCTTCAGGCCGTGCGCCAGGTCAGCGGTCCAGGCGCGCGCGCGCTCGATCGCCCGTGCCTGCGCATCGAGCAGCGAGTTCACTTCTTCGGCCAGGGGCTGAACCTCGTCGGGGTAATCGGCCGGCAGGCGTTGCGCCTCTCCCGAGCGGATGGCGCGCACCCCCCGGCGCACGGCGTCCAACGGCGCGAGTCCGATGCGCACCTGGCCCCAGGCGGCCAGGCCCAGCACCGCGCCCAGCAACACCAGATAGGGAACGATGTCGGCGGCGAAGTCGCGGCTCGCTTGGGCCAACTCCCGCCGATCCAGCGCGACCGCGACCCGCACCCGCCGCTCGTCTAATCCGATCCGGAACAGCACCCCCCGCTCTAAAACCAGCAGCGACTGGCCGCCGGGTCCGGGCAGTTGATGACGGTGCAGCGCCCCGTCCGGCAGGGTGTCCGCGGGCAGGTCCAGCACCACGTCCCAGAGCGAGCGTGAGCGCAGCAAGGTCGGCCGATCCTCGTCTTGAATCTGCCAGTAGAGTCCGCTCAGCGGGGTCTGGAAGCGTGGATCGGCCAGGACCAGGTCGAACCGGAGACGTCCGCCTGGGGTGGCGCCCAGGTGTCCCAGGATCTGACCCAGGGTGTTGTCGAGATGAGCCTCCAACCGCCGCTCCACATGGTGCTCGAACAGGGCGGTGAGCCCGACCCCGGCGGCGACCAGGGCCAAAGTGATCGACAGGGCGGCCGCCAGGAGCAGTCGAAAGCGCAGCGAGCGGCGGGTCATCGTGTCGCTGTCGCCGCTATGCAACCGTTCACGAAGTGGATGCCTGCTCGGGATCGTCCACCAGGTACCCGAAGCCGCGGCGGGTCTGGATCAGGTCGGCGCCGAGTTTGCGGCGCAGCCGGCCGACCAGGACCTCCACGCCGTTGGTGTCACGCTCGATGCCATCGGCGTAGATCTGGTCGGCCAGTTCGCCTTGCGAGACCACCGAGCCCTTGTGGTGCAGCAGGACACACAGCAGCCGGTACTCCTGGGGCGAGAGGTGGATCGGGATGCCGTCCAGGGTCACCCCCATCTGGCGGGTGTCCAGGGCCAGTCCGCCGGCCCGCAGGACCGGCGAGCTCTGCCCGGCGGCACGCCGCAGAATGGCGCGCAGGCGTGCCAGCAGTTCTTCCACCCGAAAGGGCTTGGGCAGGTAGTCATCGGCACCGGCATCGATCCCCTCCACGCGCTCGCTCCAATCGCCGCGGGCGGTGAGGATCAGCACCGGCAGGTCGCGGCCGGCGGCGCGCCAGCGCTTGAGCACCGCGAGCCCATCCATGCCCCGCAGCCCCAGGTCGAGGATGACCGCCGCGTAGGGTTCGGTATCGCCGCGAAACCAGGCGTCCTCACCATCGCCCGTGTGGTCCGCCAGATAACCGGCGGCGGTCAGCGCGCGGAGCAGGATAGCGACGGTACGAGGGTCGTCCTCCACCACCAGGATGCGCATCACTTTTCCTCCTCATGGTCCAGGATCACGCCGGTACGCGCATCCAGTTCGATCTCCTGGAGGCGACCCCGCCCGTCCAGGATCGTCAGTTCGTAGACCCAGCGCCCATGCTCTCGCTCCAGTTCCGCCTCCAGCACACGGCCCGGAACCTGGGCGGCGACCCGCCTGTAGACCTCGGACAGGTTGAGGATCTCACCGCGCTCCGTGGCCCGCCGGGCGCGATCGTGACTGTGATCGTCGTCTTCCCATTCATGGGGGGCCCCATGAACGGTGGACCACCCAGTTGCCAGGAGCAGCGGCAAACCAAGGATCAGGCGAAAGTGATGCGTCTGCATGACCTTGGATTGTAGGCCAATCCATCCTGTCAATCCGCTGACAGTCCTGCTCAGTCGGCGTTCATGGTCGATGCGGCACAGTGTAACCGCTGGATCGAGACGCGTGTCGACTCCAGCGGCCAAACCTGCCGGGAGATAGCGACCGCGATGAGCAACCCTAATGAACCTGCCTCTGGCCATCAGGGCCCGCACGCTACCGCGATACCGTCAACGGATCGCGTGCGTGTTTGGGACCCTGTTGTGCGCTTTTTCCACTGGGCGCTCGGCGCCGCCGTGCTGATCGCGTTTCTGACCGAGGATGAACTGCTGGGACCCCATACCTGGGCCGGCTATATCGCGCTGACCCTGATCGGTGCACGGTTGCTGTGGGGCCTGATCGGTCCCCGCCACGCCCGTTGGTGGGATTTCGTGCGCGGTCCGCGGGTCACCCTGGCCTACCTGGGGGATGTCCTGCGCGGTCGGGCCGCCCGCTATCTGGGTCATAACCCGGCCGGTGCGGCGATGGTGATCGCGCTGTTGGCGGGGGTCACTGCCACCGCGTTGACCGGCATGGCCGTGCTGGGTGCCGGGGAGTTCGCCGGACCTCTGGCCCCTTATCTGCAGGGCGTCTCGGCGACGACGGCGCATGACCTGGCGGAGGTCCATGAGTTCATCGCCAATGCGACCCTATTCCTGATCCCCCTGCATCTGCTAGGGGTTGTCCTGGCGAGTCTGCAACACCGCGAAAACCTGATCCGCGGCATGATCGATGGTTATAAGAGAGGAGCATCTCAATGAATGTGAAACCAATGACTGTATTCGCACTGGCCGTTGGCCTTGGTCTGGGCACCCATCTGGTGTCCGCGGCCACCGGCGACGACCTGATTACGACCTACCAGCGGCAAGGCGCCGGCCCCTTCAGCGCCGCCGCCGGCGCGCGTGCCTGGACCGCGAAACACCTGCCGGAAGGGCCTGGCGAACAGCGTAGTTGTGTCATTTGCCACGGAACGGACCTGACCAAGCCCGGAAAACATGCAACGACCGGTAAACCGATCGAACCCCTGGCTGTCTCCGCCAATTCCGAGCGGCTGACGGACCCCGCCAAGGTGGAGAAGTGGTTTGGCCGCAACTGCCGCTGGACCCTGGGGCGCGATTGCACGCCCCAGGAGAAAGGCGACTTTGTGCGGTATATCCAGTCGCTTTGAGATGCAACAACCGGAGATTGGACTGATGAGCAAGGCATTCATTGCCGTCGCGGGTGCGGCCCTGATCGCCCTCGGGGCGAGTGGTCTCGCCTGGAGCGGGCACGACGATGACGACCACGACCGCAAGGGCCATCGGGAAGGCAAGGGCCTGATGGCTCGCGGCGACCTGGCCGCGGTGACCAACGCACTTTATCGCACCGAATGTGGCGGCTGCCACTTCGCCTACCAGCCGGGCCTGCTGCCCGCCGCGTCCTGGGTGCAGGTCATGGGCACGCTGGACAATCACTTCGGGGACGACGCCACGCTGGATCAAGCGCTTAGTGACGAATTGCTCGCCTACCTCGAGGCAAACGCCGCGGATCGCAACGACCGGGTTCGCTCACGCGCCTTCGCGGCACGGCCGATCCAGGGCGAGGGGCCGCCGCGGATCACCCGAACGGCGTATTTTCAGCGCAAACATGACGAGGTTCCGGTGCGCTACGTCAAGGACAACCCCAAGGTCGGCAGCTTCAGCAACTGTCAGGCCTGTCACCGCGGCGCGGATACCGGGGATTTTAACGAGCATCAGGTGAACATCCCGGGTGTCGGACGCTTCGAGGATTGAGACGATCCGTCGGTCGCCGGTCGCCGGCGATTTTGCCGTGAAAGTCGCGCTGCGACCCCATAGGAGCGGCGTCCCGCCGCGATGGGGCCGGGCGCGCGGCCGCAGCGTTCGAGGTCACCGCGGCACCGCATCGCGGCGGGACGCCGCTCCCACGGGGGACGAGAGCCTTACAGTACGCGCTTCCCGCGCACTGGCCGGAACCATGGTCAAGGCCGGCGAATGCTGAAGATCACTCCGGCTGCTGGCAGCCGGCCGCTTGAGGCTCTACCATGCGGCCTCGGCGAGTCTCTGCTCGCCGAGGCCATTTACACACAGACAGGCGACAGCATGAGTAAGATCCATTTCGTCGGCGGTGAGAAGGGTGGGGTCGGCAAGTCCGTCCTGGCACGGCTCCTGACCCAGTATCACATCGATCACCAACGTCCCTTTACCGCCTTCGATACCGACCGTTCGCACGGCGCCCTGCTGCGCTTCTACGCGGGGTTCAGCCGGCCGATCGCGCTGGATGAGTTCGAGAGCGCCGATCAGTTGATGGAGGCCGCACTGGCGACCGATCAGGATGTCCTGGTGGATCTGGCCGCCCAGACCTCCTTGCCGCTGCACCGCTGGATCGAGCAGAACGATCTGCTCAGCCTGGCCGCGGACGAGCAGGTTCCGGTGGTGTTCTGGCATGTGCTGGACGACGGCGCCGACGGCATCGCCCTGCTCGACGCCCTGTTCGAGCGTTACGACCACGCGGCTTCCTATGTGGTGGTGAAAAACTATGGCCGCGGGAAGGACTTCTCCGCCTTCGAGTCGTCCCCGGTCCGGACCCGTGCGCAGTGGCTGGGGGCGGCGGTTATTGATTTGCCGGAGTTGCACGCCGGCACCATGCGTAAGATCGATCATCAGGGCACCAGTCTGTGGGCCGCGACCCACAACCGCGACTCCGGCCTGGGCCTCATGGACCGTCAGCGGGTGAAGGTCTGGGTGCGGCGGGTTTATCAGCAGCTCGATCAGGTCAGCGCCGACCTGTTCACCCCGGCGCCAGCGCCGGTTCCGGTGCCCGATCCGACTGATCCGGCGTAAACTTTTGTTTAGATGCGGACTCAACGCATCGCCGCGACTTATGGATACAGACTCATGATGGCGATCTCAAGCTCGATCACTCGGGCAATCACGCCGACGATCACCCCGGGGCAGCGGCGCTGGCTCAGGGGCGAGGCCCATCCGCTGAAGCCGGTGGTCATGGTTGGTCAGGCTGGACTCACCGAGGCGGTGCTGGCGGAGCTTGAGCTGGCGCTGAGTCACCATGAGTTGCTCAAGGTCAAGATCAACGTCGGGGACCGGGCGCTGCGCGACGCCATCCTCACCCCGATGGTCGAGCGCACCGGGTCGGTACTCGTCACCCGCATCGGCAATGTTGCCGTGCTGTTCCGGGCCAACCCGAAGAAGCGCAGCCCCATGGTCCTGCGGGTTGCCTGAGTCCGGCGGGCGGGCCTTGGTCATAAAACCGGCCATCGCGCGATCGGCACGGTCGTCGGTCCGCGCAGCGGACCCTACCGGTCACGACGTTACCGTATGGTCCGCCGTGCGGACTCTCCGCGGCTGTTCAGGGCGCAAGCTGTCTGAGTAACTCCTGGGCCTGGGCCTGCTCCGGAAACGCGAGATCCGTGATGGGCAGCAGGACCGTCTGGGCCTGGGTCGGATCGCCGTCCGCCGCCAGGGCGCGCGCGTAATGGAAGGCGACGGTGGGCTCGCTGGGCAGAGCGGCATAGGCCTTGACCAGGATCTGCGCCGCACCCTGGGCATCACCAGTGGCGAGCAGTGCCTGCCCCTCTAGGGTGTCCGCCACCGCCGGGTCCACTACAGCCGCCCAAGCCGTTCGTCACGACTGCGAAAGGGTCCGCGGTCGTGCCGTCCCAGATTACCGTGGCCGTGCTATCGACAAAAAAATTTTCGTTACTGACCTGGAGCAGACCAAGCTTATCGGCATCGACCGTGATTTTCGCCCGATTATCGCCCGCGCCGGTCACGGCGGTGAGGTTGACCTTACGGGCACGGCCGATCGCGGTTAGCCCGACACTACCGCCGTAGCCATGATCGAGGTTGTCCTCGCTGCTGACGGAGCTTGCGATCATCGGTTCCGGTCGGGAGAGTGTAAAATTTATTGACAGATAACCGGTCACACACGGCTTTCCCGCCGCACATTGCGCTCTGAACAACGCGCACCAAATCCTCCGCAACCGGGCTATGATCGTAACAAATGCCGAGCTTACGCGAAAAGATGGCCCAGTGCGGATTCGAGTCGAACGACGACTACGAATTCCAGGTCCGCTGCGTGCTCGAAGGCCCGACCCGCACGCTGCGCACGCTCGCGATCGAAGGTGACGGCGAGCGCCGCAAGACCGCCTTCGCCACCGCGCTGGCGCGCGCGCTGGAGTTTCCCCACTGTCTCTATCTGGACTTCACCGAGGCCCACCCGGCCCTGCCCGATGTGATCCTGCCGCCCAGCCAGGACGAACTGGGTCGGACCGAGCCGCCCATCGAGGCGCTGGATCAAACGGTCAGCGAGGCCTGCGCCCAAAGCGAGGGTGAGCCGACCGTCCTGATCCTCGATCAGCTCCAAGCCGCGGACTTCCGTGAGCATATCCGTATCCATCGGCTGATCGCGGATTGCTTCTGGGAGGTGCGCGGCGGCCGGTATTTCGCCAATCCGCGCCACCTGCTGCTGTTCCTGATTTCGGAAACCCCGCTCTATCACGCCATCCAGAAGGCGAGTTTTCGGGTCTGGGTGGGGCGGGTGTCCGACCAGCAGGTCGCCTATGCGCCCGCGGAATTCGGCCTGGGCACGGAGGCGCTACCGCTGTTCGGCGCCCTTGGCGAGTTGTTTCAGGCGCTGGGTACGGCGCCGACCCGCAGCGAGTTCGAGCACATCCTGACCGACCTGCAACTGCATGTCCGCACGGTCGAGCACCTGCGGCTCAGTCTCTACGGTCGCGCGGAGGGGGTCTCCCGCGAGTCGATCGCGCGGCCGGCCTTGCTCGGACCCTTGCAGAGCGTGGTCACGGCGACGCAGGATCTGCTGCTGTCGGACCATATCGAGTTACGGGGGGACTAGTCGCGCGGCGCCGCACCACGGCTCCTGCACCTCAAGCATCATCGACGCATCGACGCGCGCGCCGCCGGGGAAGTCGATTTCAATGTGTTCCGTCGTCGCCATGGGGCACACTATACGGTGTTCTGCTCTTAACGCGATCGTACTCGCAATCGAACGGCAGGGCCCACTCCGGGAACTGCTTCCGGCACTGCATTTCGGCATCCCACCGTAATGACGGCAGTGGTCCGATAGCCGCATCAGCCGCCGAGCAGGGCGGCCACTCGCGCCAGGTCGTGCGCGGTGTCGACACCGGGTCCGGGCGGCTGCGCGGCGAGGCCGACGTGGATACGCTCGCCGTGCCACAGAACCCGCAACTGTTCCAGAGCCTCGGCCAATTCCAGCGGCGACGGTTCCCAGGTGATATAGCGCCGCAGGAAGGCCGCCCGGTAGGCATAAAGCCCGATATGGCGCAGGAAGGTGACTGAGGTTGGCAAGTGGCCGCGCTTGCCCATGAACTCGTCACGGTGCCAGGGCAGGGGAGCGCGCGAGAAGTACAGGGCAAAGCCGGCAGCGTCGATGACTACCTTGACCACATGGGGGTCGAACAGGGTCTCGCCGTCGGCAATCGCGAAGGCCAGGGTCGCCATGTTGGCCCCAGGGTGTGCGCTGAGGTTGCAGGCAACCTGGTCGATCAGCGCGGGTGGCATACAGGGCTCGTCGCCCTGCAGGTTGACGACGATGGTGTCCTCAGCCCAGCCGCGACGCTCGATGACCTCGGCGATCCGGTCGGAGCCGCTGCGATGGTCGGCCCCGGTGAGTTGGGACTCGGCGCCAAAGGCGGCGCAAGCGGTGACGATGCGCTGGTCGTCGGTCGCGACGATCACCTCGCCCGCGGCGCTCGCCCGCGCGCACGCCACCACGTGTTGGATCATGGGCTTGCCGTGGATGAGCAGCAGCGGTTTGCCGGGGAGTCGGGTGGAGCCGAAGCGGGCCGGGATCACGACTTTGAAGGCCGGGGGCACGGTGGGAATCGGCTCCGGTGGTACGGGCGCGGGGCGTTGCAGGGTGTTCAAGGGCTGGGGACCTCCGGCGGGTTTCGGACAACCGAAAACGGGCAGTTAGCGCCGGATCTTGCCGTATCCGCGGGATGGTTGGCGAGGAAAATGACGTTCGGACAAGTGCGCGAAGAAGGCGGCGACGAAAGCGTCCTCCGGGACCGCCTCGACCGGACAAGCCCACAGGTCGGCGCGCGCGAACCGGGCGCATTTGACGGCGTCCTTCTCGGTCATCAGCACGGGTCCGGATGGCCAGGTATGCACATCGGCAGCGGTGAACGTATGGTGGTCCGGATAGGGTCGTTCGGCCGCCTGGATGCCGTGAGAACGCAGCATGGCGAAGAAACGCGCGGGGTTGCCGATGCCTGCTACCGCGGTGACCTGCCGGTCACGAAAGGCGTCCAGGGGTCGGGTGCGGGTCGGATCGCGCAGATCGATGGCCGCGCCGGGAACCAGAGTGAACCGGTGCCCAGGGGCGGTGCCGCCGTTGTGGATCACCAAGTCCACGGTCTGCAGCCGCTCGCGCGGTTCGCGCAGGGGACCGGCGGGGAGGCAGCGGCCATTGCCCAGGCCGCGGTCACCGTCGACCACGGCGATCTCGAGGTCGCGGGCCAAGCGGTAGTGCTGAAGTCCGTCGTCGCAGAGCAGCAGGTTGCAGCCGAGACGGTGCACTGCCAGTTCGCCATCCGCACACCGATCCGGACCCGCCACCACCGGACAGGGTGCGCGCCGGGCCAGCAGGAGGGGTTCGTCGCCGACCACAGTGGGGTCGTCCGCGGGGCTCACCGCCCGCGGCCAATGAACCGACCGGGCACCGTAGCCGCGGGTGATGATACCGGGCCGCCAACCGCGCGCCGTGGTGAGTTGCGCGAGCTTGAGCACGAGGGGTGTCTTGCCCGTTCCGCCAACGGTGAGGTTACCGACGATCACCACGGGAATCGGCAGCCGCCGGACGGCGAAGTATCCGTTGCGATAGCCGCTGCGGCGCAACCGGGCGATGGCGCAATACAGCCAGCCCAGGGGTGCCAAGGCCAATGCCAGCGGATGTCGGCCATACCAGATGGGCGTTGGGTCCAAGGGTTGTTACCGTAACAGTCGCACCGCGAATCGGTGGGGGCCTGGCGCGACGCGGAAGCTGCCGCGTGGCGTTACCGACCGCTGGAGCGGCCGGACGGCATTCCCTCGCTGGAGCCTGGGAACGAGACGAAAAAATTGGTCGCATCGCAAGCCCGTAGGAGCGGCCTCCAGCCGCAATCGGGACCAGGCCGCGAGATCCCGTGCGGCCCTGTCACCGCCGGAGGCCGCTCCCGCAGCGGGCCTTCGTGGCCGTCCGCAAGACACAAACGTTGCGGCAGCGAGGCTAGGCATCGGAGAGGACATCATGAAACTGGAGTCGATGCAGCCGGGCGTAGTAGCCGCCCAGGCTGATCAGGTCGGCGTGGCGGCCTTGCTCGACGATTCGGCCCTCCAACAGCACCAGAATGCGGTCGGCGTTCTCGATGGTGGACAAGCGGTGCGCGATGACCAGGGTGGTACGCTGCGCCATCAAGACCTGGAGGGCGGCCTGGATATGGCGCTCGGCCTCGGTGTCGAGGGCGGAGGTGGCCTCGTCCAAGATTAGGAGGGGGGCGTCTTTGAGCATGGCCCGCGCGATGGCCAGACGCTGGCGCTGACCGCCCGAGAGCAGGACGCCGCGGTCGCCGATCATGGTGCCGAAGCCCTGGGGCAGGGCGCGGATGAACTCCAATGCATGGGCGGCTTCAGCCACCTGCTCCAGCGCCTCCTGCGTGGGCGGCACGGGCCGGCCATAGGCGATGTTGTTGGCGATGCTGTCATTGAACAGCACGACATCCTGACTGACCAGGGCGATCTGGTTGCGCAGTTCGGCCAGCGACAAGTCCCGGATCGGGATTCCGTCGATCAGGATCTCACCGCCGGTGGGGTCGTAGAAGCGCGGCAATAGGCTCGCGATGGTGGTCTTGCCGCTGCCCGAGCGGCCGACCAGCGCCACCTTCTCCCCTGGAGCGATGATGAGGTCGAGATTGCGGATCGCCGGCGCCTTGTCTGGCGAATACTGGTGCGTGACATCACGGTACTCGATGCGGCCCTGGGCGCGGCCGAGGGTGCGGGTGCCTTGATCGTCCTCGGTCTCGGAATCCAGCAGTTCAAACAGGCTCTCGGCCGCGATGATGCCGCGCTGCAGGTGCGCATTGACACCGGTGAGTCGCTTGACCGGCGGCAGCAGCAGACCCATGGCGACCACGAAGGACATGAAGGTGCCGACGGTAATGTCCGCGCGCAGCCCCTGCATGGTCGACAGATAGACGATCAGGGCAATCGCCAGCGCCGAAATCAATTGCACCAGGGGCACGCTCGCCGATTCGGTGGCGATCATCTTCATCTGCAATGAGCGGGTTTTCTCATTGATATAGCCGAACTCGGCGGTTTCTTGCGCCTGCCCGCCGAAGGATTTGACGACGCGATGGGCGTCGATTGCTTCCTGGGCGACATGCGTAAGTTCGCCGACCCGATCCTGAATGCGTCGACTGTAGCGTCTGAATCGCTTGGTGGCGTACTTGACGGCACCGACCATGACCGGGCCAATGATCAGGAAGATGGCCGACAGGGTGGCATTGATATAGAGCATGTAGGCCATCAGGCCGATGACCGAGGCGCCGTCGCGGACCAGGGTGGTCACGGCGGAGGTGGCCGCGCTCGCCACGTTTTCGACGTTATAGGTGAGTTTGGCCAGAATATGGCCGGACCCATGTTGGTCGTAATAGCGGGTCGGGGCGCGCAGCAAGTGCTCGAACATGGCCTGGCGCAGATCCGCGACCACGCGTCGACCGACCCAGCTCAGAAAATAATCATTGATGAACCCGGCGATGCCGCGCACCAGAAAGATGAGGATGAGGGCCAGCGGCATCAGGCGGACGATGGATTCGTCCTTATGCACGAAGCTGCCGTCGATCAGCGGTTTCATCATCGCGGCAAAGAGCGGCTCGGTCGAGGCATAGATCAACATGCCGAAGATCGAGACGGCGAACATGCGCCAATAGGGCTTGGCGTAGCCGAGCAAGCGTCCATACACCTGGCGGGCCGCCGGTTGGGGGAGCTCTTGGGTCATCGCGGTGCGGCTTGCGGGGCCTGACGCGCGGTCGCGAAGGAGACTTTGTTCAAGCCAACCTCCGCGGCGGCATCCAGAGCCGTCATGACGGCCTGATGAGGGGTCTTGGCGTCGGCCTGAATCAGGACGGGCAAGCCTGTACGCTGGTCCAGGGCGCCGGTGAGTGCGCGCACCAGGGTCAGCGCCTGCTGGTCGACGACGAGGCGATCATTGACATAAAAGGTCCCACTCTGATCGATGATGATCCGGATCGATTCGGCTTCTTTGGTTGGCTGGTCCTGACCCTGGGCCTGCGGCAAGGTCACCCGCAGGCGCGTCTGCTCTTGGCCCGCTTCGTCTTTGAAGGTGGTGGAGACCATGAAAAAGATCAGGAGCAGAAAGACGACGTCCAGCAGCGACGTCAGGTTGATCTCCGGCGGTTGGGAGCGGCGGGTGCGCAGATGCATCAGGTCTCGCCGCCCGCTTCGCGTTCACCCTTCATGACCTCGACCAGACGCAGGGCCTGCATTTCCATGTCGATGGCGAATTGTCCCACCCGGCTGTCGAAGAAGCGATGGCAAAGCAGGGTCGGGATGGCGACCGAAAGACCGGCCGCGGTGGTGATGAGTGCTTTGGCAATGCCGCCCGAGAGGACCCCGGCGTTGCCTGTGCCGGCATTCATGATGACACCAAAAATATCGATCATGCCGAAGACGGTGCCAAGGAGTCCGAGCAGGGGGGCGACCGAGGCGATGGTACTGAGGGTGTCAAGATGACGTTCGAGACGGGCCACGACATGGCGGCCGGTATCGGCGATGGCCTCTTTCATGACCTCACGGGAATGATTGCGGTTGACCAGGCCAGCCGCCAACATCCGCCCCAGCGGGGAGCCGACGCGGATCGCTTCGATCTTATCCTCGCTGAGCTGCCCCTGGCGATGCAATTGCCAAATGCGGGTGACCAGATCTTCGGGCATGATCCGCGCGCGGCGCAATGTCCAGGCACGGTCGATGACCAGCGCTGTCGCTATGACGGAACAGGCGGCGATCGGCCACATGAGCCAACCGCCCGCTTGCATCAGTTCAAGCAAAGCACACTCCTAAGTAAAACGCCCCCGGCGCGTGGCGGCGGGGGCGTTGCCCGGAAGGACGGCACGCGAGCCGCGGCCACCCCCGTCCGGTTAGCCGCGTCGCATCTTGCGCATCTTCTCGATGGCGCGCAGCTGCGCAATGGCCTCAGCCAGTTCGGATTGCGCCTTGGCATACTCGAACTCGGCCGTTTGACCGGCGAGTGCGTCCTCGGCGCGACGCCTAGCCTCCAAGGCGGCGGCCTCGTCGAGGTCATGGGCGCGGATCGCGGTATCGGCCAGGACCGTCACGGCCATCGGCTGGACTTCCAGCACGCCGCCGGACACGTAGAAATGCTCCTGCTCGCCCGCTTCGTTCTCCACCCGCACGTCACCGGGACGCAGCCGACTGATGAAGGCCGTGTGACGGGGCGCGATCCCGACCTCTCCCAATTCGGCAGAGGCGTAGACCATGGAGGCGATTCCGGAGTGGATGGCCCCCTCGGCGCTGACGATGTCGACTTGAATCGTTGCCATGGGTCTCTCCCCTTAGCCGGCCATCTTCTCGGCTTTGGCCACGGCCTCCTGGATACCGCCGACCATATAGAAGGCCTGCTCGGGAAGGTGGTCGTAGTCGCCGTTGACGATGGCCTTGAAGTCCTTGATGGTGTCAGCCACGTGGACGAAGGCGCCGGGTGCGCCGGTGAAAACCTCAGCCACCGTGAAGGGCTGCGACAGGAAGCGCTGGAGCTTACGGGCGCGGGCCACGGTGAGTTTGTCGACCTCGGAGAGTTCATCCATGCCGAGGATGGCGATGATGTCCTTGAGCTCCTTGTAGCGCTGGAGCGTGCCCTGAACCGCACGCGCCGTCTCGTAGTGTTCGGCACCGACCACGTTGGGGTCGAGGATGCGGCTGGTCGAGTCGAGCGGGTCCACGGCCGGGTAGATACCGAGTTCGGCAATCTGGCGGGAAAGTACCAGGGTCGCGTCCAAATGAGCGAAGGTGGTGGCCGGGGACGGGTCGGTGAGGTCGTCCGCGGGCACGTAGACCGCCTGGAAGGAGGTGATGGATCCGGTGCGGGTCGAGGTGATGCGCTCTTGCAGCGCGCCCATCTCGGAAGCCAGCGTCGGCTGATAGCCTACCGCGGACGGCATCCGGCCGAGCAGCGCGGACACTTCGGTGCCGGCCAGGGTGTAACGGTAGATATTGTCCACGAAGAGCAGCACGTCGCGGCCTTCTTCACGGAAATACTCGGCCATGGTCAGGCCGGTCAGGGCGACGCGCAGACGGTTGCCCGGCGGCTCGTTCATCTGACCGTAGACCAGGGCGACCTTGTCGAGAACGCCCGAGTCCTTCATCTCATGATAGAAGTCATTGCCCTCGCGGGTCCGCTCGCCAACGCCGGCGAATACCGAGAAGCCGCCGTGGGCCTTGGCGATGTTGTTGATGAGCTCCATCAGTGTGACGGTCTTGCCCACGCCGGCGCCGCCGAAGAGGCCCACCTTGCCGCCCTTGACGATCGGCATGATGAGGTCGATGACCTTGATTCCGGTTTCTAGGATCTCGGTGGAGGCCGCCTGGTCTTCGAGCTTGGGAGCCTCGCGATGGATGGCCCAGCGCTCGTCGGTACCGATAGCGCCAAGTTCGTCGATCGGCTGACCGAGCACGTCCATAATGCGCCCCAGGGTCGCCTGACCAACCGGTACGCTGATCGGCGAACCGGTCGCCGTGACCGCTGTACCGCGCTGCAGGCCGTCGGTGGAACCCATGGCGATGGTACGCGCGATACCGTCACCGAGTTGCTGCTGAACCTCGAGGGTCAGACCGACGGAATCGATATGCAGCGCCTCGTAGACCTTCGGCATCTCGCCGCGGGCAAACTGCACGTCGACGACGGCGCCGATGATCTGGGTGACGTTACCGGAACTCATAGTCTCTTCCTCATTCGTCGCCTGGGCAGGCGTCTGCGGATGCTGTTGTAACCTTGAAGCCGTGATCGCGCTGGGCGTTTTCACCGAAGCCGGCTAAACAGCCGCCGCGCCGCTCACGATCTCGGAGATCTCTTGGGTAATCGCGGCCTGCCGCGCCTTGTTGTAGACGAGCTGCAACTCGCTGATCAGGTTGCCGGCATTGTCGGAAGCGGATTTCATCGCGACCATACGCGCGGCCTGTTCGCAGGCGCCGTTCTCGACTACCGACTGATAGACCAATGACTCGATATAGCGCGTCAGCAGCGAATCGAGCACGGTATGCGCATCAGGCTCGTAGATATAGTCCCAGTGCAGCGGCATGGACTGTCGCTCACCCGGCACCAGCGGCACCAGTTGGCGAATCACCGGCTTTTGCGTCATGGTGTTGACGAACTCGTTGCTGGCGATATAGATCGCGTCGATCTTCTTCTCTTCGAAGGCGTCCAGCATCACCCTGACCGTGCCGATCAGTTCCTCGACGTGTGGCTTGTCGCCGAGGTGAGTGGCTTGGGCCAGCACGCTGCCGCCGAAGCGTTTGAAGAATCCCAGTGCCTTGGTGCCGATGGTGCAGAATGCGGGATCGACCCCGAGGGCACGCTGCTCCTTGATTTCGGCAATCAGTCGCCGGAACAGGTTGCTGTTGAGACCGCCGCACAGCCCGCGATCGGACGAGACGACGATATAACCGACCCGCTTGCGGCTGCGTTCCACAGCCATGAACGAGTGACGATACTCGGGCGTCGCGCGGGCTAGGTGGCTGATCACGTCGAGCATCTTCTGCGCATAGGGCTTGGACGCGGCCATCCGCTCCTGGGCACGGCGCATCTTGGACGCCGCGACCATTTGCATGGCTTTGGTGATCTTCTGCGTGCTTTTGATGCTCGCGATCTTGGTTCGGACTTCTTTGGCGCCGGCCATTTGCTCAAGCTCCCAGCTTCCAGCCGTCAACCGCCAGCTTGGATGGCGGAGACGGCAGGGTGAATCGCAATGATGAAACGCGGAAACCTCGCGCAACCACCCCCGGCTGGCGGATGGCCGTGTGAGGCTGGCGTCTCATTACCAGGTGTTGTTGGCCTTGAATTCCTTGATCGCCGCGTGCATCGCCGCCTGGATCTCGTCGTTGAAATCGCCGGAGGTGTTGATCCGCTCGAGCAGGGCCGCTTGGGCAGACTTCATGTAGGACTGAAGTGCGTGCTCAAAGTCCACGACCTTCTTGACGTCCACGTCATCCAGGTAGCCTTCGTTGGCCGCGAAGAGCGACATGGCCATCTGGGCCACACTCATCGGCGAGTATTGCACCTGCTTCATCAGTTCGGTGACGCGCTCGCCGCGCTGCAACTGCTTGCGGGTTGCCTCGTCCAGATCGGACGCGAACTGGGAGAAGGCCGCCAGCTCACGGTACTGCGCCAGTGCCAGCCGGATACCGCCGCCGAGTTTCTTGATGATCTTGGTCTGAGCGGCGCCGCCGACACGTGACACTGACAAGCCCGCGTTGATGGCCGGGCGGATACCTGCATTGAACAGGTCGGTCTCAAGGAAGATCTGGCCGTCCGTGATGGAGATGACGTTGGTCGGTACGAAAGCCGACACGTCACCGGCCTGGGTCTCGATGATCGGCAGGGCCGTCAAGGAACCGGTCTGGCCTTTCACAGCGCCGCCGGTGATCGCTTCGACGTAATGCGCGTTGACGCGCGCGGCACGCTCCAGCAGACGGGAATGGAGGTAGAAGACGTCGCCAGGGTACGCCTCGCGGCCCGGCGGACGACGCAGGAGCAGGGAGACTTGGCGATAGGCCCAGGCTTGTTTGGTCAGATCGTCATAGATGATCAGCGCATCCTGGCCGAGATCACGGAAATACTCGCCCATGGTGCAGCCGGCATAGGGCGCGATAAACTGCATGGCGGCGGAGTCAGCGGCGGCCGCGGCGACGATGATGGTGTGATCCATCGCGCCGAACTCTTCGAGCTTGCGCACCAGGTTGGCAATGGACGAGTTCTTCTGGCCCACGGCAACGTAAATGCACTTAACGCCGGTGCCTTTCTGGTTGATGATGGTGTCGACCGCGACCGCGGTCTTGCCGGTCTGGCGGTCACCGATGATCAGCTCACGCTGACCGCGACCGATCGGCACCATGGTGTCGATGGCTTTGATGCCGGTCTGCACCGGCTGGTCGACCGATTGACGGGCAATAACGCCCGGCGCCACTTTTTCGATCGGCGAGGTGCCGACGGCATCGATCGGGCCCTTGCCGTCGATCGGATTACCCAGTGCGTCGACCACGCGGCCAAGCAGACCGGGACCCACCGGGACTTCCAGCACGCGACCGGTACAACGAACCCAGTCGCCTTCTGTCAGATGGGTGTAAGGGCCCAGCACGACCGCGCCGACCGAGTCGCGCTCGAGATTCAGGGCGAGCCCGAAGGTATCGCCGGGGAACTCCAGCATTTCGTAATAGCGGGCGTCGGACAGGCCATGCACGCGCACGATACCGTCCGTCAGGCTGACGATGGTGCCTTCGGTACGGGCCTCCGTCTTCAGCTCGAACTGTTCGATCTTCTGCTTGATGAGATCGCTGATCTCGGAAGGATTCAGTTGCATGACCGTGTCCTGTTCACAATGGGCCTATTCAATGGAAGCCCGTTCAGAATTGCAAAGCGTTGGAAAGCTGCTTGAGCTTGCCGCGGACCGAGTCGTCGATCACCAGGTCGCCGGCATGAATCTCGACGCCTCCGATCAGGTCCGGGTCTTGTTCCACCGTCAGCTCCACCTGGGCACCGAGTCGCCGCGCCAGGGCTTTGGCCAGCACCTGCTCCTGGTCGGCATCGACCGGAAAGGCGCTGCGGACCAGCACCTGGCAAACGCCCTGTGCGGCCACCCGCCGCTCTTCGTAGAGCAGGGCGATCTCGGGCAGCGCGGCGAGACGGGAATTCTCCGCCAGCAGTCTGACCAGGTTGGCGAGTTCCGCCGACATGGATGCGCCGCCGATCTGGATGATCAGGTCACGGAGACGCTCACGCGGGCAATTGGGATTCGCAATCTGCGTGGCCATGAGCGGGTCGGCCGCGATGTCGGCAAGCGTATTCAGGCTCGCGGACCATTGGTCCACCGTGCCGAGTTCCTGCGCACGCTTGAACACCGCCTCCGCATAAGGCCGCGCAATGGTAGTGATTTCTCCGGCCATGGTGGTCCTTTAGATCTGTCTGGCGAAGTCGTCGACGAGCGACTGATGAGCACGCACGTCAATTTCTTTCTTCAGGATCTTTTCGGCAGCGGCTACGGCCAGGGTCGCAACCTTTTCGCGCAGCTCTTCGCGAGCGCGATTGGTCTCGCGCTCGATCTCCGCCTGGGCGGCGGCAATGAGCCGCTGGCCTTCGGAGCGGGCGTCGACCTTGGATTCTTCGACGATCTCTCCGGCGCGCTTTTGGGCTTGGCTGAGGATCTCGGTCGCTTGGGCCTTGGCGGTGTTCAGGACTTCCTGAGCGCGCTGCTCGCCGAGACTCTTCTCTTGGTGCCCACGTTCGGCGGCAGCGAGACCCTCGGCGATCTTCGCCTTGCGGTCGCTGAGCGCCTTGACGATAGGCGTCCAGACATAGGTCATAGTGAACCAGACGAAGACCCCGAAGGAGATCATCTGGCCGATGAGTGTCAGGTTGAAGTTCACTTGTATGCCTCGGGGTGCCTCGGGGTGCCTCTGAAGTTCCTTCCGGTCAGGCGCGTCCGATTCTTATGTCAGGCGGCGAACATCAGGTAAAGGCCCATGGCGATCGCGATGACCGGCAGCGCGTCGACGAGACCCATCACGATGAAGAATTGGGTACGCAGCATCGGGATCAGTTCGGGCTGACGGGCGGCGCCTTCGAGGAAACGACCACCGAGCACACCGATGCCGACGCCCGCGCCGACCGCGCCAAGGCCGAGCATCAGGCCCGCGCCGATGAATCTGATAGCAGTTGCGAATGCTTGTGCGACTTCGAGTTCCATGGGTAACTCCAGTGGTTGGTCAGGCGGTTGAGAATAACGGTTGATCAAGGACTAGTGATGCGTCTGGTGGGCCATGTCGAGATAGACGACGGTCAACACCATGAATATGAATGCCTGGAGCGTGATGATCAGGATGTGGAACACCGCCCAGACGAACTGCAGGGCACCCGCGGTGAGCCCCAGCGCCCAGCCGCCGCCGAACATCAGCGCGATCAGGATGAAGATCATCTCACCGGCGTACATGTTGCCGAAGAGACGCAGGGCGAGAGAGACCGGCTTGGACAGTAAGCTAATGCCTTCCAGAATCAAGTTGGCCGGCATGCCCCAGACGCCGAAGGGCTGCAGGCTCAACTCACCGAGGAACCCGAAGACGCCTTTCATTTTAAAGCTGTAGTAAAGCACCATCCCGAAGACCACCAAGGCCAGGGCGAAGGTGGTGTTGGGATCGGTGGTGGGCACGACCCGCAGGAAGACATGATGCGGATCGGCGCCAAAGATCGCCATCGACTGTCCGAACAACCAGGGCAACAGATCCACCGGAATCAGGTCCATGAGGTTCATCATGAAGACCCAGACGAAGATGGTGAGAGCCAGCGGCGCAACCAGCGGGTTCTTTCCGGTGAACGAGCCGCGGACATTTTCGTCGATGAATTCCACGATCCACTCGGCGAAGTTCTGCGCTGGTCCCGGAATCCCGACACTCGCCTTTTCGGCCACGCCGCGGAAGAAGCGAACGAAGAGCCATCCGAGCAGAATGGAGAAGAACATGGTATCGACATTGATGGCCCAGAAGCCCATCTCGGCCGCACCCTGGGCGTTGTGAGCAAAACTGAGCCCATGCTCCGGATGCACACCCAGGGTTAGGTTGGTGAGATGGTGCTGGATATATCCTTGAGCGGTCAGCGTTTCAGCGGTCGACATCGATCATCTCTCAGTGCGTGTCTTGGGTGCCCGACCGGGACGCCGGACGGGCGCTCAGTTGGGCCGCAATCAAGGTGGAAGCGACCTGAATGACCAGGTAAGCAACCAATAGTACCGGAACGTTCAGGCCATTGAGCGTCGCAAATGCCACGCCGAAGAGACCGATTAAAACTACGAGCTTCGCGACCTCAGCGCCATAAATGTTCATCAACAAGCGACCCGGTTCCTGGGCGCGGTAACCCCTGAAGACCAAGACCGCGAAGAGGCTGTTGGCGAACAGACAGGAGCCAACCCCGATCATGGCCGACGTCACCGTATGCCAGCCGAAAGGCAAAGCAATCAGCAAGGCGCTCAAACCAAGAATGGCTTGAACCTGCAAGGTCTTTTTAGCCAGCAGGGCATCTGCCTGTTGCATCGAATTCGGAACATGCTGCGAGGACTGATCCCTGGCGAACGCGCAGTATACGGGTTGGAAAATTTCGGGTCAACGCAAGAGAGTCCGCTGGTTCCATGGATCTAGCTCATTCTAATCATTGCAAAATACCGATGGCACCGCTGTTTTTCACTGGATGTGTTCAAGAATTCCGTCCAGTTCTTCCAGGCTGTTGTAGGCGATGACCAGCTTTCCGGTGCCCCGCGCGCCCTGCTGGATCTGCACCCGCGCCCCGAGGCGGTCGGCCAGATCGTCCTGGAGGCGGCGGACATTGGGGTCGAGGTCCGGCTTGGCCACCGGCTCGGGCGGGGCCTCGTCCGCCTGCTGCAGGCGGCGCACCAGCCGCTCGGTCTCACGCACCGACAGACCGCCGGCAACGACTTGCCGGGCGGCCGTGCTTTGCGTCGGGCCTTTGAGACCGAGCAGGGCACGGGCGTGACCCATTTCAATCTGGGAGTGATCGACCAGGTTCTTGACGTCCGGGTTCAATTCCAGCAGCCGCAGCAGGTTGGTCACCGTGGTGCGGGACTTGCCCACCGCCTCGGCGATCTGCTGGTGGGTGAGCTGGAACTCGGTCAGCAGGCGCTCCAGGGCGGCGGCCTCTTCCAATGGGTTGAGGTCGGCACGCTGGATGTTTTCGATCAGTCCGATGGCCACCGCGGTGAGTTCGTCGCAATCACGGATGACGGCGGGAATGTCAACAAGCCCGGCCTGCTGGGAGGCCCGCCAGCGGCGCTCGCCGGCGACCAGTTCGTAGCGGTCCTCACCGATCGGCCGCACGACCACGGGCTGGATGACGCCCTGGGCGGCGATCGAATCCGCCAGCTCACGCAGGGCATCGGCGTCGAAGTCACGACGGGGCTGATAACGGCCACGCTGGATTTGTTCGAGGGAAAGCCGGGTGATGCGCTCGCCGATCGGGGGTGCGGGGTCAACGGGCTGTGGCTGCTCGGTGCTCAGCGGCGCGACGGCCACCGGGGGCAGGCGGGTCGCGCCGAGCAGGGCGTCAAGACCGCGACCAAGGCCACGCTTTTTTTGCGGCGCATTGCCGGCTTCTTCCACGGGGTCCATCAGTCGGGCGCCTCAGGAGACAGAGTGACGTTTATGGTTGCGGCGCAGCACTTCGCTCGCCAGGGCCAGATAAGAGACGGCCCCTTTCGAGACGGGGTCGTAGAGCAGGACCGACAGGCCGTGACTCGGGGCCTCCGCCAGGCGGACGTTGCGGGGAATAATGGTGCGGTAGACCTGATCGGTGAAGTGGGTGACGAGCTGGGTCGAGACTTGGTTGGCCAAGTTGTTACGCGGATCGTGCATGGTGCGCAGGATGCCCTCGATCTGGAGTCCGCTGTTGCGGCTTTCACGGACCTGGGCGATGGTGTCGATCAGGGCGGAGAGTCCCTCCAGGGCGTAATACTCGCATTGGATCGGGATCAGCACACCATGAGCGGCAACCAGCGCATTGAGGGTCAGCATGTTGAGCGACGGCGGGCAGTCGATGATGATCAGCTCGTAGTCGTCAACGACAGTCGCCAGGATCTTGGCAAGTCGCCGCTCCCGATCGGCGGAGCCGATCAGTCCGACCTCGGCGGCGGTCAGGTCGGCATTGGACGGCAACAGGTCGAAACCGGGGGCCGGTTCGGCGACCCGTTGCAGACAGGCCGCGAAGGGGATGTCGGACAGCAAGAGGTCGCAACTGGAGTGTTCGATGGTGTGCTTGTCGACCCCGCATCCCATGGTGGCATTGCCCTGCGGGTCCATATCGACCAGCAGGACGCGCCGCTTCATGGAGGCCAGGGCAGCGGCCAGGTTGACGGCAGTGGTGGTTTTGCCGACCCCGCCTTTCTGATTGGCAACGGCGATAATACGGACCATGGCAGGATCACTCACAGCGGATCTCGATGAGGTGGCGGTCGCCTTCAAGGAACGGCACGCACAGGGGGTGCACGGTCAGGTCAAGGTCGCTGAGCGCCGGGTTGCGGAGCTCGTCGTGCGGATAGCGGCCCTTCATGATCAACAAGCGCCCCGGACGGTCGAGCAGAGGGGCCGCCAGCAGGTGGATCGCGGCGATCTCCGCGACGGCCCTGCTGACTATGGTACTGAATTTTCGCCCCGGCCGGTATGACTCGATGCGGCTATGTACGGTTTCAACCTGGGTGAGGCCAAGTTCCATGATGGCTTGGCGCACGAAACGGATCCTCTTGCCGTTGCCGTCGAGGAGGCAATAGCGGCGGTCCGGGTCGCAGAGGGCCAGCGGGAGTCCGGGTAATCCGGCACCGGTTCCGAGGTCGAGAACGATGTCGCCGAACAGAAACGCGCGGATCGCGAGGCTGTCGAGCAGGTGTCGGGACAGTTGTTCGTCGGGGTCGCGCACCGCGGTGAGGTTGTAGGTACGGTTCCAACGGGCCAGCAGTTCAAGGAACGCGAACATCCTGTCGATCTGGCTCGGGGTCAGCGCGATGCCAAGCGCGGCCGCGCCGTCGGTGAGACGCGCCCGCGGTGGGGCGGGCAGGGTGGGGGCCATGCTTGGGTCTTTATTCAGGTCGGGAGCGTCTGAATTACGGATCACGCGCTGTGCCGCTTAAGGTGGATCAACAGCAGCGACACCGCGGCGGGCGTGACCCCAGGTATCCGGGCCGCCTGGCCCAGGGTGGTCGGGCGCACACGACTGAGCTTTTCGCGGACCTCGGTGGAGAGTCCGCGGACTCCCGCGAAGTCGAAGTTTGCCGGAAGCGACTTGGATTCCTGATCACGGGAGCGGTCGATCTCCGCTTGCTGGCGAACGATGTAGCCGTCGTAATGGCAGCGGATCTCGATCTGCTCGGCAACCACCGGGTCGACGGGCCGCTCCGGCTCGCCGGTCAGCCGGACGATGCCGCGATAGTCGACCTGCGGCCGGGCCATAAGGTCGAGGGCGCGGATCTCACGCCGCAGGGGCTCGCCGAGGACGGCGATTTGATCGGCCAGCGGGACGGCGTCCGGCCGGACCCAGGTGTCGCGCAGCCGTTGCTGCTCGCGGGCGACGGCCTCGCGCTTGCTATCGAACGCCCGCCATTGCGCCTCTGCGACCAGGCCGAGGCCGTATCCGATCTCGGTCAACCGCTGATCGGCGTTATCTTCCCGCAGCAACAGACGGTACTCCGCCCGGCTGGTGAACATCCGGTAAGGCTCCGTGGTGCCGCGCGTGATCAGATCGTCCACCAGGACACCGAGGTAGGCCTGATCCCGGCGCGGGTACCAGGGATCGCGGCCGAGCACGCGCAGGGCCGCGTTGGCTCCGGCCAGGAGCCCCTGAGCCGCTGCCTCTTCATAGCCGGTGGTGCCGTTGATCTGACCGGCGAAATAGAGGTTCTCGACCGGCTGGGTCTCAAGGGTCGAGTCCAGGTCGCGCGGGTCGAAAAAATCATACTCGATGGCGTAGCCCGGACGGGTGATGTGGGCGTGCTCGAACCCGCGAAGCGATCTGACCAGGGCCTGCTGGATATCATAGGGCAGGCTGGTCGAGATACCATTGGGGTAGACTTCATGGGTGGAGAGGCCTTCCGGCTCGACGAAGATCTGGTGGCTCGATTTGTCGGCGAAGCGCACGATCTTATCTTCGATGGAAGGGCAGTAACGCGGGCCGATCCCCTCGATCAGACCGGTGAACAGGGGCGAACGTGACAGACCGGAGCGGATCACGTCATGGGTGCGCGCATTGGTGTGGGCGATGAAACAACTCACCTGGCGCGGGTGATCAGCCACGCTGCCCATGAAGGAGAACACGGGTGTCGGCTGATCGCCGGGCTGTTCCTTGAGTTGCTGATAATCAATGGTGCGGCCGTCGATGCGCGGCGGCGTCCCGGTCTTGAGCCGCGCGGCCCGCAACGGCAACGTGCGCAGTCGATGGGCCAGGGCATTGGCCGGTGGATCGCCCGCACGGCCGCCCTCATAATTGGCAAGACCGACATGGATGCGGCCGGCCAGAAAGGTCCCGGCGGTCAGGACGACGGCGCGCGCCTTGAAGTTGAGTCCCATCTGGGTGCGGACACCCTGGACGCGACTTTTGCCCCCATGTTCCTCCAGGAGCAGATCGTCAGCGGCCTGCTGGAAGATCGAGAGGTTCGGCTGTCCCTCACAGGCGCTGCGCACGGCCGCCTTGTACAGTGCACGGTCCGCCTGTGCACGGGTAGCCCGCACGGCCGGGCCTTTGCTGGCGTTGAGGATGCGGAACTGGATGCCGGCGCGGTCCGCGGCCTGGGCCATGAGGCCGCCGAGGGCGTCGATCTCTTTCACCAGATGACCCTTGCCGATGCCGCCGATGGCGGGGTTGCAGCTCATACTGCCGATAGTGTCGGTGCTGTGGGTGAGCAGGAGGGTGCGTACACCCAAACGCGCGGCGGCCAGGGCCGCCTCGGTCCCGGCGTGTCCGCCGCCAATGACGATGACGTCATAGTGATCGGTCGCAAACATGGTAAAAATCATCGCGCAAGCTCAGCGAAGATGGCAGTTTACTCCAAGTCGACCGCTACAAGACGCTGGGATGTCGGCGGTTTTCGGAGGCACCCCGGCCACAAGCGACCACGGACAAGGCGCCAGCCAAGAACGATACGCACAGAGACCACATGCCGCAATCCACCCCGCATCCGCAGGTCAAGCTGATCGAAACCCTCCTCGATACGGCGAGTACCATTATCCTGGGCAAAGAGCACGAGATTCGCTTGGCGGTGACCTGCCTCCTGGCGCGAGGCCATCTCCTGATCGAGGATTTGCCGGGGGTCGGGAAGACCACGCTGGCGCATCTGCTGGCACGCTTGCTCGGGCTGCAATACTCACGTATCCAGTTCACCAGCGATCTGCTGCCAGCGGACGTGGTCGGCGTGTCCGTCTTCGAACGGGGGACCGAGTGTTTTCGTTTTCACCCTGGTCCGGTCTTTGCGCAGTTGGTGCTCGCCGATGAGATCAACCGTGCGACCCCGAAGGCGCAGAGCGCGTTGTTGGAGGCGATGGAGGAGCGGCAGGTGACGGTTGACGGCGAGACCAGGCCCCTACCCGCGCCGTTTTTTGTGATTGCGACGCAGAACCCGTCTTACCAGGTCGGCACCTTTCCACTTCCGGAGTCCCAACTGGACCGCTTCCTGATGCGCATTCGCCTCGGTTATCCCGCGACGGTGCAAGAAAAGGAACTGCTGGCCGGCGCGGATCGCCGGGCCATGGTGCTGCAGCAGGCAGCAGTGTTGTCCGCCGCCGAGATCGCTGCGCTTCAGACCGCGGTGAGTCAGGTGCATGCGGCGGCTCCGCTGATCGACTACTGTCATGGAATCCTGGCATTCACCCGACGTTGCGAGCGCTTCGCCCATGGGTTATCGCCCCGCGCCGGGGTTGGGCTGTTACGCGCGGCGAGGGCATGGGCACTCCTCGAGGGACGTCATTTTCTGATCCCGGAGGATATTCAGGCGGTGCTGCCGGCCTGCGCCATTCATCGCTTGATGGGCAACGATGGAACCGGACGGCTCGACCATGACGAGGTGTCAACCTTGATCCTGACAGCGGTCGCGGTACCGTGACCGCCGGGCGCCGGTTGCATCGGTTCCGCCTGGCCGCTGGAACGGACGGCAAGCACTCTGGAGTGACGCTCAGTGGCGCCTCGCTGCGATCCGCCTTGAAGCGAATGTTCAACGGTCTCTTGCGCAGAGCGCCGATGGACAAGGATGGGGTCGCCCGCATCGCGGCCAGGCAGATCTATATTCTGCCAACCCGCATTGGAATGCTCTATGCCACAACGGTCCTGGTGATGCTGATGGGTTCACTGAACTATCAGATGAATGCCGGTTTGCTCTTCGCGTTCTTTATGGCTTCGGTGGGATTGGTGGCGATGCACCATTGCTGGTACAACCTCCTTGGATTGGCCATTTCGGTGCGCTCGGGTCCCGCGGTTTTTGATGGCGCCGCGGCCTTGTTCGAGGTCACCTTGAGCAATGAACGAAAAGGGTCCCGCTACGACCTTCGCGTGAGCGGAGGTCTGGATGCGAGCATCCCGGTCGCTCTCGATGCGCACGACCAACGGAGCATCGCTTTCGCGCAGCCAACGCGCCGACGGGGGCTGTTGTGGCTGACGGATCTTGAGATCGAGACCCGACACCCGATGCATCTATTTCGTGCCTGGTGCTACGCACACGCGCAGGCGAGTGTTCTGGTCTATCCGCTGCCGGCGGTCGCGGCACCGCCGCCTGTGCAGGACAGCGGTAATACGCACCGACCGGCCGCGCGAACCGGTGAAGGGGCAGATGATTATCTCGGTAGCCGTGAGTATCGCAGTGGTGATTCGGTCCGACATCTGGATTGGAAGGCATTTGCGCGCGAACGCGGTCTAGTAGTTAAGCAATTCGGCGGCGATGATGGACTCGAGGTCTGGGTCGACTGGGCAGCGTTGCGCACGTCCGACCCGGAAGAACGTATTCGGCTGTTGACGCGACAGGTGCTGGATGCCGAGGCGGCTAACCTGCGGTTCGGGATGAGACTGCCGGGCACCGAGATCGGTCTCGCCAGCGGCGCCAATCAGATGCAGCGTTGTCTGCGCGGGCTCGCACTTTTTGATGATGGCCAAACAAAACCTACTCCCCATTGACGAACAGCCTGAACGTTATCAAACGCTCGCGCTGGTGACGACGGTAAGCGCGGCCTACCTGCCGCTTGCCCGTTACCTGAATTGGCGCGTCACGGCATTCGTCGCTTTGGTACTGATCCTGCGGTTCGCGGCGGTGCGTTGGCCAGCCGCTGCGCCCGGGCGGTGGCTGTTGTTGGCGTTGACCTTTGTCGGGATGGCGAACTGCCTGCTGGCCAATCACACCCTAGTCGGCAAGCTTGGCGGCACATCACTGCTTGCAACCATGCTAGCGTTGAAGTTACTTGAATTACGCGCGCGCCGCGACCACCGGATCAGTGCCATCGCGCTCTGTTTCGTGGTCGTGGTGCAATTCCTGTTCGATCAGGGAACGGGTTTGACGCTGTACTTTAGCGCCATAGCGTTCATGATCGTCGCGCTGCTCGTGGATTTGAACGGCGGTATGGGGCCAACCCCAATCCGCCGGGCCCTGCCGGTCGTGCTGCGGATCTCCCTGCAGGCGCTGCCTCTAACCGTCGTTCTCTTCGCACTTTTCCCCCGACTGACAAGCCCCCTGTGGAGCCTTGGCTTTGATCATGATCGGGCAACCATGGGGATGAGTGAGTCGATGGAACCCGGCTCGATCAGCGAACTGGTGATCAACGGCGATCTCGCCTTTCGTGCGCGCTTCGACCAACGTCCGCCAAGGTTCGATCAGCTCTATTGGCGCGGCTTGGTCCTATGGGAGGTCGATAACCGGAAATGGTCGCCAGGGCGCGTCGGTCAGTATCGACCGGCTGACCCCGTACTGACGCAAGCGGCGGAGCGGATCGATTACGAGATTGTACTTGAGCCTTCGCAACAGCGCTGGATGTTCAGTTTGGATCTTCCGATCGAACGTCCACCGAATACCGTGCTGAGCGGTGACTTTCAATTACTTTCGGATCGCCCCATCACCACGGCGAAACGCTATCGACTCAGTTCAGCTCTCGATTTCCGGACCGCGGTCCCGGACGAGGCCGAGCGGCGCTATGCTCTGCGCTTACCGGACGCTACGAGCGAACGGATGATGACGCTTGTCAAACGATGGCAGATCGAAACAGATTCAGACTGGGCGCTGGTCCAAAAAGGATTGGATTTTTTCAACCGTGAGGAATTTCACTACACGCTGTTGCCGCCCAAACTCGGAGCTAATCCCTGGGATGAATTCCTTTTTGAAACACGCAGCGGCTTCTGCGAGCATTACGCCGGGAGCTTCGCAGTGTTGATGCGGATCGCCGGCCTACCGTCACGGGTCGTGCTCGGTTATCTCGGCGGTGAGCCCAATCGCATCGGCGGTTACCATCTGATCTGGCAGTCGGATGCGCACGCCTGGGTTGAAGTGATGATCGCCGGGCGGGGCTGGGTACGCGTCGACCCGACCAGCGCGATTGCGCCATCCCGCGTGGACAATCGCGGTGCGTCGCGCTTGTTCGGGACCTACGCGCCGGCACGATTCCACATCGATTCGACCGGAGCACTGTCGATCGCGATTCGTCAGTTACGGTTGCTGGCCGACAGCATTGATGCGGCCTGGCAGCGTTCGGTCTTGGACTATTCAGCCGCCGAGCAAACCCGCCTGCTCGATCGGTTAGGGCTGGGGGACTACGGGGAATTCGCACTGGCAGGAATTATGGTCACCGCGGTCACCGTGGTCATGGGACTGATTCTCTTCGGCCTGATTCGTCAGCCTGACGCGATCGATCCGGCTACTCGCTGTTTTGCCTTACTGTGTCGCCGATTGGCAGCGGTCGGGTTGGTACGGCACACGTATGAAGGACCGCTTGATTTCGCGGCCCGCGTCGCTGTCGCGCGCCCTGACTTTGCCCAGAGCGTCAACGCGATTGTTGACCTGTATATTCGCGGACGTTACATGCCGAACCCGGTGGCAGCGGATATTCAGAGCCTCTCACGACTGGTCAAAGCGTTCGCCCCAACAAAACAGAGGTGATCATTTTCCGATACAGAACGTAGAAAATATTTCGCCTAATAGATCGTCAGAAGTGACCTCTCCGGTAATCTCTCCGAACGCCTGTTGAGCGTCCCTGAGTTCCAGAGCGACGACCTCCGGTCCCAGTCGTGTATCGAAAGACTGTTTGGATGAATGCAGTGCGGCTAAGCCTCGCCGCAGCGCATCCAGATGTCGACGACGCGCAACAAAAGACCCTTCACCAAGGCCCTGTACCCCAGCGGTCGCGCGCAGGTGTCGCCTTAGGTCATCGATTCCCGCCCCGGTCAGCGCGGATATCGAGATCTCAATGAACTCGTGGGTATTTGCCGGCGCAGGGAGGGCTGTAACCAGATCGATCTTATTGCGGATCAAGGTCACTGTTCCCGCTCGAGGGAGCCCACTGAGTTCCTCGCTGTCGAGGCCCAGGGAAGCATCGAAGACCCAAAGAACCTGATCTGCTTTGCTTAACTGTTCACGTGCACGCCGCACGCCTTCCTGCTCGACCAGTTCGTGGGTTTCCCGGATACCTGCCGTATCGATGACCGTTACCGGAAGGCCCTCAATCTCCATACCGTAGCGCAACAGATCACGGGTTGTGCCGGCAACCGGCGTCACGATTGCCGCATCCTGTTGAACCAGCGCATTGAGTAAGCTCGACTTACCCGAATTCGGACGGCCTGCGATCACAACGCTGAGCCCATCCCGAATGCGTTCGCCCTGATGCGCCTCAAACAACACCTGATTAGTCGCCGCGATTAGAGCGACGAGCCTTTCACCCAGATCACGCGACAGGTCGTCATCGACATCTTCTTCTGGAAAATCGAGGGTCGCTTCCACGCCGGTGCGAAGTCGAACGAGATCGTCCACTAGTGCGTGTACCCGCCTGGAAAAGGCCCCTTGCAGACTCCGAATGGCGAGCCTAGCGGAGAGTGAGGTCGTGCTTTCGATGAGATCCGCAATGGCTTCCGCCTGCGTCAAATCGAGTTTCCCATTCAAAAAGGCGCGTTCCGAGAACTCACCTGGTCTGGCTGGTCGAGCACCAAGTTCAAGACAACGGGAAAGCAGAAGGTCGAGCACTACCGGACCACCATGTCCCTGGAGTTCCAGCACGTCCTCACCGGTGAAAGAACGCGGTCCCGGAAAAAGGAGGGCGATGCCTTCATCAATCGGTTGGCCGGTGCTCGCGAGAAAACCGCAAAAGCTGGCGTGACGCGGACGTAGCGCGCGAGCGGTCACCGCATGCGCGATCGCCCGTGCCCCCGGGCCGCTGACACGGACTACGCCGACACCGCCGACACCCGGTGCGGTGGCAATAGCAACAATGGTATCGGCGGTCATTTAGCCGGTCGGTGATCCATACGGCAAGAACATCAGCGGTTGCGTTTGGCGGCTTCCTTATCGATATTCCGGGTGATATGCCACTGTTGAGCAATCGACAGCAGGTTGTTGACGGTCCAATACAGCACTAACCCGGCGGGGAAGAATGCGAAAAAGATCGTAAACACGAACGGCAGACTCATCATGACCTTCGCCTGGATCGGATCAGGTGGAGCAGGGTTCAGTTTCGACTGCACGAACATGGAGATGCCCATGATCAGCGGGAGGACAAAATAGGGATCCGGGGCTGACAGATTGTCGATCCAGAGAATGAATGGTGCTTGGCGAAGCTCGACACTTTCCAGCAGGACCCAGTACAGCGCGATGAAAACCGGAATTTGCACCAGGATCGGTAAACAGCCGCCGAGTGGGTTTATCTTCTCCGTTTTGTACATTTCCATCATCGCCTGGTTAAGACGTTCCTTATCATCCCCATACCGGTCCTTCAGCGCTTGCATTCGCGGGGTTATCTGCCGCATCTTCGCCATGGACTTATAGCTTGTTTCGGAGAGCTTGTAGAAGGCCAGCTTGATCAGAATGGTAAGAACGACGATCGACCAGCCCCAGTTGCCGACGATCGTGTGGATCATGTCGAGCAGCCAATGGATCGGCTGAGCGATCACGGTGAGCCAGCCAAAGTCGACCGTAAGTTCCAAACCAGGCGCCACCGCTGCCAGCGTTGACGGGAGTTTTGGTCCGATGTAAACCTGGTTGGTGAACGTATGCGAAGCGTTGGCGTTCACGACCACAGGTGGGCTGTACTTGCCGATGATGTAGCGTGATCCGTCCAGGACATTCGTGTAGAAGGTCTCGCTGACGCCGCGTGGCGGGATCCAGGCGGACATGAAATAGTGCTGGATCATGGCGATCCAGCCGTCGGTAACGGATCGATCGAGCTTTTGCTCGCGCATCTGGTCAAATGAGATCTTGGTGTATTTATCTTCTGGTGTGTAATAGACCCCGCCGGTGTAGGTGCTGACAAAGCGCGATGCATTCGGGTCGATCAACTCGGTACGCTGTAACTGGGCGTACTCTCGAGCGATCAAGGGCTGGACAGAACTGTTCAGCACTTCCTGGGTCGACTCGACGACATAACTCCCACGCTGGAACCGAAGGTTCTTACGAACCTGGACGCCCTCGGGAGAGGTCCAGGAAAGCGGTACCGTCAGCGAGGTCTGGCCGGCGTCCAGGGTGTATTGCGTGGATTCGCTGGTAAACAAGGCTTCATGGGTCGGTAGAGAATCGGAAGCGGAGCCGATCAACCCGGACTGTACGACGAACATGTTCGGCGTATCAGGTTTCAGTAGACGCAACTTGACGTCAGGTTCTTCGGGATTCACCGCGTAATCCGTCAGCCAGGCGCTGGCGATCGTTCCGCCTTTGGTGGAAATCTCGATCTTCATCAAATCCGTCTGAACCGTGATGGTTCGCCCTGCATCGGCAGTCGCGAGGCTCGTCGAAAGAGGTAGGGGGCTGCTGGGTGGTTTTGGTGCCTCACTTTGCAGGCCTGGGACGCCATCGGAGCCGCCGGGGACAGCAGCGGGCTTTTCCGTGGTCGTGGCGGCTTGCCGTGCGGTGGTTGCAGCCCCGTAGTCCTGCACCCACGCCTGATAGATCAACAGTAAGACTGCGGCGAGCGAGAAAATAAGGATTAAGCGGATATTATCCATGGGTTATCACTGCTTCTTCGTCGGGACGGGATCGCATCCGCCGGGGTGCCAGGGATGGCATCGCAACAATCGGAGGACTGCCAGATAGGTTCCCTGCAACGGGCCGTAGCGTTCGATGGCCTCGATGGCGTACCTGGAGCAAGTTGGGTAAAACCGACAGTGCGGTCCGATCACCGGGCTGATCAGTTGCTGATATGCTCGAACCGACCAGATCAGGATCTTACCCATGACGCGTTCCTTATGGAGTTCCACGCCTTATCCAGCGCGGAAAAGAGGGTTTGATTGGTAGAGTTCGGTGCCTTGGCTGTCGCTAACACCACGATATCGACCGCGGGTAACGCTGACCCGTGGTTGCGAAAGCTCTCACGGGCTATGCGCTTGAGTCGGTTGCGATCGTGGGCCTGTCGGGCATACCGCTTGGATATCGCAAGTCCCAGTCGAGGACTACCCAAATCGTTCGGGCAGGCGAACACCAGATAAACGCCGACGCCAAAGCGGAATCCGCCTTTAAGCACGCGTTGGTACTGAAATGAATTGACCAGCCGACGGGCCCGCGGCAGGCCGAGAGGTCTTTCGAGCGGCACGCGTGCGTTGAAACTGCTTGGTATTCCTTGCGTCGTTGCTCTGTTGCTCTATGGGGTCAGACGAACGCGACCCTTCGCCCGGCGCGCACTGAGGACCTTGCGGCCATTTCTTGTAGCGTTACGTGCACGAAATCCGTGCGTACGCGCGCACTTGATGCGACTTGGCTGGTAGGTACGTTTCATGATGATCTCTAGGGCGTGCGTTCGGGAGCTACTGTGACGCGCTCGAAAAAAGACTCCGAAGCTTAAACGGTTCCTAGGAAGATGTCAACGACGTCAGTCGCACTGGACTTCGCTGTTCCTGTGGATAACTTTCGCTTGCAGGGCTAGACTTCGCGTTAAGGTCAGGCAGCAATCAACGAAAGGCAATAGTGGGTGGATTATGGATTTGTGGCAACAATGTATTTTGCGACTGAAGGGGGAGTTGACGGCAGCTGAGTTCAACACATGGATTCTCCCACTGCAGGCAAGATGCGAGGGCGAGGTTCTTCGGCTGTTCGCACCGAATAAGTTCGTACAGGATTGGGCACGGCAGCACTACGAGGAGCGATTGCTCGAGTTCGCGCGGCATGCCAGCAGCGGAGCGGTCAACCGGATCCGGTGTGACGTGGGGGGGATTGACAGGGCTGAGAGCACGACAGCACCGCCACCGGTTGAGACGTTCTACGACACGGAGCGATACGTTGAGCGACGGACCGAGTCGAGGCTCAATCCGGAGTTCAGTTTTGATACGTTTGTGGAGGGTAAGTCAAACCAGCTGGCACGGGCCGCATCGATGCAGATCAGCCAATCTCCCGGTGTGGCCTATAATCCGCTTTTTATTTATGGGGGTGTCGGCCTCGGAAAGACGCATCTGATGCACGCGGTAGGCAATATGCTGTTGGAGAGAAATCCGACGGCAAAAGTGGCCTATCTTCATTCGGAGCGGTTTGTTGCCGAGATGATAAGGGCATTACAGAACAATCGAATCGACGAGTTTAAGAAAACCTATCGGTCATTGAACGCTCTGTTGATCGATGATGTCCAGTTTTTCGCCGGTAAGGAGCGATCTCAGGAAGAATTTTTTCATACGTTTAATGCGTTGTTTGAGTCACGGCAACAGATTGTACTGTCAAGCGACAGGTTTCCAAAAGAAGTTGTCGGGCTTGAAGAGCGGCTCAGATCGCGTTTTGGCTGGGGTTTGACGGTTTCTATCGAACCGCCCGATCTGGAAACAAGCGTTGCAATCTTGCAAAGCAAGGCGAGTTTGCTCGGCGTATCACTACCGGAAGACGTCAGTTTCTTCGTCGGCCGGCGGATTCGGTCGAATATTCGTGAGCTGGAAGGTGCGCTTCGGCGGCTCGTGGCAAATGCTCAATTTATGGGTCGTGCCATTACGGTGGAGTTTGCTAAGGAGGCACTCCGGGACATGTTGGCAGCGCAGGATAAGCGGGTTACTATTGAAAGCATCCAAAAAGCTGTTGCCGAGTATTATAAAATCCGAACATCGGATCTGCTTTCGGCTAAGAGAAATCGGTCGATCGCTCGTCCAAGACAAATCGCGATGACCTTGGCGAAGGAACTCACCAAGCACAGCCTGCCGGAGATCGGAACAGCGTTCGGTGGGCGTGATCACACAACAGTACTGCATGCAACCCGAAAGATTAAAGAGCTGAAAGAGAGTGATTCTGCCGTTGAAGAGGATTATCGAAACCTGCTGCGCGGGCTGTCATGAAAGCTGTGGATAACATGGGAGCAACGTCAGTGACGGGCCTGTCGGCGTTTTTTGTCACGTGTTATCCACAGAGTTCAAGTAGTGATATTAAGAGGCAGCGCTGTAGGTATGTTGCTGTATATTATAGCGAAAATTATCTTAGCAACATACCCACAGCCCTTATTACTATTGCTTTTTAGTATATATATAGAGTAAAAGAGGTCAAGTGCATGGATATCACGGTGAACAGGGAACATTTGCTCCCAATTCTCAACAAGGTCGTGGGGGTCGTCGAAAGAAGGCAGACATTGCCCATCTTAGGTAACTTGTTGGTTTCCGCTGAAGAAGGTCATGTGAATGTCGTCGGTACTGATCTTGAGATTGAGATCCGAGCCTCCAGCGAGGCGAAAGTCACCGAGGGGGGAAGGGTAACAATCCCGGCGAGAAAATTGGCGGACATTTGCCGGTCGCTTGGGGAGGGTGCGGATATCCGCTTTAAAGTGACTGGCGATCGATGCGTATTGACTGCTGAGCGAGGGCGTTATGTGCTCGGCACGTTGCCCGCTGCCGACTTTCCCAGCGTTGAGGCTCAACCTGCGGAAGATGTCTTTACCGTAGAAGAGTCGACGTTAAAGAGGCTGTTGGAGAAAACGGGGTTCGCAATGGCGCAGCAGGACGTGCGGTATTATTTGAACGGTTTGCTGTTGCAGGTAGAGAAAGAGGTCGTCAGGGCGGTTGCCACTGATGGGCACCGGCTTGCCGCTTATGAGAGTGCATGTTCGCTTGATCTGCATGAACCTCGTTCGGTGATTATCCCGTTTAAGACGGTGAACGAGTTGAGGAGGCAGTTGGGTGTCGGTCCGTCGAATGTTAAGGTAGAGATTGGGGAGCGCGTGATCAGGTTCTTGGTGGGAAGAACGGTGACCACATCAAAACTTGTGGACGGTCGCTACCCGGAGTATGAGCGGGTTATTCCGACAGGGCTGTCAAAGGTGGCATATGCTGATAAAGATGCGCTCAAGCGGGCACTTTCGCGCACCGCGATTTTATCGAATGAGAAGTATCGGGGCGTTCGATTGGTGTTTGAGCCGAATTTGCTTCGTTTGGTCGCGCATAATCCAGAGCAGGAGGAGGCCGTGGAGGAAATGGAGTTGGCCTATGTTGGCGAGCCCACGACGATAGGATTTAACGTTGCCTATCTTTCGGATCTTTTGAATGCGGTGGACAGCGGAAGCGTCGAGGTGCGGTTTGAAGATGGGAATAGTAGTTCTCTCTGGAGGGGGAAGGATGCGACAGGTGAGACTTACGTGGTGATGCCGATGCGGCTTTAGGTGATCGTTTGGGTGATAGTGATGGTGTGATTCTGTTTTGAGCTAGATCTGGCTGGTGGTCGGGCTCGGCGGTTGGATGTTCCACGTGGAACATTTTCTGACTTAAGTTCTGCTGGTTGGGGCGGCATCCCATCCGAATGTTCCACGTGGAACACCAGGAACAAGCCGAGAAAAAGCGAATACTAAGAATCCGCTTAAGACTTTATCCTCCCTGGCAGCCATCGTTTCTGCCAAATTTTTGAGCAAAAGTTACAAATGACGTACGACTCAACGAATATTAAAGTGCTCCGCGGCCTAGACGCTGTTCGTAAACGTCCGGGCATGTATATCGGCGATACCGATGATGGTACGGGCCTGCATCACATGGTGTTCGAACTCGTCGACAATGCGATCGACGAAGCACTTGCTGGGTACTGTTCTGAAATTAAAGTCACCATCTATCGCGACGGATCTGTCGGTGTGACCGATAACGGACGCGGTATCCCTGTCGATATTCATGCCGAAGAAAACCGATCAGCAGCCGAAGTCATCATGACTGTGCTTCACGCTGGGGGCAAGTTCGACGATAACTCGTATAAGGTATCAGGCGGTTTACACGGGGTCGGTGTTTCTGTCGTTAACGCACTTTCAGAACGACTCCTGTTGCGCGTTTGTCGAGGCGGCAAGGCTTACGATCAGGAGTATCACCTTGGTGTCCCGCAATACCCGCTTAGGGAAGTTGGCGAGACCTCCGCAACCGGAACAGAAGTACGCTTCTATCCCTCTCCCGAGATTTTCTCAAACTTAAGCTTCCATTACGATATCTTAGTGAAGCGTCTTCGCGACCTGTCATTCCTCAATTCGGGTGTGCGGATCATGCTCACCGAGGAAATGAGTGGGCGGCAGGATGTCTTTAAACATGAAGGGGGTATCGCGGCGTTCGTCGAATATCTCAACAGGAATAAGTCTCCAATCCATCCGGCGGTCATCTATTTTTCTGCAGAACGCAACTCAATCCAAGTGGAACTGGCACTCCAATGGAATGAGGGATTCCAGGAAACGATCTTTTGCTTCACAAACAACATACCTCAGCGTGACGGAGGGACCCATCTTGCTGGCTTGCGTGCCGGGTTAACCAGGACCTTGAATGGCTATATTGAACGCGAAGGACTGGAGAAAACACAAAAAGTTCGGGCCGTTGGTGACGATGCCCGAGAAGGTCTTACCGCGGTCTTGTCGGTGAAGCTACATGATCCTAAGTTCTCATCTCAAACCAAGGACAAGTTGGTTTCGTCCGAAGTGAAGGCAATCGTTGAGTCTCTTGTTGTAGACCAGGTTAACGCATTTCTTGAGGAACAACCGACCCAGGCGAAAATTATCGCCGGCAAGATGCTCGATGCAGCCCGTGCCCGTGAAGCGGCACGTAAGGCCCGCGAAATGACCCGTCGAAAGGGTGTGCTCGATATCGCGGGGTTACCTGGAAAGTTAGCAGATTGCCAAGAGAAAGATCCATCGAAATCAGAATTGTATCTGGTAGAGGGCGATTCTGCGGGAGGGTCGGCAAAGCAGGGGCGAGATCGTGGGTTTCAGGCGATCCTTCCACTGAAAGGGAAGATCCTGAATGTAGAAAAAGCGCGATTCGATAAGATGATCTCATCCGCCGAGGTAGGTACGCTAATCACCGCACTGGGTTGCGGCATCGGTCGAGATGAATATAACCCGGACAACCTTCGATACCACCGCATCATTATTATGACGGATGCGGATGTGGATGGAGCGCATATCAGAACCTTATTGTTGACGTTCTTCTATCGGCAAATGCCGGAGCTGGTCGATCGTGGCTATATCTATATCGCCCAGCCGCCGCTCTATAAGCTGAAGAAAGGGAAACAGGAGGATTATCTCCTGGACGATACGGAACTTAATGCGGCAATGCTCCAAACCGCGCTGGATGGATCACACCTTTTCGTATCGGCAGATGCGCCTCCCCTGGCGAGTACCGCCCTTGAAACGCTGGCCCGTGATTATCAGGTGTTTGCTGGAATCTCGCGTCGACTCTCAGTGCGCTATGATCCGATCTTTCTTCAAGATCTCGTGCGTGCCCCGAGGGTTGTTCAAGATCTCCTGTCAGATCCGGAGCGGCTGGTCACATGGTGTAACGACGTTGAGACCCGAATGAACGCTCAACATGAGAACATTTCGGCCCTCAGATTTACTCTGAAGAGCATCAAAGGTGATGCACAGAAATCCGGATATCTCGAACTGGTTCGATGGGTCCATGGAATCTCTGAAATACGACAGATTCCGCTTGAGTTTTTTAATACCGCGGACTATGAGCGCATTTCGGGATACGGCGAAAAAACCGCCGGACTTCTTGACTCCACCGCCTATGTTTCGCGGGGTGATCGGACAACGTCCATTACCGACATTGGTCAGGGAATACGCTGGCTATTAACCGAAGCGCAACGGGGGTACAGCATTCAGCGATACAAAGGCCTCGGCGAAATGAACCCAGAGCAGCTATGGGACACTACCATGAATCCTGAGTCTCGTAGACTTCTGAGAGTCACCATCGAAGATGCAGTATCAGCGGACCAGATATTTACGACCCTGATGGGGGATAATGTCGAGCCGCGGCGTGAGTTTATCGAGCGTCACGCATTAGATGTTGCGAATCTGGACGTGTAGTTAGAGTCGAACTCAACATATTATCACGGTGCAGGCAAACCAGGATTGGCTAGGCTGGCGCAGAGTCCAGTTTGCTCCAAGGCTAATGTTGTCGATTCAATCCAATCCTCGGCTTCACGGTTGATCTGAGCCGCAGTCTTCCCTTGAGTGAAGATCTCCGGCCCGATGATCAGGTCGATTCTCCCTGGCCTTTTCAGAAGACTTTGACGTCTCCAGAACATCCCGGCATTGTGAGCGATCGGTACGACGGGATATCCACTGCGCTCGGCAAGAACAGCGCCACCGATGTTGTAGGCCCGACGTTCACCCGACCGGACGCGCGTGCCTTCGGGGAAGATAATCACCCATTTCCCGGAGTGCAAAGATCTTTTTCCATCTCTAAGGAGTCTTTTCATCCCCAACATCCCAGCAGTGCGATCGATGGCGATGGGAGAAAAGCTGTTCAGGGCGGCACCGAACAGCGGTAATCGGAGCAGTTCTTGCTTCAGCACCCAGGTCTGTTCAACCGGTAATAGCGCTCTCAAAGCAATGGTTTCCCATGCGGATTGGTGTTTACATAATACGATGGCGTTGGTGGAGGGTAATAAATCCATTCCACTGACGCGATAGCCGAGGCCACAAGCGAGCCTAAGCGCTCCCAGGTTGGATTTAGCCCAAAGCTGAGCAAAACGCGAGCGGCGCCGGTATGAGAGAAAGCGCCCGACCACGACGATAGCGGATCCAAAAACGAGAACGGAAAGGATGAGATAAAGCAGATAAATGAACGACCTCAAGAAAGTCAAGCGTTCCTCCAACGATCCAACAGGTCATGCGCAGCCTCGTTCAGGTTGGTAAAGACGCGAACACCGGAAAGCTTCGCGGAATAATCAATCAATGTCCGTTCACCCTTTCCGGTCCGAACGAGTATTGGCTCCATTCCAACCCCTCTCGCGGCTTCCACATCTGAAAACGAATCGCCGATAAATGGCAATCCTGTCAGGTCAAGGTTAAGTCGATCCTCGATTTCCAGGAGCAGCCCCGGCCTTGGTTTGCGGCAGTTGCACTGATCTGCCGGACCGTGTGGGCAGAAAAATATCATCTCCACCCGACCACCATTACGGGATAAACAATCTTGGAGCTTCTTGTGAATTCCGTTCAAAGCTGCAAGATCGAAAAGCCCGCGGGCGAGACCGGACTGATTACTCACGATTGCAATGCGAAACCCGGCCTGGGTCAGCCTTGCGATTCCATCAAGACTGCCGGCGATTGGTATCAATTCAGACTCGGACTTAATGTACTCATCCGAGTCCTCATTGATCACACCATCGCGATCTATCGCAACAAAACGTTCCACTGTCATGCTCTACTGAAGAAAAGAAATATCGGCTACGTGGAGGAACAACCCCGCGAGCCGCATCAGCAGGCGCAGGCGGTTTTCCCGGATCGTCGCATCACCATCCATGACGAGAACCTGATCGAAAAACGTATCGACGTCATCGCGCAGATCCGCAAGTTTCTGGAGTACCACGTTATACTCGCGCTGCTCAAGAAACGGTTGAATTTCGACCTCCGCCGCGGCCACCCGTTGCCACAGGTTCTTTTCAGCCGCCTCTGAAAATAACCCGGTGTCCGGTGATATCGAGCCATCGACGATCATCCCGCTCTTGGCCACGATATTGCGAATACGCTTATTCGCGGCAACGAGCGACGGACACCCCGCTGCGTCTCGAAATTTCTGTACCGCATGTACCTTAAGATCTAACAGGCTGATAACGGACTCATTTGTCGCGAGCACCGCATCCACCGTATCCTGGGTAATCCCTTTTTCTTCGTACAACCCAATAAGCCGATCGAATACGTACTTCTGTACGCTATCCGCCGTACCAGGAGCGATCAGTGTCTGGTCAAACCCGTGTTCCGTAGTTCTGAGCAACACAGCCAGGTCCAGATCAAGGGGGGTTTCAATCAGAATCCGTAGCACCGCGATCGACGCTCTTCGCAAACCGTAGGGGTCCCTTGTGCCGGTTGGTTTCTGGCCAATTCCAAAGACCCCAACCAAGGTGTCCAGCCGATCCGCAAGTGCAAGGGTGATCCCACAGCGACCGGCTGGGAGCGAGTCACCAGCGAATCGCGGAAGGTAATGCTGCTCTAAAGCGTCGCACACCTCCTGATCCTCACCCCATTTTCTTGCATAGTATTTGCCCATGGTACCTTGCAAGGAAGGGAACTCGGTGACCATTGATGTCACGAGATCACATTTGGCGAGGAAAGCAGCACGTTCCACCGCTCTGGGGTTATCGTTGAGCAAGATAGCGATTTCCCGTACCAGCCGGGCAACGCGCAGCGATTTCTCAGCAATGGAACCAAGCCGCTCTTGAAAGACGACGGTCTTCAACCGTTCGAAATGGTCTTGTAGCGGTCGGACCAAGTCCTGTTCCCAAAAGAATTTCGCATCACTGAATCTTGGTCGTATAACGCGTTCGTTTCCTAACCGCACTTGCTCGGGATCTTCGCTGACAATATTTGCGACAGCAATAAAATTTGCCTGCAGGTAGTCATCGGCATCTCGGAGCGCAAAATATTTTTGGTTCTTGCGCATTGTCTCAATCAGTACTTCAGCGGGTACCGCGAGGAACTGCGAATCGAAAGAGGCAAAAATGGCCACCGGCCATTCGACAAGTCCGGTCACCTCGTCGAGCAAACCTTCCGCCAGATCTGCCTTCATTCCGTGTTCGGATGCCAATCCTGAAACCTGGTTTACAATAGCTGCGCGCCTGGCACTGAATGATGGTTCGACATACCCTTGCTGCCTCAGCAGTGCCGGATACAGAGATGCCGCCGGCACGAAAATGGGTCCTGGAGCATGGAACCGATGACCAAAGGTGACCTGGCCAATCGTCATCCCAAAGATCTCACCGACGACGGCTTGTTCTCCAAAAACCATGCAAAGCCAGTGAATCGGCCGCACGAACTCGGCGCTTCCGTCTCCCCATCGCATGCGCTTTGCGATCGGCAGGTCGTTCAGGACCTTCTCCACCATCCGCGGCAACAGCACTGCCGTCAACTGGCCTTCATCCAATCTTTTGAAGACGAGCCATTCCCCTTTGTCGGAGCGCTCTCTCTCTAAGTCTCCGAGGTCAACCCCACATGCCTGTGCGAAACCGACCGCCGCCTTTGTTGCCTTTCCGTCCTGATCGAATGCAGCGGTTACGGACGGACCTCTACGAAAGCGTGCTTGCTCCGGTTGCCGCACAGCCACGTCTTCCGCGATGACTGCCAGCCGACGTGGCGTGCAGAACTGGAGCAGCTTCCCGTGATGGATTCCTTGTTCATCGAGTTGTGCCGAAAGTCCCGCCGCTAAAGCCCCTGCCAACTCACGCAACGCCGTAGGAGGTAACTCTTCAGTACCGATTTCAAAAAGCAATTCCTTCATCATTATCGGGTCACATCACGCGTTTCGTTGATTGAGCATTGGAAATCCGAGCGACTCCCGCTTTGCATAGTAAGCTTGAGCTACGGCGCGGGCTAAGGCCCTGATCCGCAGAATAAACCGCTGTCGCTCCGTCACCGAAATGGCTCCGCGGGCATCCAACAGATTGAACGCATGTGACGCCTTGAGTACCTGCTCATACGCCGGCAACGGCAACGCCGATTCGACGAGTTGCTGACTGATGCGTTCGCTGGCATCGAACCCAGCAAACAGCGTATCGACGTCGGCCTCGTTGAAGTTGTAGTTGGATTGCTCTACTTCGTTCTGGTAAAAAACGTCTCGATAGGTCACGACGCTTCCAGAGGAGCGACCCCACACAATATCATACACGCTCTCGACAGATTGAAGGTACATGGCAAGCCGCTCGAGGCCATAGGTGACTTCCCCGCTGACCGGTCGGCAATCCAGTCCTCCGACTTGCTGAAAATAGGTGAACTGAGTGACCTCCATGCCGTTTAGCCAGACCTCCCAGCCGAGGCCCCAGGCACCTAGGGAAGGCGACTCCCAGTTATCTTCAACGAACCGGATATCATGAACGAGTGGATTGATGCCGAGGTACCTGAGGGACTCCAGGTAAAGGTCCTGAATATCCAACGGTGACGGTTTTAATAACACCTGAAACTGATAGTAGTGTTGTAGGCGGTTGGGATTTTCTCCGTAGCGCCCGTCGGTCGGACGTCGTGAAGGTTGAACGTATGCGGACCGCCAAGGCTCCGGCCCGATCGCGCGCAGGAAGGTCGCGGGATGAAAGGTTCCTGCCCCAACTTCCATGTCCAATGGCTGTACAACGACACACCCTAAGCTTGCCCAATATCGCTCAAGCGCGAAAATCATGCCTTGGAACGTGGAAACATCTGCTGACTCCAACTTCAAGGTATACCACCATTGCTTACCGAACTGCGAAGAGCGAAAGTATATCTGTAAGCCGGGACCTAGAACCAGTTTTCCAGCCCTAGATCGAAAGTCTGGCCGCTTCGGTGCGCACCATACCGGAGCGTTACGCACCAAAAAGGCTCGGTTCGGCGCGCCAATGGCAGCAGCCTGCCCTGTTGACGATCCGAACGCTGGACCACCCCGGAAAGCAGGGATTGACAACCTCCGCTAAACGGCAGGAAAACAGTCTCTTGCCGGCATCATACGGGATTGGCTTCCTGACCAACCCAAACAACCAGCACCAATACCTAACGATTTCTGGGGTCCCAGACACGGCTGTGGTCCAATCTGTATGGCCCGATTAATGCATAGAATTGCGCGCCTGTCGACCTTCCCCAAACGACAACCCTGAGCGATGTTCTTGGCTCGTGCAACGACGGACAGGGCCGCCGGACGGGCCCAGCATGCAGCGCTGCAGCTGACCTGTTACGCTCCGCTGTTGGGGGATGCGGCAGTCCGCAAACCGAAACGACGCGACGCTACCCATACGGCGTGCCCATTTTTCAGCACTGGAGAGAAATCCATGGCAGATGTTTTGAAGATGATCAAAGAACACGAAGTGAAGTTCGTCGATCTTCGCTTCACGGACACACAGGGAAAGGAACAGCATGTGTCGATGCCTGTATCCCAGATTGACGAAGACCTCTTCAAGGACGGCAAAATGTTCGACGGTTCCTCGATCGCCGGATGGAAGGGCATCGAAGAATCGGATATGGTCCTGATGCCGGAGGCCGCGACAGCGGTGATGGACCCCTTCTCCGATGAGAATACACTGATCATTCGTTGCGACATTCTCGAGCCGAACACGATGCAGGGCTACGAGCGCGATCCGCGATCGGTTGCCAAGCGTGCCGAGGCGTACCTCAAGTCCACCGGCATCGCTGACGTCGCTTTTTTTGGCCCGGAGCTCGAATTCTTTGTGTTCGATGACGTCCGGTGGGGCTCGGATATGAGCGGCTGCTTCTACAAGGTCGACTCTGACGAGGCCGAGTGGAACTCCGAGCGCGTCTTCGAAGACGGCAATATGGGTCACCGGCCTGGCGTCAAGGGCGGCTACTTCCCGGTTCCGCCGGTGGACTCGCTCAACGACCTGCGTGCCGCGATGTGCCTTGCCATCGAGGAAATGGGCGTCCCCGTGGAGGTTCATCATCACGAGGTTGCGACCGCTGGTCAGTGCGAGATCGGCACCAAATTTGCCCCGCTGGTGGAGCGCGCCGACTGGACGCAGATCCAGAAGTACGCCGTCTGGAACGTGGCTCACGCCTATGGCAAGACGGCTACCTTCATGCCGAAGCCAATGGTCGGAGACAACGGCACCGGCATGCACGTTCATCAGTCACTTGCGAAAGACGGGGTAAATCTGTTCTCCGGAGACAAGTACGGTGGTCTTTCCGAGATTGCGCTCTACTACATCGGGGGTATCATCAAGCACGCGCGGGCACTGAATGCCTTCACGAATGCTTCGACGAATTCCTACAAGCGTCTGGTTCCGGGTTTTGAAGCACCGGTGATGCTTGCGTACTCGGCGCGCAACCGTTCGGCCTCGATCCGTATCCCCTTCGTGTCCAGTCCTAAGGCGCGTCGCATCGAAGTGCGATTCCCGGATTGTACCGGCAACCCCTACCTCTCCTTCTCGGCCATGATGCTCGCCGGCCTCGATGGGATCATGAACAAGATCCATCCGGGCGACCCGATGGACAAGGACCTGTATGACCTGCCTCCTGAAGAGGAAAAGGCCATCCCGACCGTTTGCCACGCCTTGGACATGGCGCTGACCGCGCTTGACCAGGATCGGGAGTTCCTGACGACGAGCGGCGTTTTCACGGACGACCTGATCGACGCTTACATCGGCCTCAAGATGAAGGAAGTCACCCGGCTGCGGATGACGACGCATCCGGTCGAGTTCGATCTTTACTACAGTCTCTGATCTGAAGGCGTTTGGTCGGGGATGTCCGAAGGCGATTCCCGGAGCATCTTGGACCAGATCGCTACGGATCTTCGCCTGCTTCCAAGGGGCGCCGACAGGAGTATAGCTGGGCTATGCTCCTGTCGGCGCGGAGCGGCAGGCCGGTGAAACGACGGGTGAGGTGGTATGGGACTGGGAGGAAATCGCTTAAGGGCGTCGCGGCCTTGTTGAGTCGGTGCCAAGACTGGTCTATGCTTGGGGTATGTTCAGGGTTACACACATCATCCTGCTCTCCGCGGTCATCTTTCCGATTTCCCCGTCGGTGTTCGGGCAGGTTTTCAAGTGGGTCGATTCCGAAGGGCGTACCCAGTTCTCTGACCGTCCGCAACCGGACGCGCAAGCAATTGACCTGAAAAGCACCGAAGCTTCGGACAGCTCCAATCCATCAGGCAGCGTTGGAGGCGCAGCCGACCTATCCCTGCTTGGCCCTTACGCGGCCTTTGAAGTTGTGTCTCCGGAACCAAATCAAACCTTGCGTCTGGCACAGCAAGACTTGCCGGTCAGTTTGATCATCGACCCCCCGCCCATGCCTGGGCACCAGCTCAATCTCGTGATGGACAGTGTTCGGATTGCTGTCGATCAGGCCGCCGCAACGCAAATGAGGCTAACCGACGTACCTTGGGGAAGCCATCAGATTTTCGCCGAGATCCACGATTCCAAGGGTGACCTCATTGCTCGGACCCCGCCAGTGAGGTTTCACTTACGCAAGCCCCTTCCGCCTGGCGTACTCCCCTAGGCCGATTTTGCTGCTTCACACCGCTCGCACATCCCCCTTCATCGGGACTGTTAGGATGTTTAGCCGCTTAAGACTAACTGGCGAGCTTCTTGCTAGTGTCTATTTAATCGCCCGTTCCAGGGTTTCCCGGCACGCCCTCATCGTGAACAGCCGCGCAAACACGTCCGCGGTTGTCTTCTCTGTACTTTCGTTTGGTTTGCCTCGGTTATCGACGTGTGTCATGGGTCCTTATCGGCATTCAGCATGAGTATAAATCGCGTCACTCCCTCTCCACTTGAACAAACGGTCGTCGATCATTTGAGTACGGCGGTGATGCTCTTTGGTGCCGATTTGTGCCTCAAGTATCTGAATCCGGCTGCGGAAATGCTTTTTCAGTTCAGTGCGCGCCATGTGGTTGGTCTCTATGCCGGTAACGTGCTTCCGTGTCCTGGGACCCAAGTGGAGCGCCGTCTTCGCGATGCCCTGACTTCGCGCCATCCCTTTACGGAACGCGAACTGAACGTCGTTCTGCTGGATGGGCGCACCATTACGGTGAACTGCACCGTGCTCCCGCTGCATCATTTTGATGCAGAGCCGGAGATCCTCGTTGAACTCCACCAGGTCGACAGACAACTCCGGATCACCCGTGAGGAGCACCTGCTGTCTCAGCATCAAGCGACTCAGGCGCTGATCAAGGGCCTGGCCCATGAGATAAAGAATCCGCTTGGTGGACTCCGCGGGGCGGCTCAACTGTTGGAGCGGGAACTGCCTGATCCAGGGCTACGAGAATACACGCGCATCATTATCGATGAGGCCGATCGGTTGCAGGCGCTGATGAACCGGATGATCGGCTCCAATCGGATGCCGACCCGGGCCAGGGTCAACATTCATACGGTATTGGAACATGTTAGAGGTTTGATCAGCGCCGAGTTCCCATCCGGCCCACAGGTGCTTCGTGACTATGATCCGAGCCTGCCCGAACTCAGCGCGGATCAGGATCGGTTGATACAGGCGTTCCTGAACATTGCACGTAACGCTGCTGCTGCGACCGGCGCTCAAGGTCTCGTCCAGCTTCGTACCCGCGTGCTTCGCCAGTTTACCATTGGCAGCAGGCGCCATCGACTCGTGCTCCTGACCGAGATCAGTGATAACGGGCCAGGAATTCCCGAGGAGATCAAGGATCAGATCTTTTTCCCAATGGTCTCGGGGCATCCCGGGGGTAGCGGTCTTGGACTTCCGATTGCCCAGGATCTTATCAATCAGCATGGGGGATTGATCGAATGTGAGAGTCGTCCAGGCGACACCCACTTCTATGTCTATTTACCGCTGGAGCCAGAACATGCCTAGAGAACCCCGGGTCTGGGTGATCGACGACGACCGATCCATTCGCTGGGTGCTGGAGCGCGCCCTGCGTAAGGCCGAGATGCATGTGACCTGCTTCTCCAACGGCGTCGGTATCATGGAGGCGTTGGAGCGGGAGCAGCCGGACGTTATTCTCTCTGATATCCGGATGCCTGGAATCGACGGTCTGGACCTGTTGCGGCAGGTGACCTCCCGCTATCCGGGCTTGCCGGTCATCATCATGACCGCCCATTCTGACCTGGACAGCGCTGTTTCGGCCTTTCATGGAGGCGCATTCGAGTATCTGCCCAAGCCGTTCGATATCGACGAGGCGGTTAGTCAGGTCGGCAGGGCCTGTCGTCGCGTGCGCTCCGATGTCCCGGAGGAGACGGTGGTGCTGCATGGGCCTGACATCATCGGCGAGGCACCGGCGATGCAGGAGGTGTTTCGCGCAATCGGCCGATTGGCGCGCTCGAATATTACTGTTCTGATCAATGGTGAATCAGGGACCGGTAAAGAGCTGGTGGCCCACGCGCTGCATCGCCATAGTCCACGTAGCGATCGGCCTTTTATTGCGCTCAATATGGCCGCGATCCCGCGCGACTTGTTGGAGTCCGAACTTTTCGGGCACGAGCGGGGAGCTTTCACCGGGGCGCAGGCCAGGCGCGAGGGCCGGTTCGAGCAGGCTGATCGCGGAACGCTCTTTCTCGACGAAATCGGTGATATGCCGGCGGAGCTGCAGACCCGATTACTGCGTGTCTTGTCCGACGGAGAGTTTTACCGGGTTGGCGGGGTCGCGCCGATTCGGGTCGATGTGCGGATTATCGCCGCGACTCACCAGAATCTGGAAGAACTGGTACGGCAGGGGCGATTCCGCGAGGATTTGTTCCACCGCCTCAACGTGATCCGCATCCAGCTCCCCGCGTTGCGGGACCGGCGTGAGGACATCCCGCTGCTCATGCGGCATTTCTTGGTTCAAGCGGCCCGGGAACTCGGCTGTGACTCGAAAATCCTGCTGCCGACCGCGATTGAACAACTCAAGCGTCTTGATTGGCCGGGAAATGTGCGTCAACTTGAGAATACCGCGCGCTGGCTGACAGTGATGGCATCGAGCAAAGAGGTTCACGCGGAGGATCTGCCGCCCGAGCTGAGCACCGTGAGCACCGAGGCCGGTGGCGATGAGCCTTGGGAGATGGTCTTTCGACGCTGGGCGCGGCAAAGTCTCAAGCGCGGGCAAGGTGCGCTCTTGGATCAGGCGTTGCCCGCATTCGAGACGATTCTGATCCAAACGGCGCTTGAGCACACCGGCGGGCGGCGACAGGATGCGGCGCGACTATTGGGTTGGGGTCGGAATACGCTAACGCGTAAAATCAAAGAACTCCAACTCGACTTGGGGCGTGATCCGGAAGATGCTTGAGACGGGGGCTCACCGATCTGCTCCGAGACACTCGCGATCATTGATACACTACAGCATTCAACAGGCCGAAGGGTTTCCGATGGACAGTAGCTACATTGAACTGAAGGGTTCCGAGATCGAGCTCATTGAATCAACATCGGCTAGGGTTCGCCTTGCCTTCCCGCGCGCCCTGATCATCAAAAGTATGACGGGCTCGCAAGAGCGGACCCGCTGGAGTCAGGCTGGTGTGCTGGTGCTGGAAGACGTCAGCCTGCCGCCCGATTTGAACGAGGGTGCGGTGATCTGTTCAGGCGGCGACATCGATGATAATGTTTATACCTATCGGGATATGATTCCGATCCCTTTTTCAAGCAGGGGCCTGATTCGTTGTGCGCTGCGGCTGGACGGAACGCCATCGATCTTGTTGGTCGAGGCACGGTCGGCGCGATTGGAAATGGAGGGGGTTCCAAAATACCTTGATCACCTGCGAGCGTAATTAGCGCGTCAGCGATAGGTTTAAACAACGACCGCGACACCAAAACCGTCCCTAATAGGCTTGTTTACCTTATGAGTGGACCGTTCCTCTGGTACTTCCCCGCATCAACCATCACAGGGCGTTCAGGTCGCGGAGATCAACCCGCGACGACTGGCTTGAACGAACCGCACGATCTGTTCCGTCTCCGGGCTTCTGTGCTCGGTTTCCGCACGCGCCAAGGCCTCGGCAAGGCGCAGATTGGAACGGAACAGCAAGTGAAAGACGGCCTTGATCCGACTGCGTTGCTCCTGAGTAAAACCGCCGCGACGCAGTCCGACGACATTGAGTCCGACGATCCGCGCGCGGTGACCATCGGCTAACGCGAAGGGCGGGCAATCCTGAGGCAGTCCGCTCACCCCCGCGATCATGGCATAAGCGCCGATCCGGCAAAACTGATGGACCGCCACTTGGCCGGAGAGGAAGCAATGGTGTTCCACTTCAACATGGCCGGCCAAGGTCGCGGTGTTGGCAAAAATGTTGTGGTTCCCGACGATACAATCGTGACCAGCGTGTGAATACGCCATCCAGTAGTTATGGCTGCCGATGCGGGTGCCTTCCTCGCTCTTGGTTCCACAACTGATATTGACGCCTTCTTTGAAACAATTATGGTCACCGATAATCAGTGGTCGCGCGTGGGCCGGCTCGAATGCCAAGTCCTGGGCATCGGCGCCGAGCGTGGCGCCGTGACAGACCCGGTTGAAGGCGCCCATCCGGGTCGGGCTGAAGATACGGACGCAACTGTCGATACGGCAACCCTCGCCGATCACCGCTCCGGCCTCAATGATCGAATAAGGGCCGACGCTCACTGATTCATGGATTTGAGCGCCGGCCTCGATGATGGCGGTGGAGTGTATCTTCACTGTCCTAGTGTCTGAAGTGCCGCATTCCGGTGAACACCATGGCCATTCCATGCTGGTCTGCAGCGGCGATGACCTCGTCGTCACGCATCGAGCCACCGGGTTGGATGACGGCGGTGATCCCGGCCGCGGCGGCCTGGTCGATCCCGTCGCGGAAGGGGAAGAAGGCGTCTGAAGCCATAACCGATCCGGCGACCGTCAGCCCGGCCAATTCCGCCTTGATCACCGCGATGCGGGCTGAATTCACCCGACTCATCTGTCCGGCACCGATGCCGATAGTCATGCCGTCGCGGCCATAAATGATGGCATTTGACTTGACGTACTTGGCCACCCGCCAGGTGAAGATCAGGTCCTGCTCTTCCCGCGGGGTCGGCGCGCGTTGTGTCACGGTGCGCAGGGCGTCAATCAGGTGCAGGTCTGCTTCCTGGACCAGCAGGCCGCCATTGACGCGTTTGAAGTCGAGTCGTGGGACCACCTCGGTGGTCCATTCACCGCATTCCAGGAGCCGGACGTTCTTTTTGGCAGCGACCGCGGCGGAGGCAGATGCGGAAACGCGCGGAGCAACGATCACTTCGATAAACTGACGCTGGCAAATCGCGCGGGCCGTTTCACCGTCCAGTTCCCGGTTGAAGGCGATGATGCCGCCGAACGCGGACTCCGGGTCGGTCGCATAGGCCCGATCATAGGCTTCCATCAGGTTGGCGCCGACGGCGACGCCACAGGGGTTGGCGTGTTTGACGATGACGCAGGCGGGCGCCTCATTGAACTGCTTGATGCACTCAATGGCCGCATCCGTGTCGGCGATGTTGTTGTATGAGAGTTCCTTTCCCTGGATCTGACGCGCAGTGGAGACCGATGCCTCAGCCAGATCGCGGCCGACATAGAAGGCCGCCTGCTGATGCGGATTCTCGCCATAGCGCATGGCCTGGCGCTTGTGGAACTGAAGATTGATGGTGCGCGGAAAGCCCTCGGCCTTACCCTCGGGGTGTTCGATCACCGCGCCGAGATAGTTGGCGATGGCCCGATCGTAGCCGGCGGTGTGCTCAAAGACTTTCACTGCCAGGTCGAAGCGCGTGGCCTCACTGACGCCGCCGGATTCGGCGAGTTCGGTCAATATCCGCGGATAGTCCGCGGCGTCTACCACCACGGTCACCGCGGCGTGATTCTTGGCGGCGGCGCGCAGCAGGGTCGGTCCGCCGATGTCGATGTTCTCGATCGCGCTCGCCAGGTCGCAGCCGGGTTTGGCAACCGTTGCTTCGAATGGATAGAGGTTCACCACGACCAGATCGATGGGCGGAATCGCGTGTTCGAGCATGGCCGCGTCATCGATACCGCGACGCCCCAGGATGCCGCCGTGCAGCCGCGGGTGCAGCGTCTTGACGCGCCCACCCATCAGTTCCGGGAAGCCGGTGTAGTCTGAGACCTCAATGACCGGTATCGCCTGCTCGCTCAGTAGCGCGGCGGTGCCGCCGGTGGATAGAATCTCGACCCCGCGGGCGGCCAAGCCGCGGGCCAGGTCGATGACACCGGACTTATCCGAAACACTGATCAGGGCGCGTCTTATGGGTTTCATCAATTCATTTCCACAGGGTCAGAGTAGGGTCTGACGTAAGGTGCAGGGAAGGCTCGGTTCGCGGTGCTGGGGTTGCCGGGTCCGGGCGCGTGAATCAGCAGGACTCGGGCGGGCGCGCCTCAGCGTCCCGCAAGGCCATAGTCGGTCAGGCGCTTGCGCAGTGTGCTGCGGGTCAGGCCGAGCATCCGGGCGGCTTGGGTCAGGTTGCCATTGGCGTGACGCACGATCGTCTCGAACAGCGGGCGCTCGACCTCCTCAATGACTAGGCGATAAAGATCGCTGACCGCGTGCCCATCCATGTTCCGCAGATAGGTTTCCAGGGCATCCGCAACGCACTTTGCCAAAGGGTCAGTGCCATCGGCCTGGATCACCCGCAAATGATGGGCCGCCGGAGCAGACTCGTCATCCTTAATCGCCGTCGTCATGCCGCCACGTCCTCTCTTCCTGAATCTTGGTTGAAGAAGGCGAGAACCTGCGATACCTGGTCTCGCGTTGAGTTTGCGCGATTGATGCCGACCCGGAAGACGGCCGCGCCGGGCAGTCCGCGACAATACCAGGCGATATGCTTACGCGCGATCCGCACTCCGGCATAGGTTCCATAGAACTGATAAAGCCCGTCCAGATGCTCGATCAGGAGGTCTCTGATCCAGGCCGGCGCAGGTGCGTCGGGTATGACGCCAGTTGCCAAGAAGGCGGCGATATCGCGGAAGATCCAGGGGCGTCCCTGGGCTGCGCGTCCGATCATGATAGCATCGCAACCGGTGGAGTCCAGCACCCGGAGTGCGGCCCGCGGTGAGTCGATATCGCCGTTGGCGATCAACGAAATGTCAACTTGTGCACGGATCGCCTGGATTGTCTCGTGCTCGGCCGGTGTACCATAGCCGCAGGAACGGGTCCGGCCGTGCACGGTGAGTGCCGTGATGCCCGACTCTCGGGCGATTTGGGCAATCCTGACCGCATTGCGTTGATCTGGTGACCAGCCGGTGCGGATCTTGAGCGTGACCGGGGCCGCGACCGCCTGCACCACGGCCGTGAGGATGCGCCCAACCAGCGCCTCGTCGCGCAGCAATGCGGACCCCGCCGCCACCCGGCACACTTTTTTGGCCGGGCAGCCCATGTTGATGTCGATGATCTGCGCGCCCAGGTCCAGGTGAAAGCGTGCAGCCTCGCCCATGGCGTGCGGATCGGTGCCGACGATCTGCACCGAAATGGGTCCAATCTCGCCCGCGAAATCCAGGCGCTTCAAGGATTTCGTCGATCCACGCAGCCGAATATCGGACGACACCATCTCGGAGACCGCAAGCCCGGCCCCGAACCGGCGGCACAGGACCCGGTAGGGTCGGTCGCTGACCCCCGCCATCGGGGCCAGGACCAGGTTGTTGGGAAGCTGGTAGGGTCCGATCATGAACGGCCGCAAGGGTGCCGGGCGGAGTGCCTTAATCATAGGGACTCAACCTGCTTGATGCGCGCTGCTCCCCGCCGCTGTCCGTCGTGAGAGATCAGGTGCATGGGTGCCGGGTCGTGCATTTGCGTCCGGTGATGAGCGCCCAGCCTTCACGGACCCGCACCGGCGCAAATTCGACGCAGGCGGCGTAGGCCGCAGTCACGCCCGGAACCTGGTCCTCCAGCACCCCGGACAGCACCAGATCGCCGCCCGCGCGTAGCCGCTCCATCAGCAACGGGGCGAGTTCAATCAAGGGCCCGGCCAGGATGTTCGCGATCACCACATCGACTGGCGGGCCGGTTAGGACGGTCGCCAGTTCGGCGGGTAGACAGACACTCAGGCCGGCAGTGACCGTATTGGCGGCGGCGTTCGACAGCGTCGCCTCGATGGCTTGCGGGTCGTGATCAACCGCGATCACCCGCGCGGCGCCGAGTTTGCGTGCGGCAATCGCCAGGATCCCGGAGCCGCAGCCATAATCGAGGACAGTCTTGCCGACCAGATCGTCCCCGTCGAGCCACTCCAGGCACAGGGCCGTGGTGGGGTGATGCCCAGTCCCGAAGGCAAGTCCCGGGTCCAGGTCAACCACGATCGCATCGGGCGACCCGGCCGGTTGTCCCTGCGGGCAGACCCAAAGTCGCCGACCGAAGCGGGTGGGCCGGAAGTCATCCAGCCAGACCCGCTCCCAGGGACGGTCGGCGACGACCTCGATCAGGGGTGGAGTCAGGCTCTGCGGCGCCAGGCCGTCAGCGATGCGCTGCACGTCGACCCCATCCTCGAACAGCGCAACCAGCCGCACCGCCTGCCACAGGGGCATGGTACCGGGCGGCGGTTCGAGTTGAGGATCGTCGCCGGCATCGCCCAAGGTCACGGCAAGGACCCCGGCATTCTCCAGGGCGGCCTCGAACAGCGGCGCGTGGCCCTGCTCGACGGTAAAAGTGATCTGCAGCCAGGCCATGAAGTAACCTTAGGGGCGGGTGAGCGGACCCGAACGGAGTCAGGCGCGAGCGACAGCGCGTCGCGCTGTCGCCAGTCATAACCCCAGCTTTTTCTCCAGGTAATGGATGTTGGCCCCGCCGGCCTGGAAGGCCGCATCCCGCAGGATGGAGCGTTGGAGTTTGATGTTGGTGTCGATTCCCTCGATGACCGTTTCGCGTAGGGCATTGCACATGCGGGCAATGGCGCACTGGCGATCCTCCCCGTGAGCGATCAGCTTACCGATCATGGAATCATAGTGGGGCGGAACCGTATAGCCGGAGTAGATATGGGTGTCCAGGCGAATACCGGGTCCGCCGGGCGCGTGGAACTCCGTGATCTTTCCTGGGCTGGGACGGAAGGTCTCCGAGTGCTCGGCATTGATACGGCACTCCACCGCGTGGCCCCGGATGACGATATCCTCCTGGCGGTAATGCAGTGGTTCCCCGGCGGCGACCCGGATTTGCTCCCGTACGATATCGACCCCCGTGACGACCTCGGTGACGGGGTGTTCCACCTGGACGCGCGTGTTCATCTCAATGAAGTAGAAGCGGCGGTCTTCGTAGAGGAACTCGAAGGTGCCGGCGCCGCGATAACCGATATCCCGACAGGCCTGAGCGCAGCGCTCACCGATCTCGCGGCGTTGCGCCTCGGTAATGCCGGGGGCGGGGGCCTCTTCCACCACCTTCTGATGACGGCGCTGCATGGAGCAGTCGCGCTCACCCAGATAAATGGCGTGGCCGTGCTGATCCGCCAGCAGTTGGAACTCGATATGCCGTGGATTTTCCAGGTATTTTTCCAGATAGACCGTGTCATTATTGAAGGCCGCTCCGGCCTCCGCCCGCGTCAACGAGATGGCATTGAGCAGCGTCGCTTCCGAATTGACCACCCGCATCCCGCGACCGCCGCCGCCGCCGGCCGCCTTGATGATGATCGGGTAGCCGATGCGACGGGCTACATCCAGGGTGCGCTTCTTGTCCTCGTCGTCGATCGGACCGTCCGAGCCGGGCACGCAGGGCACTCCGGCCGCCTTCATGGCGGCGATGGCCGAAACTTTGTCGCCCATCAGGCGAATGGTTTCCGGACGCGGACCGATGAAAATAAATCCCGAGCGCTCGACCCGCTCGGCGAAGTCCGCGTTTTCGGACAGGAAACCGTAGCCCGGATGAATGGCGACGGTGTCGGTCACCTCGGCGGCGCTGATGATCGCCGGGACATTGAGGTAACTGTCGCGCGAAGCGGCCGGCCCGATACACACGGTCTCATCTGCCAAGAGCACATGCTTGAGGTCCCGGTCCGCCTCGGAGTGCACCGCGACGGTGCGGATGCCGAGTTCGCGGCAGGCGCGCAGTATCCGGAGCGCAATTTCACCCCGGTTGGCGATAAGGATCTTTTCGATCATGGCGGGCATGCGGGGGTAGCCTCTGGGCGATGGCCGCTGGCGGCGGCAAGACGCGCGAAATCCGTGGCCGCTGAGCGCGGCCGTCGGCGGAGGTCGCGGCGAGGGCTCATTCGATAATGAACAAGGGCTGGTTATACTCGACCGGCTGTCCATTTTCCACGAGAATGCGACGCACGGTTCCGGCTTGTTCGCACTCGATCTGGTTGAGGATCTTCATCGCCTCGATGATGCACAGTGTATCCCCGGCCTTGACCTTCTGACCCTCTTCGACGAAGGGTCCTGAGCCTGGGGTGGACGCGCGATAGAAGGTTCCGACCATCGGCGAGCGTACGACCTCACCCGCCAGGCCATCGAGCAATTCATCGCCGGGTGTTGGCGGCCCGGCCGCCGCGGTCGGCGCGGCGTTCAGTTGTATGGGCATGGTCTGCGGCGTCATGAAGGACGCCACGCCGCCATGCCGACTGATGCGCACGGACTCCTCGCCTTCGTGGATCTCGATCTCGGATACATTGGATTGTTCCAAGAGCTCGATCAGTTTCTTGACCTTACGGATGTCCATGCTCAGTGGTTCTCGGTGGAATTAACTTGGGCCAGCCGGTTCAGGGCAGCGCTCAATGCCAGTTCGTACCCCAATGCACCAAGCCCGCTGATGACTCCCGCCGCGATGTCCGAAAAATAGGAGTGGCGGCGAAACGCCTCGCGGGCGTGCACGTTCGAGAGGTGCACCTCGATGAAGGGGATGGCAACGGCGAGTAGGGCGTCGCGCAGTGCAATGCTGGTATGGGTGAAGGCAGCCGGGTTAAAGATGATGAAGCGCACGCCCTCGCGCGCGGCAGCATGGATCATCTCGATCAACACGTGTTCCGCATTACTTTGGGCAAAGGCCAGAGTATGGCCCTGGTCCATTGCTTGATCGTGCAGGCGCCGCTCGATGTCGGCCAGACTCGTCTGACCATAGTGACTCGGTTCGCGGCTGCCCAGGAGATTCAAATTGGGTCCGTTGAGGACCAGAATGCTTGCCATGTCGCGTGTCGGGCCCTGATCACGGTCGGGGGTTAGGAAGGGGCCGCCGCGGGGTTTGGCGGCGGCCGCGGCACCGTCAAGGGGCCGTGCTGGGTACGCCGCGCGCTAGCGGTGATTCTCTGCGAATTGTCCGGATTTCGCGCGATCATGTCCAGTTATGTGGGGCCGCCGGGAACGGCCGTCGGGGCCTGGGTTGGGGTGTCGCCCAGCAGCCGGTCCAGTTGGGCCTGCAATTGCGCGGCGGTGACCTCGCCGATCCGGCTGAAGATGCGCTGACCGCGCCGATCGAAGATGACCGTGAAGGGCATCCCCTGGAGCCGGTTTCCGAGGCGCCGCGAGAGCTCGACAGCCTCCGGGTCACCGATCAGGATCGGATAATTCACCGGATAGTTGGCGATAAATTGCCTGACATCAGCCACCCGATCGATGGCGATTCCGACGATCTGGACCCCGCGATCACCCAGCGCCTGCTGTGTCTGGATGAGGAGCGGCAGCTCGCGCACACAGGGCGGGCACCAGCTCGCCCAGTAGTTGATGACCAGCACCTTCCCGGCCCAGGCGGTGCTCGCCACCTCGCGGCCCGCGAGATCCGGCAGTTTGAAGTCGGGCAGGCCATGTAACAGCGCGGCGCCCCCCATCGTACTCTGGTCAGCAGGGCCCTTGCGTGCCAGCCAGCGTTCGCCGAAGAGGGCGGTGCCCACGCTGATCCCTGCCGCCAACAGGGTGACTCCGACCACCTTGAACGCATTCATGGTGCGATCCGCCGCAGGTGGGCCGCAAAGGCCTCCGCTGGTTTAAACCCGACCAGACGCAGGCTTGGCGTCTCGGCACCCGTGGAACTAAAGAACAGGATCGCCGGGGGGCCGGGGAGTTTGAAGCGGCCCTGCATCAGCGCCTGGTCGGCAGCGTCATTGGCGGTCACGTCGGCCTGGAGCAGCACGAACCGGCCCAGTTCCCGGATCACCGTCGGGTCGCTGAAGGTGTAGCGCTCCATCTCTTTGCAGGACACGCACCAGTCCGCGTAGAAGTCGAGCATCACTGGTTGACCGGCAGCGGTCGCGGCCGCGAGTTCCCGATCCAGGTCCGCCGTGGTTTTGATTCGCTTGAACTGTGCATGCGGCAGGGCACTGCCGGCCCCGCCGCCGACCAGCAGACCGCGCAACGGCTGCACGGTGTCTTTGCCGCCCGCCGCGGCGCCCACCAGCATCAAAGCGCCGTAGATCAGCAATCCGACGCCGAGTCCCTTCCACAACCGGGCCCAGCCGCTCGCCCCGACAGGGACCTGACTGAGCGCCCCCAGGTAAACCGCGGAGCAGATCAGGAGCAGCCCCCAGAGCAGCATCGCCACGGCCGCGGGCAGGATCCGCTCCAGCATGGTCAGGGCCACGGCCAGCAGGGCTACGCCGAACACCGCTTTGACCGCATCCATCCAGGCGCCGGCGCGGGGCAGCAGCTTGCCGGCCGAGGTGCCGATGGCGACCAGGGGTGCGCCCATCCCCAGGCTCAGCGCAAAGAGCGCGACCCCGCCCAGCACCGCGTCGCCGGTCTGACTGATGTAAATCAGTGCACCAAACAGCGGCGGGGCGACACAGGGTCCGACGATCAGGGCTGAGAGCAGGCCCATGATGGCCACGCCGATCAGGGTGCCGCCCGCCTGTTTGTTGCTGACCTCCGCCAGCCTGGATTGAAGGCTCGACGGCAGTTGCAGGTCATAGAATCCGAACATCGAGAGCGCCAGCAATACAAAGACCAGGGCGAAGGCCGAGAGTATCCACGGATTCTGAAAGGCCGCCTGGAGGTTGGCGCCGAACAGCCCGGCCAGCACCCCGGCCACGGTATAGGTCAGCGCCATCGCCAGAACGTAGACCAGGGACAGGGTGAAGGCCCGACGGGTGGTGATACCGGGGCCGACGCCGGCGATAATCCCGGAGAGGATGGGGATCATCGGGAAGACGCAGGGGGTGAACGCGAGCAAGAGCCCGAAGCCGAAGAACAGGGCGATGACCGCCCACAGGTTGCGCTCGGCCAGCACCGACGCGATGCGGTCCTGCTCGGCGACCGGTTCCGGCGCGCTGACTGACCGGTCGGTCGCCGCGGGTGGCGCGCCGACCAACGCGGCGACGGACGGGTCCCGCGTTGGTTCCGGCGCGGCCGCGACCTGAGCAACCGGCGGCAGGGCGAGCGTGAACCGCTGGGTCTGCGGCGGATAGCAAATGCCGCGCTCGGCGCAGCCCTGGTACTTGGCGACCAGGGTGACCGCGCTCGCTGCGGTGCCGCGGCGCAGTAAGGGCAGGACGAGTGAGACCCGATCATGGTAGACCGCGACGTCGCCGGTGCTGCCGTCTGGCAGGATCGTGTTGCGCTTGATTTCGCCGGGGGGGAGTTGGAAAGCGCCCAGGGAGACGTCGGTCGCGCCGTCCAGGGCGATCTCGACCTTGTCCCGATAGAGGTAGGTCCCGGGGGCGATGTCCCAGGTCAGGTCGATCCGCTCCGGGGCGTCCAGCTCGGCCCGGAAGACGAACGCCTGTTCGGCCGTCAGGAGATCGTCGTCGATTCCAGGTCCCACTTGCGACACCAGGCTTTGCGCGATGCCTGAGATTGGCCCGCCCGGGCGATGGCCGGTGAGCGGTGCGGGCGCGGCGTCCGGTACGGCGGCGGCGACGCGCGGCGGGGCGGCTTCCGCGGCGGTCTCGGGCAAGCGCACCACGAGCGTTTGCCGCTGCGGGGGATAACAGAGCCCCGCATCGGCGCAACCCTGGGAGGTCGCCTCGATCGTCAGCGCGTCGGTGTTCGTTCGCCGGGTGACCGGGATGCGGACCTCCACCTGGCCACGGTAGACCTCGACCTCGCCAAAAAACGCGTCGTGTTTGCGCTGCGCCGTCGGCAGTTCCGGGTCGCCCAGTTCCACGTCCGGGAAGGGCGATGTGAATCGGAATTTGCTTTTATAAAGATAGTAGCCGTCGGCGATGGTCCAGCGTGCCCGCACCGCGTCGGCCCCGTCGGCCGCGGCGGTGACCTGGAAGGCCTGCTCCGGCAGCAGGAATTCCTCATCGGCCGCGGTGGGCGCGGCGATTGCCCAGACCAGCAGCAACAGCGTCAGCACCCGGATCAATCGGTTGGCGGGTTGTAACCCGCGGCTCACTCGTCTGTTTGCGTGCATGTCGTCACCCAGGTCAGGTAGTCGGGCAGCCCGTCGGTGATGGGCAGGGCAATGATCTCCGGCAGCTCGTAGGGGTGCAATCCGCGCAACGTCTCGCTCAGCGCGGGGACGCGCGCCGCCACCGTTTTGATCAGCAACAGGACCTCGGCCTCCCGCTGGACCTCACCCTGCCAGCGATAGATCGAGGTGAGGCCCGGCAGCAGGTTCACACAGGCGGCCAGCCGGTCGCCGACCAGCCGCCCGGCGATACGGGCGGCGGTCTCCTGATCCGGGCAGGTGCAGAATACCAGTCGGCAGTCGGTGTCGGTGGTCATGAATCACTCGGTCTGGCAGGTGACGGGCCGACGGTTGGCGCGGTGCCGACGGCGGATGTGGGATGATACGGCGTCTGCGCGTGTTTGGCTGCTACTTGAACGCGTAGCCCCGGCACAGACGTTGAGCATTGGCCGGATATTGGTTACCACTCCGCGGTGAACCGCCGCAACCCACCCAGAGAATTACACCGTGCCCCTCCTTCTGCTGCTTCTGTTTATCGGCCTGCCCCTGATCGAGGTCTACGTTCTGATCAAGGTCGGCTCGGTCATCGGCGCCTTCCCGACGATCGCCGTGGCCATCCTCACCGCCATCCTCGGGACCTGGTTGGTGCGTCACCAGGGTTTCGGTGTGCTGATGCGGGTCCGGGACAGCATGGCGCGCGACCAGATCCCGGCGCTGGAACTCTTGGACGGCGCCTTGATCCTGGTGGCCGGCCTGTTCCTGCTGCTGCCCGGCTTTCTCACCGACCTCGTCGGGTTTCTGCTCCTGGTCCCGCCGCTGCGTCGTCGGCTGATTCGCCGGTATATCCACATCGTCCCGGTCCCGGCCGCGGGCTCGGATCGCGGGCCGCGCGTCATCGAGGGGCGGTGGCGGCGCGAAGATTGAGCACTGATCGGTTCCGATCCGTTTTGATCGGCGCTCATCGGAATCGTTCCGGAGCGATAACAAGGCGAGAAAGCCTGTTGCCGTTCGGCCGGACGCGCGGACCCGGCGGGATCCGTGCAGTGCTCGTTCGTACACGATAATTTACGCAACTGGCCTGACTCTGCCTTGCTTGCGACCCGCGCTGCTTCGGTCCTGAAGCCCTTACACCTTGACACTTGCCGTTTAGGCCCTACTATTAGCACTCGCTTCTGATGAGTGCTAACAATCCCGGCCGCGACCAGCGCCGCACACGCACTTTCCTTCGCCAACACCCTTCAAGGAGACACCACATGAACATTCGTCCCCTGCACGATCGCGTCGTCGTCCGCCGTATGGAAGAGGAGCGCACCACCGCGGGCGGCATCGTCATCCCCGATTCCGCTACCGAAAAGCCGATCCAGGGCGAAGTGATTGCTGTCGGTCATGGCAAGATCCTGGACAACGGCGAGACCCGCCCGCTGGACCTGAAGGTCGGCGACCGCGTCCTGTTCGGCAAGTATTCCGGCACCGAGGTCAAACTCGACGGCAAAGATTTTCTGGTGATGCGCGAAGACGACATCATGGGCGTGGTCGAGGTCTGATCGGCCTGACGCCCCGTCCGCATCCCCACCTGATAACCAATTTCGATCGAGATAGATTCCCATGAGCGCAAAAGACGTTAAGTTCGGCGGCGAAGCCCGCGCCCGGATGATGGAAGGCGTGAACATCCTGGCCGACGCGGTCAAGGTCACCCTGGGTCCCAAGGGTCGGAACGTGGTACTCGAGAAGTCCTACGGCGCCCCGACCGTCACCAAGGACGGCGTGTCCGTGGCCAAGGAGATCGAGCTCAAGGACAAGTTCCAGAACATGGGCGCCCAGATGGTGAAGGAAGTCGCTTCCCACACCTCCGACGTCGCGGGTGACGGCACCACCACCGCCACCGTGCTGGCCCAGGCCATGGTTCGCGAGGGCCTCAAGGCCGTTGCCGCCGGCATGAACCCGATGGATCTGAAGCGCGGCATCGAGCAGGCCGTTACGGCGGCCACCGAGCAGCTCAAGCTGATGTCCAAGCCCTGCACCGAGACCAAGGCGATCGCCCAGGTCGGCACCATCTCCGCCAACTCCGATGACTCCATCGGCGAGATCATCGCGCAGGCAATGGAAAAGGTCGGCAAGGAAGGCGTCATCACCGTCGAGGAAGGCACGTCCCTGCACAACGAGTTGGACGTGGTCGAGGGCATGCAGTTCGATCGCGGCTACCTCTCGCCTTACTTCATCAACACCCAGCAGAGCCAGAGCGTCGAGCTCGAAGCGCCCTTCATCCTGCTGCACGACAAGAAGATCTCCAACATCCGCGACCTGCTCCCCGTACTGGAAGCCGTCGCCAAGTCCGGCAAGCCGCTGTTGATCGTTGCCGAAGACGTCGAGGGCGAAGCCCTGGCGACCCTGGTGGTCAACACCATCCGCGGCATCATCAAGGTGTGCGCGGTCAAGGCTCCCGGCTTTGGTGATCGCCGCAAGGCCATGTTGCAGGACATCGCGGTGCTGACCGGCGCCACCGTCATCTCAGAGGAGATCGGCCTGTCGCTGGAGAAAGCCACGCTGAACGATCTGGGCACCGCCAAGAAGGTCCAGGTCACCAAGGAAGAGACCACCCTGATCGACGGCGCCGGCTCCGAGGCTGACATCAAGTCCCGTTGCGAGCAGATCCGCGCCCAAGTCGAGGAAACCTCCTCCGACTATGACAAGGAGAAGCTCCAGGAGCGGCTGGCCAAGCTGGCCGGCGGTGTGGCCCTGATCAAGGTCGGTGCCGCAACCGAGATGGAAATGAAGGAGAAGAAGGCGCGCGTCGAAGACGCCCTGCACGCCACCCGTGCGGCCGTCGAGGAAGGCATCGTCCCCGGCGGCGGCGTGGCGCTGATTCGTGCGCTGATGGCTATCAAGAACACCATCAAGGGCAATAACCACGACCAGGACGTCGGCATCGCCATCGGCTGCCGCTCAATGGAAGAGCCGCTGCGTCAGATCGTCGCCAATGCCGGCGCCGAGCCGTCCGTGGTGCTGCAGAAGGTCGCCGAGGGGACCGGTAACTACGGCTACAACGCCGCCAACGGCGAATACGGCGACATGGTCGAAATGGGCATCCTGGACCCGACCAAGGTCACCCGTTCGGCGCTGCAGAACGCCGCGTCCGTGGCCGGTCTGATGATCACCACCGAGGCCATGGTCGCTGAAGAGCCGAAGGGCGACGCCGGCGGCGGCATGCCGGGCGGCGGCGGCATGGGCGGAATGGGTGGCATGGGCGGCATGGATATGATGTAGGCCGTAAAGCGTCACCGGTTTGGTGAGAAAAAGCCCCGCTTTGGCGGGGCTTTTTTTGTGTCCGGTCGGGCATGGTTGGTGATTCGCCGGGACCGGGGCAACGGGTTCAGGAGTCGTCGCCCGGATCGGCTGAGTCGCGACTGGGCTCTCTCGTTGGGGGGATTTTCGGGTTCTGCCATTTGTCGGGCATCTGAGCGTTTGTGAGAGTTGCGCGCATCAGGTTGGCGTTCGTCAGGTTGGCTTCCGTCAGGTTGGCGCCCGTCAGGTCGGCGTCCGTGAGGTTAGCGTACCTCAGGTTGGCGTTCCTCAGTATGGCGTACCTCAGTATGGCGTACCTCAGGTTGGCGTTCCTCAGCATGGCGTGCGACAGGTTAGCGTCTGTCAGGCTGGCAAAGTTCAGGGTAGCGTAATGAATCGAAGCACCAGACAGGCTGGCTCCCTCAAGGCGAGCTTCAAAAAGGTCAGCCAGGTCAATCCCCGAGTGACCTAGGGCTAGGTATCCAAGTGACCTCTGCGCCAATGTGTTATCAAGCCACTCCCTTTGTCCCTGCAACCGTTTCAGCCATTCTCCGAACGCTGTTCGCAACGACCACTTGATCTCAACCACCTCCCGGGTCAATCGGGCACAAGCAAAATGCATCGCCAACAGCGCCTCCTCCGCATTGCGTGAGTGCCGCACCATCTCCTGAAAGCGCGACAGTCCAAGCCGCTCCATCGGCATCCCATGGGTCACCGCCGACTCGATCAGCCGGCAGATGGTGCGCTGCCAGCGTGCCCGATCCTCCGGCGGCTGCATCGCGACTTCGTGCTGTACGAAATCATTCACATAGTTGTCTATCGCCGTGGGTCCGCAGATCTCCGCCCAATGCTCCAGCGCCCGCCGCTCGTCCCAGCCGTCGTCCGGGTTCTCCGCCTGGCGGTCGAGTTGGGTCTGTACCGCAGCCAACATGCGCACCAGCCGTCGCGCGGTGAGGTATTCGCCGAAGCTCTTGTGGGTGAACTCAAAGGTCTTCTCGCCGCGCACATCGCCCGCCTGGCGGAAATAGAAGGCGGTGAGGAGCCGGGTGACGCCCTTCTTGGCGCCCTCCTGGAACTGCTCCAAATAGCGGTCGAGCTTGCTCCGTTGGCAGCGCCGGTGGATGGTCTCCACGGTCGCGACCCGGCCGTCGCCGTGCCAGACGGCGAGCGCGATCTCTTCCAGGATGCGGTCGAAGTCCTTCTCCGCCAGTTCACCGGTGCCGCTGTGCCGCCGCCCGCCTTCCCACTGGCGTTCGTAGACCGAATGGAGCAGGTCGGCATAGATGGCGTTGAGCGTGGTCTCCTGGGAGAAGTCGAGCCGCTTGCGGCCGTGGCTGAGTGCGATCAGGTAGTTGAGTAGCGGCTGGCGGGTGATCTCGGCCAGATTCGCCGAGCCGAGTTCCTGCGGCATCTCGGTGAAACCCTTGCCGCTCGCCTGGCCATAGCGCTGCCACCAGAGGTCCCGTTGGTCCTGCGCCAGCAGGCCCTGTGGGTCCTCGTAACCTTCCCGTTCCTGCTTGGCAACTTGATAGGGCAGGACGTGCAGCACTTGACCGGTGCGCCTGAGCCGGCCGGCGTTGGCCTGTACCGCCAGGTCACGGCCGCTGATCAGGAACTGTCGGTGCAGACCCTGGCCGGCGAAGGCGGCGGCCTTGCGCAGCACTTCGTCCACGAAGCTTTGGGCGACCTCGGCGGCGGCGCGGCCCTGCATGCTGAGTTCGTCCAGTCCGTCGAAGATGACGAGCAGCCGGTCCTCGCCCTCCCGACCGTCCAGTGGGCTCCCCTGGAGGTAACGGTCCTGGGTCACGAAGCCGACGATCGCCTGGATCAGGTCCGCCTGGGGGTCGATGAGGTGCAGCGGGCAATAGAGGATCGGGATGCCCAGGGAGTCGGCCAGGTCCGCGGCGAGCATCTTGCAGAAGGATGACTTACCGGAGCCGGGGCCGCCGCTGACCACCCGCACCGGGTCTTCCGGGTCCCACTTGGCTACCCAGTCGGCCAGTGTTTGGGTCAGGTCCAGCACGATGCGCCGACCATCCTCGCGGCTGGTGCCCGGTCCCTCTGTCTTCAGTTCGGTGTCACCCTTGGGGCGCTCGTGGTAGTAGGCGCGCAACGGGACATAGACCTGCCGCAGCCCGAAGGGCTCCCCGAACATGCGCCCGTTGACCTGCTCGCGCAGCCAGGCCGCGTATTGCAGCCAGTGTCGGCGACGGCCGACGGCGCGGGTGAAGGGCGAGTCGATGGCCTGGCCGATGACCGCGAAGCGCTCGGGCTCCTTCAGCCACTCCCCGTGCAGGGCGAGGGTGAAGCGGCCCGGCAATCGCCCCGCTAGGGCCGCCGCCGACCCGGGGTCGAGCCCGAGGCATTGGAGCCAGTGGCTGAAGCCTGGCTTGAAGTCCGCGAGCAGCCCGAAGCGCTCGGGGTGGGCGAAGAACTCGCTGTCGATCCGTGCCTCGCAGTGGAGCAGGTGGCCGGCGAGTACGGCGCCAAGGGCCTCCTGGGCGGCGGCGTCCGGAAGCCGGTCCCGGTCCGCCAGCAGGAACAGGTCCGCGGCGTCCGTCACCAAGTCCGCGGTTGCCTGCATCAGCGCACGATAGATCAGGACCCAGGCGACCTGTCCGGCCTGGTCCCCGACCCCGGACGCCTGAAGGGCATCCATCAGGTTCTCGAAGGCGTCGTCCAGTTCCAGCTTGGCGCCGTTGACGGCAGCCTTGGCCAGATTGAGGAAAAAGCCTTTGGGCTCGATGGAGAGCGGGCGGTTCCAGACCGAGACCGGGTGGGTCAAGCTTAAGCCGTACGTGTTGGTATTCGGCACTGGTTCAGTTCCACTCCTTGTCAGTTCTTTTGTTTATCAGAGCCTTGCGGAGCACCTTCGCACGTTGGTCCCGAGGGAGTCTCTGCATCATCTTCATGGAAACAATGAGATAGTTGATGCTTACACGAGATTGAGATACGTGAGGGTGTCCGTAGATTATTGATAAGCAACCGTTTACTCTGGATTCAAGCTGAAACCAGTGCCGGACCGAGCACCCACTGGACGGAAACGAAACAGTGCTGGGTCTCCCTATTCCAGTGGCGGGTAATAATCCCGATCCAGGATCTGCCCTTGGCTATAGAGACATTCCACCGGGAAGGCCGCCGCCGATAGTCCCGACTCCTGCATCGCCAGATCGGCCGCCTGACCATAGGACTCCGCGATGCTATCCACCAGCGCCGCCCGTTGCTCAATGATGGTGTTGCGCTAGCTCTTGCCCTCGCACTCCGCCCAGGGTTCGGAGATCTGTCGATACTGGAACTACCACTTGAGCAGATGCGCCAGCAGCACACGCAGCCGGTTGACCAGCTCGTGTCGTTGGCTCTTGCCCATGTCGTTCAATTCCTCTATCAGGTGATCGATGTCCAACTCCGCAAAGCGTCCCTGTCGGAGCAGGTCGACGGTGCGCGCGGTCCAGTCGGAAAAGTCCTTCTTATACAGCAAGCTGAGGTTGCTCATCTGATCAAGTCCTCCGTCGTGGACGGCGGCGTCTGGTGGACCGATTTGGGGACGGTGAAAGCGACGGATTGGTTGCTTTGTATCATCGCGGTCGGACTCGAGCAGATCAACCGCGGCTTGACTCCCGTGGGTTGCCTTATGTTGGCGCGTAGCGTGTAGAATGCGGTGAGTACTCGAACCGCATCAAGCATACTGTTGGTTGTCGCTCATGTCGTTCAACTCCGCAATGAAGTACTTCAGGGCAAGCAGGTCGCCGACCAAGCTGTGCTGAGTGCTTATTTCCAGCGGGGAGGCCTGCGCATCCGCCGCCAGAACCCATCGCTGCGCATAGCCGCCGTTCTGTGGTTCGTGGCAGACCTCCAGTGTCTCCCCGTTCAAGTCGAAAATCCAATATTCCGGCACACCCCCAAGCAGTCCGGGGTCATACGAGCAGTCGGGGGGTCACAAACAGTCCGGGGTCAGGTCTTTCCTTTTTCCTGCAGGGTGTTAGACTCTGGGCATGTCAAGACTCCTTCGGCTGGAATTCGCAAGCGCTTTGCCACGTAACAGCACGGGGTGACGGCCGCGAGGGCATCTATCTTTCCGACGGCGATCGGCAGCTGTTCCTCGCCATCCTGGGTGCGGTGTGGGAGCGCAGCAACTGGTGTTTCTCGGTTGCGACGCGTTTGTGGAGGCGATGCAGCAGAAGGTCCCTGGCGGCCACGACCTGCGTGAAGCCCCGCAGGCGAAAGCGCCGCGAATCGTCAAACCGCTGGCGTACTACGCCCGCAAGCATGCTGATCGTGATGGTGCGATCGTGGCGGCCTACGCGAGCGGTGGCCATACGATGCGGAGCATCGCCGACTATTTCGGCTTGCACTACTCGCGTCTCAGCAAGATTGTCTACGCAGCAAGTCAAACCAGGCGAAAGGCGACCGAAGCGACCTAACGCCGAGTCCCGCTGACTCCGATCTCTCCTGGAAGGAAGATGGAAAGGCCTGACCCCGACCCTTGTGACCCGGGCCTATGCTCGATCCATGCTCGGTGGCCGGATGGGCATCGCTTTCGCTCTGCCCATCCTAGGCAGGTCTGTGAACACATCACTTTGGACCGCACCCCTGCGGCTCTGCGGCTACCCATGGGAACCAGAGAACCGCAGCCGTCCATGCTGGTACACTATCAGCCGCAGCACCATCAGCCCGGTGTGCGTGCGGCGGACGGCTCAGGCGCCGGGTCCGCGCCAAACGCGTGATCGCCACCCGATCGAATCCCTTGGAGCCTCACCATGCATCAGCCGTCTCGCTGGCTTGCCGCCCTGGCCTTGGTTGTCCTTTCCCTGGGTCTGACCTCCGCGGCCCAGGCGGACACCCTGGCTGATGTGAAACAGCGCGGGGTGTTGCGTTGCGGGGTCAACGGCGAATTGCCGGGGCTTTCTCATAAGGACGCCAACGGCGTCTGGAGCGGGCTGGATGTGGATTTTTGCCGGGCGGTGGCGGCGGCTGTGCTCGGTCACAAGGACAAGGTGGACCTGGTGCCGATCTCGACCGCCAATCGGTTCGACGTGCTGAACGAGGGTGAGATCGATCTGCTCTCGCGCAACACGACCTGGACGCTGTCGCGCGATCTCGATCTGGAGATCGTCTTCGTCGCGACGCTCTATTACGATGGTCAGGGCTTCATGGTCCGCCGCGACACCAACACCCTGAGTGCGTTGGAACTGAAAAAGCAGTCGATCTGCGCCCTGGCGGATACCACCGGGCCTGACGCTGCGCGCGCCTATTTCAGTCTTCATAGCAAGGAATTGGACCTCAAGCAGTTCCCCGACATCAAGACCGCGACCAAGGCCTACCTGGACGGGACCTGCTACGCCCTGACCGCCGACCACTCCCAACTCCATGCGGTGCGTGCCGCGCTGGGCAACGAGAGTGCGCATCGCATCCTGCCCGAGGTGATCTCCAAGGAGCCGCTGGCACCCGCGGTGCGGCGCGATGACGCCCGCTGGTTCGATATCGTGCGCTGGACCCTATTTACCCTGATCAACGCGGAGGAGGCGGGCATCGACTCCAAGAACGTGGATCAGGTGCGCGCCCGCGCCCAATCCGCCGACCTGCGCCTGTTGCTCGATGTGGACGGCGCCAGCGGCAAGCTGCTTGGATTGGATCACGGCTGGAGCTACCGGATCATCGATCAGGTGGGCAACTATGCCGAGATCTTCGAGCGCAACCTGGGTGAGGGGTCGGCGCTCAAGATGAAGCGCGGCCTGAATGCCTTGTGGTTGAATGGGGGTATCCTGTATGCCCCGCCCGCCCGCTAGGGAGGCCGCGAGCTGAACTACCGGGGCCGCGATCTGCCCCAGCCGGTTGCATTGTAGTGAAACCTGTGTCGCGATGACCAATAACCGAGTCCCCGTCATGCCGCTGATCAAGCCTTTCGCCGGTTTGCGCCCGGCCCCCGGCCGTGCCATCGAGGTCGCTGCCCCGCCTTATGACGTGATGAACGCCGAGGAGGCGCGTGCCATGGTCGTCGGCCGGCCCTGGAGTTTCCTGCATGTCTCGCGTCCGGAGGTGGACTTGCCGCCGCAGACCGATCCGTACGCGCCGGCGGTCTATGCCAAGGCGCGGGAGAACCTGGACGGGATGCTCGCGGCGGGGGTGCTGGTGCGTGATCCGGCGCCGCGCTATTACTGCTATCGCCTGACCATGGGCCGCCATGTGCAGACCGGTCTGGTCGCCGCCGCCTCGGTGGCGGCCTATGACGCGGAGCGGATCAAGAAGCACGAGTTCACCCGCCCGGTGAAAGAGGATGACCGGGTCCGCCAGATCGAGGTGCTCAATGCCCAGACCGGCCCGGTGTTCCTGGTCTATCGGGCCACGCCGACCATCGACAGTGTGCTCACGCGAGTGAGCGCCACCGTCCCGGAACTGGACATCGTCGCCGCCGAGGGCGTGCGCCACGAACTCTGGCCCATCGCCGACCCGGCCGTGATCGACGGGCTGACTGGCGCCTTCGAGGCGCTGGACGCGCTGTACGTGGCGGATGGTCACCACCGCTCGGCCGCGGCCTCGCGGGTGGCCGCGGCGCGCCGAGCCGCCAATCCGCACCACACCGGGGAGGAGTCCTATAATTATTTTCTAGCGGTGATCTTCCCCCATGATCAGATGCAGATTCTGGCTTACAACCGTCTGGTGCGTGACCTGCACGGCTTGACTGCGGACGCCCTGATGGAGCGTCTGGCGGTGCCCTTCGCCGTCGAGGGAGCGGTCGGGCCGGTGCATCCGGAGGGTCCGGGCGTGTTTGGCATGTATCTTGGCGGTCACTGGTACCGCCTTGCGCTGGACCCCGCCCGCATCCCGTATGATGATCCGGTCGGCCGGCTGGATGTCAGTCTGCTGCAGGACCATCTGATCGAACCCGTGCTGGGCATCGTCGATCCCCGGCGCGATGAGCGGATCGACTTCGTCGGCGGTATCCGCGGCCTGGCACCGCTGCGTGCGCGGGTGGACGCGGGCGAAATGGCCGTCGGCTTTTCGCTCCATCCGACCCGGATGGACGATCTGATGGCGGTGGCCGACTCCGGTGAGGTGATGCCGCCCAAGTCCACCTGGTTCGAGCCCAAGCTGGCGGACGGGTTGGTCAGTCACGTGTTGGACTGAGGCGGCTTGAGGCAAAGGCAAATGGCGGCTGGCAACCGGAGGCTTCCCCATGGTCAAACCCGTCTACAACCTGCCCGCGCCGGATATCGGCGATGATGACGCGATCCGCCATTGGCTGGACAACCTCGCGTGCAACTACGGAACTGAAGATCTCAAGCTGATCGCCGGGGCCTGCACCGCCCTGACCCGCTGTCGCGGCGACCGCCGCATCGAGACCGGTGAGACCCATGTACGCCATGTGCTGTCCACCGCGGACATCCTGGCGCGATTGCGCATGGATCACGAGACCGTGATCGCCGCCCTGCTCAACGGCTGTATGGATCAGGGCGATCTGACCGAGGCCAAGCTCGCCGATCGCTTCGGCGCGGGGATCGCCCGCATGGTCGGGGATCTGGCGCGCATTGGTCAGATCGCCAATGTCGAGTCGATCATCGCGGCCAAGGATCAGCAGGAGCACGAGGAGAACCTGCGCCGCCTGCTGCTCGGCATCGCCGAGGATGTGCGGGTGGTGTTGGTGGTGCTGGCTGAACGGCTGCACCTGATGCGCGCCATCAAGGATTTGGAGCCCGAGCGGCGCGCCCGGATCAGTCGCGACACCCAGCGCATCTATGCTCCGCTGGCCAACCGGCTGGGGATGTGGCAGGTCAAGTGGGAGCTGGAAGATCTAGCCCTGCGCTATCTGGAGCCGGCGGAGTATGCGGCCCTGGTCCGCGCCATCGCCGAGCGGCGCGAGGAGCGCCAGCAATACATTCGGGACATCATCGCCGCCCTGCAACAGACCTTCGCGGAGGCCGGGATCAAGGCCGAAGTCACCGGCCGGGCTAAACACATCTATAGCATCTGGCGCAAGATGCAGCGCAAGGGTGTCGATCTGGGTGAGATTTTCGATCTGCGCGCCGTCCGCGTGCTGGTGGATACGGTCGCCGACTGCTATGCCGCACTGGGGCTGGTCCATGGACTCTGGCGGCACATTCCCAAGGAGTTCGACGACTATATCGCCAGCCCCAAGGGCAACCTGTATCAGTCGCTGCACACCGCGGTCATCGGCCCCGGCGACAAGCCGCTGGAGATCCAGATCCGCACCCATGAGATGCACCGTCATGCCGAACTGGGCGTCGCCGCCCACTGGGCCTACAAGGAGGCCAAGAAGGGGCACGATGCGGAGTTTCAGCGCCGCATCGTTTGGATGCGCAACTTCCTGGAGCTCAAGAGCGAGGGCGAGGACGCCACCGATATCCTAGAGCGCTTCAAGTCCGAGTTCGAGCCGGTCCACATCTATGTGCTCACCCCCCAGGCCAAGGTGATCGAACTGGCAAAGGGTGCCACGCCGCTGGATTTCGCCTATGCCGTGCACTCGGAGATCGGCCACCGTTGCCGCGGCGCCCGGGTCAACGGGCGGATCGTCCCGCTGAGCTACACACTCAACAGCGGCGAGACGATCGAGATCCTCACCCAGAAGAATGCGACCCCCAGTCGGGACTGGCTGAGCCCCCACCAGGGGTATCTGACCACCGCGCGCGCCCGCAACCGGGTGCGCCAGTGGTTCAAGCAGCAAGACCACGATCTGCATGTTCAGATTGGGCGCAGCGCACTGGATAAGGAGCTGATGCGTCTGGGCATCGTCGAAAAGCTCCAGATCGATCAACTCGCCGTCCGTAACAACTTCAAGCGCGGGGAGGACGTGCTGGCCGCCTTGGGGCGGGGTGACCTGGCGGTGGGTGTGGTCGCGCGTCAGGTGGGCGAGCCGCGCCTGCAGGACGGTCGGGAGTCGCGGGAGGGCCGGGGGGAGAGCCGTGAACCGGAGACGCGCACGCGCGCTCCCGCCAAGTCGGGTGCCGGCGCCGGGGAGGTGGTGGTCGAGGGGGTGGACGACCTGCTGACGCAGATCGCCAATTGCTGCAAGCCGGTGCCCTATGACGCCATCGTCGGCTTCATTACCCGGGGGCGCGGCGTCACCGTCCATCGCCGGGACTGCTCCAACGTCCGTCACCTCCCGGCAAACGAGGCCGATCGGCTGGTGCGGGTGCGCTGGGCGCACCAGCCCGCGGACGCCGCCTATCCGGTCGATATCCTGGTCATCGCGGCGGACCGCAAGGGACTGCTGCGTGACGTCTCATCGGTCTTTGCCGATGCGGACGTCGACGTGATCGGCGTCAACACCCACTCCGAGCGCACCACCGACACCGCGGCCATGCGGTTCACCGTCGAGGTGCGGGATATGGAGCAACTGGAGCGTCTGCTCGCCAAGCTGGCGCAGACCCCGGATGTGCTGGAAGTGCGGCGGTCTTATTGAACTTGTAGGGGCGACTTCAGTCGCCCCGCTGCACTTTAAGCGCGCCGTCAACGGATATGGCTCGGCTCATCCGCGGTCAGGTAGGCTTCTTCCTCCGGGGTCAGATCGACCTCATCGAAGCCGGTCAGCATCGGGGCCACATGCGCCGCGAACGAGTGTCCGATGGTCAGCATATACACATGAATGATGACGAACGTCAGGATTGCATAGGCCGTGGCGGTGTGGATCAGCGCCACCCACTCCAGTCCGGCTGCAGCGAAGCGGACGTCGCCCCAGGCGAAATAGAAGAGATAGAACAGCCCCGAGACCCAGATGGCCGGGAAGAGCACCAGCTTGAGCGCCAGGTACGCGATGGCCTGCAGCGGGTTGTGCTTGCGCCAATACGCCTTCCGGTAAGGATGACGTTCGCCCTGGAAGATCCCGTAGGAATAGAAGCGCAGCACCTGCCCCAGCCCCTCCGCGGTGGGCACGTAGTGCTTCCAGTTTCCGGTCGTAAACAACCAGAAAGTGGAAAGAATCCACAGGGCCAGCAGTGCCAGGGCGGCCAGCGTATGCAGCGTCACGGCGGTGTCGAAAGGCATCGAGACGTAAAGCCCGTGGATGGCAAACCCGGTGACCAGCATGGTCATGATCAACGCCATCTGGGTCCAGTGCCAGAAACGCTCGAATATCGTAAAAATCAGAACGCGGCGGGTGGCCATCAGTGATTCTCCCCCTGGTGGTGTTTGCGAAGCAGGCGGCGCATCAGGCCGTGAGCCAGGGTCCCGCCGATGGTGCCCGACACCAATAAGACGCCGACCAAATCCAGCCAATAGTTGCGATCCCGTCCAGGCAGATAGACGCCTTCCACGGTGGCCAGACGGCCATTCTGGGAGTGACACTCGCGACAGGCCAGCGCGTCCTCCTTGGGAGCGACCATGTGGGTGATGGGCCAGAAGGAGGTGGTCTCCACGAAACCGAACTGGCCTGAGTAGGGCAGCCCGAAGTCTTTCATGCCGCGAGCGATCGACTTACCCATGTCATAATTGCCCCAGTACGCCTCATTGTCGTCACCCCACAGATGCGTGTAAACCAGGGTGCCGTTGCCGGTATCGAAGGGCAGCCAGGTGTGCATCCGTTTGAAGGGCCAGATGCGCGAGCGGATGTCGTCGCGACTGCCGTCGAAGGCGTTGATGGCGATGGGCTGAGCGTTGGTATCGAAGCGTGAGTCGATGGTGGTGTAGTGCATCTGGCCGTTGAACCAGGCGTACTCGGGGACGACGTTCTCGGCGTAGGTGAAGTTGCCCTTGATCGACTTGTAGGTGTAGCGCTCCTGGCCGTTGCCCTGGGTGTAGCCGTGCTCATGGTAACCTTCGCCCGCCTTGGTCTTGCCCGCGGTGCGCCAGTCCCAGTCCACCATGGTGGCGACGCCGCCGCGGGCGAAGGCCGGGATATGGCAGGTCTGGCAAGCGACCGAGGCGACGTGATGGTTGAGCTTACGGTGTTCGATCGAGCCGCTCTGGTGAGGGGTGATCCCATGACAGGATTCACAGGTAGCCACGTCGCGACGCTGACCGGGCTTGCCCTGGCCCTCCTCATCCTTGGCGATGACGTCGTAGCGACTGCCGGCCCAGATATGGTCTTTGGTGACATGGCAGGCGGTGCAGGCGAAGTTCAGACCCTGGGGCGACATATGCACGTCCAGTTCACGCGACGGGCTCTTGAGCGCCGACGAGAGATCGCCGTGCTTGACGTTGTCGCCGCCGCCGCCGTTGAAGTGGCAGGCACCGCAATTGGCGCGCTCCGGCAAGCCCACGCGCTGTGCGATAAAACTCAGATCGATGGCCGGCTTGCCCTCGAACATCACCGAGCAGGCCGCGTTGCCGGTGCTGTTGGGTGTCTTGTAATAGGTACCGGTCTGGTCGTGGCAGACCAGGCAGTCGATGTTACCCTCGTTGGTGAAATCGAAGCTCTCATCTTTCCAGCCGTAACCGGCGTGACACTGGGCGCACATGCCCTCGTTGCCGCGGGCATTGGTGCAGAAGTTGTTGATCAGGAACTTCTTGCCCAGTTGCTGGTTGGTCACCGGGTCCTTGTAGTCCCAGGTCCAGTGAATATTCTTCATGAAGTGCTTGCCGGTCTCGGTATGGCAACTCAGGCACGCCTTGGTGACATCCGGACCTGAGGCGAATGGCTTCTGCAAAATCTCGAACTTGCGGTGATCCGCGGTGCCGCCGGTCAGGGGGCCGGACACCTGCGGGTTGGTGTCGACCAAGGTGGGCGGCGTCGGCCAGTTCGTGCTGGCCTGGGCAGGCGCGAGTGCGACGGACATCAGTGCCAGGCTGAGCAAGATGCCGGGTAGAACATGCATGGTGGTTCTCCTCGTCTTATGGTTCGGAGTCTGCCGACGCGCCCAAGACTGCGGGTGCGCGGCGTGCCGGAGCGACCGGGCGATCATGCAACGAATCCGTCACCGATTCACTGATCTTGCGCAAGTATCCGGGGCATACTTGTCGTGCCCTAAGATTCATCCGCAGAACGCGGTGCGCGTCGCGGCGCCCGCCTAAGGAGATTGCCGAAGAACTTCTGACCACGCGAGCTCAACCTCCGGTGATTCGGGCGACGCAACTGGAGGCCGACGCTTTCGCGGGCGGCGATGCGGCGTCCGGCTGAAGCCTCGACCTCCGGTCTGTTGTGCGGCGCGCCCCAACCGGCAGCGAGGCTGATGGTGGATGCGCCGCGCGGCCTCGATCAAGATTCCGGCCACTTGGGCTCGCCGGGTGCGTAATCAGGCCATCCTGACCTGACACCGTCAGGGCTGGAAGCCCTGACTACGCAGACCGCTGGCCGGGATTACGATCAAGGCCCATTACGCATATCCATCCCACAAGACGCCCGCATCGGCCCGGTACCTGTCGGGGCACGTTGACGCCCCCCGCCGCACCGGGGAAACTAGCGTCCGTCTTGGCCACCCCGCCGACAGCGCTTGGTTGCCGGGCGGGGCGCGCATCGAAACCTCTGGAGTTGCTTACCGTGGAACGTCTGGTCGAACGCTTGTTGTATGGGAGTCGCTGGCTGCTCGCCCCGATTTATCTGGGGCTGTCGCTAACCTTGTTGGTGCTCGGTGTGAAGTTTTTCCAGGAACTCTGGCACTTGCTCAGTCACATTCTGGAGACGTCCGAAGAGAATATGATCCTGGTCGTGCTGGCCTTGATCGACTTGAGCCTGGTCGCCAGTCTGGTGGTGATGGTGATGTTCTCGGGCTACGAAAATTTCGTGTCACGCCTGAACGTTCAAGAGGGTGACGACAAGCTGGACTGGCTGGGCAAGCTCGATGCCGGGACGCTGAAGCTGAAGGTGGCCGCGTCCATCGTCGCGATCTCGTCGATTCATCTGTTGCAGGCGTTCGTCAATATTCCACAGATCTCGAACGATAAATTGATGTGGTACGTGATCATTCATCTCACCTTCGTGGTGTCGGCGGTGATGATGGGGGTGTTGGACAAGATGGCCTTCGCCGCCCATCGCGGGTCCGGTGCGGCGGACGACAAGCACTGAGGGTTGTCAGCGGCATCGCACGCGATCACCAGGCGCTATCCGCGGCTGGGGCGCGGTCATACCGGCAACTCCGCCTGGTGTTCGCGGATCCATTCCAGGGCCGCCTCCTCCCCGGACAGCTCCCGGCCGTCGCGGATCCAGATTTCGCGCTTGAACTGTTCGATCTGACAGACCTGCTCCACCACGCGCTGTTGGTTCTGATCCCGGCCCGCGAAGCGGACCCCGACCTCGAAGCCGTCGGCGGTCGGGTGACACCAGGCGACAATGCCGTCGGTCTCGAAGGTCGGTTCCACGACCGGGATCTCGATGTGGATCGCGGCGCCCGCGGCGATGGGTATCGTCGAGATGAAGCACAGACCGCCGCGGCTGATGTTGCGCAGGTATTCGCGGTCGCGCACGACATCGCTCAGGCGGATCTCGACTGGACAATCAGTCGGATGACGGAGATAGCGACGCATGATGGCCTCCGGCCGGGTTTGGGTGGTTCAGTTCACGATTGCCATGGTCCCATGATCGGCGATCGAAGAACACACTGGACCGCTGATCGCCGGCGGCGCCGGCCGGGATGAACCCTGGTGCGGCGACACAGGTGTTGGTTAGAGCTTTCTTACCTGATGTCCGGACCGACCCTTGCGTAGGGGCGGGTTTGAAACCCGCCCCTACGGATGATCACGTCCGACGGCTATAGCCTTCTTACCTGATATGCAGACAGACCCTTGGTGTAGGGACGGGTTCGAAACCGCCCCTACGATGATCACGTCCAACGGCTATCAACAGCTTATCAATTGTCCGACGCGTTCTGTCAATCCGTACCATGAGTACCGTCGTCATCGCCGAGAAGCCCAGCGTGGCGCGCGATATCGCCCGGGTGTTGGGCGCCAACCGCAAGGGCCAGGGGTTTCTGGAGGGCAACGGCTACTGCGTCACCTGGGCACTGGGGCATCTGGTTCAGTTGGCGGAGCCGGACGATTATGGCCCGCCGTGGCTAGGGCGCTGGTCCGCTGGCCAACTGCCGATGATCCCGGAGCACTGGCGGCTGAAGCTCGCATCCAAGACGGCGGAGCAGTTCAAGATCGTCAAGGGGCTGATCAACGACCCGGCCAATGCGCGCCTGGTGTGCGCCACGGATGCCGGCCGCGAGGGCGAGCATATCTTCCGGCTGATCTATGAGCACGCGCGGTGCCGTAAGCCCTTCGATCGGTTGTGGGTGTCGAGTCTGACCGATGAGGCGATCCGTGCGGGCCTGCAGGCACTGCGGCCCGGCAGTGCCTATGACGATCTGGCGCGCGCGGCGCGGGCCCGGTCGCAGGCCGACTGGCTGATGGGGATGAATCTGACCCGGGCCTACACGGTGCACAACCGGGTGCTGTGCACCATCGGTCGGGTCCAGACGCCGACCTTGGCGATGATCTGCGCGCGGGATGCGGAGATCGCGCGTTTTCAGAAGGTCTTTTTCTACGAGTTGGTCGCGCATCTGGCCGAGGGTTTTCGTGCCCGCTACAGCAAGGACGGGCAGACGCGGATCGACAAGAAGGCGGATGCGGAGCGCCTGCATCAGGCGCTGGCGCCCCATCGGACGGGGACGGTGGTTGAGCTGGAGCAACAGATTCAGCACAACCGCCCGCCGCCCCTCTATGACTTGACCACCCTGCAGCGCGATGCCAACCGGCGGTTCGGATTCACTGCCGCGCAGGTCCTGGAACTCGCCCAGGCACTCTATGAAACGCATAAGCTGATCAGCTATCCGCGGACCGAGAGTCGTCATATCGGCGAGGACCTGGTGGATCAACTGCCGGGGATCCTGCAGGGGCTCGACCACCCACAGGCCCTGGTCGCGCTCGCCCGGCTCCAGGCCGGCCACCGGCTGGGCCGCGCCTACGTGGATCAGACCAAGCTGACCGACCACCACGCCATCCTGCCCACCGGCCGGCGGGTGCCCGCGGGCTTGGACGGTCCGCTGCGGCGGGTCTACGACCTGGTGCAGACGCGGTTCGTCTGTGTCTTTCTGCCTGACCAAGTAGTGGAGGAGACCCGCGTCCGGCTCGACATTGGCGGAGCCGATTTCGTGGCCCGCGGGGCGCGGGTGATGGAACCCGGCTGGACGGTCGCCGCTGGTGCGGGTGCGCCGGTGCCGACGGCAGGAGCGGTCGCCGGATCGGGTCCGGCCAAGTCCGGCGAGGAGGCTGCCGCGGACGAGCCGGCCGAGGACCAGCCCTTGCCGCCGCTCACGGTCGGTCAGACGGTGCATGTGGATCGGCTCGAAGTCTGCGAGCGCGAAACCAGCCCGCCCCGACCCTACACCGACGCGACTCTGCTGGCGGCCATGAAGAATGCCGGGCGGACCATCGAGGATCGGGAACTGGCCCAGGCGATGAAGGCATCCGGGCTCGGTACCCCGGCGACCCGTGCTGAAATCATTGAAAAGCTCATCCGCACCGGCTACGTGGAGCGCCAGCGCAAGCAGTTGCGCGCCACCGAGAAGGGCCGGGTGCTGATCGAGCGGGTCGCCCTGCCGCTCAAGAGTCCGGAGCTGACCGCGGCCTGGGAGCAGCAGTTGCGCGAGGTGGAGGACGGCAGTCGGCCGGTGACCACGTTTTATCAGGGGATCGTCGAGCTGATCCGCGACCTGATCCCCAAGGTCTGGGCGGGGCCGGCCTTCAGTCCGGAACAGGTGGCGACGGCGCAGGCGGCCAAGGGCCAGGGCGTCCGGCCGGGCGCCGCCGCCCGCCGCGGCGGCAAGTCCGCCGCTCCGCGGCCCGCTGGGCTGGGGAGCTGCCCACTGTGCAAGCAGGGCGAGATCCAGGAGACCGTGCGCGCCTTCGGCTGCAGTCGCTATCGGGAGGGTTGCACCTTCACGGTGTGGAAGACCATCGCCGGATTGAAATTGACCAAGGAGCAGGTGCGCCAGTTGGTGGCGGGTGCCCGGATCGGCCCGCTGGACGGCTTGCAATCCAAGGCCGGCAAAGCCTTCAGCGCCGCGCTGCGGCTGGGAGAGGACGGCAAGGTCGCGTTTGAATTCGGGCCGGCAGCGCCGTCGACCCCGGCTGCCGAGTCCCCTGCGCAAACGCAACCGCATTCGAGCGGGACCGATGCAGCGGTGCCGCCGGCCCCGATCGGGTTGGCCTGCCCTAAATGCGGTCAGGGTCGGATCATCCAGGGCCACCGGGGCTTTGGATGCGACCGCTATCGGGCCGGCTGTGATTTTGCGGTGCTGCGCGAGGTCTCCGGCAAGCGGCTGACCGACTTGCAGATCGCCGCTTTGATCCGCGACCGCCGCACGCCTCTGATCAAGGGTTTCAGCGACGATCAGGGTCATCGGTTCGACGCGCGGCTCGAATTGGATGACGCGTTCAAGGTCCAGCCGCGGCGAACGGCAACGGCAGACTCTCCCCCGGACCCCGCGACCTGAGGTGCTTGCGCGGGAGCAGCCTGCGGCGCAGGTCGGGAACAATGGCCCCGACCGCGCATGCCTATAAGATCCGTAGATCGCAAGGGGCGACTGTAGGGACGACTGTAGGGGCGACTTTAGTCGCCCCTTCACGTCGGCTAAGGTGATTTCCGACGAGCTTCGTACCACGCGGGTTCAACCTCCGGTGACCGGCGCGACGCGACCGGAGGCCGACGCTCTAGCGGGCGGCGCCGCGTCCGGTCGATCATTTCCGGGAAATCGCCTAATCCCGTCCCGGAACTCGGTAATCCGTCCCTATCCTACCCGGCTGCGCCCCGATCAGTCGGACAACCTTCTAGTCAGAGCCCTCATCCATCTTGTTCATGAAAGGCGCAATCTTTCTGGGAACCAGCAAGGCCGACCTGCGGGGCTTTCCCGACGAGGCGCGCAGGGACGCCGGTGTCGCGCTGCACCAGGTGCAGCTTGGATGGAGCCCGGCAACTCGAAATCCATGCCCGGCATCGGCCCTGGCGTGCGGGAAATCCGCATCCGGGCGGGCGGAGCCTTCCGGGTGATCTATCTCGCCGCGCGAGCCGAGGGCGTCTATGTACTGCACTGCTTCCAGAAGAAGACACGGAAGACCGCGCCACACGACATCGCGCTAGCGCGGCAACGTTACAAGCAGATCGGAGCATGAGCGATGACCGAAATCGTCAAAGGCGATGAAAACCTGTTTCTGGCGCTCGGATTTCCGCCCCACGAAGCGGAGATTCTCCAATTGCGTGCCGACCTGATGGGAAAGTTGCGTCTTTGGATTCAAGACAGCGGGCTGACTCAGGCGATCTGGAGCGTCTTCCCGAGACCGGATGCCAACCGGTGAACGTCTCCAACCTGCGCCCTGCAACTGACTTCTACCCCGCCGAATCCGCTCCCCTCCGGCGCGAACCAGATCAGTTAGGCCGGTAAGGCGCAGGACATGCAAACGTCTGCGTCGGTACCGGATCAGGTCAAGACCGTCCCCCTGGTGGAATCCTGGTGTAAGGCTCGGGTTGATGATCTGCCTTGGCTCCTGAAGGATGCATACTGCGAGGACATCGGCGCGACCTTCGCCTGGCTCATCGGCGCGCTGGTGCTCACCTGGGTCGTATGGAAACCTGCCGCATACGCGCTCGGGAAGTCATGGCAATGGCTGCGGCAGCGTTTGGGCGGGTCGACCCGGGGAGGACAGCGAGCGCAGGCCATACCCACGGTTTCCCAATGGCGCGCCCTGCACCGGGACCAGTTGCAGCGGCTCGAACAGACCGATATCGGCCTGCGACTCGACACCGGGCTTGCCAGCCCCCCGCCGGATCGATCCATTGACCCGGACGACCGGCGCCTCATCGATCTGCGGGTCGATACCGGTCTCCCACGCCGCGGGATGTTTCGCTGGCTGCTGTCTCTCACGGCTGACGGCTCGGCGCCAGGCGGCTCGTTGCAACACGCGATCAACAACGCCGGGACAGGTGTCTTTGCACTGATCGGCGATGCGGGCACCGGCAAGAGCACCTCCCTGCAACGCCTGGCCCGAACCCTGCTGCAGCGCGGGCAACCAGGCCATCGAGCGCGACGCCCGCCGCTGCGCCCGCCAACCCCGGCGCTGGTCACCGCTGGCCTGGTGGCGGTCGCCGAGGCCTGAGCCCGAGCCAGGCTGGCCGGAGGACGTTAAGACCTGGTATCGCCGCTACGCCCGTCGTGGCACCGGCGTTGAATACCTCGACGGCGTGGTGCTGCACGACCTGATCCAACTACGCGACGCACTGCGCGCCCGCCTCGCCGCGGACGGGACCTGAATAGCCAAGTGCCGCGCAAACGCCAGGCGCCTGGATGTCCGGTGATTGGCTATTAGGCCCGCGGCGGTTGTCGGTCGAGGGCAGCGCCCCCGACAGTCCGCGTCAGACCGCGGTCACCCCGTCCGGCCCGGGAGCGGGTCAGGTACCGCGCCCAGCCGGAGTATCCGGATGGCGCCGCCGCGCCATCCGCGCCCATCGCGCTATCATGTGGTGCGCTGAGAATCACGGCGTTCACCGCAAGAGCGTCTGATGACCGAAACTGAACACAGCGCATCCGCCGCGGCCAACGACGAACTGGCGACCCGCGACGAGCGCCGCACGGCGCAAGACCTGGTGCGCCGCATCGCAGGGCCGCTGTGTGATGCACCCGGATTTTCAGCGCGGCTTTGTCTGGGATACGGGCAAGCAGAGCCGCTGGATCGAATCCACCCTGATGCGTATCCCGTTGCCGGTGTTCTATGTCAAGGATGCATGTCGAGCGTACGGCGGCAACCCTGCAAGCAAGCGCTGGAGCAACTGCGCTGAGTCAGCATGGCCGCAGGCCCCGCACCGGCAGGGGCAACAGTCCTCAAGAAAAAGAGTTCCCGCGCCCCGCCGCGCGCTTTATGATTAGGCATCTTCAATTGACCGATCGGCGGCGCCGTGCACCGTTTCACGCGACTTAATGATACCCCCTTGTCCCACCGGCTCCGAACGTCACGTCCAGCGTTGCAGGTTCTGTTGTTCCTGGGCTTGCTGATCGTCTCCGGACTGCTGCTGGCCAGCGAGCCGGGTTATCGGCAAACCGAAGTTCAACTCTGTATCCCGGTTGAATTCATCCTCTTCGCACTGACGCTGCTCGGCGTGGCGCTGTTCCACAATTACACCCTTCAGGTCGCACTTGGCGGTCTCGCGACCATTACCGCTTTCAAGCTCGCGTTCACCGGCTTTACCGCGGGCCCCGGACTCCTGGGGCTGGCAACCCATCTGGGGCATGAGTGGGTGCTGCTGGCCAATCTGCTTGGCTTGCTGCTTGGCTTCGCACTCCTGGCCCGCCACTTCGAGGACAGCCATGTCCCCGAGATCCTGCCACGCTACCTGCCGGGCGGCTGGCTGGGCGGGTTCACCCTGCTGGTCATGATCTTCGTGCTGTCCAGCTTTCTGGACAATATCGCCGCGGCACTGATCGGCGGCACCATCGCCGCCGGCGTCTTCCGCTACAAGGTGCACATCGGCTATCTGGTCGCCATCGTCGCCGCCTCCAACGCGGGCGGTTCCGGCAGCGTGGTGGGTGACACGACCACGACCATGATGTGGATCTCCGGGGTCTCGCCGCTCGATGTTCTGCACGCCTACGTGGCCGCCGGGACGGCCCTGGTCGTCTTCGGCATCCCCGCCGCCATCCAGCAGCATCGCTTCCAGCCGGTCATCCGGGAGGTGCCGGTCGGGACCCGGGTCGACTGGACGCGGGTGGGCATCGTCGCGATCATATTGGTGACCGCGGTCATTGCCAACCTGTTTGTGAATCTGTATTTCAAGGGCTTGGCCGACAGCTTCCCCTTCCTGGGCTTGGCCGTGTGGGTCGCCATCCTGCTCACCAGAGGGCTGCGCGAACCCGAATGGCGCTTGCTGCCCGACACTTTCAAGGGCACCCTGTTCCTGCTGTCCCTGGTGCTCTGCGCCTCCATGATGCCGGTCGACCGGCTACCGCCCGCTTCCTGGTACTCGGCCCTGTCACTCGGGTTCGTCTCCGCGGTCTTCGACAACATCCCGCTGACGGCCCTGGCGCTCAAACAGGGTGGATTCGATTGGGGTATGCTCGCCTACGCGGTCGGTTTCGGCGGATCCATGATCTGGTTCGGGAGTTCCGCCGGAGTCGCGCTGTCTAATCTCTATCCTCAGGCCAAGTCAGTCGGGGCCTGGGTCAAGAGCGGTTGGCACGTAGTCTTGGCCTACGTCGTCGGCTTCCTGGTCCTGCTGCTGACCCTGGGCTGGCAGCCGCATGATGCGGCCCCGACCCAGCCGGTAGGTGCCGTCAACTCCGGCCATTCGGCCTTATTCTGCCAAGTCACCCAAGCGATCGCTGGCCCGTGCCACTCGGGCCGGGAGTCATAAAAACGATGAAATTCCTTGTGCCGATCGACGGATCCGAGAGTTCCAGACGGGCAGTCGAACATGTGATTCGGCTTGCCCGGCGCGGGGAGCCCCCCGAGATCCACCTGCTCAATGTGCGCGGTCAGGTCGATGCCTGGGAGGTGCGCCGCTTCCTCAGCGACACCGAGATTGCGAAGATGCAGATCCACGAGGGCGAAGAGGAGATTCGGGCGAACTGCGCCCTGATCGAGAGCGCCGGCCTAGCCTATCAGGTCAAGGTGATGGCGGGTCCGGTCGCCGAAACCATCGCCCACTATGCGGATGAACAGGGCTGCGACATCATCATCATGGGCACCCATGGGCGGGGCGGCTTGTCGAAGCTGCTGATGGGCTCAGTGGCCGGCGAGGTGGTCGAGAAGGCCAATGTTCCGGTGACGCTGGTCAAGTAGGTTCACCGGCCGGATCGCGGGATGCGATCCGGCGGATCGGGCGGTGTAACGGGAACGCAAGTCGGCGAGGCCATGGTCTCGCCGATGATTGACGGTTGCGCCGGTCAGAAAGCGGCACCGGGTTGGATGCCCAGCTTTTTCAGGATCACGGCCATCGGGCAGAAACCGGTAAAAGCGGACTGAAGCAGATTGGCACCAACGAAGCCGGTAAACCACAGCCAAAGGATGTTGACATAGACCGCCAAGAGAACAGACAGCAGGATAAAGGCGCCGGCGACGGCGAAGACGATACGGTCGATCGACATGGAAGACTCCACTTGCATTTGAAACAACGATTGTCGGATATTAAGCGCCGCAATTGCTTACTTCAAGCCTGCTGTCGGCCGGCAAGGGGACGGACACGATGGACGCCGACACCGATCCCCGCCTGATCGCCGGACTGCTGCAACCACAGGCCTACCCGCAAGGCGCGGGCGCGACCGCCGCGCCGGTCGACCATATCGAGACCCATATCTCTCACGTCTTCCTGAGCGGGGATCACGCCTACAAGCTCAAGAAGGTGATCGACCTGGGATTTCTGGATTATTCAACGCTGGAGCGGCGGCACTTCTGTTGCGAGGAAGAAGTCCGACTCAATCGTCGACTCTCCCCGGACCTCTATCGCGGGGTGGTGGCAATCACCGGGAGCCCGGAGCAGCCGCGGATGGGCGGCGCCGGTTCCGTGCTGGAATACGCTGTAGACATGCGCCGCTTCGCGCAGGAGACCCTGCTGACCCAAGTGACCCTGACCCCGGATCTGATCGATCGCATCGCCACGCGGGTGGCGGCCTTCCACGAGCAGATCCCGCGTGCCGATCCGCTGGGCCCGTTCGGCACACCCTCGGCGGTACTTGCCCCGATGCTGGAGAACCTGCAGCAGGTCCGCGCCCGGGTCCGCGACCCCGGCGTTGCCGATCGACTGGACCGACTGCGGACCTGGACGCTGGAGCGTTGGCAGACGCTCACACCGGCGATTGTGCACCGCCTCGAGACGGGGCGGGTTCGGGAGTGTCACGGCGACCTGCACCGCGCCAATATCGCTCTGGAGCAGGGTGAGCCGCTGTTTTTCGACGGTATCGAGTTCAATCCCGGTCTGCGCTGGATCGATACCGCGAGCGAACTCGCATTCCTGATCATGGATCTCGAAGAAGCGGGCCCGCCGGACCTGGCTGGCCGACTGCTCAACCAGTACCTGGAACACACCGGTGACTTCGGCGCACTCGAGGTCCTGGATCTGTACAAGGTTTACCGGGCCATGGTACGCGCCAAAGTGCTGGCCATCCGGCTCGATCAGGCCGACCTGACGGCCGCGGAGATCGCGACGGAACGCAGCGCTTGTGCCCGCTATCTGGCCTTGGCAGAGTCTTACACGCAGACCCGACGCCCACGCCTCCTAATCGCCTGCGGGCTGTCCGGGTCCGGCAAGAGCACGCTCGCTCGCCGCTTGAGCGAGTCTCTGCCCATGATTCACTTACGCTCCGACGTGGAGCGAAAACGCCTCTTCGGCTTGTCTGGCGAGGCGCGGTCGGACGGTGGTCAGGGTGCCGGAATCTATTTCCCCCAAGCGACCGCCTGGACCTACCTGCGTCTTCAATGCTTGGCCGGCGGCATCCTCGCGTGCAATTATGATGTGGTGGTGGACGCCACCTTTCTGGCACGGGCGCGCCGCACGCTATTCCATGATCTGGCGCGTCGACATGGGGCTGGTTTTGCGGTCATTGCCCTGATGGCGCCACTCGGGCTGCTGCGCTCGCGGGTGGCGCATCGGCTCGCCGCGGGCGAGGATGCGTCGGAGGCCAGCCTCGCCGTCTTGGAGCACCAACGCGCCATTTGGGAGCGACTGAGCCTGGCCGAGCGCCGTAGCGCCATCATCATCAACAGCACCGCTCTGCCGCCGCTGCCGGGCATTGTGCGACAGATCGCCGAACTGGCCCAATGACCAATCTGCTTGCCGTCTCCCTATTATTTTTGCTGGGCTGGTTTTGGCTCGATAGCCTGCGCGCCCGCGAGATCGCCCTTGGTATCTGTCGGGCCGCGTGTGAGCGGCGTGATCTGCAACTGCTGGATCAGGCGGTGGCCTTGCGGCGCCTGGGCCTGAGTTGGGGCGTCAACGGGGTGCGTCTGCGCCGCGTCTACCGCTTCGATTTCAGCGAGGAAGGGCTGGGGCGACGCGTCGGCTATCTGATCATGCGCGGCATCGACCTGGAGGAACTGAGCTTCGGATTACCGGATCAGACTCAGGACCTTTAGCCAGGCCCGATCTCCGGGCCGGTGGCGGATGCCTGTCGGCACGGGATTACTTGACGACTTTCAGCGTTGGACCACCCTTACCCTTGCCCGGTCCCTTGCGTGGTGGACTTCCAGTACCCGAAGAGCGGGCAGGAACACTTGGGCGCCGCTTGGGCGGCGTGGCTGACGGAGCGTCTTGCGCCGCCGGCGCGGCAGTCCGCGCGTCATGCTCGGAGGGGGGGAAGATCATCCCTTGATGGTTCTCCCGGCAAAAAATGCCGACCACCGCTTCGCTCGGGATCTGGATTTCGCGTGCGCTGCCGCCGAACCGCGCGTTGAACTGGATCCAATCGTTGCCCATGACCAGCGCCTGCACGGCAGTCGGGGCGATGTTGAGAACGATCTGTCCGTCCTCGACGAAGTCCGTGGGCACATGGGTGCCTGGGTAGCGGGCATCCACCAACAAATGAGGGGTCATCTGGTTGTCCAGAATCCACTCGTAGATAGCGCGTACCAGGTAGGGTTTGGTGGAAGTCATGGACCCGTCTTCAGGGTTCATCCGGGGCTCCTGTGGCGGCTGGACCACGTCGGTTGTTCGGTTTACAGGTCGGTGACCAGTTCCCGTTCGGCCTCGGTCAGGCTGGAGCGAAAAGCCTCCCAGGCGAAGATCCGCGTCATGTAGTTCCGGACCGACTTGGCCTGATCCGGCAGATCGATCCGCAAGGCGGGAAGTCGCCACAAGACGGGGGCAACGCAGCAGTCGACCAGAGAAAATTCATCGCTCATAAAAAACGGGTGGGCAGCAAAGACCGGCGCCATGGCGACCAGACTATTTCGCAACTCCTTACGCGCCTTGACCTGCTCCGCCTCATCACCCTTGAAAATTCGCCCCATCATGTCGTACCAATCCCGATCCACGCGGTACATGAACAGTCTGGCGTTGGCACGGGAGACGGGGTCGACCGGCAGCAATGGCGGGTGTGGGAAGCGCTCGTCCAGGTACTCCATGATGATACGCGACTCGAAGAGGCGCAAATCGCGGTCGACCAGGGTCGGCACGGTTCCGTAGGGATTGAAGTCCAGTACCTCGGCGGGAACACTCTGGGCATCCACATCCACGACGTCCACCGCAATCCCTTTCTCGGCAAGGACCATCCTGACGCGATGGCAGTAGGGACACAGGGGATCAGAAAATAACGTCATCACTGCTCGTCTGCTTACGGCCACTGCCTTCGTTCCCTCATTCAGCGCCGAGGCTGAGCCCGGCAGCGACCGAAGAACTCCAATTGCGGGCCCTTCCGGACCGCGCAGCCTGTTAGCGGCGCGGGACTGACCTAGACCGGGGCCTGAGGATCAACTCTCATCCCCTGACGGACAGGGTACGCGCTCGCATCTACCGGAGTATACCGTGTCGGCGAGCGCACCGATGGTGCTTTTTACGAAGATGGGGAACGGCCCCCGCAAACGGGGGCCGTGGTCGCGGCGGGACCTCAGTGCACGTCTTTCCAGAATTCCTTCTTCATGGTGTAGGCGACGATGAATAGAAGCCCCAGGAACAGCAGGACATAGAAGCCGAGACGCTGCCGCTCCAGTTGCACCGGCTCACCCGCGTAGGTGAGGAAGGCGGTGATGTCGCGCACCATGGCATCGTACTGCGCCGCGTTCAGCTTGCCGCCGACCGCGGGGCCGACGCCTTCCGCCACTGGCGTGCCCGTCTGATGCGCGGCCATGACCGGCGGCGCCAGACCCTGGAGATCGGCCAGGACGTGCGGCATCGCCGTGCTCGGGAACATCAGGTTATTGACGCCGTAAGGCCGGGTTGGGTCTGCGTAGAAGGTCTTCAGGTAGGTATAGACCCAGTCCGGGCTGCGCCAGCGTGTCACCAGCGTCAGATCAGGCGAGGGTACCCCAAACCACTTCTCACCGTCCTCGGGACGCATGGCGTTCGTCATGGGGTCGCCGGGCTTGGCATCACCGACCAGCATGGTCTTGCGCAGGGTGAGGTCATCGATCCCCAAGTCGGCGGCCATGCGGTTGTAACGCATGTACTTGAGCGAATGGCACCCCATGCAGTAGCTCATGAAGTTCTTGGCGCCGTTCTGCAGCGACGCCTGATCGCTCAGGTCGATGTTTGCCGACAGCGTTTGCGGGCCGGCTGAGGCGAACCCGAGCGTTGGCAGCAGCGATAAAGCGAAGGCGGCTATCAGCTTTTTCATTCGGTTACCCTCTCCGGAACCGGCTTGACCTGGTCCAACTTGCTGTAAATCGGCATCAGCAGGAAGAACGCGAAATACAATGCGGTGAAGATCTGCGCGAGCAGGGTCGACAGCGGGCTGGCGGGCTGCAGGCCCAGATAAGCGAGCACGATGAACGACACGGCGAACACGGCCAAGGCGATCTTGGTCACCGTTCCCTTGTAGCGCACCGACTTCACCGGACTGCGATCCAGCCAGGGCAGAGCGAACATGATCAGGATCGCCGCGAACATCACGACCACCCCCGGGAACTGCGAATCCCACATCGGCGGGATCGCCCGCAACATGGCGTAGAAGGGTGTGAAGTACCAAACCGGGGCGATATGGACCGGGGTCACCATCGGATTGGCCGGCTGGAAGTTCGGCGCTTCCATGAAGATGCCGCCGCCGGTCGGGGCGAAGAACACCACCGCGAAGAACAACGCCAGGAAAACGACCGTGCCGACGATATCCTTGACCGTATAGTAAGGATGGAAGGGGATGCCGTCGGCGGGAGCGTTGGGACTCCAACGATTGCCTTTGGGCCCGTCTTTGATCTCGATGCCGTCCGGATTGTTTGAGCCGACCGCGTGCAGCGCGACGATGTGGACGAACACCAGGCCCGCCAGGATGAACGGAACCACGAAGTGGAAGGCGTAGAAACGGTTCAGGGTAACGTCGGAGATGACGTAGTCACCACGCACCCAGGTGGACAGGTCTTCGCCGATCCCGGGCACGGCCGCGAACAGGTTCACGATCACCTGTGCGCCCCAATAGGACATCTGCCCCCAAGGCAGCAGATAGCCGAAGAAGGCCGTGGCCATCATCGCCAGATAGATCACCACGCCGATGATCCAGAGCAGTTCCCGCGGTTTGCGGTAGGAACCGTACATCAAGGCGCGGAACATGTGCAGGTAGATGATGATGAAGAAGGCGGAGGCGCCGGTCGAATGGACGTACCGGATCAGCCAGCCCCACTCCACGTCGCGCATGATGTACTCGACGGAGGCATAGGCCTCGGCCGCCGAGGGCTTGTAGCTCATGGCCAGCCACAGGCCGGTCACGATCTGTATGACCAGGACCAGGATCGCCAGTGACCCGAAGAAATACCAAAAATTGAAGTTTTTCGGCGCGTAGTACTGGGCGAGGTGCTCGTTCCAGACCTTGGAGGCCGGGAACCGCTTGTCGAACCAGCCCAGGACGCCGGTCGTGGTCTGCTCTTCTGCGCTCATTTAGGCAGCTCCTTGATCCTGACCCACCAGGATGGTGGTGTCGTTGAGATACATATGGATCGGGATCACCAGATTGGTCGGTGCGGGAACACCCTTGTAGACCCGCCCGGCCAGATCGAACCGGGAGCCGTGGCAGGGACAGAAGAACCCGCCTTTCCAACCCTCGCCCAGATCGTTCGGCGCCATTTCAGGGCGGAACGTCGGCGAGCAGCCCAGGTGCGTGCAGATGCCGATCGCGACCCAGATCTCGGGTTTGAGCGAACGCATGGGATTCTTGCAGTACTCGGGCTGCTGCGGGACGATCGAAGCCGGATCGACCAACTGCGAATCCAGCGTCGGCAATGCGGCAAGCATCTCCGGGGTCCGCTTGACGATCCAGATCGGCTTACCACGCCATTTGACGACCAGGAGCGCACCCGGCTCCAGTTTGCTGATGTCCGCTTCCACCGGTGCGCCGGCGGCACGGGCCCTGGCGCTCGGATTCATGGACGCGACGAACGGCACGGCCGCGAAACCGGCGCCGACGGCACCGACCGCGCTGGTCGCGGCGACGAGCATCCGTCGCCTGCTGTGATTTACGCCTACTGCGCTCATATGCGACTAACCCTCGGGTGACACCAGCGCCGCCGACTCCCATTAAGCCGACTCCACGCACGTGTGGGATGGAAAATAAGAATATGCAAAATCATTGCAAGACCGACCGCGTATTCTCCGTGATCCGCGCGCACGCGGTCAAGGAGTTGGCGCTGTTCTGACCGGGCGTCGACCTCCGTCAGGGTACCAATCAAGCCGGGTTGTCGATCTCCAGGTACCGATGAGACAAAGCAAAACGCTCGGCCAGATGCTCGCCCAGCGCCTGCACCCCATAGCGCTCGGTAGCGTGGTGACCGGCCGCAAGGAAACTGACCCCGAGTTCGCGCGCGGCATGCGTGGTCTGCTCGGACATCTCACCGCTCAAAAAGGCATCGATCCCGAGCGCGGCCGCGGCCTCGAGATAGCCCTGGCCACCGCCGCTGCACCAGGCCACGCGCTGCACCGGCCGGTCGTGCGCGGCCACCAAAGTCCCGGTTCGTCCCAAGCGTTCGCTGACGGACCGCGCCCAGACCTCGGGCGGCAACGCGTCCATGAGCCGACCGCGCCACACCACCCCGTGACCGATGGCGGTCGGTTGCGCATCCAGGATACCAAGCCGTACCGCCAGCGTCGCGTTATTCCCCAGCGTCAGGTGCGCATCGAGCGGCAGATGGTAGGCGATGAGGCTCATGCCGCTGCGCATCAGGGCGCGGACGCGGCGGCCTTTCGCGCCGGTCAGACACGGGCTCTCCCCCCGCCAGAACCAGCCGTGGTGGACCAGCAAGGCATCGGCATCCGGATCGCAGGCCGCAGCGATCAGGGCCGCACAGGCGGTGACACCGCTCACCAGTCGGCGAATCGGCCGTACGCCCTCGACCTGGAGTCCGTTGGGCGCATAGTCGGTGAAGGCCCCAACATCCAGTAAGGCGTCACAGTAGGCCGTTAGATCCTGGGGTTCGATCATGTTCGCTCCGGTCGCCGAGTCGTGACCCAATCGTGGTAGCTTAAAGGCATGCGCAGTTTCGGTCCAATCCCACTCCTGATCACCGCCGTTGCCGCCGGATCGGCCGGGGCGCTACTGACCCTGGCGCTGTCGGCACCGGTTGCGCCACGACCAGACACCTGTACTCACCCGCGGCAGGGGGATCGCGCGTCGCACACGACCTCATTCGCCGACGCGGTCGCGCGCGCGACACCGGCGGTCGTCAGCATTTATGCAGCACACAAGCCGCAGGGATTGCCGGCCGATTCCGGACCGGACCCACGGCCGCCCCATCCACCCGGCCCACCGCCGACCGCACGTGCGACCGGTCTGGGTGCCGGCGTCATCCTGACAACCGGCGGTTTGATCCTGACCAATCGCCATGTGGTGCAAAGCGCCACGGGCATCCGCGTAATCATGGCCGGCGGCAGGGTCTTGGCAGCACGCATACTGGGTCAGGATCCCGATACGGACCTGGCCGTCCTCAAGGTCGACGCCACTGACCTGCCGACGGTCCCACTCGGCGACCCCCGCGTCTTGCGGCCGGGCGACGTCGCGCTGGCCATCGGCAACCCGTATGGCGTTGGCCAATCGGTGACCCAGGGAATCGTCAGCGCAATCGGCCGCTCCGAACTCGGCCTGATACCCATCGAGGACTATATTCAAACCGACGCCGCCATCAACCCCGGCAACTCCGGGGGGGCATTGATCAACGAACACGGCGAACTGATCGGCATTAACACCGCGATCTACTCCGAGACCGGCACGGCCGACGGCATCGGCTTCGCCGTCCCCTCCGACCTGGCCGTCGCGGTCGCCTTCACCATCGCCGAGCGGGGTCAGGTCCCGCGCGGCTGGATCGGGCTGCGCGGACGCCGTGTCACCCCGGAGCTGGCTGAAACCTTCGGCCTGCGCGCCGCCGCGGGCATTCTGGTGTCATCCACCCTGCCCGACAGCCCGGCGGCACAGGCGGGTCTGCGACCGGGCGACGTGGTCACCCGCGTCGATGAGCACCCCGTCCAGACGCCGCGTGACCTGCTGGACGCCATTGCGGGCGTCGGACCTGATCAAACCGTCTCACTGGAGGTTTGGCGCGGCAGCGAACGACTCCAGGCCCGGACCGTCACGGAGCGGCGGCCGGTTCCCGCGAAGTGAGACGGATGCCCTGGTCATCGACCCGCACCGGGTGGCAAGATCACGCTTGCCCACGACCGGGGCGGGCTCGTTGCCGATCCCGCCCTCGGTCCGGAGCGGGTCTTGCGAGCCGTCGCATCGTTGTCGTTGTCGAGTTTATGATACCTGCAAGGATTCTCTCGCACCGCTTGGTGTTGCGGTCCTTGCGTTGCAGGTAGCGCTCGGCAGCGGACTGCTCATGCCAAAGTTGAATCGATTCTTCGATTACGACAACGACAACGAGTGTTTCTAACTTGTTCTTGACTTGTTAACAAACCGCCTGACATACAAAACAAAACATGAAATTCATCAGAAACCTACTGGCCCTCATCGGCCTCGCCACCGTGCTCGCGGTCGGCACCGCCGCGCTGGGTTACGGTCAACGTCTTGCCTCCTTCGACCCTGGGTTCGTCAAGACCTATGGAGACTTTGCCCAGCGACTGCTGGCGACCGGGGACCCGGGCGTGGCGATGATGTGGGCGGTTCCGGTCAAAGCGGGGCTGAGTCCCGAGGACGTGATCGAGGCCATGAAAAGCATCGCCTCCTCCCGCAACTTTTTGTTCGTTGGCGAGTCACCATTTTATAAGCAGATCGAGGCGATTACCGGCGAGAAATACCGCTACGTCAACTTCCTGTCGTTCTGCGACGCCCAGGTCGGCAAGCAGATGCTGGAGTATCGGGATCAATACAGCGGCTTCATGCCCTGCCGCATCGCCCTGGTCGAGGACAAGGAGGGTGGGCTGTGGCTCTACAGCATGAACCTTGACCTGATGATCTACGGCGGCACCGAATTGCCCGCTGACCTCAAGGCGTCGGCCTTGCGGGTACGCGACACCCTCCGTGACATCATGGACGGCGCGGCGGCCGGCGAATTCTGATGTCGGCATTGCGCGCGGCGCGTGCCGCGCGGACGGACACCTGAGAACGATGCGATGCACAACCCAAAACGCTTCATCCCGCCCCTGATCCTGTTGGCGGGTGCACTGATCGGTGCCGGCTGCGCCCATCGATCCACCGGCACGGTCGAACGGACGGCTCCCGAGCGGACCGACGCCGAACCCCAGACCGCGGACGGCACGGCCGCGACCGCAGATAACGGCACAGATAACCGGGGTGAACCGGGCAAGCCCGCGGTTACGCCGGCGAATGATCTGCGTTATCGGTTACCCCCGGGCCATAAGCGGGCGCTCACCATCTACCTGGGCTCGCAGTCATTCGACTATGTCGAAGATGACCTGATCGTAGCCAGTGGGCAGGTCTCCACGGGGACTCCGGAGCATCCGACGCCCACGGGGGACTTTCGCGTCCTCAGCAAGGACATCAACAAACGTTCCGGGAAATACACGAATTATTTCGACGAGAACACACCCATGCCCTACTCGCTGCAATTCACTGGGCCTTATTTCGTCCACGAGGGCTGGGTGCCGGGTCGTCCCGACTCCCATGGCTGCGTGCGCCTGCATTATGAGGACGCGAAGTTCCTGTTCAGTCGGATGAAGGTCGGTGATCGAATCCTGGTGAAAGGAAAGGGCGCCGCGCGTCCTGCAAACCCCTGGCCGGATGTGTTCCCGGTATTCTAGTTGCCCGTTACAACCTGGGAACGGCTTACGACAACGACAATGTTGTTCGTATTTATACCCGTCGTTGTTGGTCTTTCTCGTTTCTGGACCATTTTTCCCCAGGGCAAAAAAAAGCCCGGCGGGGTGCCGGGCTGGAACGTCTCATTTTGAGAGAGACGAGGAGGACTCGGTTGAGTTCCTGGGGCGGCGTTCGTCTTTTTATCTGCCGCTCCCCTCAGTTCGGGAAACCAATCAGTGCATGAACAGGCCGCCGTTCACCTGGAGATTGGAACCAGTGACATAACCGTTGGCGTCGGACACCAGGAAGGCCACCGCGGAAGCGATCTCGGCCGGCTGGGCCATGCGCCGCATCGGGATGCCGCTGATGATCGAGTTACGGACCTTCTCATCCATCGCCAGGGTCATCGGCGTATCAACATAACCGGGCGACAGGGTGTTGACCGTGATGCCCTTCGCGGCACCCTCTTGCGCCAACGCCATCGTGAACCCGTGCATACCGGCCTTGGCCGCCGAATAGTTGGTCTGACCGAACTGTCCGCGCTGACCATTGACTGACGAAATGTTGACGATGCGGCCATAACCACGATCCAACATTCCTTCCCACACCTGACGGGTCACATTGAAGACGCTGTTCAGGTTGACGCCGATGACAGCGTTCCATTGGGCCGGCACCATCTTCTTGAAGGTTCCGTCCTTGGTGATGCCGGCGCAGTTCACCAGGATTTCGATCGGGCCGTGCTTGGCGGTGATCTCAGCAACCATGCGCGCGCAATCATCGAACGAAGACACGTCACCAACGGCGATGTCGACGTTCAGACCAGCGGCGACGCGCTCGGCTTTCCAGGCTTCAGCCTGAGCCGTCTCTTGCGGGATATGGTTGGCGATCACGGTCGCGCCGTCAGTCGCCAGACGGGTGCAGATCTCGGAACCGATGCCGCCAATGCCGCCGGTGACCAGTGCAATACGTGCCATTCTCTCTCTCCTCCAGGTCTTTGGTTTTTGAAGTTCATCAAGCCGCCCTTGGATCGGACGACGAGTTAGGGTTACCTTTTCCCCATTTTCAACGCCTGCCCCGCACGCGGGCCAGGCGTTGAAAATGGCAGTCCCTCCGTGGACTGCACGGATGGTATCACCAGAACTCAGGCGGCGACGACACCCTTACGCAGATTCGCGCCGACGGCGGCCATGTTCTTCTCGAACCAGGCGCGATAGTCGTCACGGGCCTGATCGGCTAGTTCCATGTTGGCCTTGGACTCGTTCACCACGCGCTCGCTCAGTTCCTTGGCGACCGCCACTTGGCCCTTCACGAACGCGCTGAAGTCAGGGGACTCGGAGGCTAGCTTCATCAGGCGGTTGCCGTGCTCGACGGACAGGTTGAGCGCATCGATCTGACGCGCGGCCAAACGCTCGAAGTAGCGCAGGTTGATCTCGCCCAGGCTGGTCATCTGCGCCACGCCCTTGTTGGTGATTTCGTTAACGGTTTTCAGTGTTTCTGCAGAGGTCATTTCAGTCTCCGGCATTCTGCTGCAATGCAGCATTTGTTGCAGTGCACAATAGTCGCAAGATCCACACCTGTCAAGGACGAGTTTCGCAATCTTTCAAATCAACTTTTTTTCTTGCGTTCCTGACCGAGCGGAAAACCGGCCGCACGCATGAACTCGTCCTGGAGGTTCGACCAGAGATCCATGTTGCGCTTCGTGACGCGGGTCACCGCATCGAAGGGGCTGTCGCCCCACGCCTCGGTCAACTGCTTCTGCTGCTTGGCGAACAGGTCCAGTGAACTTTCCAGATAACGGGCGAACAGTCCCTGGACCGTGCCGCCGTAAAAACGGATGATCTGCGACAGCATGTTGGCGCTGAACAGTGGTTCGCCGCCGCTCTCCTCCTCCAGCATGATCTGGAGCAGGATCGCGCGGGTGATGTCGCTGTCGTTGGCTGCATCCACCACCCGGAACTCGGCGGAGTCCATGACCAGGGCACGCACGTCCGCCAAGGTTATGTAGTGACTGAGCTCCGTATCGTACAGACGCCGGTTAGGGTACTTCTTGATGATGCGCTCGCGACTCATTGCATTTGCCTGAGTGGATGATTGCGGGCCCAAGTGTACCGCAGTACGGCACCGGGGCATCCTAACTCGGACCACCGGGTCAGTCCCAACGCGCCTGCGGAGTTACCCGGCATTCCCTGGCCGCCGCGCGTAAGCGGCCAGGGTCGCCCAAGTGCTAGTCGCGCTCAACCGCCAGCGCGACACCTTGCCCGCCGCCGATACACAGGGTCGCCAGGCCCTTCTTGGCATCGCGCTTCTGCATCTCATGCAGCAAGGTCACCAGTACTCGCGCGCCGGAAGCGCCGATCGGGTGACCCAGGGAGATGGCGCCGCCGTTCACGTTCACCTTGCTCTGGTCCCAGCCGATCTCCTGATTCACCGACATCGCCTGGGCGGCAAAAGCCTCGTTGGCTTCGACCAGGTCCAGGTCAGCGGGCGTCCATCCAGCCTTCTCCAAACACTTGGTGGTGGCGGGGATCGGGCCGGTGCCCATGATCGCCGGGTCCACGCCGGCGGAGGCGAAGGCGACCAGGCGCGCCAGCGGCTTGAGACCCAATTCCTTGGCCTTGGACGCGGTCATGACCATGACCATGGCCGCACCGTCGTTGATACCGGACGCGTTGCCCGCGGTCACGGTACCCGCCTTGTCGAAGGCCGGCTTGAGTTTCGCCAGGGACTCGGCGGTGGTGCCGGGACGCGGAAATTCGTCCTGGGCGACGACCAGCGGGTCCCCCTTGCGCTGGGGGATACTGACCGGGACGATCTCATCGACAAAGCGACCGGCCTTGATCGCCGCCTCGGCTTTCTGCTGCGAACCAGCAGCAAAGGCGTCCTGCGCTTCGCGACTGAACGCGAATTTCTTGGCGATGTTTTCGGCGGTGACACCCATGTGAATCTGGTTGAAGGCGTCCCACAGTCCGTCGACGATCATGGTGTCCACCATCTTCCAGTCGCCCATCCGCTGACCCTCGCGGGAGCGCGGCAGAATATGGGCCGACTGGCTCATACTCTCCTGGCCGCCGGCGATGACGATCTGCGCGTCCCCGCAGGCAATCGCCTGCATCGCCAACTGCACCGCCTTCAACCCGCTGCCGCAGACCTTGTTGATCGTCATGGCCGGGACCTGGTGGGGCAGGCCGGCGTTGATGGCGGTCTGGCGCGCCGGGTTTTGACCGACCCCCGCGGTCAGTACCTGACCCAGGATAACCTCATCGATTTGGTCAGAGGCAACGCCGGTCTGGTCCAGCAAGGCCTTGAGTACGGTTGCACCAAGCTCGCTCGCCGAGAGGGTGGAAAGGCTGCCGCCGAAGCTGCCGACCGCGGTCCGTGCCGCCGCGACGATAACGATGTTCTCGTTCATTGGTGTGGTCTGCCCTGTGGCTGGTTAGAATGGGACGGTCTGACTGCGGAGGATCACGCGAGGCGGCACGCGCGCCAGTGCACCCGCCGACGGTCAAGGCGGCGGCGAAGCGGTCTGTAACGGGGTTCGAATGCCCCTTGAGTCCTCCTAGCCGTGCATCATAGCGGAGATTGTTGCAGTGCACAAATTTCCGTGTTAGCGTTCCGGAACTTACACCAGAGGAGGTTACAACGTGAACAACGATAGCTTTTTTTCCAACGATTGGATGGAGACCCAGCGCAAGTACTGGGAGAACTGGATGGCGATGAGCCGCAAGGCCATGGGCGTCGCGGGCGGGAGCCCGACCGCTCCCTGGGAGGCAGCCCTGGATCACTGGTGGAAGGCGCTCTCGCCGGCCGCCCCGGACGCGTCCAAGCAGTTCATGGAGCGGATGATGGATCAGGGCAAGGCCTTCTTCAAAATGGCCGAGACCTTCCTGCCGGGCGCCAACGGGGGCGTCGACGGCTGGTCCGCCTTCACCAAGACCCTGGAAGACATGCAGAAAGGCTTCCGCGGCTCAGTGGACGATGGCGGCAATACCCTGCATCGCCTGATGGCCTTCTGGGAACTGCCCTATGACAACTGGCAGCGCATGGTCTCCTCCATGTCGCCGGTGCCCGGTGACTTCCTGCGCAACATGCCCCACAACGGGATGCAGGAGAATGTGGATCGACTCCTGTCGGCCCCCGGACTCGGCTACCACCGTGAGGAACAGGCCCAATACCAGGCGCTGATGCGCTGTTCGATGGACTATCAGAAAGCCCTGCAGGACTATCTGGCTTTCAACTCCAAGCTTGGGGTGAAAGCGGTCGAGCGCATGCGCAGCTACATGCAGGACCTGATCCAAAGCGGCAAAACCATCGACTCGGCCCGCGCCATCTATGACAACTGGGTCGGCTGCTGCGAGGCCGTCTACGCGGAAGAGGTGAGCACGCCGCACTACGCCGAGCTGCACGGCAAGCTCGTCAACACCCAGATGGCGTTGAAGCACCGCATGGCCGTCATGGTCGACGAGAACCTGGGCGCCATGAACATGCCCACGCGCACCGAGATCCGGACGCTGCAGGACCGCCTCCAGGAGACCCGCCGCGAGAACAAGCGGATGCGCCGTGACCTGCACGCCCTGCA